>MJGMD1__coassemble_1789_pt1 | contig 389635 bp, 319 predicted proteins | sample MJGMD1__metabat2_low_PE_026 | metagenome-assembled genome bin MJGMD1 | reverse complement strand
AGCGAGCGGGCTCGCTCACTTGTTTATGGGTCCGGAGCGAGCGGGCTCGCTCACTTGTTTATGGGTCCGGAGCGAGCGGGCTCGCTCACTAGGCTGGACATGTGAACACTGCCGATGCCGAGACACCCCCCGAGACCGCGCTGAGTGAGAATCTGCGGCTCTTCGCGTCCGGATATGACTTTTCCTTCGATTCCTTCCAGGTGGAGGCATGCGGCGACATCGATGCCGGTCACGGGGTCTTGGTGGCCGCGCCCACGGGCTCGGGCAAGACGGTGGTCGGGGAGTACGCCTGCTATCTGGCGCTCCAGGAACATAGTCGCTGCTTCTACACCACACCCATCAAAGCCCTGAGCAATCAGAAATATCACGACCTCGTCGCCGCCCACGGAGCAGAGAATGTGGGCCTTCTCACCGGAGATGTGGCCATCAACGGGCAAGCCCCCATCGTGGTGATGACCACCGAGGTGCTGCGCAATATGCTCTACGCCAGCTCCCCGGATCTGGCCTCGCTGAGCTATGTGGTGCTCGACGAGGTGCACTATCTGTCAGACCGCTTCCGTGGCGCCGTCTGGGAAGAAGTCATCCTGGGCCTGGCTGACTCGGTGCAGGTCGTGGCGCTCTCGGCGACGGTCAGCAACGCCGAGGAGTTTGGCGACTGGCTCGACACCGTGCGTGGCAACGTCGACATCGTGGTCTGGGAGAGGCGTCCGGTGCCGCTCTATCAGCATGTGATGGCCGGACCGGAGATCTACGATCTCTTCAACGATGACGGCCGTTCGGTGAACCCGGCGCTCACCGCCCTGGCCAAGCAGGAATCCCGCACTACCCGTGACGACGCCCGGCGTCCGCGCGGGCGCAGCGGACGCGGCAAGCGCAAGGTCACCTATGGCTCAGGCCAGTTCGGAGGAGCCTCCGCCCGTCAGGCGGGAGACCACCGCAGGCCATCGCACGGGCTCACCCCGAGCCGCGCCATGGTCGTCAGGGCACTGGCCAAAGCCGGGCTCGTGCCGGCCATCTACTTCATCTTCTCCCGTCAGGGCTGCGACGCGGCCGTGCATCAGCTGCTGCGCTCGGGGGTCCGCCTCACCGACCGCGCCGAGCGCGCCAAGTTGCGTGACCTCGCCGAGCGGGTGGGCTCGTCGTTGTCGCCGACCGATCGAGCGGCTCTGGGCTGGAACGACTTTGTCGAGGCGCTGTCGCGGGGGATCGCCGCTCACCATGCCGGGCTCCTGCCCGTCTTCAAATCCATCGTTGAGGAGGGCTTCACCCGCGGCTGGCTCAAGGTGGTCTTCGCCACCGAGACCCTGGCGCTGGGCATCAATATGCCCGCCCGCACGGTGGTGCTGGAACGCCTGGTCAAGTACAACGGCGAAACCCATGCCGACATCACACCCGGTGAGTTCACCCAGCTCACCGGTCGCGCCGGACGCCGGGGCATCGACACTGAGGGGCATGCGGTGGTCCTGTGGCAGACGGGCATGGACCCGCGAGCCGTCGCCGGGCTCGCTTCCCGGCGTACCTACCCACTGCGGTCGAGCTTCGCGCCCAATTACAATATGGCGGTCAATCTCGTGCGCAGCGCTGGTCGCGACCGGGCCCGGGCCCTGTTGGAGCAGAGCTTCGCCCAGTTCCAGGCTGACCGCAAGGTCGTGGCGGCGGCCCGACAGGGAATGGCCGTGGTCGGGCAGATCGCCGAGGCCTGGCAGGACGCCCATTGTGACCGGGGCGATTTCCAGAGCTATGCTCGCCTGCGCGATCGAGTGGGAGAACTTGAACGCGAGCTGGCGCGCCTGCGCAAGCAGGACCAACGTGCGGCTGTGCTCGACGGCCTGAGCCGCCTGGAGCCGGGAGACGTCATACGCGTCAACGCCGGCAAGCGATCAGGCTGGATGGTCGTCATCGAGCCTGCCCGGCCGGGAGCCCCCGAACCACATCCCCTGGTCATGGACGAGGACCACCAGATCGCTCGGATCGCCCCCGAGCAGGTCCGTGCGGCGCCGGTCGTCGCAGCAAAGGTGCGGGTGCCCAAGCGTTTCGACCGACATTCGGGTGCCGATCGCAAGGCCCTGGCGCGGGCCTTCGATGCCCGTCTACAAGGGCTCTCATCCGAGCAAGCCGGTGACCGGGTGCCACTCGACGCGGAGCTCAGTCACGAGATCGCCCAGCTGCGGGCCGAGATCCACGCCCACCCCTGCGACAGCTGCCCCCACCGGGAGGAGCATGCCCGCTTCGCCGAGCGGGCGCTGCGTCTCGAACGCGACAACAACATCACCCAACGTCGCGCGGCAGACCGTCGCAATTCCATCGCGGCGCAATTCGATCGAATCTGCGCCGTGCTCGATGCCCTGGGATATCTGGATCCGGCCCATCCCGATGAGGTCACCCGGGCCGGCATGATGCTCACCCGCATCTACAGCGAGCTTGATCTGGTGGTGGCCCAGGCCATCCGCGAGAAGGTCTTTGAGGGATTGAACGGACCACAGCTCGGTGCGGTGCTCTCGAGCCTGGTCTTCGAGGCGCGCGCCACCGACAGCGGAGGCCATCGCATGCCCGATGAGCCCAGCGCACGAGCAGAACGCGCCCTGCGCTCGGTCTGGCGTGAGGTCGGTCTGGTCGAACGCGATCATCGCGTGGAGCGTCACCGCGACCTGGACATCGGCTTCGCCGACGTCGCCGCACAATGGGCATCGGGTGCCTCACTCTCCGACATACTCGGGGAGTTCGGCCTCACCGCCGGCGACTTCGTGCGCTGGACCCGACAGGTGATCGACCTGGCGAGCCAGATCAGCGCCGCTCCCGGCGCCGCCGAGCTCGGCTCCGCAGGCCTTCCTCGTACCTGCCGCTCCCTGATCGGACTCCTGCGTCGCGACATCGTCGATTTCGAAAGCGCCGACCCTGACGAGGACTGAGACGGGAACTGATCAGCTCATCGATCGGTGGCGGCACGGTCACGCACCATGGGCTGACCCGGGTATCGATGGGGCACCGAGCCGGGCATGATGGAGGCATGATTGCGATCACAGTGAAATGGGATGTCAAGCCCGAATATGCCGACGACTTCATGAGCCTGGTCGACGAGTTCACCCAGGCCTGTCGCGCTGAGCCGGGATGTCTGTGGTTCGACTGGTCGCGGTCGGTTGACGACCCGAACCAGTATGTATTGCTCGAGGCCTACAAGGACGGCGACGCCGGCAAGGTGCATGTGGAGTCTGAACACTTCAAGAAGGCCATGGCCACGCAGGGGAAATATGCCGCAAAGCGTCCCCGCGTGATCAGCCTCCAGACCGATCAGGACGGCTGGGCCCCGCTCGCCGAGATCCAGATGCCCGACGCCTGATCCCAGCTGCGCTGTTTCCGGACGTCTGCCCGGAAACAGCGCAGGAAACCGGAAACGGCGCAGGAAATAAGGACCGAGGCGAAGGAATCCGCCGGCGGCCTCAACGGACAGTGTGCTGCCCCGAAGAGCAAGCCCGGGGCAGCACGCTGTCCGTCGTCAATCAGAGACTCAATCAGAGACGGGGCGTGTGCTCGGGTTCGTGGTGACGGTCAGCCCGGGATCGCGCTGTACCGAGTCGCCCAGCACCTCGTCGATCCTGGTCATCAGCTCCGCAGGGATCTGCACCCCGCTGGCGCCGACATTGCTTGTTACCTGCTCCGGGCGGGAGGCGCCCACCAGGGCCGCAGCCACATTGTCGTTCTGCAACACCCAGGCGATCGCTAGCTGGGGCATCGTCAGGCCCAGCTCGTCGGCGATCGGACGCAGGCCCTGCACCCGCTGAACCGTCTTCTGGTCATGCTCGATGCGACTCTCCAGCCCGCCACCGACCTTCGAAGCGGCTCGGCTGTCAGCGGGCACCGGCTTGCCCGGAAGATATTTCCCGGACAGGAGCCCCTGCTCCATTGGCGACCAGACAATCTGCGAGATGCCCAGCGTGCGCGAGACCGGCACCACCTGCGGCTCGATCACCCGCCACAACATGTTGTAATGCGGCTGATTGCTCACCAGGGGGATATGCAGCTCGCGAGCCAGACGCATCCCTGCCTCGATCTGATCGGCGGTCCATTCACTCACGCCGATGTACAGCGCCTTGCCGGCCCGCACGATATCGGCGAAGGCCAGCATGGTCTCCTCCAGGGGCGTCTCATAGTCGAAGCGGTGCGCCTGATAGAGGTCGACATAGTCAGTGCCGAGCCGACGCAGCGAAGCGTTGATCGACTCCATGATGTGCTTGCGCGACAGGCCCACGTCGTTGGGGCCCTTCGGGCCCGTGGGCCAGTAGACCTTTGTGAAGATCTCCAGGGACTCACGTCGCGTGCCGGCCAGGGCCTCGCCAAGCACGGTCTCCGCCTTGCCGTTGGCATAGACATCGGCGGTGTCGAAGGTGGTGATGCCGGCGTCGAGCGCCGCATGGACGCTGTCGATCGCCACCTTGTTTTCCACCTGGTCGCCATGAGTGAGCCAATTTCCGAAGGTGATTTCGCTGATCTTCAGGCCTGAATCGCCCAGATAACGGAATTGCATTCTGACGCCTCTCGTTGAATCGCTCGCGTGGTCAAGCGGCCGACACCATCATGTCACTCGCCAGCGGCAGGCTAGGGTTCACTCATGAGTGTGGCGATCCGAGTCATCCCCTGCCTTGACGTCAAAGACGGCCGAGTGGTCAAGGGCGTGAACTTCACCCGTCTGCGCGACGCCGGTGATCCGGTCGAATTGGCCGGAGCCTATGGGCTCCAGGGTGCCGATGAGCTGACCTTCCTGGACATCTCCGCCAGCACCGAGGGACGTCAGACCACCCGCGAGATGGTGACCCGATGCGCCGAGACCGTCTTCATCCCGCTGACGGTGGGCGGGGGAGTGCGCGATCCGGGCGATGTGGACGCGCTTTTGCGCAGTGGGGCGGACAAGATCGGGATCAACACGGGCGCGATCGCTCGGCCCGAGTCGATCAACGAGATCACCGACCGTTTCGGCAACCAGGTGCTGGTGCTCAGCCTCGACGCCCGACGTGAGGCGGGCATGCCCTCTGGCTATGGGGTGACCACTCACGGCGGAACCAGGTCTGCGGGTATGGACGCCCTCGAGTGGGTCCGCGAGGCAGTGGAGCGCGGATGCGGCGAGGTGCTGCTCAACTCGATGGATGCCGACGGCACCGAGGACGGCTTCGACCTTGAGATGACCGAGGCCGTGCGCAATGTGATCGATGTGCCCCTCGTGGCGTCAGGCGGAGCTGGCAAGGCCTCCCATTTCGTTGACGCGGTGCGCGCCGGCGCCGATGCGGTGCTGGCTGCCAGCGTCTTCCACTATGGGCAGCTCACCGTCAGCCAGGTGAAGGTCGCGCTGGACGAGGCCGGGTTCCCGGTGCGGGCCTGAATCCCTTGAGCCTGATCCCCACGCCGCAGACTCCCGAGCCCTGACTCCGTGGCCAGGTCATCGAATCTGCCCGACCGGTTGTTCTCCCAGCCGCTCGCCGTGTCTTTGACGGCGGGCGGGCGAGCTGTCGTCCGATGGATCACGATGGCGCTGCCCGCCCTCGTGGTCGCGATCATGCTCGTCGGCTCGGGACAGGGAGGTGTCAGTCACAACGGACTTGGTCCCGGTGGCGCTGATCCGGGTGTCGCGACCCGGGTCTGGGACCCGCAGATGCCCTCTGCGCGTGCCATCTGGTTCGGGGCGCAGCGGCTCGTGGAGCTCGACTCGGTCTATCGGATTACCGAGCCCGGTGCGCCCGGTGGCTTTCCGCTGACGATCACCGCGCTCGTATTCGCCGCGCCGATGAGCGTTGGCGGATGGTTCCTGTGGCAGCTTGTCTTCCTCACGGCCTCGGTGATCGCCCTGTGCTGGCTCGTCAAACGGGCATTCCCCCGACTCAACGCCGCTGCGACCGGTCTCGGGACGGCCGCCCTCGTGATCGTCTGTGCCCCGGTGCGTGCGGCCCTGTCGGCCGGAAGCGTGGACATCGTGCTCATTGCCCTGATGGTCTCCGGCCTGTGGCCGCGAGGCTCGCCCACGGCGTTGGATCGCTCCGCAGCGCCCCAGGATCTGGCGACTCGACGCACGATGAGGGGGCTGGGTTTTCTGTCCAGTCATCGTCACGTCGACACAGGACCAGGCACGAACGAGGCCCAACAGACGATTGCGGTCCCGGGCCCGGCGATCAGGCTCGGCCTTGCCGGAGCGCTTGGTCTGGGCCCCATCGTGGCGATCGCTCCGCTGCTCCTGGCGGGAGGCGATGGCGCGGGCTCAGTCACGCATTCGGTGCGTCGTGGCACGGTGGCGGGCTTCGTCGTCATCCTGCTCAACGGCTGTGCCTTCCTCGTCGCCCCGTGGAATGGCACCGATTTTTGGCGGATGCTTCTGACCGGGACGATGACCCGGTGGCCGGGCCTCGATCCGAGTCTCGGCGCCCGGATTGGCCTGGTCGGTTGGTTGGTGGGCGCGGCGGCGCTGCTCGTCGCCCTGGCGGTGGCGAGATGCTGGGCGCGTCGGGGGGATCTGCCCGCAGTGGTCATCGCGGTGTGCGCCGGGCTCTCCATCGGGGTGCCCGGCCACTGGGCGGGAGCGGCCGTTCCCGCGGTGGTGGCCGGTCTGCTTGCCCTGGTCGCAGGCGGTGGTCGATGGCGGTTCGTCGTGGCCGCGTGGTCGCTGTGGACCTGTCTGGCGCCCATCGATCTGTTCGCGGGCAGCCATCCGGGCCTCGTGGCGCTGTGGAGCTGGGGCTCGATCGTCGGGGCGTTGGGCGCCGTGGTGGCGATGGCCTGGGGACTCGGACGAGGCAGGCATCCAGGCAGCGCTCCGGGCGGCGGCGATCTCAGTTGTGCTCCCCATGGCAGCGATGTCCGGCCACAGCATGCTCATCATCCGGGCGGCGCTGATAGTGGCAGCGTAAGTGGGTGACACGACGCGGCACGGCCACTCTCGAGCGCTCGCGGGGCTCTCGGCCACAGCGGCCGGGCGGTCGAAGCCTCTTCGAATGTCGAGATGAAGAGTCTCACCAAGTGAGATATTGGAGGCACTTGTCAGACCAGGGGTCCGAGGCCTGCAATAATTCACAACGTGTTCGCAGGACGAATTCTTGTACTTGCCTAGCGCTGCGTTGTCACCAAACGGAGCGCTCCCTCGTATGCCTTAAGGCAGCGAGGGTTTTTCTTTGGACGCGTCATTGGTCGCACCATTGTCAAGGGGCTGGACAGATCTGCCGAACAGCCATGGCGCGGTCAGCGACACTGCTGATCACGGTTGGACGAATCGGACCGGTGCTGCACGCCCGGCCCCAGACGAAGGAGGATGTCCATGGCGGATGACGAGCGGACCTCGCAACAGGCCTCAGGCATGTTGACCGGGGCCCAGATTCTGCTCGAGTCCCTGCAGAAGGTTGGCGTCGACACGGTATTCGGCCTTCCCGGTGGCGCCGTGCTCCCGCTCTATGATCCGCTCTTCGATTCCCCGATTCGTCATGTCCTGGTGCGTCACGAACAGGCCGGTGGCCACGCGGCCGAGGGCTATGCCCTGGCCACGGGCAAGGTGGGCGTGTGTATCGCCACCTCCGGACCCGGGGCCACGAATCTGGTGACCCCGATCGGCGACGCCTATCTCGACTCGGTGCCCATGGTGGCCATCACCGGACAGGTGAACTCGGCGTTCATCGGCACCGACGCCTTCCAGGAGGCCGATATCCGGGGCATCACCACCCCGATCACCAAACACAACTTCCTGATCACCAAGGCCGAGGACATCCCGGCGGCGATCAAGACCGCCTTCCACATCGCGTCCACAGGACGTCCCGGACCCGTGTTGGTCGACGTCTCCAAGGATGCGATGACCTCGACGGCGAGGTTTGAATGGCCCGAGAAGATCGTTCTTCCCGGATACAAGCCAACGACCAATCCGCACGCCCGCCAGCTTGCCCAGGCCGCCAAGGTCATCGCGAAGGCGGAACGACCGCTGCTCCTGGTCGGCGGCGGCGTCGTGCGCGCCCGGGCCGCCCATGAACTGGCCGATTTCGTCAAGCTCACCGGCATTCCGGTGACCACCACGCTGCCGGCTAGAGGAGTCTTCCCCGAGGATGATGAGTTGAACCTCGGAATGCCCGGCATGCACGGCACTGTCGCCGCAGTGGGAGCCATCCAGCGCGCCGATGTGCTGATCGCGATCGGAACCCGCTTCGACGACCGGGTCACCGGCCTGGTTGACAGCTTCGCACCCCACGCCACCGTGATCCACGCCGACATCGACCCCGCCGAGATCGGCAAGAACATCCCGACGGCCGTGCCGATCGTGGGCGACGCCCGCAAGGTGCTCGCCGAGCTCACCACGCTGATCAAGGAGACCAAGCAGGTCGATCGCTCCACGTGGACCAGCTATGTCACCGGCCTTGAGCATCGCTATCCGGTGGGATGGGAGGAGCCGACCACTGGAAAGCTCAGCCCTCAGCATGTGATCAAGCAGATCGGTGAGCATTTCGGCGACGACACCATCTTCGTGACCGGTGTGGGTCAGCACCAGATGTGGGCCGCCCATTTCCTCCCCTTCGAGAAGCCGGGCAAATGGCTGTCCTCGGGCGGGGCCGGGACCATGGGCTACTGTGTCCCGGCGGCGATGGGCGCCCAGGTGGGGCGTCCTGACAAGGTCGTGGTGGGCATCGATGGCGACGGCAGCTTCCAGATGACCAATCAGGAGCTGACCACCTGCGCTATCAACAACATCCCGATCAAGATCGCGATCATCAATAACAACACCCTGGGCATGGTGCGCCAGTGGCAGTCGCTGTTCTATGAGCATCGGTATTCCAACACCGATCTGAACTCTGATCAGCTGCCCAATTTCCCGATGCTCGCCGAGGCGATGGGCTGCGTGGGTCTGCGGGCCACCACGCCCGATGAGGTCGCCGAGGTGCTCAAGAAGGCCTCCGAGATCAATGACCGACCCGTGGTCATGGAGTTCGTCTGCGAGAAGGATGCGATGGTGTGGCCGATGGTCGCCGCGGGCGTCAGCAACGATGAGATCAAGATCGCCCGGGATATGGCGCCCGAGTGGAATGAGGAGGAGCTGTGAGTAGACACACCCTGAGTGTGCTGGTGAGCAACCACTCCGGAGTCCTGGCCAGGGTGGCGGGCCTGATCTCGCGCCGTGGATTCAATATCGAGTCGCTGGCTGTGGGCACCACCGAGCATCCCGATGTCTCGCGCATGACCATCGTCATGGACATGGCCGATGAGCGCGTCGCGGAGCAGGTGGTCAAGCAGCTCAACAAGCTGATCGAGGTCTACAAGATCGTGGAGCTCAGCGAGGACGCCGTGATCCACGAGATGCTGATGGTGAAGGTGCGCTCCACCGACCACAATCGCCCGGCCATCATCGATCTCGCCAATCTGTTCCGTGCCCATGTCGTTGATGTGAGTCCGGAGTCGGTGACCATTGAGGTCACCGGAGGGCAGTCCAAGATAGCTGCCCTCACCACGATGCTCACCCCCTACGGGATCATCGAGCTGGTGCAATCCGGCCAGGTGGCCTTGGACCGTGGTTCCAAGAGCATCAATGAAAAGAAGCGTCCGGCCCTTGCCAAGCATTCATCCTGAGTGCCAGCAGCCCGGTCACAACAATCAAAATCAGGAGTTAGTAATGGCAGAAATGTTCCACGAGGAAGACGCTGACCTGGCGCCGATCCAGTCGAAGACGGTCGCCGTCATCGGCTACGGCTCACAGGGTCACGCCCATGCGTTGAACCTGCGCGACAGCGGCGTGAACGTCGTCGTTGGACTTCGCGAGGGTTCCGCGTCAATTGCCAAGGCCGAGGAAGCCGGCCTCACCGTCAAGTCCGTTGAGGACGCGGTGAAGGAGGGTGACCTGGTCACCATCCTCGCTCCCGATCAGGTGCAGGCCGCCCTCTACAACGAGGTCATCGAGCCGAACCTCAAGCCGGGTGCCGCCCTGCTGTTCGCCCACGGATTCAACATCCATTTCGACTACATCAAGCCCGCCGCGGGCCACGATGTCATCATGGTCGCCCCCAAGGGCCCCGGCCATGTCGTGCGTCGCGAGTTCGAGGCCGGCCGTGGCGTTCCGGTGCTCGTCTGCGTCGAGCAGGACGCCTCGGGCGAGGCGTGGCCGTTGGTGCTGTCCTATGCGAAGGCCCTGGGCGGCCTGCGCGCCGGCGCCATCAAGACCACCTTCCGCGAGGAGACCGAGACCGATCTCTTCGGCGAGCAGGATGTGCTCTGCGGCGGCCTGTCGAAGCTGATCACCACTGGCTTTGAGGTGCTCACCGAGGCCGGTTACCAGCCCGAGATGGCCTATTTCGAGGTCTGCCACGAGATGAAGATGATTGTCGACCTCATTTATGAAGGCGGCATCTCCAAGCAGCGTTGGTCGATCTCCGACACCGCCGAGTACGGCGACTATGTCTCGGGCCCGCGCGTCATCGACGAGCATGTGAAGCAGAACATGAAGGCCGTGCTCTCCGACATCCAGGACGGCACCTTTGCCCGTCGCTTCATGGAGGACCAGGCTGCTGGCGCCCCCGAGTTCAAGAAGCTGCGCGCTGAGGGTGAGAAGCACCCGATCGAGGAGACCGGCCGCAAGATCCGCGCCCTGTTCTCCTGGGGTGACGAGGTCAAGGACGCCGATTACCACGAGGGTTCTGTCGCTCGCTGAGTGACTGCTTGAACGTCAAGGGGCCGGTTCCGCAGTGCGGAACCGGCCCCTTGACGTTTTCTGGCGATCGCGTGGCGTTGCCCTCGGTGCTGCAGCCACTGTCTGGCTGGCCTGTGGCCGGGGCAGCGTCCTGGCCGGTGTGTCGGCCTGCACCCCTGCGCCGAGGGAGGCACCGCGGGTGCTGCGCGTGGACCCGGGCCCATTCGCCCGCACCCGGATTCGCCGGACCCCGGTTTGCCTGACCCCGGCTTGACGGGCCCGGAGCCAGGCGCCCGGAGAGGGCTCTCAGGCCAGCCGTGCGGCGATCGCGTCGCCGATCTGCGTCGTCGAGCGCCGCGCGGTGCCGCGCTCGGAGATATCCGCGCTCACAGCCTCGGTGACGCGCCGCGCCTCGTCGTCATAGCCGAGATGGGTTAGCAACAGTGCCATCGAGCTGATCGCCGCAGTGGGATCGGCGATGCCCTTGCCCGCGATGTCAGGGGCGGAGCCATGCACCGGCTCGAACATCGAGGGATAGGTGCGGGCGGTGTTGATATTGGCGCTGGGTGCCAGGCCGATGCCGCCGGTGACCGCGGCCGCCTCATCGGTGAGGATGTCGCCGAAGAGATTGTCGGTGACGATCACATCAAAGCGCTGCGGATCGACGGCCAGGTTGATAGTGGCGGCGTCGACATGCAGATAATCATGCTCGACCTGGGGGAAATCGGCCGCGACCTCGTCGACGATACGTCGCCACAGGCCACCGGCGTTGACCAGCACATTGTGCTTGTGCACCAGTGTCACCAGGTTGCGGCGCTTGGTGGCCAGCTCGAAGGCATAGCGCACCACGCGCTGCACGCCGAAGGCGGTGTTGACGCTCACCTCGGTGGCCACCTCGTTGGGGGTGCCCCGGCGCAGGGTGCCGCCATTGCCCACATACATGCCCTCGGTGCCCTCGCGGACCACCACGAAGTCCACCGGCCCGCGGTCGAGCACTGCCTGGGACAGGGGGGTCACGACACCGGGGTAGATCTTTGAGGGGCGCAGATTCACGTCCTGATCGAACTCGAAGCGCAGTTTGAGCAGCAGCCCGCGCTCCAACAGGCCCGAGGGGATCGTCGTGCTGCCCGGAGCGGCACCCACCGCGCCCAGGATGATGGCGTCACGCGTCGCGAGATCGGCCAGCGTCTCATCGGAGAGCACCTCACCGGTGTCCAGCCAATGCTGGGCCCCGAGCTCGTACTGGGAGAACTCGAAGCTGTCCGGCCCGACCGCGGCGGTGAGCACCTTGATCGCCTGGGAGACCACCTCGGGACCGATTCCGTCGCCGGGAATGACAGCAATGACTGGTTTGTGTGAAGGCTTGACCATGGTCTTCACATTAGGGGCGCGCCACGCGCGCCGACGTGCGGTCTCAGAGCGTGCGGCGGTGTTTTCGTCCGGCACCGCAGGCCATGCCACCGGCGATGAAACCAGGCGCTGACGAGTGCTCTTGAGCCCCAACCGCCAGATGAACGGGGCAGGGCCGGGCGAGGGCATCGCAGTAGCCTGAAAGCATGGCATTGACGTTCAACGCACCGTCCGACCCCACCTATCGCTCTGAGGCGGACATCGCAAAGATCAACGAGGACCCCGGCTTCGGGGTGCACTTCACCGATCACATGGCTCGCATCGACTGGAGTGAGGGTCAGGGCTGGGCTGACCCCCGACTCATTGAGTACGGGCCCATCCCGATGGACCCCGCCGGTGCCGTATTCCATTACGCGCAGGAAGCTTTCGAAGGACTCAAGGCCTATCACCGCGAGGATGGTTCCATCTGGCTGTTCCGTCCCGAGCGCAATGCCGCCCGCTTCTTCAATTCCTGCAAGCGCCTGGCCTTGCCGCAGCTGCCGGTTGACGACTTCGTCCAGGCCGTTCGCGAGCTCACCAAGCTTGACGCCCGGTGGGTGCCCAAGGAGGGCGAGAAGAGCCTCTATCTTCGTCCCTTCTCGATCGCGACCGAGAGCTTCCTGGGTGTGCGGCCCAGCAAGACGGTTGCCTTCTGCGTGATCGCCTCCCCGGTCGGGGCCTATTTCTCGGGTGGCGTCAAGCCGGTGGACATCTGGGTCGAGTCCCACCTGAGTCGTGTGTCCAATGGCGGCACCGGGGACGCCAAGTGTGGTGGCAACTATGCCGCCAGCCTCGTTCCCGAGGAGACCGCCTTCGCGCACGGCTGCAACCAGGTGATGTTCGTCGACAATGCCGAACACCGCTGGGTCGAGGAGCTGGGTGGCATGAACTTCCTCATGATCACCAAGAACGACGAGATGGTCACCCCGCCGCTGAACGGGAACATCCTGCCCGGCGTCACCAGGGACTCCCTGCTCACCATCGCCCCCGAGCTGGGGTTGAAGCCCGTGGAGCGCCCCATCGACATCGCCGAGGTGTATGCCGGCATGGACGATGGGACCATCTCGGAGCTCTTCGCCTGCGGCACCGCCGCGGTGGTGACGCCGATCGGCTCCCTGACCAATGAACAGGGCCGACACACCATGACGATCCCCGCCGACGGCGGGCGAACCATCGCGCTGCGCAACTACCTGTTGGATGTGCAGTACGGACGTCGCGAGGACACCCGCGGCTGGACCCAGCGCGTCGTCTAGAACGCGGAACAGCGACGAGCGGATCGACTGATGACCATGAATCCAGTACGCCCTGAGCGACTCCACATCTACGACACCACATTGCGTGACGGGGCCCAACAGGCCGGCATGCATCTGTCGTTGGAGGACAAGCTCGCCATCGCCCTGCAGGCCGACGCCATGGGCGTGGACTTCATTGAGGGCGGCTGGCCCGGGGCCAACCCGGTGGACACCGAGTTCTTCAAACAAGCACCCGAGCTCGGTCTGCGCACGGCACGGCTGGTGGCCTTCGGGTCCACCCGCCGCGCCGGCGTGAGCGCCGCCGATGATCGACAGCTCAATGATCTGTGCGAGGCCGGCACCGACTATGTGTGCATCGTGGGCAAGGCCCATGACCTGCATGTGACCCAGGCCCTGCGTACGACGCTGGACGAGAACCTGGCGATGGTGGCCGATTCGGTGCAGTTCCTGGTGGGGCAGGGCAAGCGGGTGCTCGTTGATGCCGAGCACTATTTCGACGGTTTCCGCACCAACCCGGCCTATGCCCTTGAGGTGGTGCGCACCGCCGCTGAGGCCGGTGCCGAGACCGTGGTGCTCTGCGACACCAATGGCGGCATGCTGCCGCACTGGATGGGCGACATCATCTCTGCCACCTCGTCCATCGGGGTCGAACTGGGAGTGCATTGCCATAACGACAGCGGATGCGCGCTGGCCAACTCGCTGGCGGCAATGGATGCCGGCGTCACCCATATCCAGGGCACCATCAACGGCTATGGCGAGCGCACCGGGAACACCGATCTCACGACGCTCATTGCAGATCTCCAGTTGAAATACGAGTGGCCGGTGGTCACCCCTGAGCAGCTGGAGAATATGACCTCGGTGAGCCGGACCGTGGCCGAGATCGCCAATCAGCCGGTCTCGCCACGTCAGCCCTATGTGGGGGAGTCGGCGTTCGCGCACAAGGCGGGGCTGCATGCCAGCGCTCTCAAGGTGAACAACGATCTGTACCAGCACATCGACCCCACGGCGGTCGGCAACGATATGCACATGCTCATCTCCGACATGGCCGGCAGGGCGAACATCCAGATCAAGGGCGAGCAGCTCGGGATGGACCTTTCCGATCGCGATCTGGCCGGTCAGGTGGCCGAGCTGGTGAAGGAACGCGAGGCGCGGGGATACGCCTATGAGGCGGCCGATGCCAGTTTTGAGCTGCTGGTGCGCGATATGCGCGGGGAGTTCGACGAACGGCCCTTCTCGATGACAGCCTGGCGGGTGTTCATCGAGCAGCGTGGCGCTTCGGCTGAGGACGCCTATACCGAGGCCACCGTGAAGCTTGAGGCCCAGGGCTCGCCCCAGATCTTCGTTGGCGAGGGCAATGGCCCGGTCAACGCGCTGGACCAGGCCTTGCGACGTGCGCTGCGTCCGGCCTATCCCCAGGTGCGCGATTATGAGCTCACCGACTATCGGGTGCGCATCCTCGACGAGGACCGGGGGACCGACGCCACGGTGCGGGTGCAGATCGGCACCAGCTGGCGCCACCAGACCTGGACGACGGTGGGGGTCGGGGCGAATATCATTGAGGCGAGCTGGGAGGCCCTGGCCGACGCCTATCTGTTCGGGCTCATCAAGGGATATGGCGAAGGCGAGGCGTCCGGGGACTGATCGGGCGTTGGGACCAGATCTGGTCTGAGCAGACGCGGGCAGGCCGGGCGGGTTGATCAACTGAGCGCGTGGTGAGCTCGGACCCGTGATGACCCCTGCCGATGCCCGTCGACCCGATGGCGTGGATGTGCTGGTTGGCGGATGTGCGGTCTGGGAGCCCCGGTTCTCATTCCCGATGGTGACAGAGTCCTGTCGTCAGGCGGGGGCGCGCCATGGTTCGCCCCGAATGGTGGTGTCTGTCGGGTGCATCCGGGCCCTGGAACGACCGGTAGATTTGGGTCATGCGCATAGCTCGTTTTTCTGCCCCGGGAACCGATCCGGCCTATGGAATCGTTGAGCTGGCCGCCGACGGCGGACAGCATCCGGACACGGTGTCAAGCCTCACCGGCGATCCGCTGGCCGGTCCGGTCAATCTCACCGGTGAGCGTCATCCGCTGGACCAGGTGCGATTGCTGGCCCCGGTGATCCCGCGGAGCAAGATCGTCGGGGTGGGACGCAACTACGCCGCCCACGCCGCGGAGTTGGGCAATTCGGTCGATGAGAATCCATTGGTCTTCCTCAAACCCAACACCTCGGTGATCGGTCCCGATGATCCCATCATCAAGCCGCCCCAGACCCATGACCTGCAGTTCGAGGGGGAGCTGGCCGTGGTGATCGGTCGAATCTGTCGTCTGGTGCCGGTGGATCGGGCCGCCGAGGTGATCTTCGGGTACACCGTGGCCAATGATGTGACCGCCCGTGATCTGCAGAAGACCGACGGCCAGTGGACGCGTGCCAAGGGCTGGGATAGCTTCTGTCCCCTCGGACCGTGGATCGTCAGCCATCTGAGCCTCGAGGAGGCCGGTGCGTTGAGCGTGACCACGACCCTTGACGGCGAGCAGAAGCAGCACGGGGATACTGCCGACATGGTGCACTCAATCGCTCAGCTGATTGCCTACATCACCGAGTTCACCACGCTTCTGCCCGGCGATGTGATCCTCACCGGGACCCCGGCAGGCGTTGCCCCCATGGAGCCCGGTCAGCGGGTGAGCGTGGACATCAGCTCGATCGGGAGCCTGTCCAATCCGGTCGTCGACAGCGCCCAGGTGCAGGGATTCGGCGTGCAGCCGTCTGACGCGGGGCAGTGATCAATCAGTGACTGCAAAGAAGGGCAAGTCCGGACGCTCACCGTCGCGCACGCATCAAAGGGCGGGCCGGCCGACGTCCTCGCCGCCCTCGCGGGAGCGAGGAAACCAGTCGTCCCCGAAGAAGCAGCCGGCGCCGTCGAGACAGAATTCGCCCCAGCATCACAAGCAGGCGGGGCGACAGGCTCGTGCGGCACAACCGACCAGATCGGCGCACCGGGCCTCGCCGACTTCCGGCTCCCGGGGGCGGCTCGCCGCCGATTATCCCTATCAGCCGATGTTCACCGTGCCGGCGGCCCTGCCCCCCGGCGGCGTGGACTATGCCCAGGTGATGAGCCCGGGGCCCGACGACCCTGCCCAGGGCAGGACGATGCGCCTGGTCACCGGACTGATGCTGGTGGCAGCCGGCTATTTGCTGGCCACCCAGCTACTGCTTTATCTGGGTGCCTGGCTGTCCTGGCTGGCGCGTGGTGCACAGGGCAGCTTCCAGGATGGTTACGCGGCCGTGGCGGGCTATCAGGTACCCGAGGGCGTCGTGATCGTGAATCTTGCCCTGGCTGCGGCGATCGTCGTGGTCATGGTGGTCGCCCGATGGTGCCATGGACGCCTGCCCGGCTGGCTGATCTCGGTGCGACCGGGGATGCGGTGGGCCTATCTGGGCTGCGCCGCGGTGGCTGGTCTGATCGTGCTCAATGCGATCTATCTGCTGAATCCGGGCCGGGCGGCCCTGAGCTGGGCTCCGCCCTCGAACGCCTGGCTGCTCATGATCCTGGTGCTGCTCACCTCGCCCTTGCAGGCGGCCGGTGAGGAGTTCCTCTTCCGCGGCTATCTGCAACAGGCGATCGGGGCTCTCACCAGACGATCCTGGGTGGCCCTGGTGATCTCTGCGCTCATCTTCGCGGCCATGCACGGCGCACAGAATCTGCCGCTGTTCATCGACCGTCTGGGTTTCGGGCTCATCGCCGGGGGCATGGTTCTGGTCACCGGCGGGCTGGAGGCGTCGATCGCCGTGCACGCTGCCAATAATGTGAGCAGCTTCGGCTATGCCATCGCGGGTGGAACGCTGGCCCAGACCCGTCAGATCTCGGCAAGCACGTGGAGCACCACGGCCGGCAATGTCATCGGATATCTCGTCACGGGCGCGGTCGTGGTGGCCATCGGGCGGCTTTTCGGGTTACGTCGACGGACCCCGGAGCCCTCAGTTTGATAGCTGTGGCCTGTTCCAGTAGAGTTTGTGGGCGTTGTCATCGCGGAAACGCCAAGGATGACGATGGGGTATGGGGTAATTGGCAGCCCGCCGGATTCTGGTTCCGTCAGTCCAGGTTCGAGTCCTGGTACCCCAGCGCATGTGAGCATGAGTCGAGTTTGTGAGGCCTGTTCGCATACGCTGGCAGAACAACTGAATAGCACAATCCAATAGGAATGATGCTGACGATGTCAGCGCCCGATCGGTCAGCTGTGACCGTTCAGGATTTCCACTTGGCCCCGTTGTGTAGCGGCCTAGCACGCGGCCCTCTCAAGGCTGAAACGGCGGTTCGAATCCGCTCGGGGCTACAGGGAAGAGCGAAGGCTCCCACCATCTGGTGGGAGCCTTCGCTCGTTCATGCGCTCTTCTTATGCGGCGGCGTGCGCGGTGGAATCACTTCTCGGCGACGGCCGCGCGGCGAAGCACCTCTGACAGATGCTCGGCGGCCGCGATCACGGCAGGAGCGTGCAGGCGTCCGGGCTGACGGGTGAGGCGTTCGATCGGTCCCGAGACGGAGACTGCCGCCAACACCTTTCCGGCAGGGGCGCGCACCGGAGCCGACACCGACGCCACTCCGGGCTCGCGCTCTCCGACGGATTGGGCCCAGCCGCGACGACGCACGGTGTTCAGCGCAACGGCTGAGAAGCTCGCGGAGGCGAGCCCGGCCTGAATGTGGTCGGGATCATCCCAGGCGAGCAGCACCTGGGCTGCGGAGCCGGCGTTCATGGTGAGCTGGGCTCCCACCGGAATGGTGTCGCGCAGACCCGAGGGGCGTTCTGCCGCCGCGACGCAAATGCGCACATCTCCCTGTCGCCGATAGAGCTGGGCCGATTCCCCGGTGATATCGCGCAGGCGCGCCAATATCGGTCCGGCGGTCGCCAACAGACGGTCTTCACCGGCCGCCGCTGCCAGCTCGACCAGCCGGGGGCCCAGGACGAAACGGCCCTGCAGATCGCGTCCCACCAGACGATGATGCTCAAGGGCCACCGCCAGGCGGTGCGCCGTCGGGCGCGCCAGCCCGGTAGTCTGGACGAGACCGGCCAGGGTCGTCGGACCCTGCTCCAGGGCGCCCAATACCAGTGCTGCCTTGTCGAGAACGCCTACCCCACTCGAATTGTCCATAGAGTGAGATTATCATCTCGTATTCTGGTATCGCAAGAGCATAATAAGACTCATGGCATCAACTCTCGTGGAAAAAATCTGGAACGATCACGTGGTCCGCAGCTCTGCGGACGAACCGGACCTGCTCTACATTGATCTTCAGCTCGCCCACGAGGTGACGAGCCCCCAGGCATTCGAGGGCCTGCGTCTGGCCAATCGCCGGGTGCGCCACCCCGAGTTGACCGTGGCCACCGAAGACCACAACATTCCCACGATCAACGTGGGCGGACCCATCGCCGACCCGGTCTCGCGCACCCAAGTGGAGACGCTGCGGGCCAACTGTGCCGAGTTCGGTGTGCCGATCCATTCCATGGGCGACCGCGAACAGGGCATCGTCCATGTGATGGGACCCCAGCTCGGCCTCACCCAGCCCGGCATGACCATCGTCTGTGGTGATTCACACACCGCGACCCACGGCGCCTTTGGCGCCCTGGCCTTCGGCATCGGCACCAGCGAGGTCGAGCATGTGCTCGCCACCCAGACGCTGCCGCAGTCGCGGCCCAAGACGATGGCGGTGAACATCGTCGGCGAGCTGCCCACCGGCGTTGGCCCCAAGGACCTGATCCTGGCGTTGATCGCCAAGGTGGGCACTGGCGGCGGCCAAGGCCATGTCGCTGAATATCGCGGCAAGGCCATTGAGCAGATGTCGATGGAAGGCCGCATGACCATCTGCAATATGTCCATCGAATGGGGCGCCAAGGCCGGTCTGGTCGCCCCCGATGAGACCACCTTCAACTATGTGAAGGGGCGTGAGCACGCCCCCAAGGGCGCCGATTGGGATGCCGCGGTCGACTATTGGAAGACCTTGCGCACCGATCCCGACGCCAGCTTCGATGAGGAGGTCACCCTCGACGTCAGCGAGCTGACTCCCTTCGTCACCTGGGGCACCAACCCCGGGCAGGGCGTGCCGCTCGGTGGCTCGGTGCCCGATCCCGCTGACTTCGACAGCCAGGTGGAGCGTGCCGCAGCAACCCGGGCCCTCGAATACATGGGGCTGAACGCCGGCACCCCGATGCGCGATATCGCCGTGCAGACCGTCTTCATCGGCTCGTGCACCAATGGCCGCATGGAGGACCTGCGGGCCGCGGCGTCGGTGATGAAGGGTCACAAGGTGGCTGACTCGGTGCGCGTGCTCGTGGTGCCCGGCTCCGATGCGGTGCGTCAGCAGGCCATGGATGAGGGCCTCGACAAGATCTTCACCGACGCCGGTGCCGAATGGCGCCATGCCGGCTGCTCGATGTGCCTGGCCATGAACCCCGACAAATTGGCTCCCGGTGAGCGGGCCGCATCGACCTCGAACCGCAACTTCGAGGGACGCCAGGGCAGGGGAGGGCGCACACATCTGGTGAGCCCGGTCGTTGCCGCAGCCACCGCCATCGCCGGCCATCTGGCCGCTCCCGCCGATCTGTCATAAGAAGGAAAACATCATGGAGAAGTTCACCACCCACAGCGGCGTCACCGTTCCCCTGCGTCGCAGCAATGTCGATACCGACCAGATCATCCCCGCGGTCTATCTGAAGCGGGTCACCCGCAGCGGCTTCGAGGACGGCTTGTTCAAGAGCTGGCGCGAGGATCCTGATTTCGTGCTCAACCAGGAGGCCTACAAGAACGGCACCGTTCTTGTAGTCGGCCCTGACTTCGGCACCGGCAGCTCGCGAGAGCATGCCGTCTGGGCGCTGCAGAACTATGGCTTCAAGGCGGTCATCGGATCGCGCTTCGGTGACATCTTCCGGGGCAACGCGGGCAAGGCCGGGCTTCTGCTGGCCACTGTGCCCCCCGAGGTCGTCGAGGAATTGTGGACCTACGCCGAGGAGAACCCCGGCGCCACCGTGACCGTCAACCTGGAGAACCGCACGATTGACGCCGGCGAGAAGAGCTATCCCTTCGATGTTGACGATTACACGCGTCAGCGTCTGCTCAGGGGTCTCGACGACATCGCCCTCACCCTGCGCCATGAGGATGAGATCAAGGCCTATGAGGACAAGCGTCCCAGCTTCAAGCCAGTGACCACCGAGGTGGCCTGAACAGCCAAACCCTGAGCAGCCAAACCCTGAGCAGCCAAACAGGGAGCCTTGCGCACGAGCTCTGGGCGTCCGGTCGCCACGATCTGACCACGGGCTTGCGGACAACGGCTGCGGCGGGCACCTACCGCGACGCTGTGAGCATGAGCGGGAATGGATCCGGCCATCAGCAATGATGGTCGGATCCTTCCTGTTTGGGGCCCAGTGACGAAGGATCCCCCAGAAGACAGTGACGAAGGAGCCCACGGTGGGCGGCGACGAAGGCTCCGTGGAAGGCATGGCCGCAGATGCCACAATGAAGCCCATGAGCAGTGAACCGGCGTCCCGGCCCCGTCTGTATCTCGGCAAGCTTGGACGGGCGAACCATGAGCCGGCGAATCGGGTCTTCCGTCTCGGCGCCCGCGTGGCCCGGATCGGATTGAAGCCGGTCGTGCGGTGGCATCGATCAGGCCAAGAGCATCTCCCGCCGACCGGGCCCGCCATCATCGTGCCCAATCACATCAGCGGTCTCGACCCTGTGATCATCGGATATTTCCTGGCTTGGTCGGGTCGCTGGCCCCATTTCCTGGCCAGGGCGAATCTCTTCGACTCGGCCGCTCTGGGGTGGCTGCTTCGCAGTATCGAGCAGATTCCTGTCGAGCGCGGCTCGGCCAGTGCCGCCGACTCGTTGAAGAACGCGCAGCACGAGCTCGAATCGGGCAAGACCGTGATCATCTACCCGGAGGGCACCTTCACCTATGACCCTGACGGATGGCCGATGGCCGGGCACACCGGCGCGGCACGGCTCGCGCTGCGCACCGGTGCGCCGGTGATCCCCCTGGGCCAGTGGGGAGCCAATGAGATCCTCCCGCCCAGGCATAGCGCCAAGCCCAGGCTTTTCAGACGCACCGATGTGACGATCCGGGCCGGCGAGCCGGTCAACCTGACCGATCTGGTGGCCCGCGGTGAAACCGATCGCCTCGCCGTCCATGATGCGACGGTCCGCATCATGGACGCGATCACAGCCCTGGTGAGCCAGGTGCGGGGAAGGCCCGCGCCGCTGGAGCGGTGGCATCCGGGGCGCAGGGAACGCGTGCCCCGCACCCGCGCTGTGCTGTGATCGCTGTGCGGTGCGTCACGCCCGCGGAGCACCCCCGGTCGCTACGCTTTGCAAGACCACTTCGGAAGGAAGCCCAATGACCCCACACAGTGCAGAGCCGATCAATGTGGCCGTCATCTTTGGCGGGCAGTCCAATGAGCATGAGGTCTCCTGCCTGACGGCCGCCGGGGCATTGGGTGCGATTGACCAGTCCCGTTACCGCGTGCATGGCATCGGCATCGACAAATCGGGATTGTGGCATCGCTATTCGATCGACGAGATTCGCGCCCTACAGATCGTGGACGGCGTGATGCCCTCCATCGGCGCCGACCATCCGCTCGCCGAATTGCTGCGCACTGCCCAGGGCGTTCGGCTGGTGACAGTGGATGATGACCGACTCGCCGATTCGGCGATCATCGACGTGGCCTTTCCCCTGCTGCATGGGGCCTATGCCGAGGATGGCACGGTGCAGGGCAAGCTCGAGATGCTGGGTCTGAACTATGTGGGGTGTGGCGTCACGAGTAGCGCCCTGGGCATGGACAAGGAATATACGCACACCGTCCTTGATGCAGCCGGGGTGCCCACCGCGTCGTGGCTGCGTATCGGACGAGACGAATGGTTGCGCGATCCCGACGCGCTGGTGGCTCAGGTGAGTGAGCAGCTGGGCTATCCGGTATTCGTCAAGCCGGCCCGGGGTGGGTCATCGGTGGGAATCAGCCGGGTGACCGAGGCGGGCTCGCTGACCGCAGCCATCGACGAGGCGCGCCTGGTGGATCCCAAGGTGTTGGTCGAAGCCGCCGTGATCGGTGCCCGGGAGATCGAGTGTGGCGTCCTCGGTGGTGACGGCACGGCTCCCAGGGCCTCCCATACCGGTGAGATCGTCATGCACACCGAGGATCGCTTCTACGACTACAGGGCGAAATATCTGCCTGAGGAGCAGGTCGATCTGCGGGTGCCCGCAGGCCTTGATCCCGAGGTGGAGACTCGCGTGCAGGAGCTGGCCTTGCGCTGCTTCACCGCCTTGGACTGTGAGGGGCTCGCCCGTGTCGACACCTTCGTGCTTCCCGACGGACAGGTGTTGATCAATGAGATCAATACGATGCCCGGCTTCACCAAATACTCGATGTATCCGAATATGTGGCGGGCCAGCGGCGTCGACTATCCCGAGTTGATCGACCAGCTCATCTCATTGGCGCTAGCGCGCCCAGCTACGGTGCTGCGCTGAGGCACGCGGTCATTGCCCGGCGTTGGTGACCGCCGGGCGCTGGGCCACTGCGGCACCAAGACACGGCACCGAGACACGACGCCGAGTCATCGCGTGATAGTGGCCAGCGTTTTTACTGGGGGAACCGTGTCAGTGGGGCATTGGCTCGCCGGGACGCTGTGTTGCCAAGTGGCGGTGTCGTGTCGGCACAGGCCTGGTCGTTGAGTGACGGTGTCGTGTGCGACGTCGGCCTGCCCTGCCCAGGGCACGGGATGTGGATTCGTCGGCAGCGCATGGCACCCGCTCTGGCCTTATTGTCAGTCCCCGCGGCGGCCGATTCCACGCGCCAGGGTTTCCTGTGGTCCAGGACCATGCCGTCCGGCTCCACGCGGTCAGGCTCCGTCCAGCTGATGAGAGAGCAGGCCAGCCGGACGGAGTCCGATGGTGGTCCATGGACGCGAAGCAGTCTGGCTGAGTGCCCAGGACAGTCGATCGACTAGCGCAGCGCGGACACGGCCTCATTCGACTCGATCCCGGTCTCGCGTCCTGACTCATGGGTAGATCCGCCCTCCGGCTCCACGCGATTCGCCTGGACCACCTCGCGGTAGCCGGCGAGGTCGGCGTACAGCTCATCGGTAAGCGGATTGCGCCGACGCTTGATGACGGTGCACAGCTGGTAGGCCGCGACGGCCAGGTTTGCCAGCAGGGCGAGCGCCGAGACGGTGAACAACGCGGCGGGCCGACCTGACGCGGCGACCGAGAACTGGGAATCGGTGACGAAGGAGGGCACCGCCATCGTGAACATCATCCACAACGCCAGCGTGCCCGCACGATGCTGCAGCCAGGCGCCCTTCTTGATGAAGAAGGCCGGGATGGTGCATGAGATGAGCAGCGCCGCACCCGCGTAGAAGGAATGGTCGCCTACACAGTTGTAGACATAGGCGAAGTTCCACAGGTCGTAGGCGATGATCCAGAACCAGAGCATGTCGGGCCAGATCATGTCCTTGGACTTGTCCCGCGAGATGAAGATTCCGAACCAACCGCAGATGGTCAACAGGTTGAGCAGCCCGGCGACACCGTTCATCCAGTTCCAGGGGCCCGAGCGCATGAAGACGCCGTCGATGATTCCATTGGCGTTCATCGATCCCACCTGGAAGTCGCGGATGCAGGCCTCAAGGATGTTGATCGCCAGGATGAGCGGCGGAAAGCACAGCGCCCATTTCCGGGCGGCGAGTCTCGGGTGATAGCGCAGTGCCATGAAACCCAGCACGCCGGCCAACGCCGAATAGACCTTCACCCAGTGGAACCAGGTGCCGGTCGATGAGCCGTCGCCCGCCGTGGTGGGCCAGACGAAGATGGTCAGGGCGATCGGCAGGGCCACGAAGACGGCCAGTCCCGCCCAGCGATAGCGCCGGGTGAGCTCGTTGAGGCCGATCAGCGCCGCCAGCACGGCCAACCAGGCGAGCCAGGAGTACCAGGGGATCGATGCGAATAGGAACATGGTCGACGTGTCTCCATCGTCATGAGGGCCCTCCCCGATGAGGGTTCCCAGTTGGCGGCAGGTTACGGTGGGCTTCCGGCGTCCGCGATGGACACATATGCCAAAGTGTCCAGATCAGTCCAGCGCTCGGGCGTCCTGGCGTCGTGACAGCACGGCGTGCGGACCGAAGATGTTCACCGGAGGGGTCGATGACGCGATCAGCCATGTCGGATCCCATCGGCCCCCTCAGCGGGTCCCTTGCGCTCAGGGATCTGTCCGGCGGGCCGGATGCGCGGCCCGGAGACGATCCATCCGGGCGTGTCGCCGACCCCCACGGTCCGCGTCCTGCACGTCAGGAGTCCACTGTGGCGCCGCACCCAGGCGAAGCGATGTCGTCAACGGCATCGCGACCGCGTGCGGTGGCACCCGAGGGGAGCACTCCGCGGGTGCGTTCGTCGCCCACCCGCCCTGCGGCGCGGAAGGCCCTGGCAGCGGCACTCAAGCAGGCCCTGGCGACCACCAGCCTCGACAAGATCACGGTGGCGGGACTGAGCCGCAGTGCCGGGGTGACCCGGCAGGCCTTCTACTACCACTTCCTCGACGTGCCCGATCTGGCCGTTTGGGTGTTCACCACCGAGGTCGCGGATCACATCCTGGCCCATCGGACACGTCAGGCGTGGGCGCAGGGCTTCGTCGAGCTTCTGGGCTATCTGCGCATGCATCGCGAACAGATCTATTCGGTAATCAGGGCCCTGTCGTCGGTGGAGCTTGAACAATTCTTCTATCGGCATTTTCGACGCATGATGGCATCGATCGTCGGCGAGGTGGAGGAGAGCCTGCCCGACGACGCGCGAGGGGGCTTGAACCCTCACGATCGCCAGTTCATCATCGACCACTATGCGATCGCCGTGGTAGGGCATCTGCTGCATTGGTTGGCCACCGATATGCGCGACGATCCCCGCGAACTCGTCGCCAATCTGCAGGGCATCCTCGACGGCGGGGTGCTCAGCTCATTGAAGAGGTTCGCTCAGGAGACGCCCAGCGGTCCTGACAAAGCCCAATAAGCCGCCGCGGGTCTGCGTGTCCGGTGCGTTGCCCGACCCGGAACCGGCGGGCAGGCTAGCGTTTGGTGCATGGCGTCGCTGACTTCAGGGCAGGACCCCCGCACCGCAGCCGAGGTGGGGGAGTTCGGAATCATCGCAACAATCATCAAGGGATTGGGGCGTCCACCGGCCGTCTCGGTGGGCCCCGGCGATGATGCGGCGGTCTTTCTCGTCAACGGATCGGCGGTGACCAGCACCGACATGCTCGTCGAAGGGGTCGAGTTTCGCAGGGACTGGTCAAGCCCCGCCGAGATCGGGCGCAAATCCGTCGCGGTCAATGTGGCTGACCTTGAGGCCATGGGGGCCAACCCGGTGGCCATGGTGATGGGATTCGGCATTCCCGGCGATCTGTCGGCGCAATGGGTGCGTGACTTCGCCAAGGGGGTGCGGGCGGAGGCCGATCTTGCCGGCATCGCCTTGGTCGGCGGCGATATCACCGAGGCGGAGAAGGTCACGATCTCGGTGACCGTCATCGGCGAGACCGCAGGACTTGACCCGGTGCTGCGCAATGGCGCGGTGCCCGGTGAGATCGTCGCGGTCTGTGGTCGTCTCGGCTGGGCTGCGGCCGGGCTGGCGGCTCTTGAACGGGGATTCCGCAGCCCCCGTGCCGCGGTTGACAGCCAGCGTGTTCCCTCAGTGCCCTATGGGGCTGGTCGGGTGGCGGCTCGGGCCGGCGCCACCGCGTTGCTGGACGTCTCCGACGGGCTGTTGGCTGATCTCAATCACATCGCCCAGGCCTCGCAGGTGTGGATTGATCTCGACTCCCAGGCCTTCGAGATCCCTGAGCCGGTGGAAGTGGTCGCCGCGGCGGTGAACAAGGATCCCCTGGGCTTCGTGCTCACCGGCGGTGAGGATCACGCCCTGGCCGCATGCTTCCCGCCCGGTGAGCTTCCCGAGGGATTTGTCGCCGTCGGGGTGGTGCATGCCCCCGGTGACGAGGGTCCCAGGGTCAGTGTCGACGGACGTCCCCACGAGGGCCAGGGTGGCTGGGAACACTTCCGCAGCGTCTGACCGTGACGCCCGGGGCGGCGTGCCAGGAAGGCCGGGCAGGGCCCTTCCGGGTAGTCTGAGGCATATGGCGACCCGCACGTCTTCCCCGTCGCGGCCTCGCAGCAAGAGCGGCTCCAAGAACTCACGTCGCCCTGCGAGCGCGCGAAGTGACAGAACCAAGAAGAAGAACACCCGCACCACTGGCTCGGCGACACATCGTCCCAGGCCAGCTGCCCCACGCCCGAATCCGGTGCTGCGAGCGGTGGTGTTCGTCTGGCAGGGAATCGCCCACGGACTGGGCGCCGGGGTTCGTCGTATCGGGGGCACGGCACGCGAGATCGATCCGGCGGTACGCCGCGATGGCGCAGGTCTGGCTCTGGTCGCGTTGGGGCTGATCGTCGCCGCGGAGTTCTGGGTGGGGCTGCCCGGCCTGGTCGGTGCTATCCTGTCGGCCGGCGTCGCCACGATCTTCGGGATGGCCAGCTATCTGCTTCCGGTGCTGCTGTTCGTGCTGGCCTGGCGCACCTTGCGCAATCCGGACTCCAATGGACCGGTCGGGCGCCAGATCATCGGCTGGACGATCTTGGCCTTCGGGCTGCTTGGCCTGATCAATGTCACCGAATGGCCGCTTCCGGGGCCTGCTGCGCCTGACCGCATGCGAGCGATGGGCGGCATCATCGGCTATATCTCCAGCTCGATGCTCACCCAGCTCGTCCCCCGATGGCTGAGCGCGGTGTTGCTCATCGTCGTCGCGGTCTTCGGTGTGATCCTGATCACCGGGCGCCCTCTGCACGAGGTGTGGGCCCAGGTCCGTCAGCTTGCCGGTGGGGTCGGGAGCTGGGCGGCTGACAGCAGGGCCAAGAAGAAGGCCAAGCCCAGCTATGGCGTCGACGAGGCCTACGACACCCCGGTCATCGAATCCGAGGCGGACTCCGATCGCGACGCCGGGGATCAGTCAATGCCCGAGCCCGCCTTGTCGTCGGGCACAAAGGGCGCGAAGACTGGTGCCGGTCAGAGCTCGGATGAACTCTCGCAGGAGGGATCGTCGACGGAACTGGAGGCGCCCGAGCATCTGCCGGTGGCAAGCCGTGTCGAGCAGCTGCAGCTCTCCGGCGATGTGCAGTACACGCTGCCCGATCTCAATCTGCTCAAGCCCGGCTCGGCGCCGCGCGTGCATACCGACGCCGCCGACAGCACCGTCAACTCGTTGCAGGAGGTGTTCACCGAGTTCGGGATCGACGCGCAGGTCACCCGCTATACGCGAGGGCCCACCGTCACCCAGTACGAGGTCGAGCTCGGCTCGGGGGTCAAGGTGGAGAAGGTCACGGCGCTGCAGCGCAATATCGCCTATGCGGTCGCCTCTCCCGATGTGCGCATCCTGTCGCCGATTCCGGGAAAATCTGCGATCGGCATCGAGATCCCGAACAAGGAGAAGGAAGTCGTCAGCCTTGGCGATGTCCTGCGCAGCCCGCGTGCGCGGGGCAACTCCAAACCGCTCGTGGTGGGTCTCGGCAAAGACGTCGAAGGGCACGTCGTGCTGGCCAATATCGCCAAGATGCCGCATCTGCTGGTGGCTGGCGCCACCGGGTCGGGCAAGTCCAGCTTCGTCAACTCGATGATCACATCAATCATGTTGCGCGCCACGCCCGATGAGGTGCGCCTGATCCTGGTGGACCCCAAGCGTGTGGAGCTCAACCAATATGAGGGGATCCCTCATCTGGTGACGCCCATCATCACCAACCCCAAGAAGGCCGCCCAGGCTCTCGAGTGGGTGGTGCAGGAGATGGACCGGCGCTATGACGATCTTGCCGCCTTCGGCTTCCGCCATATCGACGACTTCAACAAGGCGGTGCGAGCCGGGCAGGTGAATCTTCCCGAGGGCTCCGAGCGCACGCTGGCGCCCTATCCCTATCTCGTGGTCGTGGTTGACGAGTTGAGCGATCTCATGATGGTCGCGCCCCGCGACGTCGAGGACTCGATCGTGCGGATCACCCAGCTCGCCCGGGCCGCCGGGATCCATCTGGTGCTGGCCACGCAGCGGCCCTCGGTTGACGTGGTCACCGGGCTCATCAAGGCGAACATCCCCTCGCGACTCGCCTTCGCCACCAGCTCGGCCACCGACTCCCGGGTGATCCTCGATCAAGCGGGCGCCGAGCGTCTGTTGGGTCAGGGCGATGGCCTCTTCCTGCCCATGGGTGCCGCGAATCCGAAGCGGGTCCAGGGTAGCTGGGTGACTGAGGCGGAGATCCGCGAGGTGGTTGAGCATGTCAAGGCCCAGCTCACGCCGCAATACCGCTCCGATGTCACCGCGGTGGCGACCTCGGAGAAGAAGGTCGCCGAGGACATCGGCGATGATCTCGACCTGGTGCTCGAGGCCGCGACAAATGTGGTCAACCTGCAACTGGGGTCCACATCGATGCTGCAACGCAAGCTGCGCATCGGTTTCGCCAAGGCGGGACGCATGATGGACATCCTGGAGACCAGGGGAGTGGTCGGACCCAGTGAGGGCAGCAAGCCCCGCGAGGTCTACGTCAAGCCAGACGATCTTGACTCGGTGTTGGCCCAGCTGTCGGGGGAGCCCCAGCCGGAGTCCGCGAGCAGCTGAGGGTTTTTCTGACTGACGGCCCTCTGATTGGCGCCACGTCCTTCTGGCAGCTGACACAGACGCTCGTCAGGGCTGCCGGGCCGTCCAACAATCAGCCCTGCGATGTGCCCATGGCGATATCGGGACGCCCGAACAACCGCTACCGCACGAGCCGGTCGCCGAGATTACTGATCATGGGGGACACTGGGGGAATCATGTCGAATACAAAGGTCCATCTGATCAGTCTTGGCTGCGCCCGTAATGACGTGGACTCCGAGGAGCTCGCCGGGCGCCTGGCCGAGGGCGGGTTCAACCTCGTCGACGAGCCGGAGGCGGCGGACGCCCTGATCGTCAACACCTGCGGCTTCGTGGAACAGGCGAAGAAGGACTCGATCGACACCATTCTTGCCGCCGCCGATCTCAAGGGCGCTGCCGGCCCCAAGGCGGTTGTCGCCGTGGGCTGTCTGGCGCAGCGCTATGGCACAGAGCTTGCCGCCTCACTTCCCGAGGCGGATGCCGTGTTGGGCTTCGACGACTACACCGACATCGCAGGGCGTCTGCGCACGATCATGGACGGTGGCCATGTCGAGGCACCAACCCCGATGGACCGACGGACCCTGCTTCCGCTGGCCCCCATCGAACGACACAAGGCCATGCCCATCGCAGGGCATCAGGGAGAGCTCCCCGACGGCATTGCGCCCTCCTCGGGGCCACGAGTGCCCCGCAGGCGCCTGGACGACGCGCCCTGGGCGCCCTTGAAGATCGCTTCGGGCTGCGACCGGCGCTGTGCCTTCTGCGCGATCCCGAGTTTCCGGGGCGCCTATGTCTCGCGTACCGCGCCCGAGATCCTCGAGGAAGCCCGGTGGCTCGCCGACCAGGGCGTGCGCGAGATCATGCTCGTCTCGGAGAACTCGTCAAGCTATGGCAAGGATCTCGCCGATCTGCGGGCATTGGAGAGCCTGCTTGGTGGATTGGCGACGATCCCCGATCTCGACTGGATCAGGGTGAGCTATCTGCAGCCGGCCGAACTACGCACGAGCCTCATCGATGTGATGACCGGCACCGACAAGGTGCTGCCCTATTTCGACCTCAGCTTCCAGCACGCCTCAGCCCCTGTGCTGCGTGCGATGCGTCGCTTCGGAGACCCTGACTCCTTCCTGGGCCTGATCGACACCATCCGTCAGCGCGCGCCGCAGGCCGGCATCAGATCGAATGTGATCGTCGGCTTCCCCGGTGAGAGCGAGCACGACGTCGATGTGCTGGCCGACTTCATCTCAGCGGCCCGGCTCGATGCGCTGGGGGTCTTCAGCTATTCCGATGAGGATGGCACGGCCGCCCGCACACTGCCCGACCACGTCGACCCTGACGAGGTGGAGGAACGTCACGAGCGGATCGCCGATCTGGCGAATATCCTGTGCGACCAGCGTGCGGCAGACCGCGTCGGGGAGCACATCCGGGTGCTGGTGGAGCAGGTCGAGTCAGATGTGCTCATCGGTCGTGCGGCACATCAGGGCCCAGATGTTGACGGCACGACGAGCGTGCGGCGTGAGCCGGGCCGTGACGGTGTCGCTGTGGGCGATATGGTTTCGGCGTCGGTGGTTGACACGGTCGGAGTGGATCTCACTGCCGAGCTCGACGAGGAAGGCTAGGGCGATGGGCACTGCACAGGACGCGAATACTGAACAGTCCACGCTGGCCTTCGCCTGGAATCTTCCCAATATCCTCACCATCACCCGCATCGTGCTGGTGCCGGTGTTCGCCATCGTCCTGCTGAGCCATCCCGACCGGGAGTCCTGGCGGGTTGCCGCGGCGATTGTTTTCGCCGTGGCCATTCTCACCGACTTCGCCGATGGGCGCATCGCCCGCAAATACAACATGGTGACGAATTTCGGCAAGATCTGGGATTCGATCGCCGATAAGGCGCTCACCGGCATGGCTTTCATCGGGCTGTCGATCGTCGGTGATCTGCCGTGGTGGCTCACGGTGATCGTGCTTGTGCGCGAATGGGGCATCACGGCGATGCGTTTCCAGGTGCTTCGCTACGGCGTCATGGCGGCAAAGCAGGGGGGCAAGCTCAAGACCTTCCTGCAAAGCATCGCCCTAATCCTGTTCATCCTGTGGCTGCCCGGACTTGGCACTTGGTATGTGGTGGTCAGCTGGGTCATCATGGCGCTGGCCTTCCTGCTCACGGTGGTCACCGGCCTCGACTATGTGGTTGATGCCGTACGACTGCGCCGAGAATCGCTCAAGGTGGGCCATCCCGTGGATTACGCGCAGATCCAGCAGGCGCGCAAACGCCGTGGCTGAATCCCCGCCAGGGCGTCCTGCTGACGGTGGCATGGGGGGCGAGGGTCACCAGGCCATAGAGCCCGGTGGGCTGTCCGCCACCCATCGCCTGACAGCCGAGGAGTTGGCGAGCCTGGCGCGGCAGGTGATTGACAGCTATCGGGATCGGGGGCTCACCCTCGCCAGCTGTGAGTCAATCACCGCCGGCGGCATCGGGTGGATGCTGACGACCGTTCCCGGCAGCTCGCAGGTCTATCGAGGCGGGCTCATCACCTACGCCAGCGAGCTCAAGGCCCGATTGGCCGGGGTTGACGCCGAGTTCATCGCTGCCCACGGCGTGATCAATGAGCAGACGAGTCGACAGATGGCGTTGGGCGCCGCTCAGGCCTGTCAGGCGGATGCCTGTGTCTCGGTGACCGGCACCGCAGGGCCCTCAGGTGAGGACGGTGTGGCCCCCGGTGTGGTGTGGATGGGACGCTATTTCCGCGGCACCGTGAGCGCCCAGCTGCTGCGGTTTACCGGTGGACGCGATGCCATCCGCCGGGCCACCATCGCCGCCGCGCTGCGTTATCTCCTCGCCGCTGTGGCTTAAGTACACCGCTGATCGCCCAGGGCTTCTCGGGAGGGCCGCGTTCGCGCACTGGTTGGCGTGTCCCATTGATCGGGGTCTGATTGATCGGGTTGTGACCGTTCGGCCTTCAGCGTCGGTCAGCACGCTTCTGGCGTTCAGCGAGGATGCCCACGCCGATAGCGATGCAATCGCGCTCACGACTGGTTGAAATGTTCACTATGCGAGACGATCGGAACATTGAAGGAATTAATCCCGGATGGATCAGGTTTGAGTGAACAGAGTCTCCATTGTGGAGAGCGATCGGAGGGCAACGTGAAGCCACCTTTGCTGAGGGTTTTGTTGGGTCAGACACTGCGTGAGCAGCGGATTCATGACCGACGCACTCTGCGCGATGTCTCGATGGCGGCCCGAGTGAGTCTCGGGTATCTGTCAGAGGTTGAGCGTGGACAGAAGGAAGCATCGAGTGAGCTGCTCTACTCGATCTGTGCCGCTCTTCATGTTCCCCTGTCACAGATTCTTCGACAGGTCAGCGAGAAGATGCTGGTTCTCGAGGCGAGCCATCTGCAGCCCGAGCGCATCGGCCTTGAGCCGGTGAGCGCGACAGTCATCGCGGCCTGATCTCAGCCCGTCATCTGCCGCGTTGGACCCCGCCCCCTACCGACGCGGCAGATCAGTGCTGAGGACGCGTGGCTTCACGCGAACACTTGATGTCTTGTTTGGCCTGTCTGCGCTGTTGACTTGGTAAGTGCCCCTTGATCATCACCAAGATGGTCGGGGGCACTCCTGTCTGCAGTCCAGAGTGTCTCTTCGTCCGGAGCCAAGGTCTTCGGTGATTTGGCCTTCTGTGCTGTGGCAAGGTCTCGTCCACGATTCCTTGCTGATGGTCGCAGTGAGGCACTGCGGACAGGGAGCACCGAGGTGGCTAGTCGTCAGCGTTCTGCCGCGCGGTCGTTCGCAGCGCGTCGTCTGCGGGTATAGCCACGTGGCGTCATCACGAAACCCGCCGCGTCGAGGGCTTCGCCGATTTGCGTCGCTTGAAATATCTGGGTGCCATCGGCCCTCTCAATCGTGATCCGGCCCAGTAGGCCTGCGTCCACGTGGCGACCGATCACGCGCAATGCGGTGACGAGCTGTTCGTGGCTTGTCCCGGCGAAGCTGAGCAGGGTATGGGCGCCCCGCTCTATGTAGCAGATGGGCAGCGCGTCAGCGAGCACGACCAAGGCCCCTGCCTTGCGTGCGGGCCGGTGTCCATTGGTCGGCGGCCACTCGAGCGCAGCGCCATAGGGATTGACCGGATCGCAGGCGGCCAGCAGGCGCATCGGAGTCTCGGGTGCCGTACGCAGTCGATCGACAGCACCGGGCGTCGCGAATTGTGCGCCACCGAGACCGTCAATGAAATAGCCCCGCCGTGTGGCGCCGGTCTCCTCCATGCTCGAGAGCAGACGATAGACGTCGGCGAAACTCGGGGTTTCGGGTTCGGTCATGACCGAACCCCGGGTGAGCACTCCATAGCGGGCCAATTCCAGCTCGACCGCATCGAGCAGGCGTGTCCGGTCGTCCTCGCGGTAGTGGGGGGCCGCCCAGCGCGGCCCTCCCGAGGGAAGCTGTCGCGGCACTCGCGGACGCAATGCGCGTCGGCGTGTGCGCGGCTGTGAGGGGGTCCTCAAGGTTCCCCGTCCCGAGTTGAGCTCGCGCACCGCACTGAAATTGTCCGTGGTCGCACGCCCGGCCCAGGCCAACTCCCACAGGGCATCGAGAACCGCAGATGGTCCAGCCCGCTCGTCGGTCAGGTCATGCACTCGCCAGCCGCCACCCGCCTCAAGTCGACGGGCCAGGCGTTGGGCGAGCTCACTCAGCTCGGCCTGTTCCCGGGGCGGCGTGGGGCCGATGTCCGCGGGCCACAGGCAGATCCAACCGTCGGTCTTGCCGATGGCCCGGGTGCCGGTCCAGACGACTTCTCCCGTGGCCAGCGCCTCATCCAGCAGGGACGGCTGATATCCGGGCAAGCGTGCCGGCAACACCATGGACTCAAGCATTGACGCCGGTAGCGGGTATCCGGCGATCAGATCGATGACCGCCAGCAGGTCGTCGATCGTCGGGGAGCTATGCGCGGCGGGATGCCGTGGATCCTGGGCGCCGCCCGGGGGCATTTGCTGCCAGGCGTCAAGGAAGCGCGCGAACTGCTGTTGATCGACCGCCTCCACCTGGTTACGAAGCTGTGCCAGCGTACGACGCTTGATGAGGGCCAGCACGCGTTCGTGGCAGTACTGGGCCTCGTCGGGAAAACCGCTCACCGCCGACAACCGGGGCTCGAGTGGATCGTGAGCAGATTCTGTCCCGCTGACACCGGATGTGGACCGTGAAGCGTTCTCCATTTCTGGTGGGGTTGCCATCGCCGTGTCGGAACCGAACTGGGGCTGCGAGGCGAACATTGTGCCGGCTTCGGTAGAGCTGTCTGGGCCTGTCACCGAGACCAGGCTGCCCCGTATCGCAGTGCCCTGGGCCAGGAGCTGGTCAAGGGCCGCCACCACGGTGGTCTCGGCAAGGCCGAAGCGCACGGAGGCCGAGTATGCGGTGATGACCGCGTGGCGTCGCAGCCAACGGCTCACCAGATCACGGATCGCCTCATGGCGATCACGAGCCGGGGGAGCGGCCATCGCAGCCGGGACCGGGACGCCGAGCGCATCACGGAGCAGGCCCACATCGGTGTCGGCACACCATCGCGGCGAACCGTTCACCTGGACCGCCGCGATCCGATGCTGGTCTGCCAGCTCCTTCAGCCAGGCAGTGCACTCCTGGTCGCTCCTGGCCGCGCATTCAGCCGTGGACAAGGGTCCGATGGTGCGGATGATGTCCCAGAGCTGCTCGGGATTCGTGGCACGCCGACCAGGCGCCAGGGACTGCAACTCCTGTTCCACCTGGGCGGCGACCTGCTCGTCGAGCATCTGGCTTCCGGCGTCGGTGCCGAGCAACTCGGCCAGCATCCCCGAGTCCAGGCTCATCGCGGCAAGCTTGCGCTCAGCCAGCGGCTGATCAGCGTCGTAGACGAACTCCCCGACATATCCGAACAGGAGATTGCGCGCGAACGGAGAAGGCTGCTGAGTCTCCACGTCGACCAGGCGGATCCGTCGAGCGGCGATGGCCCGCATCAACGCCACGAGTCCGGGAATGTCGAAGACATCCTGAAGGCACTCGCGCATGGTCTCCACGACGATGGGGAAATCGCGATAGCCGGCAGCCACCGCGAGCAGCTGCGCGGACTTGATGCGCTGCTGCCACAGGGGCGCGCGGGTGCCAGGATTGCGACGAGGCAACAGCAGGGCCCTGGCCGCGCACTCGCGGAAGCGTGCGGCGAACAGAGCAGATCCGAAGACCTGCTCTGACACCAACGACTCCACCTCATCGGCGGCGAAGGACAGCAGGGCGGAGTCTGGTGCGGCGGCGTCAACATCGGGCACCTGGATGATGATGCCGTCATTGGTGGCGGTGACATGGACATCGACGCCATAGCGATCCCGCGCCTGTTGCTCGATGAGCAACCCCCAGGGCGCGAGCACCGCCGAGCCCAGTGCGCAATGCACGCACAGGCGCCAGTCGCCGATCTCGTCGCGAAAGCGTTCCACCACGATGGCGCGGTCATCGGGGATTTGTCCGGTGGCGTGATGTTGCTCGTCAAGATAGGCGAGGAGATTGTCGGCGGCCAGCTCGTCGAGACCGCCCTGGTGAAGTCGCTCCCGGGCCGCCGGTGCCTCATCATGCGTCAGCTCACGGATGCTTGCCCCGATCGCCTCCCCCAGTTCACGTGGACGTGATGGGGAATCTCCACGCCAGAAGGGCAGTCTGCCCGGTTGTCCCGGAGCCGGGCTCACCAGCACCTGGGAATGCGTGATGTCCTCGATTCGCCAGCTGGACGTGCCGAGGGTGAAGACATCTCCCACGCGTGATTCGTAGACCATCTCCTCATCGAGCTCGCCCACCCGGCGTCCGGGTTCGTGCTTGCCCGATGCAGTCTGCTCGCCGACCAGGAAGACGCCGAACAGTCCGCGATCGGGAATCGTGCCGCCGCTGGTGGTCACCAGCCGCCGAGCACCCGGCCGCGCGCTGAGCAGATCAGTGCCGCGGTCCCAGATGAGCCGTGGTCGCAGCTCGGCGAAGTCCTCGCTCGGATAGTGACCTGTCAGCATGTCGAGCACGCCATCGAACGCGGAGCGGGGCAGCTGCCTGAAGGCATCGCAGTGACGCACGAGGGCGAAGAGCTCGTCGGAGCTGTGGGCTGAGTTGACACACATCGAGACGAGCTGTTGCGCCAGCACGTCGAGTGGATTGTGCAGGGTGTGCACCGCCTCGATTTGGCCCTCGACCATGCGCCGCGCCACGACCGCCGACTCGAGCATGTCCCCGCGCGCGGTGGGGAAGAGGACGCCCTGCGAGATCGCGCCCACCTGGTGGCCGGCACGTCCCACACGTTGGAGTCCGCTCGAGACCGAAGGGGGCGACTGCACCTGAATCACCAGGTCGACGGCACCCATGTCAATGCCCAGCTCAAGCGAGCTCGTCGCCACAACGCAGGGGAGTCGTCCGCTCTTGAGATCCTCCTCGATTTGCGCGCGCCGCTGTTTACTCACCGATCCATGGTGGGCACTCGCGACGATGGGAAACTCAACGCCGTCGCGGCCCTTGGTGGCCGCCGAGGGCTCCATGACCTGTGCGGGTAGCTCTGTCGGCACGTCCACCGCGCCCAGATCCCGGGCATGCAGTTCGTTGAGATGGGCAGTAAGCCGTTCCGCGACGCGCCGCGAGTTCACGAAGCAGATCGTGGAGCGGTGCGTGGTGATCAGATCAAGGATGCGCCGCTCGATCGGCGGCCACATCGAGGGTTGGCGTCCGGTGCCGTCTGCCTCGTCGGCAGGGGCCCTGGTCCCGGCATCAGGTTGGGTCATGTCCTCTACGGGCACCACCACCTGCAGATCCCAGGTCTTCGCCGCAGGGGGATTGATCACCTGCACCTCGCGGTCGCCGCCGAGGAAGGAGGCCACCCGTTCGGGCGGACGCACGGTGGCCGACAGGCCGATGCGTTGGAAACCGCCTCGTTGGCTCAGCGCGGCGACCCGTTCCAGGCTCAGCATGAGATGGGCCCCGCGTTTGGTGCCGGCCAGCGCATGCACCTCGTCGATGATGACCGTCTCCACAGTGCGCAGGGTCTGCGCGGCCTTGCTCGAGAGCATCAGGAACAGCGATTCCGGCGTCGTGATGAGGATATCGGGCGGGTGGCTGGCGATACGGCGCCGGTCTGCTGCGGAACTGTCGCCGGAACGCACCGCGACGCTCACCTGCGGAACAGGAAGCCCCAGCCGTTCTGCGGTGGCGGTCATGCCGCGCAGCGGAGCCTGAAGATTACGCTCGATGTCGACCGCCAACGCCTTGAGGGGCGAGATGTACAGCACTCGGACACCCCGGGAGCGCTTGTTGGGCGACCGCTGGGGCTCATTGTCGGGAAGGCCGATCAGGGCAGCCTGATCGGGTGCGCCCGCCAGTCGATCGAGGCTCTGCAGAAAGGCAGCCAGGGTCTTTCCCGAGCCGGTCGGGGCGATGATGAGCGCATTCTCGCCCGAGCCGATGGCCTGCCAGGCGGCGAGCTGTACGGGCGTGGGTGCGGCAAAGACGTCGGTGAACCAGGTGCGGGTGACCGGCCCGAACGACGCCATGGCCTGGGATTCGGTCATGGACGGTCTCCGATCGTCCGTCGCGATGTCGTGCCCCATGAGGCCCAGTCTGGCGCAGGCCACTGACATTTCTGCGTCGATGCGCTTGTGGCTGTCGTGGTGGGCATCCTCATCGGTCGAGCAGGTTGCTCAAGAGGGGCCGATGGTGGGCGCAGAAGGCTATGCAGATCGGCCATTCATCGCTCTCGATCGGGCAGTTCCAGGAACTTCCACACTGCCCGCCAGATCTCCTTGAAGGGCACGGCATCATGCAGGGCCTCTTCGACGGTGCGGTTACCGAGGTCGGACAGCACGATCTGATCGGCCCACACCCGGGCATAGTCCTTGCCCAGGTGACGGTCCATTCGCCGCCAAAACTCGGTTTCACGCACCGTGACAGTCTAGGTCGGTGACTGTGGGTGGCCAGCAGACCGAAGCCCATCGGTGATGACTTCGGGCGTGTCGCTTCGCTTCGAACGTTTGTTCGCATACTGTGAATACTGCGCGGTTCGCGTCCACAGCTTCCAGGCCAAGTGAGAAATGTCAGAGCTCGGTCCTACAGTCAACACGACGACGTCGAGAGGCGCCAGACATCATGACAACGCAAGCTGGAAACAGGGCCCGAAGGCAATCTCGGGCTTGAAGAAGTCGAAGAGAACCACGTGCATTCCGTTGGCCACAGTGCCGACACGAGGAGAGGATCGGGACATGGCCGTAGCAGATCGCAATAAGGCCCTCGAGGCGGCGCTCGCCCAGATCGAGAAGGCTCATGGCAAGGGCTCGGTGATGCGTCTGGGCGATCAGGCCTATGCGCAGATCGAGAGCATCCCCACCGGCTCGGTGGCCCTGGACATCGCCCTGGGCATCGGCGGCCTTCCCCGCGGTCGAATCGTCGAGGTCTACGGGCCCGAGTCGTCGGGCAAGACCACCGTCGCGCTGCATGCGATCGCTAATGCGCAGGCGGAGGGCGGCATCTGTGCCTTCATTGACGCTGAGCATGCTCTTGATCCCGGCTATGCCCATGCCCTTGGCGTCGACACCGATCAGCTGCTGGTCAGCCAGCCCGACAACGGCGAGCAGGCCCTGGAGATCGCCGACACACTGGTGCGCTCAGGTGCCCTGGAACTGCTTGTTGTCGACTCCGTTGCCGCCCTGACGCCCCGTGCCGAGATCGAGGGTGAGATGGGCGACAGCCATGTGGGTCTGCAGGCCAGGCTGATGAGTCAGGCCCTGCGCAAGATGACCGGTGCAATCAAGAGCGCCAACACCACGGTGATCTTCATCAACCAGCTGCGCGAGAAGATCGGGGTGATGTTCGGCTCGCCGGAGACCACCACCGGTGGTCGTGCCCTGAAGTTCTATTCCTCGGTGCGTCTGGACGTGCGCCGTATCGAGTCGCTCAAGAACGGCACCGAGATCGTCGGTAACCGCACCCGGATCAAGGTGGCGAAGAACAAGGTCGCTCCGCCGTTCAAGCAGGCTGAGTTCGACATCCTCTATGGCAAGGGAATCAGCCGTGAGGGCAGCCTGATCGATATGGGTGTCGATGCCGGGATCGTGCGCAAGGCAGGAGCCTGGTTCACCTATGGAGACGATCAGCTTGGTCAGGGCAAGGAGAACGCCCGGACCTTCCTCATCACCCATCCGGATGTCGCCGCCGAGATTGAGCACAAGATCCGAGTGAAGCTGGGCTTGGACGCCGATGAGGATGTCCCGCAGGGTGTTGATCCCAAGACCGGGGAAATCCTTGACGCCGAGGCCGGGCAGCCGGCTGCGGCCAAGACCACTCACTGACAGTGGCCTCCAAGCCTGATCGCGTCGCGGCGACAATCAAGGAGCTTTCGAAGCTCATCAATGACGTCGCGGCGCGTCATCGGGAGACTTCGACCGATGGGTTCTCGTCGGATTCATCTGGCGCGACCTCGCATCGGGCTGGTGGCACGGCTCCTCCATGGGTCGTCGGCACCGCAGCCGGGGGCCCCACCGGCTCGACCGATGACGCGTCCTCCACTGGTGCCCGGGGCCGAGTCCCAAGGAACGGAAGAGCCCCGAAGAACAGCGGAGCTAGAAGCGACGCGGCCAAGGACGGCGAGTCGCCGAGCCCGGAGGCTCAGCGTGCCAGGGCGCGTGAGATCGCTCTGCGCCGGCTCGATCGGCGTGACTATTCCCGCGCTGAGATGATCAGTTATCTGGTGGGAAAACGCGAGGTCGATGCCGATATCGCCGCCGAGATCATCGATCGATTCATCGAAGTGGGCATCGTTGATGACGCGCGCTTCGCCCGGAACTGGGCTGTGGAGAGGATTCGCACACGCCGGCTTTCACGCAATGCGATTAGACGGGAACTAGCGCAACGCGGGGTAGGTGATGAAGCGATCAGTGAGGCCCTCGAGCAGATCAGCGGGGACCAGGAGCGCCAGGCGGCCATCGATCTGTGTCGCACCAAGGCTGCTCGGATGAGGGGGGTCGACCGGGAACGGGCCATCCGCCGCCTCTCCGCCCAGCTGGCACGCCGGGGATATCCCACTGGATTGTCGGTCTCGGTGGTGCTCCAGGTGCTCGATGAGCAGGAGCTTGCGGACGACGACGATCAATGAGCACCTGAGCCCACGGGGGAGGGCCTAGGAGATCGGCGCGGAATGCGAGAGAATCAGCCCGTGCGAGACAATCGGTCACGGTGTGACTGAGCCGCCGGTCTTGCACCTGATGTCGTGACGGGCGGTCCGCGAGGAGGCGGCATGGGGACGTTCTGGATGTTGTTGTTCGCATTGTTGATCGCCCTGCTGGTGGCTGTGGTGATCATGGGCGTCATTGTGGTCAATCGCCTGCGCCGCGGCGACTTTGATTCGACGACCCCACGATCCCCGGCGCCGGGCAATCGTCCAGGCCGACTTCGCGAGCCAGCAGCACATCCCGGGAACGCCGGGTCGGTGATGACACGCGACCACGGTGCCCCGGCGCAGCCGGGGCAGAGACGGCCCGACGAGCGGTCTTTGGGTCACGGCGAACCATCCGCGCCGGGGACCGCGCATCCGAATGCCGCGGCGCTGGAACGGCGCGATCATGACCTTCATCAGCGCCTCCTGGCGCTCGATGAACGCGAAGCGCGGCTGGATCTGGAGCGCGGTCGGTTGCGTTCACTGTCCGACGAGCTTGAGGCGAAAGCCGAGCGACTGGCGACCCAGACCGCATCCCTTGAGGATTCCCGACGCGCTATCTCCGAAGAATTGAGTCGCATCTCGGCCATGACGCGCGATCAGGCGCGCCAGGAGTTGATGGACGATGTCGAGCGGAGCAGCCGGCGTATCGCGGCGGCGAGGGCCAGGGACATCGAGGAGAGCGCGCAGCAGGACGCTGACCGCATCGCGCGGGGAATCATCATGGCAACGATCCAGAGAGTCGCCACGGATCAGACCTCCGAGGCTGTGGTCTCCACCGTCGATCTGCCCAATGACGAGATGAAGGGCCGTGTCATCGGTCGTGAGGGTCGCAATATCCGTTCTTTTGAGCAGGTGACCGGCGTCGACGTGCTCGTTGACGACACACCGGGCTCGGTGCTGCTGAGCAGCTTCGACCCGGTCCGTCGCGAAATCGCCCGGCTGACGATGCAGGAACTCGTCGCCGATGGGAGGATCCACCCCGCGCGCATCGAACAGGCCTATGAGCGCAGTCGCGACCGGGTGCGTGAGAAATGCCATGACGCAGCGGCCAACGCGATCATGGAACTGGGTCTGGTGGGCATTGATCCCGGTTTCTACCAGTACATCGGCGCACTGCAATTCCGCACCAGCTATGGACAGGTGGTCCTCGACCACCTCAAGGAGTGCGGTCGGATCGCGGGCGCGATCGCAGCTGAGATCGGTCTGCCCCCCGAGTCATGCAAGCGTGCGGCTTTCCTGCACGATGTGGGCAAGGCCGTGGTCACGCAGGGCGATGGCTCCCATGCCGCGGAGGGAGCCGAGCTGGCCCGGAGATTCGGTGAGAGCGAGGCCGTCGTCAACGCCATCGCGGCCCATCACGATGAGATCGCCGCCGACTCGGCGGAAGCCGTGATCACCCAGGTGGCAGACGCCATCTCGGCCTCCCGTCCCGGAGCCCGGCGGGAGAGCATGGAGGCCTATGTGCACCGCCTGTCCCGGCTTGAGCAGATCGCGGCCTCACATGAAGGCGTCGACAAGGTCTTCGCGATGCAAGCCGGACGCGAGGTGCGAGTCATGGTCGTGCCCGAGGTCATCGACGATGCGGGCAGCCAGCGCCTTGCCGCGGAGATCGCCCGCGAGGTGGAGGCTGAGCTGAATTATCCCGGCAATATCCGGATCACCGTGGTCCGGGAGTCCACCGCAACGGAATTGGCGCACTGAATCGGCACACTGGGCCGACGAGAGATCACAGCGGTGCCACATTCTCCCGACACCCGGCGCATCACGGTGGCGACACAATCGCTGCTGAGCTCCCGTGACTTGTGCCGATGACGCGTGCCCATGCCGCCACGGCCGAGACAAGCCGCTGACCTGCCCCGACGAGATGCCCCCATGCTGTCGGCCAGCGCAGTGCAAGCCATGACGGTCGGGAGCCACCAGCGGATCTGGCCTAGAGATCTGGCCTAGAGCACCGAGGCCAGGAATTCGCGAGCCCGCTCGGTGGTGGGCCGCTCAAAGAACTCATCGGGCGGCCCCTGCTCCAACAGACGTCCGTCGGCCATGAAGACCACCACGTCAGCGACATGCCGCGCGAAACCCATCTCGTGCGTGACGCAGATCATGGTGTGGCGCTGGCTGGAAAGAGCCTCCATGATGGCGAGCACCTCGGCGACCATCTCGGGGTCGAGCGCTGACGTCGGCTCATCGAAGAGCATGATCTCGGGTTCCATTGCCAGGCATCGTGCAATCGCCGCCCGTTGCTGCTGACCGCCGGACAGCTCAGCGGGCAGCTTCGGTGCCTGATCAGCAACGCCGACACGACGAAGAAGCTCCATGGCTCGGTCTCGCGCCTGCTCATCGGGCAGGTGACGCACCTTCACCGGTCCGTAGGCCACGTTCTCGAGGATGGTCATCTGCGGGAAGAGATTGAATCCCTGAAAGACCATGCCGACGTCGGCCCGCAACGCGGACAGTGCTCGACCGGCGACGGGCTGGGGCACGCCGCCGATGCGGATCTCACCGGAGTCGGGGACCTCGAGTCGGTTGATGGTGCGGCACAGGGTCGACTTCCCCGAGCCCGATGGCCCGATGATCACAGTCGTCGTCGCCGGGGCGATGCGAAGGTCAACATCAACCAGCGCTCGCTTGGAACCGTACGACTTGTTGACACCGATCAACTGCACCGCCGGTACCTGCGTGGAGGCGGGGGAGGCAGCTGCGGCGTCGGAAGCGGTCATAGCCGAACGATAACGCCCACAGCTCGGGGGCGGGGCTTGAGGCGGTCACTGCACCAGCCGGTCGACGAGGGCCACAGTCCTCATGTGGCGCTGCATTAGGATAGAGCGGCCATGTTGAAGCCCGAGTACACACCGTCCAGTGACGCCGAGAGCCTGCCACGCAGCTACCGAGTGATCACCTACGGCTGCCAGATGAACGCCCATGACTCCGAACGCATCGGTGGCCTACTCGATCAGGCGGGTTTTTCGCCGCTGCCCGGCGACGAGTTCAACCAGGTCGGACCCGCCGATGTCGTCGTCTTCAACACCTGCGCGGTGCGGGAGAACGCCGACAACCGGCTGTACGGAAATCTGGGACGCCTGGCTTCCCTGAAGAAGGACCATCCCGAGATGCAGATCGCGGTGGGCGGCTGCATGGCGCAGAAGGATCGTGATCTCGTCGTCTCCAAGGCGCCGTGGGTCGACGTGGTCTTCGGAACGAACAATCTCGGCTCGCTCCCGGTGCTGCTGGAACGCGCCCGCATCGAGCAGGCCAGCCAGGTGGAGATCACCGAGGCGCTGACCACCTTCCCCTCGAACCTGCCGACGCATCGGGAGTCGGACTACGCGGCGTGGGTGTCCATCAGCGTGGGCTGCAACAACACCTGCACCTATTGCATCGTGCCCGCCCTGCGCGGCAAGGAGACCGATCGTCGTCCTGGCGAGATCCTGGCTGAGATCCGGATGCTCGTGGAGCAGGGCGTCCAGGAAATCACCCTGCTTGGACAGAATGTCAACACCTATGGCGTCGAATTCGGTGATCGGGGTGCCTTCGCGAAGCTGCTGCGGGCGTGCGGTGACATCGATGGCCTTGAGCGGGTGCGCTTCACCAGCCCCCATCCGGCGGCCTTCACCGATGATGTGATCGAGGCGATGGCCCAGACCCCCAATGTGATGCATCAGCTGCACATGCCGTTGCAATCAGGCTCAGACGCCGTGCTCAAGGCCATGCACCGCAGCTATCGCTCGGAACGCTTCCACGGCATTCTTGAGCGGGTCCGAGCCGCCATGCCCGATGCGGCGATCAGCACCGACATCATCGTGGGATTCCCCGGCGAGACCGAGGAGGATTTTCAGCACACACTGGATGCGGTGGCTCGATCACGCTTCACCAATGCCTTTACCTTCCAGTACTCGATTCGTCCGGGGACGCCGGCCGGGGAGATGGCCGATCAGGTTCCCCATGAGATCGTCCAAGATCGCTATGAGCGGTTGGTCGCTGTCCAGGAGGAGATCTCCTGGCAGGAGAACAAGAAGCTGGTCGGCAGCGAGGTCGAGGTGATGTTCACCACCGGCGACGGACGCAAGGACGAGACGACTGACAGGGTTTCCGGGAGGGCCAGGGACAACCGGCTCGTGCATGTCGCGGCCGACGCTGACCCTGCCCGACACCCTCGTCCCGGAGACATCGGACGAGCGACCATCACCTTTGCCGCACCCCATCATCTGGTGGCCGACTCGCCGCTCCACGATCTGCGGCGCACCCGTGGCGGCGATGCCTGGCAGGCTCATCATGAGAATCCCGAATCCGAGATCCGGGCGGTGGGGCTGGGCATGCCCGCGATGGCGCCGAGGAAATGACAGGAGCAGCGCCGACGGCCGGTGCCGGTGCCGGCGTGGGTCCGCGTCTCCACCACGACGCGGCACCCGAGGCGCAGCCGGCCGCCGACCCCGGTCGGAAGACACCGCTGGTGGTCCTGATCGGGCCCACGGCCTCGGGCAAATCGGCGCTGGCCATCCGCTTGGCTGAGATGTTGGACGCGCGCGGCACAGCCGCTGAGATCGTCAACGGCGATTCGATGGCCGTCTACAAGGGCATGGACATCGGCACCGCCAAACCCAGCGCCGCGGAACGCGCACGCGTTCCCCATCACCTCATCGATGTTCTGAACGTCACCCAGACCGCGTCGGTCGCTGATTTTCAGGCCAGTGCCCGGCAGACCATCCGTGAGTTGCGGAGCTCCGGGACCGTGCCGATCCTGGTGGGTGGGTCATCGCTGTATGTGCGCGCGGTGATTGACGACTTCGAGTTTCCGGGAACCGATCCCCAGGTGCGGGCCCGATGGGAGCGTCAGCTCGCCGACCAAGGGCCTCGGGCGCTCTATGAACAGCTCATCACACGCGTGCCCGACGCACAGGGCGCGATCGAACCCGGTAATGGCCGCCGCATCGTGCGGGCCCTGGAGGTGCTCGAGATCACCGGGCACTACAGCCCACACCTGCCTGAGCCGCGATATCTTCTGCCTGCCGTGCACCAATTCGGGCTGAGCCTGGACCGGGCCGTCATGGACGAGCGGATCACCCAACGCGTCCATCAGATGTTCGACGCCGGACTCGTCGACGAGGTCCGCGGATTGATCGATCAGGGCCTCCGGTCGGGCGTCACTGCCTCACGAGCCCTCGGCTATCAGCAGGTGCTGGCCATGCTCGACGGCGAGCTGGACCAGGACGCGGCCATCAGGGCAACGATCGATGGCACTCGACGTTTCGCGCGCAAACAACTCGGATGGTTCCGTCGCGACCCGCGTATCACCTGGCTGCCCGCCGGGGCCGCCGATCTGCCCGAACGCATCATCGCCACACTCGACGATGGGCCAGCCTCTCATTGAACGGCAGTGCCACAATGGCCACCATGAGGAACTGGGAGTTCGCCAAGGGCCACGGCACGAAGAATGACTTCGTGCTGCTCAAAGATCGGACGAACAGCACCGAGCTCAGTCCTGAGGATGTGCGCTATCTGTGCGACCGGCGGGCCGGCATCGGTGGTGACGGCGTGATCCGGGCCGTGTGGGCGGGATATATGCCCAGCTGGACCGGCGATCCCGATATGTGGTTCATGGACTACCGCAACTCTGACGGCTCCGTGGCAGAGATGTGCGGCAACGGGCTGCGGGTCTTCGGGCGTTTCCTCCTCGACGAGGGCCTGGTCGACAGTCCCGATGTCCAGGTGGCGACGCGCGCAGGGCAACGGGATGTCGCCCAGCTCAACGACCACCTGTTCCGCGCCGGCATCGGCCACGTCATGGTGGCACCCGACCCGACCTGGGTACGCCTGGGAGGACGTGAATTCGAGGCGACGACCGTCGATGTGGGAAATCCCCACGCGGTGGTGTGCCTGCCCGAGGATGTGCGGCTGGAATCACTGGACCTCAGCGTCGCACCCGAGTTCGACACCGCGGTGTATCCGGCCGGCACGAATGTGGAGTTCGTGCGACAGGAATCTGACCGTGAGCTCACCATGAGGGTCTTCGAACGGGGCTCAGGGGAGACCATGTCATGCGGCACCGGAGTGGTGGCCACTGCGGCCGCCCAGGCGGCACGGCTTGGCGAGGAGGGCGTCTTCGCCGTCGATGTGCCGGGCGGGCACCTCACGGTCGAGCTCGATCACGGCGACGCCCATCTGGTGGGCCCGGCTCTCATCGTCGCCCATGGATCGGTGATCCTGCCTGAGGACAGGCAAGGCTGATCGGCTTGGTCCCGCTCACTGAGCGTGTCACCCTTGAGGCACGATGACTGATCACCAGAGCACTCCGCAGGCCCCTGTTCCCGATGAGCGTGACCATGATGACTACGCCCAGACCGATGTGGCCGATGAGCTCTTGGATCTGGAGGAGCGCCACGCCCTGACCAGGGTCGCGGGTCTGTCCACCGAGCTCCAGGACGAGAGCGAGGTGGAATACCGGCAGCTGCGCCTCGAGCGCGTCGTGCTGGTGAGCGTGTGGACCAGTGGCACGCAGGCCGATGCCGACAATGCCATGCAGGAATTGCGGGCGCTGGCGGAGACCGCCGGCTCGCAGGTGCTGGAGGGGCTCGTCCAGCGGCGTTCCCGGCCCGATGCGGCGACCTATATCGGGGAGGGAAAGGTCACCGAGTTGCGCGAGGCGGTGGTCGCCACCGGCGCCGACACCGTGATCGCTGACGGTGAGCTCAGCCCTGCGCAATTGCGCAATCTTGAGGACCGGGTGGGTGTCAAGGTGGTGGACCGCACTGCTTTGATCCTCGACATCTTCGCGCAACACGCCAAGAGCACCGAGGGTAAGACTCAGGTGGAATTGGCGCAGCTGAACTATATGAAGCAGCGGCTGCGTGGCTGGGGCGAAAGCCTGTCACGGCAGGTGGGTGGTCGAGCGGCGTCCGGTGTCGGCATCGGAGGGCGTGGTCCTGGTGAGACCAAGCTGGAGACCGACCGACGCCGGATCAACACCCGTATCGCCACATTGCGCAAGAAGCTCGCGGCGATGGATGCCTCCCGGGCCCTTCAGCGTGGGGAAAGGGTGCGCCATCGGATTCCCTCGGTGGCCCTGGTCGGCTATACGAACGCTGGCAAGAGCTCTCTGCTCAACCGGCTGACCGGCGCTGGCGTGCTGGTGGAGGACGCGCTGTTCGCGACCCTCGATCCCACCACACGCCGATGCCGCACGGCTGATGGCCGTGTCTACACGCTGACCGATACCGTCGGCTTTGTGCGGCATCTGCCCACCGATCTGGTCGCTGCCTTCCGGTCGACCCTGGAGGAGTCGGTGCGCGCCGATCTGCTGCTGCATGTGGTCGACGGTTCGGATCCCGATCCGCAGGGTCAGATCAACGCGGTGCGGGCAGTGCTGAGGGACATCGGGGCCGGTGAGCGCCCCGAGCAGATCGTGGTGAACAAGATCGACATGGCCTCGCATGACGCCATCCTTGAGCTGCGTCACGCCAATCCGGACGCGTTGTTCGTCAGTGCGGTCACCGGCGAAGGCCTGGATGGGCTGCGCGAGCGGACAGAGGAACGGCTTCCCTCGCCACAGCACCTGGTCGACGTGGTCATTCCCTGGGATAGGGGAGACCTGGTCGACCGGGTGCATCGATTCGGTGAGATCAGCCAGGACGACTACCTCGCTGAGGGAACGCACCTGGTGGCCAGGGTCTATCCCGATCTGGCCGGTGACCTTGAGCCCTTCACGCGCTCGTGAGCGATAGTTCCGGCATTCCGGGGAGGCTCATCCCCGAGCATGGCGACGCATTGGGCCGGCAGCCATGGATGGCGCACACCTCGGCGGCACACGCTGCGCAGTGCGTCCTCGCAGTTCGGGGTTGGGCTGGACTGCGAGTGACACCATCGGGCGGTGGGCCGTCGCAGGCGGGTCTGCGCGTGAATGATGACCCAGAGCCGAACGAGCGTGACGGCGACCGCACTAGGCTGTCGCGGTGACTTCACACGGGATATCTGGGACGGCGCCATCGGACCGGGCCTCAGCGGAGATCCCGCAGCACGATGATGGTGCCACCAAGACAGGCCTGGGGCGGGCACAGGACTGTGCGGAGCTGGCAGAAGGCGCTCTTGAAGCCACTGTGGCGACCATCGGAGGCGAACCTCGCGAGGGACAGCGCACGATGGCCCGGGCGGTCACCCGAGCCCTCACTGAGGGCAGCGTCCTGCTGGTGCAGGCGGGAACCGGCACGGGGAAGTCACTGGGCTACCTCGTCCCGGCCGTGGTGCACGCGATCAACGAGGGCTCCAAGGTCGTCGTGGCCACGGCGACGCTGGCCCTGCAGAACCAACTGGCCACCAAGGACGGTCCGGCTGTGGTGGAGGCGGTGCCGACGACAACAGGTCGCCGCCCGACCATTGCCGTGCTCAAGGGACGCGCGAACTATGCCTGCCTGGTGAAGGCACAACAGGGCGTGACGCAGGACCAGGACACGCTGCTGTCCGGTGCCGATCTCGCTGAGGCGGTTCATTCCGTCGAGACCGACGCCGAGACCGCCCTGGGGGCGGAGGTCCTCGCCCTGCGGGAGTGGGTGGCGGATCAGGCACGTGGCCATGAGCTTGCCGATCGGGACGACGCCCCCGCGCACACCGCCCGGGCATGGGCCCAGGTGAGCATCTCGGCACGCCAGTGCCCGGGGTCGCGATGCGCCCTCTATGACGAGTGCTTCGTGGAGCAGGCCCGCGCCCGGGCTCGCGGCGCCGATGTGATCGTCACCAACCATGCCCTGTTGGCGATCGACGCGATGAGCGAGCGTGACATCCTGCCCGACCATGACGCCGTGATCATCGACGAGGCCCATGAGCTGACAGCCCGTGTGACCGGCGCCGCGTCCCAGGAGCTGAGCCCTCAGCAGATTGAGCGGCTCAGTCGCGCCGCCGCCGATTGGATCGACGATGATCTGGCGGTGGAGCTGTTGGATGTGGCCGATGCGCTCCTCGGGGCGATTGACGATGCCGAGCCGGGACGGGTCACCAACCCCCACAGCGCCTGTGTGGCCGCGATCGGACGTGTGCGTGATGTCGCACGGCGGGTGTTGAGCTCGCTGGGCTCGAACTCATCCAAGGGGAGTGTCGAGCCTGACCGTGCCGCTGCCCAGGGCGACGCACGGGAAGTCTTCGAGACCGCCCAACGCATGGCGGATCTCCGCGATGCCGATGTGGTCTGGATCAGTGAGCGCGAGCGCTTCGGACGCCAGCTCAATGTGGCACCACTGTCTGTGGCGGGTCTGCTCCGCCATCGGGTGCTGGCCGGCCACGGTGCCGTGCTCACCTCGGCCACGCTCACCGTGGGCGGCTCCTTCGGCCCGATGGCCGGGCAGCTCGGCCTGCGCAAGGCCGAAGAGCTCAGCGACGATTCCGCTGCCCACGAGGGCGGGGGCCTCGGGATGCCGCAGGGAGATGAGCCGGGGGCTGGTGAGGAGGCGGAGAACGCGGCAGGGCCGGCCGGTGTTCGAAAGGGCGATGCCCACCAGGTGGATTCCGCGGCGGGAGGAGGACACAGCCGATCGGGCGACGAGGCCGTCGTCTGGCGCGGTATCGACGTGGGAACACCCTTTGACTATCGGCGCCAGGGGATCATCTATACCGCCGCCGCGCTGCCCAGGCCGGGACGAGAGGGACTCTCGGCGCAGGCCTTGGCGCAGATCGCCCAGCTGGTGTGGGCGGCCGGGGGGAGAACGCTCGGCCTGTTCTCGTCACAGCGCAATGCCGAGGCGGCCGCACGCCATCTGCGCGCTGAGCTGCCCTCGCTGCCGGTGCTCTGCCAGGGGGAGGCGCAGCTGCCCGAGCTCACCCGCCGCTTTGCGATCGAGCCCAGCACGAGTCTGTTCGGCACCCTGTCCCTGTGGCAGGGCATTGATCTGCCTGGCGACACCTGTCAGCTCGTGCTCATCGACCGTATTCCCTTCCCGCGTCCCGACGACCCGGTGATGGCGGCTCGGCAGGAGGCGGTGACGAAATCGGGCGGAAATGGATTCATGCGCGTGGCCGCCACCCATGCCGGGTTGCTGTTGGCCCAGGGGGCGGGGCGTCTGATCCGCACCGCACAGGACAGGGGCGTTGTCGCCATCCTCGATTCGCGCCTGGTCACGGCGCGTTATGGCGGCTTTCTGAGAGCCTCCCTGCCCGATTTCTGGCAGACGCGCGATATCGATGTCGCCGTCAACGCCCTGCGCCGGCTGGCCGGCAAGAACTGACCTGTCCCGACCCTGGTCGCGGTGCGTCGGTGACCCAGCGATCCAGATCAGGCGAGAAGCGCTATCGGATCACTGCCGGGCGCCGGCGCGCGTGGCGACGAAGGGCTCAGATGCGGCGCAGCACCGCGACGACCTTGCCGATCAGCGTCGCGGTGTCACCATTGATCGGCTCATAGGCCTGATTGTGGGGCATCAGCCAGACATGGCCGTCGCGGCGTTGCAGCTCCTTGACGGTCGCCTCGTCGTCAAGGAGGGCGGCCACGAAATCACCATTGTCGGCGGTCTGCTGCTGGCGGATCACCACATAATCCCCATCGCAGATGGCGGCCTCAAGCATGGAGTCGCCACGAACCTCGAGCATGAAGACGGTGCCATCGCCAACAAACTCGCGAGGCATCGGCATGATCTGCTCCACCTGCTCGGTTGCGAGAATCGGGGTGCCCGCAGCGATGCGACCGACCACCGGGACATTGACCGCCTCGGGAAAGGCATCGCCGAAATCGGTCACATCCATGGACTGGTCCGGAAGCGATGAGACCGCGTCAGAGTCGACGGCTGCCCCGGGCGCGACAAGCTCGATCGCGCGAGGTCGGTTCGGGTCGCGCCGTAGGAAGCCCTTCTCCTCAAGGGCCTTCAACTGGTGCGAGACGCTGGAGGGGCTGGTGAGGCCCACCGCGTCACCGATCTCGCGGATGCTCGGCGGATATCCCCGCACCTCGACGCTTGACTGCACGAACTCAAGGATGCGTCGCTGACGATTGCTGAGCTCACTGATCGGATCGGGAGACGTGGGGGCATAGCGCTTTGACTTGATCGCCTCGCGCTGGGGACGACTGGCGTCGAGCTCTTCATTGACTCGGCTATTGCTGGGCCGTCCCGCTCGTCGGCTGGTCTGGTGAGTGGTGCCGGCGGATGACTTCTCGGCGACCTCATGGGCCGCTGCGGAGTCGAGGCGCGATATCGGTCCGGTCATGTGTTCAGGATATCGGTGATGACGCGAAATCATACGGTTGTTCGATCCTGGCGTGTCCTAAGAGGACATTTATGTCCTAGGCGAGTGCTTGGTTTGGAACATCTGTTCGATCCTTGACGTTGGTCAGTGCTGAAAAAGCGGGCCGACGAGCCTCTTGCGATCGAACAGAGGTACTAATATATTGTTTCGAACAGATGTTCGAGGTCATGGCTGGAGCCTCGGTCGCCAGGGGAATGGATCACCTGGGGAGAAGCAGGCTCGAGCATTGACTCGGGGGAATGGAAGATTCAGATGACCCAGATGCAGCTGCGCCACGAAGTTGTCGGCGATGAAGAGTCCTATGTGCAGGTCGGCGAGCACGTCGTCGCGGCCGGTGGTGATCGTTCCGGATGGCTTCCGGCGTCCGGTCGTCCACAGCTCACGGTGATCGATGGCGGTCTGCGCGAACCCAGGGCAGCCAGTGATGGCGGTGCAGGGCAGGCGGTGGTGGCGTCACCCGAGCAGAGTGATGTGCCCGATGCTGCTGCGTCATCGCGGCATGCTGGTTCCCGTCGCCATGCGACACACCGCCCTGGGGTCCAGCATCCAGAGGTCCAGCATCCTGAGATGCGTCACCACGAGACGGGGCGCGATGGTGCTCTTCGTCATGACGGTACTCAGTGCAATGGGGTGGGGCTGGCCCTTGCGGGGCCCCAGCGAGCTGTCGGTGCACCTTCGGGTGGGCTGAGTGACGTCTCGGGTGCGCCGCGAGGTCGGGCCTCTTGCACGTCGACGGCACCATCGGCCCCAACGACGAGCATGGTGTCGACGACACCGTCGGCACCAATGACGAGCCTGGCGCCGACGAGCCTGGTGCGCCTCGACCTGTCGATCGACGCGGACCGTTCCCCGGGTGGCGGGCGGATGTCCGATGGTTGGAGTTCGTCGACCGCTGAGGTGATCGGTTCGGGCGCGCAGGATGATCTTTCCCGGGGTGACGCCACAGATCGCGGGGTCGCTCAAGGGGGCATCGTCGACAGCGGAATGGGCACGGTGCACAGTCATCTGGTCCATGTGGTGCGCACCTCAGCCACATCCGCGGTCAAGGTTGAGTCGTCAACGGCGGCTTTGGGTTCACCTGCTCGTGAGCCGGCATGGCGACTCACGACGCGCGGGATGGCCGTGGTCATCTCCGGGTTTGTGCTGGCCATGTCCCTGGGGGCGGGCGCCATCACGCACAGCCTGATCACCACTGCCCAGTCTGATGCCGCCATCGCCCAGCAGGCCACGGTCGCCGGTTAGCTGAATGGCTGAGGGCTGATAGATTCGGGCGGCCGTGATGGCGAGCTCACCCTTGTGGGGTGATGATGCGACACGCCCGGTCGTCAGAGCAATCTTTTCGCGACGCGCCCGGGGTGGTGCCCGGTCCTGCGCCTCAGTCGGAGGTTGTTTCCCCTTGTCGGGAGACGATGCCGCGGCGCGTGGTCGGAGTTCGCGGACACCACTGGATATGGTGTCCGGCTTCAATCGGTGTACTATATGTAGTGGTTGCACAGCAGCGGATGACCTACTGCTTGTGATCAGATCCATAGTCCGCAAACCATCCCGATTCTCTCGCCCCAAGCGGCGTGTGCGTCGATGATGGTGCCGGTCCCGGCCTTCGAGGAGACGAGATGCATTGCCCATATTGTCACCACAGTGACTCCCGGGTGTTGGACTCCCGAGTTGCCGAGGACGGCACAAGCATCCGCCGCCGCCGCCAATGCCTCAGCTGCCAGCGCCGCTTCACCACGGTGGAGCAGATGCAGCTCATGGTGGCGAAAAAGGGCAAGGTGATCGAGCCCTTCAGCCGCGACAAGGTGATCAACGGCGTGCGCAAGGCGTGCAAGGGGCGTCCGGTCACCGAGAAGGAGCTGTCCCGACTGGGACAGACCGTGGAGGACGCGCTGCGCGCGACCGGCCAGGCCGAGGTCTGCTCCGAAGATGTGGGCATCGCCATCCTCAAGCCGTTGAGTGAGCTGGACGCGGTGGCCTATCTGCGCTTCGCCAGCGTCTACAAGCATTATCAGAGCGTCGACGATTTCCTGGCCGAGATCGCGCGGATGAAGACCGAGGCCCTCAGCGACTCAGAGAGCCTGATCGATTCCGCCGCCGCGGCGCCCGGCACCTCCTGACTCATCCTTGAACACAGTCACCACCAACAGAGCCATTGCCCACCAGGGGATGGACCGACGTTCGCCGGTTGATCCCGAATCATCACGACACCAGAACGACCATCGCCCCGGGACCAGTGCGGCCCCGAGCCACCACATCAGTAGACAAAGCCCCCGAGGAACACCCTCCGTATGCGGGACATCAACACAGCAAGAGAGGCCACGATGACACAGACCACGAGCACGGCCGGGCAGACCGGGCAGAAGCCGAGGGGACTGAGCGTCTCACGGGTCTTCAGCCGGGCCGACGTGCACCCCTATGAGGAAGTCACCTGGGAGCGTCGCGATGTCGTGCAGACGAACTGGAAGACCGGCGAGGTCGTCTTTGAGCAGAAAGATGTCGAATTCCCCGACTTCTGGAGTGTCAACGCCTCCACTATCGTCACCACGAAGTATTTCCGCGGAGCGCAGGGCACCACGCAGCGCGAGTCGAGCCTCAAACAGCTGATCGATCGGGTGGTGAAGAAGTACTCGGAAACAGGCCTGGCCGAGGGCTATTTCGCCACTCCTGAGGACGCCGATGTCTTCGAGCAGGAGCTCACCTGGCTGCTGGTGCACCAATACTTCAGCTTCAACTCGCCCGTCTGGTTCAACGTGGGCACCGCGAGCCCCCAGCAGGTGAGCGCCTGCTTCATCCTGTCCGTTGACGACTCGATGGAATCGATCCTCAACTGGTACAAGGAAGAGGGGATGATCTTCAAGGGCGGCTCGGGCGCCGGCCTCAACCTCTCAAGGATCCGTTCCTCCAAGGAGTTGCTGCGCTCAAGCGGTGGCACCGCCTCTGGGCCGGTCAGCTTCATGCGTGGCGCTGACGCCTCGGCGGGCACGATCAAGTCAGGTGGGGCGACCCGTCGAGCGGCCAAGATGGTGGTGCTCGACGTCGATCATCCCGACATCGAGGAGTTCGTCGAGACCAAGGCCCGCGAAGAGGACAAGATTCGTGCCCTGCGCGATGCCGGCTTCGATATGGACCTGGGTGGCAAGGACATCACCTCGGTGCAATATCAGAACGCCAACAACTCGGTGCGCGTCTCCGATGAGTTCATGGAGGCCGTCGAGAAGGGCACCAAGTTCGGTCTCAAGGCCCGCACCACCGGCGAGGTCATCGAGGAGGTTGACGCCAAGGAGCTGTGGGGCAAGATCGCCAAGGCTGCCTGGGAGTGCGCCGATCCCGGCATGCAGTTCGACGACACGATCAATTCCTGGCACACCACGCCGGAGTCGGGACGGATCAACGCGTCCAATCCCTGCAGCGAGTACATGAGCCTGGACAACAGCTCCTGCAACCTGGCCAGCCTCAATCTGCTGAAGTTCCTGCGTGACGACGACAGCTTCGACACCGAGCTGTTCACCAAGGCCGTCGAGCTCATCATCACCGCCATGGACATCTCGATCTGCTTCGCAGATTTCCCCACCGAGGCGATCGGGGCCACCACGCGTGACTTCCGCCAGCTGGGCATCGGCTACGCCAACCTTGGTGCATTGCTGATGGCGCTGGGCAAGGGCTATGACTCCGAGGGCGGACGTGCGCTTGCCGCCGCGATCACCTCGCTCATGACCGGCGCCGCCTATCGGCGAAGCGCCGAGATGGCTGGCGTGGTGTCGCCCTACAAGGGCTATGCCCGCAATGCCGAGAGCCATCAGCGTGTGATCCGTAAGCATGGCGCCGCCAATGAGGCGATCGCCACGGTGGCTGACATCGACACCGAGGTGCGCGCTGCCGCCCAGCATGAATGGGACAAGGCCGATGTGATCGGCCAGGCCAACGGCTTCCGCAATGCGCAGGCCTCCGTGCTCGCCCCCACCGGCACCATCGGATTCATGATGGACTGCGACACCACCGGCATCGAGCCGGACTTCTCGCTGGTCAAGTTCAAGAAGCTTGTCGGCGGCGGGTCGATGCAAATGGTGAACCACACCGTGGAGCGTGCGCTGACCAACCTTGGCTATGATGCTGACGCCATCGAGCAGATCGTCGACTATGTGGCCGACAAGGGCAATGTCGTCGGGGCCCCCGGTCTGCGTGAATCCGACTATGAGGTGTTCGACACCGCCATGGGTGTGCGTGCCATCGCTCCCATGGGCCATGTGCGCATGATGGCCGCCGTGCAGCCCTTCCTGTCGGGCGCCATCTCCAAGACGGTCAACCTTCCCGAGAGTGCCACGATCGACGAGATCGCCGATGTCTATATGCAGGGCTGGAAGCTCGGCCTGAAGGCGCTTGCCGTCTATCGCGACAACTGCAAGGTCGGTCAGCCGCTGAGCAGCGGCAGCCAGGGCAAGGACGACAACAAGAAGACCGTCGAACAGGCGAAGCCCGAGGTGCGCATCGAATACCGTCCTCGTCGCCGTCGTCTGCCCAAGAGCCGTGCGGGTCGCACCACGAGCTTCTCCGTGGCCGGAGCCGAAGGCTATATGACCACCGGCGCCTATTCCGAGGGCCAGCTGGGGGAGATCTTCCTGAAGCTGGGCAAGCAGGGCTCCACCCTGTCCGGCGTGATGGACGCCCTGTCGATCGCCGTGTCGATCGGTTTGCAGTACGGCGTGCCCCTGGAGAGCTTCGTGCAGAAGTTCACCAACCTGAAGTTCGAGCCCGCCGGTATGACCGACGATCCCGATATTCGCATCGCCCAGTCGATCCTCGACTATGTCTTCCGCCGCCTGGCGCTGGACTATCTCGATTTCGACGAGCGCAGCGAGCTGGGGATCTACACCGCCGACGAGCGCGCCCACTATGTGGAGACCGGCTCCTATCTGTCGGAGGAGGACGAGGCCTCTCTCCCCGAGAGCGAGCAGCTGAAGAATGATGCCGGTGACGATCTCAAGGTCGATCAGGCCGGGGCCCACCAGCCGAGTCTTCTCGATGTCTCGGGTGCGCGGCCTGTGGAGGTGACGGCCGCAGACGGACATGCGCCGCACACCACCACCGAGATGATGGAAGACATCATCGGCCAGGCCTTCGATGCGCCGTTGTGCATGACCTGCGGTTCCAAGATGCGCCCCAGCGGATCGTGCTATGTCTGCGAGAGCTGCGGCTCGACCAGCGGATGCAGCTGATCACACAGCACAGGACAAGGCCCCGATTACCGCACTGGTGGTTGGGGCCTTGTCCTGTGCGGGGACATCCGGCGGGGGCATCCTGTGCGGGAACGGGCCGGTAGCGCTGCGCTCCCGCTTCCGGGAGGCGCCGATGCTCGACCGACCCACGGCACGCTCCCATGCCGGGCCGGCTCAGCGGGCCCATGTCAGAGGAGTCGCCCGCTGAGCCGGGCTGCCTCGCGGGGGCAGTGTTGTTCCGGGCAGGCGCCTCAGACCCCGTCCACACCCTGGAAATCCACGCCTTGGAAATCCACGCCCAGGAACTCCGCGATGGCGGGCAGCTCGGCGGCTGCCTGATGGGCCCCGGCGCGATAGGACTGCGCCAGACGTGGCACGGCGCGCTCGACATTGCTCACCGACATATGCGTGGGAACGAACAGATAGGCCTGGCCAGAGGCCTCGAGGTCGAAGAGCTCCTCACGAGTCCTGTTGTATCCCCGATCACGGCGCAGCAGGGCATCGATCACTGCCGGATGCCGGTGGAACAGCGAGCGATAGATGGTGCGCTGGGCGCGGTCGGGCGGTTCCTTCCGGTAACCGCGCTCACGGCTGAGAATCACCAGGAATTTGGTGAAGCCACAGGCCTGCGCACGATCCAGGGCAATGCCCCCGTCGGCGCCGAGCGCCCCGTCGACATAGCGGACACCATTGATCATCACCGGCGGCATCAGTCCGGGCATCGTGGACGACGCCCGGACCCGTCGCATGAGATCGGGCATCGTCGGCATGTCCTGCTTGGTGAACCAGACCTGCTCACCCGTGTCCATCCGCACCGCGCCGATATTGGCGCGTGCCGGATTGGCGATGAAGCTGGCCCAGTCGAAGGGCAGCGCCTGTCCCGGCGCGCCGGTCTGCTCATAGATGTAGTGCGCGTCGAACCAGCCGCGGCCCCGCAGCAGGCTGCCGAGGCCGCCGAAGTGGGGATCGCCCACGAAATCGACGAAGGACGCGCGCGCCCTGGACTGGTCGCGGGCGATGTAGTTGGCGGTGTTCGACGATCCGGCCGAGATGCCTGCGACCCAGTCGATATAGATGCCCGCCCTCAACAAGGCCACCGCTACCGCGGCGGTATAGCTGGCCCGCATGCCCCCGCCCTCGAAGATCAACGCGGTGTCGTGGACATTGCTGGTGAGCTGGGGCATGGGGCCAGTCTTCCTCACTCATGCTCTGTCGCCCAGCGACGCCCACCGAAGTCGTCTGCGCGGGCATCGGTTCAACCCGCACGGGGGGTCTTGCACATCCGGGCAACGGCATGGCTCTGCGCTCCCGATCCCCATAATGTGGCATTACGGGTCTATGCGTCGGTGCTTCGACCCCTGCAGGGAGGTTGTCATGGCGGACATGTCTGTGGATGTCGTCGTAATCGGCGGCGGCGCCACGGGTACTGGAGTCGCGCGCGATGTGGCGATGCGAGGATTCAGCGTGGTGCTTGTCGACCGCGCCGATCTTGCGCAGGGCACCACCGGGCGTTATCACGGCTTGCTTCACTCGGGAGGCCGCTATGTGGTCTCTGACCCGGAGTCAGCCCGAGAATGCGCCGAGGAGAACGCCATCATCACCCGCATTCATGCCAATGCGGTGGAGCAGACCGGCGGTCTGTTCGTGGTGACGCCCGAGGACTCCGAGGAATACTCCGAGGGCTTCATGGCCGGTGCGCAGAAGGCCGGCATGCCGGCCGAGGAGATCACCGTGAGCCAGGCCTTGGCACGTGAGCCCCGGCTGAACAAGGGGATCAAGCGGGCCTTCGCGGTCTGCGACGGCACCGTTGACGGGTGGGCCATGGTCTGGGGCGCCGCCGAGTCGGCCAAGGAACATGGCGCCACGATCCTCACCTATCACCAGGTGGACAAGATCCATCGTGTCGGTGACCAGATCACCGGCGTCGAATGCGTCGATCGCAAGGCCGGTGGCCGGCTCAACATCGACTGTCGGTTCGTGATCAACGCCGGCGGACCGTGGGCAGGGCATATCGCCGAGATGGCTGGCTGCCACGACGTCGAGGTCGTGCCGGGGCGCGGCATCATGATCGCCATGAACCACCGGCTGGTGAACACCGTGGTCAATCGCTGTATCAAGCCGGCCGACGGTGACATCATCGTCCCGGTGCACACCGTGGCCATCGTCGGCACCACCGATGTGAGGGCCGACGACCCCGATCATCTGCCCATCCCTCGTCAGGAGGTCCAGCAGATGCTGGACGCCGGTGAGGCCCTGGTGCCTGGCTTCCGTCAGGCGCGAGCCGTGCACGCCTGGGCCGGTGCCCGTCCGCTGGTCAAGGACAACCGGGTCTCCGCCGGTGACACCCGGCATATGAGCCGTGGCATGGCCGTGCTTGATCACCAGGAGCGTGACGGCGTCAACGGCCTGCTCACGATCAGCGGCGGCAAGCTGACCACCTATCGCCTCATGGCCAAGCGCATCGTCGACATCATGTGCGAGCAGCTCGGTGAGGACCGCGTCTGCACCACCGACCAGGAAGCCGTGCCGACCGCGCGCGGACAGCACACCTATGAGGTGACGCACCGTCTCGCCGACCGTGATCACGCCTTCCAGAAGGACCAGATCATCTGCGAATGCGAGCTGATGAGCCGCGACATGTTCGTTGACCTGGCCAAGGACAACCCGCACGCCACGCTTGACGATCTGCGTCGCCGTCTGCGTCTGGGCATGGGCCCCTGCCAGGGTGGCTTCTGCTCGTCACGCGCCGCCGGGCTGCTGTGCTCCAGCGGCGTCCAGGACTCGGCGGAGGCCACCGAAGAGCTGCGCGAATTCCTCAAGCACCGCTGGATCGGCCTATGGCCGATCGTCGCAGGTGCCCAGGTGCGTCAGACGGCCCTCGACGAGTGGATCGCCCGGGGCACTCTCGACATCGATCACGCCCCCGGAGTGGAGAATCCGCCGGAGCGCTATCCCGTGGGGGCAAGCGCGAACGGTCAGGGCAGCGACAACGCGGAGGTTGGACGATGAGGGATGTCGTAGTCATCGGAGCGGGCCTGTCAGGCCTGCTGGCGTCGATCCGCCTGCGTCAGGCCGGATTGACGGTCACCATGGTGCACAAGGGCCGGGGTGGACTTCAGCTCGGTCAGGGCACGATCGATGTTCTGGGCTATCGCCCCGAAAGGGTCGCTCGTCCCCTCGATGAGATGGCCGGCTTCCTGGCCGCGCAGCATCGGGACAACGACATCGAGCACCCCTATGCGCACACCGGAACCGAGGCCATTCGCGACGGGGCCAGCTATCTGGGTGAACTGCTTGGCGACGGCCTCCTGCAGGGCGACCCCGAGGTGAACATCGCCCTGCCCACAGCCATCGGCGCCCTGCGCCCCACCGCGCTCTATCAGCCGTCGATGGCCGATGGCGTGGTCAGCCTCGATCCCAGCCATCCCGGTGCCCTCCACGACGGCTCGAAGCTGGTTGTGGTCGGCATTCGCGAGTTCAAGGACTTCACCCCGGAACTGATCGCGGGAAACCTTGCCCGCACCGAGCTGCCCGGCGGAGGGCATCTGCAAACCCGTGCCGACCGGGTGAGCTTCCCGGCGCGCCCGGGCGAGGTCGATTCGACCGGGCTGAACATCGCCCGCGCCCTGGACGATCCCGAGCGTCGCGGCGCACTGGTACGTCAGCTCGCGAAGCTCGTCCGACAGGGCGAGACCATCGCGGTGCCTGCGGTGCTCGGTGACGAGGACCCGCAGGTCTTCGCAGACATCCGCGACCAGCTCGACAGCCCGCTGTTCGAGATCCCGGTACCGCCGCCAAGCGTGCCCGGAATGCGCATCAACGATGCCCTTATCGACATCGCCAAGCGCGAGCGAGTGGAGACCGTGCTGGGCAGCAAGGTCACCGGCGCCGACGTCTCGGCGGGGCATATCGACGCCGCCGTCGTGGGCACCTCCGGGCATGACACCCATCTGGAAGCGAAAGCCTTCCTGTTGGCCGCCGGCGGATTTGAGTCGGGAACACTCGAGCTGGACTCCTATCAGAAGCTCTCCGAGACGATCCTCGGGCTGCCCCTGGCCGTGCCGGCGGGCGAGCTGATCAATGACACCTGGGCAGGCCAGCAACCGCTGTTCCGCGCCGGTGTCGCCACCAACGATGAGATGCGTGTGCTCGACCCGGCGACGGGACAGCTCGTGCATGACAATCTGTGGGCCGCCGGCGGCGTGCTGGCCGGTGCACAGCGATGGGACGAGAAGACTGGCGACGGCATCGCCATCGCCAGCGCAGTGCGCGCGGCTGATGCGATCATCAGCAATCTTGCAGGAGGACAGCGATGACCCAGCTGAAGAACAATGAAGCATCCGCCCAGGCGGAGGAGCCCACTGCGGCCCGTGAGCAGGCCGGAGGCCTGGCCCCCGGCGTCAGCGTCTGGGAGCATCTGGCCCAGGTGAGCCCGCGGATCAAGAACAACCCCAATAGCTATGAGGCCCAGCAGCTCAACCGGGAGTCACTGGACCAGTGCGTCAAGTGCACGATCTGTGAGACGCAGTGCCCGGTGGCCAAGGCAACCCCACTGTTCAGCGGACCCAAGTTCGTGGGCCCCCAGGCCGAGCGATTCCGCAATGGCGAGTCGGTGGACCATACGCTGGACTACTGTTCCAGCTGCGGCATCTGCACCCTCAACTGTCCCCAGGGCGTGCGCATCGCCGAGATCAACTCCATGGCGAGGGCCGTGATGAAGCAGGGTCATATGCCGCTGCGCGATCGGCTCATCACCCAGACCGAGCTTGAGGGCAAGCTGCTCACGCCCTTCGCTCCCGTGGCGAACTGGGCGCTCAAGCGCAAGCCCATCCGGGTGGCCGTTGAGAAGGTCGTAGGCGTGCACCGCAATGCGCCCATGCCCGTGGCCCAGAGCCAGAGCGTTCAGGGCTGGTTGAAGAAGCGCAAGGGCCCGGCGGCTCGCCGCCCCGGACAGCCCGATCGCGGACCGGTGGTCTTCTTCACCGGTTGCGCCGGCAGCTATTTCGAGGTGGAGACCTCCAAGAAGACCATCGAGGTGCTTGAGCATCTGGGCTTCGAGGTGCTTGTGCCCAAGCAGGGCTGCTGCGGTCTGGCCGAGCAGTCGAATGGCCTGTTCAACGGGGCCCGCGCCCATGTGCGCAAGCTGTGCGCACAGCTCAACGCAGCGGGCAAGGATCTCACGGTGATCTCAAGCTCCGGCTCATGTGCCGGCATGATCAAGCATGAGGCACACGAGATCATGGGTGTCGACGATCCTGAGGGGATGCGCGTTGGCACCAGGATGCGTGAGACCAGCGAATTCCTCCTCGATCTGTATGACCGGGGACAGCTGCCCACTGATTTTGAGCGTATCGACATGAAGCTGCCCTATCACGTGCCCTGCCAGGTGAAGAGTCAGGGAATGGGCATGCCCGCCATCCGGCTTATGGAGCTGGTGCCGGGTATCGAGGTGATCGAGTCGGGCGAGAACTGCTGCGGCATTGCCGGCACCTATGGGCTTAAGAAGGAGAAATTCGATGTCGCCCAGGAAGTCGGCAAGAATCTCTTCCGCAAGGTGAAGGAACAGAACGAGGGGCTGGCGGTCTGTGATACCGAGACCTGTCGCTGGCAGATCCGCAATTCCACCGGCGTGCCCACCGTTCATCCCATCCATGTGATCCATGCCGCCTATGGACTGTCGAGCATTCACAGCCCCGAGGTCTGAGTTCGCATTGAGCCATAGTCCGGGTGATGCCGGCTTCGCCGGTGCCGAGAGGGGCATGATCCGACTGTCGTGACCCATATACGCGGCGTGACCGGCGAATTGTGTGTTGGAAAACAGCCAGAAAAGCACCGGCATGAGGCAACAAAGGAATGTCCGGCCCTTTCGAAAGGGCCGGACATTCCTTTGTTAGTGTCAGCTACTTGTATTGGTGTCAGCTATTGGTACTGGATATCGCCATCGAGGGTCGGCGGGCCGAAAACCGCCCCGACGACGTCTCCGGTGCGGTCGAGTGCGACACCGACGGGGGGGAGCCCCGGGAGCCCAACGACCATCGGGTGCCCTGACGACTGACGGGAGCGAGAGCTACTGGGAGATATCCAGGGCCACCCTGGCGGTCTTCTCATCGACCACCAGATCGGTCATCACCTGGGCGCGCAGGGCGGCCACCAATGCCTTGGCCTTGCCCACGCCCGCCACCACGCCGAGGCGTCGGGGGATCCGGCGGAGCTGAAGCGGGGTGGGCCCCGAGGCGCGGGTGTTCAGGGCGATATCGGCCCAGCTGCCGTCCTGGCGCAGCAGAACCGTGCAGACATCGCCCACGACATGATCACGATTGAGCTCGGCACGAGCCTCATCGTCGAGATAGCCCGACGAATAGACATGGCTGGGCAGGCCTCCCGCCACAGAGCCCACGCCGAAGACGGCCAGGCCGCACTGCAGCTGCATCTCGCGCACACGGGCGATCGAGCGCTCACGCCACAGCGCCTCGCGCGTCTCCGCGTAGTCGAAGAATGCCGGGACGGGGAAGAGCAGCGACTCGGCGTCATAGGCCTGGGCGAACCGCGACATGATGTTCGACACATAGTCGATGCCGGTCGTGCGGTCATTGGCCGCGCCGTTGAGTTGCACCAGTGTGACGCCGTGGACCGGTTTCGGCTGCAGATGGGTGGTCACCGCGGCGATCGTCGTGCCCCAGGCGATGCCCATCATGGTGCCGTCCTGCACTTCCTCGCTGAGCACCGAGGCCGCCACGCGGGCAACCCGATCAAGTCGTCCCACATCCGAGACGGCGTCCTTCATGGTCACCACATGCGCGTTCACCCCGAAACGGCGCTGAAGCATGTCCTCGAGGGCGGAATGCGCCCCGCGCGGATGGGTGAGGGTGATGCGCACCACACCGGTGTCACGTGCCAACTTGATATGCCGGGAGACCGTTGAACGGGAGACTCCGAGCTGATGGGCAATCGCGTCCATCGACTCGCCCTGCACGTAATACAACAATGCCGTGCGATAGAGATCGTCCTCGCGCTCAGCCATCGTCCCCACTTTCTTCCGTGTCCTCGGGTGCACCAATCACGGTGTCACTGCGATCACGGTGCGATCAGCAATGTCATCACAGGAGGCATCCGCCACTCGCTCGCCGCGTGACGCGCTATGTCGCGTCGCATGTCACTCGTTGACCTATTCGTGCAAGTCTAGCGCCGGCCCCATTTACCGATGCTGGCGCACAGCTCGCCCCGAGGAGCGAGTCGCGGAACAATTGTGCTCTCGGCGATCGATCAACTCCGCGTACGCTCTGGTCATGTGATCGATGTGCTTGCCGGTTTCGCCACCATTTGGGTGGTCATCGGCGTGGGCGTCCTTCTCGGTCGCCGGGGAGTTCTCGGCGATAATGGCGCGACGGTGCTCAGTCGGCTGTCTTTTTTCGTCGGGCTTCCGCCCTTGATGTTCCGGGCGCTCTCCCGAGCCGATCTGGGCCGCATTTTCAATACGAATGTGATCGTGTCGATTCTGGCCATCGTGGTGGCTGCGATCGTCTATCTGGCGGTCGCCCTCATCCGCTGGCCCGCCGATCTCGGGCATCGGGTGATCGGTGGGTTCTGCTCCTGTTATGTCAATGCCAACAATATGGGCCTTCCGATTGCCGCCTATGTGCTCAAGGACACCAGCTGGGTGGCGCCCATCCTGTTGATCCAATCGGCCCTGCTGCAGCCGATCGGGCTCACCCTGCTTGACGTCATCCGCGCCCGACGTGAGGGACGACGCAGCTCCTGGGCGCACAATCTCACCATCCCGGTGCGCAATCCGATGACCATCGGCGTGCTTGCCGGGCTGGTGGCCAATTTGGCCGGATGGCGCCCGGCGGGCGTGGTGGGCAACACCATCGACCTGGTGGCGGGCGTCGCCGTGCCCTGCATGCTCATCGCCTTCGGCATGTCCCTGCTCAAAGGTCCCCTGCCGGGGCGTAGCGACACCGCCGAGACGATCTTCCTATCGGTGGTCAAGACGATCGTTCAGCCCCTGGTGGCACTGGTGGGGGCCCATCTCTTCGGCCTCGGGCTCACGCCGACCCTCGCGGTGGTGGTGATGGCCGGGCTGCCGACCGCGCAGAATGTCTTTGTCTTCGCCTCGCGCTATGACACCACTGTGACGCTGGCACGCGATGTGATCTTCATCACCACATTCGCCTCGATCCCCTTGGTCACCGCGTTCACGGCGTTGGTGCATCTGATGGGTTGAGCCGGGTCAATTTAGCCCCGGTCATGGGTTGTGCATACTCGGGCGGTTAGCGTGGAGACATGACTTCTGTTCCCAGCCTGAGTCTCGACGAGATGCACCAGGTGGATGCCTGGTGGCGAGCCTGTAACTATCTGGTGGCCGGCCAGATCTACCTCCAGGAGAACCCGCTGTTGAAGCGGCCCCTGACCCCCGAGGACATCAAGCCCCGACTGCTCGGTCACTGGGGCACCAGTGCCGGCCTGGGCTTCATCTATGCCCACCTCAACCGACTGATCCGTCACACCGGCCAGGACATGATCTATATCGCCGGTCCCGGACACGGCGGTCCGGCATTGGTCGCCGCAGGATATCTGGAGGGCACCTATACCGAGATCTATCCGCGGGTCACCCGCGACGAGGAAGGCCTGCGGCGGCTTTTCCGTCAGTTCTCGACGCCCGGTGGAATCCCCTCGCATGCCTCGGTCACCACCCCCGGATCCATCCATGAGGGCGGGGAGCTCGGATATGCCCTGGCCCACGCCTTTGGCGCCGTCTTCGACAATCCTGATCTCATCGCGGCGACGGTGGTCGGCGATGGCGAGGCCGAGACCGGCCCGGCCGAGGGCGGTTGGAAGGGCATCAGCTTCCTCAACCCCGTCACCGATGGCGCCGTCCTGCCGATCCTGCATCTCAACGGGGCGAAGATCTCCAGCCCCACCGTGCAGGCCCGCAAGGACCCGATGGAGCTGCAAGAGCTCTATGAGGGCCATGGCTATGAGGTGGTCTGGGTCGAGGGCAGCGATCTGCCCTGGATGCATGCCCGCTTCGCCGAGGCCCTCAGCTATTGCTATGACCGGATCAAGCAGATCCAGGCCGATGCCCGCGACGGCGACTGGGACGGCGAGATGCCGTCGTGGCCGATGATCATCCTGCGCAGCCCCAAGGGCTGGACCGGCCCGAAGATCGTCGACGGCGTTCAGGTGGAGGGCACCTGGCGCGCCCACCAGGTGCCGCTGGCCGGCGTCAAGACGAACACCGCTCACCGTGAGCAGCTGGAGTCGTGGATGCGCTCCTATCGGATCGACGAGCTGTTCGATCCGGATGGCAGCCCGACCGCCCTGGTGACCGCCAACAATCCCGAGGGCGCCAAGCGGATGAGCGCCTCGCCCTATGCGAATGGAGGAGTGCTCTCCACCGAGCTCGATCTGCCCGATTTCCATGACTACGCCGTGGACGTGTCCGCAGACACCCGCGCCACCGAGCGGTTGGAGTCCACGCGCAAGCTCGGGGAGTACATGCGTGATATCTACACGAAGAATCCGACGAACTTCCGGCTCTTCTGCCCTGACGAGACGAACTCGAACCGGCTCGGCGCGGTCTTCGAGGTGAGCGATCGCACCTTCATGGAGCCCACCGACATGCTCGACGTGAAGCTGTCGAACACCGGGCGGGTCATGGAGGTGCTCTCCGAACACAACTGTCACGGCTGGCTCGACGGCTATACGCTCACCGGCCGTCATGGCCTGTTCGCCACCTATGAGGCCTTCGCGATGGTCTCGGCGTCCATGACGATGCAGCAGGCGAAATGGCTGGAGGGGGCCTACAACCTGGAGTGGCGCGCCAAGGTGCCCAGCACCAACATCCTGCTGAGCTCCACCTGCTGGCGCAATGACCACAACGGGTTCAGCCATCAGAGCCCCGAGCTGTTGTCGCTGGTGCTCAATATGCGCGGCACGGTGAGCCGTATCTATCTGCCGCCTGATGCGAACTGTCTGCTCGACATCGCCGATCACTGCTTCAAGTCGCGCAGCTATGTGAACCTGATCGTGCAGGACAAGCAGCCCCAACCGCAGTGGCTGTCGATGCCTGAGGCCGTGGAGCACTGCACGCGCGGCTTCGGCATCTGGGACTGGGCCGGCACCGAGGGACTGGGTGAGGCCAAGCCCGACATCGTGATCGCCTGCGCGGGTGATGTGGTGACCATGGAGGCCGTCGCCGCGGCCGAGATCCTCAAGGTGGCCCTACCGGGTCTCAAGGTGAGGCTGGTCAATGTGGTTGACCTGATGAGCCTCTACCGGCCCAAGGACCATCCCCATGGCATGAGCGTGAAGGACTTCTCCGACACCTTCACCGACGACGTTGATGTGATCTTCGCCTTCCACGGCTACCCGGGCGCGATCCACCAGCTCGTGCACGGGCGTCCCGACGCCGACCGCTTCCGTGCCCGGGGATTCCGCGAGCAGGGCACCACCACGACGCCCTTCGACATGGTCGTGCGCAACAAGGTTGACCGCTATCACCTGGTGATGGATGCCATCAACAATGCGCACTACCGCCCCGAGGGAAGCCACGAGCTCTATCAGTGGTGTGAATCTCAGCTGGTGCGCCACGGTGAGTACATCGTGGAAAACCTCGAGGACATGCCCGAGATCCGTGACTGGCAGTTGGGTGCCGACGCCTCCGGCGCGGTCACGCAGTTCAACGCCAAGCCGGTGGCGCCGCGTCAGCCTGCCGCAGCGGCAGCCAAGCGGGTGACCTCGGCGACTGATGCCCCAGGCTCTGAGATCGCCGCGCCGTCCGCTGCCAAGGCCGCCTCCACCGCGACCACGGCAACATCCGGCAAGGGCGTCACCCGGGGCTCCGGCGTGATTGCGTCGAAGACGGCGGGAAAGGCAGCCGCTGACAAGCCCGAGGGCGATGACAAGAAGCAGGGCCAACCCAAGAAGAAATAGCAGAACGCGGGGGCCCCGACCAGGAATTGTTCTTGGCCGGGGCCCTCGCGCGTCCGCGGCGCTGGCCTGGCGGTGTGCACTCGTCCAACAACCAGCCTTCCGCAAGGCGGCAAGGCTCTTTCGTGCAGGCGGTTAGGCTTGTGTGGATATGTCGCAGCCCTCCACCACTGCCGTCACGCCACGGCTTTCCTTTGACCCCACCCTGCCGATCAGCGCCCACGTCGACGAGATCGCGGGCCTCATCGCCAACCACCAGGTCGTGATCGTGGCCGGTGAGACCGGCTCAGGAAAGACCACCCAGTTGCCCAAGATCTGCCTTCAACTGGGACGACGCCATATCGGACATACCCAGCCCCGCCGTATTGCGGCGCGCTCGGTTGCCGAGCGCCTGGCCGATGAGATGGCGATCCCGCTGGGTTCCACGGTTGGCTACCAGGTGCGTTTCACCAAGCAGGTGGGACGCGACACCGCAGTCAAGGTGATGACCGATGGCGTTCTGCTCGCCGAGATCAACCACGACCGCACACTGCGCCGCTATGACACCCTCATCATCGACGAGGCGCATGAGCGCAGCCTCAACATCGACTTCCTGCTCGGCTATCTCAAGCAACTCCTGCCCCGTCGCCGCGACCTCAAGGTGATAATCACCTCGGCCACCATCGACACCCAGCGCTTCGCCGAGCATTTCTCGGACGCGCAGGGCGTCCCGGCGCCCATCGTGGAGGTCTCCGGCCGCAGCTATCCGGTGGAGCTGCGCTATCGACCGCTGGGCCCTGAGGGTGGCGATGAGGGCGACGAGGACATCCCGGCGGGCATCGTCAAGGCCGTGCGTGAGCTCGGCACCCAAGGGGATGTGTTGGTCTTCCTGTCCGGCGAGCGGGAGATCAAGGACGCCGACAAGGCCCTGCGCGAAGCCCGATTGCCCAATACCGAGGTGCTGCCGCTGTTCGCGCGCCTGTCGGCCGCGGAACAACATCGGGTCTTCGGGTCGCATACAGGCCGGCGCATCATTCTGGCGACGAATATCGCCGAGACCTCGTTGACGGTGCCGGGCATCATGTTCGTCGTCGACACCGGGCTGGCGCGGATCTCACGCTATTCGGCGCGGACGAAGGTGCAGCGGCTGCCGATCGAGCCGGTCAGTCGGGCCAGCGCCGATCAGCGCGCCGGCCGCTGTGGTCGCATCGCCCCTGGGATCTGCATTCGACTGTATTCCGAGGAGGACTATCTCACGCGGCCCGAGTTCACCGAGCCTGAGATCCTACGCACGAACCTGGCCTCGGTGATCCTCAAGATGGCCCAGGCGGAGCTGGGCAATATCGAGACCTTTCCCTTTCTGGAGGCACCTGACCGCGCCCAGGTGCGCGACGGCATGCGGCTCCTCACCGAGCTCGGGGCCCTGGTCGAGTCGGGTGGTGGCGCCGCAGGCTCTGACGACACCAGGGCCGGCGAGGACGGGGGAGCAGGCAGCACCCGGGGAACGGGCGCACGGTCCCGGAAGCGTTCCCGGCGCCCGGGGCAGCTGAGGCTCACCCGCACCGGACATCATCTTGCCGAGATGCCGATCGACCCCCGACTGGGACGCATGCTCATCGAGGCCTCGCAGCGCGGGTGCCTGCGCGAGGTGGAGGTGATCGTCTCGGCACTGGCCATCCAGGATGTGCGTGAGAGGCCCGCCGAGAAGAGGGAGCAGGCCGATCAGCTGCACCGACGCTTCTTCTCCGACGACGTCCTGCACCCCGACCGAGGGCCCGCGCCTCAGTCGACTGGTGCCGAACCCAGGCGTTACACCGCCCACACCGGCCGTGCGGGCGAATTCGATCAGGTCACCGTGGGGCCCGGTGGCGACATCATCGCGATCGTGCGGCTGTGGCGCTATCTGAAGATGCAGCGCAAGCAGCTCAGCGGCAACCAGTTCCGGCGACTGTGTCGCGCCGAGTTCATCAACTATCTGCGCGTGCGTGAATGGCAGGATCTGCGCACCCAGTTGCGTCAGATCAACAAGGATCTCAAGCTCAACCGCAATGACCGCGCAGGCGATATCGAGCAGGTGCTCATCTCAGTGCTGTCCGGGCTTCTGTCCCATGTGGGCCTGTTGGAGCAGAAGACCGCCAAGAAGGGCAAGAGTCAACGCACGCGACGTCCCCGCCGCCAGAGCTCGGAGTATCTGGGGGCACGCGGCTCCCATTTCGCGATCCAGCCGGGTTCTGCGCTGTCGAAGAATCCACCCGAGCTGGTGATGGCAGTCGAGCTGGTGGAGACCAGCCGTCTATGGGCCCGCACGGTCGCCGAGGTGAGTGCCCAGTGGATCGAGCAGGTGGGCGCCGACCAATTGCGGCACAGCTATTCGGAGCCCCATTGGTCGTCGAGCGCGGCCGCCGTCCTCGCCTATGAGCGGGTGACTCTCTATGGGGTGCCGATCATCGCTGATCGACTGACCGACTATGCCCACGTCGATCCCGTCGCTGCGCGGGAGATCTTCATCCGCTCCGGGCTTGTCGAGGATTCATGGACCCCCAGTGACACCCATGCCCCCCATGCCTTTCTGACGCACAACCGGCAGGTGCGCGCCCAGGTGGAGGAGCTGGAGGAGCGCACTCGTCGCCGGGATCTGCTCGTCGACGACCAGACGATCTTCGACTTCTATGACTCGCGCATACCCGCCGGCGTGCACTCGGCCGCAAGCTTCGACGCGTGGTGGAGCGGGGAGCCCAATAAGGCACTACTCGATCTCGACGTCAACGCCATGACCCGCGCTGACGCCGATGACATCGACGGATCATCGTTCCCTGACCGCTGGCGGGTCGGCGAGCTGGAGTTCCCGGTGAGCTATGTCTTCGATCCGGGCTCGGGCTCCGACGGTGTCACGGTCTCGATACCCCTGGCCCAGCTCAACCAGGTGAACGCGCAGGCATTCAGCTGGCAGGTGCCGGGGCTGCGCGCCGAGCTCGCCACTGAGCTGATCAGATCGCTGCCCAAGACGGTGCGCACCCAATTGGTGCCCGCGCCCGACCGGGCACAGGAGGCGCTGCGCTGGCTGGGCGACCATGAGCCTGACCGCAACGCGTGGTTCCACGAGGAGCTGGGCAGGGCATTGCGCGCCACCACCTCGGTGCTGGTTCCGGCTTCGGACTGGAATCCGAGCAAGATTCCCCCGCACCTTCAGGTGAGCTTCGTGGTGCGCGATGGTGATCGCGTGGTGCGGCGGGGGACTGACCTGCGCGCCATCCGTGAGGCGCTCGCCGCACAGCTGACCAAGACCCTGACCGCTGCGACCACGACGACGCGGCGGCTGAAGGGAACCAGCTGGATATTCGGCACGATTCAGCCGAGCACCCAGATCAGTCGTCATGGCCTGACCGTCAAGGGTTACCCGGCCCTGCGTGACACGGGCACCGAGGTGGAGCTGGTCACCGTCCAGACGCCAGCGGAGCAGGCCCGCAGCCATCGGGCCGGCATCCGGCGGCTCCTGGTGTTGGCCGGGCCTGATCCGGCCAAATGGGTGGTCGCCCATCTCGGTCGCGATGCGATGCTGTGGCTCAGCTCGAGTCCCTATGAATCACAGTCGGCGCTGCTTGCCGACGCCCATCTCAAGGCCGTCGATCAGGCCGCGCGACGATTCGGTGACCCGGCGCAGGTGCGTGATCAGACCGCTTTCGACGCCCTGCTGACCCAAGTGCGTCAGGTCCAGGCCGATCAGATGCTCGCCGTGGTGAAGACCGCAGCCGACGCACTGAAATGGAGCAGACAGGTGCATGCCGACCTGTCCGCTGCTCCCGAACCGGCTGCCGCCGATGTGCGCGCCCAGATCGATGATCTGGTCTTCCCGGGATTCATCTCATTCACCCGCGACCCGTGGTTCACCCATCTGCCCAGATATGTGCATGCCGCGGCGCTGCGCCTTGAGGCGGCAGTGTCCAATCCGGCACGCGATGCCGGGTCGCAGGAGATCATTGACGAGCTGACCGCGGAATTTGACGAGCTCTGTGAGGGCCAGGCGGCAGGCCCGATGCCCGACGAGGTTGATGACATCGGCTTCATGATCGAAGAACTGCGGGTGCAGCTCTTCGCGCAACGACTCGGCACCAGCCAGCCGGTCTCGCCCAAGAGGATCCGCAGGGCCATCGCCCGGGCGGCCGAGCATCGGGGCTGACCCGACGGGGTGGCCGCCCGGGTGTGAGGGCCAGCGCAGCCCGGTTCACTCAGCACACATATTGCGGCGCTGCGTGCCCACCGGGGCCCCACGTGGCAGAGTATTCGCATGCCCGCAACCACCGATGAACTCGTTGATCTGCTGCGCCTGGACAGTGCTCCCGACAATGTCTTCGTCGGCCGCCATCCACGCACGATGATGCAGCGCACCTATGGCGGCCAGGTGCTGGCCCAAGCGCTGATAGCCGCCTATGGCACTGTGCCGCAGGGACGTATCGCCCATTCGCTGGACGCCTATTTCATCCGTCCCGGGATGGCCCGCGATGACATCGAATACGCCGTCGAGCCGCTTCGCGACGGGCGGTCGTTCTCAGCACGCAGGGTCACCGCGCTTCAGGACGGCAGGGCGATCTTCACGATGTCCAGCTCCTTCCACGAGGTGGAACCCGGATTCGACCACTCCGATCCGGAGCCACTGGACATCCCGGCTCCCCAGGACTGCCCCTCATTCATCGAGACGATCGAGGAGCGCTTCGGTGATGCCGCCATCTGGCATGAATGGGATGCGCTCGATGTGCGCTATATCGGGGACAGCACCCCTGGCGGCGGCATGGCCGCCGACCCGTTGCGTCCCGCACGCATGCGGGTATGGGTGAAGACCACCGCAGCGCTGCCCGATGAGATCGCGATCCATCAAGCCGTGCTCGCCTATCTGTCGGATCTCACGCTGCTGTCGGTGGCGACCCTGCCACATGGCGTGGCCTTCATGTCGAACCAACTGCAGATCGCCAGCATCGACCATGTCATGTGGTTCCATCGCCAGTCACGGGCCGATGAATGGCTGCTCTACGACATGGAGTCGCCCTCGGCGAGCCATTCCCTGGGCCTGTCCACAGGACGGCTCTTCCAGAACGGGAAGATCAGCGCGAACTGTGCCCAGGAGGGGCTGATCCGCGTGGTCGACGATCGTCCGCCATTGAGCTGAGAATCCAGGCGGTGCCTGGCCTCACCGAACTCGTTGGCAAGAATCCTCCTGGAGACGGTTGTGGCGCGATGTGCGTCATGGGCGTGCTGCGCTGTCATCGGACCCTGGGGGAGAGCCTGTCATCGTGGCGGTGAAAGCACGGCTGCGATGCGGCAGAGGTGATGAGAAGTGGACAATGGCTAGGAGATGATCCAGGTGGGCGAACGGCGCAGAAGCGTGTCAATGCAGGACATCGCTCATGAGGCAGGGGTCTCATCGCAAACCGTCTCGCGGGTCTCGAATGATGCAGAATCGGTGCGGCCCGTGACCCGCGCCAGGGTTCTGGCCGCGATGGATCGACTGGGATATCGTCCCAACTTTGCAGCGCGGGCATTGAAACGTGGACGGTTCAGGGCGATCGGGGTGGCGCTCTTCGACATCGTGTCCACGGGAAATCTCCTCACCCTGGAGGGAATCACCCAAGCCGCCGATGCCCAGGGTTATGCGGTAACTCTCACCATGATGAGCCAGGGCCCTGACAGATCCATCGCTTCGACCGTGGAACGCATGAAGAATCTTCCGGTCGACGGGGTGATCGTGATCCTCGAGCAGATGGTGCCCGATGTGGCCACCTTCGAGCCGCCAGCGGGGATGGAGGTCGTGGTGGTGACGAGCGCGGAGTCAGCCACGATGAGCACCATCGATGAGGACCAATATGGATGTGCGGCGCTCGTGACCAGTTATTTCCTTGAGCGCGGGCACAAGACGGTGCACTTTGTTTCTGGGCCCCAGGAGTCATTGGACAGTCACTTCCGCGAGCAGGGCTGGCGGGACACCCTGGCCAAGCATGAAATCACCCCGCCCCCGGTGATCCGTGGTGATTGGACGGCCGACAGCGGCTTTGACGCCGGGCTCAAGTTGGCCCAGATCGCCGAGTGCACCGCTGTCTACGCCGCCAATGACAATGAGGCCTATGGGGTGATGCGTGGGCTCGCCGCCGCAGGCAAGACGGTGCCCGATGAGGTCTCGGTGGTCGGTGTCGACGACTCCTTGCGTGATCTGATCTCGCGGCTCACCCTGACCAGCGTCAGGATGAACTTTGGCGCGGTGGGGCGGCAGGCGTTCAGGATGGTGGTGCAGTCAATCGAGTCACCCCACGACCGTGAGCCCACTCATGAGCTGATTCCCGGCGTGCTCGTGGAGCGCTCATCGGTTCGTGATCTGCGGCGCTGAGCCGATCGACGCCCTAGCGCGCCCGAGAGCGCCGGCACGCGATGACACGCGATGGCACGCGATGACATCAGGGTGCGGGCGCGAGCGAGGCATCGGCTCGCGGGAAATGTGTCGCCCTGAGCGCAAGGGCACACACAGCCAGAAGGCCGGTCCCCATCGGGGGAACCGGCCTTCTGGCTGTTATTCGTGATGTTGTGGGCTGTACGTCCTGTTCTGACGAGCTCCGATCAGCGGGCCTGTCACTGATCTCCCGATCACTCACCGGGTCGGGAGATCACCGGTGACTCAGCCGGGTCTCAGGCGGCGGCAGCAGAGGTGCGCAGCTGGCTGAGGGCTGCCCGCTCGATCTGACGCACCCGCTCAGCGGTGATGCCCCATACCTTGCCGATATCCGACAACTTGGCCTGATGCCCGTCAAGCAGTCCATAGCGGCGACGCATGACATCGGCGGAACGATCGTCAAGATTGGCCAGCAGAGCTTCCAGACGGCTGCGGTCCTCCAGATCGAGTACCAGCTCATCAGGTCCAGGTGCTGTCTCCCTGGCGATCAGATCGCCCAGCGAGGTGTCACCATCATCCTCAACCGGGGCGTCGAGGCTGACATGCTCCCTCGAATAGCGGATCAGGTCGATCACCTTGTTCTCCTCAAGCCCCAGTTCACTGGCGATCTCGGAGACCTCGGGTTCACGTCCGAGTTGACGCTCCAGATTGCGACGAACGGCCGAGATCTGGTTCACCTGCTCGGCGACATGGACCGGAAGCCGCACGATGCGGCCTTGCTGAGCAATGCCACGGCTGATGGCCTGACGAACCCACCATGTCGCATAGGTGGAGAACTTGAAGCCCTTCGCATAGTCGAACTTCTCGACTGCGCGAATCAGGCCGGTATTGCCTTCTTGCACAAGATCCAGCAGCGGCATCTGGCTGCGTCCATATTTACGGGCCACCGACACGACGAGACGGAGATTGGCACGCACGAAATGCTGCATAGCGCGCTCACCCTCCTCGGCGATATCAAGAAGCTCCTCCTCCGTGGCGTCGGTGGTGGTCTCCACCTCGCCCCGGAGAACTGCCTGGGCATATTGGCCAACCTCAATGAGGCGAGCGAGCTCCACCTCTTCGGCGGCGGTGAGCAAGGGGGTCTTGGCGATCGACTCGAGGTAGAGGCCAACCGAGTCCTTGCCGTCGATACCGTCATTGCTGCGCACGCGAGTCTTTGAATCCATGGGGTTCCCTTCCGTGTCCTCACCAGTCTCTAACGCTCAACTGTGCGGAATCCATGCCAATGCTGGCAGATCCATTGAAAAGAGCCCGCTTTGCGGGTATGTCTACGACCACGGTGTCACCACAACTGCCTGTGGGGGCACTGCGGGCGCAGAAGACCGGGCTCCCTGTGGGTGATCACGCGAGCGCGTCTCTCCTCAGAAAAATGGATGATTTCCGGGCACCGCTGACGCCGAGGACTTGGGTCGTCGCCTCCCACGTGACAAACTAGGGGGCGGTGCGCCCTTGACAGTAGCAGGCTTTCGCGCACCCTGAATCCCGGTTCAGCCATCATTTTGGTTGTTTGAAAGGTCGCTTGTGACGGCTCGCACGAAGAATAAGACCTCTATCGCTGCCGAATCGGCAATATCGCAGGGTAGTGAGACGATGACGAAACCGAGGGGGAAGACCCTCGCCGCCGCCAGTGCGGTGAAGGACTCAACGGTCACGGCCGAGGTCGGCTCGCCGAAGAAGGCGGGCGCTGTCACGGCAAAGAAGACGACGACCAAGAAGACGGCCGCCGCAAAGTCCTCGAAGAAGGCAGCCGGAACTACCACCACCGCCGCCAAGCGCAGTGGCTCGACCACGAGCCGCGCCAAGGCATCGGCGGCAAAGGCCGGCGACGAGAAGTCGGCCTCTGGGTCGAAGACCACCGCCACCAAGGCGACCGCCAAGAAGAGGACGTCGACGCGATCGTCGGTCAAGAAGTCGGCGAAGACCACCACCAGCAAGGCAGCCCTCACCGAGGCGCTGGCAGCGGCGAAGGCGGGCAAGGGCCAGGCCGAGGGCATCGAGGTCACCTTCGAGCGTGACGGCGATGACATCGTCGTGCGTGCCGGCGGCAAGAAGCGGACCCTCGACGACGTTGACGATTCGAAGTTCGAAAAGGACAAGAAGGAAGCCGAGAAGGACGAGGCGAAGATCAACGCCGACGCCCAGGGATTCAGCCTGTCTGACAACGACGAGGACGATGAGCCCGAGCAGCAGGTGATGGTGGCCGGTGCCACCGCTGATCCGGTCAAGGACTATCTCAAGCAGATCGGTAAGGTCGCGCTGCTGAACGCCGCGCAGGAGGTCGATCTGGCCAAGCGCATCGAGGCGGGACTGTTCGCTGGCGAGCAGCTCACCCAGAACGGCGACAAGATCGCCAAGTCTGATCTCGGAGATTACGAGTGGATCACCGAGGACGGGCACCGGGCGAAGAACCACCTCCTGGAGGCCAACCTCCGTCTGGTGGTCAGCCTGGCCAAGCGTTACACGGGGCGCGGCATGCTCTTCCTCGACCTTATCCAGGAAGGCAATCTGGGTCTGATTCGTGCGGTCGAGAAGTTCGACTACACGAAGGGCTACAAGTTCTCCACCTATGCCACCTGGTGGATCAAGCAGGCGATCACGCGTGCCATGGCTGACCAGGCCCGTACCATCCGCATCCCCGTGCACATGGTGGAGGTCATCAACAAGCTCGCGCGCGTTCAGCGCCAGATGTTGCAGGACCTTGGCCGCGAGCCCACCCCGGAGGAGTTGGCCAAGGAACTCGATATGACCCCCGAGAAGGTCATCGAGGTGCAGAAATATGGCCGTGAGCCGATCAGCCTGCACACGCCTCTGGGTGAGGACGGCGATTCGGAGTTCGGTGATCTGATTGAGGATTCCGAGGCGGTGGTTCCCGCCGACGCGGTGAACTTCACGCTGCTGCAGGAGCAGCTCCATGACGTCCTTGACACTCTGAGCGAGCGTGAGGCCGGCGTGGTGTCAATGCGCTTCGGTCTGACCGACGGTCAGCCGAAGACCCTGGACGAGATCGGCAAGGTCTACGGCGTGACCCGGGAGCGCATCCGCCAGATCGAATCGAAGACGATGAGCAAGCTGCGCCATCCCAGCCGCTCACAGGTGCTGCGCGATTATCTCGACTGATCAACAGATCGACACACAGTGAGGCCCCGGGAACTCCCGGGGCCTCACTGTCTTCACGTCACTGCATCGACGTCCCACTCACCACCATGCGCCGCACCGGGGCGCATCCCAACCGTGCGGCTGATCCCCGGACGGGGGACTGAGGTGGTGGGAGGTTATCAATAACCGATGGAACGCAGGGTGTCGCCGATGGTCTTGGCCGAGATGTTCAGCTGATCACGCTCGTGGTCGGTCATGGGCACCTCGATCGGGCGCACGATGCCCTGATTGCTGATCAGCGTGGGCACCGACAAGGCGACGCCTGAGATGCCGTAGTAGTCGTCGAGGATGCTTGACACCGGCAGCATCGACGGGGTGGCCGATAGCAGCTGATCGAGTAGGAATGATCCGGACAGGCCGATCGCATAGTTCGTGGAGCCCTTGCCGGCGATCACCTGATAGGCGGCGTCCGAGACATCCTGGGCGATCTCATTGGTGGAGGCGTCGGTGAACGGGCGGTTGCCGTGGTCATCGGTCCATTCGAGAATGGGGGTGACGCCGATCCTGGCGCTCGACCACAGGGCGAACTCCGTGTCACCGTGCTCACCGGCCATCACGGCCTCGACATTGCGTTCGCGGACATTGGCATGGCGCGCAATGAGATGGCGCAGACGGGCGGTGTCCAAGCTCGTGCCGGTGGCGAAGACCCGGCTGGCAGGCAGACCTGAGACCTTCTGGGCAACGACGGCAAGCACATCGCAGGGGTTCGCCACGATGACATAGATGGCCTCGGGGGAGACCTCCAGCATCTTCGGCATCACATCGGCGATGATCTTCGCGTTGACGCCCGCCAGGTCCAGGCGGGACTGTCCGGGCTTTTGTGGAGCGCCCGAGGTGATCACGACCACATCGCAGTCGTGCATGGACGAAAGATCCGCGCCACCGATGACCTCGGGCTCGGCGAAGCTGGAACCATGCGCAAGATCGGCGACCTGAGCCTCCACACGCGGCTTGTCGATGTCATAGAGCGCGACGATGGGGGCGGTGTCGCGGATGAGGCAGGCATAGGCAAGGGCGGAGCCGACTTGGCCGGCACCGACGATTCCCACCTTCGGCAGATCCCTGCGCTGTGATTCACTCAGCATTGATGACTCCTTCGTGGATCTGAGTCAGCCGCAGCGAGACCAAGCCACGCGGACATCGATCCGATGATCCTTTGTGGACGTCTTCAGCGCTTCTGATCCCGAAGGGGTCTGGTGACGCGATGCGCATCGCGCGTCATGGTCAGTTGACCAGGCTCACGTCACCTTCGAGCTTCACCGCGACCTGCTTGATCTTCTCGGCGTGGGCGCGGGCATGGTGGGCGCAGAAGAGGAGCATGCCACCATTGGCCAGACGAACCCGCAGGTGTGCCTGGGCGCCACAGCGGTCGCAACGGTCGGCCGCAGTCAACTGGGTGTTGTCCATCACTGTCATGCTCACATCACCCAGCCTACGCGGGCGGGACAACTATGGAGCGCATGTGTCTCATCGAGTGCGTGTCGATGAGCGGCGCGTTCGCTGGGGAGGACCGCTGTGTCAGTGCGGCTGGGTGTCGGTGCGGCCGACTAGGCTCGCAGGGTGCCAGAACCAAAGATCTCCGCAAGAATTACCTCGGGTGCCAGTGCCTCGTCGGCCAACCGTGAATACGGCGCCAAGAATCTCCTGGTCCTCGAAGGGCTTGAGGCGGTGCGCAAGCGCCCCGCCATGTACATCGGATCAACCGACACCCGCGGTCTCATGCACTGCCTGTGGGAGATCATTGATAATGCGGTGGACGAGGCCCTGGCCGGCTTCGGCAAGCGCATCGATGTGCGGCTCAACGCCGACGGATCCATCTTCGTCGGCGATCAGGGGCGGGGCATTCCCGTCGACGTGGAGCCGAAGACCCATCTGAGCGGTGTCGAGGTGGTCTTCACCAAGCTGCATGCCGGCGGCAAATTCGGCGCCGGCAGCTATACGGCCACAGGAGGTCTGCACGGCGTCGGCGCCTCGGTGGTGAACGCCTTGAGCTCAAGGCTCGATGTGGAGGTCGACCGCAATGGGCACACCTGGGCCATGAGCTTTCAGCGTGGCAAGCCCGGAGTCTTCGACGGGCCGGGCCCCACGGCGGGGTTCACGCCGAAATCTGGGGTACGGAAACTGCGCAAGGCGCCGAAGACGGCGACTGGCACGAGGATCAGCTATTGGCCCGATCGCCAGATCTTCCTCAAGGAGGCGCAGCTGTCGGCGGAGCAGCTGCTCGACCGCGCCCGACAGACCAGCTTCCTGGTGCCCGGGCTGCGGATCACCGTCAGCGACGAGCGCAGTGATGAGCCGGTGGAGACCAGCTTCATACACGAGGGCGGGATCAGCGAGTTCGTGGACTTCCTGTCGACGGGCGAGCCGATCACCGACGTCCTGCGGCTGCAGGGCGCCGACCACTTCATGGAGACGGTTCCGGAGCTCGATGAGAACGGCGCGATGACGCCCACCGACATCGACCGCCGCCTCGACGTGGACATCGCCGTGCGATGGTCGAACAGCTTTGACACCGTCGAGCGCTCATTCGTGAACATCATCGCCACCGGCAAGGGCGGCACGCATGTGCAGGGCTTTGAACGGGGACTGGTGCGGGCCTTCGCCGCCGGTCTCGACGGCACCAGGCTGTTGAAGAGCGGCGAGGAGGTGACCAAAGAGGACGTTCTCGAGGGAATGACCGCCGTGGTGACCGTGCGCCTTCCCGAACCCCAGTTCGAGGGGCAGACCAAGGAGGTGTTGGGAACCCCACCCGTCACCCGGCTCGTGGCCAAGATCGTGGAATCGCAGATGACCGAGTTCCTCAAGGCCACCAAGACCGCGACCCGTGCCCAGGCTCGCCTGCTCATGGAAAAGGCCGTGAACGCCTCGCGGGCGCGCGTCGCGGCCCGCACCCATCGGGAGAACCAGCGGCGCAAGAACGCGCTGGAGTCATCGTCGATGCCACCCAAGCTCAAGGACTGTCGCAATGCCGATGGTGAGCGCTCCGAGTTGTTCATCGTCGAGGGCGATTCGGCATTGGGCACGGCCCTGAGGGCACGCGACTCGGAGTTCCAGGCTCTGCTGCCGATCCGCGGGAAGATCCTCAATGTGCAGAAGGCGTCCGTGGGCGACATGCTCAAGAACGCCGAATGCGCCTCGATCATCCAGGTGGTGGGCGCCGGTTCGGGCAAGACCTTCGATCTCGACCAGGCGCGGTACGGAAAGATCATCTTCATGGCCGACGCCGACTCCGACGGCGCCCACATCAGATGCCTGCTGGCCACCCTCTTCTTCCGCTATATGCGTCCGATGGTGGAGGCAGGTCGGATCTTCAGCGCCGTGCCGCCACTGCACCGCTTCGAGCTGACGAATCCCAAACGGGGCATGGAGAAATACATCTACACCTATTCAGACCCGGAGTATCAGCGCAAGGCGGCTGAACTCACGAAGAAGGGCATTCACTTCAAGGAACCCCAACGCTACAAGGGCCTGGGAGAGATGGACGCCGATCAGCTGGCCGACACCACCATGAATCCTCGGCATCGGCTGCTGCGCCGCATCACGGTGGATGACGCCGCTGACGCCGGCGATGTCTTCGAGCTTCTCATGGGCAACAATGTGGCACCACGCAAGGAGTTCATCGTCGAAGGCGCCTATCAGCTCGATGAGGAACGCATCGACGTCTGAGCGACACCGTGATCGGGCCTGGGCGAGCGGCGAGCGATGCCGCGGCGCTTCCCGGGCCCGGTGCCGCCTGTGCGAGGGCTGAGCCCCCGAGGGTCGGGACGTCCCGGACGATCAAGGACGGCAGTGACCCAAAGCACTGGGCAACGAGGCCGCGCGGAAGCCCTGCTATTTGGCGTCGCTGCGTCGCAGCTTGAGCACCTCATACATCAGTTCGTGGAGGGGAGTGGGCACGCCGGCCTCGCGTCCGTAGCGGACGATCGCGCCGAGCTGTGGATCCAGCTCGCTGGGGCGCCCTGACATGATGTCGCGTTGCATCGAGGTGGTCGACGAGGGTGGCTGCGCCTCGTCCATGGCAACCGTGTCGGCGACGATGCCATAGGGCATCTCGACCCCCCGTGCCACGGCGACATCACGGATCTCGGTGGTGGCGTCGATCAGCACCCGGCGCAGGCCCTGCCGAGACAACAGCTCACCCAAAGGCAGACCAGTGAGAGCTCCAAGACCGCCCGGGGGCACCACGAACATCGACTTCGCCCACAGCAGCTCCCAGATGTCTGTGGGCGCGGGGGATGTGATTCCAGCGGCCTCGAGGGCGCCACGCAGCTGATCCACCCGTGTGGAGGGCTGGTTGCTCCACTCGGCGACCTCCAGCGATCCGGGACCGCCCCGGAACTCGATCACGCCCGGCTCGCGGACCGACACATAGACCTTCACCACGCCGGGAAGCGTGTGCTCGCGACCCACCACGCTCGCGGTGAGCCGGGGACCATCCACACCGTTCTGGGTGGTGATCACCGCGGTGTCCGAGCCGATGAGCGCGCCGGCAGGCTCCAGGGCGTCAATCACCTGGGTGGCCTTCACCGCTGAGATGACATAGTCAACATTGCCGATGTCGGCGGCGTCATCGCTGGCCTGGACATCCACCTGCTCGCGTCGGCCATCGGTGATGATCGTGAGGCCCTTGTCACGCAGCGCGGCCAGGGTCGCCCCCCGGGCGACGAAGGAGACATCCTGACCGGCCTGCACGAGCTTGGCCCCGAAATAGCCGCCGACTGCGCCGGCCCCGATGATCGCGAATCTCATGGGCTCAGCCTTTCACAGCTCCGCGCGTGGCGAGGAGGACAGGCCCGAGCCAGCGGGGAGTCGGCGGTGGGCACATCCGTGGCCCCGAACCAGTGCCTCGCCTCAGTGGGGCATGACGCGTGAGCTCAACCCAGTGATCGGCCATGGTGCCGGGGTGCCCGAACCGTCGCGGCGTCCGGTCGCCGCAGGCAACTCCACCGGCGAGCCGTCAGGTCCGGCGGCGATGGCCGGTTTGGGTCCGACCCAGGCGGCCAGCAGGATGTCTTCACCCTTGAGGAAGCGATGGGCCCTGAGCCCGCCCGTCGCCCTGCCCTTGGCCGGATATTCGGCGAAATCGGTGACCTTGATGCTGCCGCTCTGCGCACCCGGCAACATCTCGGCGGAGCCTGAAAGAGTGACCACCACGGCGTCAGCCACAGGCGTGGCCCCGAACCATAGGGCCGTTGCGTTGTCGGAGAGCCTGATTCCCGCCACGCCGCCGCCGGATCGTCCCTGAGGCCGCACCACCCCGGCCGCGAAGTGCAGCAACTGGGCGTCGGTGGAGACGAAGACGAGCTCATCGTCAGGACTGGTCAGCTCCACCGCGCCGACCAGGACATCGCCGTCGTCGAGACGGATGACATCCCAGTCGTCCTTGGCGAGCACTTCGGCGTTGACCCGCTTGACCACGCCACGGCGGGTGCCCAGGGCCAGGCCCAATGAGTCCGCTGCCAATGTGGTCAGGCCGATCGGACGCTCATCATCATGGAGCAGCACCAGATCATCAACGCGGGAGCCTCCCCGCAGACTGGGCGCATTGGCCGTGCCCACCACCTCAGGCAGGTCAATGGCCTGGGCCTTCACCAGCCGACCCGCCGAGGTGATCACGCCGAATTGAGCGTGGGCGCTCACCGCGATGGCCGCGGTGATCACATCGTGACGCGCCCGTGGTCCCTCGGCAGGCAAATGGGTGGGATCCTCCCCCTGGTCAGGGCGTGCCATGCGAGCCATCAACCCGGTGGAGCTCATCATCACCCAGCAGGGATCGTCAGGAATCTCCAGGGGGGCCGAGGGCAGCGCGGCGGCGGCACCGGAGGCCTCAAGGAGCACGGTGCGGCGTGGGCTGCCATAGGTGGCCGCCACCTGGGTGAGCTGATCTGAGACCGTCTCGCGCAGCAGCTCGGGGTCCTCGATCATCTCGGTGAGCTCGTCAATGCGCTTGCGCAATTCGTCGCGCTCGGTCTCCAGCTCGATCCGCGAGAGCTTGGTCAGACGGCGAAGCTGCATATCCAGGATGTAATTGGCCTGGATCTCGTCAAGCTCAAAGGCCTCGATGAGCCGGCTGCGCGCCTCCGGGACGTCGTCGGAGGAGCGGATGATAGCGATGACGTCGTCAATGTCGATCATCGCGAGCAGCAGCCCCTCCACCAGATGGAGGCGGTCCTGGGCCTTGCCGAGCTGGAATTTGGCACGGCGCAGCACCACCTCGAGGCGGTGGTCCAGATAGACCTGGAGCATCTCCTTGAGGGTCATCGTGCGCGGTTGACCGTCAACCAGGGCGACAGCGTTGATCCCGAAGGAGTCCTCAAGCTTGGTGTGCTTGTAGAGCTGGGTCAGCAGGGCCTCGGGATTGATGCCGTTCTTCACCTCGATCACCAGGCGGAGCCCATTGGCCAGGTCGGTGAGGTCCTTCACATCGGAGATGCCGGTGATCTTCTTCGATCGCACCAGCACCTTGATCTGGTCGATGATCTTCTCTGGTCCCACGGCGAAGGGGAGCTCGGTGATCACGATGCCACGGCGCCGTGGGCTCACCTGCTCGATACGGGCGGTCGCCCGGGTGCGGAAGATGCCTCGTCCCGTGGAATAGGCGGCCCGGATGCCCTCAAGCCCGACGATGCGTCCGCCGGTCGGCAGATCCGGCCCGGGGATATAGCGCATCAACTCGTCGACATCGGCGTCCGGATTGTGCAGCAGATATTTCAGCGCCGCGACGACCTCGGCCAGATTGTGTGAGGGGATATTCGTGGCCATGCCCACGGCGATGCCGGTGGCTCCGTTGACCAGGAGGTTCGGGAAGGCAGCCGGCAGCACCGACGGTTCCAGCTGCTTGCCGTCATAGTTCGGACGGAAGTCGACAGTGTCCTCGTGGAGCCCATCGAGCATGGGAATGGCCGCTGGCGCCAGACGGCACTCGGTGTATCGCATGGCGGCCGGACCGGCGTCGAGCGAGCCGAAATTGCCATGGCCATCGACCAGCTTGAGTCGCATCGACCAGTCCTGGCCCATCCGCACCAGGGCGTCGTAGATGGCCGAATCGCCATGGGGATGCAATTTGCCCATCACATCGCCGACCACGCGCGCGCATTTCACGAAGGGGTGATCGGGCGTGAGGCGCTGCTCGCTCATGCCGTAGAGAATCCGTCGCTGCACCGGCTTGAGGCCATCGCGGGCATCAGGCAGGGCACGGGCGTAGATCACCGAATAGGCGTATTCGAGATAGGAGGCCTGCATCTCTGATGAGACGTCGACGTCGACGATCCTCTCCTCGAAGTCGTCCTCGGGCGGCGTCTTAGTACGTGCCATCTGTGCAAGAGCTCCTGACGTGTGACCATTGTCTTCGCAGCGGTGTGGGCATGCCCGGCGACGAGAATATCCCACGGGGATCAATCCGGACTGTGGCTCGCCGGCGCCGGATTCCACCCTGCGCCGGGTCTGGCTGTGCCCGGGTGGGCGCAATCAGAGACAGATGATCAGTGACAGATGGGTCCGGTGTGGCGGTTGATCGTGGTCGTCTTCGGGGCCTGGTTCGCCGGACTCGTCTTCAACTGGCGGCCGATCTGCCGCGTGGACAGCCCCAGGGGAATGTGATCTGTCGGGGCATGTCGGGCCAAGGGGACAGAGCCGCTCACCAGGCAGCGCCGGGACTTCGGATTGTCAGCCGACGCAGGCATCAGATCAGGGCCGTGGCTCATCCCGCGAGGTGACGGCGTCACGGCCCGGGCCGTGGGTGGGGTCAGCCTCGGCGAGTACCGCACACAGTACGGGGCGCAGCTCGTCACCGTCGGCGCCCAACACCTCGGGCACGAGGCGTTCAGCGCCGACACGATGCGCGTCGAGACCGCCGATCGTGCCGTGCGCCAGCACCTGTTCAGTGGGCGAGAGGGTGCGGATCGCGATCGCTCGCACTCGCGTGGGATGGGTGGCGGCAAAACGCCGGTAGAGGGCGCGGTCGTGCTGGCCGTTGTCGCCGATGAGCACCCAGGCGATATGTGGGAAGGACTTCGCCACGGCGTTGAGAGCGGCCTGCTTGTGGGCCGGGCCCGAGCGAATCCACTCGGTGGTGGTGGGCCCCAGATCGGTGAGCAGCATCGGCCCCCTCGGATAGTCATGGCGCTTCATGAAGCGGGTGAGGAAGGGCAAGGCCGTCCACGGACCGGTGGAGACATAGATCACCGGCGCGCCCGGGTGATCGGCAAGCATCTCCTGATACATCCCGGGCATGCCCGGCACGGCCTGTCGGTTCACCTCCGGTGAGACGAAGCTATTCCACGCTGCCACCATCGGGCGCGGTAATGAGGTGGAGATAATCGTGTCATCGATATCCGAGATGATCCCAAAGCGCTCTTCGTCAGAGACGATCTGCACGGGGGCGGGCTGCATCGGTGCGCCGGGGCTGTGCAGACGCAGCTCATGCCATCCGGCCGACAGCCTGGGCACCTCGATGGTGGCGTCCAGATAGCCACGGCGGTCGGTGACGAAGCGATGGGTGGTTTCCCCCACGGTGACGCTGATCTGACCATGGGGAATCGGCAGCGTGAAGAAATTGCGCCAACCCCGCCGATTGAGCCATGCCGCCGAGCCGAGGGGCAGGCTGTGGCGTCGTCGTGCCGGCCCGAGCACAAGCTGGCCGAGAACTCGTGCCCGGCTCGGCGTGCCATAGCCGGGGAAGGCCATGATCCGTGGTCGCCAGCCGACAGAGCTCAGCACGGTCCCCAGATGACGAGTGACGAATTCGTCGAGTCGTGCACCGAAAAAGGGGCGACGCTTCATGAGGCCAACACTAGTGGGCCTGTGGAGAAGGCCACCGAGGTGACAGGATGGAGGGGTGACCACCGGCTCTCCATCCACACTTCCGCCGCTTCTTGACGCCCAGATCTCAGACTGCGGGTTCTTTCCCCAATTCGTCAGCGACTCGGTGGCGATGGCCCTGGGCGACGAGCCGGCACTCGACCATGTGGTGCAGCAGGAGGCGACCGTCGGGCCCGAGGGCATCATCCGTCATCTCACGGTGCTCGTGCTCACCGCGCAGCGTCTGGTGGTGGCTCACACCGACGAGAACACCGATGAGCTGGGTCATCCCACCGCGGTGACCACCACCGAATCGGTGCCCCTGTGGAGGATGGGTGCCATCACCCTGTCGCGAGCGGTGAACCACCCAGAGGACTTCGGGGGCCCCACATCGACGGTCGTCGAGACCCTGTTGTCGCTGTCATGGGACACGATGCATCGCCTTGAAGTGGTGCCCGCTCGTTGTGCCGATCCCGAGTGTCGGGCTGATCATGGCTTCAATGGCGAGCTGATCTCCGAGGACATCACCCTGCGCATGAGCCCTGCGGCTGACGGCGATGAGAATGTCGCACATCTGGTGGCCTTCGCCGCCAGGCTCCAGCGCCTTGTTGCTTCGTCAGGACGACGCTGAACAATGGTCGATCCTCAATTGCCCGCTCATGGCCTGCCCGCCCATCCCCCCTATGGCAGCGGGACACTCGCCGAACTGATGCCGGCGATTGCCCACCGGCTCACCGGCGGCATCGACGGCTCCAGTGATCCCCTGGACCTTCCTGGCGCTCGGGCCTATGTCCTCCTCCTGGTTGACGGCCTGGGCTGGCGTCAGCTCAACCGGCATCTCGACGAGCTCGACTATTTTCCCTATCTCGTGGGCGATGGTCGTGCGATCAGCGCGGCAGTGCCCTCGACAACGGCGGTCTCGCTGACCACGCTGGGCACGGGCGTGCCTCCTGGCGAGCATGGCATCGTCGGATACTCCTTCCGCATCGCACCTGACCGGGGCATCTTCAACGCCCTCCAGTGGAGCCCGCGCGGGCCGGTACCCGAGGAATTCCAGCCCCGGTCAACCTGGTTCGAGCGGATGGCCGGGCGCGGGGTATCAGTGAGCACGGTCGGACGAGGTCTCTTCGCCCAGAGCGGGCTGACCCGCGCAGGGCTGCGCGGTGGGCATTACGTGGAGATCTCGGACGATGCTGATGCCGAGGAGCGGATCGCTGCCGTGGCTGAGGCGGTCAAAGGCCCTGGTCCGGCATTCGTCTATCTCTACGAAGGGGATCTGGATCACACGGGCCATGGACAGGGCGTCGACTCGGACGCCTGGCGGGCGGTATTGCGTCACATTGACGCTGATCTTGCCCGGTTGCGTGAGGCATTGCCGCCGGATTGCTGTGTAGTGGTCACCGGTGACCACGGCATGGTCGACGTGCCCGCGAGGGAGCAGATCATCATCGAGGACGATTCGCGGCTGGCCCGAGGTGTGGAACTGATGGGCGGGGAAGGGCGCCTGCGTCAGCTCTATGTGGACGACCCCGAGGCCGTGGTGGCGCGTTGGCGATCGGTCCTGGGCGAACGTGGGTGGGTATGCACCCGTGAGCAGGCCATCGCGGCTGGCTGGTTCGGTGCCCGGGTGCGTCCCGAGGTGATTCCCCGGATCGGCGATGTGCTGGTGGCGATGACCGGCTCCGGCGCCGTCATGACCCGAAAGAAACCACACGAGCTCGGCCTGGTGGGCCAGCACGGGTCACTGACATCCGAAGAGATGCAGGTGCCCCTGATCATCGATCAGGGCTGGAACGACTGAACGTCGTCATCGGAGTCCTCAGGGGTTGATCCCATCCGATGTTGGCTCAGGCGCCGTCGATGGTGATGGGGACGGTGTTTGAGCCGGGCCGGATCCGCCCTGACCTGATCCGAAGTGCGTCAGCTCTCATCGGGATGGCGTTCACCGAACATGATCTCGTCCCAGCTGGGGACGGTCGCGCGGTGACTCTTGCGCCGTCGGGTGCTCTTTTTCGCAGGTGTCGGGCGCGTGGTCGACGAATCGTCGTCCACCAAGGGATCCTGCTCGGGGGCCGGTGCGGTGCTCGGCTCGTCGGTGGGCTTGGCCTTTCCCGCGGGGGTGGATTTTCTGGCAGCGGTGCTGCCCTTGCGGTTGGTGACGGTTCTGCTGCCCTTCGCCGCCGATCCCTTCGCTGCGTGGCTCCCCGGGGCTGGGGTCTTCGCCGATGCGGCCCTGGCAGTCCGGGTTTTCGTGGCCCTGGAGCGTGTCGGCTGGGTCGCTGGGGGTTCGGCATCAGCGGGGGAGTCTCCTCGGGCAGGCTCCCTCTGGGCCTTCCCGGGCTCGGCGGACTCAGTGGCGCCGGGCTCAGATGTGGTGGATTCGGCTGCGGTGGGTTCGGGCTTCGGCTCATCGCTGGGCAGGGTATTTGACTCACCCAGGCTGATGGGACGGCTCAGCCCCTCATAGACATGCACCGAGTCCTCGTCAAAGCCGGCGAGCATGTCATAGAGCACGTCCATGTCCGAGGTCGGATTCGGCACGATGTCATAGACCCCGTCAACCTCGCGCAGGCCGTCGCGATCAGTGCCGCTGCCGGTCGAGGTGGCGTCATTGGACGCCGCGGCCTCGTACAGCTCCTGCAGCGCAGTGCCATCGCCGATCACGGGTGTCTCATCATCCTGCACAGCTCGAACGATCGCGAGCTCATCATTGAGATCGATCGTCGGCTCGGCATCGGGATTGCGAGTAGTGCGTGGTGTGCGGCTCTGTGGCTGGTCATTGATCAGCCACCGGGCGTCGGCGTTCTCCGCGACGGCATAGCGTCCGCGTGGATCGAAGTCGAAGAGCGCCTGATGGCTGGTCGACTCAAGCCGATAGGTGATCCGGATCGTCCAGTGGCGATCAGTCTGGTCCTCCCGCCGGAAGGCGTCCCAGGCGATCGCACCGTCGGGCACCCCCTCGCGGCGGAGCCTGGTGGTGACGAACTGCTCCAGCGGCTGGGGGATGGGCCCATTGTCACGGCGTGCCTGCGCAGCGCGAGCCATCTCGGTCATATGTTCTCGCTCGGCCAGCACCGGCTCGACGAAGCCGCCCAGCTCGTCAACGCTCACCCCGGCAGCACGGGCAACATCGTCGACAGATTCCCCTGCGCGAATGCGGGACTGAATCTCCCGCGGCGTCAAGGCGCTGTTCATATGGTGTCTCCTGCGAGGTGCCGCGGACATACGATCCTGGGCACGCGTGTGGGGTCGTCGAAATACCCGACGACGAATACCCCCACCAACCTACCGCGAGAGCACTTGGCGACGACGGCACACTGAACCACTGGTACAGGGTCGCCGAGCGTGGCCGGGCCCGACCGAAAGGCCAGTTGAGCGCACACGTATGCTCGGTTGCGTTTCAAGGAATATCAGGTAGCATGCCGACGTTTGCAAGGCGTGTGTAGCGGCTGCGCACTGGCAACACCGTTAAGACGGCACAGATTCGAGAGGCCACAATGGCGACTGATTATGATGCACCCCGCAAGTCCGACGATGAGGCTCGCGAGGACTCACTCGAGGAGCTGAAGAGCCGGCGCAACGACAAGAATTCAGGAAAGGTCGATGAAGACGAGGCTGAGGTCGCCGAGACCTTCGAGCTTCCCGGAGCCGATCTGTCCCATGAAGAGCTGACGGTACGAGTACTGCCCCGTCAGGCAGATGAGTTCACCTGCGCCGGTTGCTTCCTCGTGAAGTCCCGCAGCCAGCTCGCGGAAACGCGTGGCGACAAGATGTACTGCGTCGACTGCGTCTGAGCATCGCTCAGCGGCAGCCATAGTACCCGATTTCAAGACCACCAACCCTGTAGGGGCGAAGGGCGTGAACCATATGGTTCACGCCCTTCATCGCGTATTGGGGGCGTCGTCTCTTCGCAAGCCCAGTCTCAGGCTCAGGCCCCCTCGACCTCGCCACGGCGCTTCTCGGCACGCCCAGCGGTATAGCGCTGCGCCACCAGGGCCAGGGCCGTCAGCACCACTGTGCTGCCCAGGGCCCATGCGAAGGCCTTCGACGTCGGGACGGTCGGATCGGCCGGGTCCGGCGGCTCCTCCCCGACCAGGGTGCGCCATCCGCCGCTTGCCAAGCGCTGACCTGCGAAGGCTGCTGCCGCGCCGAGCAGCGCGCCGAGCACCCTTGACTGCATTGTGGGTTTGGACATATCTCTCCGTTCATCCAGTCAGACACTGCTGATTCGGTCAGGCAGTGTTCATCCGGTCGGGTCCATCCGGTCGAGGTGGAACATCCCGCCACGAGATGGCCCCCGAAATCGGTTGGTTCACCGGCCGCCTCCAGCGGCGCGGCGTCTCCCTGACTCTCATCCTAGAGAGCCCCACCCCCGATAGGGCAGTGGGCCGGTCCTCGGCGTCGAACGAGCTGTCGGGAGGCAGACGGCTGGCATGCGCCTTGCATCAAGGAGTGCGCCATCGTGTGACGACGAGCCACGCCGGCGCTCAGGCACGTTAGTCTGGGGCGGGCGCGATAGTGCCGGCATCTTCGCGCCCCCGGTTGCATGCCGCACCGGCGGTGCACACAGTGTTAATGACGCAGCCGGTCCGACGAACAATCAGGTCCGACGAACAATATGGTGGAGCATTCGTGATCTTTGGCAGAAGAAAGCATCGCAAGGCCGATGATGCAGGCGAGGTGGATGAGACCACTGAGCTTGACGGCGTCGATGCCGACGATCGGACCGACGACGACCCGGAGCTGTCTGATGACACCGATCAGGGTGACGACGAGCAGGCCGGGGATGCCGAGCCCGATGAGTGGGAGCTGTTGGACGAGTCGCGTGATTGGCGCGAGGAAGGCCCCTTCGACATCTCGGAGGTCGACCTGGACGCCGACGATGTGCAGCGTCTCGACTTTCAGGCCCTGGTGCTGACGCCCTTCGAGGGCATGAACATGCAGCTGCAGGTGAACCAGGAGACCCAGGATGTTCAGGCGCTGCTGGTCTCGCAGGGCCAATCAGTGCTGGAGCTGTCCTTGTTCGCAGCCCCTTCGCGACGCAGCATGCTGCCGCAGGTGCGGCGCGACATGATCGACAATGTGGAGGCCGCCGGGGGCACTGCCACCCTGGCTGAGGGGCCCTTCGGCACCGAGATCCGTCGTGTGGTGCCCGTGACCGACGACAATGGCCAGCACGGCTACCACGTCTCGCGCACCTGGTTTGCACAGGGCCCGCGCTGGCTGTTGCGAGGGGTGCTCATGGGTGAGGCCGGGATGTCCGAGGGCGTCGAGGGCCCGGCGGAGTTGCTCTATGAGTTCTTCGCCAACACCGTGGTGCGGCGCGGCGACAAGCCAATGGTTCCGGGAGATCCCATTCCCATGACCCTGCCTGAGGCGATGCGCGCCCAGCTTGAGGGTCAGACAGGTGCCCACCAGGGGCAGCCGTGAGTGTGAAGACCGCCCTGGCCGATTCGTGGCTCGGCCGATGGGTGCATCGGGCGTTGCGCTCCAATGACGAGCTCGTCTCCGAGGAGCTGGTCAGTCAGGCCGTGAAGTCGGGTGCCACTCCCATCGCCGAGGCACACGATCGCACACGGGTGACCGTGCAAGGGACGATCGCCGTGCTCACCATCAATCCCCAAAAGCGTCACTCGTGGTTGGAGGCCGAGCTGGCCGACGGCTCCGGCAGCCTGGTGCTCCTGTGGATGGGGCGTGGCTCGATCCCCGGTGTCACCGCTGGTCGCAGGCTGCGGGTACACGGTTTGATCAGCAGCCGGGACGGGCGCCGGGTGATGTACAACCCCTCCTATGAGCTGCTGAGCTGAGCACCTAGCTCCGGGTGACCCGGCAGCGTCGGTCGTCGGACTCGATAGAGGCGTCGGGTCACAGAGGCGTCCGGCTCGCCCCGGGAGATCCGGGACGGCATTGATCCCCACCCCCTATCCCCTCGGCGTCTGGCCGTGCAGGCCGGGGTGCGATCCCGGCCAAGGCCGTCAGCGTGACTCCTCAGCGCGGTGACTGGGCATCTATCTGGTCGGCAGGTGACTGGACGCCCGGCGTGGAGTCAGCTCTGGGCTTGCGGCACGAGGTACAGGGACAGATCGCGCTCGTGCTCCTCGGAGATGGTGAACAGGAGTTCATCACCCACCTCGACCGCTGCGTCCTGCTCGGGGGCACGCGACCGTCCATCGCGCACGATGGCGACCAGAACACCGTCGCCGGGGAAGCTGAGATCACGCACTCGCTTGCCCACCGCCGGGGAGCCCTCGGGCAGCGTCAGCTCCACCAGATTGGCCGAGCCCTTCTTGAAGGTCATCAGGCGCACGACGGCGCCAACGCTCACGGCTTCCTCGACCAGTGCGGACATGATCCGCGGCGTCGAGACCGCCACATCGACACCCCATTGCTCATCGAACATCCATTCATTGCTGGGATGGTTCACCCGCGCGACGGTGCGGGGCACTCCGAACTCGGTCTTGGCCAGCAGCGTGTGCACGAGGTTGGCCTTGTCGTCACCCGTGGTGGCGATGGAGACATCACAGGTCTGCAGATCAGCTTCGGCCAATGAGTCCATCTCACAGGCGTCGGCCAGCAGCCACTCGGCCTCGGGCACGGTGTCTGACTTGATGGCGTGCGGCTCCTTTTCGATGAGCAGCACCTCATGTCCGTTGGCGATGAGCTCCCGGGCGATGGAACGGCCCACATTGCCGGCCCCGACGATTGAAATACGCATGCTGAGTTTCCTCGGTTCAGTTGTTCTCGGGTGCCACGGCGAGCGTGCGGAGCACCAGCTGGGCGCGGTCATTGCTGGTGGCCACATAGATCACATCACCCTGCTGCAACAGCAGATCCGATGTGGGCACCTGACCGGTGCCGATGCGGGTGAGGAAGGGCACCCGTACATGGAGACGCTCCTCGAGCTGTCCCACCGAAGTGCCTGCCCAGGCAGGGTCGAAGGGCACCTGGAAGAGCGCCGTCATGCCTGAGGGATCGCGCCACACCGGGGTGACCGAGTCGGACAACAGCCGGTTCATCACCTGGCCAGCGGCCCAGCGGACCGTCGCCACGGTGGGGATGCCGAGCTTCTCGTAAACCTCGGCGCGTCCCTGATCGTAGATGCGGGCCACCACATTCTGGACGCCGAACTCCTCACGCACCACGCGGGCAGAGAGGATATTCGAGTTATCGCCGCTGGCGACGGCGGCGAAGCCGTCGGCCTCACGGATGCCGGCGCGCACGAGCACATCACGATCGAAGCCGACCCCTTTCACCGTCTTTCCGGCGAAATCAGGTCCCAGACGGCGGAAGGCCTCGACGTTGACATCGATCACGGCCAGGGAGTGTCCGCGCTTTTCCAAGCCGCGCGCCAGACTGGAGCCGACGCGACCGCAGCCCATGATGATGATGTGCACTGAAACCTCCACTTGTCCCACCCGATGGTGGGAATCGCTGCGACCCGGCCTCCGGCGCGGATGGGCGCCTTGTTCCGACAAAAAGGATAGCTTCCATGCGCAATGCCGGTCCGGGTCTTTGCCCGTCGGCTGCATGGGTCCCACAAGGCGTTAGGGTTGTCGATCGTGAGCGTCACCGATGCCTTCAAACGTCTGCTCGTCGGACGAAAACTGGCAAGCACGCAACTGGGGGAGACTCTCCTCCCGAAGAGGGTCGCACTGCCGATCTTCGCCTCCGATGCCCTCAGCTCAGTGGCCTACGCGCCGGACGAGGTGCTGATCACCCTGTCGCTGGCCGGCATGGCGGGATTCGCCTTCTCGCTGCCCATCGGCCTGGCGGTCGGCGCCGTGCTCCTGGTGGTGGTCATGAGCTATCGCCAGACGGTGCACGCCTATCCCTCCGGTGGTGGTGACTATGAGGTGGTGACCACCAACCTGGGTCCGACGAGCGGTCTGGTGGTGGCCAGCGCCCTGCTGGTCGACTATGTGCTCACCGTCGCGGTCTCCGTCAGCTCGGGAGTGCAGAACGCCAAGGCGATGATCCCCTCGATCCAAGGACATGAGGGCCTGATCGCCGCCATCGTCATCGTTGTGCTCATGCTGATCAATCTTCGGGGGGTTCGTGACTCCGGCGGCATCTTCGCCGTTCCCACCTATCTGTTCATGCTCGGCATCGGGGCCATGGTGGTCTGGGGACTGCTCCAGATCTTCGTCTTCGGTCATCCGCTCAAGGCGCCCACGGCCGATTACACGGTGGTCGGCGTGAGCCGCTATGAGCCCTTGGTGGGACTGGGCATGGTCACGCTGCTGGCGCGCACCTTCTCGTCGGGCTGTGCCGCGCTCACCGGCGTGGAGGCCATCAGCAATGGCGTCCCTAATTTTCGCAAGCCGAAGAGCAAGAACGCCGCGACCACCCTGTTGCTGCTCGGGACCATCGCCGTGAGCATGCTGTTGGGCATCCTGGCGCTGGCCAATCTCACCGGCGTGAAGATGTCAGATGTCAACGCGGGCAGCTATTTCGTGACGCCCAGCGGCGAACAGATCCACTCCGATCCGGTGACGGTGATCGGCCAGCTCGCCCGTGCGGTTTTCTACCCGGGATTCCCGATCGGCTTCTTCTTCGTGGTCACGATGACGATGGTCATCCTCTTCCTGGCCGCCAACACCGCCTTCAACGGCTTCCCAACGCTGGGCTCGATCCTTTCCAGAGACGGCTGGATGCCACGCCAGCTGCACAGCCGCGGCGACCGTCTGGCCTTCTCAAACGGCATCATGACCCTCGCCGGTGGCGCCGTGCTGCTGGTGCTCGTCTTCAACGCCTCGGTTACCGCGCTGATCCAGATGTATGTGATCGGGGTGTTCATCTCGTTCACCCTCAGCCAGTTGGGCATGCTGCGCCATTGGACGCGTCATCTCAAGACCGAGACCGATCCGGGGAGACGACGGACGATGAAGCGCTCCCGGGTGATCAATGCCGTGGGCATGGTGATGACGGGTCTCGTGCTCGCGATCGTGCTCATCTCGAAGTTCATCTACGGTGCCTGGATGGCCCTGCTGGCGATGGTGGTGATGTTCGTGCTGATGCGGGCGATCCACCGGCATTACGACGAGGTCACCGAGGAGACGGCCATCACCGACCCGGCCGAATGGGTGCTGCCGAGCCGCGTCCACGCCGTGGTGATGGTGAACGCCGTCAACAAGCCCACGGTCAAGGCCATCCAATTCGCGCGGGCCACCCAGGCCAGTCAGCTCGAGGCGGTGACCGTGGACGTGGATCCCGATGCCACAGCGGCCCTGGTGAAGCAATGGAATGACGACGACCTGTCGGTGCCGCTCAAGGTGATCGACTCTCCCTATCGCCAGATCACCGGCCCCTTCATCGACTATGTGCGCGAGATGGTCAGCGAGAATCCCCGCGACATCGTGAGCATCTACATCCCCGAGTATGTGGTGGGCCATTGGTGGGAGCATGTGCTGCACAATCAGACGGCCCTGGTCATCCGGGCCCGGCTGCATTTCATGCGAGGGGTTATGGTCACATCCGTGCCCTTCCAGCTTGAATCCAGCGCCCGCCTGGCGACGCGCTACCGCAGTCGAGAACTGAAGCGTCGTCGACGGTGAACGCGCGGGTCACCACTGATTCCGAGTCCGGCGTCGGTCGGTTCGAGGAGGCTACCGCTGAGGGGCAGGTGATCGGACCCCTAGTGGTGGGGACGATCGCGCACGGCGGTCATTGCATCGCCCGATATGAGGGTCGCGTGGTCTTCGTGCGCCATGCGATCCCCGGCGAGACCGTCATGGTGCGCATCACCGACGCGCAGCATGACCGCTATTGGCGTGGCGACGCCGTTGAGATCATCGAGGCCGCGCCCGGACGGGTGAGCCCGCCATGCCCTTTGGCCGGCAAATGCGGTGGATGTGACTTCCAGCACATCGCGCTGGAGACGCAGCGTGGGCTCAAGACCACCGTCGTGCGTGAGCTTCTTCACCACTTCGCCCAGCTCGACTCAGATGTGATCGTCGAGCCCGTGGGTGATGACGACACCGGGCTGGGGTGGCGCACCCGAATGCGTTATGGGGTGGACGACCACACCGTGGGGCTGCACAGACATCGCAGCTCCGAGTTGGTGGCGCTGGCTCCTGAGGGCTGCTTGATCGCCGAGCAGGCAGGTCGTGACCCGCAGCGCCTTGAGGCCCTGGCTCTCCAGACCGACAGTGATGAGCTGATCGTCGCCACGGCCCCCAGCGGCGTCTCTGTCGTTGAGGCGGGCCGCTCCTCGAAGGGCCACCCTGCGCTCGTTGATGAGCGTGCTCTCAGCGGAGAGGCCATCGTGACCGAGCAGGTGGGCGGGCACTCCTTCCGAGCGAGAGCTGACGGCTTCTGGCAGCCCCATCGGATGGCCCCTGATGTGCTCACCGCGCAGGTGTTGCGCGTGCTGGCGCCAAGACCGGGGGAGCGGGCGCTGGATCTCTATTGCGGCGTGGGGGTCTTCGCTGCTGCTCTCACCGACGCCGGATGCCGGGTGCGGGGCATCGAGATGAATGGCCCGGCGATTCATCTGGCCCGTGCCAATGTGCCCGGTGCCCAGTTCATCGCCGGCCGAGTCGATCGGGTGCTGGCCCGCGGCCGTAACAAGGCCGATCTCGTGGTGCTCGACCCGCCCCGGGCCGGAGCCGGCAAAGGGGCGGTCGAGCAGATCGCACGGCTGCGTCCCCGCAAGGTGGCCTATGTGGCCTGTGATCCGGCGGCTCTGGCCCGTGATCTGGCGTCATTCGCGAGGCATCATTACAGGGTGAGCGATATCAAGGCCTTCGATCTGTTCCCGATGACCCATCATGTGGAATGTGTTGCGCTGCTGGAGCCGGACGAATGACCACATCGTCGGACGCCACGAGCGGCCCCACCACCAGTCCTCGCCGACACAAGCCTGCCGGCACGGTCACACCGCGCTGCCCACTGCGTCCCGATGAGCCATGCACGCAATGCCAGGCCTATGCCACCGGCCCCGACGACTGTGGGTTGGTCTACCTGGTGATGAACGATCCCGATTTGTTGGAGATTTATCGCGAGAAGCGCCGTGAGGCACATCAATCCGGTCACCGCGCCGCCTGAGAATGCCACTCCACCTCCGCGCTGAAATGTGATCGCCCGGGCTGCTTCTGCGTGACAACGGCGGCTTGGGTCATCCCGGCCCCGACCCATCGTTCAGCCATCGTGAGCCGGTGGCGTCTGTCGTGGATCGTCGTGACGGGGTTGTCACGGCATGGCACGGCGTCGCATGGCACGGCTCGGGCCGACCACCCCAAAGGATGATCGGCCCGATGATGGTCGATGCGACCGGTGCGATCAGTACGCGAAGCTCCACAGCGTCCAGCTGCCGGCACCGCCGGGGCCGCTGGTCTCAGAGGAGCCGTGAAGGCCCTCACGATCCGCCGGCGCCTGCCAACGAGCCAAGCGATCGGGATCATCGGCGGCAAGCACTGGCTCGCCGAAGCCGCCCAGATAGCTGCCATCGGGCCGCGGGGTGATGCCCAGAGCCTCGGTGTCCCGCTCATCGACGAAGCCGGGAGTGGTGAACAGATCACGCATATAGGCCCACAGATTCGGCAGATCATGCACCCGCAGCGCGTGCTCACGCAATGCCGGCGGGAATCCGGTGACATAGGTCTGATCGAAGCTCGCCAGAGTGCAGAAAAGCCTCACATCAGAGTCGGTGAGCTGATCACCGAACAGATAACGACGCGTGGCCAGGCGATGATCGTAATCGCGCAGTCGCGCCTCGTAGACGCCCAACGCGGCCCGAGCGGCGTCCTCGGTGGAGGCGAACAACACCTTGTACGGGCCGTTGTTCACATCATCGAAGAGCTGCTGGTTGAGCACATCAATCTGACCGCGCAGCGCCTCGGGATACAGATCGGGCGCACCCGGCTTGTGGAACTTCGACCAAGCCGTCTCAAGCTCCAGGCTCATCACGTGATAATCGTTGGTCACGACCTTGCCGGTCGTGGTGTCCACCAGGGCGGGCACCGTGCCGCGACCGGTGTAGCTCGGATCACCCGCGTGGTAGGCCTCATTGAGACCCTCGATGCCGAGCACCGCGTCCTTGCCCCCGGGCTGGTCGGCGAAGACCCAGCCGCCGTCGTCGCCACGTCCCGAGACATAGGCGATGGAGATGGCGTCCTCAAGGCCCAGCAGGCGCCGGACGATGATCTGACGTCGCGACCAACCGCACTCGGCTGAGATCACCAGACGATAGCGACCGGCCTCGACGGGAAGCTCACCGGAGGTGAAACGCGATAGGAAATGGTTCGGCTGGCGCTTGAAGGCGCCGTCGTCGGTCTGCTCCTTGCGGAAGATCGAGTCGCCCACCTCCCCGCGCGGCCGGGTGTTGATTGAAGCGGTTTCTGGAAGTGCGGTCATGATGCCTCTCCTTGGGTGACCTGATTCTGGCTGACATGCGGCGTGCTGTCGGCCGACGTCTTCTCCACTCGCCCTAACGCTGAGGGTGGGGTTCTGATTCCACGGGGTTTTCCCGTCTCATGGGGTTCTCTTGCTCGGCGGGATTCGTCGCGGACTGCGGGATGTCATAGGTGAATGCCAGCAGTCGTTGCCCGCCGTCGACCACGAGGGTCTCGCGCTCGGGGCGTCGCACGAAGCCGAGTTTTTGATACATGGCATGGGCTCCCGTCATCTGCGGACCAGAGTGAATGCCGATACGCCTGATCCCGCGCTCGCGGGCCACGTCGATGGTCTTGTTCACCAGCAGGGCTGCGATTCCGCGGCCGCGCGCCTCTGGGTCGACGCCGATCATGTGGAACTCGAGTTCATCGTCACGCACCGGCTGCACCAGGCCGTCCTCACCCACCTCAGGCGCGGCGACGAATCCGGGAGATGGGGTCAGGACTGCGCCGAGGATCCGCTGGCCCTCGACGGCCACCCAGATCTGGTAGTCGGGCACCCACGAGGCGATGCCACGCAGACGCTCGATGTAATGCTCACTGTTGTGGAAGGAGCTCGTATAGGCCCTCACCAGGAGATCTGCGACGGCGGGGAACTCCGCCGGCTGTGCCGGCCGAACCACGACATCGCCGGTGCCGTGGTCACTGGCGTCGTGATCACCCGTGCCGTGCCCGGTTGATTCGCTCATTGGGAGGATCCTTCGTCGGTGTGTGATGTGGCGGCGGGAAACAACTCGGTGGAGTAATAGCGCTCGGCCGTGTCGGCGAGGATCGTCACGATCGTCTGCCCATCGGTCTCGGGACGGCGGGCGATGAGGGCTGCTGCGGCGACCGCGGCGCCGGAGCTGATGCCCACGGCGAGTCCGGCATGGCGCATGAGCTCCCGTGTGGTCGTCAGCGCCTGGTCCTGGGCAATGTCGATCGTCTGGTCGATCAGTTCCACATCGGTGACCGGTGCCGGGCTGGGGCCTCCCGAGATTCCCTGGATTTTGTGGGGATGCCATTCGCCGCCGTTGAGCACCGCCGACTCGGCCGGCTCGACGCCCACTACATGGAGCTTGGGGTTGTGCTCGCGCAGGAAGCGCCCGGCACCGCTGATGGTGCCGCCCGTGCCGATGGCCGAGACGAACCAGTCCACCTGCCCGCCGGTCTGCTCCCAGATCTCGGGGCCGGTCGTCGCATAGTGCGCGGCCGGATTCGCGGGATTGCCTCCCTGCCCGGCCAACCACGCGCCCGGAGTCGAGTCGACGATCTGCGCGGCCCGGGCACCAGCCGCCGGCATTCCGCCCGTTCCCGGCGTGAGGACGATCTCAGCGCCGAGTGACTCGATCAGTGCGCGGCGCTCAACGGACTGGTCGTCGGGCACCACGATGATCACTCGGTAGCCGAGCACCCCGCCGAGCCAGGCCAGCGAGATGCCGGTGTTCCCGCTGGTTGCCTCAACGATCGTGCCCCCGGGTGCGAGCTTTCCATCGCGTTCGGCGGCCCGCACCATCGACAGGGCGGTGCGATCCTTCACTGATGCGGCGGGGTTGAAGAACTCAAGTTTCGCCAGCACCCTGCCGTGGCCCGACTCGAACTGGGGCAGGTGCATCAGGGGTGTGTCGCCAACCAGGTCAGTGAGATCCTCGGTGATGCCGGGATATGCGTGTGCAGCCATGCTCTTCCTTCTCGTTGATCGTGGGTCCCCGCCGACGGGGTAATCAGGTCTGTGGCAGCCCGCAGGGGTTGCAGTCACCGATCAACGACAACAATGCAGAGTGCGCGCCGGCATGGCTTCATGCTGACGAATGGCTTCACGCTGGCAGGGCGACGCGCAGCCCGGTGTGGACACACCACGACGGGTCGACGGCGAAGGAGCCAGCGGATGCTGCATGGCGATCACGATAACACCGTTGAGAAAGCGCTTGTCAGCGCTCCATTCCACGGGCGGGGCCGTGGACTGGTGGGCGTCGACCCTCACCGCGTGCCTATGCTTGCTCCGTGAGTTCTGATCTCGTCGTGCGCCATCACATCGACCTGGTGCGCACTGACAGCTGTCTGTGTTGTTGACCATCTGACGACGCGCTGAGCCAGTTGGCCTGTCGCGCCAGATGCACCGGCATCGTCTCGTTCAGACGATCGCCGAAGACCTCCGGATCTCTTCCGGCAGGTGACCCCGAGATCTGAGAAGACACCATGACCTTTAAGGACACAGCTGCCCCACGCCACGCAGAGAACGCGACCACATCGCTGGTCGCCACCTCAGAGAATGCCCATGAGATCGGCCGGCACGGAGAGTTCGCCCGTCAGGACAATGCCTTCACCACTGCCTTCGGCTCCGGCCCAGGCGAGCTGCCGGTGGAAGCTGGGCGTTACCGGCTGATCGTCGCCAGGATCTGCCCTTGGGCACATCGCCAATTGATCGCCCGCGAGGTGCTTGGTCTGAGCGATGCGATCAGCGTGGGCGTCGTAGCGCCAGTGCGCACCGATAATGGTTGGCAATTCAGCCTTGACCCCGGTGGTAAAGACCCCGTGCTGGGCATCGAATATCTCAACCAGGCCTATCTGGCGGCCGACCCCGGTTACGACCGGCGTGGAACGGTGCCGGCGGTCGTCGACATCACCACCGGGAAGGTGGTGCAGAACGACTATCACCGCCTGTCCAACTACTGGGAGGTGGCGTGGCGTGATCTGCAGAGCCCCGACGCCCCCGATCTCTATCCGAAGGCGCTGCGCCCGGCGATCGATGAGATGAGCACGGTCAACTTCCATACCGTGAACAATGGCGTCTACAAGTGCGGCTTCGCCCACACGCAGCAGGCCTATGACGAGGCCTTTGACGCGCTCTTCGGTCGGCTCGACGAGCTTGAGCAGCTTCTGGGCAGGCAGCGCTTCCTGCTCGGGGAGCACATCACCGATTCCGACATCCGGCTGTTTGCGACATTGGTGCGCTTCGACACCGCCTATTACGTGGCGTTCAAGACGAACCGCAACCGGCTGATCGATTTTCCGAATCTGTGGAATTACGCCCGCGAGCTCTATGCATTGCCGGGCTGGGGATCCACCACGGACTTCCAGGCGATCAAATTGGGCTATTTCGGCTCGACGAATGTCACCGGTGCCGCGCGGGTCATCATTCCCAAGGGGCCTGATCTGTCCGGCTGGCAGGTGCCGAGCACCCGGGCGGAACAATTCGGCGACGCTGACGTTTATCTACGTCATTGACGTCCAATGGCTCCGAGCAGCCTGCGATATCAACTCTGCAACTCTGAACATGGTCGTCGACGGTCCAGCTGTTCGGCCAGAACAGCTGCTCGTTCCCAGCCGGTCACGCTCACGCCATGCATGGCGGCGGGCCGCCGGAGCTGAGGACGACCGACCGGCGATAACCGGCACAAGACATTCCCTCGTCAACAGAACAAACCCACCAAGGATCACCATGACCGCCACCACCAGCACAGCCCCACAGTCGGGCGCCAGACCCGAAGACATCAACGGGCGGGGCCAATTCCTCGACGGACCGAGCCACCATCGTCGCAGCCTCGCCGGCGCCGTCACCGGAAGCACACTGGAAGTCTTTGACTTCACGATCTACAACACCTTCGCGCCTTTCTTCGCAGCCTCATTCTTCGCGGCCGCGAACGCGACCACCGCCTTCCTCCAATCACTGATCGTGCTTGCCGTCGGGTTCATTGCGCGTCCACTCGGCTCCCTGTTCTTCGGGCATCTGTCCGACACCCGGGGACGTCGCATCTCCCTCTACGCCACCAGCGCCACCGCTCTGACCGGCACCCTGCTGATTGCCATCTCGCCGGGACACAATCTGTTGGGCATTGGCGCGGCCATCGTCCTGATCGTGGCCCGGGTGCTCCAGGGTTTCGCCCATGGCGGCGAGCAGCCCGCCGCCGGGGCCTATGTCTCTGAGGTGGCCAGGCCCTCGAATCGAGGCCGCTGGTCGTCGGTGGTCTATATGTCCATCCTCGGCGGCGGGGTGCTCGGCTCCCTGCTCGGAGCCGTCCTGTCGAGCTGGCTCGGCGTGCCCACCCTGCGGGCGTGGGCCTGGCGTCTGCCCTTCTTCGTGGGCGCGATCGGTTCCATCTCGGCACTGGTGATGATCCATCGCATGCCTGAGACGAAGGTCTTCACACGAGAGCAGCGCAAGCTCAAGGCCGAACACTCCGGACCGGGGCTGGCGGCCCAGATGTGGGCGGCACGACGCTCTGCGCTGCAGATCATCGGACTCACCCTGGGCCTGACGATCGCCTTCCAGAACTGGGCCGCGATCGGCAGCTATCACATCGCCATTCTCAAGTCGAACGCCTCGCATGTGCTGTGGATCGCCGTTGCTGTGCAGCTGGTCGCCATCCCGGTGGTGGGGCTGTGGGGGCGCATCTCTGACCACATCGGCCGCAAGCCGGTGGTGCTCATCGGCTTCATCGGGCTGGCGCTGACCACCTATCCGTTCATGCGCTTCCTCGACGGCTCCTCAGCCCGCATGGCCATCACCATGGGCATCTCCTATTTCTTCCTGGCTGCCCCGTTGTCGGTGACCCCGGCGTTGATGGCTGAGCTGGTGCCGACCCGCATCCGCACACTGGGCGTGGGCTTCCCCTATGCCCTGGCCACCGCCATCTTCGGCGGCACCGTGCCCATGCTGCAGAGCTGGATCTATACCGCCTTCAGCCACACCGCCTTCGGCATCTATGTCACCGTGGCGCTCGTGATCTCGATCGTGGTCGCACTGACCATCCCTGAGACCCGTGGACTCGACCTCGGCGACGATGACGCGGTGACGCGGCTCAACCGGATCCGCACACCCCGCAAGGCCGTCGAGGCGTAGCTCCGTTGTTCCGATCACCCCACCACGGTGTGCGGTCGAACCATGGGAACGGGTGGGCGTGAGCCCGGGGCATGGGAACGGGTGGACCTGGCTTGAGCCATGAGAAAGGAGCCGGTCACAGCAGAGCTGATCGCTGACCCGGTGCTCTCAAGTGGCCTGCGAGAATCCCGACCAGAAGTGTGCCTCTGGTCGGGATTCCGCTTTTCGCGTCATGGCGTCGCGAACTTCGCCGCGTGACGCTACGCCCTTGGCGTGACCCCCGGCATGGTGGACGATCCCGGGGATACGATCGCGTCGAAGGCAGTGCTCGTGACGCAGCGAAGCCGTCGTCCTCCAACGTCGGTGGCCATCCGGCTCGGTTCGCGCAAGCGCAGCACGCATGATCAGGAGGAACTGGATGAGCGTGAACAGCTTCGATGCCCGCTCCGATCTGGCGATCGGCGATCGTCAGTACGAGATCTATCGGTTGGACGCCGTGCCCGGCGCCGGGGAATTGCCCTACAGCCTGAAGATCCTGCTGGAGAATCTGCTGCGGCACGAGGATGATCTGCACGTCACCGCCGACGACATCCGTACGCTCGCGGCCTGGAAGCCCAGCGATGAGCCCCATCATGAGATTGCCTATGCGCCCGCACGGGTGATCATGCAGGACTTCACCGGGGTGCCCTGCATCGTCGATCTGGCCACCATGCGCGAGGCGATGGCATCCCTGGGCGGCGACCCCGAGAAGATCAACCCGCTCAGCCCCGCGCAGATGGTGATCGACCACTCCGTGATCGCGGAGAAGTTCGGTACTCCCGATGCGCTGCGCGAGAACACCGACATCGAATATGGGCGCAATCGTGAGCGCTACCAGTTCCTGCGCTGGGGCCAGAAGACCTTTGACGACTTCAAGGTGGTGCCACCGGGCACCGGCATCGTGCACCAGGTGAACATCGAGCATCTGGCGCAGGTGGTCTATTCACGCACGGTTGATGGCACCCTGCAGGCCTTTCCCGACACCTGTGTGGGCACTGACTCGCATACGACGATGGTGAACGGTCTCGGCGTGGTGGGCTGGGGCGTGGGCGGCATCGAAGCCGAGTGCGCCATGCTGGGCCAGCCGGTGAGCATGCTCATCCCGCGGGTGGTCGGCTTCAAGCTGTCAGGTCAGCTGCCCTCAGGCGTGACCGCCACCGATCTGGTGCTCACCATCACCCAGATGTTGCGTGAGCATGGCGTGGTGGGCAAGTTCGTGGAGTTCTTCGGGCCCGGCGTGGCGCAGGTGCCTCTGGCCAACCGCGCGACGATTGGCAATATGAGCCCTGAGTACGGCTCCACGGTGGCTATCTTCCCGGTGGATCAGAAGACGATCGACTATCTGCGCCTGACCGGACGCAGCGAGGAGCAGCTGGCGCTCGTCGAGGGCTATGTCAGGGCGCAGGGGCTGTGGCATGACCCCGATCACGAGGCGAGCTACTCGGAATATCTGGAGCTTGATCTGGGCACGGTGCGTGCGTCGATCGCCGGCCCGAAGCGTCCGCAGGACCGGATCCTGCTCGACGAGGCGAAGAGCGTCTTCCTCGACGATGTGCCCGCCTATGTCAGTGACGAGACCGCGCCAGTTTCCACCACGATCGATGGTGAGCAGGTGACGATCGACAATGGCGCCGTGGGCATCGCGGCCATCACCAGCTGCACGAATACCTCCAACCCGAGCGTCATGGTGGCGGCCGGGCTGGTGGCCAAGCGCGCCGTGGAGAAGGGCCTCAACCGCAAGCCGTGGGTCAAGACGACTCTGGCTCCCGGCTCACAGGTGGTCACTGACTATCTGGAGAAGGCGGGCCTTATCGAGCCCCTGGCGGCGCTCGACTTCGACATCGTCGGCTATGGCTGCACCACCTGCATCGGCAATTCAGGGCCCCTGATCCCCGAGGTGAGCCAGGCGGCTCAGAACAGCGATCTGGCGATCACCTCGGTGCTCTCGGGAAACCGCAACTTCGAGGGCCGCATCAACCCAGATGTGAAGATGAACTATCTCGCCTCGCCGCCGCTCGTGGTCGCCTATGCCCTGGCCGGTTCCATGAACTTTGATCTGGCCCACGATTCCCTGGGCACTGACCGTGATGGCAATGAGGTCTATCTGGCTGATCTGTGGCCCACTCCGGCGGAGGTCGACGATCTGATCGCCACCTCGATCGACCCCCAGATGTATCGCGACTCCTATGCGGATGTCTTCACCGGGGACGCCCGTTGGCAGAGTCTCGACACACCCTCGGGCAAGCTGTTTGATTGGGACCCGCAGTCCACCTATGTGCGTCGTCCTCCGTACTTCGAGGAAATCACGATGACGCCCGATGCGGTGTCAGACATCATCGGGGCACGTGTGCTGCTGCGACTGGGTGACTCGGTGACCACCGACCACATCAGCCCCGCGGGAGCCATCAAGGTCGACTCGCCGGCCGGACGTTATCTCACCGAGCACGGAGTACGCCCGTTGAGCTTCAACTCCTATGGCTCACGGCGCGGCAACCACGAGGTGATGGTGCGTGGCACCTTCGCCAACGTCAGGCTGCGCAACCAGCTGGCGCCGGGTACCGAGGGCGGTTTCACCCGCGACTTCACCCGGTCCGACACGCCAGTGACCAGCGTCTACGAGGCATCGCTCAACTATCGCGCCCAGGGCACGCCTTTGGTGGTGCTGGCAGGCAAGGAATATGGCTCGGGCAGCTCGCGCGACTGGGCGGCCAAGGGGACCATGCTGCTGGGCATCAGGGCGGTGATCGCCGAGAGCTTCGAGCGGATCCATCGCTCAAATCTGATCGGCATGGGTGTGTTGCCGCTGCAGTTCCCCCAAGGTGAGAGCGCTGATTCACTGGGCCTGGACGGCACCGAGCATTTCGATATCACGGGCTTGGATCCGCTCAACCACGATGAGATCCCCGCCACGGTGCATGTGCGGGCAACCGCTGATGACGGCACGGTGAGCGAGTTCGAGGCCACTGTGCGCATCGATACCCAGGGGGAGAGCCGCTATTACGTCAATGGCGGCATCATGCAATATGTGCTGCGCAATCTTGCTCGTGATTGAGATTGAGTGAGCGTTGACCGACGACGGTGGCGTGCCCCGTCTTCCGGCCCGGGCTTTCCCGGTGCTGGGAGGCGGGGCATCGTCATCTGCGGGATGGAGCACTGTGACATCGAGGCGGCCGTGGATTCTCAATGTGGGATTGCGACGTGGATGTCGAGTGTGGATTCGGGGCGTTGACGTGGAAATGCGTGCGAGGAATCGCCGGAGCCGCTGATGATCCATTCGACTGGCTCACAAGGATGGTCCGTCAGCTGAACGCCGAAGACGGGACAGCTGGGAAGGAAGGTCGGCAATGTCACTGAATGACAAGGAAAGCTCCGCAACGCGTTCAGAGCTAAGGGCCAATTTTTTGGCGGCGGGGATGAGCACGGATCAGGCAGCCAGGGACCTGGGCACCACGCCGGAGCATCTGGCCGACGTGCTTGATCTTCGGGTGGCCCGGATCGAGGAGCCGTGGGTGCTGCGCAATTATCTGACCGGGACGATCAGGGAGCATGGGGGCGAGCCCGTGCCCTTCACCAAGCTGGTGGGCAACCCAGCCAACTATTGGTTCCTTGACGTTGAATTCATCGACGCCGGGCAGCTGATGCCCTAGGCCGGAAGGACCGTCACAGAGGTGGTGAACCACAAGGCTGTGGCTTCGACCAGATGGCTCTGCGGCCTAGTCCGATCGGCCTGGTCCGAGCGTGAACAGCCCTGATCGCGGGAAGTTCTGATCATGAAGACCCCGATCATGGGCAACCCCCGATCATGAACGACGCTGACCGCGAGAACCCTGCACAGAAGCGATCGGCCACAGCAGGCCGCCCCGATTTCGGGATCACCATTCCCACTGACGACTCATTGTGTCAGTGCCGACGTCCATACTGGATGAATCGAACACAAGTTCGAACTATGTCGGATTGAGCATTGCTCTGCGGGCCAGGCCCGGTGAAGCAATCGGTTCAGGGAATGGTGAGTGTGATGTCGGTTTCCTTCAAGCAATACCGTCAGGCGAACGATCGCGGCTGGGGAGTCCCCGACTCCATCCATGCGGGAGGCTCAACGCGGGCGGTGAACCGCGGGGCAGTGTCTTCAGGAGTGGCGTCGAATGCCGCCGTGCGTGGCGATGCGCAGTGGTGTCTCCCGCCGGGATGGCCCGCTGGAGTCTCGGGGCCGGGCACTGAGGAGATGGAGGCCGACGCGGTCAGCTTCCTGCTCGACTGCTGTCCCGCCGACTATCGGGCCTATCCGCTGTTACGCAGGGAGCCGGTGGTGCTCGCCAGGTTTGCTGCTGACCAGGTGGAGGGACAGCTCTGCTCCACGCGCAAGGCGTTATCCGGGGCCCGGTCCGGTCTCGGCGAGGTGGTTGGCCCCGATGTGCTCGACGGGGCGGTGGAGATGCTCGAGACCGAGGAGGCGAGACTGGTGCGTCTACGCAGGGCAGTGGGTCTGGTGGAAGAGGCGCTCCGGGGGAAGATGTTCATGCGCAAGCTCTAGGGCAGGCGACAGGCTCAGGGCGCCAGCACCGGATCGGGCGCAGGTGAGGTGATTGAACGGCGGTCACGGCTCAGTCGCCCTGCCCTCGTCATGTTGTTGGGATCCAGACACAGCCCACGGGCCCTCGTGCAACCTGGTTCTCCGGGCCCGTGGCGTGATGGGCTGATCGGTGTTCAGCCCTAGAATGATCGGCATGGCACTGTTGGACTCGATCGCTGAGCCTGCGGATCTCCGCAAGCTCTCACCCAAGGAATTGGCGCAGCTCGCCACAGAGATCCGACAGTTCCTCATCACCAATGTCGCTCGCACCGGCGGACATCTGGGGCCGAACCTGGGTGTGGTCGAGCTGACGATGGCGATCCATCTCGTCTTTGATTCGCCGCGTGATCCGATCATCTTCGACACCGGGCATCAGAGCTATGTCCACAAGATCCTGACCGGACGGGCAAGGGACTTCCCCAGCCTGCGTCAGGGCGGGGGACTGTCCGGTTACCCGAGCCGCACCGAATCCGACCATGACTGGATGGAGAACTCCCATGCGTCCACTGGCCTGAGCTGGGGCGAGGGCATGGCCAAGGCCTTCCGGCTGCAGGGAGTCTCCGACCGCACCGTGGTCACCGTCGTGGGCGATGGCGCCCTGACCGGAGGCATGACCTGGGAGGCGCTGAACAACATCGCGGTGGAATCCGACCTGCCGATGGTGATCGTCGTCAATGACAATGGTCGCTCGTATGCGCCCACGGTGGGTGGACTGTCCAAGCAGCTTTCGGGGCTGCGCACCGATCCGCGCTATGAGAAGACCCTTGACATCATCAAGCTGGCCGTCAACAAGGCGCCCCTGTTCGGCAGGCAGGCCTATGAGCTTCTCCATGGCCTCAAGATCGGTCTCAAGGATGTGCTGGCGCCCCAGGGGCTTTTCAGCGATCTGGGGCTGAAATACATCGGGCCGGTCGATGGGCATGATCTCCAGGCGCTCACCACCGCCCTCAAACAGGCGCGTGGTTTCGGCGGTCCCGTCATCGTGCACGCCATCACCGTGAAAGGCAAGGGCTTCCCCTTCGCTGAGCACCACGAACGTGACCGCTTCCATGCCATCGGACGCATCAACGAGTTCACCGGCGAGCCGCTCACGCCGTCGGTGCAGGCCACTTGGACCGACGCCTTCGGCCAGGAGATGGTCAATCTGGGGCAGAGCCATCCCGAGATGGTGGCCATCACGGCGGCGATGCTCCATCCGGTGGGTCTGGGTCGGTTCGCGGCCGCCTACCCCGACCGTGTCTTCGATGTCGGCATCGCTGAGCAACATGCCGTCGCCTCTGCTGCGGGCATGGCCAGGGCCGGTCTGCATCCGGTGGTCGCCGTCTACTCGACCTTCCTGAACAGAGCCTTTGATCAGCTATTGCTCGACGTGGGCATGCACCATATGGGCGTCACCTTCGTGCTCGACCGGGCCGGGATCACCGGTCCTGATGGTCCGAGCCATGACGGTGTCTGGGACACGTCGCTGACCGGAATCGTGCCGGGACTGCGTCTGGCAGCGCCACGCGACGGCCAACGCCTGCACGACGCTCTCAATGAGGCGCTTCAGGTGAGCGATGCCCCCACGGTAATCCGATACAGCAAGGACAAGCTGCCCGATCCCATCCCTGCCCAGCGCCGCTATGAGGATCTTGACGTGCTGCGTCATAGCGAACGTCGTGATGTATTGGTGATCGGATATGGGCAGATGGCCGGCACGGCGCTTCAGGTCGCCGACAGGCTCGGCAAGCAGGGTCTTGGCGTCAGCGTCGTTGATCCGCTGTGGGCGCTGCCGGTGAAGCCGAGCCTGGTACGTCTGGCCCAGGATTATTCGCTGGTGGTGACTATCGAGGACGGCATGGTGGTGGGTGGCCTCGGCTCTAGGGTCGAGCTTGCGCTGGACGGCAAGGGCGTTGACGTTCCGGTGCGCGAGTTCGGGATTCCGCAGGAATATCTGCCGATGGGATCGCGCGCTGAGCTTCTGGAAGAGCTGGGGCTGACACCGCGTCAGATCGCGCGCGATGTCACTGAGCTGGCCATGTCAGTGATGCCGCAGGTGGAGCTTGACATGGAGGCCATGACCGTCGAGGACGATGAGACTGCCGACCATGCCCGGCAGGGGAAGCCGGTTCGCCGCACGTCCTGACCCGGACACGCGACCGACTACGCGACCGGCTAAAGGTACATGGCCAGGTCTGGTCCTGGCTGATCTGGACGCGATCCAGCCATTCTCCGCAGCCCAGCCTGGCTGCTGCCGGGCGTGCCGAGGTCCGGTCCTGCGGCGAGCCAGTCCCGCGTCAGGCGGTGCAGCGGCTTGACCCCTTGGCGAAGGCCTGCCCGCCGTGATCCCGGGGCGGTCAGGCTGTCCCATCGCAGGCTCCCATGCCCAAGCAACAGCTCCATCACCTGGTCGGGGGCAATCTCTGACCGGCGGGGCAAGCCACCGCGGAGTCCTGGTCTATGACTGATCGGTTTCCTGCGCCGCCCTGGCCAGTAGCTCGGTGAAGCGCGGTGCCAACAAGTCCTGCTGCCACTGCCTCACCTCATGGGCGGACAGACGCTGCCGAACCGATTGCTCATCCACCCGGGGCAGCGGCTTCCAGGCCAGCCAGCGCAGGGCCTCGGGCTGGATCAGATTCTCCGGGGGCATGGAGATGGCCTTGGCCATGTCATTGGCTGCCGGGCGCAGCAACTGCCAACGCGTCCAAGCCTCCGGATTCGACCTCTGCCAGGAATGGGCCTGATGTGGCGGGCCCTCGTGGGGCAGGCGGAGCGGCGGCAGCTCCTTGGCGCTCAGTTGCGAGACCTCGCGTGCGGCCCTTACCCAACGGTCGCGATAGCGTCGGGCATAGGTGCGGCGAAAGCCCATGATCGAGGACATATCCCGGGCCGTGGGCATGCGTTCAGAGTCCTTGGTCACACCCGAGGCAAGCTCGCTGATCGCCTTGTCCGGGAGGATCTTGCCGGGTGCCTTGTCCAAGCTCCTGGCCACCTCATCACGTTCGAGCCACAGCGCGCGTACCAGAGCCAGGCCTCGCCGCGAACGCACATGATGGCTGCCACTGGTGTGACGCCAGGGATCGACCACCGGCACCGGAGGGCGACGATAGACCTCGACCAGGTGGGCGAACTCCTCGTCGGCCCAATCTCTCTTCCCGGCATCGATCAGCTCGGCGTCCATCTTGTCGCGCAGCTCAATGAGCAGCTCCACATCGAGGGCCGCGTAGGCGATCCAATCGGTGGGCAGGGGTCGGGTGGACCAGTCGGCGGCGGAGTGTTCCTTGAGCAGATGCACCCCGAAATGCTGCTCAATCATCGTGCCCAGACCCACTTTCGGGAAGCCCAGAAGGCGTCCGGCCAGCTCGGTGTCGAACAATCTTGTGGGTCTCAGGCCGAGCTCAACCAGACAGGGCAGGTCTTGGGTGGCGGCATGGATGATCCACTCATCCTGGGCGATCGCCGTGCCCAGGGAGGACAGGTCTGCCAGCGAGCCATCGGCGGGTTCGAAGGCCTGCGGGTCGATGAGCCAGGTTCCCGATCCAGCACGGCGGAACTGGAGGAGATAGGCGCGGGCGGTATAGCGGAAGCTCTGGGCGCGCTCGGTGTCGATCGCGACGGGACCGGTTCCGTCGCGCAGGGCACTGATGCAGCGGTCGAGGTCCTCTGGAGAGTCAACCAACGGCGGGAAACCGTCGTGGGGCATTGCCAGAATGGGCAATCCGCTGTCTGGGTCGATATCGCCGGATCGGTCTGTGTCGTGGAAATCCGAGCCCGGATCGTGCTGGCTCATCGGCTGTGCACTCGTCCCATCTCCCGTGTCAGCGGGATCACATGATCAGGCAGGGGCGGCATGCCCGCCACCTGTGCCATCAACTGTTGCCAGGCGGCCAGATGTGGCGCAATATCGCCGGGCTGATCGATCAGCGGAGTCCAGCTCGCCCGAATCTCCACCTCGGCTTGGACCGGCTCGTCCTTCATATTGCCGAACGATCGGCTCGACACCGCCGTCACCGTGCCAGCGGGTGCCACATAGTCGGCGGACTGCTGCTCCAGCGAGTCGCAGAGCCAGCTCCAACCCACCTCCCCGATCAGGGGATCGGTAACGATCTCGAGGTCGGTGTCGGCCCTCACATAGCTGACCAGCCGGAAGACTCCGTTCCAGGCCTCGTTGAAGTCGGGATCATGGAGCAACACCAGTCGTCCCGATCCGAGCTCCTCGGTGACAGTGCCCAGATCAGCCTCGATCGCCAGGCTGAATGGTGCCAGGCCTCTCGGTGAGCCGATTTCCTCGATATGGACATCGGAGCGCCAGCGGAAACTGCGCATGCTATCGATGACGCGGGCAAAGAATTCGGCTTCAGGATTGCCCGGAATCTTCGGTGCCATGAAAAAAGCCTAAACGTCACTGGCGGTGCACCGGTGATGCCACGCCGAAACCCGGTTGATAAGGCGGAATAGCCCTGCGAGAACGCCAAAATCAGCCGTGGGAACGCTGAAACCAGTGATGCCGCGGGTAATCCATTCCCGTGTCTGCAGCCGAATCTCCAGTGTCGGTGCAGCGTCGATCAGAGCTGCGGCAGGGCGATATCGAGGACGCTGGCGCCGGGCAGTCTGGCGAGTTCGGCGCCGTCCACCAGAAGCTTCGAGGTGCGCAGGCCGCTGCCGATGATCACCGGGCCCGCCGTCGTCACCTTGGTGTCGATCAACACGGGCCAGTCGGCGGGAAGCCCCACCGGGGTGATGCCACCGTGGCGCATCTTCGAAGCCTGCTCGGCCTCGTCCTCCGGCGCGAAGCTCATCTTGCGCACGCCAAGGTGCTTGCGCACGGTCTTGTTGATGTCGGCTCGGTCGGTGGCCAACACCAGGACGGCCGCAAGCGTCTCGACACCGGCGCGATGGCCGGCGACGATCACGCAGTTGGCGCTGTCGGAGGGGGCCACATGGAAGGCGCGGGTGAACTCGGCGGTGTCGGCGACCGAATCAGGGATCTCCACGACCTTGGCTCCGGGAATCGTGTCGGCGGCAGCGGCCACAACCGGTGCGACCAATTCGAGATGCTCGCTGAGGGGCAACCACGTCAATTCACTCATGGTCACCCATTGTTGACCACTGGCTCAGTCCTGCGGGTCGGGTTCCAAACTCAGGCTGATCGAGTTGATGCAATAGCGCAGATCGGTGGGAGTGTCATAGCCCTCACCCTGGAACACGTGCCCCAGATGTGAACCGCAGTTGGCGCAGCGCACCTCGGTGCGCGGGTGTCCCGGCAGGGAGTCGTCGGTGATATAGCGCACGCGGTCTTCGGCCAGTGGCGAGAAGAACGAGGGCCAGCCGCAGTGGGACTCGAATTTGGTGTCGCTGCGGAACAGCTCCGCGCCGCAGGCCCGGCATCGATAGACGCCGGTGGTCGTGGTGTCGGTGTACTCGCCGACGAAGGGAGCCTCGGTGCCGGCCTGACGCAGCACATGGAACTCCTGCGGCGTGAGCTTCTCGCGCCATTGTTCATCGGTCCAGTTCTCCGGTGAGTCCGGGCGTGTCCCCATGGCGACCTCCTTGATCGGCACACAGGCTAGCTCGGCCACAGAGTTCGACGGTGTGAGGCGGGTGCAATCAGCCGCCAGCGCAATCATTGCTGGCTAACTGTTGTCTCGAAGCCACGATGAGGTTGTCGGCGTGGGTGATACTTCAATCATGAAAGGCGACAATGACGCGGTTCTTGATGACCATCCGGGCTCGATAAGGGCGCTGTTGCGCTGTCCCAGGGGTGAGGTTGATGTGACCTCCTTTGATCCGGCGGCGACGCCGGGCTTCCCGGGCAAGGGGAGCAGTGACTCACTGAAATATCTGGAGGCGCTGAAGCCGACGCTCGACGATCTCGAGGAGCGGCTCTATGCAAACAGCATCCACACCCGCGGGCCCTCAGTGCTGTTGGTGCTGCAGGGCATGGATGGCGCCGGGAAGGGCGGCACGGTGCGCCATGTGATCGGCATGATCGATCCGCAAGGCGTCCACCTGCATGCCTTCAAGACCCCCACGAAGGAAGAGCTGGCTCATGATTTCCTGTGGCGGGTGCGTAAGGAGGTGCCCGGCGCCGGCCAGGTGGGCATCTTCGACCGCTCGCACTATGAGGATGTGCTGATCGGACGGGTCAACAAGCTGGCACCCGACGACGAGATTGAGTCGCGCTATGGCCGGATCAATGACTTCGAGGCGGAGCTCGCCTCACACGGCACGCGGGTGATCAAGTGCTTCCTCAATGTCTCTAAGCAGGCACAGAAAAAGCGCTTCCTTGATCGAGTGAATGATCCCGAGAAATATTACAAATTTAATCCGGCCGACCTGGAGAGCCGATCTCACTGGTCAGAGTATATGGACGCCTACAGCATCGCGCTCAGCCGCTGCAATGCCGATTATGCGCCGTGGTATGTCATTCCCTGCGATCACAAGTGGTATCGCAACTGGGCGATCACGCGGCTGCTGATCGAAGAGATCGAGGCCATGGGCCTCACCTGGCCGCCGGCGGACTTCGATGTCGACAAGGCTCGCCAGCAGGTGGAGGCGCTCTAGCCGGGCGCACCGGCATGCGCACCTGAGTTTGGACTAAAAGTGGGGCTGGGCCTGTTGGCCTGCCCTATCCGGTGGGGACAGTATCGGCCGGTCCGAGCGCGAGAAGCCAGTGAAGACGGGACATGGTTGAGCGGGCCCTCGGGATGAGGACCCGCTCAACCATGTGGTTTCAGTGATGCTCGTTTGTCACAAGGCCATGAGCGTGGGTGTGGACCGGACGTCCTCGGTGTCGTTCTTCGACGCTGCGGATGGGTCGTCGGCGGCGCTGTCAGTGTCGGCATCAACCGCCGGATCGTCCAGCATGGCCATCGCCGCGAAGGCGTAGCGAGCCATGATCAGGTCGATGATGTGATCGTCGGCGCCCAGGGGCGCACTCACCGCCACAGCGCCAGCCTCCAGCGCTTCCTCGGTCACAGCCAGATAGCGATCATCGGCGGTCAGGAAGAAGGAGCCCACCGCGATGGAGCGTCGTCCCTGGTCGTGCAGGCTCATCATGGCCGCAGTGACCGAATTGCCTGAGCCGTCGGCGCTGGCCATGGTGATCGGGAGCTTGTGGTGCGACGCCCACTGACGCGCTCTGCGGGCCAGCAGGGAGGCGCCGCGGACATCTCCGTTATCGGGTGTGGCGAACACCAGGCCGTCGAGCTCTGTGGCATGTGATGCCGACAGAGCGTTGCGCAGCCGCAGGTCAAGGATGTTCAACAGTTCCGTGGAGGGCCCCACCGGGTGAGCCAGCGACGCGGCGACCTCGGGATGGGCCCGATGAACGGCTTCAAGCATCTTCTCGGCTGCTGGTGCCGGATCGACGGCCCGGGTCAGTGCCATGGGCACGAAGACGACTTCCTTGCGTCCCCGTGCGGCCAAGGTTGAGACCACCTGAGGCCCGGTGGGCGGGCAGTGGTCCAGGAATGCGAGATGAATCGACAGCTCCGGACGTTGCAGCTGCATCTGCTTGCGCAAATCGTGGAAAACCTCCACGACGCGGGGGTTCTTTGCGCCCTCGGCCAGCAGGATCAACACGGGTGCGGTCATGTGCGTGCCCTTCTCTAGCGACTTACAGGGCGGCGCCATTGCCGTGGAACACGACAACCATCCGCCCGTCAGGGGTCTGAGCGCAAGTCAGGTGTCCACTATGTGACACGAAAAACTACACAGAACAGGCGTGCAGGACCCTTCTCCGCTGTCGAGTATGGCCATCGGACAACAAAAAATCTTGTTCGATGGCCCCGTCGTTACATAAACGTTACAAAATGCGGATGGCCCGATTGCTGGATGTGGACACTGCCTCGGGTGGCCTGCAGATGTGCAGCAGGTGATGTTCGGCGCAGTCAGATGGCCAATTCACGGTTCGACGAGAGTGAGGGCTGAGGGGCTGGCTCTCTGTGTGAGGGGCTCGGGTCGCCCGGTAAGCCGGGCCTCGTGGGCTGGCTCTCACCGCGCGTGGAAGCGGGGCAGGTGGGGATTGGCAGGTGGCGTTTGAATGGCTTGAAAGATGCCTGTGTCGACGACTATTGCCTGCGCACCGAACTCGATGAGGCGGATATGACGGTGAATGAACCTGCCGCGTGGCAGCGTGACGGCATTCATGATGGGAATCGACGTCCAGATAGGACGCACACGGGTGGGCGATACTGGGTTCGAACCAGTGACCTCTTCGGTGTGAACGAAGCGCGCTACCACTGCGCCAATCGCCCGCGGCGTCGATAAGGCTAGCGCACGGCCGGGGGCTGCGACAATTTGAGCTCATCGGAGTCCGTCTGGTGGCCGTCCGGTGGCGGTGTGGCGGCGTCGTCGTGGAGTCATGACCCGTGCTGTGTGCGCAGTGCTGTTCGCGGCTCCCTATGCATCGCGTGCCGTGTGCGCGCTTGCGGGCACGGGTGTGAGGCTGCGCGGTGTGCCGAGAATCGAGAGGTGCCGTATGTGCGCTTGCGGTCACGGGCTTCTACTGCGATGCCAGTGGTTGGGGTGGCATGCCGGGTGGCTGCTGCAGCGCGATGGTTGATCCTGTGGGGGTGCCGATCCTGGGGTGAGAAGCGGCTCGCGATGGCTGATGGTCGGGTTCGCAAGCCGGCTTGAGGGCTTCTGGGGGGGCTGCCGAAAGCCGTGGTGGGGCAGTGGAAATGGGGCGGGGGCACCCAGATTTGTCCCGCCGGTTCGCGTCCACTATGGTTATCAACGCGCTTCACGGGTTCGCCCCGAAAAGCATGCGGACGTGGCTCAGTTGGTAGAGCATCACCTTGCCAAGGTGAGGGTCGCGGGTTCGAATCCCGTCGTCCGCTCGGAGAGGCTAGAGCCCCATCTATTGGCCATAAACCTTCGTGGTGAGGCAGCTCTTTATTTGGTGGAGTGGCCGAGAGGCGAGGCAGCGGACTGCAAATCCGTATACACGGGTTCAAATCCCGTCTCCACCTCGGGCGGCTGGCGCAGCGGTAGCGCGCTTCCCTGACACGGAAGAGGTCACTGGTTCGAACCCAGTGTCGCCCACAAGGCGGAGAAGGCCGGTCGACAGGTGAAATACCTTGTCGGCCGGCCTTTTCCATGCCGGAATATTGAGCCGTTGCGAACTTTGTCCGTCAACCCTTCTCAGGTCAACTTTTCGAACACCATCGTCGCCTGAATGCGGTCGCCGCCGCCGAATCCCTTGCTGCCGCTCGCTGCGGTGGTGATTGTATGCAAGCGATAGCCCTTCGCGGCTTGGGCGTTGAGCACCGATTCAAGCGACGAGAGATTTCCGGAACCGGTACCCAGAAGCTTCTCCTTGAGCACTGTCTGGAGCACCACATATTGAGGATTGCTGGCCATGATTCACCCTGTCTTCTGAAAATCGCGTCGTCCATGGTTGAGCCCCGTCCGACCGCCTCATCGTTGTGGCACCCCTAGTCAATCTGAGGTGGGCAACGGTGAGAACAAGCGCAGACGTCGGTGGGGTTCGCATTCACATCAGCCATGGAATCGACTGTGATGATGGTTGATGTTCTGCTTGCCGGATGCTTCCCGGTGCGGTCCGCAGTCTAGCGATGCGCGCTCCAGCTGAGGGCTGAAGAGTTACCTCTTATCGGTGGCATCCCCGGTGGGGGTTGCCACCAGCAGACTGCGCCGTCCCCGTCACCCGGTCGATGGCTCAGCCCCCGCACACTGAACAGGGCGGGGCCTTCGCTCGCCACAGGGCAGGGCCTTCGTTCACCAGAATCTCTCTCGCTCCCAGGAATCCAACCGGTGCTCACAACGGGATTCGATTCACGTCCACAGAAATCACCGCCGGTGAGAAGGTGTCCGTGGGCGCGGCCCGGTGAGCGTCAGAAGAGCGCATCGTGCACAATGGGGCAGTCAGACATTCACGCGCGGCCAGGTATGCCGCCCGAAAGGAAGCTCCATCGTGTCTTCAACAATCACCATTGTCCGCAACGCTGAGCCGGAGACGAAGGTGATTGAGGAGACCACCACCGGCCTGGACATATTCGGCAGCGACAAGAACATCGTCGCCATGCACCTGAACGGTGAGACGGTGGATCTTGCCACCCCACTGTCGTCGGGTGATGTTGTGGAGCCCGTGCTCATGACCAGTGACGAAGGCCTGTCAATCGTGCGCCACTCGGCCGCCCATGTGACGGCCCAGGCTCTGCAGGACATCTTCCCGCAGGCCCGATTGGGCATCGGCCCGCCGATCACCGATGGCTTCTACTACGACTTCAAGACCGATCCGTTGAGTGCCGAGGATCTCAAGCGCGTGGAAAAGAAGATGCAGGCGATCATCAAGCAGCGCCAGCGCTTCGTGCGTCGCGTGGTCACTGAGGACGAGGCGCGCCGCGAAGAGGCTGACGAGCCCTTCAAGCTGGAGCTCATTGCCGACAAGGGCCACCCCGGCGATGATGACAATGCCTCGGTGGAGGTCGGCGGTAATGAGCTGACCATGTACGACAATGTCAGCCGTGACGGCACGGTCGCCTGGCGCGATCTGTGCCGCGGCCCCCATGTGCCCAACACCGGCTACATCAAGGCGGCAGCCCTCACCAAGACCAGCGCAGCCTATTGGCGGGGCGATCAGCACAATGATCAGCTGCAGCGCGTCTACGGCACCGCATGGGCAAGCCGTGACGATCTGAAGGCCTACCAGACCCGGATGGCCGAGGCAGCCAAGCGTGACCACCGCAAGCTCGGCCAGGAGCTGGATCTGTTCAGCTTCCCTGAAGAGATCGGGCCGGGGCTGGTCGTCTTCCATCCCAAGGGCGGCATCCTGCGTCATGAGATCGAGAGCTACATCACCAAGCGTCATATCGACGCCGGATTTGATCTTGTCGACACCCCGGTGATTTCCAAGGGAGACCTCTTCCACACCTCCGGTCATCTTCCCTATTACGCGGACACGATGTTCCCGCCCATGACCGTGGACGAGGAGGTCGACGCTGACGGCACCGTGCGGCGACAGGGCCAGGAGTATTACCTCAAGGCCATGAACTGCCCGATGCACAATCTGATCTTCCGCAGCCGCGGACGCTCATACCGGGAACTGCCACTGCGCTTCTACGAGCTCGGTCGCGATTTCCGATACGAAAAGTCAGGCGTGGTGCAGGGACTGACGCGCATGCGCGGCTTCACCCAGGACGACTCACACACCTATTGCACGCCTGAGCAGGCCGGTGACGAGATCAAGATGCTGCTCGGCTTCTTCCTCAGCATCCTGCGCGACTTCGGTCTCAAGGAGTTCTATCTGGAGCTGTCCACCCGGGACGCCTCCTCATCGAAGTTCATCGGCTCCGACGCTGACTGGGAGATCGCCACCGAGATCCTCCGCACAGCTGCCGAGTCGACCGGGCTCGAGCTCGTCGCAGACCCGGGCGGCGCCGCCTTCTACGGCCCCAAGGTGTCAGTGCAGGCCAAGGACGCCCTCGGACGCACCTGGCAGATGTCAACGGTGCAATATGACTTCAACCAGCCCGCCCGCTTCGGCCTCGAATACACCGCTGCTGACGGCAGCCACCAGCAGCCGGTGATGATTCACTGCGCCAAGCTGGGCAGCGTCGAGCGCTTCATCGGAGTGCTCACCGAGCACTATGCGGGCGCCTTCCCCGCATGGCTCTCGCCGGTGCAGGTGGTCGGCATTCCCGTGGCCGGTGAGTTCAACGACTATCTCGACACGATCGCCACGCGTCTGCGGGCGAACGGCGTGCGGATCGAGATCGACGAGTCAGACGACCGGATGCAGAAGAAGATCCGCAACGCCACCCGCCAGAAGGTGCCTTTCATGCTTATCGCTGGCGAGAAGGACCGGGAGGCCAATGCGGTGAGCTTCCGCTTCCGCGACGGCAGCCAGCTCAATGGCGTGCCGATCGACGATGCGATCGACCGCATCGTGGAGCACATCGCCAGTCGCGATAACGCCGATCCCACCTCGCCCGACGAGGAGCGCACCAGTGAGTGAGCCCACTGCGCAACAATCGGAGGGCAGGCCCGAATTCGTGGAACATTTGGCAGGAGTCCCCGATTCCCTGCAACGCCTGTGGACCCCCTATCGGATGGCCTACATCGAGGGTGAGAACAAACCGGCCGACTCACTGGCCGGTGAAGAGTGTCCCTTCTGCCGTGCTCCCCGGCGCGACGACGAGACCTCGCTGATCGTGCGTCGCGGCATCAACGCCTATGTCGTGCTCAACCTCTATCCGTACAACCCGGGTCATCTGCTGGTGTGTCCCTATCGTCACATCAGCGGATATGTCGAGACCACCGATGCGGAAAGCGAGGAGATAGCCACGCTCACCAAGCAGGCCATCGCGGTGATCAAGAAGGTCTCCGCCCCCGTGGGGTTCAACATCGGCATGAATCAGGGTGCCGTCGCGGGCGCCGGCATTGCCGCACATCTGCACCAGCACGTGGTGCCGCGCTGGCAGGGGGACTCGAACTTCCTGCCGATCATCGGCCGCACCAAGGCAGTGCCGCAGCTCCTCTCCCAGACCCGTGCCCTGTTCGCGTCGGCCTGGCAGGAATTGTTCGGACCCGGCCAGGAGGCCACCCATGCTTGAACACCTGCGCGCGCACTGGACAAAGGTGATGTCGCCGCCGGCGAATCTGCTGCTGCGGCTGCACATCACCCCCGATATGGTCACCTGGACCGGAACGATCGGCGTGGTGATCGTCTCCGTGCTGTTCTTCCCCCACGGCTGGCTGTGGCAGGGAGCCCTGCTCCTTGGCGTCCTGGTCGTCTCCGACAGCCTTGACGGCATCATGGCGCGGGCCAGCGGACGCTCCAGCGACTGGGGGGCCTTCCTCGACAGCTGCCTGGACCGGATCGCCGATGGAGCCGTCTTCGGCGGCATCGCCCTCTACTACGTGGGGGAGGACGCCAACACTGTGTGGGCGACCTTGGCCATCGCGGCGCTCATCTTCGGGCAGGTCACCAGCTATACCAAAGCCCGTGGCGAATCTCTGGGCTATGAGGTCAACGGCGGACTCGCAGGACGCTCTGATCGTCTGCTCGTGGGTCTGATCGGCGTCTTCCTCACCGGACTGGGCGTCACCATGGCGCTGCCGATCGCACTGATCATCCTGGCCATCGCGGGTGCGATCACGGTGGCCCAGCGCATGGTGCTCGTGCACCGGGCCACCACCGCGCGGGCGCGCCAGAACTCGGACGAGGCGCAGTGAGCCACCATCACCGGCACGCACGGATGGTGCCGCTGATGCGGATCGGCGCCCACCTGCCAGCCTGGTTCTGGAGGCCGGTGGGCGGTCTCGTCGTGGCCTATCTGGTCACCTTCCCGCCGCGGCATATGCGCCAATGGCAGCTGAACTACGAGGTGATGACGGGGGAGCGTCCGGGCTGGAACACCACCAGACGTGCCTTCGGACGCTGGGTGGAGAATATGATGTGCTCCCTCCAGCTGGATCATTGGAGCGAGAAGAAGATCCGCGCCCGGGTGGTCCTGGAGAATCCCGAGGGCTGGGCCGCGGTCCATCGGGCCTATCAGGATGGAGGCCTGGTGGCGGCGCTGCCGCACATGGGCTCGTGGGATCTCATCGGTGCCTATGCCTGCCTCGACGGCCTCCCGGTCAGTTCCGTGGCCGAGGCGCTACCTGATGGGCAATTCGAGTATTTCCGCGCCCTGCGGGAAAGGCTCGGGTTCCGAATCTTCTCGGTGCGCGACCGCGGCGTCTACAACAAGCTGTCCGAGGATCTTCAGCAGGGTCGGGTGATCTGTCTGGTGGCCGACCGCGACTTCAGCCGCAGAGGGCTCTCCGTGCGCTGGCAGACACCCAATGGTCCACGGGATCAGACGCTGCCGCCCGGACCCACCCTGCTGGCGCAGCAGGGGCATCGTCCCCTCGTGGGGGTGGTCACCTGGTTCGGACCACGGCACAGGCTGCATGTGCGCGTGGGTGATCTGATCCATGTCGGACCGGGCGAGCAGGAGCTCACCAGGGGCTCCCAGCAGCTCGCCGATTTCTTCACCAGCCAGATCACGGCCCATCCGCTTGACTGGCTTATGCTGCAAAAATTCTTCAGGGGAGTGACGCCGTGAGAGTTGGACTCGTGTGCCCGTATTCATTCGCCCGGCCCGGGGGAGTGCAGAATCACGTTCTGGGCCTGGGTGGTTGGCTTAAGGAACAGGGCCATCAGGTGTCGATCATCGCGCCCGGGCAGGCCAGCCGCAGCCTGTTGGCTGAGACCGGGCTGGAGCCCCACGAGTTCGTGAGCGCCGGACGTGCCGTGCCGGTCACCTTCAACGGTTCGGTGGCACGGATCAACTTCGGGGTGGGCCCGGCCATGAAGGTGAAGAAATGGCTTGACCGGGGCAATTTCGACGTGGTGCACCTGCATGAGCCGATCGCGCCCACAATCTGTCTGCTGGCGCTCTATCTCACCGACCGTCCGGTGACCGCGACTTTCCACACCGCCACCCCCGAGCTCACCGCCATTCGTTTCGCGAATCGGGTACTGCCTCGCATGGTCAGCCGCATCGACGCCGCCATCGCGGTCTCCAGCGAAGCCGCGGGCGTGGCACACCACTACTCGGGGGTCAACCCCGTGGTGATCGGCAACGGCATCCATATCGATGACTATCCCTTGGTGCGCGCCGAAGGCCGCTGGCGGGGCGGGGAACATCCGCTCATCACCTTCCTGGGGCGCTATGACGAGCCGCGCAAGGGCTTCGAGGTGCTCACCGCGGCGCTTCCCCTGGTGCGGGCCCGCTATCCCGATCTCGATGTCGTGGTCATTGGACGGGGCACGGCACGCTCGGTGGAGGGTGTCCGCTTCCTGGGCGGGCTCGACGACGAGGAGCGCAATGCCTGGCTGGGGCGCTCCGACATCTACATCGCACCCCAGACGGGCCGGGAGAGCTTCGGCATCGTACTGCTGGAGGCGATGGCCTGTGGGGCCCCCGTGGTGGCGGCTAATCTCCGGGCCTTCGTCGACGTGCTCACCGACGACCAGGGCTTGGTGGGGCACACCTTCCGGGTCGGCAACTCGGCAAGCGCCTCCCGGGCGATGCTGCGCAGCCTCGGCGAGCCACGCGATCTTCGTCTTGAGCGCGGACGGGCGCTGGCCGCCGATTACGACTGGTCGGTCATCGGACCACAGGTCGTCGCCATGTACACGGTGGCGAGCCAGAACTACGCCAACTCGCGGGGCAAGCCGAATAACGAGCTGAACGGGCATTGAGCTCCTAGACATCGGCGGCCGATGTCATAGGCTGGCGCGGTGTCGGATTCTCATGAGATGAAGGGCCAGGTGCCCGTCGGGCCCACGGATCGCCGGGCCCCGGATGTGGTCTATGACACTGACGCGATCGTCACCATCCCCAATGTGCTCAGCTTCCTGCGGCTGGTCGGGGTCCCCTTCTTCCTCGCGCTGATCCTCACCCGCCACGATGTCGCGGCAGTGATCCTGTTGGCCGCCGCCAGCGCCACCGACTGGCTCGATGGCCAGTTGGCCCGAAGGCTGCGCCAGGTGAGCCGACTGGGTCAAATGCTCGACCCGGCGGCGGACCGTCTGTACATCATCGCGACCGTCGTGGGACTCGCGGTGCGGGGAATCATCCCGGTGTGGCTCCTGGTGGTTTTGCTCGCTCGTGACGTGATGATGGTCTTTCTGGTGCCGGCGCTGCGCACCCGTGGATACACCTCGTTGCCGGTCAACTTTGTGGGCAAGGCCGCAACCTTTTGCCTGCTCTATGCCTTGCCGCTGGTGCTCCTGGGTGCTGGCCCCTGGTTCTTCTCGCCTCTCGCGCGCGTCATCGGTTGGGCCTTTGCGTTGTGGGGAGCTTTCCTCTACTGGTGGGCCGGCATTCTCTACCTGGAGCAGACGCGTCTGGTGCTGATGAGCAAGCCGTCACTCACCAAGGTGCGGGCCGCTGCCTCGCCCGGTCAGCAGCGATGAGACGATTCGATCGCCGCGGCGGGGCATCTGCGTCGGGAGGGGAGTCACACAGTCCGACCGTCCGACGACCCGATGCTTCGATGGAGCTCATCGAGCAGATCACCTCGACCGCCCTCAACCCGGAATATGCCAGGGACGCCGAACGCCACCGGCAGGATGGCGGGAATCGGCCCTCCGCCGGGTCGAGGAGAGTTTCCCGGGGGGCCGGTCACCTGGTCACCATCCTGGTCTGCGCCTTCGTCGGCGTGATGCTTGCGGCGGCGGGCCTCGCCACCGCCACTGCGTCCCATGAGGCTGCCGCCGAGCGGGACAGCCTGATCGGGGCGATCACCGCTGCCCAGACGCGCAATGATGACCAGCACGCCCAGATGAGGGCTCTGCGCGATGAGCTGTCCTCATTGCAGCGTCAGGCGCTCGCCGGGCAGCCGGCGATGCTGGATCGGCTCAACACCCTGCAACTCGCGGTGGGTGACTCGAGCGTCCGGGGCCCTGGCATGGTGATCACCTTGAGTGACGGCCCGGCTGATGATGAGAACGCCCGGGTTGTTGATGAGGATCTGCGGATCGTCGTCAACGGATTGTGGCAGGCCGGTGCCGAGGCGGTGGCCGTGAACGGTCATCGCATCACCGCCCGCACAGCCATCCATGATGCGGGTTCGGCCATCACCGTCGACTATCGCTCCGTCAGCTCGCCCTACACGATCGAGGCAATCGGGGATTCCCGGTCGATCACCGGATCGTTCGCCGCCACCCCGGCCAGCTCGTGGCTGGCCTATCTGCGGGAGAGCCATCAGATTCGTTACAGCACCGCGACATCGTCGGCACTCAGCCTGGAAGGCGATCCGGAGGGCTCGTCGTCATTGCTGCAGCCACGTCCCTGAACCAACCGCTCCGCACCGCTCACATCACCGACGAAAAGGATTCGAATGCTCGCGATCATCGGTCTGATCATCGGCATCGTGGTGGGTCTGATCATCACACCCACCGTGCCGACCGGCCTCCAGCCTTATCTTCCCATCATGATCGTCGCCGCCCTCGACGCGCTCTTCGGCGGGGTGCTGGCCTGGATCAAGGGAGTCTTCAGCGACCGTGTCTTCGTGGTTTCCTTCGTGTCGAATGTGGCCGTGGCGGCATTGCTCGTCTGGGTGGGTGATCTCATCGGCGTCGGATCACAGCTGTCGACGGCGGTGATCGTGGTGCTGGGTATCCGCATCTTCACCAATGTCGCCGGAATCCGCCGCGAGGTGCTTCATGCCTAGTCATGCCGTGCGGGAGACGCGTGCCAACAGGGTTCGTCGATTCTTTCGTCCCACCGTGGCGCAGGGCGTGCTCGCGCTCGCCTTCTGCCTGGTGGGTGTGGTCGGCGTGGTGCAGGTGCGTGCCACCGCCACGGTCGACCCCTATTCGTCGATGAGACGTGCCGATCTGGTGCAGATGCTTGCCGGGCTCAACGCTGAATCGGGTCGTCTTGACGAACAAGAGGCGCAGCTGAGGCAGACCCGCGACAAATTGCAGGGGGGCGTCGACTCGTCGAATGTCGCCGCTGAGCAGGCCACCCAAAGACTCGGACAGCTCGAATTGCTGGCGGGGACGGTGCCCGCCCAAGGGCCGGGGGTGCGCATCACGATCAGCGCGCCGGCGGGAAAGCTCACGGCGAACACCATGCTGGACGCCATCGAGGAGATGCGCGATGCCGGGGCCGAGGCCATCGAGCTCAACGATTCGGTGCGGGTGGTTGCCTCCACTTGGTTCGCCGACGGGGACAGCGGTCTGATCGCTGACGGGCACCAGCTGAGCCTTCCCCTGACCGTGGACGTGGTCGGTGAGCCACATGATCTGGCGGAGGCGGCGCGCTTCCGAGGCGGACTGGTGAGCCAGCTGGAATCGGCGAAGGTGGGCGGTTCAGTACGCATCGACACCCCGGACCGCATTGAGATCGACTCCACCACGACGGTGGCGACCCCGCGCTGGGCCAAGCCGGCCTGACCGGGCTGACCGATCTGGATTCGCGCGGACCTGTTTCACCCGGGGCAGGTGGGGGCAGACACTTCCGGCAGCACCGGGGTGAGTCCCTATTCAGTCCCCTCCTGCAGTCCCGTTGCCAAGCGAAAGACCCTGTGGAAGTGCCGTTCGAAAGCGTTGCCGCGGTGGCACGGTCCGACCGCGGATGAAAGACTGGAGGAGCCTGGGCAATCAAGACCCAGCCGAATGGAAAGGTGCCCGTCATGGAATTCCCCTCTCAGCTGCAATACAGCAGCGAGCACGAGTGGGTCCGCGAGGGTGATGGCGCAACGGTGCGCATCGGCATCACCGAGTTCGCCGCCGAGTCATTGGGCGACATCGTCTATGCCTCGTTGCCGAGCGTCGGCAGCCCTGTCACGGCCGGCGATTCCGCTGGTGAGCTGGAGTCGACAAAGTCAGTGTCGGACATCTATTCGCCCGTCACTGGACTGGTCAGTGCGGTCAACGAGGCGGTCACCGACTCTCCCGAAGTCATCAATGCCTCGCCCTATGACGAGGGTTGGCTCTTCGAGGTCGAACTCGGCGAGGATTCCGGACTCGACAAGTTGATGGACGCCGATGCCTATGCAGCACTGACCGGAGAATGAGCGGCAGCTATTAAGCAGGTCAGTAAAGTGGAGCTATTGGCGAGAACCCGCGCGTCAGGGCGTCCAGCCAATGACTACGTGCTGTCCGCCGCGGTGGATGTCGGTCAAACACTGCGGCGGACAGTGCCGGTAGGGTCCGATAAATGAGCCTGAGGAAAGAGTTCGCATCATGATGATTTGCGGTAAGTGCGGTCATGAAAACCCCGACGGGAGCAACTTCTGCTCCCAGTGCGGTGCGCGGCTTGGCAGTCCCTCAGACTCGACGACGATGATTCCCGTTGTCGAAGAGGATGTTCCCCACGCCGAGATCTCGGCCGAGGACACTGCGGCAGTCAGTGCATTGCCCGAGGGAAAGGCGCTGCTGATCGTCACGCGCGGTCCCGATGTGGGCGCCCGTTATCTGCTTGACAAGACCGAGACGACTGCGGGCCGCAGTCCCGACTGCGACATCTTCCTCGATGACATCACCGTCTCGCGCCACCACGCGAAGTTCACGATGCGCGAGGGCCAGATGACGATCACCGATCTCGGCAGCCTCAACGGGACCTATGTCAACCGCACCCTGGTTGACGGCTCCGCCGTGTTGCGTCCGGGGGAAGAAGTTCAGATCGGCAAGTTCCGGATGGTCTTCTTCGTTAGTGAGCACGGACTGCACTGATGGCCCCAGCGCCCCTGCGCAGCATCGGTCAGGTGCTAAGCATCCTCAAAGCGGATTTTCCTGATGTCACAATCTCCAAGATCCGCTTTCTTGAGGGCGAGGGACTCGTCTCGCCGGAACGAGCCCCCTCGGGCTATCGCAAATACTCTGAGGCGGATATCGAGCGCTTGCGCTATATCCTTCGCGTGCAGCGCGACCAATATCTGCCGCTCAAGGTCATTCGCGAAAACCTTGAGTTGATGGATTCGGGGCAGGAGCCACCCGCGGCCCCTGATCCACCGGCGGCGCCACCGGCGTCAGAACCTGAGCCTGATGTCCGTCATGCGGCGAAGACCCGTGTCGCTGCCCCTGGCGACCAGATGCTGGGGCAGCGGAGCACTCGCCCCATCAAATTGACCCGTCGCGAGCTCATCAAGGCCTCAGGAGTGCCCGAGGCCACGCTCATCGAGCTGGAGCGGCAACGCATGGTGGTGACCCGCAGGAACTCCATCTATTACGGGCGGGAGGCCCTTGTCCTGTGTGTGGTGGCTCGGAAGCTGCAGGCCTATGGCATGGATATGCGCCATCTGCGGGCCATCAAGCAGGTGGCCGAACGCGAGGCTGGCATGATCGAGCAGGGGGCACAGCCCTTTCTGCGCAGCGATCCCGAAGCCGCTCGCACAATCAATGAGCTGGCCCAGCTGGTTCTGGCGGCCCACACCGCCCTCATGCACGTCGTCCTGGAGCGTTGACATGGCAGAAGTCGAAGTCGTCGGAATCAGAGTGTTGGAGGACAATGACCAGCCCATCATGGTGCTGCGCGTAGTGGGTTCCACCCGCTATCTGCCGGTATGGGTCGACACGGTATCGGCAGCGGCCCTGATGTCGGTGGTCGGCGGTGAACTGGAGGGCCCGGCACTCACCTTCGATCTGGTCTCGACGATGCTGTCACGGCTCGGCGAGCCCACATTGAGCGGTCGCATCACCGGGTGGGACGATGGCGTCTACAAGGCAGAGCTGGTGATGAATGACGAGGCCATCGAGGCCCGCGTCTCGGATATCGCGGCATTGTCCTTTGTGAAGGGCTTCACCATCACCTGCCCCGATGAGCTCGTGGCTCAACTCGGCGTTGAGGCTTTTGAGCAGGACAAGGACGTGGTCGAGGAGTTCAAGAGTTTTCTCGATCACGTCGATCCCGACGATTTCGAGAGCTGAAACACCTAGTCAGAGGCATATTGGAGGCGCCGCCAGAGTCGCTGGGGGAGTCTGCGGCAGTGTGCCGGTCGGTGATCGGGTGGACGCCACGCGGCGCGGATCGTTGCATGACACAGGGCCGGGCGCTTACCGTCTGAGATGCACCGCGAAGGTGCCCATGCGTTGACGAAAGAGGCGATCGTGACCCACCCAGTGCCCGAAGGACAGTCGGCGCGGGACCGTGCACAGTCAGCACTCTTTGAAGGCGACTTCGGGCGGATCCCCGAAGACGCGGGCTTCAGGGGCCCGGTCGCCTGCTCCGTGACGGGCATCAGCTACCGTCAGTTGGACTATTGGGCTCGCACCGGGCTCGTCGTGCCCGGGATCCGGCCGGCCGGTGGATCGGGCACACAGCGTCTGTATTCCTTTCGCGACATTCTGCTGCTCAAGATCGTGAAGAGCCTTCTCGACGCCGGAATCTCACTGCAACAAATCCGGCAGGCGATCAACCATCTCCGTGAGCGTGGCAACGACGATGTCTCGGGCATTACTTTGATGAGCGATGGTGTGTCCGTCTATGAGTGCACCACCGAGGACGAGGTCTATGACCTGCTGCGCGGTGGCCAGGGGATGTTCGCCATCGCCCTGGACGGTGTGGTGCGCGATATCGAGGGCACTCTCACCGAGTTGCCCAGCGAGCATGCCGACGCCCCGTCGCCGCTCGTCGCGGCCGACGATGAGCTCTCGCGGGCGCGCCAGCGTCGGCGTCTGGGTTGAGACGAGACCCGCTCGCATCCACCCGTTCGAGTTCCGCAGGCAGGGAGCCTTCGGTGCCGAAGACCCGTGCTGACGAATAGCCGGCCGTGATCGCCCAGAGCATGGCAATGTCCTTGGGGCCATGTCACAGTCATCGCCTAGACTTCTTGCCATGCGATGGGCCACACCAGCACTGACAGACGGCGCCGGCAAAGATCTGGCGACCACATTCGAAGCACGACATATCGGACCAACGCCGGTCCAGGCGCAGGCGATGCTTGAGTCACTCGGTCTGCACAGTCTTGATGAGCTGAGTGATCAGTCGATGCCCAGCCAGATCCGAATGACCGAGGCCCTGCGCCTGCCGGGCGCACACAGTGAGCAGCAGGTAGGCGCGCGATTGCGCGAGCTTGCGGCGATGAACAATCCCCATCGCGCGATGATCGGCATGGGCTACTACGGCACGGTGACCCCAGCGGTGATCCGACGCCACGTCGTGGAGAACGCTGGGTGGTACACCGCCTACACCCCGTACCAGCCGGAGATCAGCCAGGGCCGACTCGAGGCGCTACTGAACTTCCAGACCATGGTCGCCGATCTCACCGGACTCCCGCTGGCGGGCGCGTCCCTTCTGGACGAGGCCACGGCCGTGGCAGAGGCCGCCGCCCTGGCTCATCGTGCCCAACGGGGCAAGGGTGACACGATTCTCGTTGACGCCGGATTGCTGCCGCAGAGCCTGGCGGTGCTGCAGACCCGGATGGGTGCGCTCGACATCCAGATCGTCGAGACCGATGATCTGGCCTCCAGCCCGGCGCTTGATGAGGCCTTCGCCGTGATCGTGCAGACCCCGACGACCGACGGGCGACTGCAGTCGACCGAGGAATTGACCACACTGGCCACCGCCGCCCACGACAAGGGTGCGCTGGTGATCGCTGCCGCGGATCTGCTGGCCCTGACGCTTGTGGTGCCGCCAGGACAGTGGGGCGCCGATGTGGTGGTCGGCACCACCCAACGATTCGGGGTGCCGCTGTACTACGGCGGTCCACATGCCGGTTACATCTCGGTGCGCAAGGGTCTGGAACGACAGCTTCCCGGGCGTCTGGTGGGTGTCTCGCGCGATGCCGACGGGGTGGTGGCCTACCGGCTCGCCCTGCAGACCCGCGAACAGCACATCCGACGGGAGAAGGCCACCAGCAATATCTGCACGGCGCAGGTGCTGCTCGCGGTCGTCGCCGCGATGTACGCGGTGTATCACGGCCCGCAGGGTCTGCGGAAGATCGCTCATGACATCCATGAGCGCACCCGACTGCTGGCAGGCGCCCTTCGAGCCCGGGGGTTGAAGGCCCGTCATGACTCGTTCTTCGACACCCTCACCATCCCGACTGATGGCAGGGCGAAGCAGATCGTGGCCAAGGCCCGTGAGCTCGGTGTGCACCTGCGCCAGATCGATCGCGATCGGGTGGGCATCAGCGTGGGGGAGGACGCCACCGACGCCGATCTCGATCATGTGCTGACCGCATTCGATGTCAATCCCGATGATCAACCCGAGGCCTGGGGCGGGCTGGGCGCGACAGTGCGCACCGACGCCTATCTCAGCCATCCGGTGTTCAACAGCTACCATTCCGAGACCCAGCTGATGCGCTATCTGCGCACACTGGAAGACCGTGATTTCGCGCTCGACCGGGGCATGATCCCGCTGGGCTCGTGCACCATGAAGCTCAACCCTGCGACGGCGATGGAGCCGATCAGCTATCCGGGATTCGCAGATCTGCATCCCTTCGCGCCTGCCGATGACGCCCGCGGCTATCGGGTGCTCATTGACGAATTGTCTGACTGGCTGGTTCAGGTGAGCGGTTATGCGGCGTGCAGCCTGCAGCCCAACTCAGGGGCTTCTGGGGAGTTCACCGGCCTGCTCGCCATTCGCGCCTATCACGAGTCCCGAGCCGATCATGACAGGAAGATCTGCCTGATCCCCTCGTCGGCACATGGCACCAATGCCGCCTCTGCCGCCATGGCTGGCCTCAAAGTGGTGACGGTGCACTCGGCCCATGACGGCCAGGTAGACCTTGAAGACCTGGCCGCAAAGATCGCCGAGAATCCGGATCAGATCGCGGCGATCATGGTCACCTATCCCAGCACGCACGGGGTTTTTGAGGACACCATCACACGACTGTGCGAGATGGTGCACGAGGCCGGAGGACAGGTGTACATCGACGGCGCGAATATGAACGCGCTCGTCGGTCTGGCGCGTCCCGGACGCTTCGGCGGCGATGTCACCCATCTCAATCTGCACAAGACCTTCGCCATCCCGCATGGCGGCGGAGGTCCCGGTGTCGGTCCGATCGTGGTGGCCGATCATCTCGTCGAGTTCCTGCCCAATCATCCCGTGGTGCCGATGCCCGATCCACGGATCGGCGCCGGACGGACGGTGTCGGCAGCACCCTGGGGCTCTGCGGGCGTGCTGGCAATCAGCTATGCCTATATCGCCATGATGGGGGCCGATGGTCTCACCCATGCCACTCAGATGGCGCTGCTCAACGCCAATTACATCGCCGGGCGTCTCAGCTCCTATTTCCCGGTGCTCTATACCGGGGCGAATGACCGGGTGGCCCATGAGTGCATCCTTGATCTGCGCGAGCTGACCGCGTCGACGGGCGTGAGCGTTGACGATGTGGCCAAGCGGCTGATCGACTACGGCTTCCATGCCCCGACCATGAGCTTCCCGGTGCCCGGAACCCTCATGGTCGAGCCCACCGAGAGTGAGGACCTGGGCGAGCTCGACCGCTTCTGCGACGCCATGATCGCCATCCGCGCCGAGATCGATCAGGTCGCCTCGGGCGTGTGGCCCAGCGACGACAATCCCTTGTCCAATGCCCCCCATCCGCTGTCGCGGATCGGCGCCGACGAGTGGACGCATCCCTATCCGCGTCAGATCGCCGCCTTCCCCGCCGGTCTCCACAGTGGACCCATCGAGGGCGAGGGCTCCGACAAATACTGGCCTGCGGTGGCGCGCATTGACAATGCCTTCGGAGACAGGCATCTGCTGTGCGTCTGCCCCACCGATGAATTGCTGGCACAACAGGAATAGGGGCGTTCTGGTCTACCGTGGTCCGAGCAAAGGAAAGGGGCCCGGTGACCAAGTCAGCAACGGACGCCGTTGATCGCGGTGGCAATCTGGCCACCGCGATCAGTGAGCGGGTGACGCGCTTTCTGAGATGGGCGGCAGGCAATCCGCGGGCAGCACATCTGTGGCGAGCAAATGACCGCTACAACAACAGACTGGGGAACCAGTTCGCCGGGGGCATCACCTATTTCAGTGTGCTGGCCTCGGTGCCCCTGCTCATGTTCGCCTTCAGCGGGCTGGGCCTCACCCTGACCGTCATCCGGCCTGCCCTGTTGGATGAGGTCAAGACGATTGTGGTGACGAACGTCTATCCCGGCCCCATCCGAGACACCGTGCTCCAATATCTGGAGCAATATCTGTACCACTGGCAGACCGTGGGTCTGGTGGCGATCGTGGTGGCCATCTGGGCCGGTGCCGGATGGATGGGCAATGTGAAGAGCGCCGTGCGCGCCATGTGGCGTCCCGAGTTCGATATGACCGAGGACAAGCATTTCTTCTTTGTCGAGGTGGCGCTCAATGCGCTTCTGCTCATTGGATTGATCGTTCTCATCGCGGTGATCCTGGTCGCCAACACCCTGTTCACGGGCTGGGGAGGAGAACTACTGGGGCTGACCCGGATAAGCGGTTTCGCAATCTCCGCCGGTCTGCTCAAGGTGCTCTCGGTCTCTGTCTCCCTGGTGGGCGGGTGGCTGCTGTTCATCTGCCTGTTCCGGATACTGCCGCAAACTCACTCCTCATGGCAGTCAGTGCTGCGTGGCTCCGCCGTGGCTGCGGTGCTCTTCTGGATCATGCAGGCAGTGGCCACCCAGCTCGCCGGGGTCTTCGCGCGCAATCGCAGCGCAGCCCTGTGGGGGGCGACCCTGGTCGTTGGCCTGCTCTTCCTCAACCTCTTCGCGCGCCTGGTGCTCTATGTTGCTGCTTGGATCGCCACCGCCAACCAGCCGGCGGTGGCACGGCGGTGGAGTGATTTCGATCAGCTGCTGCGTCATCGTGACGACACCATCGCCGTATCCGGGCATTGGGCGGCCGCCGACCGGGATCACCAGGCCCGCAGCTCTGACAATGATGATCAGGCGGCTGCCTCGCGTCGGGCGGCGGCCCGTGCTGTCGACGTGGTCGTCGGTAGTGTGATGTCAGGCTTGGGAGGGCCGCCCACCGATGTCGCGGGAACGGCTCCGCTGTTGACGCCCGGAGGATCCCGCCGCGAGCCCCTGCCGCCGGTCACCGAGCCAACCGTGGCGAAGGACGCCGTGCTGTTGTCAGCGGGCCGGGCATCACGCAGTCGTCAAGCGGGACGCAACGGCTGGGGTGGCTGGCTCAGCGGACTGCTCACCGGCATCGGTGCAGGCGCGGCACTGATCATCGGAGCACTGCACAGGCGTCGCCGCTGAACTGGTCGCGCTGACCGCGGCGGGGGACGGCTTCGTGAACAGTGGAAGCCGTCCCCCGCCAAACCCGCTCGTCAGCGCGGACGCACCGAGAAGGCGTAGTCCGCGGTGCTGGTCGAGGTGACCATCGGCGGGTGCAGATCATCGATCGTGAATCTGCGACGCCGGGACACCATCACCACGATGAGGGCCAGGCAGACCACCGCTATCCCCACCAGCACGGCCACCGCACCCCAATAGGTGCTGCCCATTCCGCCCGAGATCGCTACCCGGAAGGCGTCCACCGAATATTTCATCGGTGCGATCACGGCGATCTTTTGATAGATCGCAGGCAGCAGGATCGCAGGGAAGGTTCCCCCACAGGCGGGCAGCTGGAGGATCAAGAGAATCAGATAGACCGCGGTCTGCGGCGAGCCGAATACCATCCTGAGCAGATAGGCGGGCGCCATGAAGGCCAGGGAGGTGACGATCAATAACAGCAGGAACTTCCACGGATGCACCGGGTTGAGGCCCAGCGTGACCCATACCGTGAGGCCCATCAACAGGGACGCGGCGAGGGCGACTGTGGCGACCGGTCCAAAACCCAGCAGCGTGATGCGCAGCGGGCTTGATCGTCCGGTGAGAGCACGTCCGGAGATGGTGCGCACGACCAGGAAGATCGATACCCCCGCGATCCACAGGGCTATGGAGAAGAACATCGGGGCGAGGCCTCGTCCATAGGCGCCGGCGGAGTTATCGACCGTCTGGGTGACGGATGCCGGGGAGGCCATCACCTCGGCCATGGAATTGCGCTGGCTCTCCGACAGCGTCGGCAGCTGGTCGCTGCCGGCCTGCAGACTCGTGGCCAGAGTGTGCGCGCCAGTGGACAGCTGCGGCATCGCGGTGTCCAGACGTCCCAGACCGTCACTGAGCTGATTGAGCCCGGACACCGCCCCGGAACCCGCTGTCAGTAGTGTGCGTCCCGACGAACCGGCCTGTGCCATGGCGGAGCTCATCTCGGCAGCACCCTTATCGGCGGTGTCAAGAGCGCCATTGAGCTGATCGAGACCGGTGCCCAACTGCCCTGCGGTGTCGCTGACCCGGCCCAGAGCGTTGTTCAAGGTGCTGGCCGCCAGATTGAGATTGTCCTTGTTCACATTGAGGTTGAGTCCGGCGGTGAGTTTTCCGGCCACCGCCAGATTGCTCGTCACCGTGGTGTTCGCCGTGTCAGCGCCACCCAGCTGGGTCACCAGCGAGACATAGTTGGGATCGGTGGCGAGCTCTGGATGGGAGGCAAGAAGGGATGCCGCGGACTGCTTGGCTCCCGAGAGATTCGACTGCACCGAGATCACCGAGTTGCCGTTGGGATTCTGCAGCGACCCCGTGACGCTGACCAGTTGGGCCGCGTCCTGCTGGATCTGCGGAAGCTGGTTGTTGATGAAGTCCGTGATCGCCGCTGAGGAGTCCTTGGCTCCCGCCACGTCACTGGTCACCTGCTTGCCCGCCGAGAGAATGGTTGAGGCGCCATTGCGTGCTTGGTTGCCCGCCTGACCGATAGTCTGGGCGGCCTGTCCGGCGCCATCCAGCGCGCTGTTCAGTGAGTCCACGGCCGGTTGGAGCCCTGAGGTGTCCGAGACGGCGGCGGCCACCTTGTCCTTCATCTCGTGCACGCCGTCGGCAGCCTGGGACAGGCCGCTGTCCAGGCTCGCTCCTCCCTGGGCCGCCGAGTTGAGACTGGATTTGATCGTGTTCAGATTCACGAACAATGCCTGGAAATAAGTCTGCGAGACGCTCTGATCAAGGCTCTTGCTCAGGGTGTCGTCCATCTTTGAGGTGAGCAGGCCGATGATGTAGCCATTGGCGTCATCGCGCTCAAGAGACAGCGTGGCCCGGGCCGGCTTGTAGTTCCCGGCACCCACGAGATTGGTGGAGAAGTTCTCGGGCACGGTCAGCACGGCGTAGTACTCACCCTTGTGCAGTCCTTTCGAGGCGCGCTCGTCGTCGGTGCCCAAGAACTGCCAGCCGAAGGTCGGGTTATCGCGCAGGGCGTTCTCGAAGTCCTGACCGCCAGTGACGGTTTTGTCGGCGAAGCTGGCCGGTTGGTCATGGTTGACCACGGCGATCTTCACTCGGTCGAGGTGGCTGTAGAGATCCCAGTTGGCGTGCAGATAGACCCCGCCATAGAGCAGGGGGATGATCAGGATGAAGAACAGCGCCAGGCGCGAGCGGCCTTTGAAACGTCGGAATTCGAATTGGATGAGCTGCCAGAAGGGCACGAACAGATCTGATTTCTTCAGCGACATGGCTTCACTGGTCCTGATTCGAATTGTTGACGGGGGCGGCAGTGGGGCCCGCCGGATGACTGGGATCGTCGGCCTCGACACCCCGTGAGGTGATCGGCCTGAGCTCTGCCCGAGCCAGCCCGCTCGGCACGGGCTCGCTGCCGAGGGGCTCCACCACCTGAGGGCGGTCGCTGCGCAGACTCAGGCTCACGGCGGTGGCCGGAATGAGATCGGCGTCAACCACGGAGGCGACGATGACCGAGTCGTCCAGCGCGGTCAATCGCTCCAGCAGGGAGAACAGCAAGGATTGTTGGGAATGGGGCACGGTCATATCCGCGTCATCGATCACCACCACGCGCGAGGGGCGGATCATGGCCAACGCCACCGAGGCGACGGCCTTCTCGATGGGGGTGAGCGTCTCCAACTCGACATGCTGCTCGATGCGGAAGCCGACGGTCTCCTCGATGGCTGCGACCCGCTCGGCGGCCTGTGAGCGAGGAAAACCATCGATGAAGCATCGCTCCACCACCGATTCAGCCAGCGTCAGTCTGTCCTCAGGGCGCACATAGTCGCCGAGCTGCGCCACACTCGTCATCTGCATCGCCTCCAAGGGGTGCTGGATGGCGTCGATGCCGTCGATGGTCAGGCTTCCCGATAGGGGACGAAAACGACCGGTCAGCGCCAGAAGGAGCGCGGATTTTCCCGACCCAAGGGGTCCATGCACCATGCATAGCTGGCGCGCACGGACATCGAGGTCGACTGGCCCGAAGATCCTTCCCTTTCTGCCGGTGGACTCCAACTCGTGTGCGTGCAGGACGATGTTGTCTTCACTCATGCGGAGATTCCCTTCAGCACGGAGCGCAGGATGGCCCGGGTGCGTTCATCGGTCAGCACGCAGGGAGCCGCCGCGCGTTCCATGGTCAGCAGACTGATCAATTCGAAGATGGTGAGTACGGCATCGCGGGTGCGCTGCTCTCCCAAGCGGTTGATCACCTGGTGTCCCTCGAGCAGGCGCATCGCCTGATCGATGCGGTCATTGAGCAGCATCCCGTAACTCCCGGAGATCACGGGGTCGTGGATCGCGAGTTGGCGAAACTCCGACAAGGCGATCTGCCACGGTGCGAAGTCCGTCACGATGCGGGTGAAACTGTCGACGATTTCGTCGAGGGCCTCGGGCTCGTGGGGGCCGTCGGCGAAGATCACATCAAGCTGGGCGAGCACCGGAGCGCTGAGGCGGCTGATGTTTTCCACGCAGACCGCGGAGAAGAGCTCAGGCTTGGACTCGAAGTTTGAGTAGATGGCACCCTTGGTGAATCCAGCGGAGTCAGCAATTTGGGTGAGACTCGTGCGGATGTAGCCATATTTGCGAAAGGCCTGGGTTGCCGCGTCGAGGAGCTTTCGGCGCACCTCGTGACGTGTTGGACGGTGGGTTATGGGGATGGACACGCGGCGATCTCCTCAACGGTCTTCTCGGCGCTTCATCTCGATACCGACGGTATCGAGATGACACAGTACAGCGCTCCGAGGTGGGGGCGTTAGTCAGCTGTGGCGGGCGATCGCGCGGACATACGACGGGCGGACATACGACGGGCGGACATACGACGGATTGTGGCGTGGGCCGGTGGGACGCTGCTACTGGGCAGGTGGCTAGGTGGCTAGGTGGAGAGTTCCCACCGGGCCCGCTGGGGGAGACAGGCTGTCACTGACATGCGGGATGGTCCCACCGGGTTGGGCTGGGGGATGCTCCCACCGGGCCCGTTGTCTGGTGGGCTGGACAGGTGGCTGGGGCGTCTGGTGGCTGGGGCGTCTGGCGTCGCCGTCTCTCAGGCCGCGACGCCGATCAGGCGAACAGGGCGAGCGCGAGCAGATAGGCGAGCCCGCTCATCTCGACCAGTGAGCCGAAGGTGTCGCCGGTGAGCCCGCCGAGACGGGCCAGCAGATGGCGGCGCCACAGGACCCCGAAGCCCCAGCTGACCGCACAGGCGCCAGCCGCCACTGCAGCGGCGCGCGCGCCGAAGAAGAACCAGCCGCTGCCTGCGGCGATGAGGGCGGCGATCAGCGAGGCCGCCACGATGGTGGACACCCGTGTCTTGCCGGCGAACAGGGCCCCGAAGCCCTTCTTGTGGGCGCTGGGGATCCACCGTCCGGTGGCCGACAGGGCTGAGACCCGGGCCACCATCGGCATGGTCACCAGCAACCAGACGCCTCGCCAGCCGTCCAGGTGACTCGAGCCGCCGGCAGCGATTTCCAGCGCCAGCACCAGGATGATCGCGGTGACACCCATCGGGCCGATATCGGATTGCCGCATGATGGTGAGTGCCTCGGTCGCGGGTTTGCGCGAGCCAAGCCCGTCAGCGGTGTCGGCGAGGCCGTCGAGGTGAAGGCACCCGGTGCACAGGGCCAGGACGGCCAGGCCCGTGGCGATCGCCAGGGGTTGACCTCCACCGAGCAGCGTGACGAGGGCACAGCCCAGTCCTGCGAGCACCCCCAGGCCCAGGCCGACCCATGGCATGGCGGCGATGGCGCGCACTGCCGTGCGGTCATTGACATCAGCGACGACCGGTGCCGGCAGCACCGTGAACAGACCCCAGGCCGTGATCAGGCCGTTATGCGATGTCCCCCCTTGAGATGTCACAGTTCGGGCGCCTCCTGGTTCGCAGCCTTGGTTCCCTTGCTGGCTGCGGGCAGCGACAACGCCCGCCCGGCCACGCAGAGCAGGACCTCGTCGCAGGCGTCAGCCACGCTGGCGTTGAGGATGCCCAGCCAGTCCCGGAAAGTGCGTCCCGCCTGGGTGGCGGGCACCACGCCGGATCCGACCTCATTGGTCACCAACACCACGCGGCGCGACGTCGTCGCCACCGCGTTGGCAAGTTCGTCGATGCGCTGACTCAGCAGCGGTGTGGCCGCTTCTGGGTCTTCCCAGGCGTTCGTCTCGTCGAGCTCGCGGGTGAGCCAGACGCCGAGACAGTCAACAAGCGCCGGTGGCCCATCGCGGGTGAGCACAGCTGCCACATCAAGGGTTTCGAGCGTGCTCCAGCTGGAAGGTCGCCGCGCGATATGGGCTGCGATGCGTGCGGTCCATTCGGGGTCGTCGGGGTTACGGGCCGAAGTCGCCACATAGTCCACCTGCTCGCTGCCGGCCAACAGGCCCTCGGCATAACTTGATTTGCCGCTTCGCGCGCCACCGGTGACCAGGGTGCGTCCAGGGCCGCGATGCGCGCCGAGATCGGTCAACTCATCAAGCAGCTCCTGTGCCCTGGGGGTATCGGGAACATCAATCACGATGCGAGTCATCGTCTGCCTTTCTCTGCTGGCCCATCGGTGTGCGGGGACGCCATGTTCGTATTCGACAGTGTCGTGGACGGCATCTGCCCAGCGCTCTGGCCGTCGAGCCCGTCAAGGGCCGTGGCCAAGGCCCTGATGAAGGAGGCCGAAACATCCTCGTCGCGAGCCGCGAGTCTCAGCCAGCCCGCGCCCAGCCCGGGGAAGCTCTCACAACCTCTCACCGTGAACCCGGCGTCGCGCAGCGCTCGCCGCAGCGGATCGGGGGAATAGGCCCGCAGATCAGCCAGCACGAATGGTGCCCTGGCCTGTGCGACGCTCCGCACACCGATGTCGTTCAGGGCTGCGGCCAGGTAATCCCGCTGCTCGGTGGCCCGTCGGGCATCCTCGTCGGCACGGCTCACGGCGCGCGGGGAGGAACAGGCGATGGCAGTGATCAGGCCGGGTGCCGAGACGGGCCAGCAAGGCTGTTCCCGCCGCAGACGAGCGATGAGGGCCGGATCGCCGATCACATATCCGATGCGCAGCCCGGGCACGCTCCACGTCTTGGTGAACGAGCGAGTGACGAGCAGCCCGTCCATCGTGGGGCTGATAAGGCTCTCGGGCTCGCCGGGCACCGCGTCCATGAAGGCCTCGTCAACCACCAGCACCCGACCCGGGGCGCAAAGTGCGCGCAGCTGGTCTGCGGGGTGGAGGACTCCGGTGGGATTGGTCGGATTGCCGACGATCACCAGATCGGCTCGCGTGTCCAGGGCGCTGGAGTCCAGCGCGAAGTCATTCTCGCAGCGCAGCACGAGCCTGCCCACCGGGCGTCCTGCCTGCCGCAATGCCACCTCGGGCTCGGTGAACTGCGGATGCACGATCACCGCCCACCGAGGGCTGAAGGCCCGTGCGATCAGGCTGAAGGCCTCCGACGAGCCGGCCGTGAGCAAGACCTGGTCGGGACTGACCCGGTGACGGTCAGCCACTGCCTGGGTGGCTGCCGTTGACTCCGGATAGCGTGCCCACTCGCCACTGGCGGCCATGATCTGCTGCACCAGCCAGGCGGGGGGAGTGGTATCACGCACGTTCACCGCCAGATCGGTCAATCCCGGGGCCGTGTCCCGGTCACCGTGATGGAACAGATCGGGAGCGCTGGTGAGTCCCGGCACCGCGGGCGTATGAAGATCTTCAGGTGAGCTTGGCGCCAAGGGCATGTTCGAGGACTGCGCCGGGTGCTTCCGGCGTTGCCCGAATGCCTGCGCGGCAGCCGCGAACCGTTGAGCCAGAATCGGGGCACCGGCCCAGTGAAGGTGCTGATACGAGGCATGCACGGTGACACCCGGATGGCCGGCGGGCGCGACCACGACGCCTTCCTGCCTGAGTTGGCTGGAGTCGGGCTGCTCCACCTGCCACGCCGTCGACGCGAGATCGTGAGCATGGCCGTCCGATCTGGGCTCGTTGACATGGTCCTCGCCGATGGCCTCGACGCGCGTGCGATGGAACTCGTGGGCGGTGAAAACCTCACCGCGACGGGTGAGAAAGCTGTCGTCAGCGGCGATGGCGCGGTGATATCCGATGGTCAGGCGTGGCGTCATCGACGAATCGGCGTTCACAATGCCGGTCATGGCCAGACCATCCAGACTGCGGCACAGATACAGCAGACCAGCGCACTCCGCCACCGTGGGCAGGCCGCGGCGGATGCTGGCCGCGATGTCATCGCGCAGGGCAGTATTGCCGGCCAACTGCTCGGCGTGCTCCTCGGGGAAGCCGCCTCCCAGATAGAGCCCGGACGCCCCGGAGGGAAGGCCGGTGGCGGTGAGCGGGTCAAAGGCGGCGATGCGACAGCCGGCTGACTCCAACAGCTCGGTCGTCTCGGCATAGCGGAAGGTGAAGGCCGGACCGGAGGCCACCGCGATCACAGGCCGCCCGTCCACCGCCTCAACCTCGTTGTCCGGATCCCAGGGGGACACGGACAGCGGCGCCGCCTGAGCGGCGATCTCAGCAATCGCATCAAGGTCAACATGGTCGGCAACGAGCTGCCCGGCGGTCTCGATGATCTGTGCGGCGTCCCCCTGCTCGTCGGCGGTGATCAACCCCAGGTGGCGTGAGCCAACTGAGACTCCTCCGCTGCGGGGCAGCGCGCCCAACACTGGCAGTCCGACGCGCTCACAAGCCCTGGTGATCTCGTCGACAACGCGAGTGCCCATCACGCGGTTGAGGATCACTCCCGACACCTCGATGCGGCGATCATAGGTGGCCAGGCCATGACACAACGCGGCAGCGGTGCGGGCACTGTGGGACCCGTCGACCACCAGCACGACCGGTGCCCCCACGAGCCTGGCGACGTGGGCCGATGATCCGAACCCGGCTGGATCATCGGTACCATCCGGCCAGGCCCCGAGCTTGCCATCGAACAATCCCATCACCCCCTCGATCACCGAGACATCAGCGGGTCGGGGAGTGAGCGCGCCGTGGGCGAAGAGCGGCGCGATGCGCTCCTGTCCGCACAGATAGGGGTCCAGATTGCGACCGGGCCGTCCGCAGGCCAGGGCGTGGTAGCCGGGATCGATGTAATCCGGCCCCACCTTGAATCCGGCCACATCGCGTCCCGAGTCGCGCAGGGCCGCCATCAACCCGATCGTCACCGTGGTCTTGCCCTGGCTCGACGCGGGAGCGGCGATCATCACACGGGGCAGGGTGTTGTTCACCATTCGATGCCCGCCTGTCCGCGCTCGCCGGCGTCAAAGGGATGCTTCAGCTTGTCCATGGAGGTCACGATGTCGGCGATCCGAATGATCTGCGGCGGGCAGTGACGTCCGGTGATCACCACATGCTGGTTTCCCGGGCGCGCGGTCAGCACCTCGGCCACCTGGTTGACGTCAAGCCAACCCTTGTTGAGCACATGGGCGAACTCGTCAAGGATGTACAGACGATGCGTCTGGGCGGCCAGCAGCTGCGTCACATGCTCCCAGCCCTCGGCGGCCAGCGCCGCTTGGTCTATCTGGGCGGTGGCGCGCGACCATGTCCAGCCCGCGCCCAGGGAGCGCCATTCGATGGGACCGCCCACACCGGTGGCGTGATGGGCCTCGTTCAACTGCGCGTAAGCCTTCTCCTCACCGGTATGCCAACGGCCTGATTTGATGAACTGGAAGACCCCGATCGACCAGCCCTGAGCCCAGGCACGAAGACCCATGCCGAAGGCCGCGGTGGACTTGCCCTTGCCGTCACCGGTGTTCACGATGAGCCGCGGGCGATGGCGCAGCCGTGCGGTGCCGGCGATACCCGACCCCGCGTCCTGCGGCGTCGGGAGGGCCCGGGCTGCGTCATCGCGTACCTCGTCAGTGCTCACTGGGACAGCCCAGCCATCGTGAGCAGGGCATCGACGTCGACGAAGCGTTCCATCGCCTGCGAGAGGGTGGTGATCATGGCGGCCCGTAGCTGCTGATAGCCGGGCCGGGTCTCGTCGGGTTGCCAGGTGGAGCCGGTCTCACGTGCCACGAGACGCAGGAAGTGCCGCCTGAAGTCGTCATTCTCCAGGCTGCCGTGCAGCATCGTGCCGAAGCTGTTCGCCTCGCGCACCCCATCAAGGAAGGGCTCACCGCCGGTCATCTCGAAACGACCGTGATGGATCTCATAGCCCTCGACGGGGAGTCCCTCATAGTGGTAACGGGCGGTGCGCACGATCTTGTCGTCATCGAAGCGGAAGCTGACGGGCAGCACCCCGAGGCCGGGCACCCGTCCACTGGACGACTCGATGTCGTCGTCGATGGTGGAGGCCATCATCTCGAAGCCCCCGCAGATGCCCAGCACCGGCCTGTTCTCCCGGCGACGCTGCGTGATCACGGCTCCGATGCCCCGCTCGCGCAGCCAAGCCAGGTCGTCAACGGTGGCCCGGCTACCAGGCAGCACCACCAGATCGGCTCGTGCGCAGACCGTCGGATCGGCGGTCACCTGCACCTTGACCCCCGGCTCTGTGGCCAGCGCGTCGATGTCGGTGGAATTGGAGATCCTCGGCAGCCGGACAGCGGCGACAAGCAGGCTGTCATCGTCGCCATGCTGCGTGGGCCAGCGATCCACCCGCAGGGCGTCCTCGCCATCGATCCACACATCGTCGAGCCAGGGCATCACGCCGAGATTGGCCAATCCGGTGCGTGCGGTGATCTCGCGCAGCCCGGGTTCCAGGAGGTCCGCGTCGCCACGGAATTTATTGATGACATAGCCCTTGAGCAGGGCCCGGTCGTCGGGCTCCAGCAAAGCCCAGGTGCCGTAGAGGCTGGCCAACACGCCGCCCCGGTCGATGTCCCCGATGACCACCGTGGGCAACCCGAAGCGGCGGGCGAGGCCCATGTTCACATAGTCACCCTGGCGCAGGTTGATCTCGGCGGGGGAGCCGGCTCCCTCACAGACCACGATCTCGTGACGGGAGGCCAGATCGCGATAGGCGTCATAGGCCGCCTCGGCAAGATGACGACGACCCGTCGCGTATTCACCGGCGTCCAATTCACCGTCGGCTCGCCCCATCAGCACGATGAAGCTGCGGCGGTCAGTGCCGGGCTTCAGCAGCACCGGGTTCATCGCCGCTTCAGGGGTGACCTCGGCGGCGGTGGCCTGGAGATATTGGGCCCGGCCGATCTCGGCGCCATCAGGGCAGACCATCGAGTTGTTTGACATATTCTGCGATTTGAAGGGCACCACGTCGATACCCCGATTGCGCAGCGCGCCGCACAGGCCGGTGACCAATGCGGACTTTCCGGCGTCGGAGCTCGTGCCGGTAAGCAGCAGCCCAGTCATCATCGTCTCCCTTGCGACCGGTCATGGCGGCCATTTCTTCTGCCCCGGGCCAACAAACCCCCGACCGCCAGGCATCCGGCCGCAGCCGCAGTGACGACGACGGCCGTGACCGTGCCAACCAGGCTCGCAGCGTGCCGAACCTGACCGGCCCGAGGCCGTGGGCCTTCCCCAAGAATGCCGCGGTATTCCACCCGGCCCCCCGGATAGACGTTGCGGCCGCCCAGACGCACGCCGAGCGCGCCCGCCCACGCCGACTCGCACCAGCCCCCATTGGGGCTGGGGTGATTGCGGGCATCGCGATGCACGATCCGCGCGGTGGTGACGATGTCTCCGCCGGCCAGGGGTGCGCAGACGGTGGCGACCACACCGGTGAGGCGCGCTGGAATCCAGTCCAGCGCATCATCGAGCCGGGCCGCGGCCTTGCCGAAATGCTCATAGTGCGGGTTGTGATGGCCCACCATGGCGTCGAGCGTATTGGACGCCCGATGGATCAACATTCCCGGGATTCCCAGACCAGCCCCCCACCACAGGGATGCGACGGCGGAGTCCGCGGTGTTCTCCGCCAGCGACTCGATGGTGCCGCGGGCCAGTTCCTGCTCGGGCATCGTGTCGGGCACGCGTCCGCACAGATGGGGCAGTCGTTCGCGGGCCGCAGCCAGATCCTCGGCTTCGAGCTCGCTGGCCATCTGCTCGCCCTCAGCGGCCAGCGAATGAGCGCCGATCACCAGCCAGCCGGCAGCGCTGGTGGCGATCCCATGAGCCCACGGATGGCGACGAGTGAGGGCCTCGGCCGCCAGCCCGACGGCAGCCACCGGTGCCAGCGCCACTGTCAGATAGGCGACGCCACGGGCGGTGGAGTCGGCCCACATCCGCCCTTCCAGCCACGCGGCCCAGCGACCGAACCAAGCGACTGGATGCCAACGGTTCGGCGGATCGGTGACGAGGCGGTCGGCAACGGCTGCTCCCGCCAGGCCGAGTCCGCGGCTGCCCCACGACGAGACGAGGGCGGATCGAAGTAATGTGCCATGGCTCGCTAGGCTCGCCTCATGTCTGATCAGGCCATCCACATCGCCCTGGTGCGTCACGGTCAGTCCACCGCGAACCGCGCCGGCCACGTGTTGGGACGCCAGCTGAGCCCTGATCTCACTGCGCTCGGTCGCGCCCAGGCCCGCGCGGCGGCGGGCAGGCTCCGCGATTTCAACGCCGACTCGCTGTGGAGCAGCGACATGGTGCGTGCCCTGCGCACCGCCCAGTTCATCGCCCTGGCGACCGGACGTCCGGTGAGCTCCACCGTGCTTCTGCGTGAGCAGGACCACGGCGCGATGGACGGGATGGATGCCGTCGAGCTTGCCGCCGAGCCGACGCCACCGGGACGCGACATCACCGAGATCCGGTGGGGTGGCGGGGAGAGCATCGCCGACGTCTACGCCCGGGTGCGCCATTTCATGATGGTGCTCGCCGCCCGACGGCTCCGTCGAGTGATCGTGGTGGGGCATAGCGACATGTTGTGCGTCGCGAGCTCGATGCTTGCCGGACGGGGTCATCGCCAGATCGTCTGGGACCGCTTCAGCCATGGTGAGGTGCGCTACGCGGCGTGGGACGGCGTCCGTGCGCTGCCATCGTGACCTCGGCCGTGGGCGACCGGTCGTCGGGGGAATTGTCGAAGCCACTTGCCGTCCTTCGCGGTGCAGGCGCAGGCGGCTGACGGGCCGGTCCTGCGCCGGAGCTGTATGAGCGCATCCGCAGTCGACCGGACTCGGGGAGTCATCCCCATTACCGTTGCGGGACAGCGCCGGATTTTCACCGGCTTCGCTGCGGGCGCGCGCCGACCGGAGTCGGCACAGTGAGCCTAGTACACCGCCATAATGTGCCGGTTCGGTGCTGCGCTTGCTTACGCTCCCGGTCGCTGCGGGAACGCTCCCGGGTCCGGCGTCGGAGCGGGCCATATTCCTGTGGGCCTGCCGGACCCAAGAGACGCTGGAGACCTGTGGGCCCTGTCGCACCCTGGAGGGCTCGGGCGGTTTCCCGGCTCAGACGGAGCGTTCCTTGCCCAGATCGGCCAGGAAATTGCTGGCCCAGGCGTCGATATCGTGGCGGAACACCTGTTTGCGCATCGAGCGCATGCGTCGCACATGGTTGGCATGGGTGTCGCCGGCGGCGCGCAGCAGCTGGTTCTTCATGCCGTTCAGGTCATAGGGATTGACCATATAGGCCTGCTTCAGCTCCAGGGAGGCCCCGGCGAACTCGCTGAGCACCAGCGCTCCGGCGTCAGAGTCATGGGCGGCGACATATTCCTTGGCGACCAGATTCATGCCATCGCGCAGAGGAGTGACCACCATGACATCGGCGGCCCGATACATGGCGGCCAGGGCCATCTTGGGATAACTCGCATGGCGATATTCGATCGGCGAGCGTCCGATGCGTCCCACCGATGAATTGATGCGTCCCACCATCTCGTCGATGATGCTGCGCAACACCTGATAGCGCGCAACGCCCTCACGGGTGGGGGTGGCGATCTGCAGATAGACATTGCGCATCGGGTCGAGTTGCCCCGAGGTGAACAGCTCACCGAAGGCGCGCACGCGGTGGCGCAGGCCCTTGGTGTAATCGAGCCGGTCGACACCCAGGAAGATCTTGTCGGGCTGGCCGAGGTCCTCGCGCAGCTGCTCGGCCTCCGCACGCGCCTCGGGGGTGCGCGACAGATCGAGGATCTCCTGGGCATCGATGGAGATCGGATAGGCGCGTGCCAGGATCACTCGTCCGTCAGGAGAGAAGATTCGATCGCCCTGCGTGCGCATGCCGGCGAGTCGACGTACAAGATGGGCGAAATTGCGGGCTGAGCCCGGATCCTGGAAGCCCACCTGATCGGAGCCGAGCAGCCCACTGATCACCTGATAGCGCCAGGGCAGCTGCATGAACAGCTCGGTGGGAGGGAAGGGGATGTGCAGGAAGAAGCCGATCTTCAGATCGGGACGCATCTGGCGCAGCAGCGCGGGCACATTCTGCAGCTGATAGTCCTGCACCCAGACGGTTGCCCCCGGGGCGGCGGCCTGGGCGGCTGCGGTGGCGAACCGCTGGTTCACCTGCATATAGCTGTCCCACCATTCACGGTGGTATTCCGGATGCTCGACGCAGTCATGGTAGAGCGGCCAGAAGGTGGCATTCGACATGCCCTCGTAGTATTCGTTGAACTCCTGGGAGGAGAGCTCAACGGGCATGATGCCGTATCCATCGAAGGTGAACGGCTCGATGTGCTCGTCGGAGGATCCGACCCAACCCACCCAGGTACCCCCGTGATCCTTCATCACCGGGATGAGCGCGGTGACCAGACCTCCGGGAGACACCGACCACCCTGAGCTGCCGTCGTCATTCTGCACGCGGTCGACCGGGAGCCGATTGGCCACCACCACGAACTTCGAGGTACCGGCGGCGGGAATCGTGCGAGCAAGGGCTTCCTGGTCGTCAGTGGTGATGGAGCTGTCACCCACCGCGGGTGACACACCCTCCGACGGCACATCGGATGCTGACGGCGCCGCCTCCACCGGTGACGCGGGGCCCACGGGTGACCCAGCCCCCGTGGGCGACCCAGGGCGGCTCGGTAGTTGATCCTCGCTCACGACACAGACCTCCTCGGCTGTTCTGCTAGCCCGAGGCTACCAACGAGCATGTTCGCGGCGGCATTCACCGGGCCTTGGTAGTCGATGAATCCCTCAGTCGGCGCCTCGATGTGCGGCTTTGCTGACACCCTTTAGGTGGGGTGATCTGGCACAGTTGAAGCCATGACGAGCAGTATGGATCTGGTCACCTTTCCCACCGATGAGGGAAGGGTCACGACGGATGCGATCATCGCTGATCCGGACGCATCCCTGATCTGTCTGGATTTCGACGGCACGCTCGCACCCATCGTGCCCGATCCCCAGGACGCCCGGCCTGATCCCGCCGCGATGAAGGCCCTCGAAGCGCTCCTGCCGCTCGTCGGGCAGATCGCGATCGTCACCGGCCGGCCGGTGGATGTGGCGCTTCAACTCGGTGGCTTCGCCTCGCTTGCGCAGACGAGTCATCTGCGGATCTTCGGCCAATATGGTGCCGAGACGTGGAATGGCGCGACCGGTCATATCCACGTCCCCCCGCAGCCGCCGGCGATCGCTGAGGCGAAGCTGCAGATCGAGCGGATGCTTGCCGAGCTGACCGCCCGCAACCCTGCCCTGAAGGGCACCATGATGGAGGACAAGGGACTGGCCATCGGGGTGCACACGCGTCGTGCCGCCGATCCGGCCGAGGCGCTGGTCGAGCTGACACCGCGTCTGGACACACTCGCCGACCGGTTGGGGCTGATCACCGAGCCGGGACGCAATGTGGTGGAGCTCAGGGCGGGACATTCCGACAAGGGCGATGTGGTGGCCAAGCTGCTCGATGATCCCCAGGTGGGGGCGGCAGCGTTTTGCGGTGATGATCTGGGGGACATCTCTGCGTTCGCGGTCTTGATGAAATGGCGACGCCGGACCGGTCATCGCGGTGCCTGCGTGGTCTCGGCCTCCGACGAGGTGCCCAGCCTGCGTGAGCGCGCCGATGTGCTCTGCGAGGGTCCCTCGGGGATCGCTGCCTGGCTTGAGTCGCTGAACGCCGGGATGGGCGCCAACCGGGGAGCGTGAGTTCCCTTCCCCACATGGATTGTGCCGATCAGCGCATGCGGGCGACTCCAGTGCTAGTCCGCTTCGGCGGACCTTCGGGGCACGCGAGTCCTGTCGTGACGCAGGCGTGCCCGCGCCGATAGAGTGACCCAGCCGGGGCGTTAGCTCAGCAGGTCAGAGCAGGGGACTCATAATCCCTGGGTCGTGGGTTCGAGCCCCACACGCCCCACCGTAAAACCCGTAGTCAGAGCGTGATTCGAACGGCTGACGAAGGGCTGGGGTAGCAGAAGGGTAGCTTACGGGGTAGCAAGTCGCTTCGAGCACTCGCACATGAAAAGAGCCGCCGACCGCAATGGTCGACGGCTCTTCGTGTTTCAGGCCTTGGAGACCAGTTGTCCGCCGAAACGTCCGTTGAGCTGCGTCGCCTTGGCGCCGGAGACGCTCAGCAGCACGCCGCCCTTGGCATAGTCGTATTCGGTGCCCAGGGCCCCGCCGGTCTTCATGGATTGGATGTACTGCCCGCGCTGGATTGCTGCCGCATCGTTGGGCCCCACCTTGATGGCGAAGCCGCAGTCCACGCCGGGCTTGGCGGCATCGCACTGGCTGGCATTCAGCGAGGCGATGACTCCGACAGCCGCAGAGCTGCAGCCGTTTGAGCGGCCCTGCAAGTTATTGGCGTCATTGTCCTCGGTGAGCGCGTAGGTGGTACTCACGTCGGAGCCTCCTACGGTCTTGGCGATATCCAGCGCGGTCGTCGCAGCTGAAGGCGTGGGGGCTGGTGAGGCTGTGGATGCGGAGCCCCCGCCGCCGAACCCCGCGAGCAGCAGGGGCGCGATGGCAACCTGGGCAAGAATGAGTCGGTGCGCTTCATGGACGTCCTTTCGGTTGTGGGTAGTCCCTGGCAATTCCACGGTGAGCGGCATCGGTTTCGGTGATTGTCACATCCAGATTCACAGCGACCGTAAGATGCCGTCGTGGCTATCCGTTTCCGAAGGCGAATCAAACTTGGCAAGCATGCATGGATCAATTTGTCCAAGTCAGGAGCATCTGTTTCTACCAAGGCGGGCCCCTTCACGCTCAACAGCCGTGGCAAAGCGACGACACACCTTGGGCCTGGATTGTCTTACCACTCAGATATCCCGAAGCCGACGGACAAGGCCAATGTCCGCGGGGAACGAGGAAGGATCGGGTTGACACGGTCAAGAGGGGAGATGCCCGAGCATCGCTCTTGGGTGCTCGATCCTCCTAAGCAATCAACCACGACCTTGTGGGGAATTGCTTTGACTGTGACGGTTATCGCGACGATCATCTGGGCTGTCCGCGGGGGTATCGCTGCCATAATTCCGGCCATCTGCGCAGTCGCCTGCTTGGCGTTCTTCTCGTCAGCACGCGCATTCGCGAGGGCTTGGCCACAACGAAGCGCCAATAGCCATGAGGCGACCATTCGAGGAGCAAAAGGAGGAGAGGTATCGCTAACCAACGGCCTTCTCACGAATGGATCAAGTGTTCTCGTGCCAAGCCAAACCCGAATCGGCACAGCTGGCCAGCCTGGAGGCGATGTCGTCACGACGTTCAGGGCGGCGAAAACTGCCATCAAGCTCACGCTGGATCAACAAGCACAAGGTGACCTCAAGAACTTCCTCACGGCGTGTCAGGCCGCCGGCGCCCAGCTTGATACGCAGTCTGATTCAGACTGATTCATCGAGTTGCGAAGCTTATTCGCAGGCGACCCCGTCGCCGTCCCTGTCAAGGTTCGAGCTGTAGCCCGGTTGGCCCTTGTAGAGAGGCGCGGCTCCCGCAGCACGAACCGCGGCACAGTTCTTGTAATACGTAGCTGGCTGCTGTTGTACGGGTGCGGGCGCTGGGGCGGCTTGTTGCTGCGCGGGAGGGGCTTGGGCTGGCTGCTCTTTTGTCTGTGTGACAACCGGCGACGAAGTGGAGCTCGGCGTCGGGGTTGGAGTGGGGGTTTTGCTTCGTGTTGGAGTTGGCGTTGCGCTTGTGGTTGAGCGTGTGGCGGAGGACATCACCGGAGTTGGAGTCGGGGTGGAGGATGCGGACCCGAGAGCGCCACCCGCAATCAGAAGGAATGACCCACCAATAAGCGCGGAAACGACCACGCCGGTACGTTGCCAGATGGGTCGCCGACCGCCCTGCTCACGGCCCTTTGCCACAGACTCGGGTGCCGATTGTGGCCCGACCGGCGGTGAGGCATCGGCTTCATCCTCGATCCAAGGCTCCCAGCCCTCGGGTGCCGGGGGCCATGATGGATCGGGCTGCCAGTCCTCCGGTGGTATCCAGCCCTCAGGGGGTGTGGGCCAGCCAGGGGGCGGATTGAAACGAGCCATATAGTCATTATCTGACCAAGGTGGAGGTATCGCTGTAATTGTGGTGGGGTGTTCGGCATTCGCCAGATGCGGTCATCAGCTTGTCGCAGGCGGGCTTGGCCCCCAGGAAGCCCCGGCTCGACCAAATCTCAGTCAGTATCGGAGACTTGGATGTACTCCAAGATGTTGCCGTCGGGATGACGTGCCACGAGCCGGGCGCCATTGGGTCCGGGGGCCGGGCCGTCAAGAAGCTGCCCTCCGGCCTGGGTGATCGCCTCGACCACCGGGCTCATAGTGCGCACCGCGATGGTCGCCGCATGCGAGCGCACCTGGTCATCGGTGCTCTGAATCACCAGAAAGTCGCCGACCTGCGCCAGACGAGTGGGACCGTAGTCGAAGACATGCGGAGCGTGATCGCCGGTCAGTCGTTCATAAAGGGGCAGCGATCCGTCCAGATCATCGACATAGACCCGCGCCAGAACCCTGATCACATTTCCTTTGCTCACACCCCCCATTGTGGACGCCACTGGCCTGGGTCTGCGCCCACCCACCGTCAGCGTTGCCGGGGACCCAGCTCAAGCGGTGCGGCGAAGAAGTGCAGTTCATGGCGACTCGCGTCCCGGAAGGCCTGCCACATGAGTTCTCGCTCGGTCTCGTCGGCGGCCAGGGCAGCTGCGCCGGCATATCCGATTGCCTGGTGGGTCTCGGCGACGAAAACCTCGTCACCATAGGTGTCGAGCCAGCTGCCATAGCGATGACCGGGCCGGTTGAAGCGCGACAGGCGGGTGCCCACATCGGTGTAAATCCAATAGCAGGGCAGCACGGCCGCGACGATCTCGCCATAGCTGCCATCGTGGGCCACGGCGCTGAGCTGGTCCAGATAGGCCTGTGTCACCGGGCTCGCCTGCCCACCGGCCATGACCTCTGCCGGAATCCACGATTTGTGGAGCTCCAGCTCCATCTCCACCGAACTCTGGGCGCTGGCGGCCCAGAACTCCCGCTCGGCGACGCTGGGTGCGCGATCAGCTGCCGCAACCAGGGTGGTGGCATAGTCGTGGAGATACAGCGCGTCCTGCTGCAGATACCACAGAAAGGCCTCGCGGGGCAGACTTCCGTCACCCAGGCCCCGCACGAACTCCAACTCGTCAATCGCCTGTCGAATGTCGGCGATCCGGCGCCACCAGTCGTCAGTGATCTGTTGGGCATTGAGGGCCCTTGCTGACTTGTCCGGAGTGGGGACCTCGGCGGGCGGGGTCGAATCACCCGGTGTGGAATCACCCGGGGCCGAATCATCCGGGGTCGAATCACTCTGCATGCGCATCAAGAGGGCGTCCCTTCGTTGGTGCCCGGGGAATCGACGCCATCGGACGGGTGCCCGGGCGACGTTCCCGCTGTCACTGTGAGACGACAGGGTATCCGCGTCGCATCCGGGATGGGCACTGCGACCCGCGCCGCCGCCGGGTGGGTGCTATCGGTGCACAGACCTGTCGATATGAATCACATGCCTGACGACGCCAGCCCGCCGTTGTCTGCGCTGCATAGACTCGGCACCATGGCAGGACTCATCAATGACGAGGACATCGCACTCGTCCGCGAGCGTGCCCGCATTGACGAGATCGTCGGCGCCTATGTCACCCTGCGCAACGCCGGCGGCGGCTCCCTGAAGGGTTTGTGTCCCTTCCACGACGAGAAGACCCCGAGCTTCCAGGTGACGCCCTCGCGCGGCCTGTTCTATTGCTTCGGCTGCGGTGTGGGTGGCGATGTGATCACCTTCATGCAGAAGATCGACAATCTCACCTTCAGCGAGGCCGTCCAAACGCTTGCTGACAAGGTCGGCGTGCAACTGCGCATCGTCGACGACGGCACGCCGTCGCTTCCTGCGGGTCGCCGGGTGCGCATCATGGAGGCCAATAAACTCGCCGCCGAGTTCTACGGCAAGGCTCTCGCCTCACCCGAGGCAATCGAGGCACGGCGCATGCTCGATGGCAGGGGCTTCGACCGACAGGCCGCCGAACATTTCGGGGTCGGCTATGCCCCCCGCGAGGGCAGGGCCCTGCACCAATTTCTGCACCGCGCGGGCTTCCGTGACGAGGAGCTCGTCTCGGCGGGTCTGATCCGCGAACACGGCGGTTGGGATTATTTCCGGGGCCGAGTGATGTGGCCCATCAAGGACTCAGGCTCATCGGTGCTCGGCTTCGGCGCCCGGCATCTCTACGACGACGATCGCCTCCCCGCAAAGTACATCAACACCCCCGAGACCCCGGTCTACAAGAAATCCCATGTGCTCTATGGCCTTGACCTTGCCCGGCAGAACATCGGCAAGAAACTCCAGGCCGTGGTGATGGAGGGCTACACCGATGTGATGTCGGCCCATCTGGCCGGCGTCGACACCGCGGTGGCGGTCTGCGGCACGGCCTTTGGCCCCGACCATGCACGACTTCTCCAGCGGCTGATGGGCAACAACGACACCACCAGGGGCGAGATCGTCTTCACCTTCGACGGCGATCGGGCAGGCCAGGCCGCGGCGTTGAAGGTCTACAAGCTCGACCGCTCGTTCACCACCCAGACCTATGTGGCCGTGGAGCCCGGGGGCCTTGACCCCTGTGACCTTCGGATGGCGAAGGGCGATGCCGCCGTACGTGAGCTGGTGGGGCGCCGGGAACCCCTCTACCGCTATGTCATGGCCCACACCGTGGCAGGCTTCGATCTGGACCGCGCCGATGGCAGGGTCGCGGCCGTCAGGGCGGCAGCGGGCATGCTCAGCTCCATCAGGGACGCGAATCTCGTGGGCGAATATGTCCGCGATCTGGCCCGTCTGGTGGGAATGGACGTTGATGAGGTGCGGCGCATCCTCAACCGGGCACGCAACCGGGCTCCACGCCCTGCGCCCACGCCGGACCCGGTGACCGACAACGTCGACGCCCCGCAGGCTCCGGCCCACACGCTCGGCTGGCCAGACCCCGGTGACCGGAATCTGGATGTGGAACGCGGAACCCTGAAACTGATGTTGCAACATCCGACGCTGTTCGACACGGCATGGAACGGCGTGGAGCCCGACGACTTCACCCACCCGGCATTCCGTGCCGTGTTCACCGCGATCGCGGCGACGCCCTATGTTCCCACCGGATGGCAGGACAAGCTGCAGCAGGACACACCCGACGAGCTGGTGCGGCAATTGGAGATTGCCCTGCTGGTGGAGCCGATACTGCGCGCCCCCGACGAGCGTTATGCCTCGGCTTACACCTCCCGGCTCAAGCTGCTCAGCGCCGCTCGAGCGATCGATGATCTGAAATCCAGGCTCCAGCGCACGAACCCGCTGAGCGACAAGGACTCCTACGACGCGATGTTCCTGCAGCTGCTCGAGCTGGAGACTCACCGAAAGAAGCTCAGCCAGGCAAGCCTCGGACTCACCGAATAGGGTGCGTCGAGGCCTCCGCGGCTCACAGAAGACAGGCCGGTCCAAGTACATCCGCTCGGGGAGTCCTTGGGATGAACCTGCCCGAGGCCTTGGAATGAATCCCCCGGGGGTTCCCAGGGCTCGCGAGGCCCGCAGCCAGGCAGCCAGGCACCCCGGGGATGTCCTGATCACCCTTGTGAGCAGTCCACAGCAGTCGAGACGGTCTGAACGGGGATGTCCACACCGGGTTCGCAGTGGCTCCTTCCTCGACACACTGACTCCATGGAATCAGAAGTCGACAGATCAGAGGTCTCGAGGCAGACAATCACGCGGCCAGCTGCCATGAGCCCGGCCCTTGCAGGTGCCGTCACCGTCACCGGCACATCGGCGGATCACGCGGGGTCAGTCCAGCCGACGGCGGATCGTCCAGATCTTCGGCGCAATGACACAGGGCGCTCAGAAGCCGGTGGAGATGGTCGTCGTCTCGGCGCTTGCGACGAACAGCGTCTCGCCCGATTGATTGAGGCCGGCGTCTTCGCCCGTCAGGCACTGACGGAAGGTCGCCGCCCCTGTGATTCCAGCGATGAGGAGCTGCGGTTGATCGTGGCCGAGGGCGAGCAGGCCTGGCGCGAGTTCTTCGAGGGCAATATCGCCCTGGTCCGGGCCGTCGTGGCCCGTTGGCTTCCTCGCGGTGATCCGGAGACCGACGATCTGGTGCATGAGGGCTGTGTGGGGCTGGCCGAGGCCATCGTCCGCTTTGATTTCGCCCTGGGCTGGCGGTTCAGCACGCTCGCCTGGAAGCTCATTTCCCACCACGTGAGGAGGGCGGCCGTGAGCCATCACAGTTGCGGCTCGGGCACCGTCGCGCATGCCCGCAGGGTCGCCGAGATCGAACGAGCCAGGGACCATGCGTCATCGCGTCTGGGACGCACCGTGGGTGACCATGAGCTGGCTTCGCTGCTGGGTCGCTCAGAGCGTTCGGTACGCCGGGATCTCTTGCAGGCTCGACGTGCTGACGCCGACCTGGACGCCCTGGAACACGCCGGTGACATGAGGACGCTTCCCGACATCGATTTCCTGGAGAAGCTGTCATCGCCTGAACGGGAGATCCTGATCTGGAATTTCGGCATCGGCGCAGATCGTCGACTCACGCTGGTGGAGATCGCCGAGCGTCTCGGGATGAGTGTGTCGGCAGTCTCACGCCTCAAAAAGCGTGGCCTCCATCGCGGACGGAGGCTCCTGGCGGAAGGACATGCGGCCTGATGCGCAAGAATTGAGGCATGGCAACATCTCGTGAGAACCCTGTGGGCCCCAGCCGCGACGAGCTCAAGGCCTTGTCCGCAGTGCTGGGAGGCCGACCCACAGTCCTGGCCGCAGCGAGCGGGCCCGAGGCGTCATGCATCGCGACGCCGGAGGCCTTTTGCCTGCTCGAGCAGGGCAGCTGGCAGGTCATCGGTTGGGAGAACATCCAGAGCGGGGACTGGGACAACGCCACCCAGACATTGTCATGGCTGTTGCTCGACGGTTCCGTGGGCAGGGTCCGGATCACCCAGACCGACCGGCTTCCCGGAGTCTTCCGGGAACGGGTGCGGTCGTCGATCCTGGTGGAGGACACCAGCGAGGTCTCGGAGGGGAAGGGATCGGTGCTCATCGCCGGGCGTCGCAATCCGGTTCGCGATGGCGCGATCACCTGGACCGCGCAGCCCCTGAAACGCACCAACCTGGCCGATCCCGAAGTCCAGGAGCACATTGTTCGGCGCACCGCCGAACTGCGATCGGAGTATGAGATCTGATCTGTCACCCGGCTTCCCGGATTTTTCTTGTCCGCGCTGAGCTGGTATCGTTTCACGAGCGCTGGGCAGTACGCCCAGCCGATCCCTGGTAGCTCAATTGGCAGAGCATCTGACTGTTAATCAGAGGGTTACTGGTTCGAGTCCAGTCCGGGGAGCCACCAAGCATAAGGTGAATCACAGGGCACTTGCCGTTCTTCGGCAGGTGCCCTTCGTCATGGCCGGACATCTCACAATCAGGGTCGTGGACGCACGAATGCCGGCATGCGTGGATCGTCCACGCACGCCGGCATCCGCTTCGTCATCTGTTCTTTTGTGATGTCTCCAGGCTGCCCTGCCCGATCAGGCGGCGGGTCGTTATCCCTGGGTGGCGGGCACCGGCGCGGGCTGTCCGATCGAGGTGAGCAGCTGCGAATACCACGGCAGGGTGATGTCAAAGGGCTTGTGACCGGCGATCCGATCGAAGGCGATGACGCTGAGCTTGTCGCCGGCCTCCTCGTCCTGACCGACCACGCCGGGGGTGCCGGCAAGAGCGGCATCAACGGCCATCGTGGCCGTCGCGGCGATCAGCTCCAGGTCTTGGGCATTCGACTTGGCCGAACGGCTGAAATAGCCGGACTTCTGCACCATCGTCTTGCCTGCACCGATGCGCTCGGCGAACTGCTTGGCAAACCATGCGCCCGGATTGATCTTGTCGAGCTGCACATGGCCGAAGGCGTCGGTGGGCACCTCCTGGCCGCTCGCCTTCATTTGGGCGACGATATCGGGCACGCCAGCACCCTCGGAGATGAAGATGTTCACACTGCCCACCTCGTCCATCACGGCGCGCAGGCGCTCAGCCTCCGAGTCCAGATCGATAGCCGCCTCGGGCACGTACAGGGCGTGCACATCCCAGCCGCGACGATCCAGACCGGCCTCAGGCAGCCATTCCTGCTCATCGAGCCAGGAGACATAGCGGCGGGTGGTCTCGGCGGCGAGATAGCCGCAGTTGCGTCCCATGATCTCGTGGATGATCAGCTCACGGGGCGCCGCATTGTGCTCGGCGATCACATTCGCCGCGAACCGCGCGCCCTCATCGGCCGCCGTCCAGGCACCCAGTGACTGACGGATCGGAATGATGTCATTGTCGATCGTCTTGGGCAGACCCACCACGGTCAGCGGATAGTCATGCTTGGCGAGATAGGCGGCAAGATCGGCCGCAGTGGTGTTGGTGTCGTCGCCGCCGATGGTGTGCAGCACGTCGACCCCGTCAGCGATCAGCTGGTCGGCGGCCACCTTGAGCGGATCAGCTCCCGCCGGCACCAGCCCGCGGGCGACCAGATCGTCGACATTGGTCAGCTTGACGCGGGAGTTGCCGATCGGCGAGCCGCCGAAGGCGAAGAGGCGGTCGTAGTGTTCACGCACCGCGGGGGAGAACTCCACGGAGTCCCCCTTGAGCAGACCCTCATACCCATAGCGGTATCCGATCAGCGTGGTCTGCGGGGACACCTCGGTGTAGCGCTTCACGAGCTCCGCGATGGCCGAGGACAGGCAGGGGGCAAACCCGCCGGCGGTCAACAGGGCGACCTTTTTCACCATTGAGATGGGCCTTTCTTGTGTTAGGGCATGTGGGCCACGAGCCGTGGCACAAACATTCCCAGCCTAAGGCAAGGGACGCCGGTCAGCGCCCCGTCGCGGCGATTGAGAGGCATGGAATGAGATTTCTCGACGCGTCGGTGGGCGGGCCACCGATCAATGCCTAGTCTTGGGACATGGCTCGCTATTACTCCGTCCATCCTGCCAACCCGCAGGCACGTTCGATCCACCAGACGGCGGATCTGCTGCGAGAGGGCGCGGTCATCGCTTATCCGACCGATTCCGGGTTTGCACTCGGCACGCTGTTCGGAAACAAGGAAGGCATCGACACGATGCGACGGATCCGTAATCTGGACGAGCGTCATCATCTGTCCGTGGTGGTCAGTGAGTTCTCCCAGCTCGGACGCTATGTGGACATGGACAATCGGGAGTTCCGGGCGATCAAGGCATCGACCCCGGGGCCCTATACCTTCATCCTCAGGGCGACCCGCGAGGTGCCCCGCACCATGCAGCATCCCAATAAGACGGTCGGCGTCCGGGTGCCCGACCATGTCACTGCGTTGGCCCTGCTTGACGAACTCGACGAGCCCCTGGTGTCCAGCACCCTGATCCTGCCCGACCAGGAGGAGCCGATGAGCGACGGCTGGCAGATCAAGGAAGCCCTCGATAATGACATCGCGGCCGTTCTTGACTCCGGCGATGTGGGCCATGTGCCCACCACGGTGATCGATCTCACGGGTGAGGAGCCGGTTATCGTGCGCCGGGGCGGTGGCAAGACGGATCTGTTCGACTGACCGATTTGCCTGACTCATGTGACTGAGCGGCTCGCTGACGACGCCAATTCCCCGCTACCGCGGCCGGTGCGTTCTGTCCGATAGCTCTCCGGTTGGTGGTGGACATGCCCTCACCGGATGCTTTCCCATCACCGATGACGAGGACCCGGACGCCCGATGGGTGGCCTGCGGGGCGGGCGATCAGGCCGTGAGCGCCGCCGCGGCCACCAGGGCCGCTGCGATCGGAATGAGCAACAACCACAGCGCCGGTGTACTGCGGCGGCCACGCCGTCGGGCACGGGCGATGAGGAAGCCTGCGCCCAGCCCCACCAGGAATCCCCCCAGATGTCCCTGCCATGCGATGCCGGGCACCATGAAGTCGAAGATCAGGTTGATGCCGAGCAGCACCCAGATGCCGGTATTGCGGATTCCGGCAAGCTTGTAGAGGCCCACCAGAAGGCCGAAGAGCCCGAAGACCGCTCCCGAGGCGCCCACGACCGCCGCCTGGGAGCCGGTGAGGGCGGCGATGAGCACGAACAGGGCACTGCCGCCCAGCGCGCTGAGCAGATAGCTCAGGATGTAGTCGCCGCGGCTGAGAGCCGGTTCGATGGTGCGTCCGAGCAGCCAGAGCATGAGCATATTGCCCAGGATGTGCATGAAACCGTAGACGGAATGGGCGAAGGCCGAGGTGATCAGCCGCCATGGTTGCTCCTGCCACGACCAAGTGGTCAGGGTCACCGAGGCGTTGAAACCCGGCAGCGCGAACTGGCACAGCCACACCACGACGCAGATCGCCATGATCGTCATGGTGACGGGCATCGTGCTTCGCGACGAGGGATACCGGTCACCCGTCGGCTGGTGGAACCAGTGGTCAGATCGTGGTCGGCGACGATTCGGTGGGGGTTGATGAGGTGCCCCGGGAGTATCCCAGCCGGGGGAGCCGGGAGCGACCCAGCGATCATCAGCGGCCCGATTCTGGGACTGTCCCCACCATGAGGAATGCTGTTGCGACTGTGGCCAAGGTCTGGGCTGAGCCGACGACGGAGGTGTCGCCGGAGGCTGCTGCGGCGGTGGAAAGTGCGGGCCCGGACTCGAGGAATCGCCCAGTGACGCCGACGATGCCTGCTGGGGTGAATAGGGCTCGCGGGGAGGTTCAAAGTCAGGGCGTTCCTCGGGAAAGCCTCGTGATCCAGAATCGTCGCTCATTCGTCGAGCCTATGTTGTCGCACGGGGATGGTCACACTCAGAAGAGCCCAGGACCGCATTTCCGCACGAGCTGACGGTGGGAGAATTCCGGGTCCGGAACTAGACCGTCGTGGCGGATCAATCGGCCGATCATGCGAGGCCCACGGGCACGAGTCCAGGAGGGCCGGATTGCGCCAGCAAGGAGATCCGGGAAGCCCCCCCGGACAAAAAGCGATCATTTTCAATTACATGGCAGAATGGGGTCATGGCTACTTGGGTATTTCTCCACGCACACCCCGACGATGAGAGCACCCAGACGTCCGGGACGATGGCAATGGCGCACCGTCGCGGGGATCGGGTGGTGTTGGTGGTCGCCACCGACGGGGAGCAGGGGACCACGCCGCCTGATCTGAAGCCGGGTGAGAGCGTGAGCGATCGACGACACAGCGAGCTCAATGAGGCTGCCTCGGTGATCGGGATCGATCGGGTCGTCTGGCTCGGCTATGCCGATTCGGGTATGACCGGGTGGGCGGAGAACAAGGCTCCCGAGGCCTTCCGCAACGCCGATCTCAACGAGGCCGCCGGACGCGTGGCCAAGGTCATCGAGGAGGAACAGGCTGACGCCTTCGTCCACTATGACCCGCACGGAAGCTATGGGCACCCCGACCACATCATGGTGCACAAGGTCGGCGCTGCGGCTGCCGCATTGATCAGGAGGCCTCTGCGTGTGCTGGAGGAGACCATCGACCGTGACGCGCGAAACGATGATCCGGCCACGATCGAGAAGCTCGGTCTGGGCGACAACGATTTTGCGACGGGAAAGGCGCTGGGTGACGATGGCCTGCCCATCGGCTCACCTCGCGGACAGATCCGCTGGGCGGTGGACCTGCCCGAGGACATCATCGACATCAAGCACCGGGCGCTGGCCTGCCATGCCAGCCAGAGCGACGCCGAGTACTTCCTGTCCCTGCCCAGGCCTGCGTTCGATTTCGTGTTCAAGACCGAGTGGTATCGCGAGCCGACCAATCCGGGGCCCTATACCCACGGTTGGCCGCTCGACGAGACACCTGAGCGCCGCTGACAGACACACTGGGGGGTGGACATCCATAATGGATGTCCACCCCCCAGTGTCCTATGGCGACGATGATGCCGCACGTCCGATGATGGGCATGGTCCCGGGATCATCTGAGCCCGGTGTCATATGGCCCAGTGTCACCAGTTCAGTGGCACCGGTTCAGTGCCACCAGCTCAGTGCGTTGGGCCCTCATTCGAGGGGCCGCCATCGGGGCTGCTTGTCCCCTCGTCAGGCTCTCCACCGCCGGTGTCCTGCGGTCCGGAGCCACCTGCCTGCGGACCGGTGTGAGAGGAATCATCACTGGGCCCCACCTGCGGACCCTTCTCGCTATCCGGCGTGCCCGGTTCGAGGCTGGCCAGATAGTCCTCCATCTCCTGGCCGATCTCGTCGGCGTCGGGGATATCGTCCTCATTCATCGGCAGGGAGTGATCCGCCATGAAGCGGTCGTACTGCTCCTCCATCTGACCGACCATCTGCTGGAGCTCTTCGGACTGGCTCACCTGACTGTCGATCTGCGCGCGCGCCAGATGAGACGCCTGCTCGAGAGCCGCCACGGGCACATTGAGGCCCGCCAGCTCGTTCAGGCCCTTGACCATGGCGATGGCACCATCGGGATACTCCGTGTCAGCCAGATACTGCGGCACGCGGGCAACAAGGCCGATGACATCGCGATCCTTCTCACCCAGACGCTGCGTCATCATCGCAAGGAATGAGGAGCTCATCCGGAATGAACCGCTCGAACGGTTGCCGGGAATCAACTCGGGACGCGTCGCCACCTTGAGCAGATCGATCGGACGCGTATGCGGCACCGGCATCGGCACGCCCTGAGCGGTGACCACCAGCTGCACATCAAGCTGATCCATCAGCCATTCGATGGTCGCGCTCACGCGCTCCCATTGCAGGGCGGGCTCGGGTCCGGTGAGCAGCAGGAAGGGATTACCCGACTTGTCGACCACCTCATGAAGGGTCATCGACGGCGGCACATAGTTGTCGTAGTGGTCCTGATCAAAGTCAATCGGGGGACGATGTCCTCGGTAGTCCATGATCTGGTCAACGTCGAAGCTGCCGATCTTGCGATGGGTCAGCGTGTTGAGCAGATGCTCGTCAACCTGTGCCTGGCTGGCACCCACATCACCGAAGCTGCCCAACGTCACGACCATGACGCGATCGTGGATCGTGCGCTGGTCGATCGTGGGCTCATATGAAAAGAGAGTTGTCGGATCGATCATCTCGTCTGCCTCCTGCACGTGTGGATATAACACGTACGTCCATCTGAACACACGCGGGGCCTGTTGCATTCCCTTGACCATCAGGCGTCCCGCATTGACAGGACACTACCGACCGGCAGCCGTCGGCTCACAGGCCCACGGGGGAGTCGGCGTGGCTTCGGCGCTTACCGTCAGCTGGGCGGGCGATCTACCCCGGCGGCCGCAGCAGCCCATGGACGTGTGATCGCTGGGCAGCCGGCCTGCCGCGGGTGACAGGAGCGGCTCTCAGGTGAGCAGGCTCCGGTCGGAGAACTGCGCGCCCTTGATGTGCTCGAATTTCTCCAGCAGATCGGCCACCGTGGCCTCGGTCTTGGCCTTGCCAGCGAGCTCAAGGATGATCTGGCCCTCATGCATCATGATCAACCGATTGCCCAGGCGCAGGGCCTGCTCCATGTTGTGGGTGACCATCAGGGTGGTGAGGCTGTGTGCGGCCACCAGCTCGCCGGTGAGCTTGGTGATGAGCTCGGCGCGCTGGGGATCCAGCGCGGCGGTGTGCTCGTCGAGCAGCAGCACGCGAGGATTGCTTGAGGTGGCCATCACCAGGCTCAGGGCCTGACGCTGACCGCCCGAGAGCAGCCCGACCTTTGCGGTGAGCCGGTCTTCCAAACCCTGCTCAAGGATCGTCAGCTCGCGGCGGAAGCGTTCACGTCGGGCCTTGGAGACCCCGCGAACAAGTCCGCGGAAATGGCCACGCGACAATGCGATCGACAGATTCTCCTCGATCGTCATATGTGCCGCGGTGCCGGCCATCGGATCCTGGAAGACCCGGCCCACATAGCGTGCGACGCGGTAGTCGGGCATCTTGGTGACGTCTTTACCGTCGATCGTGACACTGCCGGAATCGGGCCGATGGCGTCCGGCGATGATATTGAGCAGAGTTGACTTGCCCGCCCCGTTCGAGCCGATGACGGTGACGAAATCACCCTTGTCCAGGGTGAGGTCGATCCCGCGCAGCGCCACCTTCTCGTTGACGGTATGGGGGAAGAAGGCCTTGCTCACACCACTGACTTCAAGCATCTCAGGCTCCTGGCTTGACCAGGCCCGAGGCCTGATCTCGATCTTCAAGCGGTGCGATGATGTCCGGCTCCGCCGGCAGTCCGCGAGCTCTGCGGCGTGCCCTCACCCGCGAGACAACCCCCCACCGGGGGGCCAACAGCGCCAGCACCACGATGACCGCGCTGACGAGCTTCATGTCATTGGGATCGAGGCCCACCATCAGGGCGATCTGGATGATCACCCGGTAGAGCAGCGAGCCCAGCACCACGGCGATCGTCGCCACGACCACCAGCGACGAGTTGAGGATCGCGGTGCCGATGATCACCGAGGCCAGGCCGGCCACGATGAGGCCGATGCCCATGCCGATGTCGGCGAAGCCTTGGTATTGAGCGATCAATGAACCCGACAGACCCACCAGGCCGTTCGACAGCGCGAGGCCCAGAATCTTCATGGCGTCGGTGTTGATGCCATTGGCCCGGGCCATCGATTCATTGTCGCCCGTGGCGCGCAGCCCGAATCCCATGTCGGTGCCCAGGAACCAGTCCACCACCAGGATGAAGATCACCAGTACGGCAGCAAAAATGGCGATGGAGACGCCCGTGGCCAGCAGCCCATTGGAACGCAGGGGAGTCATGAGGGTCTTGGCCCTCAGCAGCGGAACATTCGCCTTGCCCATGATGCGCAGATTGATCGAATACAGGGCGATCTGGGTGAGGATGCCGGCCAGTAGGGGATGAATCTTGCCCTTGGTCGACAGCAGGCCGGTGATGGCGCCGGCGATCAGGCCGCCGCAGAATCCGAACACGGTGGCCACCACCGGATTGCCGCCGCCCGCCAGATAGGTGGCGGTCAGTGCCGCGCCGGTCGTAAAGCTGCCGTCCACGGTGAGATCGGGGAAGTCGAGGATTCTGAAAGTCAAATAGACGCCCAGAGCCATCAGCCCATAGATCAGTCCCAGATCAATCGCCCCGAGCATTGGCTACTGGCCCACCTTGTCAGCCTTGTCGGCCAGATCGGCGGGAATCGTCACACCCATCCGAACGGCAGCGCCCTCATTGACGTACAGATGAAGATTCTTCTGGGTCTCCACCGCCATCGTGGCGGGCTTGGCCTTGCCATCCAGGATCTGGGTGGCCATCTGGCCTGTCTGGTTGCCCAGATCGGTGTAGTCGATGCCATAGGTGATCACGGCGCCGTTCTTCACCGAGTCGCCCTCGGCTGCGACGAGCGGGATCTTGCGCTCTTCGCAGATCTGCACGACGGTCGACAGTCCGGAGACGACATTGTTGTCGGTGGGGATGTAGATCGCGTCGACATTGAGCGACTGAGCGGCCTGCTGCAGCTCGCCGGTGGTGGTGATGGTCTTCTCCTGCACCGACAGCCCGGCCTTGGCGGCGGCGTCCTTGGCCAGGCCCACCTGCACCTGCGAGTTCACCTCGCCCGACGAATAGAGGATGCCGACGCTCTTCGCGTTCGGAGCGATCTGCTTGATCAGGCCGATCTGATCGGCCACGGGATTCATATCGCTGGTGCCGGTCACATTGGCGCCGGGGGCGTCGTTGGATGCCACGAGGTCAGCCGACTTGGGATCGGTGACCGCCGTGAAGACGATCGGCACCGAGGTGATGGCCTGCGCCGCGGCCTGTGCGGCCGGGGTGGCGATGGCGAGCACCAGATCGAGATTCGCCGAGGCGAATTTCGTGGCGATCGAGGCGGCGGTGCCCTGATCGCCCTGGGCATTCTGCTCGTCATAGGTCACATCGAAGCCGGCGTCACTGATGGCCTTCTTGAAACCCTCGCGGGCAGCGTCCAGTGACGGATGGGTGACGATCTGCATGATGCCGATCTTCACCTTCTTGCCGCCGCCCGAGGCGTCCGAGCCGGAGCTCTTCGAGGAACAGGCAGCCAGCGGGACGCTGAGTCCCATGACGCCCAGACTGGCGAGCAGAGTACGTCGCTTCATGATGATCGCTTTCGGGTTCACGTGGGTTGATGAACGATTCATAAAAGTAGCGGTCGGCGCAGACCCGGGGCCACGGGTCTCGCGCGTCAAGACCCCTGCGCAACTGTTTCTGGGTCGCGCCCGGGCTGTGGCGGAGGTGGCCACCGTGGTGAGGCAGTTCAGCGGGTCTTGTCGCCGGTGGTGATCACCCAAGACTGGTCTGGTGCCCACATGGTCGTTGTGAGGAACTGAGCTGTAGTTGCGAAGACTTAGGGTGGCCCGGGTCTGTCACTCATGAATGAATCTCGTTGAAATTCTGCAATAGTCCCATGTTGGAAGACGCAACAATGTTATTGCTTGAAATAACGCCGGGCGGCGATCATTGACTGAATCTTCCCACTCCGCTGATGACCGCATCGTGCCGGGCGCGACAAACAACGATGTTTGGAGTGATTATGTCTGACAAAATGGTACTGGAGACTCAGCAGTGGCTCAACCGGGCTAATGGGTCAGACCCCAGATTTCAGCGAGTTGAGGAGAACGGCCAGACGGGGTGGCCCACCATTTATGGATTGACACGGGCTCTGCAGATCGAGCTGGGGATCGATCAGACCGCCGATAATTTCGGCGAGGGGACCCAGGCGAAGTTCCGCCAGAGGTATCCCGACGGGGTGAAGCAGCAGGCCGATGGGGATAAGTCAACATCGAATATCTATTCGATCATTCAGGGAGCCTTATGGTGTAAAGGATACTCCGTTGGTGGCCACATCAGTCAGCACTTCTATTCTGGTACTGGAACAGCCATCGAAAATCTAAAGAATGATATGGGTATCGGTGGAGATTCGACTGTGCAGCTCGAAATTATGAAGGCGCTTTTGTCGATGCAGCAGTTTGTGCTCCTGAACAGCTACGGGGGAAGGGAACTGGTGCGGTCTGCGGCCCAGAAGATCAACCAAGACTACCGGGGCTATACCGGGATTATTCCCACTGATGGACTATACGGCCGAGATATGAACACGGCCCTGATTCAGGTCTTGCAGGCGATTGAGGGCTTCAGCCCGGACGAGGCGACCGGGACCTTTGGGGCTGGGACCCGCTCGAGGCTTCGCATGATCAGCGCTGGAAACGCTGACGCGAAATGGGTGTGGCTGGCGACGGTCTGTCTCATCTGCAATGGTGGCGGATTGCCGATGACTTCCACTTGGAGTCCTGCTTTGGAACATGCGATGAGGCAGTTCCAGGATCAGTATGGATTACCGATTTCAGGAAATGTCGATTCCACGACCTGGATGAGTTTGTTGACTTCGAAGGGCGACCCGGATCGGCCGTGCGTTGCGTGTGACACGCGGTTCGTTGTCGATGAGGGTTTCTTAGCGAGACTCAAGTCAGACGGCTACCAAATCGTGGGCCGTTACCTCACTGACAACGAAGAGGATGAGGCCGGTGGTTCTCCTCGTTGGCGAAAAATCGTTCCCGGCGAGCTGGAACGAATCATCGCTGGTGGGCTGAAGTACTTCCCGATCTTCCAGGAGTGGGCCACCAAGCCGGCCCACTTCACCTTTGATCGTGGTGCCCACTACGCCGAGCGGGCGACCAGCAGGGCTTCCGAGCTCGGCGTTCCGCCCACCGTGATTTACTTCGCCGTCGACTACGACGCCCTCGACGAAGAGGTTGACTCCCTGATCATTCCGTTCTTCAAGGGCATTAATTCAACCCTCGGCGGCGGCTATGGGGCCGGGATCTATGCCTCGCGCAACATTTGTCGGCGCATCATCGATGCGGGGTTGGCGTCCAGCGCATTCGTCTCAGATATGTCCACGGGGTTCTCGGGGAACCTGGGCTTCACTATCCCTCCTGCGTGGAACTACGACCAGTTCACGGAGATCTCGGGTTACGGCGGGGCTTGGGACCTTGACCGTGTCGCCTACGCGGGGCGTATCCCCGCGTGTTCCACCACTTTCACGGAACCAACCCCATCCCCGGACCCCGATCCGGTGAGTCCCGACACGGACCCGCTCCTACAGTGGGCGATTCAGACAGAGCAGGGCATGTCTCGCCGCCCTCACCGGGGCATCCAAGCCCAATCAGACCCTTGTCGGCCAGTTCATTCTCGAATGGCTCCGCAAGCCTGAATATTGGAGCTCCGGGACAGACTCTTCGGCCATGTGGCAGGCCTACACACCCGAAGTAACCAACCCACCAGAACTGAGCTTGGCACGCCAACGGTGTGCCGAAATATTCGCCCAACAACCTGCCATTAAGAACGCCCTGGTGAGCCGGGACGTGGCCCACATGGCCGCCACCGCCCTCGGCTATGTGAACTGGGGTCTGGAACCCGACCAAAGGAAATGCGGGCTCGGGGACTTGGGAGGGTGGCCGCTCGATCTCCTTCAAATCTGGGGTTCTTATCGCAGGCAAGCCTCGGGATCTGATCTGGCGGCCTGGCTCCACCCGCGCCTCGGTTCCACCGCCGATGGGGCAGGCTTCGGATACGACGATGTGCTCGCAGACGTCGACGCATGGCTCATCGCCCGCCATATGACCACCAGTTCCGGACCGAACAGTCTCAGTGGAGCCATGCGCGACGCCTTCGCTCAAAGCCAGACTCACCGCATCCAACGCTTTTACCGCGAACGGTTCAGTGCCAACACGAACACTGTCACCAGCGCCTTCCAAAACCTTGCCGATGGAATCGACGTCGGAGTAGTCAAAAACATCTGGCCAAGCGATGTACTGCTAAGAGGAGCCGCCCACGCCGACCAACTCCCGAAACCGTCCGAGGCTGGAACTCTCGCCCGCGCCTACGCAGCATTTATTGCCACACCACACCGATAAATAACAAGACGGTTGGATGAATCGAGATTGGTTCCCGATAAATATCGGGAACCAATCTTATTATGGCTAGTATGAATTCAAGTTATAGACTAATTATAATAATTACGTATAGATCAAATAGTATTGCAATGGATACGTAGACCGTTTTAACTACTGCGATAAATATTCTATCTCCCTTGCTTAACCAAGGATCTTCATTCTTTTCGTCAATTCTTGGATGGGGTATATTCGGGTAAAAAATCTTGAGAATAGAACTAACAAACCAACATATAAGTCCGATTGTGACAGTTATCGCAATTCGCGTTAGTGCTGTTTTTCAGGCTCCAAATAGTTAGCTTGTTCGCCAGGCGGAATATTTACTCTTGGTGGTAGCCGCAGGAAAAACTCAAAAGATTCCTCTTGGGGGAAGAGGGCTACAAGCGGCGTGGAGAGGAGAATGAGCCCTATCCACCAAAGAACGCGGCGAAATATGCGTATTCTCCTGTGACGTTGAGGAGCCTCGCGTGGGCTGGGAGGCTGATCGTTCGCGTCAGACACCGTGCTCTGCTCCCTGCCTTCATGTGAGGACTCCAAGAATGGCGGCGAAGTCGAAAATTGAGATGTGACATATCAGGCGACATGGCCGATCAGGGGTCTCGCGGACCGCGCATCCCAAGTCAGTTCCACGCGCCCTGGAGGCCAGGCCGACCCTTCAAATGCTAGCGCTCTCCCCAGCCCCGCCCCCCCTTACTGGCGGCCCTCCCTGTGTGGGTCTGCAGTGTCACTCTGGCGTCTCAGCTATCTCCCTCGCGACCCCCGGTGGTGCGGGCGGCCGCATACAGTTTGGGTTCAAGCCTCTGTGGTGTGCTGGGCGTTCCCAAGCCAATTCTTGATCCTTCAGAGTCTCCGCGAGCGGTCGATCGTCGAGAGATGGTATCTGGCGGGGGATCGGTAGGATTTTTCCACGATGCAGGCGTCCGATAGGACAGGAATAGCCTCGTTTTTCCGCATGAACCAACCGCCTAAAAGGGCTCGGCTGTGTCAATCGGCATGCAGGCTCGTCCTCGGTCTTGGCGGGTTGTGGCTCAAGCCTTTGCACAGTCTTGTCAGGTCCGGGGCCGAGCTTCCCGGTAGGCTGATGCACCTCGCGGAAGGAGTCCCATGACAATGCCTCGGTTCGTGCTCATGCGCCATGGAGAGACTGACTGGAACACCAAGAATCAGTATCAGGGCTCTTCGGACATCCCGTTGAACGCGGTGGGCCTGGCCCAGGCCGGCGCTGCCGCCGGCTGGATGGCTCATATGAACCCGGTCGCGATCTGGGCCTCACCCCTGGAGCGGGCGCTGGACACGGCGCGGGCAGTGGCCTCGGTCACCGGACAACAGATCACGGTTGATCCCCGACTGGCCGAGCTCGACTATGGCGACTTCGAGGGACTCACCTGGCCCCAGATCGAGAAGGTGGAGCCCTCACTCGCCGCCTGGCGCGATGGCGACTCTGACGGTCGTTGGTCGCCCCGGGGCGAGACGGGCGCCGAGGTCATGTCACGCATGGGTGAGGTGCTCCATGAGATCGATCAGAGAACTGGCCCCGGCACCGTGCTTGTCTGCAGCCATGGCACCGCCATCCGAATGGCCGTGGCCGCGCTCGTCGGCTGGGACTATCCCGAGATCTGGAAGCTGGCCTCAATGGGTAACTGCTGTTACACCGAGATAATCCGCGAGTTCGACGCCTGGCGAGTGGAGCGGTTCAATGTGCCACCGCAGTGGAACTTCTCCGGCTAGCGCCGTGGGGAACTTCTCCGGCTAGCGCCGTGGGCAAGGCCGCCATCTCTGCACCGTGCTAACTTGACCGGCATGGCCAAGCCCGAAGACAACAACGCAGCCACCGATTTCATCTCCGACGCGATTGCCAAGGACGACGAGGCCGGCACCTACGCCGGGCGCGTCCAAACTCGCTTTCCCCCGGAGCCCAACGGCTATCTGCACATCGGGCACGCCAAGGCGATCACCGTCGACTTCGGCACCGCCGAGGAGTTCGACGGCCTGTGCAATGTGCGCCTGGACGACACCAACCCGGTCGCCGAGAACCCCGAATACGTGGAGTCGATCCTGGCCGACATCGCCTGGCTCGGCTACAAGCCCCACGGGGTGGTGCACGCCTCAGACTATTTCGGACAGCTTTATCAGTGGGCCGAGCACCTGGTCACCGAAGGCCTGGCCTATGTTGACGATCAGGACACCGAAACGATCTCCGCTCAGCGCGGCGGCTTCGGCAAGCCCGGCGTCGAGAGTCCCTACCGCAACCGTTCGGTCGAGGAGAACCTCGATCTGCTGCGCCGCATGCGCGATGGTGAATTCCCTGACGGCGCCCGTGTGCTGCGTGCCAAGATCGACATGCAGGCTGAGAACATGGTGATGCGCGATCCGGTGATGTACCGCATCCGCCACGCCACGCATCACCAGACCGGCAACGAGTGGGCCATCTATCCCACCTATGACTGGGCCCACGGACAATCCGATGCCATCGAGGGCGTCACCCACTCCCTGTGCACGCTGGAGTTCGATTCGCACCGCCCCTTGTACAACTGGTTTCTGGACCATCTTCCGCTGCCGGGCGATCAGCCACGACAGATCGAGTTCGCGCGTCTGGAACTGACCTACACCGTCACCTCCAAGCGGCGGTTGGCCAAGCTCGTCTCCGATGGTGTCGTCTCGGGCTGGGATGATCCCCGAATGCCCACTCTGCGCGGACTGCGCCGCCGGGGATATCCCTCGTCGGCCGTGCGTGATTTCTGTCGTGACATCGGAACGACGCGTACGAATTCACGTCACAACATCGAAGAGCTCGAGTCCTTCGTGCGACGGGCGCTGAACAAGACCGCCCAACGCAGGATGGTGGTGACCCGGCCACTGAAGCTGGTGATCGACAACTGGCCCACCAATGACCAGGGCATTCCCGAGGTGGACTGGTTCGAGGTGACCAACAACCCCGAGAACGCCGCCGATGGCACCCGGAAGGTGCCTTTCAGCGGTGAGCTGTACATCGAGCGCGATGATTTCGCCGAGGTGCCGCCCCCCAAGTTCTTCCGGCTGTCGATCGGACGCGAGGTACGACTGCGGGGAGCCTATTTCGTCACCGCGAACTCCGTGGTGAAAGACGAGCACGGTGAGATCGTCGAGGTGCACGCAAGCTATGACCCGGCCACCCGTGGCGGCGATGCCCCCGACGGTCGCAAGGTCAAGTCAACGATGCACTGGGTGAGCGCAGCCCATGCGGTCGACCTGTCAGTAGCCCTCTATGACCGTCTGTTCACCGCCGAGGTGCCCGGCCAGGCGACCGGAGAGGCCCTCGACGACCTCAATCCTGATTCCGTTGAACTGCTTTCCGACGCGAAGGGCGAACCGACGATCAACGAGGTCGAGCCCGGACAGGTGGTGCAGTTCGAACGGCTGGGTTATTTCTGTGTAGATCTCGACGAGCCGCGCCTATTCCATCGCACGGTGGGCCTGCGCGACGAGTGGGCCGCCCAGCAACGACGTGCCGCCAAGGCCGCCAAGCAGGGCTGAGATCCACCCACGGCCGTGACGGTCGGTCAGACGCCTTCGGCGACCACAGCGCTCACCCGCGCCACGGAATCGGCGTCACCGATCAGCTCGACCCGGGCGCTGCGCCCGAACATCCACAAGGCGAGCTGGTCAACCGAGCCACGGACGATGACCATGGGCAGCCCGCGGGTGGCGACGATCCGGGCTCGACGCGATACCGTCCCCGGGCGCACCAGCTGAACGCCCACGGGGCTTCGACGCAGCACCATGCGCGCGAGCGGCGGCATGCGCTGCCACAGCTCGTCACGCACCGAGGGTGACAGGGCATTTGTCTGGTCCGCCGTGGCACGCCGCGAGGGCACGGCGTCGGTCACATCGTGAAGATGAACGAAATATTCCAGGGTGTTTCCCAGGCGATCCGCCCCCGGCAGCGCCATGGGCGACCAAGGTCGTGGACCGGCTCGGAAGCGATCGACGAGCCCCTGGAAACCATGGCGCGACAAGGCATCGTCCATCGCATGCTCGGTCAGCGCAGTGGCGACCTTGCCGACCGAGCCGTGCAGACCAGCGATCCCGGGCAGGCTCAGCGGATTGTTCTCACGCACATACAAGTGGGCGGCAAGCTGAGCCGTCCGCCACCCGGTGCACAGGGTTGGGGCATCAGGTCCGGCCTCACTGAGCGCATCGGCCAGAGCCAGCCGGAAATGGTGGGCAGCGTCATAGCGCAATCGAGTGACCACGCAATCATGCTAGGCGCGCATGCCAGGTTGACACGCCAAATCGACACCCGTGGGAACACACTGCGAATCTCGGCACCGGGTCGTCGGCCCGCCATCTGGCGAGGGCAAGGGCCGATTGTCCCGATGGGGAACAATGGGGAGCATGCCGATCACGCCCGCAGACTCAATTCGTCTTGACGTCTCCCGGGGCGTCCGCGCGCATGAAGACGATCTATCCAAGGGTCAGTCCTCCGACGAGACACCCGGTCTCGACCCGGCCATCGCAGCCCGGCTCAAGCGCAATGAGGCCGGGCTGGTGCCCGCCATCGCCCAGGAGGCCACCAGCGGCACGGTGCTCATGATGGCCTGGATGAACGACGAGGCGCTGGCCGCGACGCTCGCAACGCGAAGGGCCACCTATTGGTCGCGCTCGCGGCAGGAGCTGTGGGTCAAAGGTGAGACCAGCGGGCATACGCAAGCGGTCCGCGGGGTCTGGCTCGACTGTGATGGCGACACGATCCTGCTCAGCGTCGATCAGATCGGCGCCGCCTGCCACACCGGCGCGGCGACATGTTTCGATGCCGGCGGACCCCTGCCGCTGGCGGGGGAGTCAGTGAATCAGTCGTGAGTATGCAGTTGCGTATCGAGCCCTCGCTGGAGGGTTTTCGCGAGCAGGCGGTCGGACACCGTGTGGTGGGCGTGAGAGCCCGGCTGCGTGCCGACGATCTGACGCCGGTGGCGCTCTACGAGCAGCTCACCGGTGAGGCTGAGGGCAGCTTCATCTTCGAGTCCGTGGAACAGGGCACCTGGTCGCGCTGGTCATTCATCGGCGTGCACTGTCCCTCGATGCTGGTGGGCAAGGCAGAACAGAGCCACTGGCTTGGACGTTCCCTGGAGGGACTGCCTGCCGAGGGTCGCTCGCTCGACGTCCTGGCCGCCACCCTCAAGTCCCTGCACACCCCAGCTGATCCTGCGCTGCCACCGTTCAGCTCGGGCATGGTCGGCTATCTGGGCTGGGATGTGAAGCGTCAGCTTGAGTCGAGCCTGGGGCAGGCCAACCCCGATGATCTCGACGTGCCCGACATGGTCATGATGCTCGCCACCGACATGGCCGTGCTCGACCATCACCGGGGCGAGGTCTGGCTCATCGCCAATGCGATCAACTTCAACGACACCGCCGAGGGCATCGACGAGGCCTACCGCGATGCGGTCATGCGGGTGCAGTCGATGGCCGATCGTCTCGCCCGGCCCCGTCCGGCACTGTTGTCAAGCATCGAGCCCGACGCCCGTCCCCAGGTGCGTGAGCAGCGTGCGCCCGGAGAGTTCGAGTCGATGGTCGAACGGGCCAAGGACTATGTCATGGCGGGGGACATCTTCCAGGTGGTTCCCGGCCAGCGCTTCGACGTGGACGTCAGTGCCTCGGGCTTCGACATCTACCGAGAACTTCGCGTCGCCAATCCGAGCCCCTATCTGTTCCTGCTGAAGCTCCCCGGGTTCGATCTCATCGGCTCAAGCCCCGAGGCGCTGGTCACGGTGAAGGACGGGGTCGCCACAACCCACCCGATCGCCGGCACCCGCCCGCGCGGCGACACGGAGGCCGAGGACCGACGGCTTGAGGACGAGCTGCTCGCCGACGAGAAGGAGCGTGCCGAGCATCTGATGCTCGTCGATCTGGGGCGCAATGATCTGGGGCGAGTCTGCGTGCCCGGCACCGTCACCGTGACCCAGTTCATGCATGTGGGCCGATACAGCTATGTGATGCATCTGGAGGCCGCCGTCACCGGAACCGTCGAGCCCGGCCTGAGCGCGCTCGACGTGGTGATGGCCTGCTTCCCGGCGGGCACCCTGTCAGGCGCCCCCAAGCTGCGGGCGATCCAGATCATCGACGAGCTGGAGACCACCGCGCGGGGACCCTATGGCGGCGTCGTCGGGTATTTCGATTTCGCCGGCAACGCCGACACCGCCATCTGCATCAGAACGGCCCTGGTCAAGGACGGGGTCGCCCATGTCTCCGCCGGTGCTGGCATCGTGGCCGATTCAATTCCGGCCAATGAGAACGCCGAGAGCCATAACAAGGCGGCGGCGGTGCTGGTGGCTTTGGCTCGTGCCAATGCCTCGCGGCGCATTGAGCCCCAGACGATCACGGAGCAGCCATGACAGTGCTTGACGACATCATCACCGGGGTGCGGGCCGACATGGCCGCGCGCATGGCCCTGGTCACGCCCACGCAGCTGCGCGAACGCATTCGCTGGCTGGGTCCCACGATCGATCCGCGCCCGGCCTTCCGTGACAGCGGGATCTCGGTGATCTCAGAGGTGAAGCGGGCCAGCCCGTCCAAGGGAAATCTGGCCACCATTGACGATCCGGCAGGCATCGCCTCGGCCTACCAGGAGGGTGGTGCCGCGGCGATCTCGGTGCTCACCGAACAGCGTCGCTTCCATGGCTCGCTGGACGATCTGCGGTCGGTGCGCGAGGCGGTCACGATTCCGGTGCTGCGCAAGGATTTCGTGGTTGATCCCTATCAGGTGCTTGAGGCCCGGGCCTTTGGGGCCGACCTGGTATTGCTTATCGTGGCGGCGCTGGACGATGCGACGCTGCGGGCGCTCTATGACACAGCGGTTGGCCTGGGGCTGTTACCCCTGATCGAGGTGCATACCGCCGAAGAGATGCGCCGCGCCGCGCTACTGGAGCCGGAGCTGGTGGGCGTCAACAATCGAAATCTGAAGACCTTGGACGTCGATCTGGCCCAATTTGAGCAGCTGGCACCATTGGCGCCCAACAATGCGATTGTGGTCGCGGAGTCGGGGATCAGTGGTGCCGCCGATGTTGCGCGCGTGCGTGACGCTGGCGCCGATGTGGTGCTCGTGGGTGAGGCCCTGGTGACCAGCGGCAATCCGCGCGATGCGGTGCAGGCGTTCATCGGCGCTGGTGAGACGCCGCAGCGACGACAATGACAGGGCTGTATGTGGCGGACGGCGAGGGGCCGACGCGGGAGCATTCGACGCCCGGTTCGGCAAGGTCGCTACAGGGCAGCATCAGACGAGATGGGCAGATATGAGGTCAGATGAGAACGGGGCAGGGGAGAAGCGATGAGCGGCACTGACAAGGCGCTACCCGACGAGCTCGGGCATTTTGATTTCTTCGGCGGACAGTTCGTGCCGGAGGCGCTCAAGGCAGCGCTTGAGGAGCTGACCGCGGCTTTCCGCGAAGCGCAGGATGATCCCTCCTTCGCCGACGAGCTGAAAGACCTGCAGGTGAACTATGCAGGTCGGCCGAGCCCGGTCACTGAGGCGAGGAACTTCGGCGAGCGTTATTGTGGCGGCGCCCGAATCCTGCTGAAGCGTGAAGACCTCAATCACACCGGCTCGCACAAGATCAACAATGTGCTGGGTCAGGGGCTGTTGACGCGCCGGATGGGCAAGAAACGGGTGATCGCCGAGACCGGGGCAGGCCAGCATGGCGTGGCCACCGCGACGATCGCCGCGCTGATGGGCTTCGAATGCCGCATCTATATGGGTAAGGTCGACACCGATCGTCAGGCACTCAATGTGGCCAGGATGCAGCTCCTCGGCGCCGAGGTGGTGGCCGTCGAGGCCGGCAGCGCCACCCTCAAGGACGCCATGAACGAGGCTCTGCGCGACTGGGTGACGAATGTGGCCACCACCCACTATCTGATCGGCACCGCCTCGGGGCCCCATCCCTTCCCCATGATGGTGCGCGAATTCCAGCGGATCATCTCCACCGAGGCGCGGGCCCAGGTGCTGCAGCGTTACGGCCAGCTTCCCGACGCCGTCTGCGCCTGCGTGGGCGGGGGCTCCAATGCGATCGGCTCCTTCGCCGATTTCATCCCCGACGAGCAGGTGGGCCTCTACGGCTTCGAGGCCGGCGGCGAGGGAGTGGAGACCGGCAGGCATGCGGCCTCGATCAACGGCGGCTCACTCGGCGTGCTGCACGGCACGCGCACCTTCGTGCTTCAGGACGACGATGGCCAAACGATCGAATCGCATTCGATCTCGGCAGGCCTGGACTATCCGGGAGTGGGGCCCGAGCATGCCTATCTTTCCCGCACCGGCAGGGCACACTATGAGCCGGTCAATGACGACGAGGCGATGCAGGCGCTCGACCATCTCACGCGCTGCGAGGGCATCATGCCCGCCATCGAGTCAGCCCACGCCGTGGCCGGTGCCGAGCGGATCGCCAAGCGCATGATCGCCGAGAACCCCGATCACCGACCGACGCTGCTGGTCACCATCTCGGGCCGCGGCGACAAGGATGTTGACACGGCGATGAAATACTTCGGCGTGCACGGCACGGTCGACGCCACGACAGGGAGCATGTGATGACGACATTTGATCTTACCAAGGCATTCCCCGATGAGAACAGGCTGGGCGTGTCGGGCAAGATGGTCGCCGCCTGCCGGGCCCAGGGACGTCCGGCGCTCGTGGGCTATCTGCCCGTCGGCTATCCCGATGTGCCGGGCTCCATCGACGCCATGGAAGCCCTGGTCGAGGGCCAGGAGGGTCAGGGCGTCGACGCCGTGGAGATCGGTATGCCCTATTCCGATCCGATGATGGATGGTCTGGCCATCCAACACGCCACCACCAAGGCCTTGGCTCGTGGCGTGCGCACCCGCGATGTCTTCACTGCGGTCGAGGCGGTGGCCCACAAGGGCGCCACAGCGATGGTGATGATCTATTGGAATCTGGTGGAGCACTACGGCAGCCACGGCCGCCAGACCCATCCCGAGGAATCGGTGCGTGGCTTCGCCCGTGATCTGGCCAATGCCGGCGGGGCGGGCCTCATCACGCCCGATCTGACTCCCGATGACGCCGCCATGTGGGCGGCTGCCTCGGATGAGTTCGGACTCGATCGGGTTTATCTGGTCGCGCCCTCGTCCACCGATCGTCGCCTCAAGATGACCACCGACGCCTGCCGCGGCTGGGTCTATGCCACCAGCGTGATGGGTGTCACCGGTGCCCGGGCCGCCACTTCCTCGGCAGCTCCCGAGCTCGTCGAGCGCGTGCGCACGGCGGCCCCCGATCTGCCGGTGGGCATCGGATTGGGCGTTTCCAATGGGGATCAGGCCGCCGAGATCGGTGGATTCGCTGATCTGGTGATCGTTGGCTCAGCACTGGTCAAGCGTCTTCTCGACGCCGAAGACGCGGGAACCCGTGATCTCGCGCCACTGCGGGCCACCGTCGATGATCTGGCAGCGGGAGTGAGGCGGGCTCGGTGAGCCCACTGTTCCTGCCCAGCCCGCCGATCAGCTCGATCTCGATCGGTCCGCTGACGATTCACTTCTATGCGCTGTGCATCCTCGCCGGCATCGTGGTGGCCGCTGTCCTGGGGGCTCGTCGCGTGGAGCGTCAGGGCATGGCCCGTGATCAGTTTGAGTCGATGCTGCTGTGGGTCGTGGTGATCGGCATCATCGGTGCGCGGCTCTATCACGTGATCACCGACCATGAGCTGTATTTCGGGCCGGGTCGCCAACCCATCGACGCCCTCAAGATCTGGAATGGCGGACTGGGCATCTGGGGTGCCGTGGCTGCCGGGGCGCTCACCGGATGGCTGTGGTGCCGGCGTCATGGACTGCGTTTCGGAGTCGTCGCCGATGCCTTGGCCCCAGGGCTGATCTTCGCCCAGGCGATCGGGCGACTGGGCAATTGGTTCAACCAGGAGCTCTTCGGGCGTCCGACCACCCTGCCCTGGGGACTGCTGATCGATCCCGAGCACCGCCCGGTCGGATACGAGCAGTTCGCCACCTTCCACCCCACCTTTCTCTACGAACTGATCTGGGATGTGCTCGGCGGCTTCCTGCTGCTGTGGATCGGTCGCCGCTTCGCGATGGGGCGGGGCAAGCTGTTCACCTGCTATGTGATGTTCTACTGCTTGGGACGATTCTTCGTTGAGGCGCTGCGGATCGACCCCGCCAATACGATCGGCGGCTTTCGCATCAACAACTACACATCCGCAATCATCTTCGTGGCCGCCACGGCGCTGCTCATCTGGCAGCTGCGCTATCGCCCCGGCAATGCGCCGAGCGTCCTCCTCGACGAAGGCGCCCTGGTGGGAGGGGAGTCATCGCGTGCGCAGAACCGATCCTCCGATCATGGCACCCCTGCCGCCAGCGGCGAGTCTGCGGCGAAGACCCCCTCGCGGGATCGTTCCGGTCTTCCCGAGACATCAGCCGACCGTGATTTCGGCGGCGCCACACCCCTGGGCCCGTCCAGCACGCCCAAGGGTGAAGCCTTCAACTGACCCTGTCTGCACCGGCGCGGACATGATCACGGTGCACTGCGCCACGCCCAAGGGCGAAATGGCGGCCCGTCCGCTCCGTAATCGCCGTGATCACCAACACTGACCAGCGATTATTCTCGCGACCAGACGGAGGGAACATCACGATGGCGTTACCAGCGAAGCAGGGCCTCTACGATCCGGCCTACGAGCATGACTCCTGCGGCGTGGCTTTCGTCGCCAAATTGGACGGAAACCCCACTCACGCGATTGTCGAACAGGGTCTCGAGGCGCTGCAGAACCTCGACCATCGAGGGGCCACCGGCGCCGACCCGGCCGCCGGTGACGGTGCCGGAATCCTCGTGCAGATGCCCGACGCCTTCTTCCGCGGGGCGGTGGACTTCATGCTGCCCGCGGTGGGACAGTATGCGGCCGGTATGGCCTTCCTGCCCACCGACGAGGAAGAGCGCGAGATGGCGATGATCTCGATCGAGAAGATCGCCATCGAGGAACGACTCAAGGTGCTCGGATGGCGCACGGTGCCGGTTCACACCTCCACCCTGAGCCCCATCTCGCTGGGCGTCATGCCCCATATGGCCCAGCTCTTCGTCTCTGCCCGCGATGGCTCGTCGGGCATCGACCTTGACCGCAAGGTCTACATGGTGCGCCGACGCGCCGAGCATGAGACCGACACCTATTTCGCCTCGCTCAGCTCGCGCACCATCGTCTACAAGGGAATGCTCACCACCACCCAGCTCACCGAGATCTATCCCGAGTTGCACGATCCGGTCTTCGCGTCGGCGCTGGCCTTGGTTCATTCCCGGTTCAGTACCAACACCTTCCCCTCATGGAAGCTGGCCCATCCCTATCGGATGATCGCCCACAACGGCGAGTTCAACACCGTGAAGGGGAACCGCAACTGGATGCGCGCCCGCGAGGCGCTGCTCGCCTGCGACAAGATCCCCGGCGACCTTGAGCGGGCATTCCCGATCTGCACCCCCGGCGGTTCCGATTCGGCGAGCTTCGACGAGGTGCTTGAGCTGTTGCACCTGGCCGGTCGATCACTGCCACATGCGATCATGATGATGATCCCCGAGGCCTGGCAGCACAACGATGCGATGTCGGCCACGCACCGGGATTTCTACTCGTATCACGCAAGCCTCATGGAGCCCTGGGACGGTCCCGCCTGTGTGGCCTTCACCGACGGCACGCTGATCGGCGCCACCCTGGACCGCAACGGCCTGCGCCCAGCCCGTTATTGGGTCACTGACGATCGAGTCATCTTCGCCTCCGAGGCAGGTGTCCTGCCGGTCGAGCCGGCCGATGTGCGTCAGAAGGGGCGGCTGCAGCCCGGCCGTATGCTGCTCATCGATCTGGCCAGGCATCAGGTGATCGACGACCAGCATGTCAAGGACGAGCTGGCCGCGAAGGAACCCTATGGCGAATGGTTACGTGAGGGTCTGGTGAGCATCAATGACCTGCCCGAGCGCACGCACATCGTGCATTCGCATTCCTCGGTCACGCGGCGTCAGGAGGTCTTCGGCTATACCCATGAGCTGTTGCGCCGCATCATCGCGCCCATGGCCAATCTCGGGCGCGATGTCATCGGCTCGATGGGCAATGACGCGCCCCTGGCGGTGCTCTCGCAACGTCCCAAGAGCCTCTTCGACTTCTTCACCCAGCAGTTCGCCCAGGTGACCAATCCTCCCCTCGACGCGATCCGTGAAGAGATGGTCACCAGCCTTGAGAGCCGCATCGGCCCTGAGGACAATCTGCTCAATCCCACTGCGGACAGCTCCCAACAGCTGGTGATCCCCTATCCGATCATCGACTCCGAGCAGCTCGCCAAGATCGTGCATCTGGGTGAGGGCCCCGATCACAGCGGCGGTCATACCCGCACCATCCACGGGCTCTATGAGGTGCGTGGCGGGGCCGACGCCCTGCGCGCGCGGCTCGAGGAGATTCGCCGTGAGGTGGATCAGGCGATCGCCGACGACATCCGGGTGATCGTGCTGTCAGACCGTCATGGCAACGCCGAGCTCGCGCCCATCCCCTCCCTGCTGCTCACCAGCATGATGCATCAATATCTGGTGGAGAAGAGGCAGCGGGCCCGTATCGGGCTGGTGGTCGAGGCCGGCGATGTGCGCGAGGTGCATCATGCGGCGCTGCTGTTCGCCTATGGGGCGGCGGTCATCAATCCCTACCTCCTCTTCGAGAGCGCCGAGGATCTCGCGCGCCACGAGCTCTATGTCAACGTCACTCCCGAACAGGCCATCGAGAACGTCTCCCAGGCTCTGGGCAAGGGGCTGCTGTCCATCATGAGCAAGATGGGCGTCTCGACGCTGGCCAGCTACCGTGGCGCCCAGCTGTTCGAGGCGGTGGGGCTCAACCATGAGCTGGTCGACGAGTATTTCGCCGGCACCTCCAGTCGCGTCGAGGGGATCGGGCTGCCGGAGCTCGCCGAGGAGATCAGATTCCACCACGAGCGCGCCTATCCCGAGAACGGCAATCAGCTGCCCCATCGCACCCTGGAAGTCGGTGGCGAGCTGCAATGGCGCCGTGAGGGGGAGCAGCATCTGTTCGACCCCGAGTCGATCTTCCGGCTGCAACAGGCGACCCGCCGTGGGGACTATGAGCAGTTCCGTCAGTACACCGACCGGGTCAATGACAACTCGACGCGTCTGATGACCCTGCGCAGCCTGCTCAAGTTCAGCCATGACCGTCCCTCCATCCCGCTCGACGAGGTGGAGCCGGTGAGCGAGATCGTCAAGCGCTTCAGCACCGGCGCCATGAGCTATGGCTCAATCGGTCAGGAAGCCCACGAGACGATGGCGATCGCCATGAACCGCCTTCACGCCCGGTCGAACACCGGCGAGGGTGGGGAAGACCCCGAGCGGCTGCACGACATCGAGCGCTGCAGCGCCATCAAGCAGGTGGCCTCGGGACGCTTCGGCGTCACCAGCGAGTATCTGTCCTATGCCAGCGATCTGCAGATCAAGATGGCTCAGGGTGCCAAGCCCGGCGAGGGCGGACATCTGCCCGGCGAGAAGGTCTACCCGTGGATCGCGAAGACCCGCCATGCGACGCCGGGGGTGGGACTGATCAGTCCGCCGCCACATCACGACATCTACTCGATCGAGGACATCAAACAGCTCATCCACGACCTCAAATGCGCCAACCCCTCGGCCCGCATCCACGTGAAGCTCGTCAGCGAGGTGGGCGTGGGCACCGTGGCGGCAGGCGTGAGCAAGGCCAAAGCTGATGTCGTGCTCATCTCGGGTCATGATGGCGGCACCGGCGCGGCGCCGTTGACGTCGATCAAGCATGCCGGCGGACCCTGGGAGCTGGGTCTGGCCGAGGCGCAACAGACACTGCTGCTCAATGGGCTGCGCGACCGAATCGTCGTGCAGTGCGACGGCCAGCTCAAGACCGGTCGCGATGTGGTGATCGCCGCCCTGCTGGGCGCCGAGGAGTTCGGCTTCGCCACCACCGCACTGGTCACGATGGGTTGCGTCATGATGCGGGTCTGCCATCTGGACACCTGCCCACAGGGCATCGCCACCCAGAATCCGGAGCTGCGCAAGGTGTTCGACGGTAAACCCGAATATGTCATCAACTTCATGGAGTTCATGGCCAGCCAGACCCGCGAGATCCTTGCGGAGCTGGGCTTCCACAGCATCCAGGAGGCCGTGGGTCACGTCGAGGCGCTTGACGTGGCGCCTGCGGTGGACCATTGGAAGGCACGAGGCATTGATCTGTCGGCGGTCCTGCACCGCGTGGACGCACCGCGTGGCTCGACCCTCTATTGCTCCACCTTCCAGGACCATGAGCTTGCCGGCACCGTCGACGAGCAGCTGATCGAGTTGGCACGCCCGGCCCTCGATCGTGGTGAGGCGGTGCATGCTGAGCTCAGCGTGCGCAATGTCAACAGGACGGTCGGCACTGTGCTGGGTCACGAGGTGACCATGGCCACCGACGGCAAGGGCCTGCCCGATGGCACGATCGATCTGCTCTTCCATGGCACTGCCGGTCAGAGCTTCGGGGCCTTTCTGCCCCGCGGCATCACCATGACCCTGTTGGGTGACGCCAATGACTATCTCGCCAAGGGCCTGTCGGGCGGACGCATCGTGGTGCGGGCACCCGAGGAATCCACCTTCGACCAGTCGACGCAGATCATCGCCGGCAATGTCATCGCCTACGGCGCGACCAGCGGCGAGCTCTTCCTGCGCGGGCTGGTCGGCGAGCGCTTCTGTGTGCGGAACTCCGGCGCCACCGCGGTGGTGGAGGGAGTCGGCGACCACGGTTGTGAATATATGACCGGCGGCGAGGCGCTGGTCATCGGGCCGACGGGGCGCAACTTCGCCGCCGGCATGTCGGGCGGCGTGGTGTGGGTGCTCGATCTTGATCCTGCACATTTCAACGGGTCTCTTGCCGACGCCCTGCCGGTGAACGATCTGGACATGACGCGCATCCGGGAGCTGCTCACCCGTCATGTGGAGCTCACCGGCTCCGACGTGGCGGCCGGTCTGCTTGCCGATCCCGAGTTGGCCTCGCGGATGAGCAAGATCGTGCCGCGTGACTATGCGCGGGTGATGGACGCGCGGCGCACCGCCGAGAAACGCGGCGCCAGTGAAGAAGAAGTGACCGACGCGATGATGGAGGCTGCTCGTGGCTGACTTCAAGGGTTTCATGAAGTACCCGCGCGAGGTCGCGGCTCGGCGTCCCGCCGACGAGCGGGTGAATGACTGGGAGGAGGTCTATCCCGGCACTCCGGGCCGGGCCGTGCTCCCGCTCATCACCACCCAGGCGGCGCGGTGCATGGACTGCGGCATTCCCTTCTGCCACAGCGGCTGCCCACTGGGCAATCTGATTCCCGAATGGAATGACCTCATCTGGCGCGGGGAGTGGCAGGTGGCCCTGGACCGTCTGCACGCCACGAACAATTTCCCGGAGTTCACCGGACGACTGTGCCCGGCACCCTGCGAGACAGCCTGTGTCGAGGGCATCCACCGTGATCCCGTCACCATCAAGAATGTCGAGGTCGCCACCGTCGACAAGGGCTGGGATGACCTGCGGGTCATTCCCCAGATGCCGAATTGGCACACCCTGAAGACGGTTGCGGTGGTGGGCTCGGGTCCGGCCGGCCTGGCCGTGGCCCAGCAGCTCACCCGGGCCGGGCACTCCGTGGTGGTCTATGAGCGCGCCGATGCCGCCGGAGGCCTGCTGCGCTACGGGATCCCAAACTTCAAGCTGGAGAAGTCGGTCGTCGATCGGCGCCTGAAGCAGATGCGGTTGGAGGGCACCACCTTCAAGACGGGCGTGACCATCGGTGAGGACATCACCGGGGAGCAGCTTCTGGAGCGCTTTGACGCGGTGGTCCTGGCCATCGGCTCCACCCTGCCGCGCGAGCTGCCCATTCCCGGACGGGAGTTGGCGGGGGTCCATCAGGCGATGGAGTTCCTGCCGCAGGCCACCAAGGCGCTCACCGGGGATGTTCCCGATCAGATTCTGGCCACCGGCAAGGATGTGGTGGTGATCGGCGGCGGCGACACCTCCAATGACTGCCTGGGCACGGCCCTGCGTCAGGGGGCCCGTTCGGTGCTGCAGTTGGAGATCATGCCTCATCCGCCCACGGATCGTCCTGACCGTCAGCCCTGGCCCACCTATCCGATGATCTACCGGGTCTCCAGCGCCAACGAGGAGGGCGGCGAGCGGCTCTATTCGGCCAGTTCGAGCGAATTCCTCGGTGACGACGACGGTGCCGTCCGGGCGGTCCGGCTCTCTGAGGTCGAGCGCGATGAGTCTGGACGCTTCGTGCCCGTGCCCGGCACCGAGCGGGAGATCCCGGCGCAGCTGGTGCTGCTGGCGATGGGCTTCGTGGGCCCACAGAAGAAAGGGCTGGTCGAGGAGCTGGGCGTTGATCTCGATGGGCGTGGAAACATCGTCCGCGATGATGATTTCCAGACCACCGTGCCGGGCGTCTTCGCCTGCGGCGACGCGGGGCGTGGTCAGTCACTGGTGGTGTGGGCGATCGCCGAGGGCCGCAGCTGCGCCCACGGCGTTGATGCCTTCCTCAACGATCATGCCTCGCCACTACCACGTCCCATCGGCCCGCAGGTGCGCCAGCTGATGCTGTGAGCCGTCGTGCCCCCCTCGCCCGATCGGTGAATCGGGCGAGGGGGGCACCGGCCGTCGAGTCGGACGGCGGACCCAAGGGGAGGGCGGTATGCCCCGGGAGTGGTGGGGCGACACCAACAGACCCCGGCAGGCAAGACAGGCCTGATCGACCCGGATGCGGATATCGGTGCGCTGAGCTGGAGAGAACGGTTTCGCGCGGAGCCCGTACTAGGCGATCACGCCCGGTCGCTCAGATCCGGCTCACCGGCCGTTGGGACACCTCGGCCGATCCGGTTCTCAGGCGCTGGTGATCGGCGGGACGGGTCCGTTCGGGTCATCACTGTGGTGGGTCGGAGCATCAGGCACCACGCTGCCGGGGATCACCCCGTCGCCGGTGAATGAGGAGTCTCTGGCGGCCTTCGTGACCGTCCCCGCGAAGCGTCGGAGCTGGACACCGGCCGCGATCAGGGTCAGACCGAATGCCAGCACGCCGACTCCCAGCAGGGTGCCCAATGCATCGGCGCCGAAGCCGGGACGGGCCAGGAAGATGAGCCCCAGGATCCCCGCAACCGCACCGGCCGGCAGCGACCAGGTCCAGCGCCCTGTCACGCTGCGCACCGCCAGGGAGATCGCCACCACGAAGAGTCCGAACATCACCAGGCAGGCACCCATGAAGCCCACCAGAATGCGTGTGCTCATCCCGGGATGCCACATCATGATCAGCGCCAGGATCGTGCTGAGCGTACCCACCGCGATCATCATCCCTGAGCCGGGCAGGGCCCTCAGTCGCATGCCGGTGACGATGGTGCCGATTCCCGTGATCAGCAGATAGATGCTCAGGATCACCACAATCGAGGTGACCGTCCCGCCAGGCCAGAACAGGGCGATGGTGGCGAAAACGACTGCCAGCACTCCGGTCGCCAGGGGTAGCAGTCCCAGCTTGCGCAGTGACTCGTTGAGGGCATCAGGCAGGTTCATGGTCGACTCCTAGGGGCTTCTTCTTTAGATCGTTGCGCCGTCATGCAAGCGATTCAAGTCACGGCCCGGCGGCACCTCTCATGTCGACCCCCGTCATCCATCCAGCCGGTCGTGGGATTTCCCGGTGGTGGGCGAGCAGATCGTCACCGATGGCTGTCTGTGGGCACCGGCCACTTCTTTGCACCGATGCAGGATAGGTCTGGTGCCCATGCTCCTCGGGGGGTCGTGTGGTTTCGCCGTGCGCGGTGCGGTGCCGGCTTCGCCACAGGCTGTTGCGTGGGTACCCTGTGACCTGCCGGCATGGCCGCCCGGGTTCCTCGGGGCTGCGGTCGGCGCAACACGCGGACATGAGGGGAAATCAATGGGTGCGAAGAACTTCGCTCATCTGCACGTTCACACCGAGTACTCGATGCTCGATGGTGCGGCCAGCAACCAGAAGCTCTTCGCTGAGGTCGCCAGGCAGGGCATGCCGGCGGTCGCGATGACTGACCACGGCAATATGTTCGGCGCCTACGAGTTCTTCCAGACCGCCAAGAAATACGACGGCACTCAGAACCCACTGGTCAAGCCCATCATCGGCATCGAGGCCTATGTGGCGCCCTCCTCGCGGCACTCGCGCAGCCAGGAGTTCTGGGGCAACCGGCGCGACGCCGGCTCGCCCGACACCGAGGGCGGCAAGGATGTCTCCGGCGGTGGGCGCTATACCCATATGACGATGCTGGCCCTCAACGCCACCGGCCTTCATAATCTGTTCAAGCTGAGCTCGGTGGCCAGCTATGAGGGCTATTACATGAAGCCCCGCATGGACCGGGAGCTCATCGCGGAGCATGCCGAGGGCATTCTGGGCACCACCGGATGTCCCTCGGGTGAGGTGCAGACCCGGCTGCGGCTCGGTCAATTCGAGGAGGCCTGTGAGGCGGCTGCCGCCTACCAGGAGATCCTCGGCAAGGACAATTACTACTGCGAGCTCATGGACCACGGCGTCGACATCGAGCATCAGGTGCGCGCGGACCTGCTTCGCCTGGCCAAGCGGCTCAAGCTGCCGCTCTTGGCGACGAACGACTCGCACTATGTCACCGAGGACCAGTCCGACGCCCATGACAATCTGCTGTGCATCGGCGTGGGCCGCAACAAGGACGATCCGGGGCGCTTTCGCTTCAATGGCTCGGGCTATTACATCAAGACCTCCGATGAGATGCGCTCACTGTTCCCCGGTCTGGAGGAGGCCGCCGACAACACCCTGGCCGTCGCCGAGCGCGTGGAGTCCTATGAGGACGTCTTCTCCTACGTCGATCGCATGCCCCAGTTCGATGTGCCGCAGGGAGAGACCCAGGAGAGCTGGCTGCGCAAGAAGGTGCAGATCGGCCTGAAGAAGCATTACGGCGAGCATCCCAGCCAGGCGGTGCTGGAGCGCGTCGAGACCGAGCTGAAGGTGATCGAGCCTCTCGGTTTCAGCTCCTATTTCCTCGTCGTCTCCGATATCTGCGATGCGGCCCGCAAGATGGGCGTGCCCGTGGGCCCCGGACGAGGCTCGGCGGCCGGCTCGATCATCGCCTATCTCACCGACATCATCGCCATCGATCCGTTGGAGCACGGCCTCCTGTTCGAGCGCTTTCTCAATCCCGAACGCGTCAACCCGCCCGATATCGACCTCGACTTCGACGATCGCCAGCGCGACAAGGTGATCGACTATGTGACCCACAAATACGGCGCGGAATACACCAGCCAGGTCAACACCTTCAACAAGATCAAGGCAAAGGCTGCGGTCAAGGACGCCAACCGCATCCTGGGCTATCCCTTCAGCCTGGGCGATCGCATCACCAAGGCCATGCCGCCGGATGTCATGGGCAAGGGTGTTCCCCTCAACGATCTGTTCAACGAACAGAACTCGCGCTATTCCGAGGGCCAGGAATTCCGCAATCTGTACAACTCCGATCCTGATGTGAAGCGTGTCGTCGACACCGGAATGGGCATCGAAGGCCTGATCCGCGGCTCCGGCGTGCACGCCTGCGCCTTCATCCTGTCCAGCGAGAAGCTGCTCAACCTCGTGCCGATGCACAAGCGCGACAAGGACGGCATGATCATCGCCGGCTTCGCGTACCCGCAGCTTGAGGAAATGGGCTTGATGAAGATGGATTTCCTCGGCCTGAGGAATCTCGGCATCATGGATCACTGCGTGAAGAACATCAAGCGCAACAGGGGAGAGGACCTCGACCTCGAGAAGCTTCCGCTTGATGATCCCGCGACCTATGAGCTGATGGCTCGTGGCGACACCCTGGGCGTCTTCCAGCTCGACGGCGGAGCCATGCGCTCCCTGCTGCGCCAGATGGGCCCCACCTGCTTCGACGACATCATCGCCGTGCTCGCCCTCTATCGTCCCGGCCCGATGGGCGCCAACGCCCACATCGAATATGCCGACCGCAAGAATGGCCGTCGTCCGATCGTCCCGATCCATCCCGAGCTCAAGGACGATCTCGACGAGATCCTGGCGCCCACCTATCACTTGATCGTCTACCAGGAGCAGATCATGGCGATCGCCCGCAAGCTCGCGGGTTACACCCTGGGTGGCGCAGACCTGCTGCGGCGTGCCATGGGCAAGAAGAAGAAGTACATCCTGGACGAGAACTTCAAGCCCTTCCAGAAGGGCATGCGTGACAACGGATATTCCGATGAGTCGATTCAGGCCCTATGGGATGTCATGGTTCCCTTCGCCGGATATGCGTTCAACAAATCCCATGCCACCGGCTATGCGCTGGTCAGCTATTGGACCGCCTATCTCAAGGCAAACTATCCGGCCGAATATGGTGCTGCCCTGCTCACCTCCGTGGGTGATGACAAGGACAAGATGGCGCTCTATCTGTCGGATATGCGCGCCCAGCGCATCAAGGTGCTGGCCCCCGACGTCAATGCCTCGGAGAATGAGTTCACCGCCGTGGGGGAGGACATCCGCTTCGGCCTTGGTGCCATCCGCAATGTCGGCGACTCCGTGGTGGGCGGAATCATTGAGGGCCGTCAGGACCACGGTCCGGCGAAGGATTTCTTTGAGTTCCTGGACAATGTGCCGTTGCAGGTGTGCAACAAGCGGTGCATTGAGTCGTTGATCAAGGCCGGCGCCTTTGACTCGATGGGGCATTCCCGAAGGGCGCTCATGGATGTCTTCGAGACCGCTGTTGACGGCGTCATCGATCTGAAGCGCAACCAGGCGAATGGTCAGGATGATCTCTTCGGTGATCTGGGGGCAGGCGCGCAGGAAGCGGATCCGGCGATCAACCATGTGGTGCCCGATATCCCCGACTGGGACAAGCGCACCAAGCTGGCATTTGAGCGGGAAATGCTTGGGCTGTATGTCTCCGATCACCCCCTGCGCGGCCTTGAGCATGTGCTCTCTGCCGAGCGGACCATCGGATTGGGCCAGATCGCCGAGCAGGGTGCCGAGGCGGACGGCCATGTCGAGGTGATCTGCGGAATGATCACCCAGGTGCAGCGCAAGCAGACCAAGAAGGGTGCCTTCTGGGCGATCATCGATGTGGAGGATCTGGACGCCTCGATGCAGGTGCTCATCTTCCCGAAGGTCTATGAGACCTGTCTCACCCAGCTGTCACCCGATGCGATCGTGCGCATCCGCGGCCGCGTGGTCAACAAGGACGAGTCCCTGGAGATGCAGGCCGACGAGGTGACCCTGCCCGATATCCGCCAGTCGAGCGACGGCCCGGTCACCATCAAGCTGCCTGTGGTGCGCTGCACACCGCCGATCATCGCCGAGCTGAAGCAGGTGCTCAGTGCCCATCCTGGTTCGACTGAGGTGCGAGTGCAGCTGGTGGGTCCGGCCTCGGACACCCTCCTGCGCATCAGCGATGGATTGCGGGTGACCAATGAACAGCCTCTGGTGGCCGATCTCAAGGCACTGCTGGGCCCGGCGAGCGTGGCCGTATAGCCTGAGCGTGACGGTCGCTCGCCCGATGGACCTATTCGGGATCTCTCCTGGCGCCGCACGAAGGGAAGGACACCTGTGAGCGAGCCGGTCGACCAGCGTCCCGAGGTCTCGATGGACTCATCCGAGGCCTCCAGGGCCCTGCCTGCCGTGGACGCAGGGGCTGCCGTCACCGAACACCAGGGGTCGCTCGGACACCGGCGAGCATTGCGGTTTGTCGCCTTCTTTGTGCTCGTCTGTCTCTTGGCCGGTGGACTTGGTGCCATCATCTGGAAGCTCACCGCCCCTGTTCCGAGCGTCACCATCTCCAATGACGGCAGCGCGACGGTGACCAACCAAGCCCTGTCGGAGTTCTTCGGGGCCGACGCGGATTTCATGATCATCGGCATGTTCGGCGGAGTGGGGCTCGGCACCCTGGCCTGGCATTGGTTCAAATCATGGGGCTGGCCGTGCGTCCTGGTCGCCATCGCGGGCGCCTTCCTCGCCTCATTCCTCACCTGGCGGCTCGGCCTGGTTCTTGGCCCTCATGACTTCGCCTCCCGTCTGGCCAGCGCGCCCAGCGGCAACTCGGTTTCGATCGATCTGACTCTGCGCTCCGCCACCGCCTGTCTGCTGTGGCCCTTCGGAGCTACCGTGCCCGTGCTGCTCTACAGCGCATTGGGTCGCGACGAAGACAAGGACCAGGAGCGTCCCGCGGACGCGGCGGCGTCGTCAACGAGGCGACCTGATGGGGCCAAGACGACGAGCGCGACCACCCGCAGCGGACATCGGCTCATCCGCTTCTCGGCCTTCGGGCGGCACTGAGTCCTACGAAGAATCTGCTCAGCCCGCGGCTTGGAGTGAAATGCCGATGGCGCGACGAGATGCCGTCCACGTCACACGATGAACGACGAATGTGACCATCGTGGGCAGTGGAACAGGCGATTCACGGCGCCTGCATTCGATGGCGGGCGTCTCATCGCGCGACAGTCGAACACCTCTAGTGAAGTCCCGGGCGTGAGATCGGGGCGCAGAAGGCGCTGGTGACCCGTACCAGATCGCCAGGGGCGATCTCGACGCTGAGGCCGCGTCGTCCCGCCGAGATATAGATCGTCTCCCAGTGGGAGGCCGAGTCGTCCACAAGCACTGGCGTCTGCTTCTTCTGCCCGAGCGGGGAGATACCGCCCCTCACGAAGCCGGTGATTCGTTGCGCCAGCGCCGGATCAGCCAGCTCGGCGTGCTTGCCCTGTGCAAGTCCGGCGATCGACTTGAGATCGAGGTGATTGCCTGCCGGGATGACTGCGGTCACCAGAGGATGGGGCGCTGAGCTCACCTCGATCACGAGAGTCTTGAAGACCCGCCGCTCGTCAACGTTCAGCGCCTGGGCGGTCTCCTCCCCGAAATACCGTGCACGCGGGTCATGCTCATAGGGGTGCAACAGATGGGGCACTCCGGCGCGGACGAGGGCAGCCGTGGCCGGGGTACCGGTTGACTTGTGGGGAGATTTCGACATCTGTGACGATTCCTGGTGTGTGGGTGGACAACGGCACCGAAGATAGTGCGTCAGCCGAACAGGCCCACGACAACGCCGCCGAGTGGAGCCAGAACGAGTGCCGGCACCATCTCGCCCACCCGGAGGCGGGCGATCCCCGCGATGCGCAGGCCGAGGGCGACGAGGATAATGCCGCCGGTCGCATTGAGCAGATTCAACTCGGCCGGCGGGAGCAGACCGCCCAGCCAGAAGCCCAGGGCGGTGAGCAGACCTTGGTAGATCAGCACCACCAGGGCTCCGCCGGCGACGGCGAGACCGAAGCTCGCGGCCAGGGCGAGAGCGGTGAAGCCGTCGAGGATCGATTTGACGATGAGCTGGTCATTGCCCTGGCCCAGCCCCTCCTGCAAGGAGCCCAGGATGCCCATCGGGCCGACACAGAAGATGAGAGTGGCGGTCACGAAACCCTCCACCCCAGGTGACGAGCGAGGACCTTCGGCCTCGCCGCCGCGCAGTCCCCCGGCGCGGGTCCGGGCATATTCGCCCAGGTCTTCGATCCGCTGTTCCAGACGCCACCATGATCCGAGCATGGTGCCCAGCACCAGGGCCAGCAGCACGATCACCACACCGGCCTGACCCACCGTTGCCCGAATCGAAGGATCGGCGAGCGCGGCGACCGACATCCCGCCGATCGTCACGACGACCAGACCGAGCACAGGGGTCACGGAATCGCGGACCCGATCGGGGAGATGGTGGCCGAACAGGGCGCCGATCCCAGCGCCGACCGCGATGCAGACGGCGTTGATCAGGGTGCCGGCGCCGATGAAGAGCTGCGCAGGGATCACAACGAGTCATTCCATCACCTGGGGGAGTCGTGCGCCATGTGGCGATGTCACGACACCCGATCTGGGGGGATGCGGAGTCCGGCCTCGTGGCGGGATTTGGTGGCGGGATCTGGTGGCGGGATGCGAGGGGTGGCCCTGTGGCGGGGCTTGGTGGCGAGACCCAACGGGAGGACCATCTGGTGCTCTCCCGCGGACGGGAAGGGCTGAGACGGGGCCCGTCGGTAGGATGGCGGCGTGCTGCGAATGATTGATGTCACAGGTCAACGACTCGACGATTACACCGCGGTGGTTCCCCGCGGGCATTTTGACGTCGAGCATGCCGTGGCCGCAGTGGAGCCGATCTGCCGCGCGGTGGCCGAGGAGGGTGAGGTCGCGCTGAGGCGTTTTGCCGAGCAATTCGATCATGTGGTGCCCGAACAACTGAGGGTGCCGCAGTCCGCGCTCGACGAGGCCTTGGCCGGGCTTGATCCAGAACTGCGGTCGGCGATCGAGGAGTCAATCCATCGCCGTCGCGTCGTGGCCGAGAGCATCGAGGCTGAGGAGCCCCTGCGCGAGGTGGAGCTGGCTCCCGGCGCGCGTGTGGCGAACAGGCTCGTCCCGGTGGGGAGGGTCGGGCTCTATGTCCCCGGCGGTCTGGCGCCCCTGGCATCGACCGTCCTGATGAATGTGGTGCCGGCCCAGGTGGCCGGAGTCGAGTCGATCGCGGTGGCGACCCCGCCGCAGGCGGAGTTCAACGGCCTGCCCCATCCCACGATCCTGGCGGTCTGCCGTCTGCTCGGCATCGATGAGGTCTATGCCGTGGGTGGCGCCCAGGCGATCGCGATGTTTGCCTATGGCGTGCCGGGTCTGTGCCGTCGGGCCGATATGGTCACGGGGCCGGGCAATATTTATGTGGTGGCTGCGAAGAGGCTGCTGCGTGGCCGGATCGGCATCGACGCCGAGGCCGGTCCCACCGAGATCCTGGTGCTTGCCGATGACCATGCCGATGCCCGCTTTGTGGCTGCTGATCTGATCAGTCAGGCCGAGCACGATCCGATGGCCGGGGCGGTGCTGGTCACCGACTCACCCGATCTGATCGCCAGGGTTGAGACGGAATTGGCCGCGCAGGTTGATCGTCTGAACACCCGCGAGCGGCTGCGGGTCTCGCTGACTGGTGAGCAGTCCGGGGTGGTCCTGGTGGCGGACATGGAGCAGGGGCTCGATGTGGTCAATGACTATGCGCCAGAGCATCTGGAGATCCAGACCGTCGATGCCTCCGCTCTGGCATCGCGGGTGCGCTCGGCCGGGGCCGTCTTCGTCGGCTCCCATGCGCCGGTACCCTTGGGCGACTATTCCGCCGGCTCGACGCATGTGCTCCCCACCGGGGGAGCGGCACATTTCTCGTCTGGCCTCACGGCGCGCAGCTTCCTGAAGTCGATGCATGTCATCGACTACTCGGCCGAGGCCCTGGACGAGATCGGTGACGCCGTGGAGCGCTTCGCCCAGGCCGAGCACCTCCCCGGCCACGCCGAGGCGATAGCGGTGCGCACCGGACGGGAGGTGCGGTGATGTCGGCCATGGAGAATGGGCAGACCACGGCTCCTGGGCCTGCCGGCAGTGGAATCCGACCGGCCACAGTGCCCGGGCCGGAGATCAGCCTGGCCGAGCTGCCCCTGCGCCCGGAGCTCGTGGGAGAGGAGCCCTATGGCGCCCCCCAGCTCGACGTGCCAGTCGAGCTGAACACCAACGAGAATCCCTATTCGCCGAGCGTCCTGGTTCGCGCGCAGATGGCCGCGGCTATTGAGAAGGTGGCGCGCACGCTCAACCGCTATCCCGACCGGGAGGCACTCGAGCTGCGGGCCGATCTGGCCAGATATCTGGGCTTCGGGCTGCAGGCGCGCAATATCTGGGTGGCCAATGGCTCCAACGAGGTGATGACTCATGTGCTGTCGGCCTTTGGTGGCCCCGGGCGCACGGTGCTCACCTTCACGCCCACCTATTCGATGTACCCCGAGTATGCGCGCAATACGCATACGAACTATGTGACGGTGCCCCGGCGAGGCGACTTCACCCTGGACAGTGAGCTCGTGCTCGCCGCGGTGGCCGAGCATCATCCTGATGTGATCCTCATCACCACCCCCAACAACCCGACCGGCACCACCACGCCGGTGAAGGTGATCGAGGAGATCCTCCAGGGATGCGATGCGCTCGTGGTGGTTGACGAGGCCTATCAGGAGTTCACCGAGTTTCCCGACGACTCGGCGCTGGCGCTGCTGCCGCGATTCGGTCGGCTGATCGTCAGTCGCACGATGAGCAAGGCCTTCGCCCTCGCCGGGGGACGCGTGGGATATCTGGCGGCGGCTCCGGCGGTCGTCAACGCCTGTCGCATCGTCCGTCTTCCCTATCATCTGTCCGCCCAGACCCAGGCGATAGCCCGAGTGGCCCTGGCCAACAAATCCGAGCTCCTTGCCCAGGTCGATGAGTTGCGTCAGGCCTGTCAGGATCTTCAGGAATGGCTGCGGCACAGTGGCTTGGACGTGGTGCCCAGTCAGGCGAACTTCTGCCTGTTCGGACGCTTCGTGGACCGTCATGCGGTGTGGCAGGCGCTGCTTGACGCGGGGGTGTTGGTGCGCGAGACCGGTCCCGAGGGATTCCTGCGGGTGAGCGCGGGCACTCCCGAGGAGATGGCCGCGTTCCGAGCCGCGCTTCAGCCGATCATCATTCGGCCCGGTGTGCTGGCACCCGGTCTGATGGCTCGTGTCAAGCCTGAAGCATCAGCGAAGCTGCCGAAAGGAATGAGGAAATGAGTCGTACCGCCGCGATCCATCGCGTCACCTCCGAGTCGGATGTGAGCGTCGAGCTCGATCTCGACGGCACTGGCACCTCGAGCATCAGCACGGGCGTGGGTTTCTACGACCATATGCTCACGTCGTTCTCCAAGCACTCCCTGATCGATCTGAGCGTGCGCACCACCGGTGACGTCCAGATCGACGGACATCACTCGATTGAGGACACGGCGATCGCCATCGGGCAGGCTCTGTCGCAGGCCTTGGGCGACAAGCGCGGGATCCGACGCTTCGGCGATGCGATCGTGCCCCTCGATGAGGCTCTGGCGCAGGCGGTCGTCGATGTTGCCGGGCGTCCCTATGTGGTCTGCTCCGGCGAGCCGGAGTCGCAGATCACCGTGCGCATCGGCGGCACCGAGCCCCTGTATCCGGGGTCGATGACCTATCACGTGATTGAATCGCTTGCCTCGAACGCCGGTTTGTGCGTGCATCTGAAGCTGTTGGCCGGACGCGAGCCCCATCACATCGTGGAGGCCGAGTTCAAGGCCCTGGCCCGGGCGCTGCGCATGGCTGTGGAGCCTGATCCCCGGGTCAGCGGGGTGCCAAGCACGAAGGGCTTGCTCTGATGACAGCACGAAGGGCTTGCTCTGATGGACAGCACGAAGGGCTTGCTCTGATGGACAGCACGAAGGGACACAGCGCGATGATGAGTTTCCACGGGTCGGCCTTGGGCATCGTCCTCGGGGGACGAGCGTGAGCACCGGTTCATCGGCCCCGAGCGTTGGCGTGCTCGACTATGGATCGGGCAATCTGCACTCGGCGGTGCGTGCCCTGGCGGCGGCCGGGGCCCGGGTCACCCTGAGCGGCGAGCGCGATGAGCTGGAGCGCTGCGAACGACTGGTGGTTCCCGGGGTGGGGGCTTTCGCCGCCTGCATGAGGCAGCTGAAGGCCGTCGGTGGCGACGAGCTGGTGCGCGACTGGGTGGCCTCTGGGCGTCCCCTTTTGGGTATCTGCGTGGGCCATCAGGTGTTCTTCCGCCATGGGATCGAGAAGGGCATCTCGTCTGCGGGCATCGGGATCTATCCGGGCACGGTCGAGATGATCGACGCGGTGCGACTTCCTCATATGGGTTGGAACACCGTGGACGCCCCGAACGGCAGCGCACTGTTCGCCGGAGTCGAGAGTCAACGTTTCTATTTCGTGCATTCCTATGGAAGCCATGGAGTGGAGGCCCCCGGTGCCGCGATCACCTGGAGTGAGCACGGCGGTGATCGATTCGTCTCGGCGGTCGAATGGGAAAATATCGCCTCCACCCAATTCCACCCCGAGAAGTCCGGGGCGGCAGGTGCCCAGCTTCTGCGTAATTGGCTGGCGATCTCGGCCTGAGACAGCCGATGTCGTCGGTTTTTCCCGTCACTCCCGTTGGCCGGTCATCGTGGCGGTGCCGGATGCCCGACCGGGTGATGGGGGTGCGGTGAGCTAGTGTATCGGCGTGACTAACGCACTGACGATCCTGCCTGCCGTCGATGTCCAATCCGCACAGGCGGTGCAGCTGGTGCAGGGGGTAGCGGGCACCGAGAAGGTGTTCGGCGACCCACATCAGGCAGCCAAGAGGTGGGCCGAACAGGGCGCCACATGGCTTCATCTTGTTGACCTCGATGCCGCCTTCGGACGTGGGTCGAACGCCGATCTGTTGGCCGAGGTCATCGCGGGCAGTGACCTGAATGTTGAGCTGTCGGGAGGAATTCGCGACGACGCGAGCCTTACCCGAGCCCTGTCGACCGGCTGCCGGCGGGTCAATATCGGCACCGCGGCTCTGGAAGACCCGCAGTGGTGCGCCCGGGTGATCGAGCAGTACGGCGATCGAATCGCCATCGGCCTGGACGTGAAGGGCACGAAGCTCGCCGCACGGGGGTGGACCCGGGAGGGCGGCGATCTGTTCGAGACGATCGAGACGATGGACCGGGCTGGTTGCCAGCGTTATGTGGTCACCGATGTGGCCAGTGATGGCATGCTCACCGGCCCGAATGTCGAGCTGCTCAAGCAGGTCTGCGCCCATACCGATGCAGCTGTGGTGGCATCGGGCGGTGTCGGCTCGCTGGACGATGTGAAGCTGCTGCGCACGCTGGTGCCCGAGGGAGTCGAGGGTGTGATCATCGGTACGGCCCTGTATCTCGGCAAGGTCAACCTCACCGAGGCCCTGGCGGCGGCGCGATGAGCCCGGAATGGGCCGAGGCCTTCGTCGATGACGTCCTCGAGTGGAGCTTCATGGGCTTCGACGACCTGGAGGAGGTCGCCGAGCTGAGGGCCGCCATCGAATACTTCGACGACCCCGTGCAGACCACCAGCTACGCCGATTTCGTGGCTGCCTGGAATCGTCCCGGTGCCCACGCCGAGCATCATGCTGTGGTGGGCCGTGAGCGCTCGGGCAGCATCGTCGCCTATGGCTGGAATCATCCTGGCCTGCCCACCGACCCGAATCCGAGCGTCTGGTTTGACATCGGGGTGCATCCGGCGTGGCGTCATCAGGGCATCCGTCATCGCCTCACCATGTGGCTCATCGGTCGTGCCGAGCAATGGTGGCATCACATCCGCACTCCGCAGAGCGGTCCGTTATGGGTCGGGACCACCGTCGACGAGAAGAGGGGTGGCCTCACCCGATCGATGATCGAGGCGGGACTGACCCCGCAGCGTTGGTTCTTTGACATGCATCGGCCCCTGGGCGAGGAGGAGTCGCTGCCGCCTCTGCCCGAGCTCACCGATGTGACGATCGTTCCCTTTGACGTCTCGCTGAGCGAGCAGGTGCGTCAGGCCCACAATGAGGCGATGTCCACCCGACCCGGTTCGGCGCCGGTGAGTGTCGCGGCCTGGGAGAGCTCCATTCGGGATCACCCCGAGAACACTCCGCTGTCGTGGGTCGCCCTGGTCAATCGCGATACCCCCGCGCATGTCGGCGCCTCCCACGGTCGGGTTGTCGGCTATGCCATGAATCTGGCCTATGACGATGAGACGAGCGAGGGATGGACCGAGCGTCTCGGGGTCTGCCCGTGGTGCCGCAAGAAGGGAATAGGACGGGCACTGGTGATCGCCTCCATGCGCGGTTTCGCCCAGGCCGGGCTGAGCAGCGCCGGAGTGGGCGTCGACACCGAGGATCCCAATGCGGCGGCGCGCTTCTTCGGTGTGCTGGGCTTCGAGGAGACCGAGCGCGTCGTCGTCTATGGGCGCACTTTCCGGGCCGAGCAGGACAGCTCTTCCGAGGTCTCGGGAGGCGGCGGCGTGTCCGACGGGAGTGAGCGGATATGACCGGAGCATGCTGCGGTCGGTAGAATCGGGCGTTGTCGCGCCGCCCGCTGTGGTTGTTGCGCGCACAGACGTCTGAGGAAGAAGGGTTCGGGTAGATGAGCGGTCATTCCAAGTGGGCCACGACCAAGCACAAGAAGGCTGCGATCGACGCGAAGCGCGGCAAGCTGTTCGCCAAGCTGATCAAGAACGTCGAGGTCTCGGCCCGAGTGGGCGGCGGGGATCCCTCGGGGAACCCGACTCTGTTTGACGCCATTCAGAAGGCGAAGAAGAACTCGGTGCCCAATGACAACATCGATCGCGCCGTCAAGCGTGGTTCGGGTGAGGGTGCTGACGCCGTCAGCTATGAAGACATCATGTACGAGGCCTATGGGCCCGACGGCGTCGCCATTCTCATCGATTGCCTCACCGACAATCGCAATCGCGCCATCGCCGATGTGCGCACCACGATCACACGTAATGGCGCGACCATGGCCGATGGCGGCTCGGTGACGCGCCTGTTCGAGCGTCGCGGCGTGGTGCGGGTGCCGAAGACCTGGGAGATCGAGGAGGGCCGCAAGTCGGTCACCAAGAGCGTCTCCGAGGACGAGCTCATGGAGGCGACGATCGACGCGCCCGTGGACGACATCGAGGATGAGGGTGAGGGTTTCGCGCTCACCAGCGATCCCAATGATCTTGTTGAGGTGCGTAAGGCCGTCCAGGCGGCCGGGCTTGATTATGAGTCGGCCGAGGTGGCCTTTGTGCCGAGCTTCACCCAGCAGGTCGATGACCTTGAGGTGGCCCAGAAGATCGAGAAGTTGGTTGACCTGCTTGACGATCTGGACGACGTCCAGGAGGTCTACACCAACGCCGAGTACACCGAGGCCGTGGAGAAGGGCCTCGAAGAGGCTGACGACTGATCCCATTCCGGTATCTGCCGTTCTCCGGTGTCTCCCATTCCTGGTGTCCGGCGGTGCCTGATCCGGCCCGGATGCCGTGTCCGAGGGTGGCTGGGCGCACCCAGGACCGCTTTCCCGATGGGGTGGCGCCGTGCCCGCCGACGCCGAGCTCAATAACAGAGCTCAAAAACGTCCGTCGTTGACGGCATTGAGTTCGGCTGCGCTGGATTGATCGACTGCATCTGGCCGGTCAGTGTGCCGGCTGCGGCGTGTCCTGGGTGGGGGAGTCGAGCCGGGACCTAAACTGTCGAACAGTTGTTCGGATAATCGTCGGTTCGATGAACCGTCGCGGCAGGGGAGCACTCCCCGCTGGCGGAGCGGGCCGGTGAGACCGGCCCCGAAGGGATCAGCACAGAATGCGTGTCATGGGCGTTGACCCGGGGCTTACCCGCTGTGGTGTCGGCATCGTTGACGGTGTGGTGGGTGCCCGGCCCCAATTCGTGGCCGTCGGCGTGGTTCGCACCGATCCGCATCTGGATCACGCCTATCGACTGCTCGCCATCGAGGACGGACTGGCTGAGTGGTTCGACCACTATCAGCCTGAGGCGATCTCGATCGAACGGGTGTTTGCCCAGCACAATCTCAGCACGGTCACCGGCATCGGCCAGGCGGCAGGCATCGCCATGATGCTCGGGGCGCGCCATGGCGTGGAGGTGGCCCTGCACACCCCCAGCGAGGTGAAGAGCGCGGTCACCGGGTCAGGACGAGCCGACAAGGCTCAGGTGGGCATGATGGTGGCCCAGGTGCTGCATCTGCGCGAGGCGCCGCGTCCCGCTGACGCCGCCGACGCGCTGGCCCTGGCGGTGACCCACCTGTGGCGGGGCTCGGCGCAGGCACGCTATGCCGATGCCGCCGGGCGCAATGACCCAGCTGTCGCGGTGGCCAAGGCTCGTCGCGCGGCGGCGGTGGCCGAGCAGAGACGACGCCGGGCCCTGGCGACACGTGGAGCAAAGGACGAGTCATGATTGCCCAACTGTCTGGTCAGGTGCTCAGCGTGGGTGCCACCTGGCTGGTGATCGACGTCAACGGCGTCGGCTTCCAGATCGCCACCACGCCCACGACGACGGCAAGCCTTCACACGGGCCGTGACGCCACGATCTTCACCACCCTGGTGGTGCGTGAGGACGCCATGAAGCTCTATGGCTTCGCCGATGTCGACGAGCGGGATTGCTTCGAGCTGTGTCGCTCCGCCTCGGGAGTGGGCCCCAAGCTGGCCCTGGCGATCGTCAGCGTGTTGTCGCCCCAGGATTTCGCCGCCGCGGTGCGCTCGGAGGATCTCGCGACGCTGTGCACCGTGCCGGGGATCGGCCGCAAGGGTGCCCAGAAGATCGTGATCGAGCTCAAGGACAAGGTCGATCTGCTTGCGGCGTCGAGCTCCGCCACCCGCCCCGGCCCCCTTCCGACGGCTCCGTGGCGCGATCAGGTGATGAGCGGTCTGGAGAGCCTGGGCTGGTCAACCAAGGATGCCGAAGCGGCCTGTCAGAGCGTGGAGCCCTTGGCCGAAGACGATCCCGAGGCCACTGTCGCGGCCTTGATGAAGGCTGCCCTGGCCTCGCTGGCCAGGGTCTGAGCGATGGTGGGGTCGTTGACTCCCGGAACCCTCCTAGGCTTGGGGCATCATGGAACATTCTGCGGTTGATCCCTGGCCCGAGCCCGATGAGCGCGCCGCTGAGGCGGCCCTGCGGCCGGCGAGCCTGGCGGAGTTCGAAGGCCAGCCCCGGGTCAGCGATCAGCTGGGGCTGGTGCTCTCCGCAGCGAAGCATCGAGGAACCACCCCCGACCATGTCCTGCTGTCGGGTCCTCCCGGCTTGGGCAAGACCACTTTGGCGATGATCATCGCCAAAGAGATGGGGGTGCCCCTGCATGTCACCTCCGGGCCCGCGATCCAACACGCGGGCGATCTGGCCGCGATCCTCTCCGGCCTGGTCGCCGGTGAGGTCCTCTTCCTCGATGAGATCCACCGGATGTCCCGTCCGGCCGAGGAGATGCTCTATCTGGCGATGGAGGACTTCCGGGTCGACGTGGTCGTCGGCAAGGGCCCCGGCGCCACCGCCATCCCCATCGAGATACCGGCCTTCACCCTGGTGGGCGCCACGACACGCGTGGGCCTGCTGCCAAGCCCCTTGCGTGATCGCTTCGGCTTCACCGGCAACCTTGACTTCTACGAGGTCTCCGACCTTCAGTCGATCCTCATACGCTCCGCCGCGATGCTGGAGGTGGGGCTTGATGATGCATCGGCCCATGAGATCGCCAGCCGCTCAAGGGGCACACCTCGCATCGCGAATCGCCTGCTTCGCCGGGTTCGTGACTACGCCCAGGTGAACAACGGGGGCCGGGTGAACCTCCAGCTCACCCGCGATGCGCTGGAACTCTATGAGGTCGACCCGCTGGGTCTCGATCGGCTTGACCGGGCAGTGCTCGAAGCCGTCTGCACGAAGTTCGGCGGTGGCCCGGTGGGTCTGTCCACCCTGGCGATCTCGGTGGCCGAGGAGGCTGAGACGGTCCAGGAGGTCGCCGAACCCTTCCTCGTGCGCCTTGGGTTCTTGATGCGCACCCCTCGGGGGCGCGTGGCGACCCCGGCAGGTTGGGAGCACCTGGGCCTCAAGGCCCCGCGCACCGATGACGGGCCTGATCTGTTCAGCTGACGGTCCGCAGCAGGGGACTGCCTCGCCTCATCGCGCCGCAACCGGCTCAGGTGAGCGGGAAGGGCATGCGACAACCGGTCGGCGGCGCGTGATAAATGGTTCACATGCCAAACCGCTAGACTCCTTGAGGCATGCCATCGGGGCACGCTTGATGAGGTGAGGACGACTGCATGAATGGCCCATATCTGATCATCGCCTTCGTTGCGTTGATCGCCCTGTTCTATTTCATGACGATCAGGCCGCAGCGCAAGCAAGCCGAGAAGCAGCGCGAGATGCACAACAGCATCGAGCCCGGCACACGGGTGATGCTCACCAGCGGCATCTATGGCACGGTGACCGCCATCGGCGACAAGCAGTTCGTGCTTGAGCTCGCCCCCGGCGTCGACATCACGGTGCTCAAGCAGGCGATCGTGCGCACTGTCGCTCCCGATGACGAGGAATTCGAGTTCGCTGACTCCACGGCGATCCCCGATGACGCCAGCTCGCTGTCCGGGCCGGTCCTCACCGAGCAGGGATCAGCTGACGCGCCGGCTGCCGCCGCCCCTGGCCCCGACGCCGAGGCGCCGGCCAGCGATTCGGGACACAGCTCGTCAGACGATCACTCTGAGTCCTCCACGCCGAAGCCCACCGATGCCAAGGACGACGCAGATCCGGCGTCGAAGAGCGGACCGGAAGACGGCCACTCGGCCGACCCCGAGCACAAATAAGAAATCCCCCCTCAGGAGAAGTCTCGGCACATGGCCGCCAGCAATCGAAACAAGCACACCCATCCGGGGCGCAGGCTCATCGTCTTCGCATTGGTGATCGTTTTCCTCTACGGGTTGATGGGACTCACCAAGACCTGGACGCCTCGTCTGGGCCTTGATCTGCGCGGTGGCACCACGATCACCCTTACCGCCCGGAACAACTCCGATGGTTCGGCGCCGAGCAAGGAAAACCTGGAGACCGCACGGTCGATCATTCAGAAGCGCGTCGACGCCCTCGGCGTTGGCGAAAGCTCCGTGACCGTTCAGGGTGATCGCCAGATCGAAGTGGCCGTGCCGAATGTGAGCAGTGACGAGCTGGTCAGTCTGGTGGGGACCACCGCGCAGCTCGGATTCCGCAATGTCTATGCCGTCGCTCAGGCCAGCGGCACCGCGTCGAGCGCCACGCCCAGTGGCGATCCCACGGCGGTGACGACTGCTCTGCCGTCCTCCCCAGCTCCGAAGCCGACACCCCGGGCGTCCGACCAGACCCCGGCTGCCACCGACTTCAACTCGGCGCTCCAGTGGACGCCCAGCGACCAGGACACCAGTGACTTCACGGCTTGGGATTGCGGGCAAGCCGAGACCGTGGCCCAGGACCAACCACTGTTCGCCTGCGATGAGCAGGGACAGGAGAAATATCTGCTCGGTCCCGAGCTGATCAATGGTCAGCGGATCACTGATTCCTCAGCGGCGATTCCGCAGGGCGAGGTGGCTTGGGTGGTCACCATGAAGTTCGATGGCACCGGTGCTGACGAGTTCCTGAAGGCCACCACGCAGCTGGCCACCCAGCAGTCCCCGAAGAACCAGTTCGCGATCGTGCTCGACGGCAAGGTCGTGTCCGCGCCCTCGGTGTCCACCGCCATCAGCGGCGGCAATGCTGAGATCAATGGTGCGAATATCAATGAGACCACCGCCAAGGAGCTGGCGAACCAGCTGAAGTTCGGCGCCCTGCCGGTGAGCTTCGACGTCTCCAGCGTCGAGGCGGTCTCGGCGAGCCTGGGCGATGAACAGCTGCAGGCGGGCCTCATCGCAGGCATCATCGGGCTGGTGCTGGTGGTCGCCTACAGCTTCTTCTACTACCGGGGCCTGGGAATCGTGGTGGTCGGCTCGCTGCTGGCCGCCGTGGTGATCACCTGGGGCACCATCGTGCTCCTGGGCCAGACCGTCGGCTTCGCCATGAATCTGCCCGGCATCGCCGGTGCGATCGTCGCCATCGGCGTCACCGCGGACTCGTTCATCGTGTACTTCGAACGGATCCGCGATGAGATCCGCGACGGACACTCGTTGCGCCACTCCATCCAGAGTGGCTGGAACAAGGCGCGCGGCACCATCGTGATGGCCGACTCCGTGCAGCTGCTGAGCGCCGTCGTGCTGTTCATCCTGGCCATCGGCGCGGTCAAGGGCTTCGCCTTCACCCTGGGCGTGACCACCGCCATCGACCTGTTCATCGTGTTCTTCTTCACCCACCCGTTGGTGACCTTGCTGGGACGCACCAAGTTCTTTGGTGAAGGCCATCGCTTCTCCGGATTCGAGCCGGAGCATCTGGGGGTCAGCAGGGCCTCGTTGATCGGCCGGCGACGTCGTCGCTCCCGGAGTGCACAGCGACGCGGCGGAGCGGACTCGGCCACCAGGGACAGGCCTACTGCCTCAGAAGCCTCCAGCTCTGGAGACAGCACCAGCGCCGGGAGATCCGACGGCGGAAGCAAGGAGTCCTGATGTCTGAATCAACGAGCACCCTTGATCGTCGTCCAGAGGCGGACAGCACCACGAAGGGTGAGAAGCAGTTCGCGGGCAACTTCGCCCATCGTCTCTACACCGGCGAATTCGAGTTCAACTTCGTGGCCCGGCGCAAGCTGTGGTACTCGATTTCTGCGGTCCTGATCGTCATCTCGCTGGCCGCACTGGTCTTTCGCGGCTTGAACCTGGGCATCGAGTTCAAGGGCGGTTCGGTCTTCACCGTGCCGGTGAGCTCGTCGAGCTCACAGACGGTCGATCATGTGCGTGATGCGGTCTCCGACTCGAAGGTCGCAAATCTCACGGGCAGCCAGGCCACAGCTGTCGGCGCGAACACGGTGCGTGTGCAGGTGCGCAGCCTGTCCACCGACGAGGTGACGCAGATGCGCGATGCGCTGGCCTCGGCGGTGAATACGACGCCTGACAAGGTGGGCTATTCACTGATCGGTCCCTCATGGGGCGGACAGATCACCATGAAGGCCTTCCAGGCGTTGATCGTCTTCCTGGTGCTCGTGGCGTTGATGATCTGGGCCTTCTTCAGGGAATGGCGGATGGCCATCTCGGCGCTGGCCGGCCTGATCCATGACCTCATCGTGACCGTCGGTCTCTATGCCTTGATCGGGTTCACGGTCACGCCCTCCACCCTGATCGGCGTGCTCACGATCCTCGGCTATTCGCTCTATGACAATGTCGTGGTCTTCGACAAGGTGCGCGAGAACACGGTGGACATCACCAAGCAGAACCGGACCTTCTCCGAGGCCGCCAACGTCGCGATCAACCAGGTGCTGGTGCGGTCGATCAACACGACCATCATCGGCGTGCTGCCGGTCATTGCGCTGCTCATCGCCGGCGTGGGCTTCCTGGGCGGCGATGGCCCGCTGGCCGATCTTGGCCTGGCCCTGCTCATCGGCATGGTGGCCGGTGCCTATTCGTCGATCTTCATCGCCACGCCGCTGCTCACCCAGCTCAGGGAGCGCGAGCCCGATATGAAAAAGCACGCCGCAGCGGTGGCCAGGCGCCGTGCCCGTGAGGCGGCCGAGCCCACGATCAAGGTGTCCGCGACGACCGTGAGCGGCTCATCATCGGTCTCGGGCGTGGACAGCACCACGACGGTCGCCGCTGGTGGCACCGATCCTGACGCCCGCCCGCGTCCGATGCGTGAGGTCGGCGAGGGCCGGGTCCAGCCGGTGCGGGCTCCACGCAGCAAGAGGAAGAAGTAGTCATGCATCGCGATCCGCGTGTGGCGCGCATCAGGTCACTGGTGCGCACCGTGGCCGATTTCCCCAAACCCGGCGTTCAATTCCGTGACATCACGCCGCTATTGGCCGACCCCGAGGGGCTGGCCGACACGATGGCCGTGCTGGCCGACATGGCTCCTGATGAGATCGATGTGGTCGCCGGCATCGATTCGCGCGGTTTTCTCTTCGGGGCCCCGGTGGCGGTGGCCATGGGCACCGGCTTCGTCCCGGTGCGCAAGCCCGGAAAGCTGCCCGGCCCGGTCTTCGAGGAGGCCTTCCAACTGGAATATGGATCAAGCACCCTGGCTGTGCATCAGGATGCCCTGAAGCCGGGCCAGCGCGTGCTGCTCGTGGACGATCTGCTGGCCACCGGCGGCACCCTGGGAGCCGCGGTGAAGCTGATCCTGCGAGAGGGCGCGGTCCTCAGCCACGTTGAGACGGTCATCGAGCTGCCCGAGCTGGGTGGTCGCGCAAAGCTGAAGTCCCTGGGGGTCACGAGTTTCTCGTCGGTGCTCCAGTTCTGAACCCACGGTGTTCACCGGATGGATTTTTCCCGGGCCGACTAGGGTTGCACTACTAGAACGATCTTGGGAGGCTGCCGATGGCGAGCGACGGAGTGTATGGGCCCTATGCGCGCAGCGCCGTGCCGGCCTCCGATCCCGCCACACCCAATAGCGCCGCCGATGACCGGATCAGCACCGGACCGGAGCAGCCCCGCCTGAGGATGCGCGAACGCCTGGCCCGCCTCGGCGGGGTCAAGGCACCCCAATCAGCCGTCCTCGATCCCTTGTTCTCAGTGGTGAGGGCCACCCATCCCAAGGCCGATCTGTCGATGGTCGAGCGGGCATATCGCACCGCTGAGCACTATCACTCGGGCCAGACCCGCATCAGCGGTGACCCCTACATCACCCACCCGTTGGCGGTCGCGACGATCCTGGCCGAGTTGGGTATGACCGAGCCAACGCTGTGCGCCGCGCTGCTCCACGACACGGTGGAGGACACCAGCTACACGCTCGACCAATTGCGGGCCGACTTCGGTGACACCATCGCCGCCCTGGTCGACGGCGTCACGAAGCTCGACAAGGTGCAATACGGCGATTCGGCAAAGGCCGAGACCATCCGCAAGATGGTGATCGCCATGAGCCGCGATATCCGAGTGCTCGTGATCAAGCTCGCCGATCGACTGCACAATATGCGCACCCTGGGCTTTCTGCGTCCCGACAAGCAGCACCGGATCGCTCGCGAGACCCTTGAGATCTATGCGCCGCTGGCTCACCGGCTCGGCATGAACGCCATCAAATGGGAGCTTGAGGATCTGTGCTTCTCCACGCTCCAGCCCAAGGTCTACGACGAGATTGTGCGGCTCGTGGCCCAGGCGGCACCCAAGCGCGAGCAGCAGCTGCGTGAGGTGATCGACCAGGTGAAGGTCTACCTGGACGACTCGAAGCTCAACGCCGTGGTCTATGGGCGCCCAAAGCATTACTACTCGATCTACCAGAAGATGGTGGTGCGCGGGCGTGACTTCGAGGACATCTACGATCTGGTCGGACTGCGTATCCTCGTTGATTCCACGCGCGACTGCTATGCCGCGCTCGGTGTGATTCACACCCACTGGAATCCGCTGCCCGGGCGGTTCAAGGATTACATCGCGATGCCGAAGTACAACATGTACCAGTCCTTGCACACCACCGTGCTCGGCCCCGGAAGCCGTCCGGTTGAGTTCCAGATCCGCACCCACGAGATGCACCGTCGGGCCGAGTTCGGTGTGGCCGCCCATTGGAAGTACAAGGAAGACCCCAACGCCCAGAGCGGCAAGATCGACCCCGAGGGCACGGATCTGGCATGGGTGCATCAGCTCAACCAATGGACCAAGGAGCAGGACGATCCCGAGGAGTTCCTCGACTCGCTGCGCTTCGAGATCCAGACGAGCGAGGTCTATGTCTTCACCCCCAAGGGTGATGTGTTGGCGTTGCCCTCAGGCGCCACCCCGGTGGACCTTGCCTATGCGATTCACACCGAGGTCGGGCATCGCTGCATCGGAGCCCGGGTGAACGGCAAGCTGGCCTCGCTGGAGAGCCGACTGTCCAATGGGGACATCGTCGAGATCCTCACCTCGAAGGCCGAGAACGCCGGGCCAAGCCGCGATTGGCTCAATTTCGTGGTGAGTCCGAGGGCGAAGAGCAAGATTCGCCAATATTTCACGCGGGAGCGTCGCGAGGAGGCCATCGATCAGGGTAAGGATGAGCTGGCCAAGCAGCTGCGCAAGACTGGTCTGCCGATGCAGCGCCTGCTCACCCTTGAGCATTTGAGCTCGGTCGCCGATAGCTTCCGACTGGCTTCCGTCGACGCCCTCTATGCGGCGATCGGTGAGGGGAACATCGGTGCGCCGGGCGTGGTCCAGCGCCTGATTGCCACCGAGGGAGGCATGGATGGCGCCGCGGATGAGAGCCTCGAAGAAACCACCGTGCTACCCAGACGCGGCACCGTGCGCCACACCGGACAGGGGAATCCCGGCATCGTGGTCGAAGGCGATCCGGATATGTGGGTCAAACTGGCCAAATGCTGCACGCCCATGCCGGGCGACGAGATTCTGGGTTTCGTCACCCGGGAGAACGGGATCTCGGTGCATCGGCGCGACTGCACCAATGCCGCGAACCTGCTCACCCATCCCGAACGCATTGTCGAGGTCTCCTGGGCGCCCAATAGCTCCGCGGGCTATCTGGTGAGCATCCAGATTGAGACGCTCGATCGTCCGGGGGTGCTGGCTGACATCACCCGCACGCTGGCCGATGAGCAGGTGAATATCTCCTCGGCGTCGATGGCGGTGTCCAAGAACCAGCTGGCCAAGTTGAAGATGACCTTCGAGTCCACCGATCCGACGCATCTGCACCATGTGATGGCCACCATCCGCAAGGTGCCCGGCGTCTATGACGCCTATCGCATCAAGCAGTAGCGCCTCCGATGGCCACGGATCAGGGACGATAGGCCCCGGATCGGGGCAGCATGTTCGTCGCCTCGACGCGTGGGCAGACTGCCGAGGGCACCACGAGCTGGTCGCTGGCGCTCGTTCCCGGGGTTTCTCCTTGCGAGGATCCTCGCACCTCTTATTCCTTGCGTCTTATTCCTTGCGTTGTATTCCTTGCCTCCGGCGTCGTCTGCTGGGAAGCGATGAGAACGAGAATGTTGAGGGGCCCGGGACTTCATCCCGGGCCCCTCAACGTCTATCTCGCCTTTTGTGACGTCATCGCCTGGCCTGTGTGGCGTCGTCGCGCCTCAGGCACTGAACTCGTCGAGCGCCTTCTGGGCCTGATCCAGCCAGCTGCGATAGGTCTCCACCGAATCACGCAGCTCCTTGGCCTTCTTGGCGTCGCCCCGGCTCTCGGCCGCCTCGGCCTGGCTGAGGATCTTGTCGATCTGGCCGGTGAACATCGCCACCGTGTCCGCGGCACGTTCCCGGGCCTCGGGGTCGGTGCGCTTCCACTCCTTCTCCTCGGCACCCTTGACGGCCTGCTCCAGCGCGCGCACCCTGTTGTCGATCGGGCGGATGGCGTCGCGGGGGACACGTCCATAGGCATTGAACTTCGTGAGGAAATCCCGAAGCTGACCGCGCGCCTTGGCGACATCGCTCACCGGAAGGATCGACTTCTCGGCCTCGTCCAGCAGCGCTTCCTTCGCCTGCTGGTTGGCCTTGAACTCCTCATCCTGCTCGGCGAAGACCGCATTGCGCGCCTCGAAGAAAGTGTCCTGGAGTCCGCGGAAACGCTTCCACAGCTTCTCGTCGACATTGCGTGGCGCCGGGCCCGCAGCCTTCCACCGGTTCATCAGATCGCGGAACTCGCGGGCGGTCTCACCCCAGTCGGTGGATGTGGCCAGACCCTCGGCCTCGGCGATGATCTGCTGCTTGATCTTCTTCGACTCATCACGCTGGGCGGCGTTCTGGGCGAACTGGGCCTTGCGGCGTCTCGTATAGGTGGTGCGCGCCGAGCTGAACTGGTGCCACAGCTCGTCGTCGGTCTTCCGGTCGATGCGGGGCAGGGCCTTCCACTGCTCCAGCAGCTGACGGAAGCGCTCGACACCGCCTCGCCAATCGCTGCCGGCGGCGAGCTTCTCGGCCTGCGAGACCATCTCCTGCTTCTTCTGCTTGGTCTCGGCGTGCTGACGTTCCCGCAACTGCTTGCGTTCGGCTGATTGGGTTTCAAGCATCGGGTTGAGCACATCAAGTCCGGCCAGCAGGCCATCGAGATCGCCCACCGCATTGGCCTGGCTAATCGACTCCCTCAGCGCGCTCAGCTGCTTGCGGGCCTCCTCGGGACTCAAGGATTGGGATTGCACGCGCTGTTTGAGCAGCGATGCCTCCGTCTCCAGCGCCTGAAAGCGACGAACGAAGAAAGCCATCGCCTCCTGCGAACTCACATCGGGGACCTGTCCCACTCGACGTTCGCCTGCGGAGGTGATCACATAGACCGTCCCGTCAGCATCGACGCGGCCGTGACTTGCCGGACCTGCAGTAGTGCTCATGACTCTTATCTTGCCCGATAGGCTGCACATTGTGTTCATCGCCTACTTCGTGACCGGTGCCTGGCAGTCGAATTGCTATGTCCTCGCCGACGAGGACTCCACGCAGGCCGTCGCCATCGATGTGGGCATGGACGCGGCGTCCACCGTCGAGGAAGTCCTGAAGGAAAGGGGCTTGGAACTGGGCGGGGTGCTGCTCACCCACGGACATATCGACCATTGTGCGCAGGCGGCGATGCTTGCTGACGCCCACGATGCGCCCGTCTGGGTGCATGCGGCCGACCGGGAGCTGATGACGAATCCCGGGCTGGGCCTGTCGCCCGGGATGGCAGCCCAGGTCTCCGGGCTCCTGGGCGGGAAATCGCCCGTCGAGCCCAGAAACCTGAGGCTCTACGAGACCGGGGTCACAGTGGACTGCGGTGGACTCAGCTTCACCATCACGCCAGCTCCCGGGCACACCCCCGGTTCGGTGCTCATCGGCACCGACAGCGGCGAACAGATGGTCTTCTTCACCGGAGATGTGCTGTTTGCCGGTAGCATTGGGCGCTCGGATTTTCCCGGAGGCGATGATCACACCATGCGGGCCATGCTGCGTGACGTGGTGAAGGAGCTTCCCCCTGAGGCCAGGGTGTTGCCCGGTCACGGCCAATTCACCACGGTGGCCCAGGAACTGGCCTCGAATCCGTATCTGACTGACCACTATCTGGAGGTGCAGAGCTGATGGCTCGCCCCAAGCCGCTGTCGGGTTTTCCCGAATTCCTTCCTCGCGAGCGGATCATCGAGCTCGAGGTGCTCGACACCCTGCGCGAGACCTTCGAGCTGCACGGCTTCTCCAATGTGGAGACCAGGGCGGTCGAGCCGCTGGCCCAGCTCAGCCGCAAGGGCGACATCACCAAAGAGGTCTATGTGGTGCGGCGGCTGCATGCCGACGAGCACGACAAGAACGAGCTCGGCCTTCACTTCGATCTGACCGTGCCGCTGGCCCGATGGGTGCTGGAGCATGCCGGTCATCTTGAGTTTCCCTTCCGGCGCTATCAGATCCAGAAGGTCTGGCGTGGCGAGCGCCCCCAGGAGGGCCGCTATCGCGAATTCACCCAGGCGGACATCGACATCATCGGTCGCGGGGATCTCGCCGCGCATCACGACATCGAGGCGCCACTGGTCATGCTCGAGGCGTTGGAGAGGCTGCATGAGCGGATCGGCCTGCCCCCGGTGCTCATGCATGTGAACAACCGCAAGCTCTCCGAGGGCTTCTACCGCGGCCTCGGCGTCGAGGACACCCTGTCGGTGCTCCAGACGGTTGACAAATTCGACAAGATCGGTGCCGAGGCCACCATTGAGCTGCTCATCTCCGAGCAGGGTCTGGACCCTGAGGTCGCGCGCCAGTGCGTCGCCTTGGCAGCGATGCAGTCCCGCGATACGAGCTTTGTCGACCAGGTGCGAGGTCTGGGCGTCACTGACCCCATGCTCGACGAGGGCCTGGACGAGTTGGCCACGCTCATCGAGGAAGCCAACCGGCGCGTGCCCGGGCGCATCATCGCTGATCTGAGCATCGCCCGCGGTCTGGACTATTACACCGGCACCGTCTACGAGACCCAGCTCGTGGGGCATGAGTCGATGGGCTCGATCAGTTCCGGGGGGCGCTATGACTCCTTGGCCTCCGACGGGAAGAGCTCCTATCCGGGTGTGGGCATCTCTCTGGGCGTCACGCGCCTGATCGCCCCGCTCATCGCCGCCGGCGAGTTCACCGTCACCCGGTCTGTTCCCACCTGCGTCGTGGTGGCCGTGGACAACGAGGAGACCCGGGAGACCTCGATGGATGTCGCCGCCGCCCTGCGCGCGCGGGGCATCAGCTGCGAGGTTGCTCCCAAGGCCGACAAATATGGCAAGCAGATTCGCTATGCCGATCGTCGCGGCATCCCCTATGTGTGGTTCGGGGGCATGGTCGGCGAGGTGAAGGACATCCGCTCAGGTGATCAGCAGCCGGCCGATGCGGCCATCTGGATGCCGAGTCACGACGATCTGCGTCCAGCCGTGGGTCCTGCCGAATAATCGGGATCGCTCCGGTGGAGACCGGACGGAGGGGTCCGGGTGCCCGCCACAGTGTCGCGGTTGGGGCTGCGCAGTCAGGGCGTTCGTCGTGGCCTGCGGATAGGCCTGAGCCGAGTTGATGACACCGCGTGTCACATCTCATCCGGTTTATTCGGCAGGTTTGCGCCCGACGAGGAACCATCATCCCCGTCCGCTGGACGCCACCTAGACTCGAGACGGGTTCACCGTCACGGGAGGCGTCCATGACCACCACAGCCAGGCACGATCAGGCAGACACCACCACACGTGGCCGCGAGAAGGCTTTCGAGCGGGCACGGCATAGCCCGGTGGTGCGGCATGAGGTCTTTCAGACCTCATTGATGAGCGCGCTGCTCGACGGCATCTACGACGGGGACATGACCTTGGCGGAGCTGCTCGGCCACGGGAACTTCGGCCTGGGGACCTTCGAGGCGCTGGACGGGGAGATGATCATCCTTGACTCGGTGCCCTGGCAGCTGCGCGTTGACGGTTCGGTGACCCGGGCCAGCCTCGACCAGCTCACCCCCTTTGCGACGGTCACCAATTTCGTCCCCACCCTTTCCGAGCAGGTCAATGGACCGATGACTCGGGCCGAACTCAGCAGTCTGGTCGACCACCTGGGGGTCTCGGCCAATTATCTGTACGGGCTGCGCATCACTGGCGACTTCGAGTGGGTGAGCACCCGCACGGTGCGTCGCCAGAAGAGGCCCTTCCCGCCGATGTCGCAGACCACGAGTGATGAGCCCGTGGTGCGCCACGAGCACACCAGCGGCGTCATGGCCGGCTTCCGCACGCCGTTGTTCGAGCAGGGGATCAATGTGGCCGGCTGTCATGTGCATTACGTCGACAATGAGCACAGCCACGGCGGTCATGTGGTTGATTTCGTGATGAACTCAGGCGTCATCGAGGTGTGCCTGGGCACCGATCTGCGTGTCCGACTTCCCCTCTCGGAGGCCTTCCAGGATGCCGACCTGGCGCCCAATGACCTCGACCAGCAGGTGCGCGCCGCCGAGCATCACTGATCGTCGATCCTCACGAGTCGGCGTCCGTCCGCCCGGAAGCGGGGCTCCCCGTTTACCCGCACCCCGTTCCCCGGACACAGGTCAGCCCGGACACAGGGCGTCGACCGGGCAGGATGCTCCTGCGGGGACGGCTGACCGGCACGGGTCATGCCGCGAGTGCCCGATCGCATCGCTCAAAGCGGCCCAATCCCGACCACACACCACGCCAGGAGATGTGAACTGCGCGCAGGGTCGTTAACCTAAGTCGAGGAGACGTCTGGTGCGCTGGAACGGCACCACGACGCCCCGCCAAGAAATTCACTTCGAGGACAACGGAGTTCCAGCATGGGTATTGCCATCAAATACGGCGCAATGGTTGACGATCCGATCGTTGATGACAACGGGAAGCTGGCCATCCGTGGTGGTGCCGGGGCCCTTGTCGAGCGGCTGCTCAAGATCTATCCCAAGGCCTGCCTGGTCGGCTACGAGGATCGCCAGTACGAGGGCTTCGAGATGAAGCGTGACATCAATCTCGACGCCGAGAAAGATCTAGTGATCAACCTCGATGTGATGGACTCCGTGGGCGTCTTCCAGGTGATGCACCGTCACGGCGCCGAGCCGATGATCATGAACCTCCAGTGGCTGCCGCCCCGTCACTACCACCACAAGGTGAACTTCGCCGCCATGGGTCTGAGCTATGCCCTGTTCCCGACTCTGTGCTCGGGTGAGCGGACCGCCGCTGAGGTATCCGAGCTGACGCATCGCTGGACTATCCCGGCCCTGGCCAACTCCGCACAGATCTCGTGGTTCCAGCCGGGCATCCGTGATGATCTCCTACAGCCCCGGGTGAAGACTGAGGTGCCCGAGGTCCTCTATCCGAGCATCCACCTGGACGCCGAGAAGCATCCCCAGCAGTTCATGCAGATCGTCACCGAAGTGGCCGGTAGGGTGCCGCTTCAGATGGTCGCCCGTCTGGCGCCGCGCGATCTGGTGAGCCTGCAGGCGATGCGGATGTCGTCGGCCAAGTGGACCACGGTGGGCCCGCTCTCAGCTGATCGTGAGGGGTATTGGGGGACCCTGGCCCACACCACGGCCTTCCTGTCCACCGCCACCGCCGAGGCCTATGGGCTCGAGGAGCTAGAGGCACTGGTGGCCGGCGTTATCGGCATCATGCCGAAGCTGCCCTGGGCCGAGGCGCTCGTGCCCCGCGATTATCCCTATCTCTACAACTCCGACGCCGAGGCCGCCTTGATGCTTGAGAATGTCCTGCGCAACCCCGACGCGGCGCGCGCGGCCATCGACGAGTCCGCCGGGGGATCAATCAAGGACTGGGTGTTCAAGATGCACGCTCGTTCCGCGGGCAATGAGGCCATCGAGAACCGGATCCACGAATGGTTCCCCAAGGCGCTTGAGGACTGAGCTGTAGGACCACCCACCGACGCGGAACTGACACAGCGCGGGGCGACCACGTGTGAGCGCTATGGCTTGAGTGTCGGGTCGTGAGCGACATGGTGGGTGGCCCAGTGGTGTTTCTGTGGGCATGCCGTCGATTCCCTCGTGGGATCGACGGCACTTCCATGTCGGGAGCGGGTGCTGCGCCGGCTCGCGTGGTGGCGTGTTGGGCACGCCCGCGCGCTGCTTCGGCGCCTGTCACGGTGGCCCAGACAATCGGGGCACGAAGAAATCAGCGGCCCGATCGTGGAAGAATGCCAAAGGCCCGCGCACTGTCTATGCCGGGACGAGAAGGGAATATCACCGTGATCCGAACCCACGATGCTGGAACGCTCCGCGCCACCGATGAAGGACGGCAGGTCACCTTGGCCGGCTGGGTGGCCCACCGCCGAGATCACGGGGGAGTGGCCTTTATCGATCTTCGCGATGCGAGCGGCATCGCCCAGGTCGTGATCCGTGACGAGGTCCTGGCCTCGTCCGGCGCCCACGATCTGCGCAACGAATACTGCATCGCCGTCACCGGCGTGATCGAGCACCGCCCGCAGGGCAATGAGAACCCCGAGATGCCCACCGGCGAGATCGAGGTGAACATCTCCTCGCTCGAGGTGCTCAATGCGGCCGCACCGCTGCCCTTCCCGGTGGATGAGTACACCAATGTCGGTGAGGACACCAGGCTGCGTTATCGCTATCTCGACCTGCGCCGCCCGCGCATGCATGACGCCCTGGTCCTGCGCTCCCATGTGACCCATGCCATTCGTCGCGCGTTGGAAGATCGCGACTTCTATGACATCGAGACCCCTACGCTTACCCGGTCGACGCCCGAGGGGGCTCGCGACTTTCTGGTGCCGGCCCGGCTCTCACCCGGTTCGTGGTACGCCCTGCCGCAGAGCCCGCAGCTGTTCAAGCAGCTGCTCATGGTGGCCGGGATGGAGCGCTACTACCAGATCGCGCGGTGCTACCGCGATGAGGATTTCCGCGCTGACCGTCAACCGGAATTCACCCAGCTTGACGTGGAGATGAGCTTTGTCGACCAGGATGATGTGATCGCGCTGGGCGAGGAGGTCATGGCCGCCTGCTGGAAGCTCGTGGGCGTTGACCTGCCCCGTCCGATGAAGCGCATCACCTGGCATGAGGCGATGGACCGCTATGGTTCTGACAAGCCCGATCTGCGTTTCGGCAATGAGATCACCGAGGTCACGGACTTCTTCGCCGAGACGCCGTTCCGTGTCTTCCAGGCCCCTTATGTGGGTGCCGTGGTGATGCCCGGTGGAGCCTCCCAGCCACGCCGTCAGTTTGACGCCTGGCAGGAATGGGCCAAGCAGCGCGGAGCCAGGGGACTGGCCTATATCGTCGTCTCTGACAACGGTGAGCTCACTGGCCCCGTGGCCAAGAACATCTCCGACTCGGAGAAGGCCGGCATCGCCGACAAGGTAGGAGCCAAGCCGGGCGACGCCATCTTCTTCGCCGCCGGTGCGCGCACGGCGAGCCAGGAGTTGCTGGGAGCCGCGCGTCTGGAGATCGGCACCCGCTGCGAGCTCTACGATCCCAAGGACTGGGCGTTCTGCTGGGTGGTCGACGCGCCACTGTTCAAGCCCGCCTCCGAGGCGGTCGCCGAGGGCGATGTGGCAGTGGGCGGTGGCGCGTGGACGGCGGTGCACCACGCCTTCACCTCGCCCAAGCCCGAGAGCATGGACACCTTCGACACCGATCCGGGCTCGGCCCTGTCCTATGGCTATGACTTCGTCTGCAATGGCAATGAGGTCGGCGGCGGCTCGATCCGTATCCATCGCCGCGATGTGCAGGAGCGGGTCTTCAAGGTGATGGGCCTGTCGCGCGACGAGGCCCAGCAGAAGTTCGGTTTCCTGCTTGACGCCTTCAAGTTCGGCGCCCCGCCGCATGGGGGCATCGCCTTCGGCCTCGACCGCCTGGTGATGCTGCTTGGCGGGTTTGACACGATCCGCGATGTCATCGCCTTCCCGAAGACCGGCAACGGCTTCGACCCGCTCACCCAGGCCCCGGCTCCCATCTCGGCCCAGCAGCGCCGTGAGGCCGGTGTTGACGCCAAGCCTGAGAAGAAGAAGGAGGCCGACGAGGGCGCGGAGGCCGACGTCGACACCCAGGCCGAATAGGCCGCGATCGCGTGATCCTCGGACCTTGGGACTGGCTGAACGATCTTCATCGGTGATGCCGGCGCAATGACGAGATGACGTGGGGGCGCTGAACACATCTGGTCCAGCGCCCCCACACATGCTCGCGATGAAAGACGTCAGCGAGAGGGCTCGCCCTCTGACGGACCTTCGACATGGGTTCTGTTGTCGTGCGGCAAATCTGTGGGGATCGCCAGCGAGGCTAGGCTTCCACTGATGAGTGAGGACCTCTTCGGCAACCCGATACCCGGCAACGACGCTGCCGCGGATTCCGGCATCGGCGGATCACTGGGCGATGCGGTCAATCCTGCGGCCCCGCTGGCGGTGCGCCTGCGGCCTCGAACTCTCGATGAGATCGTCGGGCAACAGCATCTGCTCGGTCCCGGGTCGCCGCTGCGCCGCCTTGCCGAGGGCAGCGCGGCGATGAGCGTCTTCCTGTGGGGCCCGCCCGGCGTCGGCAAGACGACCATCGCCTCGGTGGTCTCGCGCGCCACCCACGGAAGATTCGTGGAGATGTCCGCGGTGACAGCCGGGGTGAAGGATGTGCGCCGGGAGCTCGACCTGGCGCGCAAGGAGCTCGCCCGAGGACATTCCACGGTGCTCTTCGTCGACGAGGTGCACCGATTCTCCAAGGCCCAACAGGATGTGCTGCTGCCGGCCGTGGAGAACCGCATCGTCACCCTGATCGCCGCCACTACGGAGAATCCCTCGTTCTCGGTGATCTCGCCGCTGCTGTCGCGTTCCCTGCTGCTCACCCTGAAGCCGCTCACCGCCGACGATATCTCCACCCTGCTTGATCGCGCCCTGGGCGATGAGCGCGGTCTGCACACGCCCGATGGTGGCCACTACGTCCTTGACGACGAGGCCCGGGCCGATCTGTTGCGGCTGTCTGGCGGGGACGCCCGCCGAGCCCTGACCTATCTCGAGGAGTCCGCGGCGGGGGCGAGCGCGGCGGGTTCGTCGACCATCACCACCCAATCGGTGTCGCGCGCGGTCGATCGGGCTGCGGTGCGCTATGACCGCGACGGCGATCAGCACTATGACGTGATCAGCGCCTTCATCAAGTCGGTCCGGGGCTCCGATGTGGATGCGGCACTGCACTATCTGGCGCGGATGATCACCGCCGGAGAAGACCCGCGCTTCATCGCGCGCCGGCTGGTGATCCTCGCCAGTGAGGACATCGGCATGGCTGCCCCCTCGGTGCTCCAGACGGCGGTGGCAGCCGCCCAGGCCGTCCAACTGATCGGCATGCCGGAGGCCCAGCTGAACCTCGCCCAGGCGACGATCGCCGCGGCGACCGCGCCGAAGTCGAACGCGGTGTACCTGGCGCTCGGCAAGGCCCTTGACGATGTCAAGGCCGGCAAGGGCGTGGGCGTGCCGGCGCATCTGCGCGATGCCCACTATGCGACGGCCGGTAGCTACGGTCATGGCGTCGGCTATCGCTATGCCCATGACTGGCCCCATGGGGTGGCCCCCCAGCAATATCTGCCCGATGATCTCGTCGGCACCGACTATTACGAGCCCACCGATCACGGCAATGAGGCCGCCATCGGTGATCGCCTGGCGGTGATTCGTGAGATCCTGCACGAGCCGGATGCGCCGGAGGCAGGAAAGGCACCCCCGGCGTCAGCGGAGGACAGCTGAGCAACGCAAGGGCGCAGGCCACAGGGAACAGCGCGTCGCGGGCAGAGCCGATATCGGTCAGATCATGCCGACATCGGCCAGACACTAAGGAGCAGATAGTCATGAGGTCGAACAAGCTGGTTGTCACCGGGGCGGGCCACGTGGGCTCGCAGGTGCTCACGGAGGCCCTTCACATGGGCCTGTTCGGCGAGATCGCCGTGATCGACACCAATGAGTCGGTGGCCGTCGGGGAGGCTCTCGACTCTCTTCAGGCCACCGGGGCACCCCATATGGCCGCGATCGATGTGCACTCGGGTGGGGTGGAGGACTATCGCGATGCTGATGTGGTCATCTGCGCCGCCGGGCCGAGCATCATTCCCGATCCCGACGATCCCACTGGACGGCCCGATCGTTCACTGGTGACCACGGTGAACTCGAAGGTGATCCGTCAGGTGATGGGCGATATCGCCTCCCAGACCAGCCAGGCGATCGTCATCCTCATCACGAATCCCCTGGACACGATGGTCTATATCGCCGAGAACGAATTCGGCTATCCGCCTGATCGTGTCTTCGGCACCGGCACCATGCTCGACTCCACGCGTCTGTGTCAGATCATCGCCGCCCACTGCCTGGTGGCACCCAGCAGCGTGCAGGGCTACATGATGGGTGAGCACGGACTGACCGCCTTCCCGGTGCTCAGCCGGCTCACCGTGGGCGGCTACCGCTTCGACGAGCTGCCGAAGGTCTTCCCGATCAGTCCCCAGCTGACGCCCGACGACATTCGCGAGGAGGTCGTCCAGGCCGCCTATGACGTCTTCAACTCAAAGGGCTGGACCAACGCCGGGATCGCCCAGTCGGCGGTGTCACTGGCCCGCACCGTCATGTTGGACGAGCACGCGATCCATCCGGTGTGCTCCACCCTGCGCGGCGAATACGGTCATGTCGACGATGTCGCCCTGTCGATGCCCTGCATCATCGGCCGCTCAGGGATCGAGCGGCGCCTGCCGGTGGAGCTTGACGCCTGGGAATCGGGTCACCTTGACGCAACCATCGCCCAGATCAAGGCCACCATGGGTGAGGCCGGCACGCCCGCCCGTCGTCAGTAGCACCGCTGGTCATTGCGGTGGAACACTCCTCGGGCCCGTCTCCGCTGCGCGCAGACGGGCTCTTCACGGCGACGTCCGCGCGCTAGTCTTGACCAGCGGTTCGCGGCCGGCGAGCCGATTATTGCCATGCTCGGGAGAGACCACCATGAAAGCAGCTGAGATCGGTCGACGGTTCGTCGACTTCTTCGTGTCGAAGGGCCATACCGAGGTGCCGAGCGCCTCACTGCTCTACAACGATCCCACGCTGCTGTTCGTCAACGCCGGCATGGTGCCCTTCAAGCCCTATCTGATGGGGGAGCTCCCCGCCCCCTGGAAGCGCGCCACGAGCATCCAGAAGTGCGTGCGCACCCTGGACATCGAAGAAGTGGGCAAGACCACACGTCATGGCACCTTCTTCCAGATGCTGGGCAACTTCAGCTTCGGTGACTACTTCAAGAAGGAAGCCATCGAGTTCGCCTGGGAGCTCGTCACCGGCCCCCTGGACAAGGGCGGCCTCGGCTTCGACCCGAATAGCGTGTGGCCCACCGTGCTGGGCCCGGGCTTCCACCCCGACTATCCCGAGGGTGACACCGAGGCCCGCGACACCTGGCTGTCGCTGGGCGTGCCGCCCGAGCACATCCAGGGCCGCGGCCTGAAGGACAACTACTGGCATATGGGCGTCCCGGGTCCTGGTGGCCCCTGCTCGGAGATCTACATCGACCGCGGCCCCAAGTACGGCGCCGAGGGCGGCCCCGAGGCCGACGAGGACCGCTTCCTGGAGATCTGGAATCTGGTGTTCGAGACCGAGGAGCTCTCGGTCGTGCGGTCGAAGGAGGACTTCGACATCGCCGGGCCCATGAAGCATCGCAATATCGACACCGGCGCAGGCCTGGAACGCATCGCGTTGCTCCTTCAGGGCGTCGACAACATGTACGAGACCGACGAGGTCTTCCCGGTGATCGAACTCGCCGCCCAGATGGCCCACAAGCGTTATGGGGCCGACCACACCGACGACATCCGTCTGCGCGTCGTGGGTGATCACGTGCGCTCATCCCTCATGCTCATGACCGACGGCGTCACTCCCGGCAATGAGGCGCGCGGCTATGTGCTGCGACGCCTCATGCGTCGAACCATCCGCTCGATGCGGCTGCTGGGCGTGGAGAATGTCTCCCTCACCGAGCTGCTGGATGTGAGTCGCCAGTGCATGCACGCCACTTATCCCGAGATCGACAAGCAGTGGGCGCGCATCAAGGACATTGCCGACAACGAGTCGGAGAGCTTCGAGCGCACGCTCAACTCAGGCACCCAGCTGTTCGACATGGCGGTGGCCGAGGCCCGCGCTGCGGGTGCGACCACACTGGGCGGCGACAAGGCCTTCCAGCTGCATGACACCTATGGCTTCCCGATCGATCTCACCCTGGAGATGGCCTCCGAGCAGGGGCTTCACGTCGACGAGACCGCCTTCCGCGCGCTGATGGACCAGCAGAAGGCCCGGGCCAAGGCCGATGCCAAGGCCAAGAAGGGCAATCTGCACGACGACGAGAGCTATCGCCAGCTGCGCGAGCACGGTGAGACGCCCTTCGTCGGTTATTCCGAGTTGACGATCCCCACCAAGGTCCGTGGCCTGGTGGCCGACGGACACGTTGTCGACCATCTGCAGCCCGGGCAGCTCGGCGAGGTGGTGCTTGATGAGACCCCCTTCTACGCCGAGATGGGCGGCCAGGACGCCGACGCAGGCGTGCTGAAGACCTCGGCCGGAGAGTTCGAGGTGGTCGACGTCCAGCGTCCGGTGCCAGGTCTGGTGGTGCATACGGTGCGCGCCGGCGGAGAGCTGCGTACCGGTGATCAGGTTGAGGCGATGGTCGACGCGGTGCACCGTCAGGGTGCCTGCCAGGCGCATTCGGCCACCCACATCATTCACGCGGCACTGCGCGAGCTGGTCGGGCCCACCGCCACCCAGGCGGGTTCCTACAACAAGCCCGGCTATCTGCGCTTTGACTTCAACTCGGCCCACGGGCTGTCCGGCAGCCTCAAGGCTGAGATCGAGGCGCGGTGTAACGCCGCCATCCGTGACGACCTTGAGGTCAGCGCCACCCAGATGCCCCTGGCGCAGGCCAAGGACATGGGTGCCATGGCGATGTTCGGCGAGAAATATCCCGATGTGGTGCGTGTGGTCGAGATGGGCGGGCCCTGGAGCCGTGAGCTGTGTGCCGGCACCCATGTGCTGCACTCCAGCCAGATCGGCATGCTGAACCTTCTTGGCGAGCAGTCGGTCGGGGCCGGCACCCGACGGGTGGAGGCGCTGGTGAGCACCGACGCCTTCGAGCACATGGCCGCCGAGCGCGCCCTGGTCAACCAGCTCACCGGAGTGCTCAAGGTGCAGCCCGATCAGCTCACTGACCGGGTCGGCAGCCTTATCGAGGAACTGAAGACCGCACAGAAGCAGATCTCGGAACTCAAGTCGGCGCAGCTGCTGGCAGGTGTCCCCGCGCTGGTCTCCGGTGCAAAGGACATGTGGGGCGTGGGTTTTGCGACCCAGAGCCTTCAGGACGTCGACGCCTCGTCACTGCGCGCCCTGGCTGCACAGGCTCGCGATCGCTTCGGCGACCGGGCCGGCGTCGTGGCGCTGGTGGGCGGCTCAACGGCCAAGCCTGCACTCGTCGTGGCCACCACGAAGGTCGCGCGTGACAGGGGTCTCAACGCGGGCGATCTGGTGAGGCAGGGGGCTGCGGCGCTGGGCGGCAATGGCGGTGGCAAGCCCGATCTGGCCCAGGGCGGCGGCACCGACGCCTCGAAGGCGCCGGAGGCCTTGCGCAGCGTCGAATATGCCATCGGACACATCCTGCAGGGCGCATGAGCGAGGTCCATTCCGACAACGACATCCAGGGTCCCGCAGCGGAAGCCGTCGCGGCCAGCTCAGGATGGCGTCGTGGGGTGAGGCTCTGTCTGGACTGGGGCAAGGCGCGTATCGGGGTCGCTGCCTGCGACGCCGACGGTGTGCTCTCCTATCCGGTTGAGACGGTGGCCAACGGTCCGGGCACCATGAAACGGCTCAAGGCGCTGGTCGCCGAGTACGAACCCATGGAGATCATCATGGGCATGCCCACTGATCTGAGAGGACGTCAGGGCATTGCCGCCTCTGCGATGCTCGAGAACGCACATCGCGTGGTGCGGGCGGTGGGTCAGCCCGTGCGCCTGGTCGATGAGCGACTCACCACGGCCGCGGCGGCCCGTAGGCTGGCTGCGGCGGGACGCGACTCGCGGCACCGCCGTTCCGTGATCGACCAGGCTGCGGCGGTGGCGATCCTGGAACAGGCCGTTGAGATTGAGAAGCGTTCGGGCCTCCCGGCTGGCGAGCTGGTTGTGCCCCGAACTGAGGAGGATCACGGTGGCAGGACCGAAACGGGCAGCTGACGACGATGCGGAGGAGCTGTCTCCCACCGCGTCTGACACCGGCGTGTCCGCCCACCGTGTTGAGCACGATCAGCAGGAACAACGCACTGCGGCGCTCGACAGTGGACAAGAGGGCTCTACCCCCGGACCGGGGAGAGGACGGCCCACCGCGGCAGTTGGCCCCGAAGGCCCCGATGGCGGGCGCCTCGATCCAGCTCTGACGGGCCCTGACGACCCCACCGGGGACAGGCCGGGGCGCCACGAGGAGATCTGGCCTCCCATGCCGCCTCGTCCTACCGCTGCTCGCCCGACGGCCGACGAGACCCGGAGCCCGTCGGGCATCAAGGCACCCTCCGGTTTCAAGCTGCCCCCAGATACCGTGGCCCCCTCTGGCGCCGATCTGTCATCTGGACCTGAGACATCGCCGGATATGAGTCCGGCGTCCGCGAACCGTGCCTCGGCCAGCGATGACTCACACTCCGGATCAGCCGCATCCTCGGCGGGAGATCCCGATGAGGCGGGAACGGCCTCCTCAGCCGGGAAAGACGGGCAGGGCCCGCTCATCACCCTGCGCGCAAACCACCGACGCAGCCCGAAATCACGACTCAAGTCGATCATCGCCGTGCTGGTGAGCCTCGCCGTGATCGCTGGCGGCGGTTTTCTGATCTATCAGAAGATCACCGAATACCGCGGCGCGGACTATTCCGGTGAGGGGCAGGACTCCATCACCGTCACCGTGAAATCCGGTCAGACCGTGCCACAGATGGGGGACGAGCTGGTCGCCCAGAATGTGGTGGCCTCGCGTAATGCCTTCATCCGCGCCGCCAAGAAGGAGAAGCGCTCAAATTCCATCCAGGCCGGCACCTACCAGCTGAAGACCCATCTGCCGGCCGCGTCGGCGGTGGCGATCCTCGTTGATCCCTCGAACATCGTGAACAACCGATTCACGATCCCGGAGGGCTTGCGTAACACCAAGGTGCTCGAACAGGTGAGCTCCGCCACGGGCATCGCTCCCGGACAGCTCACCGCGGCCACCCAGGACGCCTCGCTACCCATTCCCGTCTACGCCCAGGGGAGCTCTGAGGGCTTTCTTTTCCCCGACACCTATTCCTTCGATCCCGATCCCACGGCCACGCAGGTGATCACCGGCATGGTCAACCGCTTCAACCAGGTGGCCGCCGAGGAGAACCTGGAGGCCCGTGCCGCAGCCATGGGCCGCACTCCCCACGAGGTGATGGTGGTGGCCAGCATCATCGAGCGAGAGACCTCGGACAAGCGCTATGCGCCCTTGGTGGCCGAGGTCATCTACAACCGTCTGGCACAGGGCATGAGGCTTCAGTCCGATGCCACCGTCGCCTATGCCAACAATATTGACGGCAGAGTGACCACCACGGACGCGGAGCGGGCGCTGAACTCTCCGTACAACACCTATATGGTCGACGGTCTGCCGCCGGGGCCGATATCTAATCCCGGCAAGGCAGCCATCGAGGCGGCGCTCGCCCCGGCCACAGGCAACTATCTGTATTTCGTCACGGTGAACCTCGACACCGGCCAGACTGAGTTCGCCGCCGACTCCGCCGGCCACGACGCGAACGTCAAGCAGTTCCAGAGCTGGTGTCAGGCGCACTCCGACCGTTGCGAATGAGCCCTGACCTGGCCGGGACCCATGGTCGGGCGTGGGGTCGGGAATCAGCGAGCATCCCTACGAGCCCGCGCAGGGAATCGATAAGCATCACCATGAGCCAGCACAGGGGACCGGCTTCTGCGTCACGGGTTGTGCGCTGGCAAGCGCGCGCTGCCGCCGCCGTTTCGCCCTGCCGGACGTGCCTGCCGACGATGCCGGACAGCTGGGATAATGGGGATCATGCTGCGTTATCTCACCGCTGGTGAATCCCATGGCCGTGCCCTGGTCTCAACGATGGACGGGTTGCCGGCCCATGTGCACATTTCCACCGAGCAGTTGCGCGCAGCTCTGGCGCGTCGTCGCCTGGGCGCCGGACGGGGCGCCCGGATGAAGTTCGAGACCGACGAGGTGACCATGCTCGCCGGTGTGCGCCACGGCGAAACCCTGGGCTCCCCGATCGCCGTGATGATCGGCAACACCGAATGGCCCAAATGGGAGCAGGTCATGAGCCCCGATGAGGTCGACCCCGAGGTCTTGGCATCACTCGCCCGTAATGAGAAGCTCACCCGTCCCCGCCCCGGCCATGTGGATCTGGCCGGTATGCAGAAATATGATTGGGATGAGGCGCGCCCGGTGTTGGAGCGGGCGAGCGCCCGCGAGACCGCGGCACGTGTGGTGCTCGGCGAGTTCGCCAAGCAATTCCTGGCCCAGGCCTATGGCATCACCGTGCTCAGCCATGTGGTGCAGATCGGCTCGGTGAAGGCCCACGTGGCCGAGCCCCCGCGCATGGCCGATCTTGCCCATATCGACGACGATCCGGTGCGCTGCCTGGACACGACGGCCAGTCGGGCGATGCAGGACGAGATCGAGGCCTGCCGCAAGGACGGTGACACCCTGGGCGGCGTGGTCGAGGTGCTTGCCTGGGGCTGCCCGCCGGGACTTGGCTCAATGCGCGAGGGGGACACTCGTCTCGACGCCCGTCTGGCGTCAGCGCTCATGGGAATCCAGGCGATCAAGGGCGTCGAAATCGGTGATGGATTCGAACTGGCCGGTGTGCGTGGCAGCCAGGCTCACGACGAGATCGAACCCGGCCCCCATGGCATTCGCCGGATCAGCGGACGCGCCGGAGGCACTGAGGGTGGCATCAGCACCGGCGAGGTTGTGCGCGCCCGGGCTGCGATGAAACCGATTGCCACCGTGCCGAGAGCCCTGCGCACCCTCGATGTGGCCACCGGGGAGGCCGCGGTGGCTCACCACCAGCGCTCCGATGTCTGCGCGGTGCCGGCAGCCGGGGTCGTCGCTGAGGCGATGACAGCGCTCGTGTTGGCCCAGGCAAGCCTGGAGAAGTTCGGCGGTGACTCATTGGCCGAGAGCCGCACGAACTATCTCAACTATCTGCGTCGACTCCGTGACCGTGGACTCGACATCGCCGCAAGCCAGTGAGCGGCACCGCTGAGGCCTCGTCGCCGACGACATCGGACCAGACGTCATCGGTGCAGATCGTCCTGGTCGGCCTGCCGGGAGTCGGGAAGACGACAGTGGGCAGAGCCTTGGCCCGCCGCTTCGGATTGCGCTTCATCGACGTCGATCAGCTGCTGGAACGCCGGGAGGGCACCAGCGTCGCCCGTATCTTCGCCGATCGCGGTGAACCCGCATTCCGCGAGATGGAGGCGGCGGCGACAACGGCCCTGCTCAACGAGCCGGGAGTGATCGCCCTAGGCGGTGGCGCGGTGACCAATCCAGCGGTACGCCAGGCCTTGGCGGGCCATACCGTGGTGTGGCTGAGGGCCTCGGTGGAGGCGGGCACGCAAAGAATCGGCCAGACCACCCATCGTCCCCTCATGCGGGGCGATGTCGGGGCAACGCTGACCCGACTGAGCCACGAGCGCCGGGATTTCTACGCCCAGGTGTCCAGTCACCAAGTGGACACCGATGCGCGCAGTCCCCAGCAGGTCGTTGAACAGATCGCAGGCCTGATCGGCCTGACCGGGAAGGAAACCCAGATGACCACCGCACAATTTGCCACTGACCGGCCCTATGAGGCACTGATTGGCGCGAATGTCTTTGACGAGCTCGCCGCCCATGTGGGCGATGCCAGCAAGGTGGCGATCTTCTTCCCCGAAGTGCTGCGGGAATCAGCGCGTCGAGGCGCCGCACTGGTGCGTGCTGCCGGTGCCGTGCCCACGCTGATCGAGCTGCCCGATGGCGAACAGGCCAAGACCCCTGAGGTGCTTGCCGCCTGTTGGGGGGCACTTGCCGACGCCGGCCTCACCCGCACCGATCTGGTCGTGGGCATCGGCGGGGGAGCCACCACCGATCTGGCCGGCTTCGTGGCTGCCACCTGGCTGCGCGGTATCCGCTGGATCAGCGTGCCCACCACCATCCTGGCCATGGTCGACGCGGGTATCGGAGGCAAGACGGGTGCTGATCTTCCACAGGGCAAGAACCTGATCGGGGCCTTCTGGGAGCCCACAGTGGTCATTGAGAGCACCGATCTGCTCGCCGGCCTGCCCGCGCGCCAGGTGCGCAGCGGGCTGGCCGAGGTGATCAAGCATGGCTTCATCGCCGATGGGACCACCCTGGATCTGGTGAGTGACAATCCGGCTGAGGCCCAGGACGTTGCCAGCGAACGGCTTCTGACGCTGATCGGACGCTCAGTGCAGGTCAAGGCGGCCGTGGTCTCGGCGGACCTGCGGGAATCGACCTCGGTGGGCGACCACGTGGGGCGCGAACAGCTCAACTATGGCCACACCCTGGGCCATGCGATCGAGGCCGCCGAGAACTTCACTCGTCCCCACGGGGAGTGCGTGGCCCTCGGCATGGTCTTCGCCGCGGAACTGGCCCACCGGCTGATCGGCCTCGATGAGGCGACCGTGGCCAGGCACCGCGAGGTCCTGGGGAGCGTCGGATTGCCGACCAGCTATCAGGGCGCCGACTGGGAAACCCTCCACGGGCTGATGATGCGCGACAAGAAGACGCGCGGATCGGTGCTGCGCTTTGTCGGCCTGCGCAGCCAGGGCCACCCGACGATCATCGTCGACCCTGCCCCCGAGGCGCTGCAAGGAGCCTGGCAGGCGTTGTCTGCGGCCGACCGGTGATCTGACCGCGGTCGGCTGCTCGCCCACACCGCCAAGGCCGTCCATGGTGGAAAACGACGCCCAGCCCATGCGTCTCGATAGGGCTGATGGCAGCGGTCGGGTAGGATAGTGGGTCGCGGCCTCATGCCGCCTCACGAGCTGTGGACGCGCGGGCGTCCTGAATTCACCTCGCCATGACGAAAGGCGTTTACGTGGCAACGACGAACGACATCAAGAACGGCACAGTGCTGAACCTGGACGGTCAGCTGTGGCAGGTGCTGTGGTTCCAGCATCACAAGCCCGGCAAGGGCAATACGGTCGTTCGCACGAAGATCAAGAATGTGCTCAACGGCAAGGTCGTCGACCGCACCTTCCCGGCAGACACGAAGATCGAGATGGCCCAGGTCGATCGTCGGGATATGCAGTATCTCTACAACGATCCCAGCGGCTATGTCTTCATGGACACCGACAGCTATGAGCAGCTGACCATCCCGGCCGATGTCATCGGCGATGACAAGGACTATCTGCTCGAGGGCATGATCGTCACCGTCGCCACCAACGAGGGCACACCCCTCTATATCGACCTGCCGGCGAGCGTCGAGCTCGAGGTCACCTATACCGAGCCGGGTCTGCAGGGCGACCGCTCGACCGGCGGCAACAAGCCCGCCACGGTGGAGACCGGCAAGACGGTTCAGGTGCCGCTGTTCATCACCACCGGCGAGAAGATCAAGGTCAGCACCGACGACGGCAGCTACCTCGGCCGCGTGCAGAGCTGATGAGCCCTGACAACGACGACGAGGTCATCCCGCTGGCCCATGGCGAGCATCCCCCGGTGCCCGACGCGGTGAAGATCGCGAGCACCGACTTCGCAGGTGCCCACCACTCCACCAGGACGAAGGCCCGCAAGCAGGCACTCGATGTGCTCTTCCAGGCCGATCTGCGCAATGAGTCGGTGCACCGCACGATGGCGCGCCGAGTGGAGCAGGACGAGCCCGAGCTGCGTGAGTTCACCCGTCAGATCCTGGACGGCTATTCCGAGCACGGTCAGCAGATCAATGAACACATTGATCGCAGCCTCACCGGTGACTGGACGATCGAGCGGATGTCCCGCGTGGACCGCAATCTCGCCCGCATCGCCGTCTGGGAGCTGGACTTCACCCCGATCGATCTGAAGGTCGCGATCAGCGAGGCGATGGAATTGGCCAATGAGCTGAGCAACGACGAGTCGGTCACTTTCCTCAACGGACTGCTGGCCCGCATCGCCCAGGATCGGCCGAGCACTGCCCATGAGGGCGAGCCCAGCGGCGAATGAGCTGCTTCGGGGTCGGCGTCGAGTGGCCGACCCAACTGTTTGTGCGCCCCGATGGGGCCCCCATCATGCGGGCCGCGGATCTGTCTGGGCCGGCTATGCCGGCTGATAAGCTCAACGACGGATATCCGGCCTCGGCCTGCGTACTCAATCCTGCCCGGTGGGGCGGGGAAGGACGGTCATGAGCGCGAACGAAAACAGCGCGATCTTGGTTCTCGAGGACGGCAGGTCATTCACCGGCCGTGCCTTCGGGGCGATCGGGGAGACCTTCGGCGAGGCGGTGTTCTCCACCGGCATGTCCGGTTACCAGGAGACCCTCACCGATCCGAGCTATTACCGCCAGGTGGTGGTGGCCACAGCCCCTCACATCGGAAACACCGGATGGAATGATCAGGACGATGAGTCCTCGCGCATCTGGGTGTCGGGCTATGTGGTGCGCGATCCCTCGCGGATGCCCAGCAACTGGCGCTCGGCGCGTCCCCTCGACGAGGAGCTCGTGGCGCAGGGAATCGTAGGAATCAGCGGCATCGACACCCGTGCCCTCACCCGTCATCTGCGCGAGCGCGGTGCCATGCGAGTGGGCATCAGCTCGGTGGACACCGATATCCCGACCCTGCTGGCCCGCGTCCAGGCGTCACCCCAGATGGCGGGCGCTGATCTGGTGGGCTATGTCACCACCGACAAGCCCTATGTGGTGCCGGCGATCGGTGAGAAGAAGTACACCGTCGCCGCGATCGACCTCGGCATCAAGCGGATGACCCCGCGACGGATGACGCAGCGCGGCATGGAGGTGCACATGCTGCCCGCCACCGCCACCTGGGACGATGTCCTGGCCACCGGTGCTGACGGGCTGTTCTTCAGCAACGGGCCTGGCGACCCCGCTACGCTGAGTGAGCCCGTCGAGCTCTGCCGCACCGCCCTGCGCAACGACATGCCGCTCTTCGGCATCTGCCTGGGCAATCAGATCTTCGGCCGCGCGCTGGGCTTCGGCACCTACAAGCTCAAATACGGTCACCGCGGGATCAATCAGCCGGTGCTCGACAGAGCCACCAATCGCATCGACATCACCGCGCACAATCACGGTTTCGCCGTGGACGCGCCGCTGGCCGCCGACACCGACACCGAGTTCGGGCAGGTGAGCGTATCGCACATCTGCCTCAACGACGATGTGGTCGAGGGCCTGAGCCTCAGCCGCGATGGCCAGATCCGGGCGTTCTCGGTGCAGTACCACCCCGAGGCCGCAGCCGGCCCCCACGATGCGGGCTATCTGTTCGACCGCTTTGCCGACATGATGTCAGCTCACCGGGGCGACGCATCCGCAACCATTACGCACGACATGACGCACAACGCGGGAGAGCAGAACTGATGCCCAAGCGCACCGATATTTCGTCCATCCTGGTCATCGGTTCCGGTCCCATCGTGATCGGGCAGGCCGCCGAATTCGATTATTCAGGCACCCAGGCCTGCCGCGTGCTGCGCCAGGAGGGCTACCGGGTGATCCTGGTCAACTCCAACCCGGCCACGATCATGACCGACCCGGAGTTCGCCGACGCCACCTATGTCGAGCCCATCACCCCCGAGTTCGTCGAGAAGGTGATCGCCGAGGAGAAGCCGGACGCGCTGCTGGCCACGCTCGGTGGCCAGACGGCCCTCAACACCGCGATCGCCCTGCACGACAACGGGGTGCTTGACAAATATGGCGTGGAGCTCATCGGCGCCAATGTCGACGCCATCCAGCGTGGGGAGAACCGCGAGAAGTTCAAGGAGATCGTCGAGAACCTCGGAGAGTTCACCGGCTCACGTCCCGAGGTGGCCCGCTCGGTCATCTGTCACAGCGTCGACGATGTGATGAAGGCCGCTGAGCAGTTGGGCTTCCCCGTGGTCCTGCGTCCCAGCTACACCATGGGCGGGGTCGGCTCCGGTTTCGCCAATGACCATGATGAGCTGCTCCAGATGGCCCAGATCGGCTTGGACGCCAGCCCGGTCACCGAGGTGCTGGTCGAGGAATCGATCATGGGCTGGAAGGAGTTCGAGCTGGAGCTGATGCGCGACAAATCAGACAATGTCGTGATCGTCTGCTCGATCGAGAACTTCGACCCCATGGGCGTGCACACCGGCGACTCGATCACCGTCGCACCCGCCATGACCCTTACCGACCGTGAATACCAGCGGATGCGTGATGTGGGCATCGCCATCATCAGGGCGGTCGGTGTGGACACCGGCGGCTGCAATATCCAGTTCGCCATCAACCCGGCCGACGGCCGGATGATCGTCATCGAGATGAACCCGCGGGTCTCGCGGTCCTCTGCGCTCGCTTCGAAGGCCACCGGCTTCCCGATCGCCAAGATCGCCGCCAAGGTGGCTGTCGGCTACACCCTCGACGAGATCCCCAATGACATCACCGAGCAGACGCCCGCGAGCTTCGAGCCGACGCTGGACTATGTGGTGGTCAAGGTCCCGCGCTTCGCCTTCGAGAAGTTCCCCTATGCCGATTCCACGCTCACCACACACATGAAGTCGGTGGGTGAGGCGATGGCCATCGGCCGGGATTTCACCGAGGCCCTCAACAAGGCGCTGCGGTCCACCGAGAAGAACGGCGGCTTCTGGACCGTCGACGACCCCAGCGACGGCGACCTCGATCGGCTGCTCACCGGCATCGGACGTCCCCATGACGGGCGCGTGCTTGAGCTCGAGATGGCGCTGCGACAGGGGGTCAGCGTCGATCGTCTGCACGAGATCACCGGCATCGACCCCTGGTTCCTCGATCAGGTCTCGCTGATCCATGAGATCGGTGAGCAGGTGCGCAATGCGCCCTCGCTCAGCGAGGACCTGCTGCGGCTGGCCAAGAGGCACGGCCTGTCTGACGCCCAGATCGCCATCTTGCGCGGCATCGACGAGACAGATGTGCGCCAGGCTCGTTGGGACGCCGGAATCCGCCCTGTCTACAAGACCGTGGACACCTGCGCCGCCGAGTTCGCGGCACGCACGCCTTACCACTACTCCAGCTATGACGAGGAGACCGAGGTCGAGCCGCGGGAGAAGCCGGCAGTGCTGATTCTCGGCTCGGGCCCCAACCGCATCGGTCAGGGCATCGAATTCGACTATTCGTGTGTGCATGCCACCCAGGTGGTCTCCCAGCACGGCTATGAGTCGATCATGGTGAACTGCAACCCCGAGACCGTCTCCACCGACTATGACACCTCTGATCGGCTCTATTTCGAGCCGCTGACCATGGAGGATGTGCTCGAGATCTACCACGCCGAGAGCGAGGCCGGTCCGATCGCCGGCGTCATTGTGCAGCTCGGCGGGCAGACGCCTCTGCGACTGTCACAGCAGCTCAAGGACGCCGGGGTCAAGGTGGTGGGCACCTCGCCCGAGGCGATCTTCCTGGCGGAGGACCGTGAGGCCTTTGAGAAGGTGCTTGACGACGCGGGACTGCCGGCGCCCAAATATGGCATGGCCACCAGCTTCGACGAGGCCCACGCCGTCGCCGCGGAGATCGGCTATCCCGTGCTGGTGCGCCCCAGCTATGTACTGGGCGGGCGCGGCATGGAGATCGTCTACGACGACGACGCCCTGCAGGACTACATCGAGCGCTCCACCCTCATCGGGCCTGATTCGCCGGTGCTGGTCGACCGCTTCCTTGACGACGCCATCGAGATCGACGTCGACGCCCTCTACGACGGCCACGAGCTGTATCTGGGCGGGATCATGGAGCACATCGAGGAGGCGGGCATCCACTCGGGTGACTCGGCCTGTTCGCTGCCACCGGCCACCCTTGGCGATGAGGTGATCGACCGGATCCGCACGAGCACCGAGGCGATCGCCGCCGGCGTGGGCGTGCACGGCCTGATCAATATCCAATATGCGCTGGCCTCCGACACGCTATATGTGCTCGAGGCCAATCCCCGGGCGAGCCGCACGGTGCCCTTCGTCTCGAAGGCCACCAACACCCAGCTCGCCAAGGCCGCCGCCCTGATCATGCTCGGCTCCACCGTCGCGCAGCTGCGCGAGTCAGGGATGCTGCGCACCGGCGTCGACGGCGCCGAACGCTGGGGCGGCATGCCGATCGCGGTGAAGGAGGCGGTGATGCCCTTCAATCGCTTCCTCACCAAGTCCGGGCGCAGCGTCGACACGCTGCTTGGTCCCGAGATGCGCTCCACCGGCGAGGTCATGGGCATCGATCGCAGCTTCGGCGTGGCCTTCGCCAAGGCACAGGACGCGGTCTATGGGGCGCTGCCCACCTCCGGCACGGTCTTCGTCTCGGCGGCGAACCGGGACAAGCGCCATATCGTCCTGCCGCTCAAGGAGCTGTCGGACATGGGCTTCACGATCCTCGCCACCGCGGGCACCGCCAGCATGCTGCGCATGCACGATATGAATGTGACCACGGTGCGTAAATACTCCGAGGGTCGCGGTCCGGACGGCGAGCCGACGATCGTCGACCTGATCGACGACGAGAAGGTGGATCTCATCTTCAACACCCCTACGGGGGAGACCCGAGGGGGACGTCCGCGCGGTGACGGTTATGAGATCCGCACGGCGGCGATCCTGCACGGCGTGCCCTCCATCACCACCGTGCAGGGCCTCGAGGCTGCGGTGCAGGGAATCCATGCCATCGATCGCGGCGACATCGGCGTGCGCTCCCTGCAGAGCTGGGGCACCGTGATGGACCGTCATCTGCGCAATTCGCGCCGCGAGGGCTGAGCCGATATCACCGATCCCATGGTGGTCGGTGATGCCGCGTCACGACGAAAGAGGAATGAGCTGACATGACAATCGACGAGATCTGCGTCCGCGGGGTGCGCGCCGGCTACACCGGCCTGGTGCGGCCCTTGCTGTTCACCATGCATGGTGGCGATCCCGAGAAGATTCACGGTCAGCTGATCTCGACGATGGGGCATCTGCCCGACTCCCTGGTCGGTGTGATCGAGCGCTTCATCGGTGGGGGCCGTCAGCCCGTCGATATCGCCGGAATCCATTTTCCGGGACGTATCGGCGTGGCCGCCGGGCTCGACAAGGACGGCGTGGCCGCCGGCATCTGGTCACCGCTGGGTTTCGGCTTCGCCGAACTCGGCACTGTGACCGCTCACGCGCAACCCGGAAATCCTCGTCCGCGGTTATTCCGTCTAATTCGCTCCGAAGCCATCATCAATAGGATGGGATTCAATAACAACGGTGCCGAGGCGATGGCGGCCAGGATGGCGAATCTGGGCGTCACCCGAGGAAATAATGCTCTGGGAATGCCCGTGGGCATATCCATCGGAAAAACCAAGGCGACGCCGCTGCCTGAGGCAGTCGACGACTATCTGTTCAGCCTCACCACGCTGGCCCCCTACGCCGATTATGTGGCGCTCAATGTGTCCAGTCCGAACACCCCCGGGCTGCGTAGCCTCCAGGGTCGCCATGAGCTCGAGGAGCTCACCGGCGCCCTCATCGCCAGAGCTCGTGAGCTTGACCCGGACAACCCGGTGCCGGTCTTCGTCAAGGTGGCTCCCGATCTGACCACTGGCCAGCTCGACGCCATCCTGACCAGCTGTGAGCAGGCCGGGATCGCCGGCATCATCGCCACCAACACGACGATCGAGCGCCAGGGGATCCGCGAGAGTGACCAGCGCTATGCCTCACAGGCGGGTGGTCTGTCGGGTGCCCCGCTCACCGCGATGGCACTCGACAAGGTGCGCTGGATCACCGCTCACACAGATCTTCCCGTGATGGGCTGCGGCGGCATCATGACACCGGCTGACGCCCAGGCGATGTTCGACGCCGGGGCACGTCTGGTGCAGATCTACACCGGGTTCATCTTCGAGGGGCCAGCCCTGGTGATGGGCATCAACCGGTTGACGCGTCCCGATCGGAAGGCGATGGCATGACGAACGGATTCGGACAACGCCTGGCTGATCTGGCGCGGGAGCGTGGACGGCTGTGTGTGGGTCTCGACCCCCACGAGAAGCTGGTGCGCTCCTGGGGCCTTGACTATGACGTGGCGGGCATCGAGCGCTTCGCCCGCGATGCCGTGGCTGCCCTGGCCGAGCAGGTGATGGTATTCAAGCCCCAGAGCGCCTTCTTCGAGGTTTTCGGATCAGCTGGCGTCGCCGCGCTGGGACGTGTCCTGGCTGATATCCGCACCGCCGGGGCGTTGTCGATCCTTGACGTCAAGCGTGGCGACATCGGGTCGACGATGACCGCCTACGCCCGGGCCTATCTGTCAGCGGACGCCGAGTTGGCTGCCGATGCCATCACCGTCAGCCCCTATCTGGGCTTCGGCTCTCTGAGGCCCGCAATCGAGGCGGCCCATGAGGCAGGTCGTGGATTGTTCGTGTTGTGTCACACCAGTAATCCCGAGGGTGAGGCGGTGCAATTCGCCACTCATGGCGGCGGCACCGTCGCCCAGAGCATGGTTGACCAGGCGCAGGCTGAGAACGATGCCCACGGGCTTGATGACATCGGTCTGGTGATCGGCGCGACCCATGACAATGCCGGGGTCGATCTGTCGGATTTCAGCGGGTGGACATTGGCGCCGGGCATCGGTGCGCAGGGTGGAACGGTTGAGGGCCTGACGGCCATCTTCGGGGCGCATGCGCCTCATGTGCTGCCCAGCTCATCGCGGGGGGTTCTCGGCGCCGGCCCCGACGCGGCGTCGCTGCGGAGCGCCGCGGCTCAGCTGGTTCTTCACTGAGAATTCTGGTGCGGGTGTTATCCCTAATCGCTTCAAAATAATTCGTCATCCTTTTTCTCACTTTGAGTCGACACGGAAATTGCAGTACATTCCTCGTGTCCACCCCCCGGGCTGCCATCTGTGTGAGCGGTCTGGACCAAACCCTCAAGTGATGGAGATGCCGTGGTTATCCCGACGCTGTCACCCGAACAACTTCAGTCCGCGCGGTGCGCGGCGACGCTGGCGCGCAGAGCCCGTGCCGAATTCAAGAGCCGAGTACGCGATGGGGAGCTTTCCCTGGGCGAGGCACTCGATCTGGCCGCCGATGACGAGATTCTGGCCCATGTGCGCGTGATTGATCTGCTCAAGGCCCTGCCCAGGGTTGGCGACAAGCGCGCCGCCGGTATCATGGAACGCCTAGACATCGCCTCCAATCGGCGGGTGCGCGGCTTGGGCCGCCACCAGCTTGCAGGCCTCAAGACGGAGTTCCACTGATCGATGAATGACACCGCATCACACGCCGGGAACGACAAGCGCGACGAAGACCACCCGGCGGATGGTGCGGCGGGACTGGCGCCACGCGTCTACGTGATCTCAGGACCCACGGCTGTGGGTAAAGGCACGATCGTCGAACGTCTGCGACGCGCCCATCCCGAGATCTTCGTTTCCTGTTCGGCCACCACCAGAAAACCCCGCCCGGGCGAGGTCGACGGCGTCTCCTATTACTTCATCAGCGATCATCAATTCGATGAGCTTGTCAACTCTGGCGGGCTGTTGGAATGGGCCTCGGTGCACGGCGATCGCTATGGGACCCCGCGCGAGCCCGTGGAGCGGGCGCTCGCCGAAGGTCGCCCGGTGATCCTGGAGATCGATCTCCAGGGGGCCCGCCAGGTGCGGCACAGCTATCCCGAGGCGATCGAGATCTTCCTGGCCCCTCCCAGCTGGGGCGAGTTGGTGCATCGGTTGCGGGGCCGCGGCACGGAGAATCCCGACCAACAGAGCCGGCGATTGCGCACCGCACGTCGTGAGCTGGACGCCGAGGACGAGTTCGATCATGTGGTGGTCAACGAGGACATCTCGGTGACCGTTCGCGAGATGGTAGACTTGATGAGGTTGTGAGCCCTGCGGCTTCTCTTCATTCCATTGACAGCGTTGGCTGTCAGTCATTTCCAACGCCTTGTGGCGACAAGATGAGGTTCAACTTGACCAGCACTGCTTCTGTCAGCCCCAGCACCGAAGGCATCGTCAACCCCCCGGTCGACGAATTGCTTGAGCATGTCGATTCGAAGTACCGCCTGGTGCTCTTTGCAGCCAAGCGTGCCCGCCAGATCAACGCCTATTACTCGCAGCTGGGAGAGGGCCTGCTCGAGAATGTCGGGCCCCTGGTGGAGACGAGCGTGCAGGAGAAACCGCTGTCCATCGCCTTGCGCGAGATCCAGTCCGGCGTGCTCGAATACAACCAGGTCGACCCGGTCGCTGAGGCCAATGCCCGCGCCGAGGCCGCCAAGGACCCTGACTTCAAATTCGATGATCCCTTCAGCGGGATCGATCCCGCCTGATTCGGTTCATCGCCCGAATCGCCCCACGCAACGCATTGATTGAATTCCCGGGCTGATCTCGGGTGGAAGGGTTCTTCATGCCCAGGCTGTTCACATCCGAGTCGGTCACCGAGGGTCATCCTGACAAGGTCGCTGACGCGATCAGCGATGCGGTGCTCGATGAGATGCTCTCCCAGGATCCCTCGTCGCATACCGCAGTCGAGGTCCTGATCAGCAATGGTGTCGCCGTGGTCGCGGGTGAGGCCACGACGGAATCCTATGTCGACATCGCCGATGTGGCGCGTGCCCGGATGCTCGAGATTGGCTATGACTCCTTCGACAAGGGCCTTGACGGCGCCACCTGTGGCGTCATGGTGGCATTGAACAATCAGTCGCCCGATATCGCCCACAGCGTGGAGCATTCCTGGGAGGAACGCAACAACGAGGCCGCCGACGCCGCAGATCGGCAGGGTGCCGGCGATCAGGGCCTGATGTTCGGCTATGCCTGCAATGAGACCCCTGAGCTGATGCCTCTGCCCATTCACATGGCACACCGGCTGGCGCATCGTCTGGCGCAGGTGCGTCGCGACGGCGTGCTCTCTGATCTCGGACCTGACGGCAAGACGCAGGTGACCATCGAGTACGACGGTCTTAAGCCAGTGCGTGTGGTCAATGTGGTGATCTCCACCCAGCATCTTGAGGGCATCGACCTGGAGCGTCAGCTCACCCCCGAGATCCGTGAGCAGGTCATCGCTCCGGTGATCGAGGGCTATGACATCGATGCCCGCCAGATGACCACCTTGATCAATCCCTCGGGCACCTTCGTGATCGGTGGCCCCATGGGCGACGCGGGACTCACCGGACGCAAGATCATCGTTGACAGCTATGGCGGCATGGCCCGCCACGGTGGGGGAGCGTTCAGCGGCAAGGACCCCTCTAAGGTCGATCGCTCCGGCGCCTATGCCGCCCGCTGGGTGGCCAAGAATGTGATCGCCGCCGGGCTGGCGCAGCGCTGTGAGGTGCAGGTCAGCTATGCCATCGGGCGAGCGAATCCGACGAGTTTCTATGTGAACACCTTCGGCACGGGCACCGTCGACGATGATCGCATCTGCGATGCCGCCCGCGAAGTCTTCGATCTGCGACCCCGAACCATCATCGAGCAGCTCGAGCTGAAGCGTCCGATTTTCTCGCAGTTCACCAACTACGGGCATTTCGGCCGCGAGGTGCCTGACGCTCGTTGGGAAGTCACCGATCGGGTTGACGATCTCCAGCGCGCGCTCAAGGCCTGAGGCTGCTGGCTCGTGGGCACGGTCGTACCCACAGATTTCCGCCGTGCCCGTGACCCATCGCAGTGATTGGCCTCACGTGGGGTCGTGGTGTCCTGGCAGACGAGCGGGCTGGACCGCCTGGATGTCAGTGGTGCCTTCTAGGATCAGGCCATGGCCAGTGATTCCGTGACGCCGAGTGCGACGGCCCCGCCGTCGGCAGGCATCGCACGGCTCGCTCTCGATGTCTATCTGCCGCACCTTGACCGATTCTTCGATTACTCCATCCCGCCGTCAATGACCGATGCAGTGCGTCTCGGCTGCCGGGTCACGGCACGATTCGCCGGTCGTCTCACCAACGGATTCGTCGTTGAGCTGCCCGCGACGGCGGAGGTCGACAAGCTCTCACCAATTTCTCGCGTGGTCTCCTCCGAGCAAGTCCTCTTTCCCGAGCAGGTGCGGCTGATCAGGGCGGTTGCCGACCATTACGCCGGCAGCTTCGCTGATGTGATGAGGCTTGCTGTGCCTCCCCGTCATGGTGTCACTGAGACTGCAGAACAACGCCCTTGGCCGGCCCCAGAGCCTGCTGCACCGACTGTCGGCGGCCTGGCTGACCTTGAGGATGGACGCACCTATCTGGCCGCCCTGGAGGCAGGGCACCGGGTACGGGCTCATTGGTGTGTGCTGCCACGATGGCAGCGCGATGAGTTCGGAATGGACGACTGGACGCGCGGCATCGCCCAGGCCGTGGCGGCGACCGTGAGCGGCGGACATGGCGCTTTGGTGATCGTGCCCGATGTGGCGCGAGCCCGGCGGATACGCGATGTGCTCACCAGCGTCTTGGGGAGGGGCACGGTCGCTGAGCTGCACTCCGAGCTGGGCCCGGCCGCCCGATACCGCAACTATCTGGCTGTGAGTCGAGGACAGGCGCGAGTGCTGGTGGGGACCAGGGGCGCGAGCTATGCGCCAGTGCACGATCTGGGGCTGGTGTGCGTCTGTGACGATGGGGACGATCTCCTGTCTGAGCCGAGGGCCCCTTATCCCCATGCGCGCGATGTCGCGGCGCTGCGCGCGGCCCAGGAACCCTGCGCCCTGCTCTATGCCTCCTATGCCCGGTCAGCCGAGATCCAAAACTGGGTGTCTGATGGCTGGCTGGTGCCGCTGGGGATGTCTGCGGCACAGACCCGGCGCCATGCGGCCCCGGTACGCGCCGCTGTGGATTCCGATCTCGCGCTGCAACGCGATCCGGTTGCGGCAGCCGCACGTGTGCCGAAGGAGGCCTTCGACACGATTCGTACCGGCTTGTTGTCGGGCCCCGTGCTTGTCCAGGTGCCCCGCGCGGGTTATCTGGTGGCCCTGAGCTGTCAACGCTGTCGCACCCCGGTGCGCTGTCCCACCTGCGGTGGACCCGTGGGCGCTGATCGGCTCGGCATCGGCGAGCGGCATCTCAGCTGCCGATGGTGTGGGCGTCAGATCAACAATTGGTCCTGCCCGGTATGCGGCAGCCGCGAACTGCGGGCTCCGGTGGTGGGCTCGCAGCGCACAGCAGAGGAGCTGGGCAGGGCGTTCTCCAGTTTTCGACTGATCAACAGCTCCGGCGGAAAGATCGTTGATGAGGTGGGCACCACGCCTGCACTGGTGGTCGCGACGCCCGGTGCCGAGCCCTATCCGCAGGACGGCTATTCCGCCGCAGTTCTGTTGGACGCCGGCCTGATGCTCACCCGTGCCGACCTACGGGCGGCCGAGGAGTCCTATCGACGGTGGCTGGCAGTCGTCTGCCTGGTGCGTCCCGGCTCCCGGGGCGGAACCGTGAGCGTGGTGGGGCCCTCACAGGAGCGGACGGTGCAGGCACTGGTTCGCCTCGACCCGGCGGGCTTCGCCGAACGTGAGCTCAGTGACCGGCAGGCCGCTGGCTTCCCGCCTGCGGTGAGGATGCTGGCTATCGAGGCCGATGAGCGCACCCTGTCCGATTTCCGCTCAGGTGTCACCTGGCCCGAGGAGGCGCAGGAACTGGGACCGGTGCCGATCGCGGGGGCCGGTCAGGGCGCCGATGACCAGCAATGGCGGCTCATGGTGCGCATCAGCAGGGATCGCGGGGCGGGGCTCATCTCCGTGGCGAGGAAGGCGCTGGCCGTGCGCAGCGCGAAGAAGAGGGCCGGAGCGGTGCGGATACGGGTTGATCCAGTAGATCTCTTCTGAGCCCACAGCCCCGAGCCCGGACGAGAGATCCGATCGGGTGCTCCACCCACACGTGGTGTGGCCCAGTCGGTGGTGTGGCCCAGTCTGTGGTGTGGCCCAGTCTGTGGTGTGGCTCGGTAGTCTGAACATTTGTATGAGCGAGAGGATGTCAAGGATGCGGATTGTCTTCGCCGGCACGCCAGAGTTGGCGGTGCCGAGCCTGCGGGCATTGGTGCAGGCCGGTCATGACGTGGCAGCGGTGGTCACTCGTCCTGACGCTCGTGCCGGTCGCGGCAAGCATCTCGTCGGCTCGCCGGTCTCGGCGGCGGCTGAGGAGATGGGCATCGAGGTCTTGAAGCCTGCGCATCCCAAGGACCCTGAATTCGCCGAGGCCTTGGCCCAGCTGGCGCCTCAGGCGTGCGCCGTGGTCGCCTATGGTGGCCTGCTGCCCCAATCACTGCTCGACATGGTTCCCGATGGGTGGATCAACCTGCACTTCTCGCTGCTTCCGGCGTGGCGCGGGGCAGCACCGGTGCAGCGGGCGCTGATGGCCGGTGACGTCGAGACCGGCGTGACGACCTTCAGGATCGTCAAGCAGCTCGATGCCGGACCCCTGTACCGAAGCGTCCGGGTACCGATCAGCCCCACCGAGGATGCCGGTGAGCTCCTCACCCGGCTCTCGATCATCGGTGCCGATGTGCTCGTACAGACTTTCGCCGATATCGATTCGGGGGTGCAGCCTGTTGATCAGGACGATGCCGCAATCACCATTGCGGCCAAGGTGACCGCCGATGACGCCCGCATCGACTGGAGTGCATCCACGGAGCGCATTGCCAACCTGGTGCGTGGCACCAACCCGTCGCCGGGTGCCTGGACCCGACTCGCCGGGAGGCATTTCAAGGTCTTGGCGACCCGGCCGGTGGTCAACGATCCCCAGGACGCGGCGCTGGCCCCGGGTCAGCTGCTGGCCACAAACAAGCATCTATGGGTAGGCACCGGTGACGGACGCATCGAGCTGCTTCGTGTGCGCGATGCGGGGAAGAAGGCGATGTCCGGCGCCGATTGGGCTCGCGGAGCCCGACTTGAGGCCGACACCCGATTCGAAGGAACAGATCATGAGTGAGTCAGATGAGAGCCGGTCTGGAATGGGGCACCGCGCCGTCAGTGATGCTGGCCACGGGCATTCCCGCCCGAATGGCTCGGGGACTTCATCGGCAGGTCGGGGATCGGCTCGCGCCGGGCGTCGTGCTGACTCCCGCCCCGGGGGCCGGGAGTTCAATCGCGATGGCTCGCCGCGACGCCCCATGGACCGGCCGCGACGCACCGCGTTCGAGGTGATGCGTCATGTGGGGCGCCACGGCGCCTATGCGAATCTCGCCACGCGTGAGGCGATCACCGATCAGGAGCTGACGGGCCGCGATGCGGCATTCGTCACCGAGCTGGTCTATGGCACCTGTCGCATGCTGGGCACCTACGATGCGATCCTGGCGGCGGCCTCGGGACGCGATCTCAATGACCTTCAGCCCGATCTGGTCGACATCCTCAGGCTTGGCACCCATCAATTGCTGGGCATGCGGATTCCCGATCGTGCGGCGGTGGACACCACGGTCGACTTGGCGGCAATTGTCGTGGGAGAGCGGGTCTCGGGTCTGGCCAATGCGGTCATGCGCAAGGTCGCCGCCCATGATCTTGAGGCCTGGTCACATGAGCTGGCCTATGACGATCAGGACTATCGCTGTCTGGTCACCGGGCACCCCGACTGGATCGTTGACGCCTATCAGGAGTTGCTGCCCGCCGACCAGCTCGACGAGGCATTGGCTGCGGACAACATCGCGCCCGCGCCGACCCTGGTGGTGCGCCCGGGACTCTATGGCCGCGATCGGCTGGAGCAGGAGGGAGGCGATCCCACCCGATGGTCGCCCTGGGGCGTCGTACGCCCAGGCAATCCGGCTGACCTGGCCGCAGTGCGCGATGGGCGGGCGGGAGTGCAGGACGAGGGCAGCCAACTGGTGGTTCTTGCCGCCACCCGCGCCGAGATCCCGCAGGGTCTGCCCTGGCTGGACATGTGCGCGGGGCCGGGTGGAAAGTCCGCTCTGCTGCGCGGGGTGGCCCCCGATCACGGTGCCTTTCTGCTCGCCGCCGAGGCACAGGACCATCGCGCCTATCTGGTGAGCCAGGCCCTGCGGCGTTATCCCAGCGAGGGTCACCAGGCGATCTGCGCCGATGGCACTCAGCCCGCCTGGGGCAGGGATTCCTTCGGCCTGGTGATGGCCGACGTTCCATGCTCGGGCCTGGGCGCCCTGCGTCGTCGCCCCGATGCTCGCTGGCGCAAGGACATTACCGATCTGCCTGACATGGGAGTGCTCCAGCGTCAACTGTTGTCCAGCGCGCTCGACGCCTGTCGGCCAGGTGGCGTGGTTGCCTATGTCACCTGCTCACCTCATCGCATGGAGTCCGCCGACATCGTGCTCGCCGACACATCCCGCTTCGAGATCCTTGACGCACCGGCGCTGATCCCGGAGGTGCCGCAGGCCGCCGCGTCCACCGACAGCCGGTTCATGCAGCTGTGGCCGCATCGTCACGGCACCGACGCCATGTTCATGGCCCTGCTGCGCAAGCGCTGAGTGGCCACCTGCCACCATGGCGGGGATTGCCTAGACTGGGCCCGTGGCTATGCGCATTACTCCCAGTGTCCTCAACGCCGATCTGGCCGATCTCGCCGGCGAGGTGGCTCGAATCCCCAGCGCCGACGCCGTGCACATTGACGTGATGGACAATCACTTCGTGCCGAATCTCACCCTCGGCCTCCCCGTGGTCGCCTCGCTCAAGAAGCACACGAAGCTCCCCTTCGACATCCACCTGATGATCGACCACGCCGACCGGTGGGCGCCCCAGTATGCCGAGGCGGGATGCGAGTCGGTCACCTTCCATGCCGAGGCGACCGATGCCCCGGTGCGCCTGGCCCGCGAGATCCATCAGCTGGGGGCAGCCGCGTCGTTGGCGCTGCGGCCGGCCACTCCCATCGAGCCCTTCGCCGATCTGATCGCCGAATTCGATCAGATCCTGATCATGACCGTCGAGCCCGGATTCGGCGGCCAGAAGTTCCTGGACATCATGCTGCCGAAGATCCGCCGCACGCGAGCCATCGCCGCGGCCGCGGGAGTGGAGACGGCTATCCAGGTGGATGGCGGAGTGAGCGTCGAGACGATCGGACGATGTGCCGAGGCGGGTGCCGATGTCTTCGTCGCCGGCACTGCCGTCTTCCGCGCCACCGACCCCGACGCCATGGTCGATCAGCTGCGCGAGATCGCCGGGGCCGCTCACAACCACTGAGGCTCGGCTCGGAGTCAGCAGTTTGGTGGTTTGGCGAGATCGGGCAGGCTGGCCTTTTCCCGCTTGTTGGATAGCCTGAATCTGTGACGTCAACGAATTCTGAACTAAGTCTTGACCGCTACGCCGAACTCACCGCACGGTTCACCGCTGATCCCACGGCCCGGGTTGCGCAGAACGCGGTATCCACCACCAATGCCGACAAGCTGAGCCTTGACCGTCAGGTGATCACGTCGATCGACACCTCGGTGTCGAACAAGGTTGACGCCTGGAAGGTGTCGAACCAGAAGCAGAGTGGGCGTTGCTGGCTGTTCAGCGGGCTGAACCTGTTGCGCAGTCAGTTGATCAAGGACCTCAAGCTGGCGCCCGACTTCGAGCTGAGCCAGAACTATCTGCACTTCTTCGACAAATTAGAAAAGGCCAACTGGTTCCTGGCGTCGATGGCTGAGATGGCCGACCGCGATATCGACGACCGCACCGTTCACCAGATGCTCGCCGATCCGATCAGCGACGGTGGTCAGTGGGATATGTTCGTCTCTCTCGTCAACAAATACGGCGTCGTCCCGAAGTATGCGATGCCCGAGACGGATTCGAGCTCGCAGACCCGCGTGATGAATCGCCGTCTCCAGGAGATCCTTCGCCGCGGTGCCCTCATCATGCGTGAGGCCGCTGCCCGTGGTGACGCTGACACCGCCCGTAACTCGATCCTGGCGCAGGTCCATCGCGTGCTGTCGATTCACCTGGGCACCCCGGTGGCCAGCTTCCTGTGGCAGTACCGCGACAAGGACAATAACTTCACGCGAGTTGGCCAGATGACCCCGGTGGAGTTCGCCCGCGACGTGGTCACGGTGAAGCCCAGCGACTATGTGTGCCTGGTCAACGATCCGCGGGAGAGCTCGGGTTTCAACCAGATGCTGACCGTTGACCGTCTGGGCAATGTCGTTGGTGGCCAGCCGATCCGCTACCTCAATGTGGAGATCGACCAGATCAAGAAGATCACCGCCGACCAGATCCAGGCCGGCCATCCGGTGTGGTTCGGATGTGATGTGCTGCCGCAGTTCGACCGCGACATCGGCTACTGGGACCTGCACCTGCACGATTATGAGGGGCTCTACGGCATCGACATGGGCACCACCAAGGCCGACCGCATGATCACCGGGGCATCGGCCATGACCCACGCCATGATGTTCACCGGCGTTGATCTGCTCGACGGATCTCCGCGCCGCTGGCGGGTAGAGAACTCTTGGGGCGACGAGCACGCCGACAAGGGCTTCTTCACCATGAACGACTCGTGGTTTGACCAGTTCGTTTTCGAGGTCGCCGTCCCCAGGGATGCGCTCGACGCCGACCAGCTGAAGACGCTGGATACCGAGCCGAAGGTCCTGCCCTTGTGGGACCCGATGGGTGCCCTGGCTTAGCCCCAAGGCACAAGCTGGCAGGCTTGGTCACCGATCCCTGACGCCTGAGTGTTCTTCCTCGGGAGTTTTCATTCGCGTGGGGTGAGGAAAGGCCTCCGGGCAGGATGTGGGTTAGTCAACTCACTCCTGCACGGAGGCCTTTATCATTCCGGCGAATGGTTCTTGACGCATGAGGACCGTCACCCATGTCGTTGGACGACTCCACCGACCTAGAACGACCTAAATGCCGGAGGTCTGATCTGGCCCTGACCGGCGAATGCGCCCACATCCGCGTCGGCGCCGACTATCCCGAACGCGAGCAGGGATAATAAACGGGGGTAGACCGCCGTAACCATCGTCGACCGCCACCAGCCTCGACGGCTTAGCCCTCGCGGCTCGAGTGCCCACCGATGGGGGGAGCCGGCCAACAGCTAATGGGGGAGTGTGAGAGCTGTGGGTGTGGGACATGCTGTGTCGTGGCGTGTGATCGTCGTGGCGGTGGTTCTGGCCGTTGCGGTTGTGGTCGGGTTTTCGGTGGTGTGGGTGAGGTCATCTGTGCCGGAGATTGATGTCGATCCGGTGGCAGTGGAGCCGAATCCGGTGGCGGATGGGGTGTGTGACCACCCGTGTTCCTACTCGCTTGCTCTTCCGGGAACGGGGAATGATGTGGGGATCCTGTCGATGTCTGCTGATGGGCGACAGGGATTGTGGACGAGCAGCCGGGGAATGGATGTGTTGTCCGCACAACGTGGCGTGTTGTCGATCATAGAGCATGTGGATGGGATCGATGGGGCGATTATTGATCCTGATGGGTCGTCGGCTGTGGCGTATGGGGATGCCTGGCCCGGCTTACGTGTGCTTCGTCGCGACGGACAAGCTTGGCAGTTGGGGGAGGTGATCACCGGTGACTCGATCAATCACGTTGCGTTCAGTGGAGACGGTAACACCCTCTTCCTGACTGGCCAGAACAAAGCGGTGTCCGTTTATGGTCGCATGAACGAGAGGTGGGTGAAAACCTACGATGTTCCCGGGGCATCGCGAGTGGAGACCTCTGATTCTGAGGGATCTGTCGTGGCCCAAGTCATGTCTGAGCGTAAGGTCATCTTCTTCATGCGCAACTCGAGTGGGTGGCAGAAGATGCAACAGATTACCTTGGCATCAGGAACCGGCAAAGGTATTAAAAACAGTCCCGACGGGGTCGAGTTGGGTGGTGATGGAGTTCGCGCCTTGGTGTGGTTCGAGGAGATTTACGCGACGTGGCCAAGGAGCATTCTGGTGTTTGAGCGCACTAAGAGTAGATTTATTTATACCACTCGATTGAACTTCAAGTCCGGCATTAGGCGAGTCAACATTTCTGTTGACGAAAAGACGATAATTGCGTTGACTGACGATAACGAAGTCATACGGATAGTATATGGGGACGGCACGTGGCGGGCTGATGAGACGCTTAATATCCCCGGGGCAACTGCCATCTCAACGACGGCCGATGGGTCTGAGACGTTGGTCAGCAGGATGGACAAGACTGTTTCTGTCGTGCGCTGGTGAGTGCCTCTTCCGTTGGACCTGGAACCATTGACATCACGAAGCATGGGCATCTCGCTAAGCGTGGAAGGCGGTGAGCTTGATGATGGCAGCGAGTGTGAGGGATGTCGGAGCAGATCATCCGTCGAGGCCTGTGGTTGTCGTGGTCATAGTTTTGGCCGTTGCGGTCGTCGTCGGGTTTTCCGTGGTGTGGGTCAGGTCATCTGTGCCGGAAATTGAAGTCGATCCGGTGGCGGTGGAGCCTAATCCGGTGGCGGATGGGGCGTGTGACCACCCGTGTTCCTACTCGTTCAATCTTCCAGGAGAAGTGGGTGGTGCATGGATCCTTTCGCTGTCGGCTGATGGACAGCAGGGATTGTGGACGGGTGAGCGGGGTGTGGATGCGCTATCCACTAGGGATGGTGTGCTGGGGGTCGCAGGGCACGTGGGTGGCATCAGTTCAGCGACCATTGCCCCTGATGGTTCATCGGCCCTAGCGTATGGCGATCCCTGGTCAGGCTGGGGCGAGATGCATCGTGAGGGACAGACTTGGCAGAAGGGAGAAACAATAGCCGATTCTTCCGTCGCGGGAATTTTCTTTAGCGGGGATGGAAAGACTGCCTTCTTCAAGATTCCAGAGTCACAGGTACTGGTGTATGGGCAGGTGAATGGGTCATGGGTTAAGAAAGGGGCTATTATTGGATCGTCTGGGATAAGTGCTTCCAATTTCGACGGTACTGCCGTAGCGCAAATCGACTTTTCACAGAAAGTTATTCTTCTCTTCGCGGAGGATTCGGCTGGCTGGCAGAAGACGCAGCGGATTAGCCTATCTTCAGGATTTGGAAAATCCAAACAAAGTACTCCTGATCAAGTATTAATGAGTGGTGATGGATTACGCATTCTAGTGTCGCACGAGGAAAGGTATGCCACATTACCGAGAAGTGTAGCTATTTTTGATCGTTCTGGGAATTTATTTCGTCAAACTGCGAAATTGAATCTTAATGAAGGCGTGAGGGCGATCAATTTTTCGGGTGATGGGCAGACGGCCATAATAGCTACTGACGATAAGGTCACGCAAGTGGTATATCGGGCGGGGGTCTGGCGGGTAGGCGAGGCCGTCCATATTCCCCGTATTGATGCCATCTCAACGACTGTGGACGGTTCTGAAACAGTGGTCAGTAAAATGGATATGACTGCTTCGGTAATCAGGTGGTGAAGGTCTAGTGTGCTGGTCCTGAAATCAGTGCGATCGCCTCCTGCAAGTGTGGGTCGCCCGGCGGGACAGTGATTTGGAATTGGCTAGGGGGGCGGGTCTGGCGGAAGCTGCCATCCCAGGCGTTGGGCGTCTGGATCCAATGACAGTGCTCCCGCCGTCGTCACGCCTGCCGTGACGAACGTGGTGCAGCAGGCAACCGCTCAGCGGGTGCGACGATGCCGCAGATAGCGCTGGAAGTCAGCCGCGAGCGCGTCGCCGGTGCTTCCGGGCAGCTCCTCGGCGTCCTGCTGTTTCTCGAGCCCCTGGATGTATTCGGCCACATCGGGGTCCTCGTCGGCAAGCTCGTCCACACCGCGTTGCCATGCCCTGGTGAGCTCGGGCAGATCGCCCAGGTCGATGGCCTCGTCGAGCAGATCCTCCACCCGGCTCAGCAGCGCCAAGGTGGCCTTCGGATTGGGTGAGCCGGAGACATAGTGGGGCACCGAGGCCCACAGGCTCACGCATTTCAAACTCTGCTTGCGGCATTCCTCTGCCAGCGCGCTAATGATTCCCGTCGGCCCCTCATATTGGCTCGGCTCAATGCCCAGGCCCGCGATGATCCGGTTGTCCGATGACGAGGCGTTCACCGGCAGTGGTCGTGAATGGGGGCTGTCGGTGAGCATGGCGCCCAGAATGATGACCATCGACGGGGCGCCGGCCCTGAAGGTGGAGACCAGGATGCGGCAGAAGCTTCGCCACCGCAGATTCGGCTCGGGTCCGGAGATCACCACAAGATCGCGTCCGGGCATGTGCACCACGGACATGCGCACCGTCGGCCAGCTCAGGGTGGAGCTGCCATTGATCATGTCGATACGTGGCCGGGTGGCCTGGAAATCGTAATAGTCCTCACCGTCCAGCTCCCAGATGAGATCGGTCGGATAGCTCTCGACGAGGTGATTGATCGCCTCGGAAGCAGCATCCGCGGCGTCATTCCACCCCTCGAAGGCGGCGATAACCACCGGATCGCGCAAGGTGCTCCACGTATCTGCCATATGAGCAGCCTAGTTCGAGGCCCCAGTGACGCGAGTCTGCGTCAAGGGCTGGCGTTTCATGATGGTTGCGATCGCGCGGAGCCGAAGCGCGACAGCCAGGTCTCCAATCGCTCAACTCCCCGCTCGTTGACGCTCGACCAGCGGATCTCGTGCGACCGTCTAGGCTGGGCGCCGTGCAAAACAGGAATCTTCGCGAAGTGCTCGGCCACGAGGTGATCATCGGTGACGGAGCCATGGGCACCATGCTCCAGGCCGCCGCGCTCGACGCGTCTGATTTCCAGGGATACGAGGGCTGCAACGAGATCCTGAATGTCACCCGTCCCGATGTGATTCTTGACGTGCACCGCGCCTATCTGGCGGCAGGATCTGACGTCATCGAGACGAATACTTTTGGCGCGAATGCCGCGGCCCTGGGTGAATACGGCATTACCGAGCGTCTGGCCGAGCTTGCCGAAGCTGGGGCTCGACTGGCACGTCAGGCCGCCGACGAAGCGGGCGAGGGACACTGGGTCTTCGGTTCTGTGGGTCCCGGCACAAAGCTGCCCACCTTGGGGCATATCGACTTCGTGACACTGCGCGACGCCTACCAGACCCAGGTGGCCGCCATGATCGCCGGTGGCATCGATGCCGTCCAGATTGAAACCTGCCAAGACCTGCTCCAGGCGAAGGCTGCCGTCATCGGAGCCAAACGCGCCGCGCGCGATGCGGGCGTTGACCTGCCGATCATCGTGGACATCACGGTGGAGACCACCGGCACAATGCTCCTGGGCAGCGAGACCGGAGCCGCACTCACCGCCATGGCCCCGCTCGGCATCGACGTGATCGGCCTCAACTGCGCCACCGGACCCGCCGAGATGAGCGAGCACCTGCGTCATCTGGCGACCCATTCCGCGACGGCGGTGATGGCGATGCCCAATGCCGGACTACCGGAGATCACTGCTGACGGCGCGGTGTATCCACTGAGCCCCGACGACTTCGCCGCCGCGCAGCTCGATTACATCGAGCGCTATGGCCTGGCGATCGTGGCCGGATGCTGCGGCACCACCCCCGAGCACATCACCCGACTGCGTGAAGCGGTGGGGGAGCATCGTCAGGTCGTGGCCCGCACACCTGAGCTGACCAATACGGTCTCCAGCCTCTACTCAGAGGTGGAATTGCGTCAGGAGACCAGCTATCTGGCGGTCGGGGAACGCACCAACGCCAATGGCTCGAAGGCCTTTCGTGAGGCCATGCTCGCCGGGGACTTCGAAACCTGCATCGATCTGGGCAAGGCCCAGAGCCGAGAGGGTGCCCACTGCATCGATCTGTGCGTCGACTATGTGGGACGTGACGGTGTGGGCGATATGGCGGAGCTCTCGCACCGCTTCTCCACAGCGGTGACCCTGCCGATCATGCTTGACTCCACCGAACCCGAGGTGATCAGGGCCGGTTTGGAACATGTCGCCGGACGCTGCATCATCAACTCGGTCAATTTCGAGGACGGCGACCAGCCAGGATCGCGTTTCACCCGTCTTATGCCGATCGTCGCCGAGCACGGTGCCGCAGTGGTGGCGCTGACCATCGACGAGGAGGGCCAGGCCCGCACCGCCGAGCGCAAGCTCGCCATCGCCGAACGGCTCGTCAACCAGCTCGTCAACGACTGGGGCATGGACGAGGGCGACATCCTGGTGGACTGCCTCACCTTCCCGATAGCCACCGGCCAGGAGGAGACCAGACGCGACGGGCTGGAGACGCTTCATGCCATCGCGGAATTCAAGCGTCGACACCCCCGGGCAGGCACAACGCTGGGCGTGTCGAACATCTCCTTCGGGCTCAACCCCGCCGCCCGGGTGGTGCTCAACTCCGTCTTCCTGCACGAAGCGGTGGAGGTCGGACTGGACTCGGCGATCGTGCGTGCCGCGAAGATCATGCCGATCGACCGCATCGACCCCGAGCAACGCGAGGTCGCCCTCGACCTCATCTACGACCGCCGCACCGACGACTACGACCCGCTCACCAAGATGCTCGATATGTTCGCCGGCGTCTCCTCGGCCGATGTTCGCGCCGAGCATGCCGCCGAGCTGGCCGCGATGCCGCTCAACGAGCGTCTGCGTCAGCGGATCATCGACGGTGACACGAACGGCTTGGCTGACGACCTCGACGAAGCCCTGGCCACCCGCGAGGCGTTGGACATCCTCAACACCGATCTGCTGGCGGGCATGAAGACCGTCGGGGATCTCTTCGGCTCAGGCCAGATGCAGCTGCCCTTCGTGCTGCAGTCGGCCGAGACAATGAAGCAGGCGGTGGCCCATCTCGAGCCACATATGGACGCGACCGACGAGGCGGGCAAGGGCACCTTGGTGCTCGCCACGGTCAAGGGTGATGTACACGACATCGGCAAAAACCTGGTCGACATCATCGTGTCGAACAACGGCTACACGGTGATCAACCTGGGCATCAAACAGCCAATCAGCGCCATAGTCGAAGCAGCCAGGCAGAACAACGCCGATGCCATCGGCATGAGCGGATTGCTCGTGAAGTCGACGATGGTGATGAAGGACAATCTGGCTGAACTCGACCGGCTGGGTGTCGGCACTGCGTTCCCGGTGATGCTCGGCGGCGCCGCGCTGACCAGGACCTTCGTCGAGGACGACCTCCAGAAGGAGTTCTCGGGCCAGGTGCGCTACGCGAAGGACGCCTTTGAAGGACTGAGCCTGATGGACGCGGTGATGGCCGTCAAACGCGGGGATCCCGGCGCCGCGCTGCCCGAACCACGCAAGCACCGGATCAAGGCCACGCCACGCCAGGTGGTGGAGCCGAGCGACGGGGGCCCCATCCGCTCCGATGTGGTGCGTCCCGTGCCCGGCAGTCTTGATGTGCCGAGCGCGCCCTGGTTCGGTAACCGCATCGCCAAAGGCATCGGGCTCGCCGAGATCACCGAATGGCTGGACGAGCGGGCACTGTTCACCGGGCGGTGGGGCCTGCGGGGCCCGAAGCGTTCCGATGGAACCCGCGATGTCATTGAGCAGGAGGCCAGGCCGCGCCTTCGTGGCTGGCTTGACCGGATCGCCGCCGAGGGCATGGCACATCCGGCCGTGGTCTACGGCTATTTCCCCTGCTATTCGCAGGGCAACGCCCTGGTGCTGCTCGACCCCACGACTCCACAGTCACTTGACTCCGAGGCCAGTCGCTTCAACTTCCCGCGTCAGGGGGCGGGCAAGCGGCTGTGCATCGCTGACTTCTTCCGCGACCGGCAGGAGGCCGAGCAATTCGGCCCCGACACCGTCGCGCTCCAGTTGGTGACCATGGGGGAGAGATTCTCCGAGGTGACGGCAGAGCTATTCGCCGCCAACGCCTACCGCGATTACCTCGAGCTGCACGGACTATCAGTCCAGCTGGCTGAGGCGCTCGCCGAACTATGGCATCACCGGATTCGCACAGAGCTCGGCATCGCCGGCGATGATGGCGAGATGGCTGCGATGCTGGGCAAGCAGGCCTATCGTGGCGGACGCTACAGCTTCGGCTACGGGGCATGCCCCGACCTCGACCAGCGAGCCCTGATCGAAGGACTGCTCGAGCCATCCCGCATCGGAGTGCACCTGAGCGAGGAATTCCAGCTGCATCCTGAGCAGTCGACCGACGCCATCGTCGTGACCCACCCCGAGGCGAAGTACTTCAACGTCTGAGCGTGCTTCTTTCGGCCGCGCAGGTTCACTGGTGTGTGCGTCCTACCGGCCGCGCAGGTTCACTGGTGTGTGCGTCCTACCGGCCGCACATGGCTTCGGGTGTGTGCGTCCTATCGGCCGCACATGGCATTCGTGTCGCCGGTCCAGGCCAGCACGCTCGGTGAGCCGGTGCACAACGATGACGAGGCCCTCGTGCCCTCGCCGGCCGTCAAGGCGTCGCCATGGCCGAAGGGCTGCTTGCGTGAGCCCATCAGACTCGACAAGAGTCCCGGCTCGGAGTCCGTCACAAGCCTGGTCTGATCGGGATCCACGCCGGCGTCGCGGGCGATCTGGCGGAAGGCCTCATCGCGCCCGAGCACGTCATCAACCAGATGCTTCTCCTTGGCGGTCTGGGCGTCGAACATATAGGCGCCCAGATCATTGCGGATCGTGTCCGCCGGAATGCCTCGTGCCGACGAGACCCAGCTGACGAAGGCGTCATATTCCCGCGCCAACCCCGCGGTGTACACATCGCGCTCCTTGGTCGTCATATCGCGGAAGGCGTTCCCGAAGTCCTTGGCCTCGCCCTGGCTCAAATAGAACTGGTCGACACCGCCATTGGTCGTGACTCCACCGCCGAGCAGGCCACCGTCCACGGCAGTCACATCGCGGTAGCGGCTGAAGGGCCCCATGATCACTCCGATGGAGCCGACCATCGTCCCCTGATCGGCATAGATGCGGTCAACGCCCGCCATCGAGTACATGCCACCTGAGGCCGACATGCCCTGCACGAAGGCAAAGCTCTTCTTGCCGGTGCGCTGCTCATAGCGGTCGACGGCATCAGCGATGGCGCGTGAGCCATTGATCGATCCGCCCGGAGTGTCCATGAGCAGCACGAGCCCGGCGGCGCTGTCGGCGTTGAGCGAGTCGATCAACTTGGCAACGTCATAGCCGTAGGTGGTCTGGGTGAACATGCCCGATGACCCGCCCCCGGTCGCCTGGATGGTGCCGGCGATCGAGATTGCCCGCAGCGTGTTCTTCGCGCTGCTGCGTCCCCAGATCGTCGTGGTCACACTGGTCTCGGGTGAGCTGTTGGCCTTGCCGACACCGGAGACAGCCACCAGCGCCACGAGGGCGATAAGACTGATCAGGCTGAGCGCGACCATCACGGCGCCGATACCCAGGGCGATTCCCATCCCCTGACCGAAACCGCGTTTCAGCCCGGCCGGCGGGGCGCCGGGCGCGGCGGCATGGCCATAGGGCATGGGCGCAGGCTGGAAAGGCGTGGCCCCCGGGTCAGGAGCGGTGTAATCCTGCCCAGGCGATTGCGCCGAGGAGCTCTGGGGCTCAGACGGATCCGGTGGCTGGGGCGTACTCATATGCGCTCCTGGCGGTAGGGGGGGTGAACGGACGGATGCCGCTCATCCTAAACAGACCGGCGGCCCTACGGGAGCCCTGTGGAAAGCCTGACATCCTCCCGCACCATCCTGGGTGTGCTCACAGAGATAGCTGGTCGCCGGCGCGGAATTGGTCATTGGCCTCACGGCAATGGGACAATCGATCCTCGTGACTTCTGTTGCAGAGCGCCTGCCAGCGGCCGTGTTATGGGATTTCGATGGCACGATCCTTGACACCGAGCCAGTCTGGATGGCCAGCGAGATCGCCTATGTGGGCTCCCACGGAGCCACCTGGACCCTCGATGACGCCAGCGGCTATATCGGCGCCTCGTGGCGCACCCTCGGCGGCGCCCTGGGTCAACGGATCGCTGAGGAGACCGGGAATCCAGCACCGGATCCCTGGGGCATCTACCAGGATCTGACCGCCCGGGTCATCGCCGGCGTGAGAGACGGACGGGCACCCCTGCGGCCCGGGGCCGTGACGCTGCTCACGGCCCTGCGCGAGGTAGGGATTCCCTGCGCACTGGTCTCATCCAGCTCGGAGGAACTGTTGCGTGCCGGCGTCGAGACACTGCCGATCGATGATCCCTTCCAGGTGCTCATCTCGGGCCCGATGGTCGAGCACGGAAAACCCGCGCCCGATTCCTATCTGCTCGCTGCCGAACGGCTGCGGGTACCCATCGATCAGTGCATCGTTCTGGAGGATTCACCGACCGGATGCGAGTCGGGACAACGTTCGGGAGCCCTGGTGATCGGCATACCCTCAGCGGCTGACCTCCAGCCAGTCGCCGGGCAACTGCGGCGCGAGAGCCTCACCGGCCTGGACGTCGATGAGCTCGCCCGCCTGTTGGCCGAGCGGAACGCAGGTGCGCGGTGACCGACATCGATCCAGGTGATTTCTCTGGTGCCCACACTGGTCCGCTTCGTGTGGGGGAGCGCGTCACACTCACCGACATCAAGGGCCGACGCCACACCCTGGTCCTGGAGGCCGGCAAGGACTTTCACACCACCAAGGGTGCGGTCAACCACGACGAGATGATCGGACGCCCAGAGGGCATCGTGGTCACCACCGCCGCCGGTGCGGTGTTCACGGTCTTCCGTCCGCTGCTGTTCGAATACACCGTGGGCATGCCCCGCGAGGCGGCGGTGATCTATCCCAAGGACGCCGCCCAGATCCTCATGTGGGCGGACGTCTTTCCCGGTGCCCGCGTATTGGAGGCAGGCGTTGGCTCGGGGGCGCTCAGCCTGTCGTTGCTGCGAGCTATCGGGCCCACGGGCAGATTGCACAGCTATGAGCGTCGGCAGGAGTTCGCCGACGTCGCAGAGCTGAATGTCGCCTCATTCCTTGGCCAACGTCATCCGGGGTGGACCGTCACGGTCGGCGACCTGGTCAATGTCATCGCCGATGAGCCGATCGATCGCGCCATCCTCGACATGCTGAGTCCCTGGGATTGCATTGATGCCGTGGCGGAGCGGCTGGTGCCCGGCGGGATGCTCTGCTGCTATGTGGCCACCACGACCCAGCTTGGTCGGGTGGCTGATCAACTCCGCTATCACGGCGGGTTCACCGAGCCGAGCCTCACCGAGACCGATGTGCGCGAATGGCATGCCGAGGGTCTGGCGATCCGGCCCGGCCACGGCGGCCATGGGCATACGGGCTTCCTGGTGATCTCACGACGCATGGCGCCCGGCATTGATGCGCCGATGAAGAAGCGACGTCCCGCCCCGGCCGCCTATGGTGCCGACTATGCCGGTCCGGTGCCGCGCAATGTTCTTCCCGAGCAGCTGGCCGCCAATCGTCAGCGCTCGATGGACGACTCTGATCAGATCGCACCGGCGGTGCGTCGGGCTCTGCGTCGCCGTGAGGACCACGAGCGCAGTGCGCAGCGCCATCACGACAGTCAGGCGCAGGCTTCACCACGCCCGGGAGTCGACGGCGGCACCGAAGATGGGGATGTGATCGGCCATGAGTAGGGTGGTGCGGATGGACGAGACTCAGTGGTCGCGCACCCCCGGCGCGCAAGGGCTGGACAGCGCGTTGATGAGCGCATCTACGAGCTCCTTCGTCGAATTGGTGCACCAGCTGCATCCGGGTGCCTTCACCCTCACCGCCACCCCGACGCAGGCCCCGGTCACGCAGGCCACGACGATCGTCGCCATGAAATATCGCGATGGTGTGCTCATGGCGGGTGACCGTCGTGCCACCCGGGGTAATGAGATCGCCCAGCGCGATATCGAGAAGGTTTTCACCGCCGACGATCACACGCTGATCGGTGTTGCCGGGGCGGCTGGGATGGCCATCGATCTGGCTCGCCTCTACCGCCTTGAGTTGTCGCACTACGAGAAGATCGAGGGTGAGTCCCTCAGCTTTGCCGGCAAGGCCAACCGACTCGCCACCATGATCCGCAAACAGCTGGCCATGGCCCTGCAGGGTTTTGTCGTGGTGCCCCTGCTCGCGGGTTGGGATGTGCGCCATGACGCCGGTCGGGTGGTGAGCTATGACGCCACCGGCGGCCACTACGAGGAGTCAGACTTCTCCGCCATCGGTTCGGGCTCTGCCTTCGCCAGGGGTTCGCTGAAGAAGCTTCACCATCGTGAGCTCGATGAGCAGGAGGCCGCCTTGGTGGGCATTCAGGCCCTGTTCGATGCGGCCGACGACGACTCGGCCACCGGAGGGCCAGATTTGGTGCGTGCGATCTATCCGGTGGTCATATCGGCTACTCGCGCCGGCGTGCACATCTTCGACGAGTCGGAGGTGGCGGCGCTGACGGACACCATGATGCAGGGCCGCGGAAGCCGTCCCAATGGACCCAGGGCGGCCAGCTCATGAGCATGCCGTTCTATGTTTCACCCGATCAGATGATGAAGGATCGGGCGGAGTTCGCCCGCAAGGGCATCGCCCGGGGACGCTCGGCCATCACCGCGCGCTACCGCGATGGCATCGTCTTCATCGCCGAGAATCCCTCGCATACCCTGCACAAGATCTCCGAGATCCATGACCGTATCGGCTTTGCCGCCGTCGGCCGCTATCACGAGTTCGAGGCACTGCGAGTGGCCGGGATTCGCTACGCCGATCTTCGGGGCTATTCCTATGACCCGGCCGATGTCACCGCGCGGGCCCTGGCCAATTCCTATGCACAGCTGTTGGGCAATGCCTTCAGCTCGGGCACCGAGAAGCCCTATGAGGTGGAGCTCGTGGTCGCGCAGCTGGGGGACCGGGCGGAGGCTGCGGCGGGGCGACCCCCAGCGGACGGGCGGGCCGAGACAGGCTTGACCGAAGGCGAGGACGATCGGCTGTACCGAATCAACTTCGATGGATCGGTGTCCGATGAGGGGCCGCTGTCGGTGATCGGCGGCAATGCCACCGCAGTTGCAGCGGCGCTTCGTCGCCAGCTTGATCCCACCGCGCCGCTGGAACAGGTGCTCCGCTGGGCGGTGCCCGCCCTACGTGTCGGCGATGACCGCAAAGATCAGCAGGATGTCGATGCCGCGGCGGTCGAGGTGGCGGTGCTTGATCGTGCACGCATTCCGGGACGCACCTTTTCCCGGGTGCAGGTCGCCGAGATCGCGGCGGCGCTGCGAGAGGACTCGTGAGGTGGCCCGAACCAGACGGTCTGTCGACCAGGCACAGCCAGATTCATTGAGCCCGGTCGTCATCATCGGCGCCGGACTCGTGGGAGCCTCGATCGGCTGCGCCCTCACCGCCGCCGGTGAGGATGTCCGGCTGCGTGACCGCTACCGCTCCCACGCCGTGGTCGCCGCCGGGCTCGGCGCCGGCTCGGTCGAGCATCCGGTGCCCACTTCGGTGCGATTGGTCGTGGTGGCCGTGCCGCCACGCGCCGTGCCCCAGGTGGTTGATTGGGCCCTGTCCCATTTTCGCAATGCGGTGGTCACCGATGTGGCCAGCGTCAAGGCGCCTGTGCTCGCCGAGCTGCGCGAGAGCGAGCATGATCTGTCCCGCTATGTCGGCTCTCATCCCATGGCCGGATCGCAGTACAGCGGACCGCTCACCGCGTCAGCGTCCTTGTTCGTCGACCGCACCTGGGTCGTGGCACGCGGAACGGGTACCGATGAGGCCCAACGGCTGGTGGAGCGGCTGGCGCACACCTGCGGGGCCCATGTGGTGCATCTTGAGGCTGACGAACATGATCGGGCGGTGGCCGAGCTCAGCCATATGCCGCAGCTCATGAGCAGCCTCACCGCCGCGCGCTTGCGGGAGGTGCCGCATTCCGATCTGCTTCTGGCCGGGCAGGGGGTCCGAGATGTCACCCGCATCGCCGGTTCTGACCCCCAATTGTGGCGCGAGATCATCACCGCCAACGCCGTGGAGATCGGCACCCAGCTGCGAGCTGTCCGCGCCGATCTGGATCATCTGATCGATCATCTGGACGAGCCTGAAGCCATCGGCGATCTGATCGAGCGCGGTAACGAGGGCGTCATGGATCTTCCCGGCAAGCATGGACGCAAGCCAAGCCATATGTCCGCCGTGGTTGTGGAGATTCCTGACACCCCCGGCGCGCTGGCACGCTTGTTCACCGACATCCAGGCGCAGGGCATCAACATTGAGGATCTGTCCATCGAGCATGGGCTGTCCAGGGAAGTCGGCTATCTGTCGGTGGCTGTCGACGCCGATCGTGCACCCGATCTGCGGGCCGCGATGATCAGGGCAGGATGGGACCTGCGGTCATGACGTCTATCGAGAAGGAGAAGGTCATGGGCGAGAAGCCTTCGCTGGTGATTGCTATTGACGGGCCCAGCGGGGCCGGGAAGTCGAGCACCGCCAGGGGTGTGGCATGCCGTCTGGGCATGGCCTATCTGGACACCGGAGCCATGTATCGGGCGATCAGCTGGGCATGCCTGGCCGACGGGGTCGACCAGACCAGTCACTCGGCCATGTTCGCCTGCGCCGAGACCGCTGACCTACAGATGGGTCTTGACCCTCGGCATCCGACGATCACCGTCGATGGCCACGATGTCTCCCGCGATATCCGTGATCCGCGTATCTCCGAGACGGTGAGCGCGGTGGCCACGACACCGGAGATCAGGGAGCTGCTGACCTCCCAGATGCGTCAGATCATCAATCGCAATCCACGGATCGTCGCCGAGGGCCGCGATGTCACCACCCAGGTGTGGCCCCAGGCCCGGGTGCGCGTGCTGCTCGTGGCCGATGCCCAGACGCGGATTGCGCGGCGTGAGGCGCAGCTCTTGGGCAAGGTTGAGCGTGGACGTGTGTCGGCGTCCATCGTGGACCGGGACCGCAAGGATTCCACGATGAGTGAGTTCGAGAAGCCTGCCGAGGGCGTCACCTTGATTGACTCCACCTATCTGGACCTCGGTCAGGTCATCGATCAGGTCATCGATCTGGTGCCGGTCGAGCTTCGCTGAAGTGGCCGGAACCCGCCGTAGAGTCACCTCGGCGGACTTCGTGGTTCGGCGATCCGCCACAATCGACTAGCGTTGTCGTCATGACTATCGCCGAGACCGCGCAAACCCGGTCGACCCGCCCGGTCGTTGCCGTGGTCGGGCGTCCCAATGTCGGAAAATCAACCCTGGTCAATCGGATCCTCGGACGCCGCGAAGCGGTGGTGCAAGACACACCGGGCGTCACCCGTGACAGGGTGAGCTATGACGCCAACTGGGCCGGGCGCGAGTTCGTGCTCGTCGACACCGGTGGCTGGATCGCCAAGCCCGAGGGCATGGCCGCGCATATCGCCGAACAGGCGGAGATGGCTATCCAATTGGCCGATGCGGTGCTTTTCGTGGTCGACGCCAAGGTGGGCCTCACCGACGAGGATGAGGCCGTGGTCAAGGTGCTGCGGCGCTCCAAGAAGCCGGTGATCCTCGCCGCCAACAAGGTGGACGATGAACGCGTTGAGGCCGAGGCCGCGGTGTTGTGGCAATTGGGGCTCGGAGAGCCTTACCCGGTGTCGGCACTGCACGGACGCGGTTCGGGTGATCTCCTCGACGCCGTGATCAAGGTGCTGCCCAAGGCCTCAGCCGTCGAGCCCGCTGAGATCGGTGGGCCACACCGGGTGGCGATCGTGGGCAAGCCCAATGTGGGCAAGAGTTCGCTGCTTAATCGCCTCGCGCGGGCGCAGCGTTCGGTGGTCAGTGATGTCTCAGGAACCACCGTCGATCCCGTCGACGAACTGGTGACCATCGGTTCGGAGCCCTTCCGACTCATTGACACCGCCGGCATCCGGCGGCGCGTCAAGGAGGCCAGCGGATCGGAATACTACGCATGGCTGCGCACCCAGGCAGCTATTGAGCGTGCCGAGGTGTGTGTGGTGGTGATTGACGCCTCCGAGCCGATCAGCGATCAGGACCTGAAGATCCTGTCCAGCGTTGAGGAGGCCGGACGCGCGATGGTGATCGCCTTCAACAAATGGGATCTCACCGATGAGGAGCGGCAGCGCTATCTCGGACGCGAGATCGATCAGGACCTTCAGACCTGGAAGTGGGCCCCCACGGTCAACATCTCGGCGCTCACCGGACGCAATGTGGAGAAGATCGCCAAGGCGCTCAACAAGAGCCTTGACGGCTGGGAGACCCGGGTGTCCACCGGTAAGCTCAATGCCTTCCTTGGCCGCATCGTTGCCTCGAACCCCCACCCGGTACGTGGCGGAAAGCAGCCGCGGATTCTCTTCGGCACGCAGGCGCAGAACCGCCCACCGACTTTCATCCTGTTCACCAGCGGACAGATGGACCCCGGCTACGTCCGCTTTGTCGAGCGCAAACTGCGTGAGGAGTTCGGCTTTGAGGGCTCTCCGGTGCACATCCAAGTGCGTGCCAGGGCCAAGCGCAAGGACCGCTGAAGCAACCCCTCCTGGCTTGATGACGTCCAGCGCATGGAGTGGTCGCACGATGACCATGGGGTCAAGGGCAAGCAGCGCTGACCGCCTTCGGGTAAATGCCGCGCAGGTATATGCGTGGGCGGAGCACCCATCAAGGACTTCTTCTGCGCCGACAAGCTGATCCATGTCGGTGACGAAGCACTAGTCGTACCGGCACTGTCTGTTGGCGATGGTCCGGCTCGGCTCCGGTCACGTCCACTCGAGAAGTAATCATTCGAGCAGGCTGGCCTCAGGCGATTGCGCAGGTTTGTTTCCACCTTCCGTGGCGGGGCCGGGTCGCGCCCGGCCCTTGTCTGAGCCCGCAGCGGCGCCAGCCGCAAGATGCACGCATCGACCCAACAATGAGCGAGATGGGCATCGTGGTGCCGAACATCCAGTGCAGATTGCGCAGACTGACCAACAGATGTGTCTAAATTGATTGACATCATCATAATCGCTTGAGATAGTTGAGCTACTTCAATCACACGTGTGCAATGGTGCAACGGAAGGAAGATCAGTGAAGTCACTCAAGGCGATTCTGCAGGGCGATGCGATGATTCCCGTGGCCGGATTCGAGGCGGCCTGGACGAAGTACCTATCGCAGGCAGGCACCGATGTGCTGGCCGGCAACTGGGAGTCCGACTGGGACAAGCTGCAATACCGGCGACTGGAGGTCGAGAAACATGGCCCGGGCATCGAAAGCGTACCTGAGCTGGTCCAGGAGAAGGGCGGCGACCGTGAGCTGTTGGCCGGACTGTTCGTCCCCATCTCCGCAGACGTGATGGATGCCATGCCGCAGCTGCGGGTCGCCGGTGTCTGCCGCGCCGGTGTGGAAAATGTCGACGTCCCGGCGGCGACCGAGCGCGGTATCGCCGTCTTCCACGTCATGGGGCGCAACGCCCACGCCGTATCCGACTATGCCGTGGGCATGATGATCGCCGAAGCCCGCAACATCGCCAGGGCGTTCAACGCCATCAAGTCGGGCACGTGGCGCAAGACCTTCAGCAACTCAGACATCGTCCCCGAGCTGCATGGCCGGACGATTGGCTTGGTCGGCTTCGGTCATATCGGTGGCCTGGTTGCCAAGAAGCTCTCAGGCTTCGACGTGAATGTGATCGTCTATGACCCGTTCACACCCGAGGAGCATCTGCGCGAGGCCGGCGTGGAGCCAGTTTCACTGGATGAATTGCTCACTCGTGCCGACATCGTCTCGCTCCATGCTCGCCTCAGCGATGACAACCGCGGCATGATCGGGGCCGAGCAGATCGCCAAGATGAAGCAGACCGCCATCCTGATCAACACCGCGCGGGCCGGACTCATCGACGAGGACGCCCTGGCCAAGGCCCTGGAAGCGGGTCAGATCGCCGGTGCTGCCCTCGATGTCTTCGAGACCGAGCCGATCCCGGCCGACAGCCCCTTCCTGGCCCTGGACAATGTGACGCTGACCACGCATCTGGCCGGCACAACGGCCGATGCCTTGAGCAATTCGCCCTTCCTGCTCATGGAGGACATCGCCCGGTTGCTTCAGGGCGAGGCTCCCAGGGGGTTGGTGAACCCGGAGGTTCTCGGCGACCCGCGCTTCGCCGAGTGGCTGTCTGCGGTCAAGAAGGGCTGAGCGCCGTGCGACAGAATCTGAACGGCATGCTCCTGGAGGCTCAGCGAAGCCATCGTGCCGTCGGCAGCTTCAATGTCTATTCCTATGAGACCGTGCGGGGAGTCTTCGAGGCGGCCCAGGCCAACTCGGCGCCGGTGATCATCGCCTTCGGCGAGCGCTATCTCAGCTCGATGAGCTTCGATTCGATCGTGGCGATCACCGACACCATCGGGCGCGACTATGACGTTGACTATGTCATCCACCTGGATCACTGCAAGTCGCGGGCGAACACCTACCGGGCCATGAACGCGGGCTTCACCTCGGTGATGTTCGATGGCTCGGCACTGGAGTTCCGCGAGAACATCGCGCGAACAGCCCAGGTCGTGCAGGTGGCCCATTCGGTGGGCGTCAGTGTTGAGGCCGAACTGGGCTCATTGGCGGCAAGTGACGACTCCCAGGAGGGCGAGGCCGACTCCGAGATGGCCTATACCGATCCGGCGCAGGCCCTGGAGTTCGTCAACCAGACAGGTGTTGACGCGCTTGCCGTGTCGATCGGGACCGTCCACGGCTCCTACAAGGGCCATCCCCACATCCGAGTCGACATTCTTGAACACATCCGGAAGCTGGTGGCCACCCCCCTGGTGCTCCACGGCGGCTCGGGGACCCCACCCGAACTCATCCGTCAGTGCATCAGTGCCGGCATCACCAAGATCAACGTGAACACGGAGATATCCCGCGCCGCCGTCGACCGGGTGCGCGAGATCGTCACTTCTGAGTCCGTCCATCTGTCCGCGCTCGGCGACCAGATCGTCGCGCAGGTGAACGACACCGTGGCCGACCAGATTCGGCTCTTCGACAACCGGGACTGACGACGTAGTCAGATCCCCGCTGTGTGACCGGGGACGGGTGCCCCCCACCGTCTCACTGCCCGACGGCAGCCCTCCAATGGGGGAGGGCTGCCGATTCCAGAGACTCCTGAAAGGTGTCCGCCGTGAGTCTGCTGTATCTCATGAGCGTATTGGTCCTATCGATCGCTCTCATCGTTTTGTTGATCATGAAGGTTCATCTCAATGCCTTCATTGCCCTGACGATCTCCGGTCTGGCCCTGGGAATCGCCGCCGGCATGCCGCTCGGCGAGGTGGCCAACTCGTTCCAGAAGGGCATGGGAAGCACACTCGGCTTCCTCGCCACGGTGCTCGGGCTGGGAACCATCCTGGGCAAGATGCTCGAGGTCTCGGGTGGCGCTCAACGCCTGGCCCAAACCCTCCTTCGCACCTTCGGGGTGAAGCGGGCTCCGTGGGCGATGATGGTGGTCGCCTTCATCTGTGGCATCCCGGTGTTCTTCCAGGTGGGCTTCGTGCTGCTGATCCCGGTGATCTTCTCGGTCGCCAAGCAGGCCAAGATGTCACTGGTCCGCATCGGCGTGCCCGTTGTCGCCGCGCTGATCACCGTCCACGCCATGGTGCCCCCGCATCCCGCGGCACTTGCGGTGGTGAACCAGCTTCATGCCGACATCGGCACGACCATCGCCCTCAGCCTGCTGGCCGGCATTCCGGCTGCGATCGTCGCCGGCCCGCTGTATGGCACCTTCATCGCCCGGAGGACGACGACCGATCCTCCCGAGGGCCTGGTGATCGACGAGGTGCTAGACGAAGAGCAGCTCCCCAAGTTCGGAATTACCCTGTTCACCATTCTGCTGCCAATGCTCATCATGGTGGCCAAGACGCTCATCGACCTGATCGCCCCGGCCGATGCGCCCTATATGGGCGTGGTGAGCTTCATCGGAAATCCGATCACCGCACTTCTCATTTCGGCGCTCTTCGCCTATTGGTCGCTGGGACTGGCCCGCGGCATGACGATGCCGACCATCGAGAAGCTGACCGAGGAATGCTTCAAGCCGGTGGCCGGGATCCTGCTCATTATCGGTGCCGGTGGCGCCTTCAACCAGGTGCTGCAGGACTCCGGAGTGGGCAAGGCGCTGGGCGAGGTGCTGACAAATATGCACATGAACCCGGTGGTCATGGCATGGCTCATCGCCTTGATCATGCGCTTCGCGGTGGGCTCCACCACGGTGGCGATGGTCACCTCCGCAGGCATCATCCTGCCGCTTATGGCCAGCACCGGCATGAACCCTGCCGTCATGTGCCTGGCCATCGGCGCCGGCGGCATCGGGCTCTCCCATGTGAACGACTCCGGATTCTGGATCGTCAAGGAGTACTTCGGCATGTCGCTGAAGGACACCTTCAAGTCGTGGACGGCGTCCACGACGATCGCATCAGTCGTCGCCATGCTGGCCACCCTGGGCATCAGCCTCGTCGTGCATTAGGAAATGAGGCTCTATCGCCGGTTTCTGCTGGGGTTCCCCACCCGGATTCACAAATAGACGTGTACGTCGGAGAGGCAGATAGGACATGAAAGACAACTCACACATCATTTCGCTGGATATCGGCACGATGAGCATGCGCGCCATCCTCTACACCCTGGACGGACATCAGGTCTTCCAGGCGGGCCATGAATATGAGGCTACCTTCAGGCCGCCGGGGCTGGTGGAACAGAACCCGTCGGATTGGCGGTTGGGTGTGCTGACGGTCCTCAGCGGGGTGGGCTCCTATGTCACAGAGCACAGCCTTGACGTGTCCTGCATCACCATCACCTCGCAGCGAGCCTCGGTGATACCCGTTGACGCCAGCGGCTTCCCGCTGTTCCCGGCAGTGACCTGGCAGGACAAGCGCAGCGCCCCGCAAGCGGAACAGCTGATTGCCGACATGGGTTTCGATGAGCTGTATCGGATTACGGGGCTGCGGCCCAATCCGTATTTCTCCCTACCAAAGATGATGTGGTTCAAGCAGGAAGAACCAGACGTCTACCGTCATGCCACCAAGCTGCTGGGCGTGCAGGACTATGTCGCCTTTCTCCTCACCGGCGAGTTCGTCACCGATTGGACGCAGGCGGCGCGCACCATGCTGCTCGACATCTCCACATTCTCCTGGGACGACTCGATCTTCGAGGCTTCGGGGATAAGCCGAACCAAGCTGCCCGAGTTGGTTGCGCCCGGGTCTGCGATCACGGGCGGATTGCGTCGCAGTATGGCCCGCCCGGTGAATCTTCCTGAAGGTCTTCCCGTCGTGGTCGCCGGTGGCGACCAGCAGTGCGCGGCACTAGCCCTCAACGTCCTGTCATCGGGACATGCGGAGGCGAACACCGGAACCGGTTCCTTCGTCATCGCCCACGCCGATGAGCCATCGCTTCATCCCGAGCACAAGGTGCTGTGCAGTGCCTCCGCAGTGCCGGGGAAATGGATCAACGAGGCGGGCATCTTCAATACTGGTGCGGTCTACCGATGGTTCCGCGGCCTGCTTGGAGGAGCCAATGTGACCTCCTATGCGGATATGAATGATTGGGCGAGCACTTCGCCGATCGGCGCGAATGGAGTGGTCCTGCTGCCGCATTTCGAAGGCAGTGCAGCGCCGAATTGGAACGATATGGCCAAGGGCGTGTTCTTCAATCTGTCCATCGGAACCAGTAAGGGAGATTTGTGCCGGGCCATTCTTGAGGGAATTGCCCTGGAAGTGGCCGAGAACGTCCGGATCATCGAACGGATGACCGGACCGCTCCAGGAGTTGACCGTTGCCGGTGGCATGGCCTCATCACGGCTGTTCAACCAGATTCAGGCCGACGCCACCGGGCTTAAGGTTTTCCACTACGCCAACCCGGAGGCCTCATCGCTGGGCGCGTTGATGTCGGCGCTGGTCTCCATGGGCAAGGCCCGCAACTTCGATGAGGCCTACCAGCAGGTGTCGGGCTCGGTGAGGATCGAGATCGATCCGCGTCCCGAGGCCCATCGCATCTATCAGACCGTTCTGACGCGCAGGCACAGGCTTTATGAGTCCCTGGATCGCGAGGGTGTCTACCAGGAATTCAGTGGGGCACTTGCCTAACGAGGGATCGATGGATGGTGGCCTACGATTGTTGAGCGCCTGAACCAATGACTGCACACCCCACCACCTAGCAGGCGCAGCGAGGTCTCCATGATCGATGAACCCGACACTGAGGACAGGCGCAAGCCCAATCGGCGCACGGTTGACCGTCGCAGGCAGTTGAAGCAGTGGCTGCGCGAGCATGCTGACTCCGCCTCTGTCGCGGAAATCGTGACGGAGTTCGGCGTCTCCGAGGCGACGATTCGGCGCGATCTGCTGGCACTGTCGCAATCGGGGGACATTCAACGCGTCTATGGGGGTGCTATCGCGGGATCTCCCATCGAGTTCTCGTGGCGGGAGAAGGCCTCGACTCACGCGAAGGACAAGACGCGTATCGGAGTCTTCTGCGCCGACAAGCTGGTCTCTGCCGGTGACGTGGTGTTCATCGATTCCGGAACCACGCCGGCGGCAGTGGCGCGGGCCATCTCTTCGCGCGACGATGTGACCGTCATCGTGGGCGGGCTCGCGGCCCTGCTTGAGCTTGCTGACGGGAAACCCGATGTGCTCGTGCTCGGTGGGGCGCTGCGGCGCCGCAGCGCAAGCTTCATCGGAGCGCACGCCGAGACGCTCATCGACCACATCCGCCCGGATGTCGCCTTCCTGGGCACAGACCATCTCGATCCGGAATTGGGCGCGAATTATCCCGATTTGGCGCAGGCGCTTTTCAAGACGAATATCGTGCGTCGAGCACAACAATCATGGTTCGTGGTGGATGAGTCGAAATTCCAGGGCTCGCCGAGGTTTGCGAACTGGACCCCGCTCACCGCGCAGACAGGCATCGTCACCACGCGTTCGGCCACAACCGAGCGCATGCGCGATGTCTATGCCAAGCGCGGTATCACCGTAGAATTCGCCAGTTGAGCTGAATTGGCCACCCGGGTGCAGCCCATTCAGGTGATCAGTCAATAACTCCGTACATGCGGTCGCCGGCGTCGCCCAGGCCCGGAACAATGTAATTGTGCTCATTCAGCTGCGGGTCAACGGTGGCGACCACAACCGTGACGTCGGCGCGGTGGCCGACTGCCTCTTCCACGGTGTCGAGGCCGGGGCGGGCGGCAACGAGGCACACACAGGTGACGTCCGAGGCGCCGCGGCGTAGCAGGTCATTAATGGCGGCAACGATCGTCGAGCCGGTAGCGAGCATCGGATCAAGGATGAAGCACTGCCTTCCGGAGAGATCTTCGGGCAGCCTGTTGGCGTAGGTGGTGATCTCGAGGGTGTCGTCGTCCCTCTGCATTCCCAGGAAGCCAACCTCAGCGGTGGGAAGCAGTTCCAGCATTCCCTGGAGCATTCCCAGGCCGGCGCGCAAGACCGGCACGATCAAGGGTCGTGGTTCCGAGAGGATATGGCCCTGGGCCGTGGCCACCGGGGTCTCGACCTCGACCTCTTCCACGCGCACCGATCGGGTTGCCTCGTAGGCGAGCAAGACCATGAGTTCGTTGACGATTGACCTGAATGTTGCCGACGACGTCCGCTGGTTTCGCAGGACGGTGAGCTTGTGCTCGACCAGCGGATGACTTGCGATGATAGTGCGCATGGCGTCAGCCTATTGCAGGTGAATATCGCCGTGCGACCACGCAGGGAGGGGGAGCGCCCGTCAGCGCGCTGCCAGACCTCAAAGTCCCTCGTCGCGAAGCCCCACCTCGCGAAACCCCACCTCGCGAAGCCAGCGCCTGATTCGCCGGCGAGCATTGGCATAGGGCGATGAACTGTTGAACTGGATCATGCGTCCCGCCGTGTAGCTGCGATACCAGGCGCTGCCGTAGAGCTCGGCGTCGCTGTGGGCCGTCACGAGCTCCACGATCGCCTGCTCGGCGCTGGCGAATCGGTCAAGCAGCTGAGCCCAGTCCAGCTCGGCGTAATCGGCGTAGAAGCGCTGGGCGAGCTGCCCGAGTTGGTTCCAGCGCAGGCCCGGCGCAGGGAGCTCAGGTTCCAGGCCCTTGGCACGGTCGGCGAACCAGCTCAGCACCAGCTCATTCCAGCCCACGAGATAGGACACCAGATCGGCCGGGCTCATCCAGGTGCCATTAACATGACCCGGCAATGACGCTTCGCGCGCCCGCGCCACGGGCACTCGCCGCAGGTCGGTCATCAGAGCCGCGTAGTTGTCGTCGATGGCTGACAACAGCTCAGCCCTGGAGTGGGGAACTGACATGTGCTCTCCTTCGCGGCGATGCTGACCCAATGCTTCCATGCGGTCCGCGTAGCTCGCCAACTCGTCGGGTAACCATACGAGGAGTATGGTTACCCGGGTTCCAGGCAAGCTGACAGGGAAAGGGTTCCACCACGTGTCATTGACGAGGCGACAGCGTTGGACGCTGCTGGCAACGGTCTCCATCGGACTATTGCTCATCACCCTGGACAATTCGATCCTCTATACGGCGCTGCCGTTGTTGACCGAGGAACTTGGGGCCACCGGCTCACAGACCCTGTGGATCATCAACGCATACCCGGTGGTGATCGTCGGGCTTCTGCTCGGCGCCGGCACACTGGGCGATCGCATCGGACACCGCAGGATGTTCCTCATCGGACTGGTGATCTTCGGCATCGCCTCGGCCATCGCCGCCTTTTCGCCGACCGCCGAATGGCTCATCGCGGCGCGAGCAGTGATCGCCATCGGGGCAGCCGCGATGATGCCGGCCACCTTGGCTCTCATCCGGCTGAGCTTCGACGTGGAGCGGGAGCGGAACTTCGCGATCGCCGTCTGGGGCACGGTGTCGGTAGTCGGGTCGGCCATCGGACCGATCGTGGGGGGCTTGTTGCTGGAGCACTTCTGGTGGGGTTCGGTGTTCCTGATCGGCATTCCCTTCGTGGTCATCGCTCTCATCGCAACGGTTGTGGTTGCGCCGCCGAATGACCCCGATCCGACAAAGCGCTGGGACGCCATCTCCTCGGTGCAGGCCATGGTCGGCCTCGTGGGTGCGGTCTTCCTCATCAAGGAATTGGCCAATGTGCCACCCAACTGGATGATCATCGTGGCGGGCGCCCTGGCCGCGGTGCTGGGCCTGACCAGCTTTGTACGGCGACAGCGCCGATTGGACGACCCACTGCTCGACTTCGCGATCTTCCGCAACCGGGCGTTTTCGGCCGGTGTTCTGGCGGCGGCCGTCTCGATGTTCGCCGTCAGTGGCGCCCAGCTGGTGACCACGCAGCGCTTCCAGCTCGTGGAAGGGTTCACGCCCCTGCAGGCGGGGCTCCTGGTCACCGTGGTGGCGATCGGCTCGCTGCCCACCAGTCTGTTGGGTGGCCTGTACCTGGACCGGGCTGGCCTGCTGCCGCTCATCGCCGGCGGCCTGGGCGTTGCCGCGGTGGGTTCAGTGGTGATGATCTTCGGCATCGAGGACCACTTGTTCTGGCTCATGGTGGCGGGCCTGCTCATCTCGGGTGTCGGTCTGGGTTCGGTGATGTCCGTGGCGTCCACCGCGATCGTGGGAAATGTCAGCGCCAGACGGGCAGGAATGGCGTCCTCGGTCGAGGAGGTCTCCTATGAGTTCGGCTCATTGATAGCCGTGGCGATTCTGGGCAGCATGCTCAACTTCATCTACAGCGCCACCATCAAGCTGCCACCGGATGCGGAGCCGGCGGCGCGCTCCAGCCTGCCCGAGGCAATCGGCGTCGCACACGGTGATCAGGCCATCATCAACGCGGCCAACACCGCCTTCGACAATGGATTCCTCGTCACGATGATCATGCTCACCATCGTGCTGACAGTGGGGGCGGTCGTCAGCGCCCGTCTCCTGCGCAATTACGGCCCCGGCTCGCGCTCGCAGGCGTACTCCGACAACGACCAGGAGGACTGACCATGCGGCCCAGTAAGCGCGACGCGATTCTCGAGGCCGCGCTCAGGGTGGTGGAACGCGGGGGCGTGAGCGCCGTCACCTTCGAGTCGGTGGCCGCCGAAGCCGGACTCACCAAAGCCGGGGTGGTCTATCACTTCCCCACGAGCCGGGACCTGCTTCTTGCCCTTCAGGAGCATCTGGCGCAGCAGTGGCAGATCGACCTTGAGGCGCAGCTCGGCGAGCCGGTGGAGTCGGCATCTGGCGACGACAAACTCGCCGCGTATGTGCGTGATTCGAGCCACAGCTCGTCGCGCGCAGAACTGCTGCTGATGCTGGAGACCGTGGACGATCCCCAGGCCTATGCGCCCTGGCACGCAGTCATGGCGCGATGGGCCCCGGCCGTGGACACCGACCAGTCCATGACCGACGAGCAGCTTGACCACCTTGTGGCGCGGTTGGCTGCCGACGGCCTGTGGCTCTATGAATCCCTGTCGACGACGCATCGGCTGACACCGGCCGTGCGCGACCAGATCGTCACTCGGTTGTCAGCTCTGGCGCACCACGATGGTGAGTCCGGCGGTGCCGTGCCTGGCGATGGCGACGCAGGCGAGGACGCAGAAGACGGATCCCGCGAGCACTGATCGGCGCTCGGACCGATGCGGCGGGGCTTTGACGAATCGGTCCGCCGGGTTGGGTGTCAGCCGTCCTTCTGGCGCTCTGGCTTGCCCGGTGGCGTACATACCGCACCAATACTGGCGCAGATGACCGCGACGATGCCGAAGACATCGTGGGTAGTCAGCTTCTGACCCAAAATGAAGAATCCGGCAGCAGCGGCTACTGCAGGGGCGAGGGCCACGATGATGGCGAAGGTGGCGGCGGGTGTGCGGCGCAGGGCCGTCATCTCCAGAGCGTAGGGAGCCACCGACGAGAGCAGCGCGATGCCCAGTCCGGCAATGAGCACATGGGGCTCGAACAGCCGTCGGCCCGTGGTGGCCAGGGCGATGGGAACTGTCACCACGGAGCCCGCGACCATCGCGACGGCCAGCCCCTGGATGCCGGCGAAATGTCGGCCGGTCGCCTTGGACAGGAGGATGTATCCGGCCCAGAATGTGGCTGCGACAAGGGTGAACGCCACTCCGAGCGGGTCGAGGTGGGTCGATGATCCGCCCAGGAGAAGCACGCCGAGGAAGGCCAGGACCGCCCATAGGAGATTCATCCAGCGTCGGCCGGCCACCACGGACAGCGTCAGGGGGCCGACGGCGGGGAACAGCATGACTGCGATCGATGCGCCGGTCTCCTGGCAGAACAGTCCACCCACCACGAGTGAGGGTCCGAACAGCGTGGATCGTGGTGGCACCGCGGGGGACATGACCTCAGCATTTCAGACGCCTGCCGCAGCGAAGGCTGCTGTTCACGGCGCGAAAGCGGACTGTCCGGGCTGGGTGGGTGGTGATACCAGCAGGCTTCGGGCAAGCGCATCTTGCTCTCCACCAGCGAGGAAGGGCTCGAGTTCAGGTATCCGGATCGTGGCTGTCAGCCCGGCAATCTCAGGCGTTGCGCTCAAGCCAATCGTTCAGGGCTTCGCGCAGGATGGCGGACTCGGAACGGTTCAGGTGCTGAGCCTTGTCTGCGAGCTTCTTCTTTGTCTCCGGATCGGTTCGAAATCCGATCTGGACCGAGCCGGCACCGTCCTTGCCCAGGGCTGGGCGTCCTCCTTGCGCGCCGTATTGGCGAGCTTGTTCTCGCTTCTCGGATTCGAAGCGGTCGTGAATCTCCTTGGCAAGCTGCTCGGCCCTGGCCTCAGTGAGTCACTCGCCATCAAAGTGCACGACCTCCTTGTCGAGGTCGATGTCTGGCCCGAACTCGACTTCGACCGGTCCGTTTCCCAGGTCCACGAGTCCTTTCATCAGCTCCTCCTCAGACTGGTTGGCATGACATGGATGACGAAGCCATCGTTTCGCACGGGGTCAATGATGGCGGTGCTCTCAAGCTCGATGCCTCGGTCGCCATCACCCACCCAGTTGAGTTCCGTGTCGCCTGAATCGCGGATATCGATCGTGGGCAGTGGTGGCTATGACATACCGCGCGTGTGCATGCCCGATGTGGTGCCTAGAGCCGAGCGTGCAAACCAAAACTCCACAAGCTTGATAGCTATCACATACCCGGTTATCGACAACCAATAATTAAGAAACAGTGGAATCAAGTGGACCAGCGGTCAGTTTCTTGGTGCTCCGGACAAGGTGGTCCAACTATCCACTGCTGCGTCGAGGGTCGCCGCGCATGGAGCCTTGGCATGGAGGCCCCATTGTGCCCCCGGTTTGCCCGGATCCCACGCGGCGCCCGCACGTGTGCGTTCTGCACGATGCTGGCGAGCCGTGGATGGGTCTATGCGAGCAAGCAGGCCGCGGGCGTCACCCATCAGTTCCATCGCGATTGTGATTGCCAGATCGTGCCGGAATGGAAGCGCGGGAAGATCACCTTCGACGGTTACGACCCTGATCAGCTGTACGACATGTACGCGCGGGCTCGTGGGCAGGAGCCAGGGGCCACTCCCAGCGTCGTGGCGCAACGCATGCGCCGCCTGTTCCCTATGGCCCTGACTGACGGTGTGGTGGAACGACCTGAAGGGGTTCGACCAATCACCGTCCGCACCCTGAATCACATCCTCGAAGGCGAGTCCGATGGCAGGGGCGGCCATTCATACCGCCGCAGGGCCGTCCATAAGAAGTGGATGGCCGATCCAGAGCGTTTCGGTTTGGACGGTCAGGCTCTCGCGCGACTGCGGAGTAAGAAGTACTTTCCGGCCGACTGGACTGATGACATGATTGTGAACTCCATCATGCTGGTCCTCCAACGGCAGCCATCAGGATCCTTAGATGGGGTTTTGCTAGGCAAGCGCGGCAAGTTCAGGGTCACCATCAGCGGGTCCACGGTTGAAGTAGTCTTGACTCGAACGAAATCTGGACTGAAAGTAATCACGGCCTATCCGCCATGGGAGGGGGTAAGTCTATGAATCAACAGTTCGCCCCGATGAACGTGGCCATTGACGCGCTTGAGGCTCTGCTCGAGAGGTACAAGTCGGTTCTTGACCCGGAGGAGATTGCTGGGGTGAAGGGTGTGGATAACTCCGGGGAGCCCTACTACGCCTTGGGTCTTCTCTTGTCAGATCTCCATTTCAAGGGTGTGAAGATTCCCAAGGAGTATGCAGACAAGATCTGGTCGATCACGGATCCAGACGATGTCGAAGACTTCACCCTGTATCTGGGCCCGCGCCCCAAGGCCTAACCAATCTCGTAGCAGCTCCTGCTCAAACCCCGTTCCACCTTCGGGTGGGCGGGGCTTTGTCATGCCCGCATGTGTGGGCGTCTGATTCCGTTCCACCGCGAGGGTGGGGCGTTGACCTGGTGGCGCGATGCCGCCGACTCGATCCCTGGAAGGGGAAACCGTTATGTCCAAGCTGATGCCGTGGGTCCGTCTCATTGAGGCAGTCGAGACTCCTGCCGCTGGAGCTGCACCCATGCCCGGTTCCGACCCGAAGGACCCTGTCTCCGATTCGAAGTCTGCCGACGCGACGTTGGCGGAGCCCCTGGGGTGAGGCGGATAGGGCGGCACTGGCTGCCTGACGGGACGAACAGCATGACCAGCCGTCCCTCCAGCGGCAGCCGCTGACGAGACCATCTCGTCAATCCTCATGGGCCATAGTGAGCGAGCAGTTGTTCCGAAATGGTGAAGATCTCACATCAGGAGTCCATTTCGAGGCAGTCTGTATCCCATGAGTGTGTTGACGGGGCTGCTTCTGATCTGGTTGCTGGTGCCAGTGCTGCTAGCCGTGGGCGCGGCGGCTCTCATTCATCGATCGCAGGTTAAGAGAGACGCTCGACTCGCAAACGAGTTTATCCGCTTTCGTTCGCAGAACTATCCTCTAATTATCCAGGTTTGACCGTCTACCAGCGCGCGCGCCGAGGGTATAAGGCGACAATCCGGTGGGAGGGCGGCGACGGATCGCTGATCGACGCATGGTTTCAGAACCGATACCCAGAGCCAGGTGCTATCTTTGCATTAAATTCTCGGAATATTGAGTGGGGTCCTCATAATCGCAATCCAGAAGTTCTATATGTGAAACCTTGGGATATTATTGATTCACTCGCACCGGGCGCTTACATGGCATGGCTGAGGTGCAACGAGAGGGCAAGGAGAACGTCCTGATGGTCTGATGAGCTGTCTCTCATGCCTCCCTCGCCTTCTCTCTTCGGTGTTTGATGAGTGAAGTAATTCAAATTTTAGACACAGCTGGAAGCGATCTTTATGTTTCACATCATGAAGAACTCAATAGCATTGAGCCTCAGAAGTTTTCAATGGGGAAACAGAAGATCTATCCAAGAATTCAGCGTCCAGAAGCTATTTAGCTGTCGAGGTGCGGGTGCACCGCTGATCTTTCTGTAGAGTTCTTCTCTTTGTGGGCTTGATGTGGTGGTGGCGCGGACATGGCTTATCTCGCGGCTTGCACTCACTCAAGGCGACAAAGCGCGCTCGTCTGCCAATGGCAGGCTCAATCATCGTTCGGGCTGTCCACCCGATCGGCCAACTCTTGGACCAAGAACTCGAGCAGCTCAGCATAGGTGCCCATAAGTCGCCAGAAAGAGCTGGCCAGCAGGTTACCAACGGCACTCCGAGTCGGATCCCGTCGGATCTGGACTATTCAGCACCTGATCTGCACCTGCGGCACTACCGACCAGGGCAAACAAGAAGCTCACGGAGGCCGGGGGACTATGACATTGGTCAGTTTGACCGCAGCGCGGGGAGGCCACCGTTATGCCACTATGGGCAAGAAAAACTGCCCCCGAAGGGACCGTTTTTGTGTGCTTTACGCGGTCGGGCTGACAGGATTTGAACCTGCGACCCCTTGACCCCCAGTCAAGTGCGCTACCAAGCTGCGCCACAGCCCGCCGGGCCTGAAAGACCCGTGGAGAAACATTAGCCGACTGTCCGGCCCGGTGCGAATCCGACACGGTGACGCAGCCACACCCGCAGACTCCGCATTACCCTTGTGCCAGATCCAACAGCACCCCGGACGTCACAGCCGCTGCCGAACTGAGGAGACGCGAATGACCCAGCACATGAACGTGGAGAGCTTCAACCTCGATCACACCAAGGTGAAGGCGCCGTTCATCCGGGTTGCCGATGTGAAGCATCTGCCGAAGGGCGACACGCTCACCAAATACGATGTGCGCTTCTGCCAGCCCAATGTGAACCATCTGGACATGCGAGCATTGCACTCGGTTGAGCACTCCTTCGCCGAGTGCGTCCGCAACCACAGCGATGCGGTGATCGACTTCGGGCCGATGGGCTGCCAGACCGGCTTCTATCTCATCATGGTGGGGGAGCCCAATGTGCCCGCGATCGCGGAGCTGGTCGAGCAAACCTTCCGCGACATCCTTGCCCTCGACGCCGTGCCCGCGGCCAATGTCGTGCAATGCGGTTGGGGCGCCCATCACAGCCTCCAGGGTGCCAAGGACGCCGTCACCGCGATGCTGCGCCACCGCTCCGAATGGGAACAAGTGATGGCCTGACCCGTCCTCAGGGCGGAAGTCCGTCAGCCCAGGGGATGAGATTTCCCTCGAAAGCCCGCACAAGGCGGAACGATGCGAGGTCAATGGTTTAGGTTCGACGACGGAACGTAGCCCCGCGGTCGAGTCACGCCAGATGATGTCGGTGTCCACGGGTCTGCGTGAGGACACCCAGAAAGAATGACACCCCAGGAAAGCGACGAGAGGCAGAGCCGTTGAATCCGACGCAGCACAGCGGGGTCAATCCGGATCGCCGCCGATGGATTGCCCTGCTCGTTCTGTCGCTGGCGCTGTTCATGGCGTCGATGGACAACACGATCCTCAATGTGGCGCTGCCCACGCTCGGCCGGGAGTTGGGCGCCACCACCGACGCGCTGCAGTGGACGGTTGACGCCTACCAGGTGACCTATGCGGGCTTCCTCCTGGTGGCCGGGGGACTCGTTGACCGATGGGGACGCTCACGCACCTTCATCGCCGGCGTGGCGGTCTTCGGGATCTGCTCACTGGCCGCTGGCCTGTCCACCGATACGACGCTGCTGATCGCCGCGCGCGCCCTCACCGGTGTCGGCGCGGCCCTGCTGACCCCCTCGACCCTGGCTCTCATCTCCGTGCTCTTCCGTCGCCCTGGGGAGCGCACGACGGCCTTCGCGATCTGGTCGGGCGCAAACAGCGCCGGCGCCGCCGTGGGGCCCTTGCTCTCCGGCGGTCTGCTCGCGCATTTCAGCTGGGGATCAATCTTCTTGATCAATGTGCCCGTCGCGGCGCTGTGCCTGGTGGGCGCCTTCTTCCTGCTTCCTCGGGTGAAGGCCGAACGGGAGGAGGATGGCATCGACTGGCCGGGTACCGGACTGTCGATCGCCGGGCTCTGTGCCGTCTGCTGGGCGGTCATCTCGGCTCCGGGACTCGGGCTGTTCTCCGCACCGATCATCCTGGCCTTCCTCGGCGGGGTCGCACTGCTCGTCTGCTTCATCTGGTGGCAGCGACACGCCTCGGATCCGCTGCTGCGTCTCAGCCTGTTCCGCAGTCGACCCTTCGCGGTCTCAGTGGCGGTCTCGGGCCTGGTCACCGGCGGGGGAGCGGGCGCCCTGTTCGTGCTCACCCAGTTCCTCCAGTTCGTGCTCCAGTTCTCGCCGTGGCAGTCGGGTCTGAGCATCATGCCGGTCGCTGCGATGATGCTGCTCGGCGCGATCCTGGCCCCATGGAGCCTCAAGCACCTGGGCATCAAACGCGCGGTGATCGCCGGCCTGGTCTGCGTCGCCCTGGGCTTCAGCCTCCTGGCGCTGACCCAGGTGGGCATGAGCTATGTGCAGATGCTTCCGGGCGCGATGCTCTTCGGTCTGGGTGCCGGCGTACTCATGCCGGCCGCCACTCAGGCCGTGATGGACTCCCTGCCCTCCGAGTCGGAGGGCGCCGGATCCGCCACGAACAGCGCCCTCATGCAGGTGGGCAGCGCCATGGGCGTGGCCATCACCGGCTCACTGCTGGCGTGGCGCTACCGCGTGGTGATGTCAGCCGACCAGAGCGTCAACAAGCTCGATGAGTCGACGCGCTCCAGCGTGCTGGAATCCGTCGGACGGGCCTTCGATCTGTCGACGTCGGGGGCGCACCCCGACATTCTCGCCCCCCTGAAGCACGGCTTCGTGTCGGGAATGCAGGCAGGTTTGGGAGCCAGCGCCGTGGTCGTCGTCGTGGCGATGATTGCTGTCGCGATCTTCTTCCCGCGCCATCCCACACCTCCCGAGAAGCAATCGGCAGCCGTCGGACGTGGCCAGGGACACGATTCAGACGGCTTGAGCCAGCACAACTCCAACGGCGAGTTGGGCCGGGGCAGCGAGCATGGCCAGGCCACCGGCGCCCACGACGACTCTTCAGCCTGAACTGCGTCATGGCACAGCGGCCAATGACGACCTCGAGCAGTGGGTCCTTCCCGTCGCCGATAGCCGACTCCGGGCACGCCGTCGAATGACCCGTATCGGGCTCAGTCGGAGCCATCGCTATAGTTGGCGTCAACGTTTCAACGTGCCCGGGGTCGGTGTAAGTCCGAACCGGCGGTGACAGTCCGCGAACCGGGGCCCACGGGTCCAGGCCGAATCGGTGGAATTCCGATACCGACGGTGAAAGTCCGGAGGGGAGAGCGCGTGAACAGTGTGGCGCGCGGCGCCACCGGATGGGCCTGATCAGGCTCCCGGCCAGTCGCGTCAAGCCAGATTGTCGAGCACCCCGGTCACCATGAACCGAGGAAGGAACTTCGACAGTCGATGGCAAGGTCACGGTCAACCCGGCACTCCACGCCCTTGGGCGTACGCATTGGAGCCCCGCTCGCGTTGGGCGCACTGCTGCTGCTGGCGTGGCATCTCGTCGCGGCGGCCAACACCGTGCCCAGAACCCTTCTTCCCGCACCCGGATCGGTGTGGGCGCGGCTTATGCACGACATGATCACTGGCGACCTGCTCTCCCACACCGCGGTCACCATCTGGGAAGCCATCCTGGGCTGCGTCGTGGCAACCCTCATCGCCTTGCCGGTGGGATATCTGGTGGCGCGCGGCGGCCTGGCTGAAGCCGCCATCTCGCCCTATCTGGCCGCATCCCAGGCGATCCCTGCTGTGGCCCTGGCACCCCTGCTGGTGATCTGGGTGGGCTATGGGCTGACCCCCATCGTCCTGTTGTGCGCGCTCATCGTCTTCTTCCCACTGCTGCTGTCCACCGTGCTGGGCCTGCGGTCCATTGACCACGAGATCGTTGAGGCCGCCGAGCTCGACGGCGCGTCGGGATGGCACATGATCCGCTATATCGAGGCGCCGCTGTCGCGCGCTTCACTGCTCAGCGGCATTCGCAATGGCTTCACCCTGTCAGTCACCGGAGCCGTCGTCGGCGAATTCGTCATGGGTGGCACTGGCCTAGGGCTGGTCGTCTCGGTGCAATCAGCGTCGGCCGACACCACCGGGCTGTTCTCCACGCTCATCGTGCTGTGCACGCTAGCCACCGTGATCTACCTGGGCCTCATCGGGGTGGAGCAGCTCACCGATCCCTACCGCATCCCCCGGCATGCTCGTCACGGCGTCGTCGCTGAAGCCGAGCCAGATCTGCGCCTGATCAGCTCTCCCTTGGTCTCCTCATCCACCCATTCGACTCCCAAGGAGCTCGTCGCATGACCCACCATGGTCGACTCGTCAAGATTCTGCTCATCCTGTGCGCGCTGGCGCTCGGGACGGCGATGACCGCCTGCAGCAACAAGGCGGGCTCATCGTCGAGCTCGTCGTCAGGCGGTAGCCCGCTGACAGTGGGGCTCACCTACACCCCCGATATCCAGTTCTCACCCTTCTATGTGGCGGTGCAGAAGGGCTATTTTGCCGACGAGGGCCTCAATGTGACGCTGCGCCACCACGGCGCCTCCGAGTCGCTGATGGGAGCCTTGCAGACCAACACCGAGGACATCGTCTATGCGGGTGGCGATGAGATGATGCTCTCCCGGTCGCAGGGAGTCGACGTCGTCAACTTCGCCACCATGTACCAAAGTCATCCTGCCGAGCTGATCGTGCCGCAGGGCTCGTCAATCAGCTCCTTCGCAGATCTGCGTGGTCACAGCATCGGCGTGCCCGGCCCGTTCGGTGAGAACTGGTATGCCCTGCTCGCCATGCTTCATCAGGCGGGTCTAAGCCAGAGCGATGTCAACATCCAGACGATCGGCTACACCCAGCAGGCGGCGCTGATGGGGAACAAGGTCGACGCGGTGGTTGGCTTTTCGAACAATGACGCCGTGAAATTCCGTCAGGCGGGCTTCGCGATTCGCGAAATCACGCTGGACCAGGGGACCCCGCTCGTCGCCCTCGGCCTGGGCGCGTCGAAGGCGACCGTGGACGGCAAGCAGGACCAGCTGAAGGCCCTGATGCGCGCGCTCGACAAGGCTGTCTCCTATTGCACTTCCGATCTTGACGGCACCGTGGCGATCACACAGAAATATGTGCCTGCGCTGTCCGATGACGCCCAGCGGGCCGCGGCCAAGGCCACGCTCGAGGCCACCAACAAGCTCTATGGCGCCGATCTGGGCAAGCAGGACCCGCAGCGGTGGACCGATATGGCCACCTTCATGCTCCAGTCCGGCATCATCACCACCGCAGTGAACGCGAAGGACGCCTTCGTCTCCATCGTCAGCTGAATCGAGGCGTCGCTCCACGAGCTCTCGGCTCGGGCTCTCCCCGTCTCAGTTATGACCCCGCCGAGCCACACATCTGGGCCCTTCGGGGAGGGCTGTCCCCGGCGGTGATGATCTGCCGCCACATCCCAACCCCACCCTCCTGTGAGGGTGGCGGCCCCTGGCGGGACCTGTGGGCGGGGTCCACCAGGAGCGAGCCAGTGAGCACCAAGCCGCCGGGTCACTAACCTTGAGTCATTCGCGCCAACCCCTGTCGAGTTCTCCGCGAGCCCGGCATGCGCACGGCCTATCCAGTCAAAGGAATGAGATCACGGTGAGACGCATCTGCTCCGCATCGGGAGCGGTTTCCACGATCGCCCAAACGCCCTGCTCCGCGGTTCGGATGCTGTGCGGCATGCCCGGGCCCCGCCGCGTCGGGCACTGCGCACGACATGTGGGATGCCAGGCATGACGTCCAGCAGACAGCACTATCTGCCCCCAACCCCCGAAGACATCGTCGAGACGAAGTTCATGGATCTCTTCGACGATCCCAACAAGCCGATGCATCTGGTCCGGGGCGGCACACTGCCCGGGATCACGGTCGCCTATGAGACCTACGGGCGCCTCAACGCACGGCGTGACAATGCCATCTACATCTGTCACGCGCTGACCGGCGACGCTCATGCGGCCGGCTACCACGAGGGCGATGATCGTCCCGGCTGGTGGGACGCGCTGATCGGCCCCGGCAAGGCCATCGACACCGATCGCTGGTTCGTCGTGGCCTCCAACATCCTGGGAGGCTGTTCGGGCACCACCGGCCCCAGCAGCATCAACCCGAAGACCGGCAAGCCTTACGGTCTCGATTTCCCCCTGCTCGACATGCATGACTTCGTGGTGGTGCACCGGGCGCTGCTCACCAAGCTCGGTGTGCCCCATCTGCATGCCGCAGTCGGCGGCTCACTGGGCGGCATGCAGGTGCTCGATTGGGCGCTCACCCACCCAGAGGACATGGACCAGGCGGTCCTCATCGCCAGCTCGAGTCGGCTCACCGCACAAAACATCGCCTTCAGCGCGGTGGGCCGGGAGGCGATCATGAGCGATGAAAACTTCATGGACGGTGCCTTCGCCGAACATGACACCAACCCTGATGTCGGCCTGTCAGTGGCCCGGATGATGGCACACATCACCTACACCAGCGAGGAGGGCTTCGAGGAGAAATTCGGCAGGCGCCCCCAGTTCGACGCCCAGCAGCCCGGCTTCGGCGTCGACTTCGCGGTGGAAAGCTATCTCGACCACCAGGCGACCACCTTTATCGGGCGGTTCGACGCCCTGAGCTATCTGTATCTCACCCGGGTGATGGACTACTTCAATCCCTTCGCCGACGAGCATGCCCTCGATCGGGTGGTGGCCACACCGGTGCGTTTCCTGGTGACGAGCTTCGACTCCGACTGGCGCTTCGGCACCGCGCATTCCCGACGCATCGTGCGACGCCTTCAGGATGCCGCCCTGCCGGTGAGCTTCCGTGAGATCCATGCCCCTTGGGGGCATGACTCCTTCCTTCTGCATATTCCGGCCTATCTCGACACGGTCCGGGCCTTTCTGGAACAACCGGCGGTGCCGCGTCCCACCATTCAGCGACGCCGCCAACGGAGGTGGACACGATGAGCACTTCGACCACGCAGGGTTCCCGCTCTCGCAGGGCGAACCGGTTCGAGGAGGGCCTGTTGCGCCAGGACCTGCAATCAGTGGCCCGACTGATTCGTCCCGGTGAGCGCGTGCTCGATCTCGGCTGCGGCAATGGTGATCTGCTGGCCTATCTCATCGGCGCCATGGGCTGTTCGGGCACCGGAGTGGAACGCGATCCCGACGCCGTCCTGCGGGTGATCGGCAGGGGAGTGCCCCTGATCGAATTGGATCTGGACACCCAGCTGGAGGAGTTCGGTGACGACTCCTTCGACGTCGTGGTGCTCTCACGCACCCTGCAGGCCGTGCTCAAGCCCAAGGAGGTGCTGCTCCAGATGCGACGGATCGGGCGACGCATGATCGTGACGATGCCCAACTTCGGCTATTGGCGTCACCGGCTGCGGCTGCTCGTCGGGCGCATGCCCCAGAGCAAGGACCTGCCCTACACCTGGTATGACACGCCGAACCTGCATCACACGACGCTGATCACCCTGGAAGAGCTCTTCGACGACTGTGGCCTCGACGTGGAACGTCGGATCCCGCTCGACGGTGATGGGAGGCGTCCTCGGCTGCCTGTCGAGCTCACCCAGCACACCGCGAATGTGCTCGCCGGCTCGGCCATCTATGTGCTCACCCGCCGTGATTCGGGCGATGAGCACCGCGGTATCAGCACACCAGATGGCTCTGGTCCGGATTACGCTATGTGAACCTGTGCCTGACCGGGCACGGGATTTGCGAATATATGCGCTATGGAGTCGACTGACCAACACATTCTCGCGCTGTTGTCGCGCGAGGGACGCATGTCCTTCACCGAGATCGGACGCGAGACCGGGCTGTCGACCTCCGCCGCCCAGCAAAGGGTTCGCCGCCTCGAACAGCGGGGACTCATCACCGGCTATCACGCTCGCATCAACAGCGCTGCCCTGGGGCACGCGCTCTCGGCGTTCATCATGATTCGGCCCCTGGGACAGGTGGACGAGAATCTGGTCGAGGTGCTCTCATCGATGCCCGAGGTGGTCAGCTGCTATTCAGTGGCCGGTGATGCCAGCCATATCTGCCTCGCCCAGGTGACCAACACCCAGGAGCTTGACGACCTACTCACTCGAATCCGAACCGCGGTGAATGTCTCCACCTCGACCACGGTGGTGCTGCGCACCCTCTTCCAGGACCGGCCGCCACTTGAAGATCCGACGGAGTCCGTTTCTGACGACTGAGCCGGTGGGGCCGTGTTCCTCCATGGGGGCTCATCGCACTTGCGTGGCCTGTTAGCGTCGCGGATGTGAGCAGCACTGCTGTGACGGGTTCAACGTCCGGGCGATCGCCGCATTCTGGTGTGCTCGCGGCGGCAAGGCGGCATTCGAACGCCGTCCACCTGTCCTGGCCCGTGGCCAGCCTCCTGGCAGCGGCCGCGGGAGCCCTGCTCACCCTCGGCTTTCAGCCCTATGGGCTGTGGCCGACAACGATCGTGGGCGTGGCGTTGTTCGCATGGCTGGCTGGTCAAGCTCGGATCCGTCGTGTGGCCTGGTGTGGCTTCGTCGCCGGCCTGGTGCTCTATGCGATGACGGTCTCCTTCCAGGGCGTGGTCGCCTGGTGGCTTCCCGTCCTCATGGTCCCGGTGCTCGCCTGTTGGCTGCTCCTCACTGCCGTGGCACAGCATTTTGTTCAGTTTCTGAGGGCATGGCCGCTGTGGTCGGCGAGTGTCTGGACGCTTGCCGAGGCGCTGAGCGCCCGATTCCCCTTCGGCGGCTTCGCCTGGGATCGGTTGGCTTTCACCCTGGCCGATCAACCTCTGGGCGGCTATCTGTGGGTCGTCGGGGCAGCTGGTGCCGGATGGCTCACCGCGCTGACGGGTTGCCTGCTGGTGGTGGCCGCGAGGGCTGTGATCACACGGGGACCGCTGTGGCGCCGACGGGGGGTGTCAGCCGTGGTGACAGTGGCCCTGCTCATGGCCGGCGGCGCGATCCTCAAGGCGGTGCCCACCGCCGAATCGCCGCGTTCGGTGACCGTGGGCGTCGTCCAGGGCAATGTTGACGGCTCAGCCGGACCGCACACGATGGGCTATGCCCGCTCGGTCACCGACAACCATCTGTCAGAGACGATCATGACCATGGCCCGGGCTCGCACGGGAATAGATCCCATGCCCGATTTCCTCGCCTGGCCGGAGAACTCCACCGATATGGACCCCAACGACGACGAGGAGACCCGCGCGCTGATCGCCGACGCCCAGGCGCTGGCCGCCCGTCCGATTCTGGTGGGGGCCGTGACCCTCGGTCCCGGTGCCGATGGACGTCAGACCACCGGCATGTGGTGGGGCGACTCCGGTGAGACGGCGCGTTATGCCAAGCGCAATGCGGTGCCCTTCGGTGAGTTCACGCCGATGAAGAATCTGGTCTTCGCCATCGCTCCCATGGCTAGGGAAGTGGGAAGGCAGACGATTCCCGGTACCGGCCCCGGAGTGATTTCCGGCACTCTGGACGATGGCCAGACCATCCAGGTGGGCGACATCATCTGCTACGAGCTGGCCTTCGACCCCACCGTCTACGACACGGTGCGGGCCGGCGCGCAGGTGATCGTGGTGCAATCGAACAACGCCACCTACAGCGGCACCATGCAGCCCCGACAGCAGTTCGCGATCACCAGGGTGCGGGCCATGGAGATGCGTCGTGAGCTGGTCGTGTCGACCACCAGCTCCTTGTCCGGTCTCATTGACGGCCGGGGCCAGGTGATCACGCACAGCCAGGAGGACACCGCGTGGACGCAAAGCCTCACGGTGCCGCTGCGTAGCGGCGTCTCCGCGGGTGTTCGCATCGGCCCCGTCATCGAGGTGGGCGCCTCCGTGCTCGCGGGGCTTGCGGCGATGGCCGGGATGGCGCTCGCATATCGCGCCCGCCGCCGGCTCTCGCTACACTGACGCGGGTATTGGTGGTCCCCGCCCGTGCCTGGCCGGGGCGTCACCTCCGAAGCCATCCCGCATAGTCAACTGGGCGAATGGAGTGTCATGGTCGACCACAATGAATCGCTCGACAAGGTCCTGGTCATCATCCCGACCTATAACGAGGCCGAGAACATCGAATCGATCGTCGGGAGGTTGAGAGAGGCTGTCCCGGATGCTGACGCGCTGATCGCCGATGACAACTCTCCCGACGGCACCGGGGACATCGCAGACCGCCTGGCCGGCGACGACGACCATATCCACGTGCTGCATCGTGCTGGCAAGCAGGGGCTTGCCGCGGCCTATGTCGCAGGCTTCCGCTGGGGTCTTGACCACGATTACGATGTGCTGGTCGAGATGGACGCCGATGGTTCCCATCAGCCCCAGTTCCTGCCGGCCATGCTCGACGCGCTACGCGACGCGGACATGGTCAAGGGCTCGCGGTGGATGCCCGGCGGGGAGGTCGTGGACTATGACAAGAAGCGCGAATGGCTCTCACGCCTGGCCAATATCTGGGTACAGGCCTCGATGAACATCCCAACCCGCGACACCACCGGCGGTTTCAATGCTTTCCGTGCCTCGGCACTGCGCGCGATGAATCTCGACACGATCGCGTCCAAGGGATACACATTCCAGATCGATCTCACCCGACGCGTGCTCGACAACGGTGGCACCGTGCGCGAGGTGCCGATCAGCTTCCCCGATCGTCTCAAGGGCGAGTCGAAGATGAGCGGCTCGATCATCGGCGAAGCTCTGCTGCGCACCACCCAGTGGGGTGCTCATCGACGTGCCGCCCAGGTGACCGACGCCGTGCATGAGCTTGCCGGCAAGGTCGAGCCGGTCACCCGGCGGGTCAAGCAGTGGTCTGACTCGCAGCGCTGAGTGGCTGACACGCCACCGGCGGACGGCCTGAGAAGAAACCAGATGCCGGTGCCGATCCGGTGATGCTGCGCGAGCGAGGTTGATGCTGCATGAGCAAGTCTGGTGCTGCGCGAGCAAGGCTGTCACCGGCTGTCAGGCAGCTGGCCGTTGACGTGACCTCAGCGATAGATCACACAAATAATGCCCGGGACTAGGGTCCCGGGCATTATTTTCGGCTTACCCTGATGAGCAGGCCTTATCCGTTCAGTGATTCTCAGTAATGAGGGGTCTTGCGCACGACCTCAAGGCGCTCCGCGAGCAGGTCCTCAAGCTCTGACACCGAGCGACGCTCCAGGAGCATGTCCCAATGCGTGCGCGGCGGCTTCACCTGCTTGTCCTCAGCCTTCGTTCCGTCGCTGCGGGTCGCGATTGCACCACATCTGGGACACTCCCATTCTGTGGGCAACTCGGCCTGCGTCGAAAAGGTCACCTCAAAGTGGTGGCCCTTCGGGCAGGTGAAACCCAAGACCTTGCGGGTGGCAAACTCCACACCCTCCTCGTCCTCGAAGCTCTTGGCCCCGAGACCCATGCCGCGTAACGCTCGATCCGCCATGTCGTCTCCTTGTCTGCCGCCGAGTTTCCTGACCTATCGTGATCACCCCACGACTGGCCGGGGCGATGGTCTTCTACTCAACAAGATGATTGTCCCGGATGTTCCCTACCACAGCCCTCGCTCCTGTGCCACCCGTCGCAGCACCGCGATGGAGTTGGAGACGATCCCATCAACTCCGTGATCCATCAGCTCCTCCATCTGATCTGCCCGGTCGATCGTCCACACATGGATACGCATGTCGCGGGCACGAGCGGTGCGGCGCAGGGCCGGGGTGAACACGGGCAGGCTGATTCGTCCCCGTGATAGCGACGCAGGCACCTGAAAGGCCTGCGCGTCGCAATTCACGAGCTCAGGCACGAGCGGCATGAAAGAACTCCAGGCGACCGCTCCGACCGAAGCGGAGATGGCGACGTCATCGCCCATCAGCCCCCGGAAGTGACGGAGCCGACGAGGACTGAAACTTGCCACGCAGACTCGGGACTGGGCGTGGTGCCGACGAATCACGGCAACGAGAGGTGCGACGGCGTTGTCAGCCTTGATGTCAATATTGATGCGGGCGTGGGGGAGGGCCTCGAACAACTCGTCCATCGTCGGAATTGGCTCGATGCCGCCGATTCGTGCCCGGCGGACAGTTTGCCAGGGCAGCTCGGCCACCACGCCATGCATATCGCTGACACGGTCGAGACGGTCATCGTGCAGAGCGATCAAGGTTCCGTCGGCCGTGGCATGCACGTCGGTTTCCAGATAGTGATAGCCCAGGTCGTTCACCGCGTGGCAGAAGGCAGCCAGACTGTTCTCCAGGGCGGCGGGCAGCTGACCGTCACATCCTCCCCGGTGTGCCATGGCCGCGAAGGGCGCGTCGAAATACTCGTAGTGGGAGGCCGTGCGACGGTGACGCTGCATTCATTCAGTATCCCGTGCCTGTGTCGCCGCTCGACGCCCGGGTCCCGGGTCCCGGACTACTGTGCGACCACAGACCTGCCCCATGGTGAATTGCGTTGAATCGGACGGCGGGCGAGCCCATCATCTGCATATGTCGACCAGGTGACCCGCCGAGAGGCTTTCCGGACCGGATTGCCGCGGTGTTTCAGCCGCGCACCCCGGGAAGCAGCGTCAGGACCGTTCGCAGACCCTCGGGCAACCACTGTGGTGCGCCGACGATGAGCAGGGCGCCATAGCCGAGAAGTGCCACGCATACGAAGAACCCGCCAATGACGACGAGTTTGGTTCGCCGTGACAGCCTCCCAAAGGCACGCAGCGCCGTCATCGCCCTGATCGTCAAGGAGTGTGCCCACCGGAACTCGCTGGCCAAGATAGCCATTCCAGCGAGGAACAGCGGAATGCCTCCGGGCCCGGGTAACCACCCGGTAAGCCCTGCGGCCACGATAAACAGGCCTCCGAGCACCGCCACGGCAACCCGATAGGCCATATGTGTTGCCGGGTTGGCCCGGACACGGGCCCGCCAGACGAAGCGTTCGCGACGGGGGATATCTCGACGGGGCAGCGCCGGTGAGATGCCATGGGTCCAGCGCACGCGCACATCGCGTCGCAGACGTGTCAACCGGCTTGTGGCCAGCGATCGATCGGTCGAGGTCAGGCTCACTCCACCATTCTGCAAGAAGATCTGCCAGAAGACCATGGACGAACCAGCTCCGCGGCGCAACCGGGGGAGAGTTGGGGGATGTCTGCCCCGTCAGTAGTCATGGCTGAGATGGCCTAGTCGAGGGCCGGACTCACGTTGCTGCCAGAATGCGGGCTATGACGCGAATCCTGTCGATCCAGTCCGAGGTCTCCTATGGATTCGTGGGCAACTCGGCGGTCGTCTTCGCCCTGCGACGAATGGGCGTGGACGTCTGGCCGGTCAACACGGTGCAGTTCAGTAATCACACTGGTTATCCCAGTTTCCGGGGCCCACGTCTGACGCCCGACGACGAGGCGCAGATCATCACTGGGCTGGATGATCTGGGTGTCCTGGCCGAGCTCGACGGTGTGTTGACAGGATATCTGTCCGATCCCGCCATGGGCTCCCAGATCATCGACAGCGTGCGCCTGGTCATGGAGCGCCGCCCGATGACCCCCTATTGCTGCGATCCGGTGCTGGGCGATGACGACACCGGCCTGTACGCCGCACCGGGATCAGTCGAGCTGTTCCGCGAGCAGGCGCTTCCCCTCGCGCGGATCATCACGCCCAATCGGTTCGAGCTGTCCGCCCTCACCGGCACCCGGGCCATGGGCCTGGACGAGATCCTGCAGGCAGCCGAACAGCTTCTCGACGCAGGTCCGAGCCTCGTTCTGGTGACCTCGGTGCCATCTGAGTCCCTGAATCCCTCACGAAGCACTCTGCACGCTGAGCCGGTTGAGCCCGCCCCGTCTGGAGCGGATCACATCGGGCTGTTGGCAGTCGAACGTGGGGGAGCCTGGCTGGTGACCACGCCGCGACTTCCCGGCCAGTTCAGCGGCGCCGGCGATCTCACCTCGGCCATCTTCTTCGCGCATTCCTTGGCCGGGCTGAATACCCCGCTCGCCTTGGCGCGCACGGCGAACTCGATCCACGCGGTGCTGACGGCGACGGTGCGAGCAGGCAGCCGTGAACTCGAGCTCGTCGCCGCGCAGCGAGAGCTGGCGCATCCCACGGCGCATTATGAGGCGATGCGAGTGCGCTGACGGTGTTGCGCGTCCTTGCTCAGCGCACTCGCATCTTCCACTCCAGCGCGGTGATGTCGTCCTTGTCGTCCGGCTCAGTCGTAGAAGGTCTCGATATCGGCACCGAGCGCGTTGAGGCGCGCGGGCAGGTCCTCATAGCCACGATTGATCACATAGACATCGTGCAGCACGCTCGTGCCAGTGGCTGCGAGCATCGCCAACATGATGGTGACGGCCGGACGCAGGGCGGGCGGCGAGACCATCTCTCGTCCACGCCAGCGGGTCGGTCCCTCGACGATGAGTCGATGGGGATCGAGCAGCTGCACATGCGCACCCAGCTGGTTGAGCTGGAGCAGATGGATGGCCCGGTTCTCGAAGACCCAGTCGTGGATCATCGTCTGCCCGTGGGCAGTGGCGGCGAGCACCGCGAAGAAGGGCAGATTGTCGATGTTGAGCCCGGGGAAGGGCATGGGATGGATCTTGTCCGGCGGCGCCTTCAGCTCGCTGGGATAGATCGTCAGATCCACCAGCCTGGTGAGCCCATTGCCAGACTTGTACTCAGGGCTGAGCCCATAGTGCAGGCCCATCTCTTCGCCAAGGATTGACAATTCGATCTCGGTGAACTCAATCGGCACCCGAGTGATGGTGAGCTCCGATTTGGTGACGACTGCCGCCGTGATCAGGCTCATGGCCTCGATCGGGTCTTCACTGATCTCATAGGAGACATCCTTGCTCGGAGCCTGGGACAGACCACGGACCGTCAGAGTCGTCGTTCCAATGCCGTCGATCTCCACACCCAGCAGCATCAGGAAGGCGCACAGATCCTGCACCATATAGTTCGAGCTCGCATTGCGGATCACGCTCACTCCGGGGGACACCGCGGCGGCCATGAGCGTGTTCTCGGTGACCGTGTCGCCCCTCTCGGTGAGGACGATGTGGCGCGTGTCGGGGCCGGTCTGGGTCACCGAGGCGCGGTAGAAGCCCTCGGTGGCCAGCACATTCACCCCGAAGTGTCGCAGCGATTGCATATGCGGCTCCACGGTGCGCACCCCAAGATCGCAGCCACCGGCGTAGGGCAGCCGGAATTCATCGAAGAAACGGCTCAGCGGACCCATGAACATGAGGATGGAACGGGTGCGTCGAGCCGCCGCCACGTCCATATTCTCCAGGTCGAGCTTTTCAGGGGGCTCCAGGGTCAGGTCCTTGCCGTCGGGCGACCAGCTCGCGTCGACACCGATGCTCGTGAGCACCTCGAGCAGGCGGTTCACCTCTTCGATGTGGGCGATTCCCTTGAGTACTGTGCGGCCCTTGTTGAGCAGGCAGGCGCACAGCAGGGCAACCGCAGCATTCTTGCTCGACCGAGTTTCGATGGAACCCGCGAGATGCGTCTCGCCACCGATCCGGAAATTGAGGGTGCTGGAGTTCCCGGGAACGATGAGGGGGGATTCCAGAGCACCAGCAATGCGGTTGATGGTTTCCAACGACAGATTCTGGTGCCCGGACTCGATCCGATGGATCGCGCTCTGGCTGGTGCTGAGTTCTTCAGCGAGCTGGTTCTGGGTCATCCCACGCTGCTTGCGCGCGTCGCGGATGAGCCGGCCAATCCTGGCGGGCGTCGTTTTCTGAGTCACGAAGCAAGATTATAACTCAAATGTGAGATATGACCTCGCAGGGCTGTCGATCGGAGAGCGTGTCGCGGCCGGTGGGCGCCCGCCCTGAGCGAAACGACGAATCCGTCCGGGCTCAGCGTCCCCGGCATCCTCTACAGTGACGATCATGAGCGCTCATTACGATGTCGTTGTCCTCGGCGCGGGGCCCGGTGGCTATACCGCGGCGATCCGTGCAGCACAGCTCGGCCAGAAAACCGCAATCATCGAGAAGAAGTGGTGGGGAGGCGTCTGTCTGAACGTGGGCTGTATCCCCACCAAGGCGCTGTTGCGCAACGCGGAGATCGCGCACATCGTGAACAACGAGGCTGATGTCTTCGGCATGACCGGTGAGGTCAGCTTTGACTATGGCAAGGCCTTCACCCGCAGTCGGCAGGTCAGTGAGCGGATGGTCAAGGGCGTCCATTACCTCATGAAGAAGAACAAGATCACCGAATACGACGGCTGGGCGACCTTCAGCGATGCCCGTACTCTGCAGCTCGCCGCCAATGACGGCAGCGCTGAGACCATCACCTTCGACAATGTGATCCTTGACACCGGCGCGACCGTGAAGATGCTGCCCGGCACGTCGAAGTCAGCCAATGTGCTGAGCTATGAAGAGCAGATCATGTCTGACTCGCTGCCCTCGTCGATCATCATCGGTGGGTCGGGTGCAATCGGCACCGAGTTCGCCTATGTGCTCAACAGCTATGGCGTTGACGTCACCATCGTGGAATATCTCGACCGCATGGTGCCCAATGAGGATGCTGATATCTCCAAGGAGATCACGCGCCAGTACAAGAAGCTGGGCATCAAGGTGCTCACCAGCACTGCCGTGCAGTCGGTCGTCGACACCGGCACCGGCGTCGACGTCACGGTGGCGCCGGCGGGAGGCGGAGAGGAGCAGGTGCTCCATGCGGACAAGATGCTGCAGGCGATGGGCTTCGCACCGCGACTTGAGGGCTATGGCCTGGAGAACACCGGCGTCGCCCTGACCGACCGGGGTGCGGTAGCCATCGATGACTTCTGCCGGACCAATGTGCCGGGCATCTATGCCATCGGCGATGTCACCGCCAAGCTGATGCTGGCGCACACCGCGGAATACCAGGGAGTGATCGCCGCCGAAACGATCGCCGGTGCTGAGACGATGGCCCTGGACTACCGGATGATTCCTCGCGCCACCTATTGCCAGCCGCAGATCGCCAGCTTTGGCCTGACCGAGCAGCAGGCACGGGACGAGGGCTACGACGTGAAGGTGGCCAAGTTCCCCTATTCCGCGAACGGCAAGGCGGTGGGAATGGCCGCTGCGGACGGCTTCGTCAAGATCGTGGCCGACGGGCGCTACAACGAGATTCTGGGCGCCCACATGATCGGTGAAGGCGTCAGCGAGCTGCTGCCTGAGCTCACCCTGGCCCAGAAGTTCGATCTCACCGCCGAGGACCTCAGCCGTAATGTGCACGCCCATCCCACCCTGGGCGAGGCCATCAAGGAGGCCGTCGAGGGCATCGAGGGGCATATGACGAATCTGTGATCCCGCTGTAGGGTTCATTGACGAAATCGGGCCACAGGGGCTTGTCCCACAGTCTGAATGATGTGGGGCACCGGCCTCTGTGGCCCTAGGTTTTGCACTGTTCCGGAGTATCCACCCGGGACGGATGTGAGTGTTTGGTCGGCTTGTGCAGGGGAGTTCTCATCGGGGAGTTCACACCCGGGCGCAGTCGTTCGACCGGACTGGAGCTGTCGCGGGGGTGACGCAGTGAGACGTGCGGTCAGTGCGGTGTTGGCTGTTGTGGTAGGTCTGGGCATGGTGGCCTGTGGCCCCTCGAAGGTGAACTCGGCAGTGGGGGACACCATCAAGATCGGTGTCAACTATGAGCTCTCGGGCACGGTGGCCTCCTATGGCTCGTCAAACGTCAAGGGCATTGAGATGGCCATTGACGAGATCAATGCGGCGGGGGGAGTCAAGGGCAAGCAGCTCAAGGAGATCAAATATGACTCCAAGTCAGAGCCTGCCGAGGCCACGACGCTGGCCACCAAGTTGACGAGCCAGGACAAGGTCGTCACCATTATCGGGCCCGCCACGTCAGGGTCATTCAAGGCGACCATCCCGGTGGCCAATAAGCATGAGGTGCCGGTGGTCTCGGGCTCGGCGACGGCCAATGACGCCACCGTCCTGCACGGCAAGGTGCAGCCCTATGCCTTCCGCACCTGCTTCTCGGACAATTATCAGGGCACGGGCATGGCCGATTATGCGGTCAAGCAGATGAAGGCCACCAAGGCGGTGATCATCAAGGACAATTCCTCGGACTACTCGAAGGGGTTGGCCGAGAGCTTCCGCCAGAAGATGACCGAGGAGGGTGGCACGATCACCAACGAGGTCACCTATAACACCGGCGACCAGGACTTCAACGCCATCCTGACCAGCATCAAGAGTCAGAAGTTCGATGTCATCTATCTGCCCGGCTATTACGCCGAGGCCGGACTGATCATCAAGCAGGCCCGTGCCCAGGGGATCGAGACGCCCATCCTCGGCGGTGACGGCTGGGACAGCCCCAAGCTTGAGGACCTCGCCGGTGACTCTGCCCTCAATGACGTCTTCTTCTCCAACCACTATTCATCGCTGGACCCCTCAGCGCAGGTGCAGGACTTCATCAAGGCCTACAAGGCCCGCTACGGCGCCGAGCCCGATGCCTTCAACGCGCTCGGCTATGACACGGCCAAGTTCGTGGCCGATGCCATCAACCGAGCGGCCACCATCGACGGTCCGGCGATCGCCCAGGCGATGGCTGAGACCGCCAACTTCAGCGGCGTCACGGGCACCTTCAGCATGGACGCCAATCACAATCCGGTGAAGTCGATCGTCGTCGTGGGGCTCACCAACGGCAAGCAGGCGAGCAGCGAAAGCTACAAGGCCTCCTGAGCCCTTCGGCCGGGAGACATCACAAAAGGACAATCAGGGGCGTTCGGCCGCGGCATCGTGATGGGCGGCATGACGTACGGAGGGGAGAGGGATCGGTGGATCAGATCCTGCAACAGCTGGTGAATGGGGCGTCACTCGGCAGTGTTTACGCCCTCATCGCTCTTGGCTACACGATGATCTACGGCATCATCCAGCTCATCAATTTCGCCCATGGCGATGTGTACATGGTTGGGGCTTATGTGGGCTATGCATGCATGGCGCACTTCCACCTGGGATTCTTCACCTCGCTGGTGGTCGCGATGGCGGTGTGCACCGTGCTCGGCGTGGTGATCGAGCGCGTCGCCTATAAGCCCCTGCGAAAATCAAGTCGTATCGCAGTGCTCATCACCGCTATCGGCGTGAGCTTCCTGCTCGAGTACACGATGATGTTCTTCGTCGGCGCCGATGTGCGCTCCTATCCGCCGCTGCCACAGTGGATGCAGATCTCCTGGCATCTCGGCGGTGTGATCATCACCTCTCTCCAGGTGATGATCTTCGCCATCGCGGTGGCCCTCATGATTGCCCTGCAGCTCATCGTGCGGCGCACCCGATTGGGCAAGGCCATGCGTGCCGTCTCCCAGGACGCCGACGCGGCGCGTCTCATGGGCATCAATGTGAACAACACCATCTCGTTCACCTTCGCGCTCGGCTCGGCCCTGGCTGGCGCCGCGGGCGTGCTGGTGGCGGTCTATTACAACTCGATCAACCCCCTGATGGGCATGGTGCCCGGTCTCAAGGCCTTCATCGCCGCCGTGCTCGGTGGCATCGGGCTGTTGCCGGGCGCCCTGATCGGCGGCTATTTCATCGGCGTGGTCGAGACCTTCGTCTCCGGCACCGGCTTCTCCACCTACAAGGACGCCGTGGTCTATGCGCTGTTGATCCTCATCCTCATCGTCAAGCCCTCGGGCCTGCTCGGCAAGAACGAGAAGGAGAAGGTGTGACCATGAGCGCTCCGGCAACCATCGACATTGACACGACAGATTCCACCAGCCCGCGTTCATTCGTGCACGCCAGCTGGTTCCGCAAGACCGTGCTGCTCGCGGCCATCTACCTGGTGGTTCTCGCGTTGGTGCAGGCCGACATCATCAATGACTACCGGCTGATCACCATCGCGACCATCTGCATCAACATCGTGCTGGCCACCAGCCTTAACCTGATCACCGGATTCACCGGCCAGTTCTCCCTGGGCCACGCCGGCTTCATGGCGATCGGCGCCTATGTGACGGCTCTGGTCACCATTCAGATCGATTCGGTCTGGGGGTTCATTCTCGGCCTGCTGGCCGGCGCCCTGCTGGCCTCGCTCGTCGGGTTCCTGATCGGGCTGCCAACACTGCGCCTGCGCGGCGACTATCTGGCGATCGTCACCCTGGGCATGGCGGAGATCATCCGCATCGTTCTGCTGAACCTCAAGGTGACCAACGGCGCCGCCGGCCTGCAGGGCATTCCCCAATTCGTGAACTGGACTTGGCTGTTCGTGCTCACCGCCGGAAGCGTCGTCCTGATCTCGAATTATGTCCATTCCCGTCATGGACGCGATTCCATCGCCGTGCGTGAAGATGAGATCGCGGCTGAGTCCATCGGAGTGAACTCCACCCGTACCAAGACCCTCAGCTTCATGGTGGGAGCCTTCTTCGGAGGCATCGCCGGTGGCATGTATGCCGCGTTCTTCTATTTCATCAAGCCGGACACCTTCAACTTCATGAAGTCGGTGGACATCCTGGTGATCGTCGTGCTCGGCGGTCTGGGCTCCCTGTCCGGCTCGGTCATCGCCGCGATCCTGTTGGCGATCGTCTCGACGCTGCTGCAGCCCTTCCCGGAGATCCGGATGATCCTCTATGCGCTGATCCTGATCCTCATCATGATCTTCCGCCCGCAGGGACTCATGGGCTCCAAGGAGTTGTCAGTCAAGTTGTTCCAACGCCTGATTCCCGGGCACTCACGCAAGGAGCAGACGCGATGACCCAGGCCATCCTCACCGTCGAACATCTGACCCGCAATTTCGGGGGCCTGACGGCATTGTCAGATATGTCGATGACGCTGAACCGCGGGGAGCTGGTGGGACTCATCGGCCCGAACGGCGCCGGAAAGACCACCGTGTTCAATATGCTCACCGGCGTCTACGCGCCATCGAGCGGCACCATCACCTTCGACGAGCACGGCACCCCGGTGGAATTGGGCGGGAAGAAGCCGAACGCGATCTGCCGGGCGGGAGTCGCCCGCACCTTCCAGAACATCCGGCTCTTCAAAGAGCTCACCGTGTTGGAAAACGTGGTGAGCGCCATGCAGCTGCAGGAGAACTATGGGCTGCTTGCCACCTTCGGGCATACGCCGGTGTGGAAGCGTTCCGAGAGCGAGATTCGCCAGCGCAGTCACGAGATGCTCGACATCGTCGGACTCGCCACCAAGGAGAACGAGCTGGCCCGGAATCTCGCCTATGGCGACCAGAGACATCTCGAGATCGCCAGGGCATTGGCCACGGCGCCCTCGCTATTGCTTCTCGACGAGCCTGCCGCAGGCATGAATCCGGCCGAGACGGCCGAGCTGACCACCCTGATCAGCTGGATCAGGAAGAACTTCGATCTGACGATCCTGCTCATTGAGCATGACATGAGCCTGGTGATGAAGATCTGTGAGCGCATCTATGTGCTCGACCATGGCGTCGTGATCGCTGACGGCACCCCCGATGAGGTGCAGCACAATCCACAGGTGATCGAGGCCTATCTGGGGCAGGAGGCCGCCGATGTTTGAGATCCACGACCTCAAGGTGAGCTTCGGAGGCATTCAGGCGCTCAAGGGCATCTCGTTGAGTGTGGACGACGGACAGATCGTCACGCTCATCGGCGCGAACGGCGCAGGCAAGACCACGACGCTGCGTACCGCGTCGGGCCTGGAGCGTCCCACCGAGGGCTCGATCATCTTCGCCGGGCAGGACATCACCAAGGCCTCAGCCCGTGAGCGAGTGCGCCAGGGGCTGGTGCAGGTGCCTGAGGGGCGTCGCGTCTTCGCGAAGATGTCGGTGCTGGAGAATCTCGAGCTCGGCGCCTTCCTGCGCAAGGACCGGGCGGGGATCACGAAGGACCTTGGCGGCGTCTATGAGCGTTTCCCGGTGCTTGCCGATCGGCTCAAGCAGCAGGCCGGCACCCTGTCCGGCGGCGAGCAACAGATGCTCGCGATGGGGCGTGCCCTGATGAGTCGTCCCAAGATGCTGTTGCTCGACGAGCCGTCGATGGGCCTGGCCCCGCTGTTCGTGCAGGAGATCTTCGACATCATCAAGGCGATCAATCAGACCGGAACCACCGTTCTGTTGGTTGAGCAGAACGCCAATATGGCTCTTCAGATCGCCGATCACGCCTATGTGATGGAAACTGGCAGAATCGTCTTGTCCGGCACCGCCGCCGAACTGTCCGCCAGCGACGAGATCAAGCGCGCCTATCTGGGAGGCTGAGATGTTCATCCGAGACCATATGACGGCAAATCCCTTCACCGTCACCCCTGACGACACCGTGCCCAAGGCCGTCGAGGTGATGAAGGTGAATCATGTGCGTCATCTGCCCGTGGTGCGCGAGGGCAAGGTCGTGGGAGTGATCGCGAACTCCGATATCGCCAAGGCGTCGCCGTCGCAGGCCACCAGCTTCAGCATCGGCGAGATCACCTATCTGTTCAGCAAGCTCAAGGTCGGCAAGGTGATGAGCCGCGAGGTCTTCACCATCCCGGCCGATGCACTGCTCGAACAGGCGGCCGTGCTCATGCGTGACCACAAGGTTGAGATGGTGCCGGTGATGGAGGGGGAGAAGCTCGTCGGGGTCATCACCGAGAGCGACATCCTCGATTCCTTCGTCGACATCATGGGCATGCGCATGCGCGGCACACGGCTTGTGCTCGAGGCCACCGATGCGCCGGGCCAGCTGTCGAAAATCACCGGACTGGTGGCAGATCATGGCATGAACATCACGCATCTGGCGGTCTACCCGGGCTCGGGCACCAGTCAGATCGTCCTGGGGGTGAACAGCCTCAACACCGCTGACCTTGAGGCGCAGCTCGTGGGGCTTGGATATCGGGTGACCGCACGGCTCCGCAATGAGCCGCCGGCGAACGATTGACGGCGAACGATTGACATGGTGTGGTTGCGGGATCCTCCTTCGAAGGAGGATCCACGGCCAGATGCGGATTCCCGAGAGTGGGCCCACAGCTCATGGGGCTTGTGGCAGGGGAGTCCTGCGTGACGGGAATCCCCTGTCACCGCGGGTCCGGAGCAGAGGGATGCCCATGTCATGGGAGATCCTGCGCGTCATATGGCTGGAGCTCGGGGCCCAATTCTGTGCTCACTGCGAGCGTGTTCACTGACGATGTGGTCACAGCACCAGCGTGCAGCGGATTGCTTGGGTTGGCGGGGGCGGAAAACGCCGCCAGCGATCAGCGATCGTCCGTGACTGTGTGAAGGCTTCGGGTCTCCGGACCCACGCGCCATGACGCCACACTGGAGATGCCTGCGGATTTCGCTGCGCTCACCACCCTGGAGGTCGTCATTTCCTGGCCAGACATCGTCGATACATCGATGAGCATGGGCATATTCACGCCGGTCACCACATCGCTGCCGGCATGCTTGGCGCACCAGCGCACGGCCGCGTTGTAGGGGCTTCCTCCCAGCAGATCGACCAGGAAGACGACCCGACTGGCACCGGCAGCGGTCTTCTCGACCTGGCGGTACAGGGCCTCGGAGTCACCTTCAGGATCGAAATCGAGTGCCACCACATCGGGATTTGAGCCCAGAATGAGAGCGGTGGACCCGACCAGTGCGCTAGCCAGGTTTCCGTGGGCAATCACGATGACGCGAAACACAAAAGTTCCTCCTTGAACTGACCGGATCATGTTACCGCGAACACGGCGATCTCCCGACCGGGGAACGCGCGGTGCGCGGATGATTCGTCCCTGCTGTGACACGTCAGCGGGGCCACTGGGATGATGCCGCTGGGATGTTGAGAGAAATCTCCCATGAAGGCAAGACATAGCGGTCCTTGGTGCAAGAAAGCAGTCCTTGGTGGACGTCGGCAGGCGATGGTCATCGCTGTCGGACATTCGCCACATCGGTCTGCCATCGGTCTGCCATCAAGGTCGACGGCGGTCCGAGCCGGGTTGCCATGCCCGTGACCGGAAATACCTGCGACATCGGGAGCCCCGCCGCCAGGCAGGGTTCAGCAGGACCGAGAGAAGAGCCTTGCTTTCTGACCGCTCTAGGCCTTGTGATCGGTTTACGGGCGTCCCTGTGCTGCGCCGATCTGTCTGTATGTCCGATAATGTACATTATGTCAGAACAGGAAGAAAAAGCTCGGTTGCGGCGCCAAGCCCTCCGAGCACCATGCTGGTGAGTTGCCACGTTGTTGGGTGTGCAATCTCGCCTCGCATCGCGCGGCATCCTTCACACTGTGCCCCCTCTCCCCAAGCGCTCAGCGTCCCGTTTCGGCACCAGGCATCAGCGCACCTCGCAGTGGTTCGTGGTCGTCAAAAACCACCGAGGTGATTTTCTTGCCGCCGGTGAGTGCCGTCAGGTCCGGTCCCGCGTCACGGGCTGGCTCAGCGGACGCATGCATCGCACACCGGCGTCTTTGCCACTCACCACCGGGTCCATAAGTTGGCTTGCGAGCATCCTCAGCCACAACGCAGCTCTCATCAGAGCTTCCGGCTCAGCCGGCGATAGCCTGACTGCATGACCGTGGACGCTCTGACTCAACCCGCTTCCTCAGATCAGCTCCTCGCGCGGCAGCGCCGTCTTGCCAGCGCGGCTGACATCGCGGATGTCGATGCGGTGATCGTCAGCACCGGCGCCGATATGCACTATCTGCTGGGTCGCTCGCAGGGCTCCCATGAGAGGTTGACGGCCCTGGTGGTCCCGAGTCATGGCCCGGCTTTCATGGTCGTCCCCGAGCTGGAGCGTCCGGGCTGGGCTGGTTCCACGGCTGAATCAATGGGTCTGGAGATGGTCACCTGGCCTGATGGCGACAGTCCCTATGAGCTGATTGCCACTCGTCTGAGCGCTGTGCCCACGATCAACAACCACAGCGCTGTCGCTGTCGACGACGCCATGCCGATCATCCATGCGCAGAATCTCCGTGATGCACTCGGCTGTCCAGTCTCCCCTGCCGGTGAGCTCATTCGCGGAATGCGGATCATCAAGTCATCCGACGAGCTCGATGCGCTCACCGCAGTCGCGCAGGCCATCGATCGGATTCACGCCCGGGTTGGCGAGTGGCTGCGACCCGGCCGCAGCGAGACCGAGGTGGGACGAGATATCGCCGCGGCGATCGTCGACGAGGGCCATGAGCGCCCCGACTTCGTGATCGTTGGATCCGGACCTCATGGCGCGAGTCCCCACCTCGATCAGACTGATCGCATCATTGCGAGCGGTGATCCTGTGGTGATCGATATCGGTGGCCCGGCCCCCTCCGGCTATTTCAGCGATTCCACGCGGACCTATTGTGTGGGAGAGCCCTCAGACCCCCAGTTCGCTCATGTCCACGAGATTGTCGCCCAGGCTCAAGAAGCCGCAGTCCGTGCCGCCCGGGCCGGTGTGAGCGCAGCCAGCGTCGACCAGGCGGCGCGCGCCGTGATCGATGCGGCAGGTTATGGGCAGTATTTCATCACGCGCACCGGGCACGGAATCGGACTCGAGGTGCACGAAGAGCCCTATATCGTGCGTGGCGATGATCGTCTCCTCTCCCCCGGTATGGCCTTCTCCGTGGAACCGGGCATCTATCTGCCGGGCCGCTTCGGTGTCAGGATCGAGGACATCGTGATCATCACCGAGCACGGCGCCGCCCGGCGACTCAATCGATCCCCCATCGACTGGCGGCTTGGTTGAGTCCGAGCTCAGCCAAGGTTCGTGCGCGGGTAGAGCCACTCCAGTCCCGCCTGGAATCCACCACGCAAGGCCGGCATCAGATGGCCCGCATTCTCTAGAGCTTGGAGCTTCACGTTCATTCCTGCGGCGGCTGCCTGCTGTGACAACTCGACCAGAGCCGGTCCGAAATAGTGGTCGTCGGTGCCATAGGAGAAGAAGGACCAAGTGTCTGGATAATGGTTCTTGGCCAAGATACTGGAGGGCTTCACCGCATCATAGGCCGATTGATCTCCATGGAATACTCGTGACAGCACATCCGCGGAGTGATCAAATCCCGGATATGCCTCACCCGAGACACTCAGGAAGTTTCCCCAAATCTGTTCATGTTTCGCAGCGAAGCTGATCGCACACAGACCACCTTGTGAATACCCGCCGATTGACCAATCGCGTCGGTCATCAGAGACATTGAGCTTCTGCTTCACCCAGGTGACGACATCATCGTTGACATAGGTCTCCACATTGCCCAGCTCGGGAGTGTCGAGACATAAAGTGTCGACATTGGGATTCCCCAGCTGGTCAACGAAGACCACGATGGGAGCCAAGCCGTTATGGGCTGATGCGATGGAATCCAATTGATCCTTGAACAGCGGCGCATCAGGGGTGCCCGGCTGACCCATCATGAATACGAGCACGGGAAGCTTCGGGGCATTGGCCACCAGCGCTGCCGGCGGCAGATAGATGCTGGCGGCACGAGGATGAAATCCAGAGACCTTCCCGGGAAGATAGTGGTTGCCCGCCTGTCCCTTGGCGGGCATATCGGCCGGGGCCACCCATTGGGCTGCGGTGAAGCCCGGCTGCGTCGGTTCATTGCGCGAGGGCGCGGGCAATGTAATTGGGGTGGAGGGGACGCGACCTAGCAAGGCGCCGATGGTCGTATTGATCTGATAGGCCTTGTTTACTGCAATGATCGCGGCCAGGATCAGCACGATGGCTGCCAGCACGGCCATGACACGACGCCGCCAGCCCGACCACCGAAAATTCGCCACCACCAGGCCGAGACCTCCGAACAGGGCGATCACCCAGACACGGGCCAGCATCGGCATCGGCCCGAGCGTGAGATTGAGCACCCTCTCGCCAAGGAACCAGACGACGACACCGACGACCATCCCGACCGAGGTGGCGAGCAACGCCGTCCTCCGCCATCCGGCATGGCGACGGATCGCCAGCCAGGCGATCACCGCGGCGGCGACCACGGCGGTGGGAATCAACTCCTTGGGTCCCACGATATTGCGGGCCATGAGCCAGTTCACAAAGTCATTCCAGGCGCGCGTCATGGGCGATCATCAATCGATGTGTGAGAATCTCTCTTGTTTCGGATATATTTCACGATCCTGCTTATCCGTAGTGTGGGCTCGGTGGTGATATATGACGTGGTGAGGGCGCGTCCGATCTTTGGAAGGTCAATCGGATCGGCATAGACAAGATAGAGCGGATGGAATTCTGGCCCGAACTTGGCCTTGAAATGATGCAGTGAGGTGAATCCGTAGTATTTTTCCAGAAAGCCTGACATCGTTCCCAGTCCCTGGGCGACTGTGTCCGAGACCGGGTCGACGAGTGAGGGATCGTCGTGCGGCTCCGTGGCCAGCGGACTCCCAGACAGGCTGACGGTCTGGCAGCCCTCGTCCTGGAATTGCAGAATGGCCTTGGCTATCAAGAGCTCGATGGCCGAGTGAAAGACATCGGGGGCTCCCTCTCGGCGACGCATGACGTCGAGGAGCCAGCCGACAACCGCATCGTCGCGATAGACCGGCAGCCACGAGGCGACGCCGTGGATCCTGCCCTGTTCATCAACGGCGAGCTCGGTGCGGACCTCAGGATCCTCCATCTCGGCGAAACCTCCGAGCGTGAAGCCCAGGGGCGGTAGAGCCTGTTGACGCTGCCAGCCCTCAACGACCTCGCGGATCTCACGCCGCGATTCGACAGAGCACTCGTCAAGGCGGGTCCAGACCACGTCAATACCCTCGCGCTTGGCCCGGTTCATGGCCGTCCTCAAGTCCTGGAAGCGCTTCCCCTTGAAGGCGACATCGCCCAGGGTTATCCGTGATTCCTCAGCGATCTGAAGCGCTCGCCAGCCGAGCTCGCGCGCCTGACGGGTGAAGTCCGCGCCCACCGAATAGAAGCAGCAGGTCAATCCCTCCTCGTCGACGCGGCGCGCGAAGTTCAGTGCCGTGGTCATCGGGGCCTCGCCGATCGGCTCGCCCAGGGCAAGTGCGACGCCGCCGGTGCGCCGATAACCCACGACGCCCTGCAGACTGGGGTCATACCAATGCCGGACGCCCTGCCATTGGGTCATCCAGGCGAAGACTCCCCCGCCAAAGCGTCGAATGAGCCCTCGAAGCCGCTGTGCGTCAGCCGGAGGCAGCTCGCGAGGATCGAGACGCATGCTGTTGGCAAGGAGAACCAGACCCAGTGCCGTGATCACCGGGCCGCAGAGATAGGACAGGGCCTCACTGGCCCCGGTCAACGGAGAAAGGCTCGGCTCCATCGAGAAGAAGACCTCAAAGCCGAACATGCGCGCCACCACGTCGTGGAAGAGAGCAGGCATCGTGGCCCGGGGACTCCATTGGCTGGCCAGGGAAAGACCGAGGGCGACATAGATCAGGCAGGCCGATACGAACAAGAGCGCGTAGTACGTCAGCTGACGCAGCGCGAGGGGGCGTGGCAGGCGTAGCCGGAACATCGGGGCGGTGAACAAAAGGAGGATCACCACACCCACCGGCACGACCGCTGGAAGCAGTGCGACCACCAGGCGCAGCGCAAAGGACATCTGGGAGATCGGATGGCTGCGGTGCCAGTTGAACTCCAACTGCACCCGCACCACTGTGGCCGCGGCGGTCGTGATCGCCGTTGCCGATCCGACGATGAGTGCCCCGAACCACGCTGATCGTCGTGCCCTGACCAGGCCCAGACAGAGCACCAACATGACCAGAGCCGGCAAGACGCTCATCGCGAGCACCGGCCAACCAAGATTCTGGTGCAGATGGGCCAATGAACAGGCATGGGAGCTCGCCAGGCGGCATATCGCCTGCACCTGTCGTGATCCGAGCTGCCCGGTCCTCACATAGCCGGCGATCTCCTCCATCGGGCCAGCAGCCCGGGTCGACCAGGCAGCCAGGAGCGGGCCCAGCGAGGCGCACGCGATGAGCAATGAGACGAGGACCCGACGCTCGTGGAAACGGGGCCACAGGTCAAAATGCTGCGCGCCACGCCACCAGATGGCTCCCAGGGCCAGACCGGTGATCATGGCCCCCAGGGTCAACGCGGCGACCGTCGACGCGTCGTAGAAACCGAAGGTCAGCGTGATTGCCAGACCGACCCAACGAGTGCGCACACGCCAGAGATGATTGAAGCCGCCTGATGCCGCCATGGAGGCGCCGAGGAGTGCTGGCAGGGCACCATGTGACCATCCCTGAAACAGGGCGTGAGACCAGCGGGGCCATTGATCGGCGATGAACGAGGCGAAGCCCATGGTCGTCACCACGGCCATGAGATGACAGGCGATCAACGCGGTGACGAAGCGCATGCTGCCAAGACGGCGCTCCATATAGGGCATGACCAGCACGACCAGCACCAGTACGACGATCGTCGCGGTGATCGAGCCGGGCACCAGGAACATGAGAAATCCGCGTGCTGCACGCAGCATGAGGCTGGCATGGGTGACGGCGTCGCCGCCGGCGATCATCCCTCGCAGTCCCCCGCCGAATGGCGACAGCTGCCACAGGGTCGCCGCCGCGGTGAGCACAGCCAGGATCATGCACGCCGGGGCCCGCACCAAGCGGCGGCCCAGGCTGCGTAGGAGCTGTGACAGATCAGTTCCTACGTCTCGGGTCCGATGACTCACAACTAAAGATCGTAGTCAACCGATCTTCAAAGGAACTCGTCGCCCTGGCATGTCCGCTTCCAGCGGTTTCGCGAGCAGCTGCTTCCCGGTGTGCCCAGAGTCCATCCAGACGGACAGTAATTCGATGGGGACGATGCCTCGTCGGGTCGGTCAGACCGGCTATTAGCGAGACCATCAAAAGCCGACGCGGCAGGAGTGTCCTAGTGGAGGGCTTTGAGAATCAGCTCGCGCACCCGGGCCGCATCCGCCTGTCCATGCATCTGCTTCATCACGGCACCGATCAGGGCACCCGCTGCCTGGACCTTTCCCGCGCGGATCTTCTCGGCCACGTCAGGGTTGGCGGCGATGGCCTCGTCGACCGCGGCGGTCAGGGTGGCATCGTCGGAGACCACGGACAGGCCACGTGCCTTGACGACCTGCGCAGGATCGCCCTCGCCGGCCAAGACACCGTCGAGGACCTGGCGCGCCATCTTGTCCGTCAGCGTTCCCGAATCAACCAGCGCAGCCACCTCGGCGACCTGTTGCGGCGAGATGGGCAGCTCAGCCAAGGTCACTTCCAGCTCGTTCGCGCGGCGGGCCAGCTCGCCCAACCACCATTTGCGGGCCGCGCTCTGGTCAGCACCGGCAAGCACAGAGGACTCGATGAGGCCGAGCGCCCCCGCATTGCCCTCGATATCGCGCATCTCCAGGTCACTGAGCCCCCACTGGGCCTGCAGACGGGCCGCCTTGACCGCCGGCAGCTCCGGCAGCGTCCCCCGCAACTCCTCAACCCATTCGGCGCTGGCCTCGACCGGCACCAGATCGGGATCGGGAAGATAGCGATAGTCCTCCGCCTCTTCCTTGGAACGTCCAGCGGTGGTGAATCCGCCCGATTCATTCCACATCCGGGTCTCCTGCTTGACCTTGCCACCACCCGCAAGCACAGCGCCCTGACGACAGATCTCAAAGCGCAACGCTGCCTCCACACTCCGCAGCGAGTTGACGTTCTTCGTTTCTGTGCGCGTGCCCAGCTCGGTGGAGCCCTTGGGCATCAGGGAGACGTTCGCATCGCAGCGGAGCTGTCCCTTCTCCATGCGCCCCTCGCTCACATCAAGGGCACGCACCATGTCTCGCAGATAGCTCATATAGGCACGTGCAACCTCAGGGCCCCGGCTGCCGGTTCCGTAGACGGGCTTGGTGACGATCTCGATGAGCGGCACGCCGGCTCTGTTGTAGTCCATCAGGGAATAGTCGGAGCCCTGAATGCGTCCCGTGCTGCCACCCATATGCACCGATTTTCCGGCGTCCTCCTCCATATGGGCTCGCTCAATCGGCACGGTATAGCGCGTGCCGTCCAGCTCGAGCGACACCTCGCCATCGAAGGCGATCGGCTCGTCATATTGGCTGATCTGGTAGTTCTTTGGCATATCGGGATAGAAATAGTGCTTGCGCGCAAAACGGCACCAACTCGCGATCGAACACCCCAGGGACAGGCCGATGCGAATTGCTGACTCGACGGCCTTCCCATTGACCACGGGCAGAGCCCCGGGCAGGCCCAGGCAGACCGGGCAGGTGTGTGTATTGGGTTCGGCGCCGAACTGCGTGGAACAGCCGCACCACATCTTTGAGGTGGTGTTCAGCTCCACGTGCACCTCGAGGCCGAGCACCACGTCGAAGCGTGCCATCACCTCGTCGTAATCCATCAACTCGTCCTGGCTGTACTGCACGCTCACAGCTCTTCCTTCCCGCTCGAGGCCAATGAGTCCGGCAGCGCGGCGGCCCGCTCGATGAGTTGTTCGCCGAAGCCATCACCCTGTAGTCGCTCCAAGGCGGCGCCAATGCGATAGACCCGATCGTCGCCCAGAGCCGGAGCCATCACCTGGAAGCCAACCGGCAGGTCGTCATCGGGTGATAGGCCGCAAGGGAATGAGCCCGAGGCGATCCCGGCAAGATTCGCCGGGATCGTACACAGATCACCCTTGTACATGGCCAGCGGATCGTTGAGCTTCTCGCCCAGCGGGAACGCCGTCGTCGGGGCGACCGGCGCCACCAGCGCATCGACCTGATCAAAGGCGGCCGCGAAATCGCGCGCGATGAGGGTGCGCATCTTCTGCGCCGAGCCGTAATAGGCGTCGTAATAGCCCGCCGACAGTGCATAGGTGCCCAGAATGATGCGGCGCTTCACCTCGGCGCCAAAGCCCTGACCGCGACTCAAACGCATCACCTGTTCCACCGAGCGCTCTCCGTCGTCACCCACCCGCAGGCCATAGCGCATGGCGTCATAGCGAGCGAGATTGCTCGAGAGCTCGCTGGGCATGATCAGGTAATAAGTGGCCAGTGCCTGTTCGAAGCGGGGGCAGCTGACCTCCACGATCTCAGCACCAGCGTCGGCGAGCTTGTCCACCGCTTCGTGGAAGCGTGCCTCGACACCGGGCGCATAGCCCTCGCCGCCAAGCTCCCGCACCACGCCCAGGCGCATTCCCGTGACGTCAGCCAGCTCGGCCGCAGCCCGCACAGCGGGAACCGGCCGGTCCAGCGAGGTGGAGTCCTGGGGGTCATAACCGGCGATCACCTCGTGCAGGGCCGCCGCATCGGCGGCATTACGGGCGCAGGGCCCGCACTGGTCGAGGCTGGAGGCCATCGCGATGATACCGAAGCGGCTCACCCCGCCATAGGTCGGCTTGATACCCACCGTGCCGGTCATCGCGGCCGGCTGGCGAATGGATCCGCCCGTGTCCGTTCCGATGGCCAGGGGTGTCTCGAGCGCGGCCAGCGCAGCGGCCGAGCCGCCACCCGATCCGCCGGGAATGCGATTGAGATCCCACGGATTGTGCGTCGCGCCGAAAGCCGACGACTCCGTTGATGAGCCACTGGCAAACTCGTCGAGATTGGTCTTACCAAGCACCACCAGTCCAGCGTCCAGAAGACGACGCACCACGGTGGCGTCATAAGGGGGCATCCACCCCTCGAGCATCCGTGAGGCCGCGGTGGTGGGCAGACCCTGGAAACACAGAAGGTCTTTCACGGCCACCGGCACACCCGCCAGTGCCGAGAGCTGTTCCCCCGCGCCGATTCGGTCATCGATCTCGCGGGCAGCCAGCACCGCGCGCTCCCGATCAACTGTCAGGAAGGCGTGGACGGCAGGTTCAACAGCCTCGATCTGATCGAGAAAGGCGGTGGTGACCTCGGCGCTGGACAGCTCGCGGGCAGCGATGCGCCGACCCAGCTCAAGCGCCGATGTGGTCAGAATGTCGTTGGTCACGCGTGCCTCACTGCTCATTGGAATCGTCAAGGATGCGAGGCACCCGGAACCGCTGGTCTTCTTCAACAGGTGCCGCAGCGAGCATCTCGGCGGCAGGCCACGAGGGCTTTCCCTCGTCAGGCCGGAAGGCATTGGTGATGGGCACTGCGTGGGAGGTCGGGGGAATATCCTCGTGCGCCACCTCAGCCACTCCAGCGACAGCGTCGAGGATCACGTCAAGCTGCGGGGCGAGCTCAGCGAGTTCTGTCTCGGACAATTCAATGCGCGCCAAGTCAGCCAGTCGGCTGACATCCTGCGGCGTGAGAGCCACGATGGATACTCCTTCGTCTGTCATTGCTGCGAGCGGGTCGCCTGCTGCTTGCGGGGCCGACGATCCTTCTCATCGAGGAATCCGCTTCCCGGCAACCACGCCATCCTAACGACTTCCGTGCCGGGACAGTTTCTGTCACCGGGTGAGGCATCGGGCTGAAACGCGACATTAACGCGGACCCTGTTTCGAAATGGAAATGATTTGAGAGACTGGCGATGTGCTCTTGCTGCGAGTTGAACTTCCTGATCGTCCCGGTGCGCTGGGACAGGTCGCCACTGCCATGGGAGGCGTCGGTGCAGACATCAGCGCCATCGAGATTGTCGAACGGCGCTCGGATGGCCATGTCATCGATGACTTCATCCTGACGATGCCCCCTGGCACGCTGGCCGAGACCATCATCAACGCCTGCGCTGATATGCCTGATGTGAAGGTGCTGTGGCTGTCGCGCTATCCCGACCAGTGGAACCTTGAGAGCGACATCGAGGTGATCAATCGAATGTCCAAGCAGCGCGGGCGCTCGGCACAGATCCTCACCGAAGACGCCCCCACGGTCTTTCGCTGCGAGTGGGCAGCTCTGATCGATCGCCAGCGGCTGGTGGTGCTTCACGCCACGGAGCGGGCGCCGGAGTTCACTGCCGATCAGCTGCGCGCGTTGGGCGATCTGTCACAGGCCAGCCGTCATCTCATGGGTGAGGGGTGGATGCCGGACTGGGGTGAGGTCACGGTCGCCTCGGCGCCGATCGACGATGAGCGCACCCTGCTCGTGGGACGTCAGGGCGGGCCTGAGTTCCTGGACTCAGAGTTGCTAAGGCTGGAGCATCTCGCCTCCGTCGCCCGTTGAGCGGATTGCCCGCGGAAGATCGCTGGCCGACAGAGGGCCATCGATGAGCCGCTTGCGCGGGATGGCGTGTAGGTGCACAGCACCGAGGAGTTCTGGTCTGTGCCGGGAACCGCCCGATAACGGGATCCGCGCCGGAAATCACCCGAGAGTGTGTGCTGTGCCGGGATCCCAAGCAAGGATGAGCCGCATCACGGTCGCCTCGAGTCTCGCCCTTGATCAGCCGTAGACCGGCGAAGGCCCATGATGGGAGTGGACGTCAATAGCCGAGCAACTTGTAGAAGACATACATGAGCACGCCAATGGCGGTCATCGCCGCCGCGAGAACCAGACTGACCCAGACGCGCAGCCGCTTCTTCTGAGCAGTGGTGGGCACTTGCCCTGGTCCCCACTCCCCCACGCCGGGACGAGCTCGCACCGGCGCACCGGCGTTGAGATCAAGATCCGACGAGAAGTGGCGCATGGCCTGAGGATACCGGGTGATCCTTGCCTGGCCCTGTGGAGACACCGGCCCGGCCGCGGAACGCGGCCACTGGTTACTGATCGCGGGCTACCCGCACCAGATCTGTCACGGCGTGCATCGCCGAAGAGAAGGAGACTCCGGCCAGTCCGCAGGCAGGGGTCAACGTCAATCGGTCGTCGGCGGGTCCACCGGGTTCCGCGTCGAGCGCTCGCCGACAGTCCATCAGGGCCTCAGCTATCGCGCCCGGGCCGGCCGTCGGCGTATTGGTGGGCAGGAGCCCGAGCCACAGCTGCCGCCCGGAATCAAGCCACTGCGCCAGCCACTGCCAGTCAGCAGGACTCAACCGCGAGGTGTCGACGCTCAAAGCGTCGGGCGCGGCATCGCCCATCTCGTCAACTGGCGCTGAGTCACCGCAGCAATGGATCACCACGATGTCACCCGACGATTCCCGAGCGGTGCTCACACAGTTCGCCAACGCCTCGTTCACCTCATGGGGTTCAACCGGTGGCAGCATCCGCCGGCCAGACTCATCCGGGACCTTTCCGGCCAAAACCTGAGGCAGGCTCGGCTCATCGATTTGAATCGCCAGCGGACGACCAAGCTGAGCACGGGCATGGTCGATCTCCGCTGCGGCCCCGGCCAACCAGGCCTGGCACAGATCCCGCCGGGCTCCCCAGTCCCCCACGGCCTTGCCGCCCCGGGGCAGGTCGAGATTCGCCAGCAGCGTCCATGGTCCGGCCATGGTCAGTGTGAGCACGCCCGACCAGTCCTCCACCACCTCTGCGGTAATGGTCACATCGTCGGTGACAAGCGAGGCGGCGCGTCGACGCACCAGCGAGTCACCCTGGCTGAGTCGCCATCCCGACGGACGAAGATCAAAAGGGGTCTCGGGCAGCATGGCGGCGGTTCGCGCGATCATGCCCGCATGGGGGCCCCGTGCCGGAAGCTCCGCGATAGGTGCCCGCTGCTCCAGTTCGCCCAGGAGCGTCCGCATGACCGTGGCCATATCGGTGCCATCAAATGAGCCCAACGCTGTGGCGATCACCGGCGGATCCCCCGGATGGTCACTGGGTCACTCCGGGTATAGCCACGTCAGTGGAGCCCTGTGCAGCGTCAACAGAAACAGATGGGGACTGGCCCTCCCGGGTAGCGCCAGACGTCTGTGGGCCGGTGTGATCCTCCAGTCGATGGCTGGCGCTGATCTCAGCAGCGCCGAGCACCCGATCATCCTCATAGAAGACGACGAACTGTCCGGGCGCCACTCCCCGGACTGGTTCACCGAAGCTCACCCTCGCCCGGTCCTGATCGATGCTCAGAGCGGCCGGCACCGCTTTGCCATGGGCCCGGAACTGGACCAACCCCTCCCAGCCATCGAGCAGCGGCACGCCGGTGTCCGAGAGATCGGTGATATCTACGGCATCGACGAGAAGCGCCCTTCCCTGCCCGACGTGGACGGTGTTCGTGGTGGCGTCCAGAGCGGTGACATATCTGGGCTCGCCATTCGCGGCCGGAGCCCGCAACCGCAGTCCTCGGCGCTGGCCGACGGTGAAATGCTGGATGCCGCGGTGCTCCCCGATCACCTCACCCCGCTCATCGACGATCGATCCGGGGCGATCGTCCAAGCGGTCAGCGAGGAACTCTGCGGCACCGCCCTGGGTGACAAAGCAGATGTCGGTGGAGTCGGGCTTGTGCGCCACGGGGAGTCCTCGTTCCTCGGCCTCGTGGCGCACCTCATCCTTCGTCGGCACGGTTCCCAGGGGGAACAGACAGTGGTGCAGGTCTTGCTGGCTCAGCACGCCCAACACATAGGACTGGTCCTTGCGGGAATTGGCGGCGCGATGCAGCTCAATCGATTCGCCCGGGCCCGGCGTCAGCTGTGCATAGTGGCCGGTGGCCACCGCATCGAAGCCCTCGCTGAGGCCCCGATCGAGCAGTCCCTTGAACTTCACCTCGCGGTTGCAGCGCAGGCAGGGATTCGGGGTGCGGCCATGGGCATAGGAATCGGTGAAATAGTCCAGCACACGGCGCTCGAAACGCTCCCGAAAATCCCACACCACCAGGGGGATTCCCACGGCATCGGCCACGGCCTGTGCGGCGTCCGTCTCCGGCACCGACCCGGCGCCCAACAGAAGATGGACACCCACGGCGTCATGACCCGCCTCCACCACGCGGGCGGCCGTCACCGCTGAGTCGACGCCACCGGAGAGGGCCACTGCAACGCGCACGGGAAAGCTCCTTGTCCATCGCCGACGGGCCCCCGATCATGGAATGGCGGTTCTCGGGGTGATGGATGGCCATCATCCAACCGTCTCGGGGCTACGGGAAATGTTGTTTTTCCCCGAGCCTGACGCCAGTCGATAAACTGAAGTCTAGGCATGGGCCGCTACCGTGGCACAACACAGCCTTGGTTAGGGGCCGCGTCACCCCCCAGTTCGTGACGCAGCCGAAGCAGACGCGTCGGCCTTCATTCGACGCGTAGGAAGTACACCTGAATGACTGAAATCGATCGTTCTGACGCTGCCCCTGTGCTGGGGGCCCATCTGTCCGCCGAGGGCTGTGCCTTCGGATTGTGGGCACCTCGGGCCGATAGGGTCGAGCTCGCCCTCGTCGACATCAACGGGGACACGCAGCGCAATGTTGATATGGCACTCGATGGCGGGGTCTGGACGGTATTCGTGCCGGGAGTCGTCGCCGCACAGCGCTACGGCTTCCGCGTGCACGGAGAATGGGACCCCGACAAGGGCCTTCGGGCCAACCCCGCCAAGCTGTTGGTTGATCCCTATGCGAGGGCGATCACCGCTGGCGTCGACTACGCGGGGCCGATCTTCGATCACGTCCAGGGTGAGTATTTCGAGCCGGACACCCGTGACTCCGCGGGCTCGGTGCCCCTGTCCGTGGTGGTGGCGGACACGCCGGCTCCCGAGCCGATCGCAAAGCACCGTGCCCTCGAGGAATGCGTGATCTATGAGGCGCATGTGAAGGGCCTCACCCAGCTGCACCCGACCGTGCCCGAACATCTGCGTGGCCGCTTCGCCGGCGTGTCCTATCCAGCCGTCATCGAACATCTCAAGAGCCTCGGCGTGAACGCCCTGGAGTTGCTCCCGATCCATCACTTCGTCTCGGAGCCCTTCGTCATGGGCCGCGGGCTGTCCAATTACTGGGGATACAACTCGCTGGGCTTCTTCGCTCCGCACGCGGCCTATTGCTCGGTGGGCACCGAGGGTGATCAGGTCGCGGAGTTCAAGGAGATGGTCACCGCCCTGCATCGTGCCGGCATCGAGGTGATCCTCGACGTGGTCTACAACCACACCTGTGAGGGCAACCACGAAGGTCCCACCCTCAGCTTCCGTGGCATCGATCATCGTGGCTACTACCGCCTCACCGATGATCTGCGCAATGACTATGACATCACCGGCACCGGTAACTCAGTGAACACCGCGCATCCGGATGTCTTGGCGATGGTGGTGGACTCGATGCGCTATTGGGTCGCGGAGATGGGCGTTGATGGCTTCCGCTTCGACCTCGCCACCGAGCTCATTCGTGACGGCGAACATCACGTTGACCAGAGCCATCGGTTCAAGCAGCTGATCGCCGAGGATCCTGTTTTCGCTGACATCAAGATGATCGCCGAGCCCTGGGACCTGGGCCCCTATGGATATCAAGTGGGCAATTGGGGCACGGGATGGAGCGAATGGAACGATCGCTATCGCGGATATATGCGCGACTATTGGCGTGGCCAGGTCGATGGCGTCGATGAGCTGGCCACACGTCTCAGCGGCTCCGCCGATCTGTTTGACCACGATGATCGTCCACCAGCGAGCTCGGTCAATTTCTTCGATGCTCACGACGGCTTCCCATTGCGTGATCTGGTGACCTATAACACCAAGCACAATGAGGCCAATGGCGAGGGCAACCGGGACGGCTCAGATGACAATCGATCGTGGAACTGCGGCGTCGAGGGCGAGACATCCGATGCCGTGATCAACACCCTGCGGCACCGCCAGATCCGAAATATGATCGCCACCCTCCTGCTGTCCGACGGAGTGCCCATGTATTGTGCCGGCGACGAGATGGGTCGCACTCAGCAAGGCAACAACAATGCCTATTGCCAGGACGGTCCGATCAACTGGCTGCGCTGGGATCAGATGGAGGAATGGGGCGATGTCCTCGACACCGTGCGATCTTTCACGGCACTGAGAATGTCCAGCCCTCTGCTTCACGCCGACGATTACCGGTATCGCACCGAGGTCACCGACTCCCATGGCGTCGGCCTGGGGCGCTATGAGCTGGCCTGGATGAACGGTTCGAGCGGCGAGATGGGTGAGGATGACTGGCATGACGGCTCACGTCGGCTCCTGGGGATGTATGTCTCCGACGCCACTGCCACCGCCTATCTGAGCTGGTTCTATTCCGGCGACCAACCGGTGCAGATCACCATGCCGCCCGCTCCATGGGGCCAGAGCTATCACATCGTCGCCTCAACCGCCGAGGAAGGCGAGCTGCCCGACCACGATCTTGTTCCGGGCCAGACGCTGACACTGCCAGGTCGCACCGTGGTGAGCATGCGTGTCGCTGTGGTGACGCAGGCGCCGCAGGCCCACAACGACGACTACGCTCAGAACGACCACAAGGCTGAGGGCGACCAGGCGTCGCCGGATATCGTTTCTGATCATTCAGACGGTCAGGATCAGGCGGCCCGCACCTAGACGGTTGACGCACCCGTCAACGGTTCCTGACACTGGATTCTGACACCGGCGGGTGCGGCCATCCGCGACACCGGATCCGGGCGACCTGAGAAGTTCGGCGCCACCGACCCGGATGAGGCTGCCACCGGTGCCCACGCAGATATCAGGGCATGGCAGGCTGTCGCGTTTTCACCGATCTCGGCCACCAAAGAGACTTGGTTCTCAGCAGCCGATTAATAGCCCTCGCTGTGAAATATGCGATGGCAAGGCAAAGAACCTGAATACCAAACACTGTCAGGGTTTTCAGCGATAGAACGAGGGAATTCCGTGCCATAATGCTGCACAACGTCGATGGCGACGATCTGACACATAAGCCAGTGGCCCGGGTTTCCCCCCGATTCCCCCCTGCCCGGGCCCCATAATCAGGTCGGGTCCAGCTCCGTATCGCAGAGCTGGACCCGATCTGTCTGCTCAACGCAGGCTTGGTTATATGCAGGCGCCCAAGCGATCAGTGATCCTGATCAACACTGGCCGGGGATGCCACGACGGCCAACCCAAGCTCCGCGGCGTCACGCAAAAGAGGATGCTTCGGCACGATTCTCACGGTATAGCCGATCGATCCGGAAACCGACGAGACCAGATTGGCGCGGAATAGCTGAGCGGCTCCCTCCACCTGGTCGGTTGGCTGGAGCTCGAATATGCGCACATTGTGAATCTGGTCATCGGCGTCGACATCGCCCGAGACCACCTGCACGCTGACATCGGTGGGTTGCAGCGAACCCAGCCGCACCCAGGCGGAGAATACGTTGCGGGAACCCACCGCCACCGGATTGGGCAGATCGCTCTCGACGCGGTCGATGATGACGCCGTCCCAGGCCTGACGAACTTGCTGCTTCCAGGCCGCGAGCTTCGCCGCGATCCCGTCGTCGGCGAGAGCGGTGGCTGCCTGGCTGGCCGGCGTGTACAGATCGGTCACATAGTCACGCACCATGCGGGTGGCCAGGATCTTGGGACCAAGACCCTCCATCGTCTCGCGCATCATGGTGATCCACGCCGTGGGCAGGCCATTGGCGTCACGGGCATAGAACTTGGGCACGACATCGCGCTCGATGATGCGATAGAGCGATTCGGCCTCCATCTGGTCCCGCTCCTCGGGCGACGCGGCATTTGTGGCCGACGGAATCGCCCAGCCATAGGCCGGGTCGTACCACTCGTCCCACCAGCCATCGAGGATCGACAGATTCGCCGCCCCGTTGAGCGCAGCCTTCATGCCCGAGGTGCCGCAGGCCTCCTGCGGACGCAACGGATTGTTCAGCCAGACATCGCAGCCCGGATAGAGGGGGCGGGCCAGGGAGATGTCGTAATCGGGCAGGAAGACCAGCTTGCCGCGCACCTGCGGATCATCAGAGAACTGCACCATCTGCTGGATGAAGCCCTTGCCGATGTCGTCGGCGGGGTGAGCCTTTCCGGCGATGATGATCTGCACCGGATGCTCCGGGTCGTTGAGGAGCTTCTTCAGCCGCTCGGGCTGCTGGATCATCAGCGTGAGACGCTTGTACGAGGCGCCACGGCGCGCGAAACCGATCGTCAACACATGGGGGTTCAGCGCATTCGCGACCCATTCGCTGCTCATTCCGCGGCTCTTGCAGCTGCGCACCAGACGCTCGCGGGCCATCTTGATCATTTCGCCACGCATCTGGCGCTTGAGCGACCACAGCGTGTTGTCGTCGACACGGTCGAGTGCCGACAGGTCCAAGCCGTCGACGACGGTGTCCGAGTCGCCGGTCTGGGCCTGCAGGAGCTCCAACAGATCCGGATGAATCCAGCTCTGGGCGTGCACGCCATTGGTGACCGAGCCGATCGGCACCTCGCTCACATCGAAATCGGGCCACAGACCCTGGAACATCTCGCGGCTGACCTCGCCATGCAGCCGCGAGACGCCATTGGCGTGCTCACCGAGACGAAGACCCATCACCGCCATGTTGAAACGGCTCGGGTCGCCGCCCTGATAGTCCTCTGCGCCCAGGGCAACGATCCGATCAAGCGGCAGCGGCGCAAAATCGCGGAACTGATCGGCGACCTGCTCGTTGCTGAAGCGGTCGATGCCGGCGGGCACCGGGGTGTGCGTGGTGAAGACATTGCCCGCCCGGGTCTTCTCCCAGGCGGTGTCGAAGTCGTCGCCGGCGCTCATATATTCGCGGATCCGCTCCAGCCCGAGGAAGCCGGCGTGACCCTCGTTGCAGTGATAGACCTCCGGAGTTGCGTGTCCAGTGACCCGGCAGAACTCGCGCAGGGCCCGCACACCGCCCACGCCCAGCAGGATCTCCTGGGCCAATCGGTGATCAGCGCTGCCTCCGTAGAGGCGGTCGGTGATTCCCCGGGCGCTCTCATCATTGGCGTCGATGTTGGTGTCCATGAACAGCAGCGGCACGCGCCCCACCTGGGCCACCCAGAGCTGGGCCTTGACCTCGCGGTGATTGATGGTCAGGGCGATGGTCACCGGCTCGCCGTTCTCGCGGAGCACCTCGACCGGAAGCTCATTGGGATCAAGCACCGGATAGTGCTCCTGCTGCCAGCCGGCCGCGTTGAGGGATTGACGGAAATAGCCGTGGGTGTAGAGCAGGCCCACCCCGATGATCGGCACGCCGAGGTCGGAGGCGGACTTGAGATGGTCGCCAGCAAGAATGCCAAGGCCACCGGAGTACTGGGGAAGCACCGAGCTCACGCCGAACTCAGCGGAGAAGTAGCCGATGGCCTTGGGAGCTTCTGGGTGGCGCGCGGCAAAGCCCTGGTACCAGCGGTCGCCGGAGACATAGTCGGACAGATCGGCGGTGGCCAGCTCCAGATGACGCAGATATCGGCGGTCGCCAGCCAGCGTGTCCAGGCGCTCGCGGGAGGCCCGCGAGAGCAGCTTCTGGGGGTCGTGACCAGTCTTCTCCCACAGATCCGGATCGATGGCCTCGAAGAGGTCCTGAGTGTCCTGATGCCACGACCAGCGGAGGTTGCGTGCCAGGTCAGCCAAGGGCTTGAGAGGCTCGGGCAGGACCGGCTGAACAATGAATCGTCGAATAGCTCGCACACGACAAGGCTAATCGGTGCTCAAGCCATCGAGGGTCGGGCCCGGGCATGGACGACGGAGGGCCCCGGATGTCATCGAGGGATAATGCCCAGAAGCATTCGCCCGGGTCAGCCCCGGCCCGGCCTCGGCTTGGATAGCGTTGGGGCGTGGTTGCCAAGAAGAAGCGTCAACGCCGCCGGATGACCTCCGCCCGCCCCTTCGCGAGTGAGCAAAGCCGGGTTCCCGACACCGCATCGATCCCGGTTGCCCCGGATCCGGCGGAATCGTCGTCGAGGGAGTCACTCCCCCCGCAGGCGCCGGCCGCGGTGCCCCCGTCTTCGGTGCCGCACAGTGCGCAGCGCCGATCAACGCACTCTGCCTCGCCGGACAACGCGTCAAAGGCTCCCGCGCGAGCCGCCACGGAACCCGATCTTCCGATGATTCCGGCGGGTTTCGGACGGATTCCCGTGCACAATGTGTCCCCAGTGCTCGAAGGGGGCGCCTATCCGGCCAAGGCCATTGAGGACGGCGATCTGCCCGTCACCGCCAATATCTTCCGCGAGGGCCACGACGCGGTCGGCGCCGCCGTCATCGTCACCGATCCGACAGGCCGGGAACAGCGCTTCGAGATGACCCAGATCGAGCCCATCGGATTGGACATCTGGAAGACCTGGATTCGTGTCGGTGCGCCGGGCGATTACAGCTTCCGCGTCGAGGCCTATGACGATCGCTGGTCCACCTGGCGGCACAATGCGGCCATTAAGTTCGCGGCGGGGCAGGACATCGCCCTGGTCTGTCTGGAGGGTCTTGACTTCCTCCATGAGGCCCGCGACGCGGCGGCCGAGGCGGGTGACCGCGAGGCCACGGCCGTCATTGAGCAGGCGGCTGCCCTGCTTGACCCCTCTCACGACCTGGCGACGTTGGAATCGCTGCCCGCACGCGATGATCTGCGTGATCTGATGACCGCGTGGCTGCCGCGACGTTTCGCCACGCCCACCCGGGACTTCCCCCTGGTGGTGCACCGCAAAGCCGCCCAGTTCTCATCGTGGTACGAGTTCTTTCCCCGCTCCATCGGGGCCCTGCGTCATCCAGACGGGTCATGGACATCGGGCACTCTGGCGACGAGTGAGGAGATGCTGGAACATGTCGCCGCCATGGGCTTCGACGTGGCCTATATTCCCCCGATTCATCCCATTGGGCACAGCTTCCGCAAGGGACCGAACAACTCCCTGGTCGCCGGTCCCAATGACCCGGGCTCGCCCTGGGCGATTGGCTCCGACGATGGCGGTCACGACACCGTCCACCCGGATCTGGGAACGCTGAAGGACTTCGATCACTTCGTGGCGAAGGCCCGCGAGTTGGGACTCGAGGTGGCGCTGGACTTCGCGCTCCAGGCCGCACCTGACCATCCGTGGGCCACGAGTCATCCGGAATGGTTCACCACCCGTCCTGATGGCACCATCGCCTACGCGGAGAATCCGCCCAAGAAATACCAGGACATCTATCCCCTCAACTTCGACAATGACCCCGCCGGCATCTATGCCGAGGTGTTGCGGCTCATGGAGTTCTGGATCAGCCACGGGGTGACGATCTTCCGTGTCGACAATCCGCACACCAAGCCGGTCAACTTCTGGGCCTGGCTCGCCGCCGAGCTCCATCGACGCCATCCTGAGGTGCTGCTCCAGGCCGAGGCCTTCACCCGTCCTGAGATGATGCATGCCCTGGCCAAGGTGGGTTTCCACCTGTCCTACTGCTATTTCGTCTGGCGCACGACCAAGCAGGAGCTGTCCGAGTATCTCGACGAATTGGCCCATGAGACGGAATCCTTCTTCAGGCCCAATTTCTTTACCAACACGCCCGATATCAATCCCTTGTTCACCCAGACGGGGAATCCCGCAGCCTTCGCGATCCGCATCATCCTGGCCGCGACCATGTCACCGGCGTGGGGCATCTACTCCGGGTTCGAGCTCTTCGAGCATGCGCGGTTGGCGCCCGGCAGCGAGGAATATCTCGATTCGGAGAAATATGAATATCGTCCTCGTGACTACGCTGCGGAGCCGAATCTGAACGAGTTGCTCACCAAGCTCAATCATGTGCGACGCGCTCATCGCGCCCTGCAACAGCTCAATCACACTCAGGTGCTGTCCACAAGCTCTGACCAGCTCTTCGCCTTCGCCAAGCGCAGCGGTGATGACCGCGTCATCGTCGTGGTGAACCTCGACCCCGATCACGCCGTGGACGGGATGGTCTACACCGATCTGGGCTCGCTGGGTCTGCCCGATGACGCACGTCTGGTGGCTCACGACGAGCTCAGTGACCGCAGTTTCGATTGGGATGCCGCCCACTATGTGCGGCTCTGGCCGGCCCAACCGGCGCATATCCTGACAATTGAACAGCTGTAGCCAGAGCTTCACCCGACCATCCACCCATTCGCCGTGAAAGAAGCCGATCATCACCGTGACATCCGACCAGAACGCCGACACCCCACCCATCCGCGCTCTGACGGGTGAGGAAGCGGAGCGCGCTGCCGACGCCCGGGCCAAGCTGGAGATGGCGCTGAGCCTCACCCAGCCCGCCGGTGCGGTTGACCCCCACGACACCTCCTGGTTTGAGACCGCCGTGTTCTACGAGGTGATGGTGCGCTCCTTCGCCGACTCCTCCGGTGACGGCATCGGCGATCTCGCCGGGCTCACCGATCACCTCGACTATCTGCAATGGCTTGGCGTCGACTGCCTGTGGCTGCCGCCCTTCTTCGCCTCACCGATGACCGATGGCGGCTATGACGTCGCCGACTATCGGGCGGTCTCCCCCGACCTTGGCACCCTGTCGGAGTTCGGCGACTTCATCGACAAGGCACACGACCGAGGTATTCGCATCATCATCGACTTCGTGATGAACCACACCTCCGATCATCACCCCTGGTTTGAGGAATCGCGACGCCATCCCGACGGGCCCTACGGCGATTTCTATGTGTGGCGCGACAATGCCGAAGGCTATCCCGATGCGCGCATCATCTTCCTGGACACCGAGACATCGAATTGGACCTTCGATCCGGTGCGCGGCCAGTATTTCTGGCATCGCTTCTACTCCCACCAGCCAGATCTCAATTATGAGAACCCGAAGGTGCTGGCCGAGATGCTCGATGCGCTGCGCTTCTGGCTCGGTTTCGGCGTCGATGGCTTCAGGCTCGACGCCGTGCCCTATCTGGTCGAGGAGGAAGGCACCAACTGCGAGAACCTGCCCGGCACCCACGCCATCCTCAAGCAGGTGCGGCAGATGGTCGACGCGGAGTTCCCGGGGCGGATCCTGCTGTGCGAGGCCAATCAATGGCCCCACGACGTCGTCGAGTATTTCGGGGATGGCGATGAGTGCCAGATGGCCTTTCACTTCCCGGTGATGCCCCGTCTCTATATGGGCATGGCCCGGCACACCCGTGAGTCGATCACCACCATCCTGGCCTCCACTCCCCCAGTGCCCCAGGGATGCCAGTGGGCCACCTTCCTGCGCAATCACGACGAGCTCACCCTCGAGATGGTCACCGAGGACGACCGGCAATATATGTGGCGTGAGTATGCCCCCGATCCGCGTATGCGGCTGAACCTGGGGATCAGGCGACGTCTGGCGCCCCTGATGGGCAATGACCCGGACAAGATCCGCCTCATGAACGCGATGCTGCTCTCCCTGCCGGGCTCCCCGGTGCTGTATTACGGCGACGAGATCGGCATGGGTGACGACATCTGGCTCCATGACCGCGACGGCGTGCGCACCCCGATGCAATGGACCTCTGATCCCTCGGCCGGGTTCTCCACCGCGCCTCCGGACAAATATTTCCTGCCGCTGCTGGCCGACCCCTACAGCCCCCAGCAGGTCAATGTCGTCGACCAGATGGACGATCCGGGCTCGCTGCTCGTGTGGATGCGCTCCATGCTCACCACCCGACGACAGTTTCCGGTGTTCGGCCGCGGTGAGTTCATCGACATGGGCGGTCAGAACGACGCCGTCCTGAGCTTCCTACGCGTGCTGAAAGACGAGGACACGGGGTCTCAGCGCATCCTCTGCCTCAACAATCTGTCCCCCGAGCCCCAGGACGTCCTGCTCTATCTACCTGATGATGCCGGCACCCAGCCCGTCTCCCTGCTCACCTCCCAGACGATGCCCGCCATCGCCGCCAATGGCGAGTTTCACGACACGCTCCCGGCTTGGGGCTATGCATGGTTGGATTTGAGCACGGGCACTGCCGAGCACGAGTCCGCGTGAACAGGAGGCCGAGCGATGGTCGAGCCCAATGATGATCCCCGATGGCGTTATGCGTCGTCAGCGCGCTGGTTCGCCGGGAAGGGCCGCCACGGCGTGGCCCGCCGCATCGACGCCCTCGACTGGTACCGCCCGCCCGAGCCGGGTCGGCCGGGAGTGCGCAGCGAGATCATCACCATCGCCTATCCCGACGGCAGCCACGACTACTATCATCTGCCGGTCAGCTATCGTCCGCAGGCGCTGAGCTCCGCGCTCATCGGCCCTGCCGCCGATCCGGCTCTCGGCTTCGCCCATGACGCCACGCGCGACCCCGAGGCGATTGCCATACTCATCACAGCCCTCTCAGCCCGGGTCAACAACGGGGACTGGTCGGCCACGCTGCCACGCGGCGATCGCCTGACCGGACCTCTCCCTGCTCGCCCCTTCACCGGTGAGCAGTCAAATTCGACGGTCTTCCTCGGCTCTCGAGCCCTGGTGAAGTTTTTCCGGCATCTTGAGGTGGGCAGCAATCTCGACATCCAGCTGCATGAAGCGCTCGGACGCTATCGCGTACGCGATATTGATGAGCTCTATGGATGGGTGACCGCGAGTTTCCGCTCCATCTCCGGCCCGCGTGTGCATTCCGATCTGCTGATGATCACCCAGCAGCTCAAGGCCCTCGCTGAGGGCTGGCCCATGGCTGTGGATGCCGCCCGGCAGGGCCGTGATTTCTCTGAGCAGAGCGCGGACATCGGACGGGCCCTGGCCCATATCCACATGGCCTTGGTCCAGGCCTTTCCCCCGGTGATGCTCTCCGGCGACGAAATCGCCGATACCATGGCGGCGCGTCTTGACCAGGCCATTGGATCAGTCCCCGCCCTGGCCAAGTTCCGCGCCGAGCTGGTCGCCGATTTCGATCGGCTTCGAGGTCGAAGACTGTCGGCTCAACGCATCCACGGCGACTTCCATCTGGGGCAGACGCTCCTCACCCCTGATGGCTGGCGGATCATCGACTTCGAAGGGGAGCCACTGCGTCCCCTGGCTGAGCGAGCCCTGCCCGACTCGGTGTGGCGGGACGTGGCGGGCATGGTCCGCTCACTTGACTATGCAGCCGCCCAGCCCGACCCGACCACCTCGCCGAGCGAGCAGGAAAGACAGGAACGGCATACGTGGGCCCACCGGGCACAGAGCTCATTCCTCGACGCCTATCTGCAACTCACCGGCGTCGATGACCAGCTTGACGTGCTGGATGCCTATGTGGCTGATAAGGCCGTCTACGAGGTCGTCTATGAGGCGAGGAATCGTCCCGACTGGGTGAGCATTCCATTGACCGCCATCAGTTCCTGGCATCAGCATCCGCTCCGACATCACAGGGGAAGGACAGACCATGCATGACAAATTCGGCAATCTCACCGGCCGCGACCTGGAGGGCTTCCACAATGGCGGTGACACCGAGGCCTGGCGTCGACTCGGCTCTCATGTGGTGAGCGTTCACGACGATGAGCGCGGAGACCTGTCCGGCACCCGCTTTGCCGTCTGGGCGCCCAATGCCAAGCGGGTGCAGGTGATGGGCGATTTCAACTGGTGGCAGGGCGATGACATGGAGTTCGTCCCCGGCTCGGGTGTCTGGGGACTGTGGAAGGAGGGCGTGGGATCCGGCGCCCTCTACAAGTACAAGATCCAGCATCAGGACGGAAGCTGGCAAGAGAAGGCCGATCCCTTCGCCTTCAGCACCGAGGTCCCGCCGGCGAACGCTTCGGTCGTCTTTGAGCGGGACCATGAATGGAGCCCACAGGAACAGAGCTGGCTCACCCATCGCGCCGAGACTGATCCTTATCACTCCCAGATGAGCATCTATGAGCTCCATGTGGGCAGTTGGCGCAAGGGCCTGGACTATCGGCAGCTTGCCCGGGAGTTGCCGCCCTATCTCACCTGGATGGGTTACACCCACGTCGAGCTCATGCCGATCATGGCCCATCCCCTCGAGGCGAGCTGGGGTTATCAGGTCACCGGCTATTACGCGGTTGACCCGCGCCATGGCACTCCCGACGACCTGCGAGTGCTTATCGAGGCGCTGCACGCGGCGGGCATCGGTGTGATCCTCGACTGGGTTCCGGGGCACTTCCCCAAGGACGATTGGGCTCTGGGCCGCTTCGACGGTACGGCGCTGTTCGAGCATGCCGATCCCCGCCAGGGAGAGCAGCTGGACTGGGGCACCTATGTGTTCAACTACGGACGCAATGAGGTGAAGAGCTTCCTCATCTCCAATGCCCTGTTCTGGGTGAGTGAGTTCCATATCGACGCCCTGCGTGTGGATGCCGTCGCCTCAATGCTGTATCTCGACTATTCGCGTCCGGCGGGTGGCTGGGTGCCCAATAGATTCGGCGGGCGCGAAAACCTCGAGGCCATCGATCTCCTGCGCTATATCAACAAGCATCTTTATCGCCGCCAACCCGGGGTGATGATGATCGCCGAGGAGTCGACGAGCTTCCCCAAGGTGAGCGCTCCTGTCGACGCCGGTGGGCTGGGCTTCGGCTTCAAATGGAATATGGGCTGGATGAACGACTCGCTCGAATACGTCGAACTCGACCCGATCTATCGTCAATATCATCACAACGAGATGACCTTCGCGATGGTCTACGCCTACTCGGAGAATTACATCCTGCCGATCAGCCATGACGAGGTGGTGCATGGCAAGGGCTCGATGGTGAACAAGATCCCCCAGGACGATTGGCGGAAATTCGCCACCCTGCGCGCCTTCTATTCATTCATGTGGGCCTTCCCAGGCAAGCAGCTGTTGTTCATGGGCCAGGAGTTCGGCCAGCGTTCCGAATGGAATGAGGCAGTGGGCCTGGAATGGTGGGTTGACTCCATGAAATGGCACAAGGGGCTTCGCGACATGATGCGCGAGATCAACCTGGTGCAGGCGGCGAACCCCCCGCTCTATGAGCTCGACAGCGATCCCAAGGGCTTCCGATGGATCAACGACAATGACTGGAGCGCCAACACCTTCAGCTGGATTCGCTATGACCGCAACGGTGGCATGGTCGCCTGCGTCGCGAATTTCTCGCCGGAGCCCTACCCCGAATACGGACTGCGTGTGCCGAAAGCGGGTCACTGGCGTGAGATCCTCAACACCGACGAGGCCCGCTGGGACGGCAGCGGAGAGGGCGCCAATGGTGTGCGTACCGCACGGACGGCCGCTGACGGGAACGGGGCCGAACTGGTCATCTCGATCCCGCCCATGGCCGGGGTGTGGCTACGCTTCGAAGAGGAAGCCCTCGACTCATAACGTTCAGGGTCCCGGTCAGATGAGCCGGTGAGACGAGGAAGGAGCACGGTGGGCGATTTCGCGGTGAATGTGGTGGTTGACGGGCCGATCGGGACACTGCACTGGCAGGGCACCGTCGACCAGCAGTCCCTGGATCGGGCCGTGAGCCTGGCGGCCGATGATGCGCTCATCGGTCACGAGCTGCACCGGGTGGAGGCCAGCATCACCGCCGACGATCTGATGGCGATGCGGGCGCTGCACCGAGCGGGTTTCCGCCGTGAGGGACGCCGACGTCAAGCAGTGCGTGACGATGACGGCACCTGGCATGACGCCTTGCTCTACGCCCGGCTCGCTGACGACCAGGTGTATGGCGCCGGCGGCTTCACCGCCGTGATGGACACCGTGATGGCCACGCATCGAGTGATTGGGCATGTGCTCATCCGCGATGAACGCGGCCGTGTTCTCCTGGTGGAGACCACCTACAAGGATGACTGGGAACTGCCCGGCGGCATCGTCGAGGCCGGGGAATCACCTCGGATCGGCGCCCAGCGAGAGCTCCTCGAGGAGCTCGGTGTGGAGATCGAACTGGACCAGCCCCTGGTCGCCGACTGGATGCCACCCTATCTGGGCTGGCGTGACGCCGTGGAGTTCATCTTCGACGGCGGTCTGCTCCCCTCGTCCACCATCGACGATTTTCAGCGCCCAGCCCAGGAGATCCGGAGCTACCACTGGGTGTCCCCCGCCGAGATCTCCGAGCATGTCACCGAGCTCTCGGCCCGCCGGTTGGTAATGCTCGTGACCGGTGCCGCACCGGCCTATACCGAGGCCGGGCGTCGGGTGATCCCCGGACAGGACTGAGTGCTTGCACGTGACCGGGCAGCTCCCGGAGGCGCCGAACGCCCACGCTCAGAGATTCAGGAGAACCGCAGACATCAGTGAGTTCCGCAGCCGCCGGTAACACGCCGCCCCATGCACCACCGGTTTGCGTCGATCATCGGGCAAATGACTCCATGCCGGTCCGATGACATTGCCGCGGACCACCACGATATGACGACGCCGTCGGGAAGATTTCTTTCCCGACGGCATCGCAACCTGACTCTTTCCTCATGCTGGTTTCCTGGTGCTGGCTTCTTGTTTCCGGCCGTCCGCACCTCTTCCATTAACGCACCGCCCGGCACCAGCAAGTCAAGCCTCATGTGGTCTGCGGGCGGCCAGCTGGAATCAGCCCTTCAGAGCCTCGCTGACCACCTCGCGGGCGCCGTCCTGCAACTGGGACAGATGCTCGGCGCTGCGATAGCTCTCGGCATAGATCTTGTACTTGTCCTCGGTGCCCGAGGGCCGAGCCGCGAACCAACCGCCATCGGTGGTCACCTTGACACCACCGATCGGGGCTTGGTTGCCAGGCGCGTCGGTGTAGATGTGGGTGATCGGATCACCGGCCAGTTCCTTGGCGCTCACATCCGACGGTGCGAGGGCCTTGAGCCGTGCCTTCTGCTCACGATCCGCCTCAGAGTCAACACGTGCGTAGTAGTAGCTGCCGAACTTCGACACCAGCTCCTGATAGTGCTGACTCGGTGTCTTGCCGGTCTTGGCGGTGATCTCGGCGGCCAGCAGATCCATGATCAGGCCATCCTTGTCGGTGGTCCAGGTCTTTCCGCCAAACTCCAGGAAGGAGGCCCCGGCTGATTCCTCACCACCGAATCCGAGCTCACCGCTGATGAGGCCGGGCACGAACCATTTGAAGCCCACCGGCGTCTCATACAGGGTGCGACCCACCAGGCCTGCCACATTGTCGATCATCGTGCTCGACACGAGAGTCTTGCCGACGGCGGCTTGCTTCGACCACTGGGGACGATTGTCGAAGAGATACTGAATGGCCACCGACAAATAGTGGTTGGGATTCATCAAGCCCCCGTCAGGGGTGACGATGCCGTGCCGGTCGGAGTCGGCGTCGTTGCCGGTGGCGATGTCGTACTGGTCGCGCTTGGCGACCAACGATGCCATGGCATCAGGTGATGAGCAGTCCATACGGATCTTGCCGTCGGTGTCCAGGGTCATGAAATACCAGGTCGGGTCGATCACCTTGTTGACCACGGTGAGGCTGGGCACCATGTGCTCGGAGATGTACTCCCAATACTGCTCCGAGGCACCCCCGAGCGGATCGGCGCCGATATGCAGCCCCGAGGCCGCGATCGCGTCGATATCAACCACATTGCGGAGATCCTCGCAATAGCGGGTGCGATAGTCGAAATGTTCCACCTCGGCGCGTGCGCGATCGTAAGGCACGCGCTTGATGCCCTCCAGATTCCCCAGCAGCTCATTGGCACGTCGGGCGATCCATCCGGTGGCATCGGTGTCAGCCGGCCCCCCGTTGGTGGGGTTGTATTTGAAACCGCCGTCGCGCGGTGGATTGTGCGAGGGCGTCACCACGATGCCATCGGCCAGATCATGGTCGCGACCGCGATTGTGCAGGATGACGGCGCGAGACAGCGCCGGCGTGGGCGTGTACTCGTCCTCAACCTCGGCAAGGACATGGACGCCCGCAGCCACCAGCACCTCAATCGCGGTCTTCCAGGCGGGAAGCGACAGCCCATGGGTGTCCTTGGCTAGATAAAGGGGGCCGGTGGTCCCCTGGGCTGCGCGGTATTCCACGATCGCTGCCGTGATGGCCGCGATATGCGCCTCGTTGAAGGCGCTGTCGAATGCCGAACCGCGATGACCTGAGGTGCCAAAGACGACCTGCTGGTCTGGATTCGAGGGATCGGGCCGCAAATCGTAATAGGCCGCGAGGAGGGCATCTACATCGATGAGATCTGAGGGCTGAGCCGGCTGTCCGGCGCGTGGATCTGCCATGACCCCATCATTGCGCAGAGCATGCCCGCATGGGTCCGCTAGACCAGATCGGTGTGGCCCTTGACCGGGGCCGAACCACACGCAACGGCGATGAGCTGCCTCCACTGCCGGCAGCGGTCCTCACCGACTCGTCGAACGGTGCCTTTCGAACGGTGCCTTTCGAGCTGTGCCTTTCGAACAGTGGCTTTCGAACAGTGGCTTTCCAACGATGGCCGTCACGCCGTTGTCGATGACTGCCCAGTCGCCGATCACTCCGGGTCTGATCCCCGACCATGCCCGTGCCGCCGTGACAGGCAGGTTTACACGGCGACCTCCATCGTCCGGACAGCTAGGGGGAGATGGGCCCTGCGGCCTCAGCCGGACCGGGCAGGGCTGAGGCCGCTGGTTTGACCACCGGCGCGGGTGGAACAATGGGGAGGCATGAGCCAATCTCTTCCGCCTCGTCAACCGTCCGCTCCCCAGCCGTCGCGTGCCGCCGGTGCTCCATCACAGGGACAGCAGCGCCCGGCCAATGCGGATTTCTCGCGGCCCGGAGCCATCGATCTGTCCAAGATCGCCGCTGCCGCCCCCGGCGACCCCCAGGGCTCGTCAGCCGGCTCGGGCAGCTACACCGTGGATGTCACCGAGGCGGAGCTTAATGATGTGATCCAGCAGTCGGTCAATTACCCGGTGATCCTGGCCCTGCTTTCCCCGAACGATCCGGGCAGCAATCAGCTGCGCGGGATGCTCAACCGGCTGGCCGACGAGGCAGCCGGGCGATGGCTGCTGGCGGTGGTTGACGTCGACACCCAGCAGCGCATCGCACAGGCCCTCCAGGTAACGGCGATTCCCACCGTGCTGGCGCTTCTGGGGGGACAGGCCATACCTCTCTTCCAGGGCACCGCTGATGAACAGCAGGTGCGTGGCGTGCTCGACCAGGTGCTGGCATCAGCGGTGGCCAATGGAGTCGCAGGGCATGTCAAGCCGGTCTCCCATGGCCAGGCGGGTCCAGATCCGCGTTTCGCCGCGGCGGATGACGCGATGGAGGCCGAGGACTATCAGCGCGCCGCCGATGAATTCGGCAAGCTGCTCGCCGCCAATCCCAAGGACAGTGAGGCTGCGGCGGGCAAGGCGACGGCGACGATGATGGCGCGTAGTGCGAACGTCGATGCGCAGGCGGCCCTTGACGCCTCCTCTGCTGATCCTGCCAATCTTGATGCGGCTCTCACCGCCTCCGATGTGGACATGATCGCGGGACGTCCGAAGGCGGCCTTCGATCGGCTCATCGCACTCATCCGCACCACGGCCGGGGATGACCGCGACCGCGTGCGGGCGCGCATCCTCGAGCTCTTTGAAACCATGGATCAGACCGATCCGGAGCTTCTCTCCGCTCGACGGGCCCTGGGCGCGGCACTCTATTGATCCTTCGCCCTTGATCCTTGGCCCCTGGGCGCGACTCGGTCTCGGGCATCTCCGCTGACCCCGGCGGTGTACAACCGCCACGCCGTGGTGTGAGGGGCAGGAGGGTGTGAAAGCAGGGTCTGAAGACAGGGCGTGAGGCGCAGCAGGACGATCCCCCTGCCTTCGCTGTCTGTCTCAAGGCCCGGGAAGGTCGAGATCAGTTCCGCCGGGTCCGCCGCACCGGGACGACGAGGATGATCTCCGGCTCCCATCCCTTCGTCCCGGAACGAGCGTAGTCGGGTTCGCAGACGGGCGGATGCCGTGCTGCACACGACTCCACACCACGCGATGACGCCGACCCCCGAATATGCCGTGCTATGCGGATATCGCCGCGATCAGGCCGCGCGCGATGCCTCCCCCAACGCCGCTGGGTCTCGCCTTGTGGGATGATGGCGCCATGAGTAATGAGGATCTTTTCATCTGTATTGATCACGTGGCCTATGCCTGCCCCGACGCCGATGAGGCTTCAAAGTATTATCAGGAGACCTTCGGCTGGCATGAGCTGCATCGCGAGGAGAACCCGGAGCAGGGTGTCGTCGAGATCATGATGGCCCCCGCTGCCGAGCTGACCGAGCACATGACGCAGGTCCAGGTCATGGCTCCGCTCAACGATGAGTCGACCGTCGCCAAGTGGCTGGCCAAGCACAATGGGCGCGCTGGACTGCACCATATGGCGTGGCGCGTTGACGACATCGACGCAGTGAGCGCAACCCTGCGCGAGCGCGGCGTCCAGTTGCTTTACGACGAGCCCAAGCTCGGCACCGGCGGCAACCGCATCAATTTCATGCATCCCAAGTCGGGCAAGGGCGTGCTCATTGAGCTCACCCAGTACCCGAAGAACTGAACTCCCGAAGCTGATCTCCGTCAGGCGCCAGCGGCTCAGCCAACCATGGACGAGTGAGCTGCTGGGAGGTGGCTCCGTGCACAGCTGCGCGAGCTGCCACCGTGTGCGGGAGAATGCTGGACATGCTGGACATGACTGTGGCGCATCCGAGGTGGGTGCGCCACAGTCATGTCCGCTCAACTCCGGGCCCCATATTTCATGGGACGGCCGGTGCATCCCACTATCGGCCCGGCACCGGCCGATACGACGACCCGCTCTGGAGGAATCCCACGAATGATGGCACTGCGTCACGCGATCGCCCGAGTGTTCTGGTCGCTCAGCCCCTATTCCCTCGTGGGAGAGCCACTCACGGCCGCGCCGGGCGTGATCATCGGCGCCCCCCACACCAGCAACTGGGATTTCATCGCCTTCGTGGGTGTCTCCTGGTACTACCGAGTGCCGCTCAGAGTGTTGGTCAAGAAGTCATGGATGCGGGGCCCCCTGTGGCCGATCGGCAAGGCATTTGGCGCCGTGGCCGTTGACCGTGCCCACCCGGGTCAGGTGGTGAATCATCTCGTCAAGCAAGCCGAGCAGGGCGTCAACTACAAGCTCGTGATCGCGCCGAAGGGAACGCGTTCCCCTCGTGACTACTGGAAATCTGGCTTCTACCGGATCTGTCGTGAGGCTGGCCTGCCGCTGACCCTCGCCGGCATCGATGCGCGGCGCAAGCAGGTCGAGGTGGGTCCCACCTTCATGCTCAGTGGTGACGTCCACCGGGATATGGATCGGATTCGTCAGTTCTATGACAGATTCGGCGGCGTCAACCCGCAGCTTCGCTCGGAACCCCGCCTTCGTGAGGAGAACGCGTGAGCTGCCGCCTCCTGCCGCAGGCGTGTGGGCACTACACCCCGTTATCTGATGATGACGATGCGGGGCAGTCCGGCGCGGTTGACGAGTTCATCGACCCCCAGAGTTGGTAGCCTCGATCCAGACCTGTGCGAGGAGCCTTTGATGAGCCAGTATGACGACAACCAGACCGGTGATGAGTTGAGCGAGGAGACCGGGCTCAATCTGTTTGACGACCGTGCCAGCGCAGCCGGCAGCTTCCCCCACGCGATGATGGGCTATGACAGATCGACTGTCGACAACTATGTGCGCGATCTCGAGCAGCGCCTGTCCGCAGCACGCCAGCTGAACCGCGATCGCCTGCGCGATCTCGAGGCCCTGAAATCAGAACAGGGCACCACAGATTTCACCCGACTGGGCGCACACGCCACCAATCTCTTGCGAGCGGCAGAGGCTCAGGCCGATGATCTCGTGACCAAGGCCGGAGTCGAGGCGGAGCGAATCAAGGAAGAGGGTCGTCGCGTTGCGGCGGATCTTCGCGCGAACGCGCAAACCGAGGCTGATGACGTCCGGGTCTCCGGTCTGACCAATCTGCGTAATCTGCGCAAGGAGACCGAGGACCAGACCAAGACGATCATCGCCCATGCCAAGCAGCAGGCCACGACGGTTGTCACCTCGGCCGAGCAACAGGCGCAGGCGCTGATCCAGGAAGCAGAGCAGAAGGCAGAGATCGCCGCCCACAAGGCCGATGACGCGGCCAAGGCTTCGGAGCAGGCGAGCCAGCAGAAGGCCGCGCAGGTTGCCCTGGACGCCAAGAACCGCGCTCAGGAGATCGAAGACCAGGCACATATCCAGGCAGAACAGATCCTTGCTGACGCCCGACGCGATGGCGAGGCGACCAAGCAGAAGGCCGCGCAGGCGCTCGACGCCGCCCACGAACAGGCGACGCAGATCCTCGCCGACGCGCGGCGCGAGGCAGAGGCCACCAAGGCCAGCGCCGAGGCCACCCTGGCCGACGCCCACACCAAGGCCGATCAGATCCTCGCTGACGCCCGCAAGGACGCCGAGGCCACCAAGGCCAGCGCCGAAGCCACCCTGGCCGACGCCCACACCAAGGGTGAGGAGCTTCTGGCTGATACCCGACGCGAGGCCGAGGCGACGACGGCCTCCGCCCAGGCGCAGGCGGCTGATCTGGTGGAGAAGGGCAAGCAGGAGGCTGCTGATATCACGGCCAAGGGCCGGGCCGAGGCCGCCAAGGTGCTCGATCAGGCACGCGCCCAGGCCGAGCAGATCCAGGCTGACGCCCATGCGGCCGCGCAGAAGGCCCTTGACGATGCGACGGCCCAGGCCGACAAGGTGCGGGCTGACATCGAAGCCTTGCTTGCCCAGTCGACGAAGACCGCGGCAGAGTCAACGGCTCGAGTGAAGGCCCAGGCCGATCAGGTCACTGAGCTGAGCGCCAAGGCGCTGGAGGCCGCCGAGCAGAGCAAGACTGACGGCGTCCGTGAGGCGGAGTCCCAAGTGGCGGCCGCGCATCGTCAGTCGGCGATGATGAAGGACCGGCTGGAGGAACAGTACGCCTGGCGCAAGGAACAGCTCGAGCGTGAGACCCACGCCCTGGAACTGCGCAAGGACGCCGTATTGGCCCAGCTGTCCAATGTGCGGGCGCTGGCGCAGGAGTCGGTGGCGGACTTCCCCAACAATGACTCGCTCACCGATGCGGCGCTGGCCCTTGCTGACGGCACGCAGTCAGGCCCCGATGCGACCATGTCGCTGAAGGCCACGGCGGCTCCCGCCCCGAGTGCTACTGACTCAGACCATGTCGACGATCAGCAATGGCTGGCTCAATCGCAGGACGCCAAGAGCTCATCGCCCGATGAGGAGACGGCCATGTTGGCCAAGAAGGATCTCGCACAAGATGGCTCCACCGAGACCGGCCAGACCCGCGGCTGACGTTGACATGGCGGGACACACGGCGGTGCCCACAGCTCGCCGCGGGGATGCCGCTGCGGACGCCGTGGCTCTGAAGCGGCCGTGAGACTCCCATGGCTGAGTCATAGGAGTAGTTGGGTCATGGGCCACAGCCCGGCCGCGAAATCATGCCGCATGCCGTGATGTGGAGGATCAGGTTAGGTCCTCAAGGGCTCAGAAGAGTCGATCCTCGGCATTGTCGATGCCGCGCAGTGCGTCATAGTCCACCGTGACGCAGTCGATGCCGCGCGTGGCGGCAAGCACCTTGGCCTGCGGCTTGATGAGCTGGGCGGCGAAGACCCCGTGGACCGGGGCCAGCAGCGGATCGGCGTTCATCAGTTCCAGATAACGGGTCAATTGCTCGACCCCATCGATCTCTCCACGTCGCTTGACCTCGACCGCCACATAGTCACCGTCATCACTGCGCAGCAGGAGATCGACCGGCCCGATCGCGGTGGGGTATTCCCGACGCACCAGGCGATATCCCCTGCCGAAGGTCTGCGGGTTCTCCGCGAGCAGGGCCTGGAGATGTGCCTCGACACCGTCCTTCTGGAGCCCTGGGTCAACGCCCAGGTCGTAGTCATGATCGTCGATGATCTCGGCGATCGCTATTTGGAGCACATCACCGTTCTTCGCTTTCACCGTCCACAGCTGATCGATCTGACTGTCAAGATCCGCCGTGGTCGCCGCCAGGTCGTCAGGCGGCTCTGAGACCGTCAGCGTGCACGGCGGACTCATCCAGTTGAGGGGCTTGTAGGCACGGTCATCGCTGTGGATCGCCACCGAGCCGTCGGCTTTGACGATGATGAGCCGGGTGGCCATGGGCAGATGGGCGGTCAATCGGCCGCCATAGTCGACCTGGCATCGGGCAATCACAACGCGCACGCCCACAAAAATAGCAGGCGTCCCGAAGAGCTCCCGGCCGTCGAGGCAGCGGTGCCCGGGCGGCTTGTGCCGACAGATTAGGCTGGACTCATGGGTCATCACCGGGCGAGCAAGCATCTGCGCGCTGCGCGCCCTCTGCATGTGGGAGCCACCCGCACGGCGGTGACCAAATATGACGGACGATGGATTGTGCAGCAGATCGTCGCAGGCCGTTCGGTGAAGGACTATCACTGCCCCGAATGCCATCGCGTGATCCCCGCTGGGACTGCCCATGTCGTGGCCTGGCTGGACACTGCGCCCATCGGCGCCACCTCGCCGGTGGAGTTCCGCCAGCACTTTCACACCGCCTGCTGGAATAGACGACCATGAGCCCAGATCCTGTGACGCACTCCCCCCTCCATGTGACAACCATCGGTTCCGGGCAGGCCACCGTGGTCTTCCTGCATGGGCTGCTCGGGCAGGGAAAGAACCTGGCGGGGGCAGCGAAGGCCCTCGATGGGATCGCCACCAGCCTTCTCATCGACGCGCCCAACCATGGGCTGTCGCCTTGGAGCGTCGAATTCGACTACCGGGCCATGGGTGATGCCGTCGCCGCCGAACTCGTGCGATATGGCGCTGACCAACGGCCGGTGGTGCTTGTGGGACACTCCATGGGGGGCAAGACCGCCATGTGTCTCACCCTGGATCATCCGGAGCTGGTGTCCAAGCTGTGCGTGGTGGACATCGCGCCGGTGAGCTATGCCCACTCTGATTTCTTCAAGAATCTGATTGCCGCGATGCGCGGGCTCGACCTTGACGCCCTGGGGTCACGTCACGACGCTGACGATGCACTGCGCGGGGCGATCCCCGATGCGGCAATTCGCGGCTTCGTGCTCCAGAACCTGCACCGCGGCGCCGATGCCGGCCACCGCGGCTGGCACTGGCGGGCGAACCTCGACCTGCTGGCCCGCGCCATCCCCACGATGGAGTCCTTCCCCGACTTCGGCGCCAAGCACTGGGATGGCCCCGTGCTGTGGGTGTCGGGTGAGCGTTCCGATTACATCGCGCCGGACCATGCGCAGGCGATGCGAGCCCTGTTCCCCCACACGAAACTCGTGACCGTGGCCGACGCCGCCCATTGGGTGCATGCCGATCAACCACGACGGTTCGCCGAGCTCCTTGCGGAGTTCGTCGCTGAGCCCGCTGAGTGATCGAACGCCTCAAGGGCAGATGAGCGGGCATCGGCGGTCCCGAAGCAGTGGCTGAGTCCGAAGGCCTGAACGCTTGCAAAGCCGGCTAGGTGATTAGTCTTGGTTCATGGTTAACATCACGCGCGTCTACACCCGCACCGGCGATGCCGGCACCACCCGTCTGTCCAACAACGAGGTTGCTCCGAAGACCGATCCCCGAGTGCAGGCCTATGGACAGGTCGATGAGACCAATTGCACCATCGGGGTGGCCCTCACCCTGCATCCCAGTGACGATATGTCCCAGGTCCTCGGCATCGTCCAGAACGAGCTGTTCGATGTGGGCGCCGATCTGTCGAGTCCGGTGGTGAGCGCTCCCAAGTTCCGCCCGGTGCGCGTGAACCAGAGCTCAGTGGATCGCCTTGAGCAGTGGATCGACGAGTTCGGCGAGGACCTGCCCGATCTGCGATCCTTCATCCTGCCCGGTGGCAGCGCGCTGGCCGCGCAGCTGCATGTGGCCCGTGCGACCTGCCGACGCGCCGAGCGCGCCGCCTGGGCGGCTGTGGAGGCCTACGGCGGTGAAGACGGTGAATCGGAGCCCACGGGCGGAGTGAGCCTGGTGGCGGTGAAATATCTGAATCGACTCTCAGATCTCTTGTTCAACCTGTCACGCCACGCCAACTATGAGGCCGAGCAGGAGGAGACCTTGTGGGTGCCCGATGGTGAGCGCCAGGCCTGAGTGAGACGGGTGAGCCTGCCGGCCTGCGCTCTGTCTGGTTTCATCCCCTCGCCAGGTCTCGCGTGATCCTGCATTGACCCGGGTCCCCACCTCCTAGGGGACCCGGTAGGTCCACTCCGGGGTATTGAATTTGGTGTCCACCAATTCCTGTGCCCGGGCCAGCTCCACGTCGGTATAGGTGGAGTCGACGCAGTGATAGCGGTTCTTGAAATAGGCGAGGAAGCGGGACAGGATCTCGTCGCGGGGCAGACCGGTCTGTGAGCGCATCGGGTCGACACGCTTGTTGGCGCTCTTCGTGCCCTTGTCAGACAGCTTCTCTCGTCCGATGCGAAGCACTTCCATCATCTTGTCAGCATCGATGTCGTAGCTCATCGTCACATGATGGAGCACGGTGCCATCAACCAGCCTGCGCTGCGCGGCACCCCCGATCTTGCCCTTGTCACTTGAAATATCGTTGAGCGGCTTATAGGTGGCGTTCACCCCCACCTCGGACAACGCCCCCAGCACCCAGTCATCCAGATAGGCATAGGACTGCTCATAGCTGAGACCCTCCACCAGGGAGCCGGGCACCGCCAGCGAGTAGGTGATGCAATTACCCTGCTCCATGAACATGGCTCCCCCACCGGTGATGCGTCGCACCACCTTGATGCCATATTTTCGGGCGTTCGCCTCATCGACCTCATTGCGCACCGACTGGAAGGAGCCGATCACCACCAAGGGCCGATCCCAGTCCCAGAACCTGAAGACCGGGCCCCGGACACCCGCCGACAACTCCTCTGGAATCACTTGATCAAGCGCGACATGGAGCGTCGGATCCATCACCTGCGGCGCGATCACCTCGAAGGTGAGATCGTCCCAGCCAGTGGCGCCCCGCACCGCCCTGCGCACGGCGATGCCAACGGCCTCGGGGTCGAAGCCAATCAGCCGTGCCTGCGGTGAGAGCCCGCCCCGGATGGCGGCGGCGAGATCGGCGACACTGGCGTTCGCCGGTCGTCCCTCCAGAGCGGCGTTGATCTCATCAAGTGCCGAATCGGGCTCCAGGAAGAAATCTCCCGACAGATGGACCCTGGCCAGACGTCCATCGACGATGGACAGATCGACTGCGACGAGCTTTCCGCCGTGCACCTTGTATTCACCACGGACATCGCCACCATTGGCGTCGCGGGCCCCAGCCTGATCGCTCATCAGATCTCCTTCGTCGACTGTCGGCTAGTCGAATTCCCGATAGCTATCGCCCCCGGGCGGACCAGCCTCCAGCCAGCTCATCAATCCCATCAATGACTCCGACGCCATGGCCAGCTCCAGCACACGATCGCCGCCTCCTGCAGTGTGCACCTCAAGACGCACGATCCGATGTCGGTTCACCGAGGGCAGACCATCCTGGGGACTCGGCGCCCGATGGTCGAGGAGCCGGGCCCCGCGGCGTCGAATGACCACTCGGGGGTGGAAGCTCACAGAGAGCAGCGTGTACCACAGCAGCGAATTGCCCGAATAGCGCGCCACCCCAGGAGCCCACCGCGAGCCATTTCCCGGCATACGACGTCGGATCTCACAGCTGAACACGGCCTCACGGGTCAACAGCCATCGACGACGTGCCACCGCGAGGGCCAGATAGATCACGCCACACGCCAACACCGCTGCCAGCGCGACTTCGAGCACGGTCGTCATGATGCGACCACTGCGCAACACTGCGTGCCCATGGACTCCCTAGTCCCCCGGGGCGATCTTGGCGGGCTGGGGCGTGATCTCCGAATAGCTCTGGCCGCGCATCTTCGCCTGATACTGACCCGCGGCCCGCAGCTGGGCCAGAGCCCTGTTGTATTCACGAGCCTCGTCCGTGCTCGCCTCAGAGCTGTCGATGCGATCATGGAGATTGGCCACGGTAACCCGCGCCTGATCCACTGAGATCTCCTGAGCGAGCTCAGCGAAGGAACTGAGCAGGGACACCCTGTTGCGGAACACCGAGATGAAACCGTCAGAGACGGCGATGATCTCGTCGACGCCCTCGGGCGTGGTCACCTGAACGGCGCTCGGCACCAGGGCGGCCATGAAGGGCTCATGGTCGGCCAGGATGCCGATGTCGCCCTCGGTCGTCCGGGCGATCAGCGAAAGTGCCTGGCCCTCCCAGACCTTGCCCTCCGCCGCGACCACCTCGACCTGAAGCGGATTAGGCATCAGCCCTCCTTCTTCAGCTGGTCCCACTTCTTATTGACGTCATCCATGTCACCGACGTTGAAGAAGGCCTGCTCGGGAATCTCGTCGCACTTGCCCTCGGCGATCATCTTGAAGCTCTCAACGGTCTGTGTCACCGGCACGGTCGAGCCCTCAACACCGGTGAACTTGGTGGCCATATAGGTGTTCTGCGACAAGAACTGCTGAATGCGGCGTGCCCGACCGACGATAATCTTGTCTTCCTCGGAGAGCTCGTCAATGCCCAGAATCGCGATGATGTCCTGCAGCTCCTTGTTGCGCTGCAGGATCTGCTTCACCTGGGTGGCCACGTCATAGTGCTCCTGGCCCACATATTCGGGGGCGAGGATGCGGCTGGTCGAGCTCAACGGATCGACCGCGGGGTAAAGGCCTCGCGAGGCGATGTCACGACTCAGCTCGGTGGTGGCGTCGAGATGGGCGAAGGTGGTCGCCGGCGCGGGATCGGTGTAGTCGTCGGCAGGAACATAGATGGCCTGCATCGAGGTGATCGAGTGCCCACGCGTTGAGGTGATCCGCTCCTGCAACTGGCCCATCTCATCGGCAAGATTGGGCTGATAGCCCACGGCCGAGGGCATCCGGCCCAACAGCGTGGAAACCTCGGACCCCGCCTGGGTGAATCGGAAGATGTTGTCAATGAACAACAACACATCCTGGTTCTCCACATCGCGGAAATACTCGGCCATCGTCAGTGCCGAGAGGGCCACGCGCAGACGCGTGCCCGGGGGCTCGTCCATCTGGCCGAAGACGAGTGCAGTGTCCTTGAGCACCCCGGCCTCCTCCATCTCATGGATGAGGTCATTGCCCTCGCGGGTGCGCTCCCCCACGCCGGCGAACACCGAGGTGCCACCGAAGTTGTGGGCGATGCGATAGATCATCTCCTGGATGAGCACCGTCTTGCCCACGCCAGCACCGCCGAACAGACCAATCTTGCCACCCTGGACATAGGGGGTGAGTAGGTCAAGGACCTTGATGCCGGTCTCCAGCATCTGTGACTCGGGCTCAAGGGCGTCGAAGGCCGGCGGCTCGCGGTGGATCGACCAGCGCTTGTCGACCTTCACCGTGGCGGGGTCGGCGTTGAGCAGATCGCCGGTGGCATTCCAGACATGCCCCTTGGTGACATCGCCCACCGGCACCTGGATCGGTGCCCCGGTGTCAATGACCTCGGTGCCGCGACGCAGGCCGTCGGTCGGCTTCAATGAGATGCAGCGCACCGTGTTGTCACCCACCTGCAGGGCGACCTCCATGGTGATGGTGGTCGCGCCGCCGCCGCTGTCCAGTGAGACGTGAAGGGCGTTGTCGATCTCGGGAAGGCGTCCCGAGGGGAATTCGACGTCAACGACCGAACCAATCACGCGGACGACATGACCAGTGCCAGCTGACGTGGCATTCTCGGGAGCTGTCTGTGTGGCAGTCATTCACATCTCCTGTGCTGATTCGGACAGCGCGCTCGCGCCGCCCACGATTTCGGTGATTTCCTGGGTGATCTCGGCCTGACGGGCGGTGTTCGCCTCACGCGTCAAGCTGTCAATGAGTTGCTGGGCATTGTCCGTCGCGGAGTGCATCGCCTGCTGACGGGCCGCCAGCTCTGAGGCCGCCGACTCTCTGAGCATGTACTTGATCCGATCAATGACATAGAGCGGCAGCAGGGCGTCGAGCACCGTCTCGGCGTCCGGCTCGAAATTGTAGGGGGGCACGAGCTCAGCGTTGTCGCTGACCACATCGTCACCGGCATGGGCGGTCTCCTCAGCTTCACGCACCACCTGCAGGGGCAGGAGCCTGATGAGCTCAGTGCGCTGGGAGACCAGCGAGAGGAAACGCGTGTAGACCACATGGATCTCGTCGACGCCACCCGACTCGGTGGGGGTCATGATCTGGTCGATCATGACCTTTCCGATGTCATGGGCGTTGACATAGTGCGGATCCTCGGAGAATCCCTGCCAGGACTTCTTGACCGCGACGTGACGGAAGTTGAAATAGTCCAGCGCGCGCCGACCGACCGTGTAGATATCGGTCTCCAGCCCAGCCTCGCTCAGATGCTTCAGCAGGCCTTCACCGGCCCGCATCACATTCGCCGGATAGCCCCCGGCCAAGCCCCGGTCAGAGTTGATCACCAACACCGCGGCCCGCTTCGGGTGCTCCTTGATCTGGGTAAGGCGGTGGTCCTCACGGGTGTACGCGGCCACCGTGGAGACGGCGCGAACGAGCTCACGCGTGTACTCGTCGGCATTGCGCGCACGCTGCTGGGCCTTGGTGACGCGCGAGGCGGCGATGAGCTCCATGGCCTTGGTGATCTTCATCGTCGTGGCCACGGAGTTTCTCCGCTGCTTGAGCTCGCGCAGTGATGACGCCATGATCAGGACCTCTTCGTGGCCACGATCTTGGCCTGGTTGATGTCGTTGCTATCAACCTCTTCCGAGTCACGGGCACCAGCCAGCAGCTGCCCTTCGCCGGTGCGGAAGGTCTGCTTGAACGAGGCGATCTTTTCGTCGAGAGCGGCGAGGGTCTCGTCGCTGAGCGCACCGGTCGAGGCGATCGTCGTCAACAGATCGGTGCTGTCGCGCAGGAAGTCGAGGAACTCTGACTCGAAGCGCAGCACATCGTCCACGGGGACGTCGTCTAGCTTTCCGTTGACGCCGGCCCAGATCGAGACCGACTGCTCCTCCATCTTCAGCGGATGGGCCTGCTGCTGGCGCAGCAGCTCGGTGAGCCTGGCGCCACGATCCAGCTGACGGCGGCTGGTGGCGTCGAGATCAGAGGCGAACATGGCGAAGGCCTGCATATCGCGGTACTGGGCGAGATCGATCTTCAAGGTGCCCGAGACGCTCTTCATGGCCTTGGTCTGGGCGGCACCGCCCACGCGACTCACGGAGTTTCCGACGTCGACGGCAGGGCGCTGGTTGGCGTTGAACAGATCGGAGAGCAGGAAGATCTGGCCGTCGGTGATCGAGATCACATTCGTGGGGATATAGGCCGAGATGTCATTGGCCTTGGTCTCCACGATCGGCAGGCCGGTCATGGAACCGGCGCCGAGCTCGTCGGAGAGCTTCGCGCAGCGCTCCAGCAGACGCGAGTGCAGATAGAAGACGTCGCCGGGATAGGCCTCGCGGCCCGGCGGACGACGCAGCAGCAGTGACATCGCACGATAGGCCTCGGCCTGCTTGGTGAGATCGTCAAAGACGATGAGCACATGCTTGCCCTCGTACATCCAGTGCTGGCCGATGGCCGAGCCGGAATATGGGGCGATGTACTTGAAGCCCGCCGGATCGGAGGCCGGGGCGTTCACGATCACCGTGTAGTCCATGGCGCCGGCCTTGCGCAGGCTCTCATGGACCTCGGCCACGGTGGTGTTCTTCTGGCCGATGGCGACGTAGATGCAGATCACCTGCTTCTTCGGGTCGCCGCTGCGCCAGTTGTCGAGCTGGTTGATGATCGCATCAGTCGCGATGGCGGTCTTGCCGGTCTTGCGGTCACCGATGATCAGCTCTCGCTGACCACGGCCGATCGGGATCATCGAGTCGACGGCCTTGAGCCCGGTCATCAGGGGCTCGGTGACCTCCTGACGGTCCATCACGCCGGCGGCCTGCAACTCCAGGGCCCGGCGCCCGGCGATCCCGTCAATCGCTCCCTTGCCGTCAATGGGATTGCCCATGGCGTCGACCACGCGGCCCAGATAGCCGTCGCCCACCGGAACCGAGAGGATCTCACCGGTGCCGCGCACGATGGAGCCCTCATCGATGCCCTCGGACTCGCCAAGCACGACGACGCCGATCTCCCGCTCGTCCAAGTTCAGTGCGATGCCCATGGTGCCATTGTCGAAACGCAGGAGCTCGTTGGCCATGACATTGGGCAGTCCCTCGACGCGGGCGATGCCATCGCCTGAGGTGGTGACATGCCCGACCTCTTCGGGCGCCGCCTGAGTGGGAGTGAAGTTGTGGACGAAGGTGTCCAGCGCGTCGCGGATCTCATCCGAGCTGATGCTCAGTTCAGCCATGGCGTTTGCCTTCCTGGTTGTCGCAGATTGTCCCTGATCGGGACTGGTCATGGAATTCTCTTGGGCCATGGGTCTCAGGCCAGCTCTCGTTCGGCCTCGGCCAGCTTGGTTGACACGGTGCCGTCGATCACATCGTCGCCCAACTCGACACGCACGCCGCCGAGCACGGCAGGATCAACATGCTCGGCCATGTCGACCTGTTGCCCATAGATGCGTCGCAGCTGTTCGCCCAGCTCAGCCTGCTGATAGGCCGGCAGCGGACGAGCCACGGTGATCCTGGCCAGGACCCGGCCAAGCACCTGGCTGGCAAGCTCCATGCACGACCACAGCAGATCCTGAACATGCTCGCCCTCGCGCACCGCGAGGCTCACCAACAGTGCCGTCACCGGATCGGCTTTGTCGCCGAGAAGCTGGTTGACCAGCTCTGTGCGGGCCTCTTCTCCCGCTGTGTGACCCGCCATGGCCACCCTGAGCTCATCATGGCCGGCCAAGGTCTCGCGCACCACGTTCAGCTCGCTCCGCACCCGATCGGCGTCGGTGCTGCGCAAGGCAATGCGAATTGCCTGGCGACGCAGCGCGCGCGTCAGCTCGGGACCACCCGTCCACTCGATGTGCACGGCGTCGGTGATCAACTGAACGGTGGGCTGTCCCAGCCGGGTGCCCAGAAGCGCCTCCGCAAGTCGACCCCGGCCTTGGGCGTCCAAGGAGGGATCGGTCAGCGCACGACCGAGCTCAGGCTGAGCGGTGAGCTCATCAACGAGCGCGAAGAGCTCATTGCTCAACTGCAGGCTCGCCACCGTCTTGTCGGCGGCCTGGTCAAGGCGCGCTATGCGGGTGCCGTTCACGTTGGTCACTTTCCGGTGGTCTGATTTCGGGAGGGCTGACTCTCCAGGTCTTTCAGGAAGCGCTCAACAGTGCGCTTCGCGCGCTCGTCATCGTCGAGGGACTCCCCCACGATGCGTCCGGCGAGCGTGGTGGCCAGGCCACCCACTTGGTTGGTGAGCTGCCCCACCGCGATCTCCCGCTCACTGGCGATCTGAGCACGGGCCTCGGCGATCATCCGAGCCTGTTCCTGGGCGGCCTCGTTCTTGGCATCACGAAGGATCTCCGCGCTGCGGGCCTTCGCGTCCTCGCGAGCCTTGGCGGCTGACTCGCGAACCTCGGACAACTGTGCCTGGTACTGCTCACGGGCCTTGGCGGCCTCTGCCTGCACCTGCTCGGCGTGCTGAATGCCGCCCTCAATCTCAGAGCTGCGCTTCTCATAGAGCTTCTCGAAGCGTGGCGCCACGGCCTTGGCCACGATCACCCACATGAGACCCAGCAGGAGAAGCCCTGCCAGGAACTCGGGAAGCTCAGGAAGGAGCGGCCCCAGATCGAGCAGGGGCACCAATCCGTTGGCTGTCATCGGCAGGGGCTCACTTGATGAATGCCAGCACGAAGCCCAGAATGGCGAGGGCCTCAACGATGGCGAAGCCGATGTACACCGGCGTCATGATGTAGCCACGGGCCTCGGGCTGACGAGCGATGCCCTGAATGGCCGCGGCGAAGATGAGTGCCACGCCGATGCCGGGCCCGAGGGTCGCCAGACCGTAGCCGATGACATTGAGCGAACCGGAGATCTCCAACGGAGTCATTGCATTTCCTTTCGGATGGTTATCTTCACAACGAAGATGACTGTGGTCAGTGGGCTGCGCCCACCGAGGAACCGATGTACTGCGCGGCCAGGATCGTGAAGATATAGGCCTGCAGGAAACCGATGAACAACTCCAGGCACAACATGGCCACCCCGAAGAGCAGGGCGAATACGCCAGTGACGTTGTAGAAGCTGTTGTTCACCCAACCGAGCAGCGCCGCGCCGCCGCCAACGAACACCATGATGGACATATGTCCGGCGAACATATTGGCGAACAGACGGACAGACAGCGTGAGCGGCCTGGTGATGAAAGAGGACAAGAATTCCAGCGGAATGATCACCGGATAGAGCCAGGGCGGTACACCGCTGGGGATGAGTGCCACCCGCAGATAGCCGATCCCATGCTTGGCGAATCCGGCGATCACATAGGCGAGGAAGGTCAGAATCGCGCCGGCATAGGCATAGCTGACGCGCGAGAAGGTGGGAAACATGAACACAAAGGTCTCGCCGAACCAGTTGCTCACGAGAATGAAGCAGAACAGGGTGAGCAGATAGGGCGTGAAGCGCCGGTAACCCGGGCCGATCATGTCGCGGCCGATATTGCGCACGAAGTCATAGACATATTCGGCGAAGAATTGTGCCTTGGAGGGCACCACCTTGAGACGACGCGAGGCGATGAGCCAATAGGCCACGACCGCGACGAAACCGATAATGGCCAGCAGCATGGGCTTGTTGAACCAACCGGTGCCGAACCATCCGGAGAACTCGAAATCCTCCTGGCTGGGAGCATGCCAGCTGCTGACCCCGCCACCGATGCGCTCGGCCAGGAAGGTGAGCGCTATCCACACCACCAGCATCGTCACCACGATGGCGACGGGATGGCCCTTTGTCGTCGAGGGAGTGTCCACCGTGGTCGCTTCATTACTCATGACGGCCCCCGAATCGCTTGATGATGAGATAGACAGCCGCTGCAGTTCCGATCAGCAGACCGACCGGCAGGAACCATATCGTGTCGAAGAGCTTGTCTGCCAACCAGCCGAGCCCCCCATACAGCGCAATTCCTGCGAGTAGATAGGAAACGCTCTGCAGACCTGTGCCCGCCTGGCCATGATCAACCGGGTCGGCGGGATCGTCAGACTTGAATGAATCGGCCATCATGCGTTCCCTCCAGCTGCGGCATAGATGGGCAGACGGGCGCGACGGTGCGCATCCACCACACCAACAGTCCAGCCGAGGACCATCGCCAGAATCGTCCAGACGAAGCCCGCCGAGCGCCTGTCACCGGCGAGCAGGCCATGACTGGCCAACAACCACATGACCAGGGCCACCGCCGCGGCTCGCAGCGCGAAACCGGCCAGCAGCAAGCTCATGCCGACGGCGTCAGCGCGGCGCACGGCCAGTGCATCCCCCACGATTCCCGCCACGAAATAGACTCCGGCGAGCCCCACCGCCAGGGACCACCCGATCACCGCCGTTGCGCCGCCAACAAACGCGGAGACGATGGCAACTGGCGTCGCGCAGAGGAGCGCATAGAGCAGACCGCGACGTGTCATCGAGCGCAGCCAAGCACTGTTGACAAAGGCGTTCAACGGTGAGGTCCTTCAAAGCAGGTGGGTGCAACCATGAGTACTTTGAAGCTACCACGCATTAGTTCGTGACAAACAATTCAGTCTTCAATTTTTGGGGGTGCTCCCGGAGCTCACGACAGCTGATGTGCGCTGACGCATCGGCACGATCGTGAGAACGACCGCCGCGACCACCGCGAGGACCACGGCCAATACCACCGGCCAATACCAGGCCAGCCCCAGCGCGATCACGCCAAAGGCGATGATGGCGGTCCACATGTACATGATGAGTACGGCCTTCACCTGTGAGTGTCCCCGTTGCAGGAGGCGGTGGTGGAGGTGCTTCTTGTCGGCCACGAACCACCAGTTACCGTTCCAGGTGCGACGCACATAGGCCATGGTCATGTCGATCAGTGGCAACGCCATGATCGCTATGGGCAGAACGATCGGCAGCAGGGCGGGCAACGAGTCCCCGCGGCTGGGTGTCAGAGCCGAGGAGTCGATCTGGCCGGTCAGCGAGAGCGTGCTACAGGCCAGCAGGAGGCCCAGCAGCATCGCCCCCGAGTCACCCATGAACATCTTGGCCCGGAAGAAATTATGCGGGAGGAAGCCGGCACAGACGCCTGCGATCGTCGCCGTCACCAGGCTGGCCGTGGTGGCCACGACGAATTGCTGCTGGTAGGCGAGCAGATAGGTGTAGACGAACATCGCCAATGCCCCGATGCCCACTACTCCCGCGGCCAGACCATCAAGCCCGTCAATGAGGTTGATGGCATTGACGCAGACGAAGATATAGAGCACGGTGATCAGGATCGAGGTCGGCTCGTCGAGCGCGAAGATCTGATGGGGCAGGCTCACCCAGTACATCCGCACCCCATTGAGCACGGCGACACCGGCGGCCAGCACCTGCCCGGCGATCTTCGCCATCCACGGAAGATCGATCGCGTCATCAATGGCCCCGATCACGCAGATCACCAGGGCCGCCAGGAAAATGCCCAGCGCATCACGGGAGACGGTCGGATGACGGCCCAAAAAGGGCATATGGGCGGCGAGCAGGAAGGCCGCGCCCACGCCCATGAGCATGGCCACCCCGCCCAGATAAGGGGTAGGAGTCGCGTGAACATCTCGTTCCCGCACCGGGGCCATGGCCCCGGTGCGGATGGCGACGCGTCGGCACAATCCCGCGAACAGATAGGTTCCGGCAAAGGCGGTGAGCATCACCAAGAGGTATTCGCGCATTGAGCGATCAGCCCCGTGCCTGTCCGGGCTGCCGTGGCTCATCGCTCAGCCGGCCGACGCTTGCCGAAGAGGTCGATTCGATGACGGGACGGTCAGTCGCCGTCGTCGACGCGGGCTCCACCGGCTGGGTCTCCTGGGGTGCCCCAGGCGATCCGGCGGGTGACTCAGCCTGCGGCGATCCCACCGGCGCACCGGTCGTCTGCGGCGCTGACGTGCCTGATGAGCCCTGCGACGACTCCCCCACTGATGATGGAGCGGACTCCTCGTCCAGGTCTGCCAGGCCCGGGGAAAGACCCTCCAACTGATCGAAGCCGATCACGCCATGGCGCAGTATCCGGCCGGCGGGGGTGGCGGTGAAGTCGACGATCGTCGACGCGACCGGCCCGGGGGTGCGTCCGCCGTCCAGATAGACGTCAACAGAATCACCCAACATCGAGATCGCCGCATCGATCTGCGTCGCCGATGCCTCACCGGAGATGTTCGCGCTCGAGACGGCGAGGGGCCCGGTGTGCAGGAGCAGCGCACGGGCAGCGTCATTGTCAGGCACGCGCACCGCGATGGTCCCGGCGGTCTCCCCCAGGTCCATGCGCAGGGTCGGCGCCGCGTTGAGAATGAGCGTGAGCGCTCCGGGCCAGTATTCGTCGATCATGCGTTGGGCTCCCAGGGGCACCGAGCTGACCAGCGCCGGCAGCATGGCCGGTTCAGCGATCAGCACCGGTGGGGGCATGTCCCGGCCACGATGCTTGGCGTTGAGAAGCCCCTGCACGGCCTCGGCCGAGAAGGCATCAGCCGCGATGCCATAGACGGTATCGGTGGGAATGACGATGTTGCGCCCGGCACGAATCGCCTCCTGGGCTGCCCTCAGCGCCTCGTCGCGGTCGTCGTCGAGGTCAAAGCGCCGAATGGACATGGCCTTGCGGCCCACCTGATCCGGCGGCAGCGTCTCGCCGTCATGGGCGTCTTCGTCGTTCTCGTCGGGACCACTCACGGTGGTCATTGTTCCACCTTGGGGCTCCGGACAGCTGTGACGAAACGAGGACGGCCGGTGAGATCGGGGTGATCCTCGACATGGCTGAAGGCAGCCGACGCCTTGATGATCTCCGCTGCGCTATGGCCCTGCGTGTCATCATGCTCGACGATCAGCCAACCTCCCGGGCGCAGGAGCCTCGCCGCAATGGGAACGATCTTGCGAATCACCTCGAGCCCGTCATCACCCCCGAAGAGGGCCTCATGCGGGTCGAAGTCGACGACATCGGCAGGCAACTCGTCGGCATGGGCTGCGGGCAGATAGGGCGGATTGGAGATGACCAGGTCAACCTGACCATTGAGCTGGGGCAATGCCTCGGCCATATCGCCGGCGACCACGGTGGCCGGCGTCTCAGCCAGATTGCGCCGCGCCCACCTCAACGCTTCCTCGGAGCGCTCCACCGCATACATCCGGGGTGTGCCGGGATACTCGCTGAGAATCGACTTGGCGATCACTCCGGAACCGGTTCCCAGATCGACGATCACCGGTGAGGGGCCGGTGTCGGCCCGCAGATTGAGCAGCTGGTCGAGGGCGAAATGCACCACGGCCTCGGTCTCGGGACGCGGGATGAAGACGCCGGGCCCCACCTGCACGTCAATCTTGCGGAACCAGGCCCGACCAGTCAGATACTGCACCGGCTCACCGGCCGTGCGACGGTCGATGAGCTCCTCATAGCGGTTGGCCACGGCGTCATCGACCTCGCTAGTGGTCGCCAGACCGGCAGGGTCCAGGCCTGCGGCGGCCGCCAGCAGATGACGGGCCTCGGCTCTGGGCGATTGGGCGTCAGCAGCGGTCAACTTCTCAATCCCCTGCTTGATCAGGGCTGCGGGACGGTGGGTGCTCATTTTCCCTCGCTTTCTGTGGCCCGGCCGAGCCGCTCGGCCAGGTCGGCCTCCTGAAGGGCCTGGACGAGTGGGGCCAGATCGCCGCCGAGCACGGCATCAAGATTGTGTGCCTTGAAGCCGATGCGATGGTCGGTGATGCGATTCTCCGGATAGTTGTAGGTGCGGATGCGCTCGGAACGATCGACGGTGCGCACCTGCGATTTGCGCGCCTGCTCGGCTTCCTGCGCGGCCCTTTCCTGCGCCGCGGCGACGAGCCGGGCTCTGAGCACGCGCATGGCCTGTTCCTTGTTCTGCAGCTGGCTGCGCTGATCCTGGCTGGTGACGACCACGCCCGTGGGCAGATGTGTGATGCGCACAGCCGAGTCCGTGGTGTTCACTCCCTGCCCACCCTTGCCCGTCGACCGATAGACATCGATGCGCAGATCATCGGGGTTGATCTCCACCTCGTCCTCCTCCACATCGGGCATGACGAGCACGCCTGCGGCCGAGGTGTGGATGCGTCCCTGCGATTCGGTGACCGGCACGCGTTGCACCCGATGGACGCCTCCCTCGAATTTCAGGGCGCCATAGGGTGCTTGGCTGTCGTGCCCGCCAGCGCGGAAGACGACTGTGACCGATTTGAAGCCGCCTAAGTCGGTGGGCTCAGCATCCAGGATTTGCGTCGACCAGCCCTCGTGCTCGGCGAAATGCTCATACATATTCAGCAGATCCCCGGCGAACAGCGCCGATTCCTCGCCGCCCTCACCGGATTTGATCTCCATGATCGCGTCATTGGAGTCCAGCGGATCACGCGGTGCCAACAGTGCCGTCAGCTTCTCGGTGACCTCGTCGAGTCGTGCCGAGATGCGATCCACCTCGGGGGCGAAGCTCGCGTCGTCAGCGGCCAGTTCCTGCGCCGCCACCAAATCCTCAGTCAGCTGCTCGTGCTGATTCAGCGCCTTGATCACGCCAGTGAGCTCGGCGTAGCGCCGGCCCACCTTGCGTGATCTGGCCGGGTTTGAGACGACCGCCGGGTCGGCGAGCTGCTTCTCGAGCTCCCCGAACTCCTCACGCAGCCCCTGGGCTGACTCAAACATCATCATCTTCCTCCCCATGGGGCCTGCTGGTGGCCTGCCGCTTACTGGTGGCGGACGCGAAACAGGCGCCGGATGCCCAAGGACACCCGGCGCCTGTTCCAACAGACTTACTTGGCTGCAGCAGCCTTGGCCTTGCCATAACGACGCTCGAAGCGAGCAACGCGACCACCGGTATCAAGAATCTTCTGCTTGCCGGTGTAGAAGGGGTGACAGTTGCTGCACACGTCGGCAGACATCACATCACCGGGGAAGGTGCTGCGAGTGGTGAACTCATTGCCACAGGTACACACGACCTTGACATCGTGGTACTCGGGATGCGTGCTCTTCTTCATCTGGGTTGCTCCTCATAATCGCGGACCGGGTCGCTTCCGTGCTGCACCACCTGCATGCAGACCAATCGGTGTCGCATTGGACGACGCGCGTGAACCGGGCCATTGGGTGACTTTACCTGATCGGGGCCTCAGCGCCACTTTCGCGGCGGCCTATCAGTCAGATCCGGGTGTTGTCGTGGATATCAACACCAGGAACTCTGAATTATTCCGCGTCTTCTTCATGCGGCTCAGCAGCGTCTCCAGGGCCTGCTGCTCCTTCTGCCCCGACAGCGCCCGCCGCAGCTTCCAGATGATGTCGAGCTCCTGGCGACTCATGAGCAATTCCTCGCGTCGAGTGCTTGACGCCTCAACGTCAACAGCCGGGAAGATGCGCTTGTCAGCGAGCTGACGGGAGAGCTTGAGCTCCATGTTTCCGGTGCCCTTGAACTCCTCGAAGATCACCTCGTCCATCTTCGAACCGGTCTCCACCAGGGCGGTGGCGAGAATCGTCAGGGAGCCGCCATTCTCGATATTGCGGGCGGCGCCGAAGAAGCGCTTGGGCGGGTAGAGGGCGGCCGAGTCGACACCGCCGGAGAGGATGCGCCCTGACGCAGGTGCGGCCAGGTTGTAGGCGCGTCCAAGACGGGTGATGCCGTCGAGAAGCACCACGACATCGCGCCCTAGCTCCACCAATCGCTTGGCGCGGGCGATGGCCAGCTCGGCGATCGTGGTGTGGTCATCGGCGGGACGGTCAAAAGTCGAGGCAATCACCTCAGCCGTCGTGGTCCGCTTGAAGTCGGTAACTTCCTCGGGACGCTCGTCAACAAGCACCACCATGAGGTGCACCTCAGGATTGTTCACCGTGATGGCATTGGCGATGCTCTGCATCACCATGGTCTTGCCGGCCTTGGGCGGCGAGACGATCAATCCGCGCTGGCCCTTGCCGATGGGGGCGACCAGATCGATGATCCGGCCGGTCATATTGGTGGATACCGTCTCCATCCGCAGGCGCTCCTGGGGATACAGCGGAGTCAGCTTGCCGAATTCGGGACGATCCTTCATGGCCTCGGGGCCAGCACCGTTGACGGTGTCAAGGCGGACCAGGGGATTGTACTTCGAATGGCGCTCCCCCTCGCGCGGCTGACGCACGGCACCGGTGATCACATCGCCCTTGCGCAGGCCATGCTTGCGCACCAGGTTCATCGCCACGAAGGCATCGCTGGGACCGGGGAGATATCCGGTGGTGCGCACGAAGGCGTAGTTGTCGAGCACATCGAGAATGCCCGAGACGTCGACAAGCACGTCATCCTCGCGGACGACGGGTGTCTCCATCTCATTCATGCCGCCACTGCGGTTGTTGCGGCGGCCCTGACGGTCGCGCTGGCGGCGTCTGCGCGACGACCTACGCCCACCGCTGTATTCATCATCGTCACGACGGTTCGACTCGCCACGACCGGAATCGCTGCGGTGTGACTCATTGCGTGCGGAGTCGGCGTGTGAGGACTCGCCGTGATTGCGATTGCTCTGGTTGTGACGGCGCTCACTGCGCTCTTCGCGGCCGCCTTCGCTCTTGTCGGGACGGCTGCCGCGGCCGCTCAGCTGCTCGAGCCGGGCACCCACCTCGTCGTCGACACCCGGGTTGTCTTCACGGGTCGATCGGCGCTCGCCAGTGTGGTCACCACGGCGCTCTCCGCGACGATCCCGCTCTCCGGAGGCGCTGCGATTGCCTGTCTGGTCCCTGCGGCCCCGACCGGCGCCCTGTTCGGCGGCCAGCTGGAGCCGGGCCGCGACCTCATCGGCAGTGGACGCTTCGGCGGTGGCCTCCTGCGCATCGTCATGATCCGGCTCGCGCCGCACCCGCGGGCGGGTGGTCCTGGCTGGGGCCTGCGCCCGTCCGGTTGTCCCGGCCTTGTCCGGGGCGGTGCTGGCCGATGGGCCATTGTCGGATGTGGCAGCGGATGTGGCGGCCTCGGCTGATCGTGCTCCCGATCCGCCACGGCGCGAATCGATGGCATTGATCAAGTCACCCTTGCGCATCCCGCTGATGCCCCGGATGCCCAGCTGGCTTGCCACCTGCTTCAGTTCGGTGATCCTCATGGCGTTCAGTGTGCTCATGGGGTCTGCGGGCCCATTGTCCATAACGGCCTGCGTGGTTTCGCTCACGAATATCCTTTCGGCGTCGCCGGGGGTCGACCCCGTTCGGCGAAGAGATGTCATCCCTGGGCCCTGACGTGACTTATTGGCGCGTCACCCCGCGCGGCTGCACAGGCGTGCGGTCGATCAGCGGAACTGGAGGGGATCTGACCGACGGTCAGCCGAAATCGCTTGCAGACTCATTCCCAAGCACGGCACCAAAGGGCACGACACATATGCGTCGTCCACATGAGCCATGACAGAACAGGAAGTGAATGGAGACGTTTCCGGTCTGATCGGTCATGCCGAAGACCCGGATGAAATACGGCTGCTTGACCAGCAGCACGTGTGTCAAGGCTAGCAGGCATCAAGCCCTCAGCAAAGCCTCACCGCGCTGGAAGGACAGACAGATCTCGCCGGTTCCAAACGCTGGGGCAGAAGGATCAGGCCCTGGCGTCCAGCCGTCGGGCCGCAGCCAGGAATTGCTCGCGCAGATCGTCGTAATCGTGGGCCACCGGAAGATGCGGGAACTCGTCGATCACATTCTGGGGCGGGTTGAACAAGGCCCCGTAATCAGCCTGATTGAGCATGGCCGTGTCGTTATAGGAATCACCGGTCGACAACGTGGTGAAGTTCAGCGACTGGAAGGCGCGCACCGCCTCATATTTTCCGTTCGCCTGACGCAGCTTGTAGCCCACCACCATGTCATCGCGCACCACGAGGCTGTGGCAGAACAGGGTCGGGCGTCCGAGCTGGTCCATCAACGGATCGGCAAAGTCATAGAAGGTGTCCGAAAGGATGACCACCTGCCAACGCTCCCGCAACCAGTCGAGGAATTCCCGGGCTCCCGGCAACGGGCCCATATCGGAGATCACCTGCTTGATCGCCGTCAAGGTCAGGCCGTGGTCGGCGATGACCTTGAGACGGTGATCCATGAGCTCGTTGTAGTCGGAGATGTCCCGGGTGGTGAGCTTCAACTCGTCAATGCCGGTTCGCTCGGCGACATTGATCCAGACCTCGGGCACCAACACGCCCTCGAGATCAAGGCAGGCGATGTGCATATTCTCTCCTATGCTCCTTCGGCGCGCATGAGCCGAACCGACCCCAGCACGTAATCAGACTTCTCAAGCTCTTCCAGGCAGATCATCATGTCCGCCTCCTGGGCCTCGTGGGTCATCATCGACACCCGTGCCGACGCCGGCTCACGGCCATCCTCGATCGGCGTCTGCCGGATGGAATGCACTGAGACATGATGCTTCGCCAGCAGGCTGGCCACCGATGCCAGGACGCCGGACTCGTCGGCCACCTGGAAGCGCACATAATAACGAGTGCGGGTCTGGCCCATGGGCGCCAGCTGATGCGCCTGATAGATGGAATGGGCCGGGCCGACGACACCGCGCATGCGATTGCGGGCCACGGTCACCAGGTCTCCGGTGACGGCGCTGGCGGTGGGTGAGCCCCCCGCGCCCGGGCCCATGAACATGAGGCGACCGGCGTTCGCCGCCTCGACGAAGATGGCGTTGTAGGGGCCGTTGACCATGGCCAGGGGGTGCGCATAGGGCACCATCGCGGGGTGCACGCGCACGCTGATCCGGTCCTGGTCGTCGATCTTGGCGATCGCCAGCAGCTTGACCACGCAATCGCTGGCACGCGCCGCCTCGATATCGGCGGTGGAGACGCTGGTGATGCCCTCACGGAAGACATCAGAGCCCGAGACCGGTGAATGGAAGGCCAAGCCGGCCAGGATGGCGGCCTTGGCGGCGGCGTCATAGCCCTCGACGTCAGCGGTGGGGTCCTGCTCGGCATAGCCGAGTTGTTGCGCGGTCGCGAGCGCTTCCTCGAAGTCCTGATGCTCATTGGTCATCTTGTCGAGAATGTAATTCGTGGTGCCGTTGACGATGCCCATGACCGAGCGGATCTCATCGCCCACCAGGGATTCTCGCAGCGGTCGCACGATCGGGATCGCGCCGGCGACGGCGGCCTCGAAGTAGATGTCGACCCGATTCTTTTCGGCCGTGCCATAGATCTCGTCGCCATGGGCGGCGAGCAGGGCCTTGTTGGCAGTGACGACCGAGGCCCCATGATTGATCGCCGAGATGATGAGCTCGCGCGGCGGGTCGATTCCGCCGATCAGCTCAATCACGATGTCGGCACCGCTGTTCTCGACGAGCCCGGCGGCGTCGTCGGTGAGCAGCTCGGGGGGGATCCCCTTGCGTTCCTTGTGCACATTGCGTACGGCGATGCCCACCAGCTCGAGGTGACAGCCGGCCTTGGCAGCCAGGTCGTCGGCCTTGTCGAGCAAGGTGCCGGCGACCTGACGACCCACGGTGCCGCAGCCCAGCAGAGCAACCCGAAGCACCCTGGTGGGAGCGGTCACCTTCACGTCCTGATTCATTGCCACCCTTTCAGCGTCCCACGTCGAGACTGAGCAGGTCGTCCATGGTTTCACGGCGGATCATCGCCGACAGCTCACCGTCATGCACGCGCACCACCGGCGGGCGCAATGCGTGGTTGTAGTTGCTGGCCATCTCGCGGCTGTAGGCCCCCATATCGGGCACTGCGATCAGATCGCCCGGCTGGATGTCGGAGGGAAGGAAGACATCGCGCACGAGGATGTCGCCGCCCTCGCAGTGCTTGCCCACCACCCGACTGAGCACGCCGGCAGCCGATGAATTGCGATTGGCCAGCACGGCGGAATACTCGGCGCCATACAGGGCTGGCCGGATGTTGTCGCTCATGCCGCCGTCAACGCTGACATAGACGCGTTGCCCGCCGCCATCGAGATCGACGACCTTGACGGTGCCCACCGTGTACACGGCCATGGTGCTGGGTCCCACGATGGCGCGTCCGGGCTCGATGGACATCGTGGGTACCGACATGCCATGGGCGCGTGCCTCGTGCTCAACGATCTCGCGGAGCCCGGTGGCCAAGGCATCGGGCGTCGAAGGCGAATCGGCGCTCGTATAGGCGATGCCGAAACCGCCGCCGAGGTTGAGCTCAGGCAGGTGCACGCCGGTGGCGTCGGTGAACTGACTGCTCAGCTTCATCGTGCGCAGCGCTGCCACCTCAAAACCGCCGGTGTCAAAGATCTGGGAGCCGATATGGCTGTGAATGCCAAGAAGGTCCATATAGGGGCTGTAATGGCAACGGACCATGGCGACCATGGCTTGACCGTTGGCGATGGAGAAGCCGAATTTCTGGTCCTCATGGGCCGTGGCGATGTACTCGTGGGTGTGGGCCTCCACGCCCGGAGTCACCCTCACCATCACCCGCGCATGCCAGTCATTGTCGCGGCACAGCTGCTCGATCCGCCCGATCTCATCGAGTGAATCCACGACGATATGTCCCACGCCATTGCTCAGCGCCAAAGCCAACTCGTCACTGGTCTTGTTGTTCCCGTGCATCCCGATCCGGGCCGGATCCATGCCGCCGCCAAGCGCGACCTGGAGCTCGCCGCCGGAGCAGACGTCCATGCCCAGGCCCTCCTCCATCACCAATCGTGCGATGGTGCGGGTGAGCAGGGCCTTGCCGGCGTAATAGATGTTCCAGCCCTCGAAGGCCTGCTTGAACTCCCCCGCCCGATGTCGGAAGTCATCCTCGTCGAAAAGATAGAGCGGCGACCCCTCACGTTCGACGGCATCGACCACGTTGACGCCGGCCACCTGCACCCGGCCCTGGTCGTCGCGCGAGACATTACGGCTCCACAGGGCTGGGTCGAGCTCATTGAGATCATCGGGCTTGATAAGCCACTGAGGGCCCGGGGTGGAGACATCGGCGTGAATCGCGCCCGCAACATGCATATGGGTCACGGGGCCCTATTGTTCCAGATACCGCCGGAACCCGGGCGCAGGTCACCCCTCGCGGACGCCTCGACGATGCTCGTTCGCCCCCGCCGCCCCAAGGGCGCTAAGCTGTCGGACGGCCACAGCGCCGGAATTGCTCCCGTAGCTCAGGGGATAGAGCACCGCCCTCCGGAGGCGGGTGCGAGGGTTCGAATCCCTCCGGGAGCGCCATCTCTATGATCCACCCATATTCGGCGTTCGCGAGCTCGTAACCCTGGGCTCCATCGGGTCCTGCGGCTCGGTCTTCTCGGCGCGATCATCGTCACGGGCACATGCATCTGCCTGACGACCGGGACGAGCGGCCAGCTGCGGTCATTCGCGACCGAGGGGCGGCGATATCGCTGTCACGTCAGCAGCGAATCCGGACCGAGGTGGTCATCGCCATCGGTCGTGTTCTCCCCCTGTCCATGCCTGACCCGTGACTGTGAGCCGCTCGAGCCCGGATCTGCGTGGACGCCGTTCCTGCGCGAGATCTCGTCGGCATGATCCTTCGCCCAGGCGGCGGCCCGGTTCGACAGGGCCGAGCCCGAAGCCCGACCGATCACGAGCCCGATGACTATGACCAGGGCCAGCAGAATCCAGCCGATCCGTGACATCCAGTGACCTGCCACGGCGCCCAGGCCCCACATCAGCGCCGTGGTGCCACCGGCCCAGAAGATCCCCCCACAGGCATTGGCCAGCAGGAAGCGCCGGTAGCGCATCTTCAGACTGCCGGCCAAGGGTCCTGCGAACATGCGAAGCAATGCCACGAAGCGGCCGAAGAAGACGGCGGCAACCCCATATCGGTTGATCAGGTGCTCGGCGTAGGCCAGTCTCTCCACCGACGCCTGGGTGGGAAACCGTCGTCCCAACCAGCCGAAAAGCCGCGGTCCCAGACGTCTGCCCAGCGAATATCCGATCGAGTCGCCGATGATGGCTCCCAGGCTCGCCGCGATGCCGATTCCCAGAGCCGAGAATTCAGCCTGGGGGTGATGGGTGAGCAGGACGGCGGCGACCAGAATCGTCTCACCGGGCAGGGGCACGCCCAGGCTCTCCAGACCAACGACCAGCCCCACGAGCACATAGGCGATCGCAACGGGCAGCCCGAAGAAGATAGCCGTCAGATCCATGGCACGCCTTTCACGACGCGGCCCAAATTACCAGCGGGCAGGAGTCGGGATGGATGGATCAGACCCCGGGCACGGTGGGGAGCGCACGTCCCGGGGCTGTGAGCAGACCGATCAGGGTCCACGGGGTGCTCTGATAATCTGCGTGCGCCGAAGGTCGGTGCTTTGGACCAAGTGGGGCTGCAATGGCGGAATTGCCCGTGGTGAGCGCGGGCGCAACCGCCGCCACTCCGACGCGTTTCTCAACGCGCATCTCGCGTCAGTTCTCCTTGTCATTCACCCGTGAGCGCTTGCGCTCACCGCGTTTTCTGCTCTTCTTCTGGTTTGCGGCGCGCCTGCTCATCCTGGCCATCTGGGCCTTCATCACGCCCGCCACCCAGGGCGATGTCGTCTACTACTACCAAAAGATCCAGGTGCTGTTCAGCGACGGCCCGAGCCATACCCTGCAGGAATATCCCACCCCTGTGATCTGGATCCTGGCGGTGCCCTATCTGCTTGGCTTCGGCAATGAACATGGATATGTCATCGCCTTCGTGGCTCTCATGCTCGCCCTCGATGCGTTGTTCTCGTGGTCCCTGTGGCATACGGGCGGCACCATGGGCGGACAGGCCCTGGTCTTCTGGACGCTCTTCCTGGCAGTGGTGGGCCCCACCGCCTTCCTCCGCTTCGATTTGATCACCTCGGTATTGGCCGGCTGGTCGATCATCTTCCTGCTCAGGCGCCATAGCGCTGCGGCCGGTGGACTGACTGCGCTCGGCGCCTCGGTCAAGCTGTGGCCGGCGCTGTTGTGGCCGGCTCTGCTTCCCGGCTCGGGCCGGCAAAAATTGCGTGCCACCGCAGGCTTCGTGGTGACGGGCCTGGGCATGGTCGCGATCTCTGTTCTCTATGCCGGGTGGGATCGTCTGCTGTCACCCTTGAGCTGGCAACAGGGGCGGGGCCTGCAGATTGAGTCTGTCTGGGCGACGCTCCCCATGCTTGCCCGCACCATCAACTCGGACAATTACGCGGTGACGCTGTCGCGTTATCAGGCCTTTGAGATTTGGGGCCCGGGTGTGAACACGGTGCTCGCCGTGTCGGATGTCTTCTTCGCGGGGGGCCTGGCCCTGGCGGTGCTGGCCTATCTGGTCTGGCTGTGGCGCGGCCATGGCCGCATGATCGAGGCCGTGGTGCTCGTGCAGTTCGTGATCATCGTCATGATCGTCACGAACAAGACCTTCAGCCCCCAGTACATGATGTGGCTCGGAGGTCCGCAGGCTGCGGCCTTCGCCGTGCTCGGCGCGCGAAGCCATCATGTCAAGGAGTTCTACACCGACCGGTCACGCCTGAATGCGCTGTCGGTGTGGATTCTGCTCGCCACATTGCTGACCCTGCTCGTCTACCCGATCAGCTATGACTTCTTGGTCAATGACTGGAGCGTGCGCGACAGCCTGCTGCGGTTCCCGGCGACGCTGCTGCTCGCCGCACGCAATATCGTGGTCGTGATCGTGCTCGTCGATGTGGTGCGTTGGGTCTGGAGCTTCCTCAGACCCTCCGAGGTGATTGCCGTGCGACGCAGTCGCACCCCTGAAGGTTCGAGACGCAGTCGCACCCCTGAAGGTGCGAGACGCCGTCGCACCCCTGAAGGTTCGAGACGCAGTCGCACCCCACAGAATTCCCAGGACAAGAGCTCCCAGGACAGTCCCATCGCCGAGAGCTCGCTGGACACCCGCGTCCCGGATGGCTCGCCGAGCAACCCGGTTGACTCTCACGACTCTGACGCCCATGGCCGTTGAAGGCTGCCCCGGCGTCGCCCGTGGACGCTATCGCCCACTCGGTCTCCAGCTGGCCCGGTTGGCGCGCCGTGCAGGCACCTCGAGCGGCTGGTGGGGCCTCGTCGTCTGGCTGATCTCCCGCAGCGTCATGGCCTGTGTCTTCATCAATCTGGGCGTCAGCCTGCGTGATGATGTGGTCTATTACTTCACCTCGGTCCAAGGTTCTTCGCTTGGCCCCACCGGTGCGGTGCTGGCTGAATATCCGGTGCCGATCGTATGGTTCATCCAGTCCCTGGCCTGGATCGCTGGTCCTTCGGCTGATGTCTTCGTCTTCGTTTTCGCCGCCACCATGGGGATCATCGACGCCGGATGCTGCTGGTGCCTGTGGAGATGTTCGCGCCGGGCCTTCGCCCTGTGGCTCGCCTTCACCGTGGCGCTCGGGCCGCTGGTGTGGTTCCGGATCGATCTGGTGCCAGCGGTCTGTGTTCTGGTGGCCCTGGCCATCTGCGCCAGGCGTCCGGCGTTGTCGGGTGCCGCGATTGCGCTGGGTGCGGCCACGAAGCTCTGGCCCGCACTGCTCATCGTTCCTCTGCTTGGCGCCACATCCTCCGCGCGACGACGTGTCCTGGGTTTCGGTGGCTGTGGACTGATCATCGGCCTGAGCGTGCTGACCAGCCAGGGATTCGCGAGATCCATCTCTCCGCTTGCCTGGCAGTCGGCGCGAGGGCTTCAGATTGAGTCCATCTGGGCAACTGTGCCCATGATGATGAGGCTGTTCGACACGCAGGACACGTGGGCCGTGCGGGTGAGCGGCTTTCACTCCTATGAGATCTCAGGGCCCCAGATCGCGCGATGGCTGCAGATCTCGTCTTTGGCGACGATCGTTCTGCTCGTGCTGGTGGTCATCCTGGGTTGGTTGACCGCATTCGGTGGGATGGGTCTGCCCGGCCACCGGCTGACGACAGCTCGCAGCGATGCGAGGGCCGCGGTCCGTCACGATGCGCTGCTCTTCGGGGTGTTTTCGACCATCGCCTGCGTGATTGTGGCGAACAAGGCCTTCAGCCCGCAGTACATGCTCTGGCTCGCCGGACCGGTGGTAATGCTCGTGGTGACTCCCCCCTCGCCCAGCCGCAGGCCCGCGGCTGGGCGGCTCATTGCTGTGAGCCTGCTCTGCGCCGGGCTGACCCAGCTCGAGTTCCCGCTCAACTACAACGCCCTGGTCGCTGACCGCCCGGGGACGATGGTCACCATCGTGCTCGTCGCGCGCAATCTCCTCGTCGTCGGCCTGACGGTGTACTCGTCCGCAGTGGCGCTGCGCGCCGCGTGGGCGGTTGGTCATGACAGCGATCCCGATGCCGGTCGCGGTCCCTTGTCTGGTCTTTCCTGGCCTCAGCTGTCCGGGACCGGCGCCCTCGGCGGGGAGCGCTCCACACCCCTTGTCGCCGTGCCCCGTGTCGTCATGCCCCGTGTCGCCGCGCCCCGTCTTTCCGCACCTCTTGTCAACACACCACTTGTTAACACACCGGACGTCAGCCGATCGCTCATCACCGCGCGGACTGCCATCGGGCAGTTCATCACCATGCTCTGCCTGGACAGCTACGCACTGCGCCGATCGCTCCTGCCGCGACGACGCTCGACTACGCCCCACGTGTCCTCACCCGGATTAATCCCAGATGTCTTAACCCCGCCCAGCTCGACCCCACATGGCGTGACCACATCAGCGCTCGACCACCTCCGCGCCACCCTTGCAGGCCTTCCGCCATGCAGGCCGGCCCGCCACCCCTTGGAGACCCCATGACCGACCCGACATTTGATTCCTCTTCGACACCGACATCGCCGCAGCTGCCCAGTGGGCCTCCGGACGTGACCCGGCGTGACTCGGCCCCTGCCTCGTCGGACAGGGACGAGCCGCAAATGGCAGACCAGGCCGAGCTGGATGCGGGTCGGAGAATCGTCAGCCCTTCCCGGGCACGTCCGTCAAATCAGCCTCGGGCGTCCGACCCGGCGCACCGGTCATCATCTGCTGGTGGGCCGGCCTGGATCTCCCAGTTCTGGGCCCTCGCTGCGTTCTGGGCGCTGACGCGAGTGATCATGGCCTGCATATTCCTCACTTCGCTGGCCAATTACATCCGCAATGACGTGATCTATTACGGCACCTCGGTGGCCGCCTCTCCCATTCCAGTATTCGGGGATATGTCCACGGTGCTCACCGAGTATCCAACCCCGGTGGTGGGATTCCTCCAGATCATCAATGTGTTGGCCGGTGGTTCCACCGATGTCTTCGTCTCGGTCTTCGTCCTGGTCCTGTGCCTCGGCGACGGCGCTGCCTGCGCGGCGCTTTTCTTCCGCGAGTCACCGCGTGCCGGTTGGGTATGGGCAGGGGCTGGCATGCTCCTCGGTCCACTCCTATGGTTCCGCCTGGACCTGCTGCCCGCCCTCGCTGTTCTTGGCGCGCTCCACTGGATGGAGCGCCGCCCGCGACTTGCCGGTGCCATGATCGCGATCGGAGCAGCGCTCAAACTATGGCCGGCCCTGCTCATCATCCCAATGTTGGGACGAGGCCCCCGTGCACGGGCACGTGGGCTGGGCTTTGCCGCACTTGGGCTCGTGCTCGGCGTGGGCTCACTACTCACCCAGGGATGGGCCCGCTCGGCCTCGCCGCTGACCTATCAGACTGATCGTGGCCTCCAGATCGAGTCGATCTGGGCAACGGTGCCGATGGTGCAGCGATTGGCCTCGGATGATTCCGGGCTCAAGATCTTCTTCAGCCAATACAAAGCCTATGAGGTCTCAGGCCCAGGGGTCTCGGTCTGGGTCCAGATCAGCGATCTGGCCTTCATCGCCCTGATCCTGGCGACCCTCGCCCTGGGCTGGCTCATCGCGGCACGTGGCGTCGGCCTGCCGGGACACACCGGGCGGAAACCGCGCCCCGACGAGCAGGCCCGGATCGCGTGGGCGATCCAGCTGGCGATCCTGGCGATCATTTGCGGGGTGATCGTGGCGAACAAGACCCTGAGTCCGCAATATCTCATGTGGCTCTTCCCCTCGCTGGCCATGATCTGTGCCCGCACCCGCAGCGATGGGCATCGCCGCATCGCCTGGCGCCTGGCAGCGCTGGGCGCGCTGAGCATCGGGCTCACCCCGTGGGTCTTCCCTCTGGGATATTCGGGGCTGCTCTCCCAGACCCCGAACGCCGGGGTCACCTGGCTTCTCGTCCTGCGAAATCTCGCGCTCGTTACGCTCACTGCATATTCATGGTTCGAAGCATGGCGGGCGGCCGTCCGCAGCGGGGCTTTTTCGAACTGAACTGTAGAGTCATAACGAACGTGACAAGCCCAGAAATCACAGGGAAGTGAGGGACGTGGCCCGGCCACGAACATCATGGGTACTGACAAATTTGGGGCCAATGATTGGCTCATCGCCGACATGCGCCAGCGCTATCAGACAGACCCTGCGTCTGTTGACGAGCGATGGCGTGCATACTTCGAGGCTCTCGGAGTCACCCCCGACCCCTCAACCCCGGTAGCCAACGCGGCACCCGTGGGTCCATCGCCCACCGAGGCGCCTGCTGCTCCCGTCCGACGTGCCACCAGCGCACCGGGTCCCGGAGAGCCGGCTCAGCCGCCCTCCAGCCGCGTGCAGGCACCGGTGCCCACCGTTGAGCCCCGGGAGATCCGCCGCAACGCCCCCGAACAGCCCGGGATGGGTGGCGGACTGTCGGCTGATGTGCCCAATCCTGCGGTCCGCCCGGCGAAGAAGGCCGAGGGCGAGCCGGTGCGCACAGTGCTCAAGGGCATTCCCAAGACCACCGCGGTGAACATGAACGAGTCCTTGGGCGTGCCGACGGCCACCTCGGTGCGTCAAGTACCGATGAAGCTGGTGATCGACAATCGCGCATTGATCAACAGCTTCATGGCACGCACGCGTGGCGGCAAGGTGAGCTTCACCCACATCATCGCCTTCGCCATGGTGCAGGCGATTCGCGATGTCCCCGATATGAATCACTCCTTCGATCTCACCGACGGCAAGCCGACGTTGGTGGAGAACCCAGCCATCAATCTGGGCATCGCGATTGACACCACCGCCAAGAACGGCACCCGCGAGCTGTTGGTGCCCAATATCAAGGATGCCGGCAGCCTCGACTTCGCCCAGTTCTGGGCCGCCTATGAAGAGCTGGTTGATCGCACGAGAGCGGGCAAGCTCACCCTGGACGACTATGCCGGCACCACCGTGTCGATCACCAATCCCGGGGGAATCGGCACGAACCTGTCGGTGCCGCGCCTCATGAGCGGTCAGGCCATGATCCTGGGCGTGGGCAGCATCGACTATCCTGCCGCCTTCCAGGGCACCAGCACGCAACGCACGACTGAGGCAGCCATCTCGAAGGTCTGCACACTCACCTCGACCTACGACCATCGAGTGATCCAGGGCGCGGTCTCGGGTGAGTTCCTGCGCCGCATCCATCAGCTGCTGTTGGGCGCTGATGGTTTCTTCGAGCACATCTTCGAGGCGCTGCGCATTCCCTATCCACCCTTGCACTGGGATCGGGATTTCCCGGCCAATTCCCAGTCGGAGATCTCCAAGAACGCCCGCGTGACCGAGCTGATCCAGGCCTACCGGTCAGAGGGACATCTGCTGGCCGATCTCGACCCGGTCGAATACCGGATGCGCAGTCATCCCGATCTCGATCTGGCCACCCATGGCCTATCGATCTGGGATCTCGACCGCGAGTTCCCGGTGGGACGTTTCGGTGGCGAGACCGGACGTCAGCTGGTACTGCGCCAGATGCTCGACATCCTGCGCGAGTCCTATTGCTACACGCTGGCCATCGAATACATGCATATCGATGATCCCGAGGAGCGGGCCTGGGTGCAGGAGCGCTTCGAACGTCCCCGCGAGACGCGTCCGCGCGAGGAGCATCTGGCGATTCTCGATCGGCTCAGTGAGGCCGAGATCTTCGAGACTTTCCTGCAGACGAAGTACGTCGGGCAGACGAGGTTCAGCATGGAGGGCGCCGAATCGTCGATCGTCATCCTGTCGGAACTGTGCGCCGCGGCCGCCAACGGCGGCATGTCTCAGGTGAGCATCGGAATGCCCCACCGCGGGCGACTCAACGTGCTCACCAATGTGGTGGGCAAGCTCTACAGTCAGGTCTTCCGCGAGTTCGACAACAAGGTACCCAGCGAGGAGGACATCACCGGCGATGTGAAATACCATCTCGGTGCCACCGGCGAGTTCACGGCCATGTCGGGCAAGAAGATCCCCGTTGCCCTGGCTGCGAATCCCAGTCACCTTGAGGCGGTGAACCCGGTGCTCGAGGGCATCGCGCGAGCCAAGCGCGATCGCCAGGCGGTGCCGGCCGACTATCCCGTGCTGCCGATCCTCATGCACGGCGATGCCTCGTTCTCCGCCCAGGGCATTGTCTATGAGGTGCTCCAGATGAGCCAGCTTCGTCCCTATCGGGTTGGCGGCACGGTCCACCTTGTGGTGAACAACCAGCTGGGCTTCACCACCTCGCCGAGTGATGGACGGTCGTCCAAGTACTGCACCGATGTGGCCAAGGCCCTTGGTGCGCCGGTGATCCACGTGAACGGCGACGATCCCGACGCCTGCGCGCGTGCCGCCGAGCTGGCCTTCGACTTCCGCGCCCGCTTCCACAAGGACGTTGTGATCGACATGGTCTGCTATCGACTGCGTGGTCACAATGAAGGCGATGATCCCAGCTTCACCCAGCCACAGATGTACGACCTGGTGGCCCGTAAGGCGTCGGTGCGCAAGATCTACACTGATGCGCTCATCGGGCGTGGCGATATCTCGGTGGAGGATGCCGAGCAGGCCGTGAATCGGTTCCGGGCCCGCCTGGAAGAGGTGTTCTCGATGGTGCGCAACCCCGAGATCCCCCGTGACGAGGTTGACCATCAGGAGCCCTATCGGCTCGCGCCGCAATACCCGGCCAAGGCGATCGCCGTCAGCGAGCCACCCAAGCCGACCAAGGAACAATTCGAACGGGTGGCTGACGTCTACGGGAACCTTCCGGAGGGCTTCACACCGCATCCCAAGGTGGCGCTCCAGCTCAAGCGGCGCGCCGACTCGATTCACAACGGACCGGTCGATTGGGCCACTGCGGAGCTGCTGGCCTTCGGCACCCTGCTCCAGGATCGTCGCCATGTGCGCCTGGTGGGCCAGGACAGCCGACGGGGAACCTTCAGCCAGCGCTTCGGCGCCGTGGTCGACCGTGTGACCAATGAGGCCTGGGTGCCTCTGAAACATCTGTCTGACGATCAGGCACCATTCGACATCTACGACTCGAATCTCACCGAATATGCCGGCATGGGCTTCGAATACGGTTATTCGACGGCCGCTCCCGACGCCCTGGTGCTGTGGGAAGCGCAGTACGGCGACTTCGCCAATGGCGCCCAGACGATCGCCGATGAGTTCATCTCATCGGGCTTTGCCAAGTGGAATCAGCGCTCCGGCGTGGTGCTGCTGCTCCCCCACGGCTATGAAGGGGCCGGCCCCGACCACTCCTCCTGCCGCATCGAGCGGTGGCTGCAGACGGCCGACGACGGAAATATCGCGGTGACGATGCCGAGCACGGCGTCGAGCTATTTCCATCTGCTGCGCCAGCACGCCTATGTGAACTGGCACCGGCCGTTGGTGGTGGCCACGCCGAAGTCGATGCTGCGCAACAAGGCCGCGGCCAGCCCCATTGACGACCTGCTCAATGAGCCCTGGCGGCCAGCCCTGGCCGATCCCACGATCACCGATCCCAGTGCGGTGCGACGCGTGCTGCTGTGCGCCGGAAAGATTCGTTGGGATCTGGTGGCCGAGCGTCACAAGCTGGGCCTCGACGGTCAGATCGCCATTGTCGCCCTGGAACGCCTGTTCCCGATCCCCACCCCCGAGCTGGCCGAGATCCTCAAGGCCTTCCCCCAGGTCAGCGATTTCCGTTATGTCCAGGAGGAGCCGGAGAACCAGGGAGCCTGGGAGTTCATGGATCGCTTCCTCACCCCGGCGCTCTCCGAAGCCCTGAACAGGCAGGTCCATCTGCGTCCGGTCACCCGCCCACGCTCCGCCTCGCCCTCAGTGGGTTCGCACACCGTGCACATCGCCCAACAGCGGGCGCTGCTGGCGCAGTCACTCGGCGACGACTGATAGACGCCTGATAACGGCAGGGTCGGGCGCCATGGATGGTCATGGCGCCCGACCCTGTGCACGTCCTTCCATTAGCTGAGTGAATATTCGGGATTCTTGTCAGCACTGCCCCCTGTTGAAATGCTCGACGGCATGGCAGAGTAGTCGAGCGGGGTTTTCTTGGGCGTTTGAGCCCATCGACCCATCGCACCTGATCATTCGCACCCAGCGTCCTGTGTCATTGGCCGCCCGTGCTTCGCAGAAGGAGTAACACCCAGATGGACTGGCGCCATAAGGCTGCCTGCCTCAATGAGGACCCGGAGCTTTTCTTTCCCATTGGAAACACCGGACCCGCATTGGCGCAGATCGAGGAGGCCAAGAAGGTCTGCCAGCGTTGCGAGGTACGCGAGGAGTGCCTGGCCTGGGCCCTGGAGGCCGGACAGGATCATGGCGTCTGGGGTGGTATGTCCGAGGACGAGCGTCGCGCCATGAAGCGCCGTGCTGCGCGATCCCGTCGCAGCGCCTGATCATTGCCCACTGACCGCGAGCCCTCAAAGGCCCCGGCGTTGAGGGCCGGATGTACTCCTCACTGGCCCCGTGTGTGGCAGTTGGACGATTCCAAGGCCTTGGGGAGATGAGCCCGATTCACCCATCACGTGCTCGTGTCGCGAGCTCTTGATGGGCGCTGACACCAGGTCGGTGGCCGTCAGGCTCAGACACTGAGAGTCGAGGCGGGAACCACCACGCGTGAGGTGGCCCCGGGACCATCGGCGTTGTTGAACAGGGTGAATTCCCCGCCCAGATCGGCCACCAATGTGGTGACGATGGATGTGCCCAGGCTGTTGGTGGCCCCCATCTGGAAGCCCTCGGGCAGTCCCTCCCCCTCGTCGACGACATCAAGCACGAGATCACCGGCGGCATTGCGCTCGGGCCTGACGAAGACATTGCCCGAATGGGTCGCGAGCCCATGCTCGATGGCGTTCTGACACAGCTCGGTGAGGATCAACGACAGCGAGGTGGCCACCTTAGCCGGCACCAGACCGAAGGTTCCCTCCCGCTTCGCCCGCACCGTGCCCGACGCCGCGGCGACATCGCCAACCATCTGCAGCAGCTTGTCTGCCACCTGGTCGAACTCGGCCTCCTCGTCATAGCTCTGCGAGAGGATCTCGTGCACCACCGCGATGGACTGCACTCGGTTCGTCGCATCGGTCAGCGCATTCTTCGCCTCATCGGAGTGGGTGCGTCGAGCCTGCAATCGGAGCAGAGCCGCGACCGTCTGGAGATTGTTCTTCACCCGGTGGTGAATCTCTCGGATCGTCGCATCCTTGGTGACGAGTTCACGCTCACGGTCGCGCAGCTCGGTGATATCGCGGCACAGCATGAGCACGCCCACCTGATGATCGTCCTGACGCAGTTGCAGCACACGGGCACGGATACAGCCCGCGTCGTTCTCGAGGTCGTATTCGCCGGCGATATCAGTGCGGAACGCCGACTGGCTCGGCTCCGATTCATGATCAGCAAAGGTGCCCTCGCCATGCGGTGAGACGGCAAAGATCGACAGTTGAAGGCTGTCGGGCGCCGGATGCTGGATGTCCTCGCCGATGAGATCACCCACCATGCCCAGACGACGATAGGCCGAGACCGCGTTCGGGCTGGCATAGCGAATCACGCCGTCCATGCCGGCGTAGATGAGCCCGTCTCCCACGCGCGGGCTCATGGAGGGATCGCTCGCCGGGCTCACGGGATAGTCGCCATGATGGACCATGTCGGTGAGGATGTCGGCGATCTCCAGGTAATAGTCCTCCATGGCGCCAGGAGCCCGGACGCCCATGCGGTTGGTATGGCGCTCAACGACACCGATCACATCCCCGTGACGAAGGATGGGGATGGCCCAGACATCAACGGGGATGCCGGCCCGCAGACGGTTGTTGCTGGTCTCACTGATCTCGCGCGACATGAAGGCCTCGGTGACCAATGAGTCGGGCTCATAGCGGATCTCATCGCCCACGACATCGTCCTCCAACGCCGTGGGACCGGTCACGGGACGTTGCTGTGCGGCAGCCCAGAAGACATTCTCGTCCTCATCGGGCACCCAGAGCACCAGATCGGAGAAGCGCATATCGGCCAGCAGATGCCATTCACGCACCAGGGCGGTGAGCCACTGCCGGTCGTCCTCGGCCAGGACCGTGTGATCGGCCAGCACCCTGTTCATTGACACCATGGGCTCAACTCTAGGCGTTTGAACACACCGCCCCTCCACGTCGACGTGGGGCTGGTCACCGCGGCATTGCTGTGAAGTCCCCGGCGATTTTGGGCGCGGTCCCGTGCGCGTGGCAGAATTAAAACCCCCGCACCTGTAAACCTCGGGATCGCGGGATGTGTCGGAGTGCACCGGGCCTCGGGTCGGCTGCAGGATGGAGGGCCTATGGGTAAGACTGGGCGAAAGCGTCGCGCTCGTCGCAAGAACGCCGCCAATCACGGTAAGCGACCGAACGCCTGATCGCTGACAGAATCCACTACTAGACACAGTGCCGGTGCCCCATGACGGGGCACCGGCACTGTGGTTTTACTGGAACTCTCGGTTCTGCCGACACTGTGCTTCACATGGCCCGCAGCGCGACATGCCGAATTTCTACGCGGCCTGAGGTGGAAGGCACTAGACCTCCGCTCCACATACCAGCGTCTTCGCCAGCTGAGGCCTCGATATTCCTCGGCAGGTCGACCCAGCAATCACGCTGAGGTCAATCAGGCAGAGGCCTCACCCAAATGGTCAGAGGTCATCGAACGACGGTATTCAACGCTGATCTCAGTGATCCGGCTGCGCAGGGCCGGGGAGGCGCAGGGAGTGCTCGTACACCGCTTGACCATCGACGAGATCATCTCTTCCACGTCGAAGTCGTTCATGCAGTTCTCGCAGATCATGAGGTGCCTGCGGATCTCATCGGCATTGGCCTCGGGGAGCTCTCCGTGCAGGAAGGCCTGAAGATTTCCCAGCGCCATCTCACAGGCATGCTCATCAGTGGCTGACACGAAGTCGCCATGTCTGATCTCACTCATGATTCCGGTCTCCCCCGATTCCGTTTTCCTGTGCATAATCTGCCAGCAGCTTGCGCAGCTGTGCCCGGCCCCTGTTGAGCCGCGACATCACCGTTCCGATCGGCGTGCCCATGATCTCGGCGATCTCCTTGTAGGAGAAGCCCTCCACATCGGCCAGCAACACCGCCTGACGGAATTCGTCGGACAACTGCTCCAGGGCGTTGGTCACCGCGGAGTCAGGCATCTCGCGCAATGCCTCCATCTCGGCCGACCGCAGCCCCGTGGCGTCATGCGAGGCGGCCTTGGCGAGCTGCCAGTCCTCGACATCGTCAGAACCCGTTTGAGGCTGACGCTGGGCCTTGCGATAGCTGTTGATGTAGGTATTCGTCAGAATGCGGTACAACCAGGCCTTCAGATTCGTGCCGGGCCTGAACTGCTTGAAGGAGCTGAACGCTTTCGCGTAGGTCTCCTGCACCACATCCTCAGCATCACTGGGATTGCGCGTCATGCGCAGCGCAGCCCCATAAAGCTGATCCAGATAGACCATGGCATCACGCTCGAAGCGCTCGGCGCGCTCGGCGTCTGTCTCGGTATCGCGCACATCGCCAAGCGGCTCGGCGGACGCGCCGCTGGCCGAGGAATTAGTCGCAGGAGTTGGAATCGTCATCGCATATGACAGTATCGAACTCCGCGGTTTGGTGATCGTCTGCACGCCAGAAGAACACCGCTATGCAGGCGAGTTATTCCCCCGGGTCACTGACTGCGATCAGCCCTGGATCATCGACGCGGGGTGAATTCACCCTTCGGCTCACCGCGTGGGCCTGCAGTGTCCGGCTTGAGGTCGACGCCAACAGCGCCAACGCCTCATCCGTGTCGACCATGTGCGGGTCGAGCCAGGCCTGCCAATCATCGCGGGCGAGAACGATCGGGCGACGGTCGTGGATGGCGGCCAGCTCGCGGGTGGCCTGGCCTGTGATGATCGTGAATGACGAGAGCCACTCGCCCTGGGGAGAACGCCAGAAGTCATAGAGCCCGGCCAGGGCCAACAAGCCGGAGTCGACCGGCCCGATATAGAAGGGCTGGGATGGCGTCGACTTGTCATCGGAATGCTGCCATTCGAAATATCCGCTGGCCGGCAGAAGACATCGCCGCCTGGCCAGCGGTGTGCGGTAGACAGGCTTGTCGACCAGGCTCTCGACACGGGCATTGATCATGCGGTGCATGGTTCCCGGCCCCTTCGACCATGAGGGCACCAGACCCCAATACATCCCGGCGAGCTTCCGCACGGGCATCTGCTCGCCCCGGGTGAGCACGACAGGCACTGTCTGCGTAGGGGCGATGTTGAAGCGGGGACGCAGCCATTGCGGATAGGCCCCGCTCCCGTTGTGCACCTGTTGCCCGCAGTCAGCGTGCGGCTCGGAGTCGGTCCGCGTTCCGGTACTGGCATGTGCCCCTAGTTGCGTGCCCAGGCCTGTGGGGGTACTGAGTCCTGTGGGTGTGGACTCGCCCTCAGTGGGCTCGCGTCTGGTCGGCCCATGCCTGATCGGGTCGAGCGGGGCGAGCACAGCCTGATCGGACTCCTCCGATCTCCTCGTCCGGCTCACCGTGATGCGTCTGCCGGAGTCCTCGGCGATCTCGGCGATGTCGAAGACCTCGATGAGCTCGTCAGGATCGGCGTCCAGCGCATAGCGTCCACACACGCCCTCAGGCTATGCGAGCACCACAACTCGCCCGGATGAGCCATGGGCTCTGGGGTCGGTCCTGCATTCTGGCCCCCGAATGCCCCCGGGTCGCGACGCGCTCACGCCCGGGCGACTCGGTAGCCTGAGATCATGACTTCCTCGCACATCGCAGGCAAGAGCTCCGTGACCGGGACGGGCACGACCAAGTCCGAGGCCTGGCCCGCCCCAGTGGCGCTGCATCCGTTGCGAGGAGCCATTCAGGTGCCGGGATCCAAATCCGAGAGCAACCGTGCGCTGGTGCTCGCCGCCCTCTCGCAATCGCCCAGCACGGTCTCGGGCATGCCCGCGGCCCGGGACATCCACCTGATGATCGCCGCCCTCCAAGCCCTGGGCGCCACCATCGTCACCGAGGGCGATTCGGCGAGCGTGGAACCCGCTGCGCTCCATGCCGCGCGATCCCCCATCGACTGCGGACTGGCCGGCACCGTCATGCGTTTCGTGCCGCCCCTGGCCGCGCTCGCGGGCGGGAGCACGAGGTTCACCGGCGACGCGCGAGCGTCCGAGCGGCCGCTGGCCCCCTTGCTTGATGGTCTGCGCCAGCTCGGGGCAACCGTCAGCGCCGACGCGATCCCGTTCACCTTGACCGCTCCCGAGCATCTCACCGGGCGCCTGGTGAGCATCGACTCCTCGGCGTCGAGCCAATTCGTCTCAGGCCTGTTGCTCGCCGGCGCCCGATTCCCCGAGGGTCTCAATCTTCATCACACCGGAGAGCGTGTGCCCTCGGCGCCACATATCGCCATGACCATCGCCATGCTCGCGCGCCATGGCGTGGAGGTCGCCCAGCCAGAACCCGGACGGCAGTGGGTGGTCAAGCCGGGCAGGCTCACCGCCATTGATGAACGGATCGAGCCCGATCTCACCAACGCCGCCGTATTCCTCATCGCCGGAGTCATCACGGGAGGCTCGGTGACGGTCACCGACTGGCCCCGGCGCAGCACCCAGCCCGGCGCGCTCATCTCACCGGTCCTCGCCCGCATGGGCGCGGCCTTCGTCACCACCCCGGACGGCGCGACCGCCTCACGGAGCAGCGATCTGCTGGCCGCCGACCTCGATCTGGCGGAGGCCAGCGAACTCACCTGCGCCGTCGCCGCGCTCGCCGTCTGCGCGCGGGGCACCACGACGATCCGCGGGGTCGGCCATATTCGAGGTCACGAGACCGATCGCATCGCCGCCATCGCCACCGAGCTGTCGCGAATCGGCGTGGGCGTCGACGAGTTGCCCGACGGCCTGCGCGTCGAGGGGATGGCGGGACGCCTTGAGCAGCTGCATCCCAGCGATGGCGATGGGGTCTTCCGTTGTTATGCCGATCATCGAATGGCTCATCTGGGCGCCCTGCTCGGCCTCGTCGTCCCGGGAATCCAACTCGATGACGTGGGCTCGACCACCAAGACGATGCCCGACTTCCCCGGGCAATGGGACCGATTGGTGAACCCGCGATGAGCCCCCGGCTCACCCGTGGGGCGATCGGCCGGAACACCGATTTTGACAGTCATGATTTCTCGCGTCCGGCCAAACGGACCCGTCCCCGCACGAAACGTCGCCCTGATTATTCGAAGGCGACGACCGCACGCGTGATCACCGTGGATCGTGGGCGCTATCACCTGCTCTACGAGACCGACGATGATCAGCGCCGTCTGGTGGCGGCCAAGGCGCGCCAGCTCGGCCGGGGGTCGGTGATCGTGGGCGATGTGGTGCGGGTCGTCGGAGATCTCAGTGGCGAGGAGGGAACCCTGGCACGGATCGTGCAGGTCGAGCCCCGGCACACCGAGCTGAATCGCACCGCCGATGACACCGACCCCTATGAGCGTCCGATCGTGGCCAATGCCGACCAGCTGGTGGTGGTGACGGCGCTGGCCGATCCCGAGCCCCGGGCCGGGATGATCGACCGGGTGCTGGTGGCCGGCTATGACGCCGGGGTGAAGCCGATCATCTGCCTGACGAAGGCCGATCTGGCTGACCCCAGGGAGCTGATCGACCTCTACGAGCCCCTCGATGTGCCGATCTTCGTCTCTGAACCCGGCAGCGAGCTCGACGCGTTGAGAGCCGCCTTGGCCCATCATGTGACGGTCTTCGTGGGTCACTCGGGCGTCGGCAAGTCGACACTGATCAATCGACTGGTACCCGACGCTGATCGGGCGACCGGTGTGGTCAATGATGTCACCGGCAAGGGCCGGCACACCTCCACCTCGGCCATCGCCCTGCAACTGCCGCCTTTCGAGGGCGACTCGGACGCGGGCTGGGTGATCGACACGCCTGGTGTGCGCAGCTTCGGGCTCAGCCATGTGAGTGCGCAGACGATTCTTGCCGCTTTCCCTGACCTCGAGCGGTTCACCGTCGACTGCCCCAGGGGCTGCAATCATCACGCCGGAGCCCCCGAATGTGGGCTCGATGCGGCGCTGGCCCGCGGGGAGCTCTCCGCGCAGCGTCTCAGTTCCTTCCGAAGAATCCTGGAGGCCGTTGACGGCGCGAGGGCTGACTATGGCTCGGGGTCTGATCAGGATTCTTGATCGGAGGGTCTCACCGGAAGGCCGGGCCCGGAGCTCCCGCCGCTGCGGACGCCGACGACGGTGAGGACGGCCCCAACTAGTGTTGTCGCCATGACCGCCTCGTCTGATTCCACCAGCTCCAGTTCCGCCCTCACCCCCCAGGCCAGCGCTGGCAGGGCACCTGCTGAGGCCGTCGGCACCGACGCTGCGACGGCCCAGTTCTCCGCTGATTTGAGGCTGGCGCAACGCATGGCACGTGAGGCTGATTCCATCACCACCCGGCGTTTTCGGGCGAGCGATCTGAGTGTGCAGACCAAACCCGATCACACGCCGGTCTCCGAGGCTGACAAGGCAGTCGAGGGAATGGTGCGGGCCACGCTGGCAACCGAGCGCCCCGACGATGCGGTGCACGGCGAGGAAATGCCTGACACCGGCTGGGGCTCGCGACGATGGATCGTGGATCCCATTGACGGGACCGCCAACTATGTGCGCGGCGTTCCGGTCTGGGCCACCCTGATCGGGCTCATGGTCGACGAGGTGATGCGGGTGGGCGTGGTGAGCGCCCCTGCGTTGGGGCGCCGTTGGTGGGCGGCGCAGGGTACCGGGGCCTTCGCTGGCGATGAGTTCTCGAAGGGCAAGACCATCCATGTCTCCGCGATCGGCTCGCTGGGCGATGCCTTCCTCTCGTATTCCTCCATGGGCGGCTGGGCACGCGATCATCGCGGCCAGGCCTTTGCCGAGCTCCTGGCCAGCTGCGGGCGCACCCGGGGCTTCGGTGATTTCTTCAGCTACATGCTGGTCGCCGAGGGCGCCGTCGATCTGGCTTGCGAACCCGATCTGGAGCTCTACGATATGGCGGCGTTGGTGCCCATCGTCACCGAGGCTGGTGGCCGGTTCACCAATCTCGACGGCACACCGGGCCCGGCGGGACGTGGCGCTCTGGCTACCAACGGAGTGCTCCACGACGAGGTGCTCACCAGGCTTCAGCGCTCCGAGTCCTGAGTCCTCTTTCGCTGGCATTGGGTGCGCCCGGTGTCCGGCGATCAGGCCTGGAGCATTCGCAGGACACCGGGCGTGGGAGAAGGGCCTCCGGGTGGATCAGCGGGGGCCGCCACCTCCCATACCGGCTCCGTCCCCTCCACCAGTACCGCCCGTGGACTGTCCTGCGGTGACGGTCGTCGCGGCAGCGCCGCCCACGCTCACCTGATAGCTGTCACCGGAGGTGATCGCTGACGAGCTGAAGACGACATTCTGGGTCGCCTTGGTCACGGTGTATTCGGCGATCGTGGTGCCGCTGGCGTCCAAGATCGTGATCTTCTGTCCAGCCGAAGCGCTCACCGCGCTCTGGATCCAGGCCTGTGAGGAATCGGCGTCGGGGCTCTCTGCCATCCCGGAGCTACCGGCGGCGAACAGCGTGCCGCCGCTCACCAGCAGCGAACCGCCAGTGTCCAGGGCCCCATTTCCCGAGTTGGTGGGGCCGTTGACAACGATGGTGCCACCGCTGATCGTCATGGAACCATTGGAGTCAAGCCCGTCGCCAGCCGCGTTCACCGTGAGCGTGCCGCCGCTGATCGTCAGCGTTGATCCGGAGCCGGTCTGTGCCTCGGCTGCCATGCCATCGGACTCCCCTGAGCCATCTGAGGCGTTCATGCCGTCGTCGGAGCTGGTCACCTCAAGCGTGCCGCCGCTGACCGTGATGGCGTTCGATTCCACTCCCTCATAGCTTGTGGCGATGGTCGCCGTGCCGTTGGTGACGGTGAGGGCATTGTCGGCATGCATGCCGTCGTCACCGCTGGTCAGCGCCAGGGTGCCGCCATCGATCTGCACCGTGTCGTTGCTGTGCAAGGAGTCATCGCTGGAGTCGATCGTGTCATCACCGGCACTGATCGCCAGATGCACACCGGACTTGATCCCCTTGGTCGAGGGTGCATCGGCGGCTTCGCTGGGGGTGGCGCCCGAACCGCCACCTGCGGTGACCTTGAGTGTGCCGCCGGTCTGCACGACATCCGTGGTGGCGTCCACGCCATCGCCGCTACTGGCGTTGATGGTGATGGAGCCGTCCTGAATGTCGACATAGCCGCGGGTGGTGTCCTCGGAGTTGTCTGATTTCAGCCCATCACCGCCGCTGTTGATGGCGGTGGTGCCTCCTTCCACGATTACATAGTCCTTGCCCCTGATGCCGTCGTCCACGGCGGTGGCGGTGATCGTGCCCGAGACGATCACCAGACCATCAGTCGAGGCGATCGCGTCGTTGGTGCGGCCATCGACGCTCAGGGAGCCCTGGCCAGCGATGGTGAGATCCGCTGCGGAGTACAGGGCCGCGTTGGGGGCGCCGTCGGCGCTCGTGTCATAGCCCTGGCCGTCGGTGAGCTTGTTGGACGAGCCATCGGCCACGATCACATCGGCCTCATCGGCGGCCTCGATGTCGATCGCCGGGCCGGTACTCGAGGTGATGTCGGCGCCGTCAAGGATGAGGCGCACCTGCCCCGATGCGGTGGAGTTGACCACGATGCGTCCGTCAGTGAGCTGACCTGAGATCTTGTAGGTTCCGGGGGTGGTGATCGTGACGGTCGATCCATCGGTGCTCACCCCTGAGCCGCTGGCCGACGCCGAGGACCCCGACAGGGTCACCGTGACCACCGATGAGGCGTCATAGTCGAGGTCACTGGCCTTGTAGTGGGAGCTCTTGTTCTCGGCGAGCACTGCCGCCGCGCTCGCTGAGGTGCTGGCCACGGCCGCCTGGGCCGAACCGCTGGAGGCCCCGCCGGGGCCGGTGGTCCCTTGGGTGGCAGTGCAGCCCACCAAGCTTGCCGCGATGGCCAGTCCGGCCAAGGCTGTGCGCCATTTCGCTGTCATGATTGTCCGCTCCTCACGGTGAGATCGTTGCCGCCGACTGTGGACGATGGTGTGTGACCTGGTCCGATCTCATCTGCGTGGATGCCCGGGCCTGATTCGTCCATCCGGGATGTGGTGCTGGGCAAGCCGGCGATCGCGCAGTCCGATGGCCCCGGCACCCCTCCTCGATCTCCCGCCGCCGCGCGGACGACGCCTGGTGCGATGTGCCGCAGGGTCGCATGCCAGCGGTTATGGGCCAGATCAGGTTCCAGGATGGCCAGACCGGTCGCGTATTTGCTGAACCGTCGGGGACGCGCACCCAGCGCCCACAGCAGATGGTCGACCGTGCCGGGGGCAGGGCCTGCAGACTTCGTCTCAACGACGTACAGGCCCATCGGTCCGGCGGCCGTGCCATCGCTGGCGCGACGCCATTCCAGACCTCGGTCAATGGTGATCCGCATATCGCCGCACGGCTCGTAGAGCGTCGCCCGCCAATAGGAGGTGGTGAGGGTGGGCATCAATCTCTCCAGCGCAACCGGCGCAATACCGCACATCGCCAGGGCGCGGTTGACCGCATCGCGCTCGTCCTGGTTCCACTCGCGTCGAGGCGATTCCTCCACCGCACGCCGTTGCTTGATCGTGCGGCCGCCACGCCGGGTCTTGACCTCGAGCCAGCGACTCGACTGATCGACATATTCGCGCTCGCGGATCTTCCATCGCCGGTCACGGCCATGGGCGGCGTCGAAATAGCTGTCCCGATCACGGGTATCGTAATAGACCGAGAAATACCGGAACTCGCGCCGGCCGTTTATCGTGAGCACGCGCGCGCTCGGCGAGAGATATCTAAGAATATTCTCGAGGACAGTGCCCGTGACCAAATATTTTCGATCGACCCGTGTCTGCAGGGCGGCCTTCTCATTGAGTTCTTCCAGGGCGATGGGAGCCATTCGGCCAAGAAGGCGATTCATCGGACCGTCTCCCTTTCGGCGCCCAGCGGGGCCTCGGCGCCCCGACGGGCGACGTCGCTCAGTGCCCCGATCGGCGCCTGGCTGGCCCCGGGACGATCAGAGACCTGACCATCACGCAGCTGTTTGTCAGTGTCGGGGCGGAAGCGCACTTCCACCACCGTGGTGTCATTGACAAAGTCCAGGCGCTGCACGGTGACGGCGAGGATCTGCCCTCCAAGCCGCTCTGACAATGCCGTGCGCAGATGCTCCTGGTCGGCGTAAGCGCGATCCAGGGCGACGATCTGGCGCCGCACACCGCGGCCGACCCATCGGGAGTCGGTCAGAGCGGTCACCGCCACGATCGCCACCATGAAGGGGACAGCGTATTGGAGCGGCACATTGACGCCGCCGAGCAGGCCCAGGGCAAGAGCGCTGAAATAATAGGCGGTCTCGATCTGGCTGAGCTCTTCTGAGCGCAGCCTGATGATGGACAGAACCCCGAACAAGCCCAGACCAAGTCCAGCGGCCACCGAGCTCACCGACAGGGCCATCGACACCGCCAGCACCCCGACATTGACAGTGAGATAGGCCACCACCATGTCGCGACGGTGATTCCGTGGCAAGTACACACCGAATACCATGACGATAATCATCACGGCGTCGCAGCCGATGGCAATAAGGTCGTTCATCTGATCGCTCCTGTTCCTGAGGTGTTCATTGCTTATTCACCCCCCTCAAGCTGTGTGTTCTCTGTGCAGATAATCGCATAACACTGGGATTGTCATTTCTCAGCGGAAATCAATACTCCTGCCAGCAAATCGATATCGCGGATACTGATTCTTCGTGCATGGACAAATCGTCAGGAAGACTCTCCCGTCGCGCGCTGCTCGCCGGGGCTGGGATAGCGGCTGTCGGCGGCGGCACCGCGTGGGCGCTCGACCGATTCGTGATCCCCCACGTGGAGAGCTCGGATGTCGCTGCGGTCGAGGCCTCCGCCAGCGGCTCCCCCTCGGCGTCCACCGCCCAGATGGCCACCACACAGCGAGAGATCGGTGCCGACAGCTACACGAACGGCACCACACAGCTGACCATCTCGCGGCACAGCTCGGGATCCGGTGCGCAGGCCCTGGCCTGGTTCGTCGCCGATCTGATCATGGGCGACGCCACCGCCCTGAGATCTGCCTTCGCCAATAACCAGTTCGGTGAGAACATCACCGCGAATCCGTCGACTATCGCCCAGGCGCACGACGCCGTGTTCGCGATGAACGGTGACTACTACGGATTCCGTGACAACGGGATCGAGGTGCGCAATGGAGTCGCCTGGCGTGACAAGGGCGTGCGTCAGGGATTGGCCCTCTACCGCGATGGACGCATGAAGCTCTACGACGAGACCGCCACGAACGCCGCCCAGCTCGTCTCTGACGGGGTCTGGAACACACTGTCCTTCGGTCCCGGCATGGTCAACGACTCCCAGATCGTCAGCGGCATCGACCAGGTGGAGGTGGACACCAATGTGGGGAACCACTCCATCCAGGGCGACCAGCCGCGCACGGGCATCGGCTGTCTGGACACAGGCCATCTTGTGCTCATGGTGGTCGATGGACGCAGCTCAGGCTATTCGAAGGGCGTCAGCATGACCGAGTTCGCCCAGATGTTCGTCGATCTGGGGGCACAGACCGCCTATAACCTCGACGGTGGGGGCTCGTCGGTCATGTACTTCAACGGCGCCCTGGTGAACAACCCCTTAGGCAAGGGCGAAGAGCGCGGCGTCTCCGACATTCTCTATCTGGCCTGAGGATGCCCTGATGCTCACCCTCATCCCCAGCTATGAACCAGACCAGCGGCTCGTTGAGCTGGTCACGGCGCTGCGAGGTCGATCCGACACCGCCGATGTCTTGGTGGTCAATGACGGCTCAGGCCCCGCCTACGACCCGGTCTTCGCAGGCGCGACCTCCGCCGGAGCCACAGTCATCGGGTATCGGGACAACCGTGGCAAGGGACATGCGCTCAAGATCGGCTTCGCATGGGCACTGAGACATCGTCCGGACACGGTTGTCGTGTGTGCCGACTCCGACGGCCAGCACACCCCCGAAGATATCGCGGCGGTGGCCCGGGCCACGCAACTGGCCCGTTCATCGCTGGTGCTCGGCGTGCGCGACTTCTCGCATGCCCGTCCCACGACCGGCCAAGAGAAGATCCCCGCGCGCAGCCGGTTGGGCAATCTGACCACCAGCAAACTCGTCCAGCTGGCGACCGGAGAGGCGCTCAGCGATACCCAGACAGGCCTTCGGGGTTGCCCTGCCGAAATGCTCGCCTGGTTGATCCAGGTGCCCGGCGAGGGCTTCGACTACGAGCTTCGGGTGCTGCTGGGTGCCCGCGAGGAGGGGTGGACGATCAGCCAGGTCCCGATCGCCACGATCTATTCCGAGGCCAATGCGTCGTCGCATTTCAAGCCGATTCGTGATTCGGCGAGGATCTATGCCCCTCTGCTGCGTCGGCTGGTGCGCACCGGCCCGGGTCGGCTCGCCGCCTTCGGCGCCTCGAGTTTTCTCGGCTTCCTCATCGACTTCGCGATGCTGATGGTCCTCCACGCCATCACCGGGGGTCTGCTGGTCTCTGTGGTCGGCGCGCGAATCGTCAGCGCCGGGGTGAACTATCTGGTGAACGACCGAATGGTCTTCGCCCATCGTATGGACTCCGCCGGTGCTCTCCGTTCCCCACTGCACCGGTCATTGCCACGCTATGCGGCGCTGGCGGTCACCCTGCTGAGCGCCAACTATGCCCTCATGTGGCTGGGTACGGTGATCCTCGGGCTTCCGCTGGCCGTGGTCAAGCTCGCGACGGAGGCCCTGTTGTTCGTCACCAGCTTCATGGTTCAACGCAGGGTGGTCTTCCCCGCTCCTGGGACGTTGAAGGGCCCGCCGCCCCGCGACGGGGATGACGGGCCCTTCGAGTCAGATCAGCGGTCGAAGGCGGACCTCAGCGGATCACGCGGCAGCTGATGGTGTTGGGCACCTCGGCCAGGTCCTCTTCCCAACCCGAGGTGGCGGCCGTGACATCGGTCACCGCATATCCGACGTCACCGCGCGTGCTCAGTGCCTGAAAAGCGATATTCGCGTCGTGACCAGAAAGCACCGAGTTCAATTCGGCCATCACGCCGGGCACATTGCGATGAATATGCAGCACGCGCACCCCGACGCGCGGTGGCGTGGTCACCTCGGGTAGATCGACGCTCATCGAGGTGGCGCCGGTGTCCATATATTCCTGGAGCTTATTGGCCACATAGCGACCAATATCGACCTGTGCCTCCTGGGTGGAGCCGCCCACATGAGGAGTGAGGATCACATTGGGGATTCCCTGCAGCGGAGAGACGAACTTCTCACCGGCGCCCTTCGGCTCGGTGGGGAAAACGTCGACCGCCGCGCCGGCCAGATGACCCGACTTCAGATTCTCAGCGAGGGCCTGATCGTCGAAGACGAAGCCGCGGGAAAGATTCAGGAATAGGGAGCGCGGACGCATGGCCGCGAACTGGTCGGCCCCGAAGAAACCGGCGTTCGCCTTGCGTCCGTCGACATGCAGAGTCACGGTCTCAGCCTTGCTGAGCAGCTCGTCGAGGCTGTCGCAACGCTGGGCATTGCCCATGGCCAGACGATCCTGGATGTCGTAGAAATAGACGCGCATGCCGAAGGCCTCGGCAAGCACCGAGAGCTGGGAACCGATATTGCCGTATCCGACGATTCCCAGACGGCGGCCGCGCACCTCATGCGAGCCGGTGGCGGATTTGCTCCAGATCCCCTCGTGCATCTGCGCATTGCGGTCGGTGAGGTGACGCGCCATCGCCACGATCTCGGCCATCGCCAATTCCACGACGCTGCGTGTATTGGAATAGGGGGCATTGAAAACAGCCACGCCCTTATTGGCACATTGCGACAACGCGATCTGATTGGTGCCGATGCAGAAGGCACCAATCGCATTCAGTCCACTGGGAATGCGACGCAGGACATTGGCGCTCACCTGGGTGCGAGATCGGATGCCAAGCAGGTTAACCCCATCCAGGGCCGACACCAGCTCATCCTCGTTGAGAGCCCCCGATCGGGTCTCAACGTCGAAACCTGCGGCGGTGAGAATTCGGGTGGCTTCGGGATGAATGTTCTCGAGCAGAAGTGCCTTCACGCGGCAATAGTATGGGGAAAAGCCCAATTAACAAGTCGCCATCTCAGTAGGCGTCGGTGGTCATCGTCGCGGCCGTCCCGTGGCATTCAGCCGTGGGATGGCGGCCAACAGGGTACGGGTGTAATCCTCGCGCGGATTTCGATAGACCTCTTCAATGTCGCCACGCTCCACGATGCGTCCGGCCTTCATCACCACCACAGAATCGCAGACATGGCGGACCACTTCCAGATCATGGCTGACGAAGATCATCGTGAGGCGGTGGGTGCTCACCAGCTCGGCAAACAGGTTCAGCACGTGAGCGCGCACGGAAACGTCAAGGGCTGAGACGGCCTCGTCGGCAATCAGGACATCCGGCTGGGGCGCGATGGCCCTGGCGATGGCGATGCGTTGACGCTGTCCCCCGCTGAACTCATGGGGATAGTGCTTGGCCGCGTCCGGTTCAAGCTGCACCTGCTCCAGCACCTCCGCCAGGCGTGCCCGATGGTCCGCGGGCACATCGCGACGGCCCCGCAACAAGCGTGAGCGCAATGGCTCGGTGATGATCTGGCCCACTGTCATGCGCGGGTCCAGGGAGCTGCGCGGGTCCTGGAAGACCATCTGCACGCTGGAGCGCAATTCGCCCAATTGCCGTTCCCGGGCCCCGTCGATCCGTTGCCCACGGAACCAGATCTCGCCGGAGCTCGGAGCGCTGATCGCGTCGAGCATGCGCACCAATGTCGACTTGCCCGAGCCCGACTCGCCCACGATCCCGAGTCTCTGGCCCCGACGCACCACAAGGTCGATGCCGTCAACGGCCTGCACCCGGCGGTATCCGCTGCGGGCGCCCTGCTGGAATTCCTTGGTCACATTCCGCACGCGGAACTCCAGATCGGTCGGCGCCTCAGACATGGCCGACACCCCCCTTGCGCAGATCGCCCTGCGGATCCCAGAAATCCTCGATCTCGGGCAGGCGCTCCCCCGGTGCCACCGCACTGATCGCCGCAGTCGCGATCAGACCTTTTGTATAGGGATGTTGGGGGTCACCCAGCACCCTTTCCAAGGGGCCGGCCTCCACCAGTCGGCCCTGATACATGACGATCAGCTCGTCACAGATCTGGGAGACGACCGCCAGATCATGACTAATGAACAGGCAGGCCGCGTTCACCGCATCCAATTCGGAGTTGAGCACCTCAAGCACCCTTGCCTGCACCGTCACATCCAAAGCGGTTGTCGGCTCATCACAGATCACCAGCTTCGGCCGATTGATCAACGCCATGGCGGTGAGGCTGCGCTGGCGTTGTCCGCCCGACAGCTGATGCGGGAAGCTGTCGGCCACCCGGGCAGGATCGGGCAAGCCCACTTCGTGAAGCATCTCGAGCACACGCTGGCGGGCCTTGCCCGCGGGTGCTCCGGCGTGCAGGCGCAGAGCCTCGGCAACTTGACGGCCAACGCGCATGGTCGGGTCCAAGGCGGTCATCGGCTCCTGGAAGATCATGGACATGGCATCGCCACGGAGCCTGGTATAGGCCGCGTCGGACAGTCCGACCAGCTCCGTGCCCCGCCATCTGATGGAGCCGCTGACCTGAGCCGTCTCGGGAAGAAGACCCATCAACGCCAGGGCCGTCACTGACTTCCCGGAGCCCGACTCGCCGATGAGGCCCAGGCGTTCCCCGGGCCGCAGGTCGAAGTCGATGCCGCGCAGCGCTTGATGGTGACGACGCCCGAAGTCCACGCTCAGTCCGCGCACGCTCAGCAAGGATTCAGCCATCTCAGGAGTCCTCCCTCAGACGGGGATCAATGATCTCGCGCAGTCCGTCGCCGGTGAGGTTGAAACCCAGCACGGCGATCGCGATGAACAGGGCCGGCCACAGGATCTGAAGCCAGTCGGCGTACATATAGGGCTGGGCGTCGTAGAGCATGCGTCCCCATGTTGGCGTCGTCGGCGGAGTGCCCAGGCCCAGATAGCTCAGGGCAGCCTCGGCGAGCACCGCCATCCCCAGGCTCGCTGATGACTGCACCAACACCACCGGAGCGATATTGGGCAGCACATGGGCGCGCGCGATCGACAGCCAACCGATCCCCGAGGATCGCGAGGCAGCGATGAAATCGCGGCTCATCACGCCCCTCGTTGCTGAGTTCGCGACCCGGGCGAAGGCCGGAACCGCCGCGATGCCGATGGCGCTCATGGCCGTCAGGGTGGTGCCCGAGCCATTGGCCGCAGCGAGCAGAATGGCCAACAGGATGGCGGGAAAGGCATAGAGAATGTCGCTGCCACGCATGATGCGACGGCCCACCTTGGGGCGGCTCATCCCGGACCAGATGCCCACCGGCACCCCGATCACCGCGCCGATGGCGACCGACACCACGCCGACCAGAAGGCAGCTCCTGGCACCCACCATGATGCGCGCCAGGATGTCTCGGCCATAGCCATCGGTGCCCAGCCAATGGGCTCCACTGGCGCCCAGCAATGCGTCGGAGGCCTGCACGCGCACCGGATCGTCCGGCAACCACAGCAGACCAACGACAGCCAGGATGGCGACCACGCAGAGAAGGCCGATGCCCACATACAGTCCGACGCGCCTCATAGAGTGCGCTCCTGATCGGGATCCCGCAATCGCGGATCGAGAAGGCGATAGGCCAGATCAGCCAAGCCGTTGATCACCAGGACCAGCGCCACCAGCAACATGACGATGCCCTGAACCACTGGGAGATCACGCTGGTTGACCGTGTTCACCAGCAGCGAGCCCATGCCGGGCAGCACGAAGACATTCTCCACGACGATGCCCCCGGCGAACAGCGAAGCCATCTCCAGGCCCAGCACGGTGACCACCTGGAGCGCGGCGTTGCGCAGGCCATGACGCATGACCGCTCCCCTGAAGGGCCAGCCGATGGACCGTGCCGTGCGGAAATAGTCCTCATTGAGCACATCGATGAAGGCCGAGCGCACATAACGGCCGAGCACCGCTGACTGGACGATCGCCAGGGAGACCACCGGCAGCACCAGATGTCGCACCCATTCCAGGGGATCCTCGCTCAGTTTCGTATAGCCGTTCGCCGGCAGCCAGTGCAGATTGACCGCGAAGAGCACCGATAGCAGCAGTCCGGCCAGGAAGGCCGGCACCGCCATGCCCAGCTGCGACATCCCGGCGACGAGCAGGCCATCGATATGGCGGCGTCGCAACGCCGAGATCACCCCCACCGGCACCGCGATCAGGATGGACAGCGCCATGCCGAGCATCACTAGCCAGCCGGTCACAGCCAGCTTCGGGGCGATCATCGAGGTGACGCTCACTCCTGACAGCGCCGAGTTCCCCAGATTGCCGGTGACCATGCCGCCCAGCCACTCCAGATAGCGCACGAACCAGGGACGATTGAGCCCCATCCGGTCACGCAGCGCGGCGATGGATCCGGCATCGGCGTTCGTTCCGAGAATCGTGCCTGCCACGTCGCCCGGCAGCAGGTTGACCAGCATGAATATGACCAGCGAGGCGATCAGGAGCGCCACCACATAGGTGACGACCTGGCGGCCGATCATGCGGGCAATGCGCACAAAACCTCAGAAGTTCTTCGACGAGATCGTCGTCAGGTCAAAGCTCGTGGACGTCGCATTCTTGGAGACACCCTCCAGGTCGGCCCGTGTCACCACCAAGTTCGCGATGAGATAGAGGAAGTCCGCCACGGCGTCATTCGCGAGCAGCTTCGCCGCCTGCTTCATCAGTCCGGTCTGCTCATCGGCTGGACCCGTCTCGGCCTCGGTGATCAGCTTCTGGAAATCGGGGTTGTTGTAATGCCAGTAGTAATTGGGGTCGGCCCACTTGTTGATATCGCGTCCCTCGGCATGACCGACGATCGTCATATCGTAATTGCTCTTGGTCATCACCTCGTCGATCCACCGGCTGAAGTCCAGCTGGTCGACGTTCACGGTGATCCCGACGTCTTTGAGGGCGCTGGCCACAAAGGTGGCGGCTGCCGTGGCATAGGGCAGGGTGGGCACCCTCAGGGCCAGGGTCAGGTCGTTGGAATGACCGGCCTCGGCCAACAGGGACTTGGCCTTCTCGGGGTCAAAGGGATAGGTGTTCGACAGATCCTCATACCAGGGATCGGTGGGCGGGACCATCGTGCCGATCAGGGTGCCGTGACCTGCCGCCACGGTCTTGAGCAGATCCTGCCGGTTGATCGCGTAGTTGATCGCCTGGCGCACCCGCAGGTCGGCGAACGCGGCCCGCTGGTGGTTGAAGCCCATCACCACCTCGGAGTTCGTGGTGCCGTCAAGGATCGTGTACTTGCTCGTGTCGTTGAACTGGCTCAACGCCTGGGGTGCCTGCACATTGGAGATGATGTCGAGATCGCCGCTGCTCATCGCCGCGTTCTCGGCGTTGGGATCGGTGAAGCTCTTGAAGGTCACCTCGTCGAACTTGGTGGGCGTGCCCCAATAGGAATCGGCGCGCTTGAGCGTCACCGACTCGTTCTGGTGCCATTCCTTCATGACGAATGGTCCCGAGCCCGCCGGCTGGGTGTTGATGGAGTCAAGCTTGGTGGGCTCATAGATGATCCCGGCGGCCTGCGCGATGTAGTAGAGCCAGTTGTTGGAGCGCTGCGAAAGCACCACCTCCACCGTCGTGGCGTCCTTGACATTGATCGCGGACATCGGCGCAATCTGCTGCTTGATCGCCGTGGTGACATTCGGATTGGTCCGCACCCGGTCGAGCGAGGTCTTCACCGCGGTGGCGTCGAGCGCGGCGCCGCTGGAGAACTTCGCCTGCGGCTGGAGGCTGAAGGTATAGCTGAGGCCGTCGTCGGAGATCTCCCATTTGGTCGCCAGCAGCGGCTTGATCTGACCGGTGTTGTCGATCTTCACAAGGGTCTCGTAGACGTTGTACAACAGCGCCTGCGGGATGGAGGCCGCGCTGTTCGTTGACGGATCCAGGGCGTTCGGCGCCACCGAGGTCCCGATCACAAGATTGTGTGCCGCGCTGGAGCTGCCGCTGCCCTTGCCGGACGGCGAACAACCGACGATCGTCGCCATCGACCCGGCAAGAACTGCCCCGATGAGGGGACGTCGACCAACCCTGAATCCCATGTGTCTTCTCCTAGAGGATCGGCTTGCTCCTTCATGGGGCAAGCTGTGCGAAAGACGGCATGAATGCTACCGCCTGTCCCGTATGTCTGCGGTGATGGCCGCTGCTGGCAGTGAGTCCCTGTGTCGGCAGGAGCACTGTCCAAGGGCGTCACCGGGTGGTGTGACGTGTTGATCATGAGCAGGGCCACCCCCATGCTCATTTGGTTTTGTCGGCGTTGATCTGTAGTGTTGAACAGGCGACGCGGGGTGGAGCAGCTCGGTAGCTCGCTGGGCTCATAACCCAGAGGTCACAGGTTCAAATCCTGTCCCCGCTACGAATGATGGTCCTGGTCAAATATTTGGCCAGGACCATTTTTATGTTCCCGCCTGGTCGCTCTGTCATCGCGATTGGTTGAACTGATCGTCCTGCGCGGCCCGATCCCGGCATCTCATCGGGTCCGGGCCCTCGCCATGGTGGTGCTCACACATTCGGCACGCTGGCAGTGCCCGCACCACGCAGGCGAATGGGGATGCCGCCCTCGTCGAGGCGGTGCGAGCCGCGTCCAGTGTCCAGGCTCGCCAGTTCGGCGTCAACCGCCTGACGAGCACGCTCATGCCTGCCCTGACCGAAGCAGATATCGCCCTGCTCGTCGCTGGTCTCCACAAAGAAGCCCATGTCCTCGATCATTGACAGATCATCGTGTCCGGACTGGCCCTCGCTGGTGAGATAGTCGCCCAGAAAAACCGAGTTACACACCTCAAGCACCAGCGGCTGCAGCGTGCGGATGTGATATTCACGCCCCGCCGCCGAGCGAATCTCCCGGTCCGGGTGCACCAGACGCATCATCGACAGGATTCGCAGACAGCGCTGGGGGGACAATTCCTGATGTGCGTGCAAGGGCGTGCCTTCGAAGGGCAGCAGGAAGTTGACCGGGATCGACTCCGCGTCGAGCTCGCGCAGGGCGAAGGCCACGTCGACCAGCTCCTCCTCGGTCTCCCCCATTCCAGCGATCAGCCCGGAACAGGCGCTGATTCCGGCACGCTTGGCGGTCTCGACGGTGGCCACGCGATCGGAATAGCTGTGGGTGGAGCAGATGTCGGAGTAATGCTCCTCGGCCGTATTCAGATTGTGGTTGTACCGGTCAGAGCCGGCGGCGGCCAGCTGCGCGGCCTTGTCGTCGTCGAGGAAGCCCAGGCAGGTGCAGATGTGCAGGCTCGGATGCTCGGCGTGAATCCGGGCGACGATGCCCGCGACCTTTGCCAGCTCGCGCTGCGAGGGGCCCCGGCCCGAGGCCACGAGACAGACCGTAGAGGCACCATGACTCACCCCGAGCTCCACTGCCTGGTGGACCTCGGCATCGCTCAGCCATGTGTAGCGCAGGATGTCGGCGTCTGAGCCAAGGGCCTGGGAGCAATAGGAACAGTTCTCCGGGCACATTCCCGATTTCAAGCTCACCAGATAGTTCAGCCGCACTCCCCTGCCGAAAAAGTGACGGCGCACCCTGCCGGCAGCGGCCACGATGGGCAGGGTGTCCGCATCGTCGGCGCGCAGGATCTCAAGCGCCTGGGCCCGGGTGATCGATTGCCCACCAAGCGCGGTCGTGACCATTTCTTCCAGATTCATCGGGGGCTTCCTCGTCTCGCGGAACACTGCAATGAGGTCATCACCCGCTGCTGTGGCACCAGCGATGATGACTCAGCCACACAGGGCTGCTTCCGAAAGACTACAAGGAATCCCTTAACAGTGTTCAATCGGGTCTGTTCTCGGACTTTCTGTCCCGAACACGGCCTGGTCACGAGCCTCTGTCACGACGACTCCCCTCAGCACGCCACCGCGAATAACGCCACCGCTATTTGACGAAGCTCTGGAACTCCGGGTGCTTGTTGATCCATCCCCGCACGAACCAGCAGGCCGGAATCATCGAGAGGCCCTGGTCAGCAGCCTCATGCACCGCACGGGAGGCAAGCTGCGCCCCTATCCCGCGGCCTCCGAACTGCGGATGCACCTGCGTGTGAGGGAACAACACCGTGCCATCGCTCACTCGATACTCCAGAATCCCGGCCAGTTCATCTCCGATATGCGCCTCATATCGACCCAAGGCCTCGTTATTGGTGATGGACACCGTCTCGTCACTCATCATTCGTCCTCCCCGTAGTCGCCCCGGCTAATCCGACGACGATCATGTTCACGCTTCAACGTCAGATCAGACCCCAAGATTCCTGGCGGCAGGGGCACCGCAGGTCGCGGCGCCTTCCCGCTCGGCTGCCGGGCTCTGCCCTGGCATGTCGATGGCCCCTCGACTGGCTCAGCGGGCGATCTCACCCCGGGCAAGGCGGATGAGCCGGTCCAGGACTCCTCCGGCAGAGGCATTCGAGCCGTTGTGCTCATATTGGCTGGTGGCCCATATCTGCATAGTCGGCAGCAGCGATGCCGTGTGCATCGAGAACTCGAAGGGCACATAGGCGTCGTTAACATAGACCGCCGCGGCACATGGCGCCTCCACCTGGGCGAGCGCCTGTGGGTCATAGAGCTTGGGCCACTGCCAGCCGGCGAGGATATTGGCGCAATCACGCCATGGACGCAGCGAGGAATCCTCGTCAAACCATTCGGGGAAGACGTGCTCACCGGTGAGAAGGCTGGGGTCGTTGCGGAACCCACGAGGAAACACGCGCGCCGCCGACCAGTTGGTGGTCACCCCGTCGGCGTAGGAGGACTCGTGGATCACCGTGTAGAGGGGATTGCGTCCTCCGAAGCTCATCGCATCTGCCAGGTCATAGCGGAAGGCCCGTGAACCGGGGTCGTTCTCCAGTAGATAGTGAAGCCGCTCGGCCCCGCCGGAAGCGCCGAGCAGATGGCCCAGGGAGCGAATGCGCGAGGGGCCTGCCAGATCGCCATTGGGCATGCGGATCGCCTCCTGCGAGGCGAGGTCAACGAGCCGAAGCATCCGATCGCGGTCGCCGGGGAATCGCTTGTAGAACTGCTCGGACTTGTGTGCAAGCACCTGATAGGTGGCGGAATAGACGTCATCTGCGGGACGGCCCACAGCCGGGAGCCCCCCGGTGAAATAGGCCGCCGAGATCGCATCGGGATGGGTGCTCAGATAATGCAGGGCGGTGAATCCGCCGAAGGACTGGCCCAGCACAGCCCAGCTTTCCACCCCCAGTTCTTCGCGCAGGTCCTCACAGTCGGCCACGATCTCGTCGGCGCGCATATGGCTGAGATACTCGGCCTGGTCCTCCGGTGCGCCGATCGGCTCGCTCACCGGATCCGACAGTCCGGTGCCCCGCTGGTCGAGGAAGACCACCTGGTAGTCCTCCAGGGCTCTCGGCAGCCAGGCCGGCGTCGCCGGTTCCAGACTGGGGCGCGGTGACTCGTGACCCGGGCCACCCTGAAGAAACAGGAGATAGGGGCGCTTGGCGCCGCCGGGCAGGCTCACCACACGGGCATAGATCGACAGGCGTCTGCCGTCAAGCACGTTGATGTGGTCCAGTGGGACGTCCACGCGGACCGAACGGATGAGGAGACCGGGGATGCTGCGCTGCCATGTCATGGACCAAGGCTATGACCACCACGGCGTGCATGCCTGCCCCCAGACGATCGGACGACACTTTCGTGCCCCCCATAGACTGAGCAGCGTGTCGCCCATTGAGCTGGATTATCGCCTGTCCCGTCACACCCTCGACAACGGCATGCACGTGGTCATCAACCATGACCCGAATGCGCCCGGGGAGGCCTTGAACATCTGGTATCGGGTGGGCTCGGCCGATGAGGAACCGGGTGCCACCGGTTTTGCCCATCTCTTCGAGCATCTGATGTTCACCGGATCGGCGCAGGTGGGCGCCAGCGAGCATCTCGCGACGATCGAGTCGATCGGCGGATCAGCCAACGCCACCACCTCCTTCGACCGCACCAACTATTTCGAGACGGTGCCGCCCGGTGCCCTGGACCTGGCGTTGTGGCTTGAGGGGGAACGGCTGGGCAGCCTGACCGTCAGCGATGAGAGCTTCGCCACGCAGCGTGAGGTGGTCAAGGAGGAGAAGCGGCAGCGCTATGACAATGTGCCCTACGGCGATCTCCAGGATCTGATCATTGAGCTCAACTTCCCCGGCGATCACCCCTATGGGCACCTGCCGATCGGTTCGATGGCTGATCTTGACGCCGCCACGCCCGACCAGGCGCGCGCCTTCTTCCACCGCTGGTATCGGCCGAATAATGCCTATCTGACCCTCAGCGGTCCCGTTGATCCCGACGAGGCCTTGGCCTCGGTCAATCGCTATCTGGGTGGTTTGGACGCCGGGGACATCGACGAGCAGGTCATTCGGGGATTGCCGCCGCATGAGGGCCTGCCCTCCCTCGAGGTGACGCGTGACGCCCCGAGCTCGATGGTGCATCTATGCTGGCGCACCCCCGCCTATGCCGATCGGGACCATCTGATCGTCGAGCAGGCGCTGGCGGTGCTCGCCTCAGGCCAGTCGAGCCGGCTCCCTGATCTGTTGGTGCGCCAACGCCAGATCGCCGATTCCGTGGGCTCCGGTGACTTCAGCCTCGCCCGCGGTGTCTCGCTGGCCGTGCTATCAGGACGCGTGGCGCCCGGCCATGACGTCAAGGAGCTGTCCGAGGCCCTGGTCACCGAGGTTGCCAGGCTCTGTGACGAGGGACCCAACGAGGCGGAGATCGAAAGGATCAACGCCGGCTTTGACCGCGCCTGGCTGAGCCGGCTGGCCAGCATCGATGAACGCGCCGATGAGATCAGCTCCATGGCGTGTCTGCTGGGAGATCCTGGCGAGATCAACCGTTTGATGGGTCGGATTCATCAGATCAGCGCCGAGGACATCACCGCGGCGGCGCGCCGATGGCTGGCCCCTGAGCATCGCTCGGTGCTCATCTACAACGCGAAGGAGGCACGATGAGCTACCACAAGATCGCCCGTCCAGGATTGCTCGGGCGCAGCGAATGGCAGTTCCCCCTGCCCAGCGTGCGCACCCTGGACAATGGCATGACGTTATGGGTCTATCAGCTGCCCGGGCAATATGTGCTCAGCATGGAGCTCGTCTTCGATGTGGCTCTCAGTGACGAGCCCGCGGGACACGAGGGCGTTGCCACCCTCGCGCTGCGCTGTTCCGACGAGGGAACGATCGCCCACCCGGGCAATGAGCTTGCCGAACTCATCGAGTCGATCGGCGCCGACTACGACGGGGGTGCTGCTCGCTGGGCCACGCGCTGTGGGGTTGACGTGGCCGCTCCCTATGCGATGCAGGCGATCGATGTGCTCTCAGAAATCGTGCGCACCCCCGCCTATGACGAGCGCGATGTCGAACGGCATCGGACACTGGCGCTCACCGAGATCGAGCAGACACGCGCCAGCTCGGCGGCCATGGCGTCGGTGGGCATGCGCCAGGCACTGTGGGAGCCGGGCACGCGTCATGCGCTGCCCACCGCCGGGACCGCTCAGAGCATGGCAGGGCTTGATGCCCGACAGGTGCATGAGTTCCACGATCGCTGGTGGCGTCCCGACGGCACCACGCTGATCATTGCCGGTGATCTTCCCGAGGGACTGGTGGACCACGCCGCCGCGGTCTTTGGCTCCTGGCCCGCTGTGGGAACCAAGAGTTCGCCGGTCGCACCAAGCGCCCGCGGTGGCAGCGCGCCGGTCAGGCTCATCGATCGTCCGGGCTCGGTAGCCGCCGATGTGAGCTTCGG